>RCUT01000002.1_pt1 | contig 694101 bp, 625 predicted proteins | sample 2166171 | NCBI WGS metagenome assembly RCUT01 (sample SAMN09932757, study PRJNA488358) | compost metagenome | isolation source: compost soil in 4-hydroxybenzoic | place: Germany: Experimental Botanical Garden | reverse complement strand
ACTGTAAATCTGCCGTCATCGACTTCGAAGGTTCGAATCCTTCCCCCACCACCATCACTTCCTGATATCTCATCAATTCCAAACAAACGCCAGTGTTACATATTCTGCCCATGCGGGAAGGATGAGAAGCTTCGACTAAGGTTCGACTCGAGCGTCAGCGAGAGAACGTTGCCGCAGGCAACGGCCCGAAGGGTGAGCAGCTTTAGCTGCGAATAATCCTTCCCCCACCACCATCACTTCCTGATATCTCATCACTCCCATACAAACGCCAGCGTTACACATTCTGCCCATGCGGGAAGGATGGGAAGCTTCGACCAGGTTCGACTCGAGCGTCAGCTAAGTATCCCTGCTAAGACGTAGACGCCCTCATCCAGGAGAGCGCTACATCGGCGGCAGACGGCGCGCCACCGGCGAGCTTTTTACTATCGAGGTGTTGCACTGGGCGTGTTCTGCCAGGCCATCGAGCAGGGTATCAAGCTGCGCAATATCGCGCACCGCCAGGCGCATCACAAAGCAATCTTCCCCCGTGACCTTGTCACATTCGATGCATTCCGGCATCGCCTGAATGTATTTATCCACTTTCTGCAGCAGCCCCGGCAAAGGTCTGACGCGCACCAGCGCCTGCAGGCTATAGCCCAGCGCGGCCAGATTAATCCGGGCACCATATCCCTGAATCACCCCGCGCTCTTCCAGACGCTTCACCCGCTCGGCGGTACTGGGCGAGGTCAGCCCTACCCGCCCGCTCAGCACCTTTAACGATATACGCGCATCTTCCGCCAGACAGGCCAGAATGGCGCGATCGATATTATCAATTAAGTGTTCCACTCTTTTTACCTGCTAAATAAAAGCGATATCAGGTTTTCACCTTAGATCATGCATATCAACCTGTCACCTGATTAACGACAATAGCGATATGCAAACGGAGGTAGAAAAATGAAACATACGGTGACGGGCGTCTGGCAAATGAGCCTGGCGATGATAATTTCTGGTTCGATTGGCGCGTTCGTTTTACTCTCCGGTTTGCCGGTTATCGATGTTGTCTTCTGGCGCTGCCTTATTGGCGCGCTGACCTTAGCGGGCTTCATCTCTCTTAGCCGACAGCCGTTCAGCCAGCTCACGCGGCTCACGCTGCTGCTGGCGATTATCGGAGGAGTCGCCCTGGTCATTAACTGGCTGCTGCTTTTTGCCGCCTACGCCCGAATTTCTATTGGAATGGCCACCGTTGTTTATAACACCCAGCCGTTTATGCTGGTATTGATGGGCATACTGGCAGGTGAGCGGGTTGCGCTAATTAAATGGGGCTGGCTGGCGCTGGCCTTTTTTGGCGTGGTGGTCCTGCTCTCCAGCGAGCTGATGCAGGCGCACGGCGGCCAGCTGGCGGCGGGCATTGCGCTGGCTCTTGGCGCCGCTTTTTTCTACGCGCTAACGGCGATGATCGCCCGCAAGCTGCGCCCGCTCCCACCCCAGCATATTGCTTTTATTCAGGTCATCGTCGGGACAATTATGCTGCTGCCGCTGGTTCACGTCCCCGATTTTAGCGCTGCGTTCCCCTGGCGATACCTGCTGATTCTCGGCGTTGTACATACCGGCATCATGTACCAGCTGCTCTACAGCGCGATCCAGAAGCTGCCTACGCCAGCGATCGGCTCACTCTCCTTTATCTATCCGATTGTGGCGATCGTGGTCGACTATTTGGTCTTCGACCATGCGCTGGCGCCGGTGCAGCTGGCCGGAGGCGCGCTGATCCTGCTGGCGGCAGCGGGAAACAATCTGGGCTGGGGAGATGGGCTGGCGCTGAGCAATAAAAAACCCCGCCGAAGCGGGGTTTGATACAACCGATAGCTGAACTAGCGACGAGCGCGAACAATCTGATATTTGCGCGTCAGGTACTCTACCGGCGCGCTCCAGATATGCACCAGGCGGGAGAACGGGAACAGCAGGAACATCGTCATCCCCAGCACCAGGTGCAGGCGGAACACAAACGCCACGCCGTCCAGATACTGTGACGCTCCGCCGTGGAAGGTCACCACCGACTGCGCCCAGCCTACCAGCTTAAGCATTTCACTACCGTCCATATGCTGCGCCGAGAACGGGATCGTCAGCAGACCCAGCGCGCACTGAACGAGCAGCAGCGAGAGGATCAGGATATCCGCGGTCGTGGTGGTTGCGCGCACGCGCGGGCTGAACAGGCGACGCTTGAGCAGCAGCACGCCGCCGACCAGACACATCACGCCGCTGGCACCGCCGGCAATCATCGCCATCTTCTGCTTCACGTCCATCGGCAGGAAGGACTCATACATCCAGTGCGGGGTCAGCATTCCGAGGAAGTGGCCGGCGAAGATACCGAGGATCCCGATATGGAACAGGTTAGACGCCAGGTTCATCCCTTTGCGGTCCAGCATCTGGCTGGACGAGGCCCGCCAGGTGTACTGACCATAGTCGTAGCGCAGCCAGCTGCCGATCAGAAATACCGAACCGGCAATGTACGGGTAGATGTCAAAGAAGAACATATTCAGGAAGTGCATTATTGCGGTCCTCCGTTAGAGATATCCAAGTATTGCGGGGCCACGGCCCCGGCAAAACGACGCTGGTGAGCGGCAATTTCTGACTCGCCGCAGCCTTTATCGGCAAAGAATTTCACCTGTTCTTCTTCCCATACTGCGTCCAGCGCCTGCGGCGTATCGTCGCGGGCTTCGTCGGCTATTTTTTCTGCAACCTTCTGGCTATCAACCCGGGTATCCGCCAGCTTCAGCAGCAGTTCGAACAGCGCCGCATAGCGGCTTTCGCGCTGCTGCAGACGAGCGCTTAGCAGACCCAGAATCGGCGCCACGTCCTTCAGCCCGGCGATAGCTTCATCTTCCGGCAGCTGCGCCAGATACTCCAGGTACAGCGGCAGGTGGTCAGGAAGCTCATTGCTGTCGAGCTCCAGGCCATGGCGCTCGTATTGCGCCATCAGATCGACCATCGCCTGACCGCGATCGCGGGACTCGCCGTGAACATGTTCGAACAGCAGCAGCGACGTCGCCCGTCCGCGGTCAAACAGCTCGCTGTAATCCGCCTGAGCGTCGAGCACGTCCCGGGCGGTCAGGTAACGCAGGAAGTCGCCCAGCTTGCGGGCATCCTCCGCGACTAATTTTTCCGATGACGCCAGCGCCTCCAGCATCTCCTGCTGATGCTGCCACAGGGCAGCGTCAGGATACTCAAGCAGGCGCGACACGATCACGAGTTCAATCATGAGTGCGGCTCCGTTTTGCTGGTCACGTCGATAGAGTCGATGCGGCGGCTATTGAACAGATTGAACTGGCTGTCCGAACCGTGGCAGCCGTCGCCGAAGGTGAAGCCGCAGCCGCTTTTTTCCGGGAAGGCGTCGCGCGCCTGCTCGCGGTGGCTGCTGGGTACCACGAAACGATCTTCGTAGTTGGCAATCGCCAGGTAGCGATACATCTCCTGCGCCTGGGCTTCGCTCAGACCCACTTCTTCCAGCGCGCGGGTATCCACTACGCCATCAACGCTTTCAGCGCGTTTAAAGTGACGCATCGCCAGCATACGCTTCAGCGCCAGCAGCACCGGCTGGGTATCGCCTGCGGTCAGCAGGTTTGCCAGGTACTGAACCGGAATACGCAGGCTTTCCACGTCCGGCAGAATACCGTTGCTTCCCAGCTCACCGGCGTCCGCCGCGGACTGAATCGGTGACAGAGGCGGCACGTACCAGACCATCGGCAGCGTGCGGTATTCCGGATGCAGCGGCAGTGCCAGCTTCCAGTCCATTGCCATCTTGTAGACCGGCGACTTCTGGGCAGCGTCGATAACCCCCTGCGGTACGCCGTCCTTCAGCGCCTGCTCGATGACTTTCGGGTCATGCGGATCGAGGAACACGTCCAGCTGACGCTGATAGAGATCTTTCTCGTTTTCGGTGCTCGCTGCGGTTTCAATCGCATCCGCGTCATACAGCAGCACGCCAAGGTAGCGAATACGGCCAACGCAGGTTTCTGAACACACGGTCGGCTGACCCGCTTCGATGCGCGGGTAGCAGAAGATGCATTTCTCAGACTTACCGCTCTTCCAGTTGAAGTAGATCTTCTTGTACGGGCAGCCGGTGATACACATACGCCAGCCGCGGCACTTGTCCTGGTCGATCAGTACGATGCCGTCTTCTTCACGCTTGTAGATAGCGCCGCTCGGACAGGTCGCCACGCACGCCGGGTTGAGACAGTGCTCACACAGGCGTGGCAAATACATCATGAAAGTGTTTTCGAACTGGCCGTACATCGCCTTCTGCATGTTCTCGAAGTTCTTATCTTTCGATAGCTTCTCGAACTCACCGCCCAGATCGTCTTCCCAGTTCGGACCCTTGACGATCTTATTCATGCGCTGGCCGGTGATCAGCGAGCGCGGACGCGCGATCGGCTGCGCTTTGCTATCGGCCGGCGCGTTATGCAGCGTCTGGTAGTCAAAATCAAACGGCTCGTAGTAGTCATCGATACCCGGCAGATGCGGGTTAGCGAAGATTTTACCCAGCAGCATCGCGCGGTTACCCATACGCGGCTGCAGCTTGCCGTTGATCTTACGAACCCAACCGCCCTTCCATTTTTCCTGGTTTTCCCAGTCGGTCGGGAAACCGAGGCCCGGTTTGGTTTCAACGTTGTTGAACCAGGCGTACTCGGTCCCTTCACGGCTGGTCCAGACGTTTTTACAGGTGACTGAGCAGGTATGACAGCCGATGCATTTATCGAGATTCAGCACCATGCCGACTTGTGAACGAATTTTCATTTTACGCTCTCCTGTACCTGGTCATTGCCTTCGCCATCCAGCCAGTTAATGTTCTTCATCTTACGTACCACCACAAACTCATCGCGGTTCGATCCGACGGTGCCGTAGTAGTTAAAGCCGTATGCCAGGTGCCCATAGCCGCCGATCATATGCGTCGGCTTCGGCGTAATGCGGGTCACCGAGTTATGGATCCCACCGCGCTGGCCGGTAATTTCAGAACCCGGCAGGTTCACAATACGTTCCTGCGCGTGGTACATCATGGTCATTCCGGCCGGGACGCGCTGGCTTACTACCGCACGCGCGGTCAGAGCGCCGTTATTATTGAAAACTTCAATCCAGTCGTTATCTTCAATGCCCATCTCTTTGGCATCCGCTTCGCTCATCCACACGATGGGCCCACCGCGACCGAGGGTCAGCATCAGCAGGTTGTCGCTGTAGGTCGAGTGAATACCCCACTTCTGGTGCGGCGTCAGGAAGTTCAGCGCCTTCTCAGGGTTACCGTTTGATTTCTTACCCATCACCGCTTTCACCGAGCGGGTATCGATCGGCGGACGGTACACCAGCAGGCTTTCACCGAAGTCACGCATCCACTGGTGGTCCTGATAGAGGGACTGACGACCAGAGAGCGTACGCCACGGGATCAGCTCATGAACGTTGGTGTAGCCGGCGTTATAGGAGACGTGCTCATCTTCCAGTCCTGACCAGGTCGGGCTGGAGATAATCTTGCGCGGCTGCGCCTGAATATCGCGGAAGCGAATTTTCTCGTCTTCTTTATTCAGCGCCAGATGCGTGTGGTCACGGCCGGTAAACTCGCTCAGCGCCGCCCAGGCTTTTACCGCCACCTGACCGTTGGTTTCCGGGGCCAGGGTGAGGATCATCTCAGCCGCGTCAATCGCCGTATCCAGCATCGGCTGGCCTTTCGCCGGGCCTTCTGCCTTGGTGTAGTTGAGCTTACGCAGCAGATCCATTTCGCTCTGGGTGTTCCAGGCAATCCCTTTACCGCCGTTACCGATTTTTTCCATCAATGGCCCGATGGAGGTAAAGCGCTCATAGGTTGCCGGATAATCACGTTCAACCGGAATAATGTGCGGCGCGGTTTTCCCTGGGATCAGCTCGCATTCGCCTTTTTTCCAGTCCTTCACGTCGAACGGCTGCGCCAGTTCGGCGGCCGAGTCGTGCTGGATGGGCAGCGTCACCACGTCGGTTTCTTTTCCGAGGTGGCCCACGCAGACTTCGGAGAATTTCTTCGCGATGCCCTTGTAGATTTCCCAGTCGCTTTTCGATTCCCAGGCCGGGTCGACGGCGGCAGACAGCGGGTGAATAAACGGATGCATATCCGAAGTATTCATGTCGTCTTTTTCGTACCAGGTTGCGGTCGGCAGCACGATATCGGAGTACAGACAGGTGCTCGACAGGCGGAAGTCCAGCGTCACCACCAGGTCCAGCTTGCCGTCGAGGCCGTTATCCTGCCATTCCACTTCTTCCGGCTTGACGCCGCCCTGCTTGCCGAGATCCATCCCCTGAATACCGTGCTCGGTACCCAGCAGATACTTCAGCATATATTCATGACCTTTACCGGAAGAGCCCAGCAGGTTAGAACGCCAGATGAACAGGTTGCGCGGGTGGTTTTTACCGTTTTCCGGCTGCTCCGCTGCAAAGCGGATAGTGCCTTCTTTCAGCGCCTTCACGGTGTAGTCAACCGGCGTCATACCGGCTTTCTTCGCCTCTTCCGCGATGCGCAGCGGGTTAGTCCCAAGCTGCGGCGCGGACGGCAGCCAGCCCATACGTTCGGCGCGAACGTTGAAGTCCAGCAGATGGCCGGTGTAGCGCGATTTATCCGCCAGCGGAGAGAGCAGCTCCTGCGCGGTGACCGACTCGTAGCGCCACTGGCTGGAGTGGTTATAGAAATAGGAAGTACTGTTCATATGGCGCGCCGGACGCTGCCAGTCGAGGGCAAACGCCAGCGGCTGCCAGCCGGTCTGCGGACGCAGCTTTTCCTGGCCCACATAGTGCGCCCAGCCGCCGCCGCTCTGGCCGACACAGCCGCAGAACACCAGCATGTTGATCAGACCGCGATAGTTCATATCGAGGTGATACCAGTGGTTCAGACCGGCCCCGACGATAATCATCGAGCGGCCGTGCGTCTTATCGGCGTTATCGGCGAACTCACGGGCGGTACGAATGATGTTGGCCCGAGCAACGCCGGTGATTTTTTCAGCCCACGCCGGGGTGTACGCCTTAACGTCATCGTAGCTTTTGGCGCAGTTTTCATCATCCAGACCGCGCTCCAGGCCGTAGTTGGCCATGGTCAGGTCATAAACGGTAGTCACCAGAGCGGTGCTGCCATCCGCCAGCTGCAGGCGTTTTACCGGCAGCTTATGCAGCAGGATGTTCTCCAGCTCAACGCTGGTGAAGTGTTCGGTGCCTTCGCCGCCAAAGTACGGGAAGCCCACCTGCGCGATCTCATCCTGACTGCCCAGCAGGCTCAGCTGCAGTTCAGTTTCGTCACCGGATGTGCCGTCGCGCTGCTCGAGGTTCCATTTGCCTTTTTCACCCCAGCGGAAGCCGATTGAGCCATTCGGCGCAACCATGTTGCCGTCGGCGTTGATCGCCACGGTTTTCCATTCCGGGTTGTTTTCCTGGCCCAGCGAATCGACGAGATCGGCGGCGCGCAGCATACGGCCCGCCGCGTAGTAGCCGTCGCGCTCTTCGAGCATCACCAGCAGCGGCATGTCGGTGTAGCGGCGGACGTAGTCGGTAAAGTACTGGCTCGGTTTGTCGAGATGGAACTCGCGCAGCATAACGTGGCCCATCGCCAGCGCCAGCGCCGCATCGGTACCCTGCTTCGGTGCCAGCCACAGATCGCACAGCTTGGCGATTTCGGCGTAGTCAGGGGTGATAGCAACGGTTTTGGTGCCTTTGTAGCGGACTTCGGTAAAGAAGTGCGCATCCGGGGTACGGGTCTGCGGAACGTTAGAACCCCAGGCGATAATGTAGTTCGAGTTATACCAGTCGGCGGATTCGGGTACATCGGTCTGCTCGCCCCAGGTCTGCGGAGAGGCCGGCGGAAGGTCACAGTACCAGTCGTAGAAGCTCAGGCAGGTACCGCCAATCAGCGACAGGTAGCGCGCGCCGGAAGCGTAGGAAACCATCGACATCGCCGGGATCGGCGAGAAGCCCGCCACGCGGTCAGGGCCGTAGGTTTTGACGGTATAAACGTTGGACGCGGCAATCAGCTCGTTCACTTCCTGCCAGGAGGAGCGTACGAAACCGCCGCGACCGCGGGCCTGCTTAAAGCTTTTCGCTTTATCAGCATCTTCAATAATCGAAGCCCATGCCGCAACCGGATCGCTGTGCTGAACCTTAGCCTCACGCCACATTTTCATCAGGCGCTTACGCATCAGCGGATATTTCAGGCGGTTGGCGCTGTAGAGGTACCAGGAGTAGCTGGCGCCACGCGGGCAGCCGCGCGGTTCGTGATTGGGCAGGTCCGGGCGGGTACGCGGATAGTCCGTCTGCTGGGTTTCCCAGGTGACGAGACCATTTTTGACATAAATTTTCCAGCTGCATGAGCCGGTGCAGTTCACACCGTGAGTGGAACGCACGATTTTGTCATGCTGCCAACGCTGGCGGTATCCATCCTCCCAGTCCCGGTTGGTGTGTAGAAGCTGGCCGTGCCCATCGGCAAAGGTCTCGCCCTTCTGTTTGAAGTAGCGAAACCGGTCCAGGAATTTACTCATGGGTTTCTCCTGTTTGGAGCCTGACGGCTCTCTGATAAATCGACATTGCTGGATTTGCAGCGAAGGTAACGCTATGAAAGAGGGAGAGAATTGATAACGATCAATACGAAATGCCTTATGAACATCGGCAAAACGGACGGATACCACCTTAGTAGTATCTTTTTCTGTTTTTTATCCATCTGTTTTTAAAGGGTTTTTATGAAAAAGCTCGCCATTTGCAGTGCGGGCAATATCCCCATAGGTATTAAGGGGTAGAGCGCAAGACAGGGGATTATTTTGCCGGACCGATGCGCCTTGCCGGAGCAGCGCCACACGACAGTATGCTGTAACTAAGTGCAGGATAAAAAAAAGCGCAAATCAGGTTGCGCCTTATAGCGGTAAAGCTCGTCGCTTAGGACTTCTGCTTACGTCCGTAAACCAGCCAGGTAATGACTACGCAGGCGATATAGAACACGAGGAAGACCTTCATCGCCCCCGCCGGAGAACCGGTCAGGTCCAGAGAGATACCGAACGCCTTCGGAATGAAGAAGCCGCCAATTGCGCCGATCGCTGAGATAAAGCCCAGCGCCGCCGCCGTATCAGTCGCCGCTTCACGCATCGCCTGCGCTTCGCTACCGCCCTGCGCCTTCACCCGATCGGTGGTCATTTTACGGAAAATAACCGAAATCATCTGGAAGGTAGACGCGCTACCCAGCCCGGCGGTCAGGAACAGCACCATGAACACGCCGAAGAACGCGATAAAGTTACCGCCTTCACCGTGCGTTGGCAGCGTCAGGAACAGCAGGCCGCAGAAGATGGCCATCACCACGAAGTTAATCAGCGTCACGCGGGTCCCGCCCAGACGGTCGGAGATAGCCCCGCCGGTAGAGCGCGCCAGGGCGCCAATAAACGGCCCGAAGAAGGCATAGTGCAGGATCTGCACGTCCGGGAACTGCGTTTTGGACAGCATCGCAAAACCGGCGGAGAAGCCGATAAACGAGCCGAAGGTTGCCAGATACAGCAGCGCCATAATCCACAGATGCGCACGCTTGAGCACCGGCAGCTGCTCCCTGAGTGAAGCTTTCGATGCCGACAGGTCGTTCATAAAGAACCATGCCGCCAGAGTCAGGACGACAAGGAACGGAACCCAAATCCAGGCCGCGTTTTCGAGATACAGAATTGAGCCATCCGGCTGCTCGGTGCCGGTCCCGCCGAAGACGGCGAAAATAGACAGAGAAACCACCAGCGGTGCAACCAGCTGCATGACGCTGACGCCCATGTTGCCAAGACCGCCGTTAATACCCAGCGCGCCGCCCTGCTTCTGTTTCGGGAAGAAGAAGCTGATGTTCGCCATGCTGGAAGCAAAGTTTGCCCCGGCAAAACCGCACAGCAGGGAGATGATAACGAAGACGCTGAACGGCGTAGAGGTATCCTGCACCGCGAAGCCCAGCCAGACGCAAGGCACTATCATGATCCCGGTACTGAATGCCGTCCAACGGCGGCCGCCGAACAGCGGTACCATGAACGCGTAAGGCACGCGCAGCAGCGCGCCAGACAGCGCCGGCAGCGCGGTCAGCATAAATAACTGATCGGTCGTAAACTGAAAGCCAACCTTATTAAGGTTAACGGCCACGGCACTGAACAACATCCAAACGCAAAACGCCAGCAAAAGACACGGCACGGAGATCCACAGGTTGCGGCTGGCGACGCGGTGACCGCGCTGCTGCCAAAACTCAGGATCTTCCGGACGCCAGTCGGTGATGACTGAAGTGGTAGTCTTCTCCGGGAGGGAAGATTGACTCATATATACCTCTGATTATTCATATATCCCGCAGACACATTAGGGGTTACAGGCGGCAGTAAGTTGATATAAATCAAAGGAAAAGTTGTCACCAATTTGCTTAAAAAAAAATCATCACTCGAAGGGAGTAGTTATTTTCGCCAAAAAAAGTGTGGTTTTTCACGAGGCTGCCCGCATTCACCTATCCCCTCCAGGCAGGCTACCTACCACCGACAATTAAGGGGTAATCCTTTATGGGTATGGGTATACTCCATCGGATATCCGAGAATAGGTCCCACTCCCGGATGGTTTGCCGGTCAGGAGCCACGCACGCTATGTTAAAACGTCTTTTTACCCCGCTCACGCTGGTGAATCAACTGGCGCTGATTGTCCTGCTTTCGACGGCCATTGGCGTCACGGGGATCGGCATCTCCGCGCGGCTGGTGCACGGCGTCCAGGGAAGCGCACACGCGATTAATAAAGCGGGCTCGCTGAGAATGCAAAGCTACCGCCTGCTGGCCGCGGTGCCGCTCAACGAGAGCGACGACAGGCTTATCGACGAGATGACCGCCACCGTATTTAGCGAAGAGCTGCAGAACGCCGCCCTGCGGGACGGCCAGCAAAACCAGCTGAAAGCGCTGCAGCACTACTGGCAGCAGGAGCTGGCGCCGGGGATGCGGCACGCGCAGAATCAGGCGACCGTCGCCACCGACGTCGCCAGCTTTGTCGACCGTATAGACCATCTGGTCACCGCCTTTGACCATACGACCGAACGGCGCATCAGACACGTGGTCTGGATCCAGCGGATCCTTGGCTGCGGCATGGCGCTGCTGTTTCTGTTCACCATCGTCTGGCTGCGGGCGCGGCTGCTGCGTCCGTGGAAGCAGCTGCTGGAGATGGCCCGTGCGATAAGCCATCGCGACTTTACCCAGCGCGTGCGCATCCGCGGACGCGATGAAATGGCCACCCTCGGGATGGCGCTGAACAACATGTCGGAAGAGCTGGCGGAGAGCTATTCCGTACTCGAGCGACGGGTGCAGGAAAAAACCGCCGGTCTGGAGCAGAAAAACGAAATCCTCGCTTTTTTGTGGCAGGCCAACCGCCGACTGCACTCCAGCGCCCCGCTCTGCGAGCGGATCTCGCCGGTGCTTAACGGCCTGCAGGGGCTGACGCTGCTGCGCGATATTGAAGTCAGGGTCTATGACCTCGAAGATGAAGACAACCATCAGGAATTCGCCTGTCATTCAGATTTACACTGCGATGATAAAGGCTGTTATTTATGCCCGCGCGATCTGCCGCCGCTGCCCGACGGCGGGGCAACGCTGAAGTGGCGACTCTCTGATGCCCATAACCAGTACGGCATTTTGCTGGCCACTCTGCCGGCAGGCCGCCATCTGAGCCACGATCAGCAGCAGCTGGTGGATACCCTGGTCGAACAGCTGACCTCGACGCTGGCGCTGGACAGGCATCAGGAGCATCAGCAGCAGCTGATCGTGATGGAGGAGCGCGCCACTATCGCGCGCGAACTGCACGACTCGATTGCCCAGTCGCTCTCCTGCATGAAGATGCAGGTCAGCTGTCTGCAGATGCAGGGAGAACATTTACCGGAAGAGAGTCGCCAGCTGCTGGGTCAGATCCGTAACGAGCTGAACACCTCCTGGGCACAGCTTCGCGAGCTGCTGACCACCTTCCGGCTACAGTTAACCGAACCGGGACTGCGTCCGGCGCTGGAAGCCAGCTGCATGGAATACAGCGCCCATTTCGGCTTTACGGTCAGGCTGGACTACCAGCTGCCGCCGCGTTTCGTTCCCTCGCACCAGGCGATCCATGTGCTGCAAATCGCCCGCGAGGCGCTCAGTAATGCGCTGAAGCACGCCAAAGCGACGGAGGTCACCGTAACCGTGTCGCTGCGGGATAATCAGGTCAGGCTGGTGGTCGCGGATAATGGCCGCGGCGTACCAGACCATGCCGAACGGAGTAACCATTACGGTTTAATTATTATGCGGGATCGCGCCCAGAGCTTGCGCGGAGACTGCCAGGTACGCCGTCGCGAGACGGGCGGTACCGAAGTGGTCGTCACTTTTATCCCGGAAAAATCGTTTTCAATCCAATAGGAGAACCCCATGAGTCAACAGGAACGGGCAACCATTCTGCTCATTGACGATCACCCGATGCTGCGCACCGGCGTTAAACAGCTGGTTAGTATGGCATCCGACATTCAGGTGATCGGCGAAGCCAGCAACGGCGAACAAGGTATTGCGCTGGCGGAGTCGCTGGATCCAGACCTGATCCTGCTGGATCTCAACATGCCGGGCATGAACGGCCTGGAAACCCTCGATAAGCTGCGCGAGAAATCACTCTCTGGCCGGGTGGTGGTATTCAGCGTCTCCAACCATGAAGAGGACGTGGTCACCGCCTTAAAACGCGGCGCCGACGGCTACCTGCTCAAGGACATGGAGCCGGAAGATCTGCTTAAAGCTCTGCAGCAGGCGGCTGCCGGTGAGATGGTGCTGAGCGAGGCGTTAACGCCGGTGCTGGCGGCTAGCCTGCGCGCCAACCGCGCCACCTCGGACCGCGATATCAGCCAGCTGACCCCGCGCGAGCGCGATATCCTCAAGCTTATCGCCCAGGGCCTGCCGAACAAAATGATCGCGCGCCGTCTGGAGATAACCGAAAGCACCGTGAAAGTACACGTTAAGCATATGCTGAAGAAAATGAAGCTGAAATCGCGCGTCGAAGCCGCGGTTTGGGTACACCAGGAGCGCGTTTTCTAGGGCAGTTCTCGCCAGGATACGCCCTGGGCCGAGAATTTTACCAGCGGCTCGGTCAGCGCCAGTGCGATCTCATTGGAAGAGACGCGCTGACCCGTTTTATCTTCTACCACCACCGACAGATGCCACAGGTTGGTCGCGCCGGGTTCACCGCTCCAGGCCGGCAAAATCACGCTCCAGCCGTCAGGGCTTTTGGCATCTACCGGCGACGTCAGACTCAGCAGCTGCGTATCCCCTTGCCACTTCAGCGACTTAATTCCATGCAGGCTACGAATCTGCAGCTTAAGCTGCACCGTTTCCCCCGACTGCAGATCCCACGGCGGCGTCGCCAGATAGGCCGACAGCGATTTACGCTGACGATACTCGACCACCGGCAAATTATCGCGCTCCGGGCTGTCGTAGCGGCTGCCGCGCAGGGAGCGGCTGATTGCCACCTCGTCGGCCGCCAGCTGCTGCTTTAACGGCACCCCGAAGCGATAGTTCAGCTTCAGCCCGACGTTATTCTGGCTGAGCCCGCTTTCACCCTGCTTATGCTTCGCCGTCACCGTGACCAGCGGAACCGGGGTATAGTTGAGCCCCACCGATACCGCCACCGGGTTATGGTAGCCGGTCCCGGAATGAAACAGGTCAACGCTGTCGCCGAAATACTGCTCAACGCTGACGCTGGTATTAATATGCTGATAAAACGGCAGCCGCGCCTGGGCCGTGACGTCGTAGCCGCTTGCCATCCGTTGCTCCTGAGTCAGGCTGTCGCCCTGCTGCCAGCTCCCCACCGGGTGGTAGTAATTAGCCGACAGGCGCACCGACTCTCCCCACGCCTCGGCCCCGATGCTGCCGCGCGCCAGGCGCTCATCCAGCACCTTATCGTAGAAGGAGTTATAGCCCAGCAGCCACGTTCCAACCCGCCAGCGCTGCCCCAGGCCGATATTACCCACCAGGCCGCTATCGCGCTGGGTCACCGAATACTGGTTCCAGGTGAGGAAGTCGCCGTTATCCTGCAGCGGCACAAACCAGCTGCCCTTGCTGCCGGTAAAGTGCCCCTCCTTATCCACCAGCAAATCGACGTTGGCGTTGCCCCACGGCGATAGCCAGCTCTCCAGCTGCTGGCTGACCTCGGAGCCAATCCTGCCGATCGCAAACATCCGCGCCTGCTCGCCGGTTGTAAGGCCATTATCGCTCATGCTGGCTTCGCCGAATTTCTTCGCCATTTCGGCAAAATGCTGCGCATCCTGATCGAGCTGGGGAGCGATGCCGAGATCGGGCAGCGCCGTCTGTTTCTCGCTGAAGGCATTGCTTCCCTGCAGGGCACGAACCGGTGCGCCGGCCAGCAGCAGGAGTACGGGGAGAAGTGGCGTAAGGCGGAATGACCAGGGCATGAAACGGATGACGTCAGCTCGCGAAGGATGGCAACAGAACCTAAGTTTACCGTTTTTTGCCATCGCCCGCAGCCCTTTGGCCAATTTCAGGAATATGCTGAATCTTACGCCCGGGCCTTATCTTCCATTAACAGCGCTTTCAGTTCCGGGATACAGGAGCCGCAGTTGCTGCCGCATTTTAGCTTCTCCCCCAGCTCGGCCGGCGTGCGGCAGCCCCCGGCGATGGCCTCGACGATCGCCCGTTCGCCGACGCTAAAGCAACTGCAGATGATCCGCCCGCGCGGCGCGACGTCTCCCCCTTTTCTGCCGCTTAGCAGCGCGTGGCGAAGCTCGGCCGTCGCTGGCGGCGAGCTAAAGGCGGCGATAATCCATTCGCTCTCCACCACGGGTTCGCGGGCGTCGCTCCACCAGCCCAGCATCAGGGCGCCCTCGTGCCACGCCAGCAGATTCCACAGCGCGCCGGCCTCGGCAATCTGGACCTGCCAGCCCTGGCGCTGGCACCAGTCGGTAAGCCAGGCGCGCGGGCTTTTATCCCCCGCCAGCGAGAGATGCGTAAGCCCCACCGCCGCTCGCCGGCGCCAGTGGAGCCATTCCGGCAGCGGAACCGGCTGACGGCAGAACAGCTCGCCGTGCCAGGCCGGAAGCCAGGCGGCAATTGCCACCGCCACCTGCTTGCTCTCCGGCTGGCCAGAGTGCGGGTCGGTCACCGCCGACAGCAGATTATTCACCCGCCCCTGGCGGGCAAATTGATTATTCCAGTGCATCGGTACAAACAGCGAGCCGCGGCGCTGCCCGTCGCTGATAAGCACTTTGGCGACCATGACGCCGTTGCGCGACCAGATCCGCGCCAGCTCACCCTCCCGCAGCTGCCAGCGGCGGGCATCAGCCGGAGCCACCTCCACCACCGGTTCGGCAATATGCTGCATCAGACGCGGCACGGTTCCGGTGCGGGTCATGGTGTGCCACTGATCGCGGATGCGCCCGCTGTTGAGGATCAGCGGATAGAAAACGTCGGTTTCGGCGCGGGTGCCCTGCGGCGTCACCGGCACCATGCGCAGCTTACCATCGCGGTGCCAGCCCCGGTGCAGGTTCAGCGCGGCGGTGCTGCGGCTGACCGGCCAGCATACCGGCGCCAGGTTGTCCCACTCCTCGCGGCTAAGGCTGGCCAGCCCGCCGATATCAAACGCCCGCTGGCCGTCATTCTCGAACCCTGACAGCGCGGCGTGTTCGCTGAAGACGTCGTGCGCGTGCTGCCAGGCAAAGGCCTCGCTAAAGCCCAGCTCGGCCGCGACGCGGGCGATTATCCACCAGTCGGCCCTCGCCTCGCCCGGCGGCGGCAGAAAGCTGCGCTGGCGGGAGATACGGCGCTCCGAATTGGTGACGGTACCGTTCTTTTCGCCCCACGCCAGCGCCGGAAAGCGAATATGGGCAAAGCGGCCGGTATCGGTGTCAGCGGCAACGTCGGAGACGATAACCAGCGGACAGGCGGCCAGCGCCTGACTCACCGCGTGGCTATCCGGCAGCGAAACCACCGGGTTGGTGCCCATTATCCATACCGCCTTCACCTCGCCGCGCCCGATGGCGGCAAACAGATCCACTGCCGTCAGCCCCGGCGTCTGCGCCAGCCGTTCGGTACCCCAGAAGCGCGAGAGGCGATGTAAATCCTGCGGTTCGAAGTTCATATGCGCCGCCAGCATGGTTGCCAGCCCGCCCACCTCACGACCGCCCATCGCATTTGGCTGTCCGGTCAGCGAAAACGGTCCGCATCCCGGGCGGCCATATTTACGGCTCGCCAGGTGAACGTTAATGATGGCATTGCACTTATCGCTGCCGCTGGCCGACTGGTTAATCCCCATGGTGTAGAGGGTGACGGCGCGCGGCGCGGCGATAAAGTCGCGATAAAAATCGGCCACCTGCTGCGGCTCAAGGCCGCAGAATTCGGCGACGGTAGCCACGTCCCACATCTGCGCCGCCGCCAGCGCCTGCTGCTGGTCGCTAAAATCGCCGGCCTGCGGTCCGTCACCGACAATGGCGTTCAGCAGGCCGACGAACAGGCCGCCGTCGCTGCCGGGCGCCAGCGCCAGGTGCGCATCGGCAATATCGCAGGTCGCGGTACGCCGGGGATCGATAACCACCACCCGCAGCTGCGGATTGTCGCGCTTCGCCTGCACCAGACGTTGATAAAGCACCGGATGCGCCCAGGCGGCATTTGAGCCCACCAGCACCACCAGATCGCTGTTCTCGACATCTTCATAGCTGCACGGCACCACGTCTGCGCCAAAGGCCCGCTTGTAGCCCGTCACCGCCGAGGACATGCACAGCCGCGAGTTGGTATCGATATTGGCCGCGCCGATAAAGCCCTTCATCAGCTTGTTGGCGGCGTAGTAGTCCTCGGTCAGCAGCTGGCCGGAGGCATAGAATGCCACCGCCTGCGGCCCGTAGCGGTCGACGATCTCCCGCAGCCGCGAACCCGCGGCGGCCAGCGCCTGCGACCAGCCGACGGGCTTATCATCCAGCTCCGGTGTCAGCAGCCGCCCGGCGAGGGCGGTGGTCTCCCCGAGCGCCGCGCCCTTTACGCACAGGCGTCCGAGGTTAGCCGGATGTTCGGCATCGCCCCGCACGCTGACCTGGCCCGCGGCATCGACCTCAGCCAGCACACCGCATCCCACTCCGCAGTAGGGGCAGGTAGTTCGGGTCTCCGCCATCAGGAAGCCTCCGCGCGCGCCAGCAGAACCTGGTTGCCCACCCACACTTTGCCGTTCTCCACTTTTACCGGCCAGGCGCGTACAGCCTGCTCGCCGCCGTCGCAGGCGCGGCCGTCGCGCAGGCGAATGCGCTGCTTATAGAGCGGGGAGATGACGATCGGCTCTCCTCCGGCGTCACCGAGGATCCCGCGCGACAGCACGTTGGCGTCGCTGCCGGGCTCGAGATTATCGAGCGCGTAAATCTGCTCGCCAAAGCGGAACAGCGCTATCTGCAGCTCGCCGAGCCGCGCGCCGATCCCGGCCTCGGCGGGGATCGCCTCAAGATCGCAAATCGCCTGCCACGGACGGGCCGAAGGCGCGCCTTCATGCAACACGGGCGCCACCGGCTGCGGCTGGCCGCGGAGCGGCTGGCGCTGCACCGCATCGTCCGGCAGCTCGCTGTTGACATAGGAGCGGAACAGCGACAGGCGCTGCGGATCGTTAAGGGTGGTTTGCCACTCGCACTGGTAGCTGTCCACCACCCGCGCCATCTCCTGCTCCAGCTCTTCGCCGATCCCGAGGCTGTCCTCGAGGATCACCTCGCGCAGATAGTCGATGCCGCCCTCAAGGTTGTCCAGCCAGGTGCTGGTTCGCTGCAGGCGATCGGCGGTGCGGATATAGAACATCAGCAGGCGGTCGACGGTGCGGATCAGCGTCACCTCGTCGATATCGCTGGCAAACAGGTCCGCGTGGCGCGGCTTCATGCCGCCGTTGCCGCAGACGTAAAGATTCCAGCCCTTCTCGGTGGCGATCACCCCGATATCTTTGCCCTGCGCCTCGGCGCATTCACGCGTGCAGCCGGAGACCGCCATTTTAATCTTATGCGGCGCGCGCAGGCCCTTGTAGCGATGTTCGAGGGTCACCGCCAGGCCGGTCGAATCCTGCACGCCGTAGCGGCACCAGGTGGAGCCGACGCAGGACTTCACCGTGCGCAAGGATTTACCGTAGGCGTGGCCGGTTTCAAACCCGGCATCAGCCAGCTCGCGCCAGATAGCCGGCAGCTCTTCCAGACGGGCGCCAAAGAGGTCGATCCGCTGGCCGCCGGTAATTTTGCTGTACAGCTGGTAGCGTTTAGCAATCTGCCCGATAGCAATCAGGCCGTCCGGCGTCACCTCGCCGGCCGCCATGCGCGGAACCACCGAATAGGTGCCGTCCTTCTGAATGTTGGCGAAGTAGCGGTCGTTAGTATCCTGCAGCGGCAAATGCGCCGGCTTCAGCAGATATTCGTTCCAGCAGGAGGCCAGCACCGAGGCCACCAGCGGCTTACAAATTTCGCAGCCGTGCCCCTGGCCGTAGCGGGCAATCAGCTGTTCAAAGGTATGGATGTGGTTGACGCGCACGAGGTGATAAATCTCCTGCCGCGACCACGGGAAGTGCTCGCAGACGTCCTTTTTGACCTCGACGCCCTGGGCCGAAAGCTGATACTCCATGACCTGCTTGACCAGCGCGCTGCAGCCGCCGCAGCCGGTCGCGGCTTTGGTACAGCTTTTGATCGCCGCCATATCACTCGCGCCGCCGCTGACCGCCTGGCAAATATCGTCTTTACTGACGTTGTGGCAGGAGCAGATTTGCGCGCTGTCCGGCAGCGCCGCCACGCCGAGCGCCTTCGGCGCGCCGCCCTCAAGGGCTGGCAGAATCAGGCTTTCCGGGCGCGACGGCAGCGCCATGTCGTTGAGCATCATCTGCAGCAGGGTGACGTAATCGCTGGCGTCGCCCACCAGCACGCCGCCAAGCAGCTTTTTGCCATCCTCGCTGACGACGATTTTTTTATAGATCTGCTCCGGTCCGTGGGTCCACTGATAGCTCTGACTTCCGGGCGTGCGGCCCTGAGCGTCGCCGAAGGAGGCGACGTCGATACCCAGCAGCTTGAGCTTGGTGCTCATATCCGCCCCGCCGAAGCGCGCCTCTTCTCCGGCCAGATCCGCCGCCGCCGTTCTCGCCATCTGGTAGCCCGGCGCCACCAGGCCGTAAATTTTATTCTCCCACAGGGCGCACTCGCCGATGGCCAGCACGTCCGGGTCGGAGGTGCGGCAGCGATCGTCGATGCAGATACCGCCCCGCTCACCCACCGCCAGCCCGCAGCTGCGCGCCAGCGCGTCCTGCGGGCGGATACCGGCGGAGAACACCACCATATCGGTGCTGAGCGAGCCGCCGTCGGCAAAGTTAAGCGCCAGCCCGTTGGCCTCGCGAACGATCTGCTGGGTCGCCTTGCTGGTATGTACTCCGACGCCAATATCGCTAATTTTTTCCCGCAGCATGGCCGCTCCCGGGCCGTCCAGCTGCACCGCCATCAGGTTCGGCGCAAACTCCACCACGTGAGTTTCCAGCCCCAGCTGCTTGAGCGCATTGGCGGCCTCCAGCCCCAGCAGGCCGCCGCCAATCACCACCCCGCGCTTCGCCCCGCTGGCGCAGGCGGCGATCCGGTCAAGATCGTCCAGCGTGCGGTAGACGAAGCAGCCGTCAAGATCGTGGCCCGGCATCGGCGGAACGAAGGGGTAAGAGCCGGTTGCCAGCACCAGTTTGTCCCAGTGGGTTTCATGGCCGTGAGCATCGCGAACCACCCGCGCCTCGCGGTCAATGGCGGCAACCGGCTCGCTGAGGCGCAGCTCAATCCCGTTGTCGGTAAAGAAGTCGCCCTCCACCAGCGACAGCGATTCCGCGCTGCGGCCGGCAAAATATTCCGACAGATGCACCCGGTCATAGGCGGCGTAGCGCTCTTCGCAAAACACCACGATACGATACTGTTGATGCAGGTTACGGCTGACGCATTGCTCAAGAAAGTGGTGGCCGACCATGCCGTGTCCGATCAGCACCAAAACAGGTTTTGTCATCGTGATTTGTCCTGCAGCGCGCGGCTGCGTTGAAGAAGGGTCAAAAAGCCATTCCGGCGGCGCGCTGGTTCCCAGCTGTGCCGTCAGCGGCGCCGCGTTCGCGCAGTCGCCGAGCAATAAAACGCCGCGCAGCTTGCCGTCTCGCAGCAGCAGTCGGCGGTAGTGTTGGGCCAGCGGATCCCAGCTGGTCCACTGCTCATCCCGTTCGTCGGCAAGCAGCTCTCCGGCGCTGAACAGCTCAATACCGGTCACCTTCAGGCGGGTCCCGCTGTCCTGCCAGCTAAAATCGGCCCCCGGCGTCGCGCATAGCCTTGCGGCCAGCACTTCGGCCTGGCGCAGACAGGGCGCCACCAGCCCCCAGGTGCGGCCGTCAATTTCACAGCATTCGCCAATCGCGCTGACGCCCGGCAGCGCGGTCGCCATCTGGCGATCGACGACAATTCCCCGTCGGCACTCAAGGCCGCTGCGCTGCGCCAGCTCAATATTGGGACGTACGCCGGTTGCCAGCACCACGCGGCTGGCGGCGAAGGTTCTGCCATCCTCCAGCACCACGTCGCGCTCGCGAATGGCCGCGATACGGCAGGCCACCACGCAGCCAATTCCCCGCGCCTCCAGCTGGCTCTGCAGCTGCTGGCCGGCGAACGCATCGGTTTGCTGCTCCATCAGCCACTCGCCGCGGTGCAGTAAAGTGACCTCATCGCCGGAACGGCGCAGCGCGGCGGCCGCCTCGACGCCCAGCACGCCGCCGCCAATTACCACCGCCGGACCGCCGATCGCCAGAATGGCCTCGACGTCGGCAAACGTGCGAAAGGCGTAAACGTGCGGCAGCCCGGCGCCCGCCAGCGGCGGGATCGTCGCCTGCGAGCCGGTGGCGAAAATCAGCTCATCCCAGCGCAGCTCGCCCCGGGTGGTGCGCAGGGTTTGCGCCTGCACGTCGACGGACTCAACCCTCTCCCCGGTCCGTACCGTCACGTCGTGCTGCTGATACCACTGCGCGGGCAGCAGCAGCGTCTGGGCCAGCGTTTTTTCGCCCCCCAGCACCGGCGACAGCTGGATGCGGTTATAGGCCTGGCAAGGCTCATCCCCGATAATCGTGATGTGAAACGCGCCGTCCGCCCGCGCCGCCAGCGTTTGGGCTAATCGGGTGGCCGCCATCCCGTTGCCGATAATCACCAGTTGCCGCTTCATCGCCGCCCCCTACGCCGCTTTCGGCTGTTTTTCGTAGAGGAAATGCAGGATCTGCTGGCGCAGGTGGTGATAGCGGCTATCGTCCGCCAGCTGCACGCGATTGCGCGGCCGGGGCAGATTGATATCGAGGATTTCACCGACCGTCGCCGCCGGGCCGTTGGTCATCATCATCACCCGGTCCGACAGCAGCACCGCCTCATCAACGTCGTGGGTAATCATCACGATGGTGGTGTTCAGCGCCTGCTGAATTTGCATGACCGCGTCCTGCAGATGGGCGCGGGTCAGGGCGTCGAGCGCGCCGAAGGGTTCATCCAGCAGCAGCACCTTTGGCTTCATCGCCAGCGCCCTGGCGATCCCCACGCGCTGCTTCATTCCCCCGGAGATTTCCCCCGGGCGCTTGTGCAGCGCATGGCCCATCTGCACCCGGTCGAGGTTGTGCTCAATCCACTCCCGGCGCTCGGCCTTGCTCATGGTGCGGCGAAAGACCCGATCCACCGCCAGCGCAACGTTGTCAAAGCAGGTCAGCCACGGCAGCAGGGAGTGGTTTTGAAACACCACCGCCCGCTCCGGCCCCGGCCCGGCGATTTCGCGGTTATCGCACAGCAGGCCTCCTTCCGTCGGCAGCGTAATCCCGGCAATCAGATTCAGCAGCGTCGATTTGCCGCAGCCGGAGTGGCCGATCAGGCTGACGGTTTCCCCTTCGTAGATATCGAAGGAGACGTTTTGCAGAGCCAAAAACTCGCCGCTGGCGGTATTGAAACGCTGGCTGACGGCCTGTACCTGAATTAATGGTTTCATAGCGACTCCTATTTTTCCTGCCAGCTGAAGCGGCGGGCGATAAGCATGAGGCCCTGCTCAAGCAGCAGGCCGACGACGCCGATAATGACGATGGCGATAATGATGTTTTCCACGTTGAGGTTGTTCCATTCGTTCCAGATCCAGAACCCAATCCCCAGACCGCCGGTGAGCATTTCAGCGGCGACAATCACCAGCCAGGCGATGCCTATCGACAAGCGCACCCCGGTCAGCACGGCGGGCAGCACCGCCGGGAAGAGAATGCGGCGCATCACCGTCCATTCGGAAAGCTGCAAAACGCGCGCCACGTTCAGGTAGTCCTGCGGGATCCGCCGGACGCCTTCGGCGGTGTTGATCACCATCGGCCAGATTGAGCAGATAAAGATGGTCCAGCTCGACGCGGGCTCCGCTTTCTGGAACAGCAGCAGACCGATTGGCAGCCAGGCCAGCGGGCTGACCGGACGCAGCAGCGCGATCAGCGGATTAAACATGCGGGCGAAGAACAGCGAACGACCAATCAGGAAGCCCAGCGGAATGCCGACCAGCGCCGCGAGGCCGAAGCCCACCGCCACGCGCTGCAGCGAGGCCAGCACGTTCCAGCCGATACCCATGTCGTTAGGGCCGTCCTGATAAAACGGGTCGGCAAACAGCGTCAGCGCCGAATCAAGCGTGCTGAGCGGCGTCGGGAAGCCTTTGCCGTTAATCGCCGCCATCTGCCAGCAGAACAGGAGCAGCCCCAGCCCCAGCAGGGGCGGCAGCACCCGCTGGACGCCTTCGCGCAGCCAGCGCGTGACGGCGGGCGTTGGCCGCCGGACCTGCACCGGCGGCAGGATAATGACTTCGCCCGGCGCTTTTTCAGCGCTGGCGACTGCGGGTTGGATACTATTTTTTTGCGCGTGTTTCATCTCATGCCCCCATACGTTGAATCGCAAAGCCGCGGGCGTAGCCTTCAGGATCGGCCCCCGTCCAGACCGTTCCGTCCATCAATGTGCTGCTGCGCATCACCTGAGCCGGCGCGCTAATGCCGCCAACGGCCTGCGCCGCCTCTTTCCATACGTCAATTCGGTTAATACGCTGCGCCACCGCCTGATAATCCGGCGCCGCTTTCAGCAGCCCCCAGCGTCGGAACTGGGTCATGAACCACATGCCATCCGACAGCCACGGGAAGCTGACTTCTCCGCGATCGTAGAAACGAATCGGGTGCGCGTCCTGCCAGCTGCGCCCCAGTCCGTTGTTGTATTCACCCAGCATCCGCCCGGTGAGGTACTGCTCTTTGGTATTCAGCCACGCGCGTTTCGCCAGGATGCGCGCCGTCTCGCGGGTGTTCTCTGGCGAAGCCTCTATCCAGCGCGAGGCCTCCATCACCGCCGCAACCAGCGCCCGGGCGGTATTCGGATTACGCTCCACCCACTCGCTGCGGGTGCCGAGAATTTTTTCCGGATGATCCGGCCAGATCTCCTGAGAGGTGGCGGCGGTAAAACCGATGCGATCGTTGATGGCCCGCGCGTTCCACGGCTCGCCGACGCAGAAGCCCACCATGTTGCCGATCCGCATGTTCATCACCATCTGCGGCGGCGGCACGACGACGGTGCGCACATCGTCAAACGGATTGATGCCGCCGCTGGCGAGCCAGTAATAGAGCCACATCGCGTGGGTGCCGGTAGGAAAGGTATGGGCAAAGGTGTAGCTACCCGGCGCGCTCTGGCCAATCAGCCGCTTCAGGCCGGGAAGATCGGTCGCGCCTTTGTCCTGCAGGTCCCGTGACAGGGTGATGGCCTGCCCGTTGCGGTTGAGGGTCATCAGGTTGGCCATGGACTGCGGTTTGCTGGCAATACCCAGCTCGAGGCCGTACAGCAGGCCGTAGAGGATATGCGCCGCATCCAGCTCGCCGGAGATCAGCTTGTCGCGCACCGCCGCCCAGCTGGCCTCTTTGGTCGGCACAAGGGTAATGCCATATTTTTTATCAAAGCCTTTCAGCGACGCGATCGCCAAAGGCGCACAGTCGGTTAGCGGAATAAAGCCCACCCGCACGGTGGTTTGCTCCGGCTTATCGGAGCCTGCCGCCCACGCGGACTGCATCAGCCCAGGCAGCAGCATCGCGCCGCCAAGCGCGGCCCCTGCCTGTAGAAAACGCCGCCGTGTCATCGAAATCTTATCGCCCATAACCGCTCCAGAACGCGCAAAAAAAAAGCGCCCGACAGTGCTTACGCACTGCAGGACGCCTTTATCCATGGACCCGCATGCCGCCGTTGGCCTGCTGCCCAAAAATGGTGAACTAACTCGATTTAGCTAATGCAAACGGGATGCCAGTTTTCCCGATGGCCGCTTTTGGCGCGTTTCCTCCCTGCAAAAGCGGCTGTCGGGGCAAAAGTTGCACCGTCGACAGGCACAAAATGCCCGCCCATTGTGCACCTACTCCTTTGGGGTTAGCGGCCATAATGACTTGACCATCAGCAGCGCGCGGGCGATTTCCACCATCCGCTGATTCTTATCCATCGCCATCTTGCGCAGCGCCTGCCAGGCCTGCTCTTCATTCATTCCCTGATGGGACATCAGGACGCTTTTGGCCTTCTCAATGACCTTGCGCTCTTCGAGACTATCTTTTAGCGACGCCAGCTGGCCGGAGAGCTGCTGCAGCTCATACGCCTGCTGGCGAACCAGCGGCAGCAGCTGCCTGTCCAGCCGTCGCGCAACGTCATCGCCGCCGTCCTCTTCCGGCCAGCGGTCGGGCGGCATCTCCGGCCCGCTCCCCTGCAGCAGCCGATCGACTGCATCGAGCAGATCGCTAATCAGCCGCTCTTCCAGACCGCGCATCAGCTCCAGACGCTGCGTCTGGGCGCAGAACCAGCGCAGCGCCGTCTCGCCGTGGTCCTCCGAGGGCTGACGGGTACAGGCGATACGCCGAAGCTGCTCTATTTCGATGCTGGCCTGGCACTGCGCATTAAACAGCGCAGTCTGCGCCGCGTCGGCCAGGGCCAGAAAGCTGTCAAAGCACGGCTGCTGTCCGTCGATACGGTCCACCAGCAGCTGGCGCAGCTCGTCGCTGAACTGACCGCGGGTAAAGCCCAGCGCCCCCAGCGCGCGCTCCTGACCCACCAGCTCCTTGCCCTGCATAAAGCTGTAGAGCGCCACCATCCCTCCGGCTATCTGCGGATCGTCGATGCTGTCATTGAGCTGCGGGACGATATTCAGCAGATGCCGGATAATGCGGCTGAACTGGCCGGTTGCCTCTTCGGCGGCAATAGTGCGCAGGCGCACGGCCTCGCGCAGGGCGGGAAGCTGCCCGAGGTACCATACCGCGCTGGCGATACGCCAGCACAGGGCGCTGCTGGCGCTGGCGCGCGCCGGCTCCAGCGCCTGGCGAAAGACGGCCAGCTGCTCATTTACCAGCGCCCCGCCGGCGCGACACTCCGCGGCGTAGAGCCGGCCGCCGGAACATAGCCAGATATTGGAGGCTCCGCGCTCGCACTGCAGCATATGCACCAGGGCGCTTATCTGATTGGCCAGCGCGCCCTGCTGCGCCAGCTGCCGCAGCTGCCGCCTCTGGAGCTGGCGCGCATGTTGGAACCAGTCGTTTGCTTCAGGCACGGTGCCGGCCGTATTATTCATGCTCTCTCCAGGGTTAACGCTTTATACTTCAGCCAAGCAATAACCGTGCCTTATACAAAGGAGTCCTTATGCAAAGTATTGTGCTTATCGCCAACGGCGCTGCCTACGGTAGCGAATCCCTGTTCAACAGCCTGCGCCTGGCGATTGCCCTGCGCGAACAGCAGTCCGAACTGACGCTGAAGGTGTTTTTAATGTCCGACGCGGTTACCGCCGGGCTGCGCGGTCAAAAACCGGCGGAAGGCTATAACATTCAGCAGATGCTGGAGATCCTCACCGCGCAGAACGTGCCGGTGAAGCTGTGCAAAACCTGCACCGACGGCCGGGGGATAACCTCCCTGCCGCTGATCGATGGCGTTGAGATCGGCACGCTGGTTGAGCTGGCGCAGTGGACGCTGGCGGCGGATAAAGTCCTGACCTTCTGAGTTAACCCTCTTTAGCAGGATTAAATGTCAGGCTGGCATCGTTTATTGCGTTAAAAGATATGCCAGCTGAATGCTTTCAGGAACAACATCATTTTTGTTTAATCTTTATCCTTTTTTTTGATCAAAATCATCATCCGCACCTTCCCCATTTGGTGTTATGCCATGAGCAAAGTGTGAACAATATCACGCGCAGGATTGAACGGGCAGGATGCCGTGGGCTGACAAATACGGGGTAGGAAAATGGCAATGGTAAAAGCAAGTTTGACGTTGTTTGGCGGTGATACGCTGGTGGTTCGTTGTTCAGAGCCCTGCCATATTCACCTGATGAGCGCGAAGGTTCCAGGCGACAGCCACGCGGATGTGCTGAGCGTGCAGGATCGGGACAGCGCGTATATGACCGTGCCCTACAGCGGCACCTGGAACGTGCTTATCGACAGCCACAGCCAGTCGCTGGAGCACTCAATCAGCTACGTTCCCGCCTGAGGCATGCGCCTGGCGCGTTGTGACTGCAGCATCAAACGTCTCTTCATGCCCGGGTCTCCCGGGCATTTCTCAGGCCAGCCCCGGCTGACCGCTATCGCCCAGCAGATTTCGCACCTTGCCGACCAGATCGTCGAGGCAATCATCGTGCATGCCGAGCTTGCGCAGCTCCTGCTCGAGCGAGAAAAGGTACTGGGCGTTAGTGCCAAGCGGGCCGCTGGCTTTGGCGATCAGCGGCGCGATCACCTGGGCGCTGGTATCGGCTTCGAACAGCGGATGACGCGGATCCATAATGAAGACCAGCGCGTTGACCGTCCGCCCGTCGTCGAGCTCCAGCTTGCACCAGGTCGGCAGATAGCAGCCGGTGATCATCTCCCGCTTCCACAGCAGGGTGAGCTCTTCTTCCAGCGTGCAGTCCGGCAGGCGATAGGCGACGCCGGTGGTGCGCCCGCCCTCCTTCAGCGCCAGCATGCGCCCCGGCTGATGCGCGCTTCCGCGCCCGGCGGTGAGCCGCAGGCAAAAGGCACGGTGCCAGCCCGGCAGCGTACCGGTACAGGACTCACGATACTCGAGGGCCGGGTTCCACATCAGCGAACCATAGCCAAAAATCCATACCGATCCCGCGTCCGGACGACAGGCTAAAGTGGCCGCCAGGGAGGCTGCCCGTTGCTCTGCCGACCAGAGTAGCGATTCCTCAATAGCGCCAAACGCCGTTTTACAATCCGCATTGATTAAGAAATCACGTGTTAACACTGTCTACTACCTCCGCCACTGCCCGCTTCCCGGCGTTTATCTGATGCCATCCTTGTGAAACATCCTTGTGAAACATTCTTATGAAACATTCTTATGAAACATTGCTGAATTATTATCCAGCTTTATTTGGCAATTAGCAATTAACGCCGCTCAGGCGCCGCGTGGGTAGCAGGATCGGCTATGACTTCCTGTGCCAGCGGTCATCGTCTCCCTTTTGATAGTCATGTTTTACCGCCGCCCAGGCCACTTTATGCGCCGTCTCTTCGCGGCTGGCGTCGCCCCGACGGTCCTCGCTATGCTTGTACTGGTCCCAGGCGCTGTTAAAGGCTTCTTTATAAATCTCCTGAGCATGTTCAGGCAGGACGTGGCGGACGCTGTCGGGTAGGTCTTTTTTACTGTGATAAGGCATAGTGTTCTCCAGAAAGGGGGTGTAATTTAAGTCTGGAACGCAATATTGCCCTACGCAAGGCGGGAGGGAGTGAGAAGTCGACTTTAGTAATTATCTGAATAGTAAATATAAAAGCGCAATAACAGCATGTTATAGCAATCTAACAGCATTAGTGGTTGATAGCGGTAAATTTAAGTAAAAAAACCAATCAATTTCCGTAATGTCTGGTATTTTATCAACTTACAGTATCTATAATTATAACACCTGCACAATATGGAGATGGTTCATGACCCATGCACATGAGGCGGTAAAAACCCGCCACAAGGAGACGTCCCTCGTATTTCCGCTGCTGGCACTGGCGGTGCTTTTCTTCTTCGGAAGTAGCCAGTCACTGCCAGTGGTTATTGCGATTAATATTCTGGCGTTAGTCGGCATTCTCAGCAGCGCATTCAGCGTAGTACGCCACGCGGACGTGCTGGCACACCGCCTGGGCGAGCCCTACGGTTCGCTCATTCTAAGCCTGTCGGTTGTTATTCTTGAAGTTAGCCTGATTTCCGCGCTGATGGCCACCGGCGACGCGGCGCCGACGCTGATGCGCGATACCCTGTACTCGATAATCATGATCGTTACCGGCGGCCTGGTCGGCTTCTCGCTGCTGCTGGGCGGGCGTAAGTTCGCCACCCAGTACATGAATCTGTTCGGTATCAAGCAGTATTTAATCGCCCTCTTCCCGCTGGCGATTATCGTACTGGTGTTTCCCATGGCCCTGCCTGGCGCCAATTTCTCCACCGGTCAGGCGCTGCTGGTGGCGCTTATTTCGGCGGCCATGTACGGCGTTTTCCTGTTGATTCAGACCAAAACGCACCAGAGCCTGTTTATTTATGAGCATGAAGATGACGGCGACGACGATGACCCGCATCACGGCAAGCCGTCGGCGCACAGCAGCGGCTGGCACACCGCGTGGCTGCTCATTCACCTGATTGCGGTGATTGCGGTGACCAAGATGAACGCCAACCCGCTGGAGACGCTGCTGACCAGCATGAACGCGCCGGTGGCCTTTACCGGTTTCCTGGTGGCGCTGCTGATCCTCTCCCCGGAAGGCCTGGGTGCCCTGAAGGCGGTATTAAACAATCAGGTACAGCGCGCGATGAATCTGTTCTTCGGTTCGGTGCTGGCAACCATCTCTCTGACCGTACCGGTCGTGACCCTGATTGCTTTTTTAACCGGCAATGAGCTGCACTTTGGCCTCGGGTCGCCGGAGATGATCGTCATGGTTTCATCCCTGCTGCTGTGCCAGATCTCGTTCTCGACCGGACGCACCAACGTGCTCAACGGCGCGGCGCACCTGGCGCTATTCGCCGCCTATCTGATGACCATTTTTGCCTGATTCACCTCCCCCGGCCGCGCGACGCGGCACGGGGGAGGATGCATAAAAAAGCCTGCCGGTTTTGCAACCGGCAGGCTTTTGTCATATCGGGGGCCGCTACTTGCTGGTGTCCAGCTCGTCAAAGCCTTTAACCAGATCGTCGATAGCCTTCATTTGCTTGAGGAACGGCTCCAGCTTATCCAGCGGCAGCGCGGACGGGCCGTCGCATTTCGCATGTTCCGGGTCCGGGTGCGCTTCAATGAACAGACCGGCGATACCGACCGCCATACCGGCACGCGCCAGTTCAGCAACCTGCGCACGACGACCGCCGGAAGCGGCGCCAAACGGGTCGCGGCACTGCAGAGCGTGGGTGACGTCAAAGATAACCGGCGAGTTGTTGGAGGCTTTTTTCATCACCCCAAAGCCCAGCATATCAACAACCAGGTTGTCGTAGCCGAAGTTAGCGCCGCGGTCGCACAGAATAACCTTGTCGTTGCCGCCTTCAATAAACTTGTCGACGATGTTACCCATCTGGCCCGGGCTGACGAACTGCGGTTTCTTAACGTTGATCACCGCGCCGGTTTTCGCCATTGCTTCAACCAGGTCGGTCTGGCGGGCGAGGAACGCCGGCAGCTGAATCACGTCAACCACGTCGGCCACGGCCTGCGCCTGGCTGGCTTCATGAACGTCAGTGATGATTTTCACGCCGAAAGCCTGCTTCAGCTCCTGGAAAATCTTCATCCCTTCTTCCAGGCCCGGCCCGCGATAGGAGTGGATGGAAGAACGGTTGGCTTTATCAAAAGAGGCTTTGAACACATAAGGAATGCCCAGCTTCTGCGTCACCGTCACGTAGTGTTCGCAGATACGCATCGCGAGATCGCGGGATTCCAGCACGTTCATCCCGCCAAACAGGACGAAAGGCAGGTCGTTTGCTACGTTGATATCACCAATGCTAACCACTTTTTGTTTCATAAGATCGCCTTATCAGGGTGTAACCGGAATCATTCCAGATAAATACGCGTCATACCTTAAAATCGCCTCAGCGCAGCGTATTTCGCGTATATCGACTAATGCAATGTAATTTGTTTGTGCGAAATCGTGTTGATTTGCGCGCGGATCATTTCGCTGATCGGGTCTTCAGGACACTGTTCGACGAAATAGTTCAGATCCAGCAGCGCAACGTGGTCGCACTCGAGCTGGGCGTAGATCAGCCCGCGGTCGCGAATTTCGTACGGATCTTCCGGATTGAACTGCAGCAGCGCTTCGCTGGCGCGCAGGGCCAGCTCCATCTGCCGCTCTTCCATCAGCGCCGATTTTAAGGTGTCGAGCAGCTTGTGGATCACTTCCGAGTTATCCGCTTCATCAAGATCCTCATTGAACAGCTCGGCCACCGGGCTAATATTGCCCTTCAGCCACACTTCCAGCGTGTGCTCATTGAGCGTTTCCCCGTTGAACGGGTTAATCAGCCACATCTCTTCGCTGGTTTCAGGGTCCGCGCGCAGCAGCATCTGCGTCGGGAAAATCACCGGTACCACCGGCAGAGACATGCGCTGGGCAATCCACAGCACAATCGCCCCCAGCGACGCGGCGCTCCCCTGACGGTTAATCAATACTTTATCGATCCACAGGGCATCGGAAAGCCGGTAGACGCCGTGGGAGTCTCTGAAGCCCCATTCATGATAGAAAAGCTCCAGCAGCCGCTCCAGCTGACGTTCCTGATCCCACGAGGTCGCGATCTCTTCCTGCGCCAGGCTCAGCAGCCGCTCCAGTTCGTCCTGCACGTAACCCGTTGGAAAGTCGTCGCGGATCAATTCAGAAATGAGGACCATTCCATCGCACAGTGGCGCTTTATTAAATTCGAAATCAGCTAGTGACCTCATGACTTACCCCAGTAACGGTGTTCTTGTGATGGCGAGTTGTATGATGATGAACAACACCACCAAAGCCAGCAGGAAGGCGATAAACCTGCTCTGCTGGCTGCGCGGACGTCGACGGCCCAGCGCGATAAAACCCAATGCGATGTAAATAATAACGCCAAATAGCTTCTCAGTCAGCCATGTGCCGTCTTCAGTAAACGGCAGATAGTGCGTTATTGCCATTAATCCGGCGCCGCTGAGAAAGAGTATCGTGTCGCTGCAGTGCGGCGCGATGCGTACCCAGCGGTGGTTAAGCCACGGGCTGTCGCTGTAGCTCCACCAGTAGCGTAACGCGAACAGGCTGACCGACACGACCACCGCCGCAATATGCAGATACAGCACTGCGCTAAATAGATTCATACGCCAACCTTCTTATCCATAGCCGGAAAACGTCCTAACGTCAGGCGGTCGTTATCGCCGTAATCGCGGCAGGTCACCACGTCGAGATATCCCGCATCGTGGAACAGGCCGCGCACCGCGGCGCCCTGCTTCCAGCCGTGCTCCAGCAGCATTAAGCCGTCAGGGCTCAGGAAGCGACGTCCTTCGCGAATGATGTGCGCCAGATCGGCAAGACCGCTATCGGCGGCAACTAGCGCCGTTTTCGGCTCGAAGCGAACGTCGCCCTGCGCAAGATGCGGGTCGGTTTCGTCGATATAGGGCGGGTTGCTGACGATGATTTCAAACTGCTGGCCCGCCAGCGCGCTGAACCAGTTGCTCTGCAGCACCGTCACGTTGGTGATGGCGAGCTGAGCCGCGTTGCGCGCGGCTAATGCGACGGCGTCGGGCATAAAATCGACCGCCGTTACCCGACAGTCAGGACGCTCGCTGGCCAGCGCCAGCGCAATCGCGCCGGTACCGGTGCCTAAATCGAGGATCCGACACGGCGTCGCCGGCAGCCGCGCCAGCGCCTGCTCGACGAGACACTCGGTGTCCGGGCGCGGGATCAGGGTTGCCGGTGACACCAGCAGCGGCAGCGACCAGAATTCGCGCTGACCGACCAGATGCGCGATCGGCTCGCCGCGCTGGCGGCGGCTCAGCAGCGCCTCCAGCTCGGCCAGCTGGCCGTCGGTCAGCACCGTTTCGCCAAAGGCGAGGAGGTAAGTCCGCGCCCTGCCGGTCACGTGTCCCAGCAGGATCTCCGCGTCGCGGCGCGGGCTTTCGCTGTCGCTCAGTCGGGCAATCGCCTGCGCCAGCCACTGTTGAAATATCATCATTCCTGCTCGGAAAGCGCTGCCAGCTGATCGGCCTGGTACTCCTGGACAATCGGCTCAATGAGCATATCCAGCTTACCTTCCATCGTTTCATCCAGGCGGTAGAGCGTCAGGTTGATGCGGTGGTCGGTCACGCGGCCCTGCGGGAAGTTATAGGTACGGTTACGATCGCTACGATCGCCGCTGCCCAGCAGGTTACGTCGGGTAGACGCTTCCGCCTGCTGACGCTTGGCCACTTCGGCGGCGCGAATGCGCGAGCCCAGCACCGACAGCGCCTTGGCCTTGTTCTTGTGCTGAGAGCGTTCGTCCTGGCACTCCACGACGATACCGGTCGGCAAGTGGGTAATACGAATAGCGGAATCGGTGGTGTTAACGTGCTGCCCGCCCGCCCCAGAGGAGCGGAAGGTGTCGATACGCAGGTCGGACGGGTTGATGTCCGGCATTTCGGCTTCCGGCAGCTCCGGCATCACCGCGACGGTACAGGCGGAGGTGTGGATACGCCCCTGCGATTCGGTCGCCGGTACGCGCTGCACGCGGTGGCCGCCGGACTCGAACTTCAGCCGGCCGTAGACGCCGTCGCCGCTGATTTTGGCAATCACTTCTTTATAACCGCCGTGCTCGCCTTCGTTGGCGCTGAGGATCTCAACGCGCCAGCGGCGGGCTTCCGCGTAGCGGCTGTACATGCGGAACAGATCCCCGGCAAACAGCGCCGCTTCGTCTCCGCCGGTACCGGCGCGGACTTCGACAAAGGCGTTACGCTCGTCGTCGGGATCTTTCGGCAGCAGCAGAACCTGCAGCTGCTGCTCCATCTCTTCGCTCTTATCTTTCGCGTCGCGCAGCTCTTCCTGCGCCATTTCGCGCATCTCCGGATCGTCGAGCATCATCTGCGCGGTTTCAATATCATCCTGCACCTGACGCCATTCGGTATAACAGCGTGCAACGTCGCTCAGCTGCGCGTACTCGCGCGACAGCGCGCGGAATCGATCCTGATCGGCGATGGTCGCAGCATCCCCCAGCAGCGCCTGAACTTCCTCATGGCGTTCGTACAGAGCTTCCAGTTTGGCAACAATAGAAGGCTTCATAGGTGTGAATTAACCCTGTCCTGAAAAAAGAGAGAAATGGCGCTATTCCAGCCCGAGGCTGTTGCGCAGAATATGCAGGCGTTCATCGTCCCCGTCACGGGCAGCCTGCTGAAGAGATTTGGTTGGCGCGTGGATCAGGCGGTTGGTCAGCTTACGCGCCAGGTCCTGCATGATTTCCTGGGCATCACCGCCCTGCTCCAGCGCCGCCAGCGCTTTCAGCGTCAGCTCCTCGCGGACCTGTTCGGACTGGGAGCGATATTCGCGGATAGTCTCGCTGGCGCTCTGGGCGCGCAGCCAGGCCATAAATTCGCTGGTTTCCTGCTCGACGATCGATTCCGCCTGTACCGCAGCGGCTTTACGCTGCGCCAGGTTGTGCTGAATGATGTTTTGCAGGTCGTCCACGCTGTAGAGATAGGCGTTCGCCAGCTTGCCCACTTCCGGCTCGACGTCGCGGGGCACCGCGATATCGACCAGCAGCATCGGCTGATTGCGGCGCGCCTTCAGCGCCCGCTCCACCATCCCTTTGCCAATAATCGGCAGCGGGCTGGCGGTGGAAGTAATAATAATATCGGCCTCTTTCAGCCGCTCATCGATGTCGCTCAGGGCGATAACCTCAGCGCCGACCTCATCCGCCAGCGCCTGGGCGCGTTCGCGGGTGCGGTTGGCTATGACCATTTTGCGCACGTGGTGCTCGCGCAGATGGCGGGCAACCAGCTCGATGGTCTCCCCGGCGCCGACCAGCAGCACGGTCACGCTGGAGAGCGATTCGAAGATTTGTCGCGCCAGCGTACAGGCGGCGAACGCGACGGAGACCGCGCTGGCGCCAATGTCCGTTTCGGTGCGCACGCGCTTAGCCACGGAGAACGACTTCTGGAACATACGCTCCAGCTCGCTGACGTTGAGATGTCCGCGGCTGGAGTCCGCAAAGGCTTTTTTAACCTGGCCGAGGATCTGCGGTTCGCCGAGCACCAGCGAATCCAGGCCGCTGGCGACGCGCATCAGGTGGCTGACCGCATCGTTATCCTGGTGCCAGTAGAGGCTGTTGCGCAGATCGTCTTCATTAAGATGGTGGTAATCACACAGCCAGCGGATGAGCACTTCCTGCAGATTATCCTGCTCCTCAACGCTGAGATAGAGCTCCGTGCGGTTACAGGTCGACAGCACCACACCTCCCTGCACCATTGGCTGAGCCAGCAAGCTCTCCAGCGCCTCATCGAGCGTGTCCGGCGAAAACGTTACGCGTTCTCGCAGCGCTACCGGAGCTGTTTTGTGATTAATGCCAAGAGCTAAAAGGGTCATTGTGAGGGAGTAGTACCAGCGTTGCTAAGGTTAGTCTGAGCGCATCATACAGGATGCGCGGAATCAATAAAAGAGACGCTCCCCTTTTGGAGTAATAGCCAATGCGTAACAGCCACTAACGGTAATTTTTTGATTTCAGACAATTTGAACGTAGACGCTACCGCCGGGCAACGCTAGCATTAAGAGTTATTATTGTAACCCGCTACACAAATCGTGTGCGTATTCACCCTTCGCCGGATTTCACTGTAGACATCAAGGATTTGTCATCATTATGAATCGACTGCTCCGCCTGTTACCCCTGGCAAGCCTGGTCCTGACCGCCTGTACCCTCAACGCCCCGAAAGGCCCCGGTAAAAGCCCGGACTCACCGCAGTGGCGTCAGCACCAGCAGGATGTCCGCAATCTTAGCCAGTTCCAGACCCGCGGCGCCTTTGCCTGGCTTTCCGACGAGCAAAAGGTTTACGCCCGTTTCTTCTGGCAGCAGACCGGTCAGGATAGCTATCGCCTGCTGCTGACCAACCCGCTGGGCAGTACCGAGCTGTCGCTGACCGCGCAGCCGGGTGGCGTAACGCTGATCGATAACAAGGGTCAGACCTACACCGCAACCGACGCGGAAGAGATGATTGGCCGCCTGACCGGGATGCCTATCCCGCTGAACAGCCTGCGCCAGTGGATCGTCGGCCTGCCGGGCGATGCCACCGATTACACCCTCGATCAGCAGTATCGTCTGAGCACCCTAAACTATACGCAAGACGGCAAAACCTGGCGCGTCACTTACGGCGGATATACCAGCGATACCACGCCATCGCTGCCGGCCAATATGGAGCTCAACAACGGCAGTCAGCGCATCAAGCTGAAAATGGATAACTGGATTGTGAAATGATGACCCGCTGGCCCTCTCCCGCGAAGCTGAACCTGTTTTTGTATATTACCGGGCAGCGCGCCGACGGTTATCACCAGCTGCAGACGCTGTTCCAGTTTCTCGACTATGGCGATACGTTAACCATTGAGGCGCGCGATGACGGCGAGCTGCGTCTGCTGACACCGGTGGACGGCGTGCCGAATGAAGAGAATTTGATTATTCGCGCCGCCAGGCTGCTGATGCAGGCGGCGGCAGAACGCGGGCGGCTGCCATCCGGCAGCGGTGCCGATATCAGCATTGAGAAGCGCCTGCCGATGGGCGGCGGGCTGGGCGGCGGCTCGTCCAACGCCGCCACGGTGCTGGTGGCGCTGAATCAGCTTTGGGGCTGCGGGCTATCGGAAGACCAGCTGGCGACGCTTGGGCTGCAGCTCGGCGCCGATGTGCCGGTTTTCGTCCGCGGTCATGCGGCCTTTGCCGAAGGCATTGGCGAAATTCTGACCCCGGTCGAACCGCCGGAAAAGTGGTACCTCGTCGCCCACCCAGGGGTCAGTATTCCGACTCCGGTCATCTTTCGCGACCCCGAGCTACCACGAGACACCCCGATCAGGCCAATAAATACGTTGCTAAAATGTGAATTTCGCAATGATTGCGAGGTTATCGCAAGAAAACGTTTTCGCGAGGTTGATGCGGCGCTTTCCTGGCTGTTAGAATATGCGCCGTCGCGCCTGACTGGCACAGGTTCGTGTGTTTTTGCTGAATTTGACACCGAATCCGCCGCACGTCAGGTGCTAGAGCAAGCCCCGGAATGGCTGCATGGTTTTGTGGCGCGAGGGATGAACACTTCCCCGCTACAGCAGACCATTCTGGCGCAGACTGAGTTTCGGTGACAACGTCACCCTGTTCCAGACGTTGCATCGCGCTCTTTAATACACCGCCTGGATAGCGTTCGCCTGGCCCGCACAGTTTGTGGCGAATGTTATCCACCATTGGACGCATGCCTGAGGTTCTTCTCGTGCCTGATATGAAGCTTTTTGCTGGTAACGCCACCCCGGAACTAGCACAACGTATTGCCAACCGCCTGTACACTTCTCTTGGCGACGCCGCTGTAGGTCGTTTTAGCGACGGCGAAGTCAGCGTACAAATCAATGAAAACGTACGCGGTGGTGATATTTTCATCATCCAGTCCACTTGTGCTCCCACCAACGACAACCTGATGGAATTGGTTGTTATGGTTGATGCCCTGCGTCGCGCTTCGGCGGGTCGTATCACCGCTGTTATTCCTTACTTCGGCTATGCTCGTCAGGACCGCCGCGTTCGTTCCGCCCGTGTGCCAATCACTGCTAAAGTGGTTGCGGACTTCCTGTCCAGCGTCGGCGTTGACCGCGTACTGACCGTTGACCTGCACGCTGAACAGATCCAAGGCTTCTTCGACGTTCCGGTTGATAACGTATTCGGCAGCCCAATCCTGCTGGAAGATATGCTGCAGCTGAATCTGGATAACCCAATCGTGGTTTCTCCGGACATCGGCGGCGTCGTGCGCGCCCGCGCTATCGCCAAACTGCTGAACGATACCGATATGGCAATCATCGACAAACGTCGTCCGCGCGCTAACGTCTCCCAGGTGATGCATATCATCGGCGACGTGGCAGGCCGCGACTGCGTCATGGTTGACGACATGATCGATACCGGCGGCACGCTGTGCAAAGCAGCAGAAGCGCTGAAAGAACGTGGTGCTAAACGCGTATTTGCTTACGCCACTCACCCAATTTTCTCCGGCAACGCTATCCAGAACATTAAAAACTCTGTGATTGATGAATTCGTCGTCTGCGATACCATCCCGCTGGCGCCAGAAATCAAAGCCCTGGAAAAAGTTCGTACCCTGACGCTGTCCGGTATGCTGGCAGAAGCGATTCGTCGTATCAGCAACGAAGAATCTATCTCTGCTATGTTCGAGCATTAATCGAGCCAGGCCAAAGAAACCCGCTAAGGCGGGTTTTTTTGTCTCTAACCTTTTATTCCTCCACAAAATCATTCGGCATGCGTCAAGGCGGCAAGTGAATGAATTCCCGGGAGCGTACAGGTAGTACGTGACCGGAGTAAATGAACGCAGCCAACAAAGAGGCATCCCGAAGGATGACGTGGAAATGACTATTGCCTCCTTCACCTGCCATTTAGTTGACAGATGATGCGCCCATGGATGAAACATTATCGTGAACAGATTATTTTCCTCACACGTGATGCCTTTCCGCGCCCTCATCGACGCCTGCTGGAAAGAAAAATATACCGTTTCGCGCTTCACTCGCGACCTGATTGCCGGGATAACGGTGGGGATTATTGCGATCCCGCTGGCAATGGCACTGGCAATTGGCAGCGGCGTAGCGCCGCAGTATGGACTCTATACCTCCGCCGTAGCCGGGATCATCATCGCCCTGACCGGCGGCTCGCGCTTTAGCGTTTCCGGGCCGACCGCCGCCTTTGTGGTGATCCTCTACCCGGTATCGCAGCAGTTTGGCCTCGCCGGGCTGCTGGTCGCGACGCTGATGTCCGGCATTTTTTTAATTCTCTTTGGCCTCGCCCGCTTCGGTCGGCTGATTGAATATATCCCGCTCTCGGTGACCCTCGGTTTCACCTCAGGTATCGGTATTACTATCGGTACCATGCAGATTAAGGACTTCCTTGGCCTGCAGATGGCGCACGTGCCGGAGCACTATTTGCAGAAAGTTTCCGCGCTGATTATGGCGCTGCCGACGGTCAACGTTGGCGACGCCGCGATTGGCATCGTGACGCTCGCGATTCTGATCCTCTGGCCGCGCCTTGGGATCCGCCTGCCGGGCCATCTTCCCGCGCTGCTGGCGGGCTGCGGGGTGATGGCGATCGTCACTCTGCTGGGCGGCCACGTCGCGACCATCGGATCTCAGTTCCACTACACGCTCGCCGACGGCAGCCAGGGAAGCGGCATTCCGCAGCTGCTGCCGCAGCTGGTGCTGCCCTGGGATATGCCGGGCTCTGATTTCACCCTCAGCTGGGCCTCGCTGCAGGCGCTGCTGCCGGCGGCGTTCTCCATGGCCATGCTTGGCGCCATTGAGTCGCTGCTGTGCGCGGTGGTGCTGGATGGTATGACCGGCACCAAGCATAAGGCGAACAGCGAGCTGATCGGTCAGGGTCTGGGCAATATCGTCGCGCCTTTCTTCGGCGGCATTACCGCGACTGCGGCGATTGCCCGCTCGGCGGCCAACGTGCGCGCCGGTGCGACCTCGCCGGTTTCTGCAGTGATCCATGCGCTGCTGGTGATTATGGCGCTGCTGATCCTCGCCCCGCTGCTCTCCTGGCTGCCGCTGTCGGCGATGGCGGCGCTGCTGCTGATGGTGGCGTGGAATATGAGCGAAGCGCACAAGGTAGTGAATTTGCTGCGCTATGCGCCGAAGGACGACATCGTGGTCATGCTGATGTGCATGTCGCTGACGGTGCTGTTTGATATGGTCATCGCGATCAGCGTCGGCATCGTACTGGCTTCGCTGCTGTTTATGCGCCGTATCGCCCGCATGACGCGCCTGGCCCCGGTCAACGTCGACGTGCCCGACGACGTGCTGGTGCTGCGGGTTATCGGCCCGCTGTTCTTCGCCGCCGCCGAGGGGCTATTTAACGATCTGGAAACGCGTATTGCGGGTAAGCGGATCGTGGTACTGAAATGGGATGCGGTGCCGGTGCTGGATGCAGGTGGCCTGGATGCCTTCCAGCGCTTCGTGAAAAAGCTGCCGGAAGGCTGCGAGCTGCGGGTATCGAATCTTGAGTTTCAGCCGCTGCGTACCCTGGCACGCGCCGGAGTCCAGCCCATTGCCGGACGCCTGAGCTTCTACCCCGATCGCAACGCCGCGCTGGCGGATATTTAACTAGCGGGATGCGGGCGTTCGCGCCTGCATCATCACCCCTATCGCCTCCTGGAGCCAGCCGAGCACCGGCGGCGTCATCCACGTCCCCTTCATCAGATGCGGTTCGCACTCCATCGCATGGCGAAACTTTTGCTGGGTCTGCGGGCTGGTGCCGGCATACGACTGGAACAGCGCCAGCCACTGCTGCGCCAGCTTTTGCCCGGCCTCGGATGCCGGATCGGTCTGCTCGGCGCAGGCCTGATGCAGCGCCGATACCAGCCCCGGCCACTCCATCAGCCGATCGAAATAGTGCTCACGGGTAAACGCCAGCTCGTCGGCGTTGAGATAGCGCGCCCAGATCGCGAGCTTGCTTTGCGCAAAGGCGTGGGTAATGTAGTCCACAATTTCGGGCGTAATGCCGGTTTGCGCGCGCATTTGCGGTTCCGTCGCGTGCATCTCATTGAGCCGGGTGAGAAATTCCGGTCGCCCGGCGGTATCTAGCTCCAGGCGCTCCATCCAGCGGGTGGCCAGCGCCATCGCCGACGGCGAGTCAGGCGGGCAGCTCTCCTGCATCAGCCGCTGCGCTTCCATAACCAGCGCCTGCCAGATTTGATTGCGCTGTTCATCCTGCTCGGCGAACGGCAGCGTTTGTAACTCCTGCGGACTAAACCAACGATCGTACATTTTCATCAGCTCCAGGGTCTGTAGCCAGGACTCCAGATCGGGTTCACGGCCGCTACCCAGTTCGTCGCGGAGCAGCACCAGCCTTTCGCGCAGCGTTGAGATAGTGCGCAGCTGCGTATCGAGGGTGGTAATTTGCTGCATCAGCAGATCGGATAACGAAAGCGAACCGCAATCGAGATGCTCCTTAATAGCCGCGAGCTCCAGCCCGGCCTGTGCCAGCGCCTTAATCATATGCAGCCGCTGAACGGCCGCCAGATCGTATAGCCGGTAACCCGCCGCGCTTCTGGCCGAAGGCGTCAGCAGCCCGGTTTGTTCATAGTGATGTAGCGTACGGACGGTCATTCCGGCGCGTTTCGCCAGCTCCCCCACCTGAATTAACATGACTGCTCCTTTTGTCTGCCAGTGGCGCTACTCTGCTGCCTGACGTTACGTCAGGGTCAAGCAAAGAGTTTATCAACAGGGGCAACAATATCAGCGGGGCGGCCGTTGCGGGAGTAAAATAAGCAGGAGTAATATAGTCAGCCAGCCGTTAGGAGGATGGCTGGCCGCAGAGCGGATACGTTGACAAAATTGCACCCGTCTGGCGACAGGTGCAGATAACGCACTGACCTAGCTGTGGCGGTGCTGGTCACGACGGCAACGTTTGTCGTAGTGGCGCACCCACCAGTATCTGTCGCAAACCTGTTCATGGCCGCCAATACGCGCACCGGCAAGCCAGAGAACGGCGCCGACGAAGATGCTGAGAATCGCGCCGTGCGCGAAAAACTGCGGCAGGTCAAGCTGCGGGAGCTGGTTTAAAATGGAGTAGCCGACGCCAACAACCATGACGACCAACCCTAAACCCATCAGTACATTACCGAGTAACGAAGCGTTTCTGCGTTTCATATGTCACCTCCGGAACCTTGGGTTGCCTGAGAATATCCTCAGAACTTATAGGTGTAGTATAGACAATGGGCAGAAGATTGATTGCGTTGGCGATCACATTAGCGAACATCAAACCAACAAAAGTTTACAAATAACCCACTGAACAACATCAAATTCTAATGGTTCACCGGCGAAATTATCGTGTCGATAGCGCTGCGCTGGCAGAATTTTGTCAAGCGCGCTCGCAGACAGTACACTACGCGCCAGAGAACGACCCATGCAGGATATAAAAGTGACGATAAAACTGATTGTCGGCCTGGCTAACCCCGGTGCGGAATACGCGGCGACACGCCATAACGCGGGCGCCTGGTATGTAGACCTCCTGGCCGACCGCCACCGCGCCCCGCTGCGCGAAGAGAGCAAATTCTACGGCTACACCTCACGCATTAACTTTGCCGGCGAGGATGTGCGCCTGCTGGTGCCGACCACCTTTATGAACCTCAGCGGTAAAGCCGTGGCGGCGATGGCCACCTTTTACCGGATTAATCCCGACGAGATTCTGGTCGCGCACGATGAGCTGGATTTACCGCCAGGCGTGGCGAAATTTAAGCTCGGCGGCGGCCACGGCGGGCATAACGGCCTGAAAGATATCATTAGCAAACTGGGCAATAACCCGAACTTTCACCGCTTACGCGTCGGAATCGGTCATCCGGGCGATAAAAACAAAGTTGTCGGTTTTGTGTTAGGTAAACCGCCCCTTAGCGAGCAGAAACTGATAGATGAAGCGGTTGATGAAGCCGCGCGCTGCACGGAAGTCTGGCTGAAAGAAGGTCTGACCAAAGCCACCAACCGTTTACACGCATTTAAGGCGCAATAAACGGCCGACGTGCGGAATTTTTGCCGCACACCGTGTATAATAGGCAAAGCTATTTACTTTTCTACAATCTGTTCAATGTAACAGGTTGATTATCCAAAGATTAAGGTGATTTAAATCATGGGATTCAAATGCGGTATCGTCGGTTTGCCCAACGTCGGCAAGTCCACCCTGTTCAATGCGCTCACCAAAGCGGGTATTGAAGCGGCCAACTTCCCCTTCTGTACTATTGAGCCGAACACCGGTGTCGTACCGATGCCCGATCCGCGTCTGGATAAGCTGGCCGAAATCGTTAAACCGCAGCGCATCCTGCCGACTACCATGGAATTCGTCGACATCGCCGGCCTGGTAAAAGGCGCATCCAAAGGCGAAGGCCTGGGCAACCAGTTCCTGACCAACATTCGTGAAACCGAAGCTATCGGCCACGTTGTTCGCTGCTTTGAAAACGACAACATCATCCACGTTAACAACAAGGTGGATCCGGCTGACGATATCGACGTTATCAATACCGAGCTGGCGCTGTCCGATCTTGACACCTGCGAACGCGCCATTCACCGCGTACAGAAAAGGGCAAAAGGCGGCGATAAAGACGCGAAAGCTGAACTGGTCGCACTGGAAAAATGCCTGCCGCAGCTCGAAAACGCCGGCATGCTGCGCGCGCTGGCGCTGACGGACGAAGATAAAGCGGCCATCAAATACCTGAGCTTCCTGACCCTGAAGCCAACCATGTACATCGCCAACGTCAACGAAGACGGCTTCGAGAACAACCCGTATCTCGATAAAGTCCGCGAAATCGCTGCCGCCGAAGGCTCAGTAGTAGTTGCCGTGTGCGCCGCCGTTGAATCCGATATTGCGGAACTTGACGACGCTGACCGCGATGAGTTCATGGCTGAACTGGGCATCGAAGAGCCGGGCCTGAACCGCGTTATTCGCGCCGGCTACGAGCTGCTGAACCTGCAGACCTACTTCACCGCCGGGGTTAAAGAAGTCCGCGCGTGGACCATCCCTGTCGGCGCGACCGCACCGCAGGCGGCGGGTAAAATCCACACCGATTTCGAAAAAGGCTTTATCCGCGCTCAGACTATCGCCTATGAAGACTTTATCACTTACAAAGGCGAACAGGGTGCGAAAGAAGCCGGTAAGATGCGCGCCGAAGGCAAAGATTACATCGTTAAAGATGGCGACGTCATGAACTTCCTGTTCAACGTCTAATCACTTCTGTTGTTTCATGAGGTTTCACAAAATCTCACAGCAACAGCCAAGCAGCATAAAAAAACCACGCCATGGCGTGGTTTTTTGTTTCTGACGCGGATGATACTGCAGGCCGCTCTGCGCATTCGTAAAAATGCCCCGGGCGCTTGTTTACGAGGCTATTCAGCGATGGGTCAGCGATTGGGCTGACTGCGGAGCAATACCCGGTTGTGTGGCGAACAAGCTCCCCGGCGAGCTACGCTATTCCCTGTTGGTTAGCGCCGAGTATCGGATGATGAGCTGCTGTAGGTGCTGCTCCACCTCAAGTTTCTGCGCCTGCGGGATCATCCCCGGCTCCTGTCGTGCAACTATCTGCCGGAGCTGCTCCTCCGCCGGCACCGACTGATTAAATGCCTGAATGGCTGCAAACACCTGCGATTTCAGCTCGCTGACCGTCAGGTATCTCCCTTTTTGTCCATCCAGCGCGTTAAGCTGCTCGCTCAGGCTCTGGAGCCTGAGCATGCCCTGATGCCAGCCCGCCAGCGAATCATCGGGCGTCCCGTTCAGGGCAAGCTTTTGCCGCCACAGAGTACCCAACTCTTCAGTTTCGGGAAGCCCCGGCCACAGTGCATAAGCCTGGTTTATCAAATCCTGACCATAGCGAAGATGCCAGTCAGGCGGGAGGGCAGAAAGCGCCTCTAACCTCAGCGAGGCATCCTTCAGCCAGCCGGCGGCTGAGCCAGAAGAGCTGAACGTCTCGCCTGCCACCGCGCCGGGCAGCCAGGGAAGCGGCTGTTGGTGACTGTCGGGCTGTTGAGCCGCTTGATCCGAGCGAGCCAGGTAGTGGCCGCCGATAAAAACTACGGCACTCAACGCAAAGGCCGTCAGCATCCCGCAGGCGAATAGGCCGACCCGCTTTGGCGCAGGCGCCATTTTGTGGACCCTGTTAACGGCGGCGGCGGAACCCGGCGGGATTGCATCCGGCCGCCGGGGCTCTGGTGTTGCTTCGTTCAATCCGATCGGCGGAGCCTGTGCGACCGGGAGAGTAATGGCTGCAGCCGATAATTGTGGCTCTGGCTCATTTTCCACGCGCGTCAACGCGCTGCATACCTGCTGCACCAGCGGCTCTATCTGGCTTATCTGCAGCAGTTCCTGGCGGGCAAGGATGCTGCTCAAGGAATCAAGCGTCGACTCCAGCTGCAGGAGCGGATGATAATCCTCATGGCTCAGGGTAAAGGTGCGGAACACTTTCTGTAGCCGCTGAAACAGCCCTGAGAGAATTTCTGCCCGCGGGTGGCTGGCCCGTGGCCAGTACTGCGCCCACTGGCGGCGGAGCATCGTCGCAACGAGCTTCAGCCCTTCGTTCATGCCCTCCACCCGTGCCAGATGGCTGCGCGCCAGGGTGAACCAGGCCCCTGTCTGCAGCTCAATCCCGTTTTTATCAAACAGCGCCAGCGACAATTTCTCCACCCGCTCCCAGTGAATATCAGGCCTGGCGGGATGCGTCTGCTTACTCATTTCATCGCGAAGGGCGATGTAGTCCGGGAACGGTCGCGGATCGCCGCCCGTGCGAATATCTCGGGGTTCTGTGCTTTTCATAATGGATTCATCCGTGGATTGGCAGGCAGAGATTGGCGATTCACTGCGGGAGCTGGCGGTCATTCGTCCCGAGGAAGATATCGTACCGGCCTGCCCGGCATCCCTACATGCGGGGATTTCTGTCGAAATAATGCTGTTGCTTTAGGTGGCGAATAAATATCCGCCCCTCGGGCATAAACTCGGTACCATAGCGCACCAGGCCCACCCCTTTCAGCTCCGCATCGATCGCATAGCGCAGCTCGCCGGGGATCGCCTGCTCAAGGAGAATAACGCTAATGCTTTTCAGCCGCGGTTCATATTTGAGCAAAACGGCCGACAGCGTCCCCATTAGTTCATGGGCGGTACCGGGCATACCCTGCAGGATTTTGGTCATATCCGGCAGGCCGTAGTCCGGCAGATGCGCCAGCGTGCCGGCGCGGCAGTTGAGAATGCGCTGCATGTTGTCCAGCACGGACAGGATCGCCTGGTCCTGCTCATTGACGTGGTTGAGGTCGAGGCCACCGGTGAAGTTGCCGTAGAGAATTTCATATAATGAGGGGGTATTGTGTGGCATAGTTTCCCTGATCAATTAAATATGGTATGGAGTTTTCTGCAGGAGTCTCGTTAAATAGTGATCCAAGTCCAGGGGTATGAAACGCATGATAATTTTCATGAGATGTATTATTTTTAAGATCTGGAAATGCCCTGAAAATCACCCCAACATTACCGAGCCTATTTCCCTGGAAATCCTGTTCAATATTTCGGTGAATATCATAAAAAAAATAAATCGACATACAAACCCTTGAACCATTCCCCAAGCCTGCATCACCAGTCTGTTTAGAATTGTTCGCCGAAGAAATAACTTTTTCAATGTCCATATTTATTACCTCTTATAGCTGAGTGGACCTAAATAATTCGGGTTGTCTTTATCATAGGGTAACCAGGCATTATCACTCAATCCTAGTAAAACCTTATTGCCCGGTAAAAAATGAACATAAAGATCGTTTTCGCCACGTTTACGCTCAGGCAACGGGATAACAGCACGATGCTTTTCCAGACGTATCTCAGCATCATAGAGGAGCAGTCATACTTAGAGTCCATATAACCTCTGCCCCTTTCCCTTGTATTACAACGCAACACGTTGTCTTCCCCCGCAAGGACATAAGGATTATTTAGGTTAAATGTAGCAGAATTTCCTCCCGCGCCCCCATTCACACTAAACCCCACAATGGGCCGTCCTATTTCACTGTGAATAACTAACGCAACGGGCCCAGTTGGTAGACCTCAAATTACTGCCGAGGGAATGTAGGCACCATAAATAATTAAAATGCCAGTCATTCTCGGCACGGGTAGCCAGTACTTCCATAACATGTTCGATATAGAATCAGCACCGCCGCACCGTCCAATACCACTATAGCGCATCGCGGGGAAACTGCGCGGCCAGAAAGGGCGGATAACGAATTGAGATAATCACAGCAACACAGCCAGACAATGTATCCGGATAATACTTTAGCTACTCTTTATCATCCACTTTCAGCAGCCAAGGAACGTAGTTCTGAAATTCTGTCAGCTGTGGGTGGGTATACAGCGAATGCTGCGTGTTTTCAGGTTTGACATTAAATCCCAAAATTCGTTTGCGACTACGCCACTGCTGAAGGCCATGCTCTGAGGACCATGGAAGTGGATCATCTCATTCAGCGGTTTCAGCCGTTTCAGCCGTTGATTAAACATCGCTATCTGGCTGGCAATATCCGCCTCCAGCCAGCACGATTGTTAAGGATCATCTACATATTGTCGAGCATAGGCAACATCATTTGGTTTTGCTCTTTGACCTGATGGAGATCGAGGCTGCAGGTGAAATTGCCATAAATAATTTCGTAGCATGAAGGTATACTATTCTCCATATTGATTATTAACTAACGATGAGTCCCAAGAAACTGGATTATATCTTCAGCAAAATCTCCTCGTTCAAAATATTTAAATTTTTCATCTTCTGTTAAATGACTCCAGAAGGGTCCCCAGTAGATATCCCACCAAAATTGCATATCTCCTTGCAAACTACCATAAGTACTAAGATCTCTATCTGGGAATATTCCCTCCGGCCCTGGTGGCTCTAATTTTTTTTCACAAATGCAGGCTATAAAACCGTTATCATTTGTGATTAACCTTACAATATCATGATTAAATTCTTTAAATTTATAACAAATGAGCATTTTATCATGATCTGCAAATGTTTTTTTCTCTTGCGTTAACTTCCCATGGAAAAAAAATTCAACCACTTGTTCAACAACTGGTAAGTCCTCAGGTTTTATCATAAATCGGGCAGAGTAAGCATATATTTTATCTTTCTCTAAAGATAAAAATAACGGATACAGAGACGCATTTCCTGAAATGATACTAAATTGTTCAATTGGAAAGTAACCCTGCAAAATATCACCCCCTGAATAAATTAAAAAATTAATGTCGCTCGCCGAGACCAGACTGAGCTTCTGCTCCGCGATGATATTCATCGCCTCGCTCTGTTCCTGTATCTGCAGCGGCCTTCACTGGCGTTCAGGGTCAGTGAGCCGCTGCGAACAAACAGCCCTATTTGCTCGCCAGCCAGAACGGCGGTATTCCCGAGCGACCCGCAGCTAAAATCCCCACCGGCGTTCATCGCCATATTCTTGCTGGCGGCCAGCTGCATATGTTCGCCGCTGGTGAAGGCCACATCCTGAGGACCATGGAAGTGGATCATCTCATTCAGCGGTTTCAGCCGCTGATCAAACATCGCTGTCTGGCTGGTAATACCCGCCTCCAGGTCGTTCAGCATGCTGCCGTCCGCTTCCAGCACCATCCCAGGCGTCAGGTGCGCCGCGTTGCTGAAAAAATGCAGGCAGGTTGATTTGTTAAGCACCTCAACATGATCGTTTATTTATCATGTAATCAGGGCATCTATGTATTGAACTAAAAATTATTTTGCTTTGCAAATCAAACCCCAATCATCATATTTTTTTCTGAAGAGAAAAAAGCTTCATGCAAATGAAAGCAATCCGTTTCAGAATTATGTCCAACAATAAACAATACAAAAATAAAAACGGCGCGAACATTAAAACTCAGGTAGTATGCAGCAGAATACTCAAAGCCAATATTTATAATCTCTTTTACTTTATCAGAACTCAAATATATACATTTCTGTGGATAAAACTCACTCAGCAAATGAAATACTTCCTCATTGAAATTGAGGTGACTAAAACCATGAAAAATTTCATTGGCAAGCCTATGTTTAAAATCCAAGATGTAAGTATTATTCTCACCAATAACGTCTGTTAGATATGTATTAAATTCACTATGTATTCTCATAGATCTCTCTAATTCCGCATTTGATGTACATTGTACACTCATAGAATTTAAAGAAGAATACATTGGATCAGTGTCAAAACCCGTACCAAGCACTATACTCATGTCCATATATAATTGCAGAGAGCCACGTTGTGTTATGCTTGATGCTTAGCCTTATTAATTGATTATGTGAGACTTTCTTTTAATTTTTTCGAGCCTAACTCATTAGATATCTTTGGAAATATTTATTTACAATGTTCAGATAATTCATTGACGAAAGCATTCTCAGAATAAAAATCAAGTAAGGCTAACTGTTCAGTGCTCATCTTCATCTAAATTCCTTCCGGTAATGATTAAATTTGTTGATGAGATAAACTCACCTTTATCATTTCTTTCTGAGTCATACACATTGGTAAGAACAGAAAAAGCTGCAGAGATATCAAGAGAGCCATCAACAATAAAGAATGATATTTCAACATCTAATATAGCCCATTTAAATGAAACACTTCCATTGGCCGAAATATATGTCATTTCTTTTTTTAAATCCCAGCTTACAAGATTAGGTCTCAATGGCATATTTTTTTTAGTGTGAAGATCAATGAGTTCAACACCAGGGCCGGTTTTCTCAATGAATGTCAACGGAAGATAAAAACCTTTTGAGCTAATATTTTTAATAGTAATAACAATAGAGATCTCTCTCTCATTATTGTAAATACACTCTCTATGAGACTCACAATCCGCACTGATAATAAAGTAGTTATTTTCAATCATTTTAATTTCTTTTGCATTTACAGTGAGCGAAAAAAAATAAACGACAAAGGCTAATATCATATTATATCGCATTAGGTTTTTCTTCCTAAACCTGATTCATTGAGCATATCTCTTGCTTCAATTGCAATGAGCCATCCATTCCTTTTCAATATTTCTGGTAGGAAACAAGTATTCGAGGATCATAGTATTGCAGCAATGCGATCTTATTATTTGGCATGATCACTTCTGGATTTTTTTTCAAATGAATAAAAAGATCGTTAAAAGATAACGAACTTAACAGCCAAGAAATAGAAGGGTATTTCAACTCCAGTTCATTTAACATACAAAAGAGATCATCATCAACATTTTAAAAAGACAATAACCAAGGACCGGCAAATGCGATATCCCTATCATCCACACTATCACACAAAGGCATTACACCATTACACTTAAATAATGCTATTGTGCAGAAACGATCATACTGAGCACCATCAACAAGAACATATATTTTTCTTTTATCGCTTTCACTCTGTATTGTTTTCAGACGCTCTACTATTGAATTCTTCATTCTTATTCATCTTTAATTAGGATCGGCACACCGTTTTCAGCAGCTTCAAAAAGACAACTCAAACAGATGCCACTTTGGCTAAATGAGGGTATCAATCCGCTCAATGATGTTGATTCTGTTAGATGAGTTCGCTTTACCTTCCGCGTATACGTCGTGTCCGTTCCATACTCAATCTTCCCACCTTCAATAATCAAATAACTCCCACCGCCTATCAGCGTCACCTTCTTCTTACCCGCAAACAACATGTCGCTCGCCGAGACCAGGCTGAGCTTCTGCTCCGCGCTAATGTGCATCTCCCCGTTCTGCGCCTGTATCTGCACCGGGCCTTCACTGGCGTTCAGAGTCAGTGAGCCGCTCCGGGCAAACAGCCCTATTTGCTCGCCTGCCAGAACGGCGGTATTCCCGAGAGACCCGCTGCTAAAATCCCCACCGGCATTCATCGCCACATTCTTGCTGGCGGCCAGTTGCATATGTTCGCCGCTGGTGAAGGCCACCCCCTGAGGACCATGGAAGTGGATCATCTCATTCAGCGGTTTCAGCCGCTGATCAAACATCGCTACCTGGCTGGCAATATCCGCTTCCAGCGCCTGAGCCTGTTCAGCAGCAGAGGCCAAAGCTTTTATCTGCTGCTGACAGACCTCTATTTCCTTCAGCGCCGTATCCATATCCAGCACTTCTCCTGCGGCTTTCGTCTGCCCATCAGCGGTGATAAACAATCCTTTAGCCACGCGAATCACGCCGTACTCGTCGGTACGCAGCTCAAAGCCTGTTCCACGTTTTTTACTTTGCGCGTCAACGATATGTCCTTGATTTAGCTGAGTTGCACCGTGAGGCGTACTCAGCGCAATATGCTCCTGGCCCCGCAGATCCTCCATTCGCAGTTCGTTGGCCGCGGGAGTGCGCAGGATGTTCTGGCTACGGTTGTCCCACGTCACAACGTCCTGATGCTCTGAATCATGGAACGCATAGGCAACATACGGCCGATCAATGTCCCCGTCGTCATACGCAATCCCTACCTCCGTGCCATCAATGAGCGGCATGTGCCAGCCCAGGGTGTCACCCGAGTACGGTTTCGCCTGACGTATCCACAAGTAGTGGCAACCCGACTCGGCCTCTTCCCGGCTGAAGTCCAGCTTCACTCTGTAGCGGCCCCGATCGTCGAGATGGGCGTAGATATCATGCTTCTCCCGGCTCTCGATGCGCGCCGGCAGCATGCCGCATATCTTCGGGCGCGGCAGCCCGGCCGGACGGAAGCAGAACCGTTCGCTGTAGGGCATACCCCACACTGAAACATGCAGACGGGTGTCGCGGGCAGCCCGGAACGTAGTGAGCGTAACCAGCATTCCTTCCTCCAGGTCGTTCAGCATGCTGCCGTCCGCTTCCAGCACCATCCCTGGCTTCAGGAGCGCCGCGTTGCTGAACAAATGCAGACAGGTCGATTTATTGAGCTCACGTTCATGATGAATGCGCGCATAAAACGCCCCGCTTTCGCTTTCCGGCTCTGAGCTACCGTCATCACCAGCCTCCAGAAAAAGATCTCCATAGCGGTCGTGAACGCCTGTGGTGGTGCCGCTACTTCTGACGCTTAACGCGGAGTCCATCGGCGCAGTGACCGAACGGTAGTTATAGGCCCGGGTGCGAACACGCCCGGTCACCGTACTGTGCCAGGCACGCAGTCCCCAGACTGACTCAGCTGCGCCGTCATACAGCGCCGACGGCTCCTGGTACGGCATATGAACATCGAACTGATAAAACTGCTGGCTATCGGCAAAGGTCACCGTGTCCAGTCCGGTCATATCACTGACCCCGCAGTGGAACCAGATCCCCACCTCAGAAAGAATGCGCTGAATAAACTGCAGGTCCGTCTCCCGCCATTGGGTAATGAGCTCGCGCGGCGGATAGCTGCGCTCGAGGCGAAATTCAAAGTCAGCCCCTTGCAGGCCGTGCTCGCGCAGCATCTGCTCCACCAGTTCCGGGACCGACAGGTTCTGGTACACCGCGCAGCGCCGGGTATGACCCAGCAGCGCCAGACGTGACGAGAGCGTCACGCTGTAGCGCATCTGATCGGCTGTCGTCCCCAGCCATTCGAACTCGGTGATAACCCCCTGCACCACCCGGCCGCTCAGCATGCTGAGGGTCGCGTACTTCACCTGCACAATACCGTCCACAGGCCGCTGCGCACGCACCTGATTGAGGCTCTCAACGAACTCAGGATCCGGCGCGGAGTTCGCCATCCCGGCATGGATCAGAACAATGCCGTTACTTTCCTGCCAGAGATCGCGCTTGAGGCCAGGGACCATTTTTTCAATATGGTCATCAGTACCCTGAATAAGCAACAGGCGGACTTTGGATTTCCAGCGACGCTGATAGCGCAGGCGGAGGTGGTCGATGAGCGGGCCGGAAGTAAAGAGCACTGTATCTTCATCAGAATAAGGAGGGGCTTCCGGCTGGGAAGAATTCGGAACACTATTCCCCACGCCCTCGTTCCGATTAGCGCCTTTTTCCCCGGCAGTAACCATCACCATTTGTGCAAACCAGCCCCCGATCAGAATGAAGATGATCAAAAGAAGGCAGAAAATAATCACACCGAGATGGCTAAAGGGGCCCACGCGTATCGTAGCGGCTGTCTCTTCCGGGTAGATCCAGAGAAAGCTGCAGATGTTCCCCGGAGGTAAGAGCAACACCCTGCGGGGCGGAGGCCAGCACCACGGCGGACTGCAAATCCTTCAGGCGGTTGTGGATCAGGTTATTCTGCGTCTGGATATCACAGGTCAGCGCTTTCGCCTGTTCGGCAGCACCATTCAGCGCCTGCATCTCACTGTTGGCCTGGGTTATCTGGCTGATCGCCGGGTTCATCTCCAGCGCCTGCCCCTGGCCTTTGGCCTGAGCATCGGCTGTCAGGTAAACACCGCGAGCAGCACGTACAGCCCCAAACTCGTCGGTGCGCAGTTCAAAGCCAGCACCTCGCTGTTCACGCTGGCTATCAACCAGGTGGCCGATATTGAGCTGGCTCTTACCGAATTCCGTCGCGAGCTTGATATGCTCTTCCTGACGCTTATCTTCAAGGCGGAGTTTGTTATTTGCCGGGGTACGCAGAACGTTGCGCGTGTGATTATCATCGGTGACGTGATCCGGGTGTTCAGAATCGTGCTGGGCATGGGCGATATACGGGCGATCAGGATCGCCCGCATCAAACATCACCGAAACTTCAGTACCATCAAGCAACGGCGCATGGAAGCCATGATTATCACCGGCATACGGCTTCGCCATACGCAGCCACAGATAGGCATAGCCCTGCTCGCTGTCGCTACGGTCGAAGTCCAGCCTTGTCCGGTACCGCCCTGACCGTAGCCCACATATCCCGGAGGTGAACCCTTCAGTTGGGAAACGGTGTGCGGCTCCTGGTATTCGGACAAATTGAGGGTGATAAGGGATTTTTCGCCGCCGTACATCGCGTCCGCCAGCGCCAGCGCGGTCTCGGTTTTGCCAACGCCGCTCGGGCCTACCAGCAGGAATACCCCCTGCGGGCCGTTTTCAGCCGTCAGCCCGGTTTTGGCGGCCCGCAATCGTTGGCCGATGGCGTTGAGGGCCGCATTCTGCCCCACCACGCGTTTACCAATTTCGCTTTCAAGGTTCAGCAGTTCGGTCTGCTCGTCCTTCATCAGCGAGGAGAGCGGGACGCCGGTCCAGTCGGCAATGACGTTGGCGACGGTGCGAACATCCACATCAACCGAAAGCAGCGGACTGCTTTGCTGAATGTCCTGCAGCAGGCCGAGGTCGAGGGTGCGCAGGCTGACGGCTTTCAGCGGCTCAGGTACGTTACCTTCGGCGATGCGCAGCCCCAGGCCTTCCACAAGGGCCGTTTTGCCCACGCCCGGCTCGCCGACCAGGATCGGGTTGTTTTTGCGGCGTCTGGAGAGAATATCCACCATCTGGCGGATTTCCGTATCACGACCAAATACCGGATCGATGCTGCCTTCGCGCGCCCTGGCGGTGACGTCGAGGGTATATTTATCCAGCGCGCTCTGTAGCAACGGATTAAGCTCACCTTCTTTTATCCCGGCCCCGACCGGACGACCGACAAACTGCACCTCCCCGCCGTTCTGCGCCAGCTCCGCGTCCTGCTGGGCTTCCGGGCGTTCGTCGGACTGCGTATCGAGCAGCGGGCGCAGGCGCTGCAGCTGGCTCTGCCCCAGCGTCAGCAGCGGCCACAGGCCGTCGCAGCGTACCATCTTAGGTTGATCCACCAGCGCCATCAGCAGATGCACGCCGCGAATGCGTTCTTCGCCGGCCAGCGAGGCCCGCATCCAGGCTTCACGCATCAGGGTCTGGGTGCTATCGGCCAGCTGCGGGCGGCTGCGTACCGAGCGCGGCAGCGTATCGAGCCAGCCGAGCAAATCCTGCCACAGGGCGTCCATATCCCATTCATAGCGACGCGCCAGTACCGTGAAATCGCCCTCGCCCTGCTCCAGCAGCTTCAGCAGCCAGTGCTCCGGCAGAATTTCAGCATGCGCTCGCGTGAGGCATAGGGAGGCAGCCCCTTCCATCGCACGGGCGCAGTAGGGGTTGAGACGTCGCAGAAGGATTGCCGGATTTTCCATGTTCTTGAACTCGCTGTCTGGGGACCTTCAGGCACGCTACCGCCCATCGCTTTTCCTTGTCGTAAGGAACCTAAAGCGCATCAGGTCAGATTTTCGTTTACGGGATGTTTTGCTGAGTACCCGCCGGGCAGATACTCAGCAAAACTGCGGACAGGTTGCCCCATCCGCATCGGGCTTACGCGGTGGCGCGTTCGTTCCAGGAGTCGGAATGAATGATGTTGCCGTCTTTGTAGGTCCAGGTGATTTTTTCGTAACGCAGCTCGATCTGCTCGAGGTGGTTATGCTTTTCGTAGGAAGGGTCTTTGATGTCGTGCATTTTCGGCGCGACCTTGACCAGCTTGACGTTTTCCAGTTTGGTGTTGAAGTACTCCACCTCCTGGCCCGCGTCGTTGATTTTGTACCATCTGAATTCGGCAGATTTTAGGGTCTGGCCGGTAGTCACCGCCTTGTACAGATACGGGCTGGAGGAGTCGATCTCCTTGGTGAACAGGAAAGGCGTGTGAATGCGGGTGCCGGTCAGCTTGCCGGTATTGTTGTCGGTTGGGATGTAGAGGTTATGCTCCTGCGCCACCACCTCGATGCTGCCCTCACGATCTTTCACGTCGACGGAACCTTTAATATCCGCACCGCCGTCGTCTTTCAGCCAAAGATAAACAGGAATTGCCATGAATTACTCTCCATTGTGTTGTGATGCGCCATCATCCTGCGATGACGCCTGGGGGGTGCCCGGTATCTGGCAGGCGTTCGCCTGCGGTTCCGGCCCCTTCACCTCTTCGACATAGTTGAAGCTGCGCACCGGCACGGTATCCGGGCCATACGGCAGGCGGCCCAGCACGCGCGGCATCACCAGGCCGATGTAGCGAGAGTCGTCGGTGTCGCGGAAGCTTTTCCATTTGATATATTCGGCGCGATCGAAGTAGTTGCCGATATCCTTGATGGCCGCAACCTGCTCCATGTTCTCCTTTAAAAAGAACGCCGGTCCCGCGGAGCCAATAAACGGCATATGCGCGGCGGCGGAGACTTTTGAGATGTTACGCATCAGAGCCACGTCCTGAGCGGAGGCATCGAACTCATAGGCCGAGATAACCGCGGCAATAGGCTCGCCGCCCGGGGTGTCGTACTCCGCGATATAGGTCTGCTTATACAGCCCGCTCTGGATAATTTCCGGAAAGTCCTCGAAGTCCTGACGCAGCTCCTCTTTAGACAAATCGAGGAGCTCCAGCTTGACGTTCTGGCGAAAATCGGTTTTATCCACCAGCGATTTGAGCCCACGCCAGACGCCCTCAGTGCGCTGAAAATCAGGGTGATGCATGACTTCATCGAGCTGGCGGCCAATCTGAAAATCCAGCTCCGCAATATGATGGTCGAGGATCGTCTTATCCAGCTTCTCCACTTTGTGCCCGGATTTTTGCAGACACTGCATAAACACTTTCACCGCGGCGGTCACGCGCGCGTCGGCGGAGGTTTCCGCCATGACGGTCGTATCATCAAAACCGTTTAAATCACCGAGCTCAGCCACCGGTGTTAAATTTATTTTGTCAAACAGTGAGGCATATACCCCACCCTGCGGCAGGTGTTTTTCGACAACGGCGCCACCCGCCAGATTTTGGGATTCGTTATTGACTGACATTAGCATTTACTCATCATTATTCCGTGATAGAAACGTCCAGTAATTAATCCTGGGCCGGGGCAAGCGCATTCAGTTCATTACGCAACTCTGCGGAAAGCGCGGGGTCTTTTAATATAATTTCCAGTTCTTTCCGAAAAGTCATATTATCCAGAAGATTTGATTTCAAATCGCGCAGCAGATTACGCATCGCGAGCATTGCCCGAAGCTGTGGAATTTGCCGCGCCACCGCTTCCGGCTCAAAGTCCTTCATATTGTGAAAAAAGAGCTTCACGTTTTCTTCAGAACCATCGCTGGCGAGGGTGTTTTTAACGATGAGATTGACTTCCGGATTAAGATTAGCCAGGACGCTGTTAAAATTGTTCTTGTTGATGTCTATCTTATCGCGCTCAGAGAGCGTGCCCTCTGCCTTGCCGTTGCTGAAGTCACCCACGCTCAGGAGCTTTAGCGGGAGCTCAACTTTCTTCTGAACGCCCCCCGTCAAAAGATCCAGCTTTATATTTACACGCGCACGAGGTATTTCGTTCTGAAATGATTCAGACATATATACTTATCTCCTGAATAAATTAATCACTTAACCTGAAATATTGTCACTATAAAGAATGCGGCTTTTTGTTTTTACTCTAAATTCATCGCGGCGTAAAGTGTGAAAAATTCAAATAACCCGTAACGGCAATCGCTAATTAAAAGCGACCCGCGCCATAAGCCCGACATCACAGGCCTGGCGCACCTGTCACCCGCCAATATTTATCTTAAATAAAGCCACACCGCAAAAAATAAATAACATTCACGACAACAATGAGAATGCCAAATTAATAAATGAAATAATAAAATAATATTTTTCAAGTCCAGTATCGGACATTTAAAACACCACAAGGAGAGGAGCCGGCAATATTGACGTAAGGAGCGGTATTGACGTAAGGAGCGGTATTGACGTAAGGAGCAGTATTGACTAAAGAAGCGGGCAAGCGAAAGCCGGCGCGGCCGACGTTGACCGCTAATGCGCGTTCAGCCGGTTGCCAAAAACAGAAAAACCCGGACAGCAAACGTGTTGCCATCCGGGTTGAGCGCGGGCGACGCTATTTAGCGTTGCGGATTAGTTTGCCGTAGCGGCGGACGGTTCAAGCTTCGGGCCCGCCAGCGCCAGGCGCGCACCGGCCTCGGTATCGCTATATTGCCTGAAGTTATCGATAAACAGCTGGGCCAGACTCTCGGCTTTCTCCTGCCAGCCGTCGGCAGAACTCCAGCCGCTGCGCGGATCGAGCCGCGCGCTGTCAACGCCCGGGATGCTCTGCGGAATAGCCAGGCCAAAGACCGGGATCGTCTCGGTACGCAGAGGGCCGGTGGTGTCGTTTAAGATAGCGCTGATAATGCTGCGGGTATCGCGCAGGGACAGGCGTTTACCCTCCCCGTTCCAGCCGGTATTGACCAGCCAGGCTTCGGCGCCCGCTTCCGCCATTTTGGCGGCCAGCACGCTGGCGTACTGCGTGGGGTGCAGCAGCAGGAACGCCGCGCCGTAGCAGGCGGAGAACGTTGGCGTCGGTTGGGTGATACCGCGCTCGGTGCCGGCCAGCTTCGAGGTGAAGCCCGACAGGAAATGGTACTGCATCTGTTCGGTCGTCAGACGTGAAACCGGCGGCAGCACGCCGAATGCGTCGGCGGCGAGGAAAATCACCCGCGCCGGATGGCCGGCACGAGAGACCGGCTTGACGATATTTTCGATATGCGACAGCGGGTATGAAACGCGGGTATTTTCGGTCTTACTGCCGTCGGCATAATCCACCGTGCCGTCAGCCCGGACCACCACGTTTTCCAGCAGCGCATCGCGGCGAATCGCCTGATAAATCTCCGGTTCCGCCTGTGGATCGAGGTTGATGGTTTTGGCGTAGCAGCCGCCTTCAAAATTGAATACGCCGTCGTCATCCCAGCCGTGTTCGTCGTCGCCGATAAGCTGGCGCAGAGGATCGGTGGAGAGGGTCGTTTTGCCGGTACCGGAAAGACCGAAGAACAGGGCCACGTCGCCCTCTTCGCCGCGGTTAGCCGAACAGTGCATCGAAGCAATGCCCTGCTGCGGCAGCAGATAGTTCATGACCGAGAAGAGCCCTTTTTTCATCTCTCCGCCGTACCAGGTGCCGCCAATAAGCTGAATTTTCTCGCTCAGGTTAAAGGCAACGAAGTTCTCGGAGTTGAGGCCCTGCTCCTGCCACTGGTCGTTGGTGCAGCCCGCGCCGTTGAGGACCACGAAGTCCGGCGTGAACTGTTCCAGCTCCTCAGCCTCGGGAACGATAAACATGTTTTTGACGAAGTGAGCCTGCCACGCCACCTCGGTGACAAAGCGCACGCCGAGGCGCGTATCAGGGCTTGCCCCGCACCAGGCATCAACCACGTACAGCTTTTTACCGCTCAGCTGTCCGGCAACCCGCGTTTTGAGGCTGGCCCAAATCTGCGGCGTTAACGGCTTATTGTCGTTGCGGCCAAGCCCGGCATCGGACCACCAGACGGTATCGCGGGTCAGGTCATCTCTGACGATATATTTGTCACGCGGTGAACGTCCGGTAAATATCCCGGTATCAACGGCCACTGCGCCGGATGCGGTCATCACGCCGCGCGCTGCGCCGGTGAGTTCCGGGCTGGTTTCATGGGCAATCAGCAGGTCGTAATCGGGGTTATAAAATAACTCGCTGCTATCCTTAATACCAAGCTCGTGCAGAGCCTGTTTTACTAATTCGATACGTGGCATGGAACTCCTGACAAACAGCTGGCTAGGTAAGATGTATTCATTATTTCAGCCCGTCATTGCGTTCTTCTGTGAATTCCGGTGTAAAAAATCCACAGCAAAATGAAATAACAGGATGAGCAGCCTGGAGCAGCGATTTTATAGCGGTGCTCGTAGGGTATCGCCTGTGCTTTACGAAACTCGTATTAACTGCTTAGGAATACGCTAAATCTGAGAAAAATGTTAACACCTGTGGTTAGTTATGTTAATTGCATAGTTTCTATGCGTTATGCTAAAATTGCATAGCATTAAATACAGCGTTAAGGAACGGATCCGTGCTGGCTAATCTTGAAGTGAAGTGGCTGTACGATGTCATTGCTCTGGAGGAGTCCAGAAGCTTTACTCTGGCGGCTAAAACCAGAAATATATCGCAATCCTCGTTCAGCCGCAGGATTCAGGCGCTCGAGGCGTCGCTGGGTTTCAGCATCTTCGACCGCGGGGTTAACCCGCTGCAGCTCACCACTCGTGGCAAAATTTTCGTCGGCTATGCGCGAAATATGCTGGACGATATGGACTTTCAGATTAGTCGCATTAAGGGGCTAAATAACACCACTCAGAAAATAAGAATCGATGCCGCTCCGTCGCTCTCTGTTTTAGTCCTTCCGGAATTAATTGCCGGCTACACCGATATAAAAAATAAAACCTTCCACGTCGAATCCATTAACGTTAACGAAGCCGTATTTAACCTCAAGGAAGGCAAGAGCGACTTTATTCTGTCGTTTTATAATGAGGAGTTAATGAACTATCCGTTTATTAACCACAAAATTTTCGACTCCTCGGTGCACCTTGTTACGCCCTGCGATGAGAGCGGCAGGCCGCTCTTTCATCTGCACCGCGGCGTTTTGCCGCTGATGAGATATGCCAACGATAGCTATATGGGGCGCCAGGTGAATCAGGTTATCGACCGCACGCCGGGGATCACCTTCTCGCTGACCTTCGTCTCTTCGATGAGCGAGCTGCTTAAGCGGATGATCCTCAACGGCGACGGCGTAGGCTGGCTGCCGCAATACTCTATCCAGCGCGAGCTCGATGAGGGCCGCCTGGCCATTATGGACGCCACGCTCTCGCTGCCGATCGGGGCCTATATGTATCGCTCCGGCTCGCGGCTTAACCAGTCCGCCGAGCGCTTCTGGCAGCATATTAAATCCCGGGATGCCCGCCAGTCCTGAGCAATAAAACCGGCGGCTTACGTCCGTCGCCGGCTAGATAGCGAATTCGCCAGCTGGCAGAAAATTCGCTATCATCCGCCTCCTCTTTCCCAGGCGAGCCGCCCGATGTCTACGATCGTTGATACCTTTATTGCCCCGCCGTGCGATGCAGAGATTGAGATCCTTTATCAGGACGATCATCTGCTGCTGATCGCAAAACCTGCCGGCCTGCTCAGCCTCTCGGGGAAAAACCCGCGCAATCTCGACTCGGTGCATCATCGGTTAGTCCAGACCTTTCCCGGCTGTACGCTGGTTCATCGTCTCGATTTCGGCACTTCCGGCGTGATGGTGATTGCCCGCAGCAAAGCCATCAACGCCGCCCTCTGCCAGCAGTTTAGCCAGCGCGCGGTGAGCAAGGTCTACAGCGCGCTGCTGTGCGGGCACCTGACCGATGATGAAGGCGTAATAGACGCCCCCATTGCCAAAGACCCGGCGCTGTTTCCGCGGATGACCATTTGCGCCACCCGCGGCAAGCCGGCCCGCTCCCGCTATCGGGTGCTTGAGCGCCTGCAGCGCCCGAGTGAAGACGGGACGCTGCTGCCGCTGACCCGCGTGCGGCTCACCCCGGAGACCGGTCGCACCCACCAGCTGCGCATTCACTGTCAGCTCGCGGGGCACCCCATTTTAGGCTGCGATCTCTACGGCGGCCTGCTGCTACCCGGCACCGAGAGCACGCCGCGCCTGATGCTGCACGCCAGCGAGCTGCGCTTTACCCACCCGGTCAGCGGGGAGCCACTCAACGCCAGCAGCGCCAGTCCGTTCTGAAACCTGCCGGTCGGCAGCGATTAATCCAGCGGCGCGTCCCTGATATCAACCAGCAGCAGCGTACCGAAGCTGCCGGCCGGAACGTGGTGCACGGCGCCCTTCGGCACAAAGCAGTAATCGCCGGCGGCGAGGTTGAACCGTCTGCCGTCGATAACCAGCGGCAGCGCCCCTTCCAGCACCAGCAGCAGTTCGTCGAAGTCATCGTGCGCTTCGGCGGCGATCCCCTCACCGCCCATTTTTATGACCTTTATGGCGCTATTGCCTACCGCGCCCAATACCCGCGACTGCCAGACCTGCTCCAGCCCGGCGGCGATCCGGTATACAGAGTTAATCTCCATCAATGCCTCCTGCAGGCGAATGCCAGCCGCTATAAATAACCGATCGGCGCCATCGCGCAAATACGGATATGTTAGTTGCATACGCAAAATCATTCGCTGTGCCGGGAAGCGTCTGTCGGACGGCCTATATCGATGAGGCCGCGAAGACGCCGGGCGTGGTGCCATAATGCAGGCGGAAGTATTTAATCAGGTGGCTTTGATCGTAAAACCCGACGTCCGTCGCCACCTGAGCGGCGCCGAAGCCTTTCGCCAGCAGCCCTTTGGCTCTGACCAGGCGCAGCTGCGTCAGGTATTGATGGACCGACAGCCCGGTCTGCGCCTGGAAGGTGCGCATAAAATGAAACTCGCTCAGCCCGGCGACCCCGGCAATCTCCTTAACCGCCAGCGGCTGCTGATAGGCGCAGTGTAAAAACTCGATGGCGCGACGGATGTCGGCGCGGATCGCATCCCGTCGGCCACCGCGAGCGCTGCGCCCGGCATAGCGCCCCACCAGCATATTCAGCACCTGATACATCAGGCACTCTTTTTCCAGCGGATCGCGGCTGGCGCCAAGCACGGCGGAAGCCTGCAGCATGCTGCGGGCCATCAGCGGGTCGTGGCGCATCCCTTCGCCGCCAAAATGGACCTCGCCTGCGCCGGTGAGCACCGTTGCGGCCACCTCATCGATCAGCTGCGCTGAAGGATAAAATGCGCAGTAATCCCAGCCTTCGTCACGCTGTACCGCTTCGCCGGTATGCACTTCGCCGGGCATGATAACCATCACCGTCCCCGCCGCCGCGATGCCGCGCTCCCGGCAGATGCGCGTGCGCTGCGCCCCGCGGGCGAAGGCGGCAATCACATATTCATGATGAAAGTGCGGCGGATAGCTGTGCTCGTAGCAGGAGGCGCGGAGGATCTCCATCCCACCGTGCAGCTCGCTGTCCCGCCAGAGCCTGATATCATCCCGTATCTCTTTCGCCACCCCGCCACCCTTTTTATTGCGCAAAATTGATATTTCAGCCAATGAGCAGGATTTTACTATAGCGATCCTGACGATTTCTTAAGATTATCATTCAGTGACGGACAATTCGGGACTATTTGATGTTGATGAACAAGAAGACCTCGCCCAGGGATGAGGCAGCCGCGGAGTTTCGCGCGGGCATTATCGCCTGCCTGCCCACCATCCCCGGCTACTGGAGCATTGGCTTTGCCGCCGGGGCTATCGGCACATTATCAGGGTTCACCACCGCGCAGACGGCGCTACTGGCGAGCGCGCTGTACGCGGGCTCCGCCCAGTTCCTGTTTTATTCGCTGTGGGCCACCGGCGCCGAAGTCGCCTCGGTGGTGCTGAGCGTACTGCTGGTGAACCTGCGCTACCTGCTGATGAGCTCCGCCATGAGCGTATTCTTTCGGGAATACACGACCGGGCAAAAAATTATCAGCGGGCTGCTGCTGACCGATGAAACCTTCGGCGTCGCGGTCCAGCGCGGCAGCGGGCACAACAAAGTGCCCTACGCGTGGATGCTCGGGCTCAACGTCGCCGCGTGGCTGAACTGGATCCTCGCCTGCGTGGTCGGCGCAGGGTTAGCCTCCGCCCTTCCGCCGTCGCTGATGGAGGGGTTGAGCTTCAGCCTGGTGTCGATGTTTATCGGGCTGGTGCTGATGATCTGGTTTGCCAGCCGGCGTAAAGCGCTGGAGGCCTTCAGCATTGCGACGGCGGTGGTCATCACCCTGTTCACCGCCGGCCATGCCGATATGAGCGTTGTGGTCATCGTGGCGGCGTCGGTCGCGGCAACGCTGGCAACCGTCGGGTTGCGCCTGACGTCCAAAGGAGAACAATAGATGGAACGCAATATTATCCTTGCCATTCTCGCCTCCGCGCTGGTCACCGCCCTGATGCGCACGGTGCCTGTGTTACTGCTTTCGCGTTTTCGCCTGGCGCCGGTTATCCAGCAGTGGCTGAGCTTTATTCCGTCCGCCATTATGGCGGCGATTATTGCCGCAGAGCTGCTCGGCAAACCGGCGCTAAGCGGCTCGGGGATCAGCATTTCGCTGCTGGCCGCCGCCGCCGCGACGGTGGCCGGCGCCCTCACCCGCAGCCTGTTTGCGACGGTAATTGCCGGGATGGTTGCCTTTTCCGCACTCGGCTACCTGCTGCTTTAATTATGCTCCTGGCCACGGTTATCGTGGCCTTTTCATTATCAGCTTTCCCCCACGCGTTAAATTCAAATAGCGGCATTGCAAATGCAAATATCATATTTGCCGGTTAATCACCGCCTCTGTAGCTTGTAGTTTATTCATGCTTTCCATGAAATAAACTTCAGGGCGCGACGGCGGCAAATGATTAGACTCGAAAATATCTATAAGACCTACCCCGGCAGCGCGCATGCGGCAATAAGCAATCTGAACCTGACGATTAATAGCGGCGAACTCTGCACCTTCGTTGGCCCCAGCGGCTGCGGTAAAACCACCCTATTACGGATGATTAATCAGCTCGATAAGCCGGACTCCGGTTACGTCTACGTGCAGGGTGTAAAAATAGCCGAAAGCGATATTATCCAGCTGCGCCGCAAAATTGGTTTTGTTATGCAAAGCGCGGCGTTATTTCCGCACCGCACGGTGGCGCAAAATATCGCGACGGTACCGCGCCTGCTCGGCTGGAGCAAAACGCAGATCCGCGCGCGCATTGCCGAGCTGGTCGATTTAATGTCGCTGGACCGCCTGCTGCTTGAGCGCTATCCGCATCAGCTTTCCGGCGGCCAGCAGGGACGCGTCGCTATCGCCAGGGCGCTGGCGGCCGACCCGCCGGTGCTGCTGATGGATGAGCCCTTTGCCGCCATCGACCCGCTGGTGCGCGAACGCCTGCAGGACGAGCTGCTGCTGCTCCAGCAACGCCTGCATAAAACGATAGTGTTGGTGACGCACGATATTAACGAGGCCATCCGCCTGGGCGACAGAATTGCCATTTTCGAGGAGGGCGGCGTGCTGGCGCAGTTTGCCTCCCCTGATCATATTTTATCGCACCCGGCCAGCGACTTTGTCCGCCGCTTTATCGGCCCCGAGCCCAACCTCAAGCGGCTGGGCATGATTCAGGTCGGCCAGCTGCCGCGCCATGACGTGGCGCTGGTTGACGAGCAGCATGCGCCGATCGCCAGCCGCCACCCGACCCTCAGCAGCCCGCTGCAGCTGATCCTCGATAAGCACCAGCGTCCGCTGCAGTGGTTCGACCCGCACCGGCGCATTTCGCTGCCCATCACCCAGCCGCTGGCCGCGCTGCACAGCCTGCGCTTTGCCTACAGCGCGCTGCTGGATGCGCCGGGTGGCGTGCTGGTACACGTCGACGACAGCGGAAAATATCAGGGCACCGTTTCGTACTCGCTGCTCCAGCACGTGCTGGATGGTCTGGTGGAAATTCGCCGCTATGGTTGACTGGCAGTGGATCCTCGACAACCGGATGATGATCGGCGCGCTGCTGTGGCAGCATACCCAGCTGGTGGCTATCTCGCTCTTTTTTGGCACCCTGCTGACGGGATTACTGATTGGCCTGACTCTGCGCTGGCCGAGGGCCGCGCAGCCTCTGCTCTATCTCTGCGGGGTCCTGTTTACGATCCCCTCGCTGGCGCTGTTCATTTTGCTGCTGCCGTTTACCGGCCTGTCGCTGACCACCTCTGTCATCGGCCTGACGCTCTATTCCCTGCTGATCCTGCTGCGCAACACGCTTGCCGGCATCGAGAAGCTGCCGGCGGCGGTGCTGGAGTCGGCCCGCGCGTTGGGCTACACCCGCGGCTACCGCTTTTTTGATATTGAGCTGCACCTGCTGGCACCGTCGCTTTTCGCCGGCCTGCGTATCGCCTCCGTCACCCTGGTTGGGCTGGTGACGGTGACCGCGCTGATTGGCCAGGGCGGGCTGGGGCAGCTGCTGCTGGCGGGGTTTAACCAGGATTTTATTACTCCTGTCATTGTCAGCCTGGCATTGAGCCTTGCGCTGTCGCTGTTATTTGACTCGCTGATCGCCCGCGTTGGCTATTGGCTTACGCCCTGGACGCGCTGATGGATATCCTACAGGCAACGCTGGGCTGGTTTTTGCAGCCCGAACACTGGCTCAGCGACGGCGGTATTTTGGTACGCCTGCGGGAGCATATTTATTACGTTACGCTGAGCATGCTGATCGCCTCCGCCATTGCCCTGCCCACGGGAATTGCGCTCGGCTACTGGCGCAAAGGCGCCTTCGTGATCATTAACTTATTTAATATCGGCAGGGCAGTTCCGGCGCTGGGATTAATTCTGCTGTGCATTCTGCTGTTCGGCTTTAACGATATTCCGCTCTTCGCCGCGCTGGTCGCCATGTCCGTTCCGCCGATTCTGACCAACGCCTGGGTCGGGATCTATCACGCCGACCGCCAGCTGTGCGATGCGGCGAAGGCGCTGGGCATGACGCCGCTGCAAAGCCTTTGGCAGCTGCGGATCCCGCTGGCCGCGCCGCTTATTTTCGCCGGAATGCGCACCGCGCTGGTACAGCTTATCGCCACCGCCGTCGTCGCGGCCTATGCGGGCCTCGGCGGCCTCGGTCGGTTTCTGATTGACGGGCTCGGCCAGCGCGATATTCCGCAGGTGATCGCCGGCTCGCTGGTGGTCTCCCTGCTGGCCATCGGCAGCGAGCTGCTCTTTTCACTGATTGACCGGCGCTTCACCCATACCATCGGCACTCCGGAGTATTAGTTTTTATCACCCATCGCCGCGGCCCGAATATCTCACACGGGCGGCAGCGTACCCGTGGCTGACTTAACGCATCACGGATATTTATTCACCTAGCGAGGCACTATGCACAATATATTAGCTTTCCCTTTTCACCGTCGTCGTTTTCGCCTGTCACTATTAGCCGTTGGGTTACTCGGCTTAAGCTTTAGCTCATTAGCGGAAAGCGTCACGATCGGCGGCGCTAATTTCACCGAGAGCTCCATTCTCGCGAATATTTACGCCAGCGCGCTGAAGAAAAATAATATTGAGGTCAGCACCCGACTTAATCTCGGCAACCGCGAGATCATTATTCCGGCATTAAAGAGCGGCGAAATTGATATTGTGCCGGAGTATCTTGGCGCCCTGCTTAACTACTACGACGGAAAAACCCTGGCCACCAGCCAGAGCGAGGTCAGCGCCGAGCTGGCTAAGGTTCTGCCCGCCGACTTCACGCTGCTGACGCCTTCCCCGGCAACCTCAATTACCGCGTGGGCGGTTCGCGCCGACACGGCGAAAAAGTACGGCTTGAGCAAGCTCTCCGATCTGCAGCCCATCGCTCATCAGCTGACGATCGGCGGGCCACCGGAGCTGGCGGTGCGTGCGCTCGGCCTGCCGGGGCTTAAGCGCGTCTATGGCCTCGAATTTAAGGCGGTAAAATCCCTCGATATGGGCGGGCCGCTGACTCGCCTGGCCCTCAACTCCGGCAAAATCGACGTTGCGACGGTTATCTCCACCCAGGGCAACCTGGCGAAAGAGGACTGGGTGGTGCTGGATGACGATAAGCACGAGCAGCCGAGCCAGAACGTGGTGCCGCTGGTGCGTAAAGCCAGCCTGACGCCGACGGTGAGCAAGGTGCTGAACGACGTCTCCGGCAAGCTGAACAACGCCACCCTGATTGAGCTCAACCAGCAGGTCGATCTGCAGCATAAAGACCCGGCCGCCGTGGCGGAAGCGTGGGTCAACGACCATCTGGCAAACCGCTAACCTCTCCATGCCAGGGATCGGCAATAACCGCAAACGAGTCGCACATGTCTGAAAATCATATGATTCTGAACCTTTTTTTCTTTAATCCGCAGGGGGATTACCGCTTCTCATGGCGCCATCCTCAGGCACCGGGCAAAGAAATTTTTACCCTCGGCTACTACGCGGAGCTGGCGAAGAAGGCCGAGGCCGCCACCCTCGACGCCATTTTTGTCGCCGACCACATTGCCATCTGGGATACGGTGCCCAGCGGCTTAACCCACTACGCCAACGCGCGGCTGGAGCCCATCACCCTGCTCGCCGCCCTTGCCGCCGTGACCGAGCATATCGGCCTGATGGGAACCGCCTCCACCTCCTACAACGAGCCCTACAATCTCGCCCGCTACTTTGCCTCGCTGGACTTTCTCAGCGGCGGTCGGGCGAGCTGGAACGTGGTCACCTCGTGGCTGGAAGAGGAAGCGGCAAACTTCGGCCTCGACCAGCTTCCGCAGCACGGCAACCGCTACCAGCGCGCCGGGGAGTTTATCGATGTCGTCACCCGCCTTTGGGACTCCTGGGAGGACGATGCGGTGCTGTATGACAAAACGAGCGGCCTGTTTGCCGATGCGCCTAAGGTGCACCACCTCAACCATCGCGGCGAGTTCTTTAACGTCCGCGGGCCGCTCAACGTCCCGCGCCCGCCGCAGGGTCATCCGGTGCTGGTCCAGGCCGGGTCTTCCGAGGCGGGGAAAAACCTCGCCGCGGCGTGGTCAGATATGCACTTCGTGTTTATTAAATCCATTGCAGAGGGGCTGGCCTATCGTCAGGAGATGAATCAGCGGCTGCGGGACTACGGGCGCGATCCGGCGCACTTTAAAATCATCGCCGGCGTTCTGCCCGTGGTGGTCAATTCCGATGCCGAGAAGGAGGAGCGCCAGCGGCTTAACGAGCGTTTGATGAGCGATCAGATGGCGATAGACCTGCTCTCATCCTACCTGCGGATGGATTTAAGCGCCCACTCGCCGGACCAGCCCCTGCCGCCGCTGCCGGACGAGGCGACATTTGACGGCATCCGCACCGCGCTGCAGCTTATCCGCCACTACGATCCCAGCCTGACCGTTCTGCAGCTGGGGCGCCTGCTGCTGCAAAGCTCCGACAGCTGGCTACTGATCGGCAGCGCGGAAGAGGTCGCCGACGCGCTGACCGCCACCTGGCGCGCCGGCGCGGCGGACGGATTTAACCTGATGTTCCCGCTGCTGCCGGGGGACTTCGATCGCTTTGTCGACCAGGTGGTGCCGATCCTGCAGCGTAACGGCGCGATGCGCACCCGCTACCCGTCGGGCACGCTGCGGGAGAAACTCGGGCTGCCGGCGGCGGAAAACCGCTTCACTGCGCCGGGTCCGCGCTAGCCTACGCCGAAGGAGGCCCGGCCTCCTTCACCCGCCTACAGTTGAGTCACGCCCCTTGTCGCCGCCTCGGCGCGCCACGCCAGCAGCTGCGCATAGGGCTGGCGCGTCACAACGCTAAAATCGTCGATCAGCTGCGCCCGGCAAATATCCCGGTACTGCGCGCCGGTAACCAGCTGATGCAGCGCCTCGCGCAGGAGCGCCATCGTCGCCGGCGGCGTATCTTTGCTGCTTATCAGCGGCAGCCCCGGCGCCAACGGACTGCGTCCGATAACGCACAGTCCGGCAAGCAGCGCGGGGTCGTGGCGCTGCAGCAGCGCCCAGCTGACGCAGTCAATCGCCGCGATATCAGCCGTTCCCTGCTGTAATTCAATCAGCGACTGGCGGTGGCTGCCGCTCCAGCGCACGGCGGAAAAAAAGCGGCCGCTCTCGGCCAGCGGCGTCACCCTTTCCAGCAGCGCATTGTAGCCGGACTGGGAGTCTGGCGAATTGCACACCGCCCGCCGATGGCGAAAATCCGCCAGCGTCCGATGCCGGTTCGCCTCCTGGCTCACCAGCAGGCTACGATAATTCGCCCCTTCACAACCCTCCGCCGCGTAGTGAAAGCAGCCGACGATCTGCACATCCGCGAGCAGGGTGACCAGCGGATAGCCGCAGGTCTGGCTCAGCAGCAGCTGCGGATCGCGCCAGTGGTCCAGCAGCTCATCCCGGGGCCATCGCGCCGGCAGGTCCTCCACCGCCACCCCGCGGGCCGCGAGGATCTCGCGCAGCGCCAGCCACAGCGCCCGCGTCTCTTCATGATTAACCGCATACATGGGAAAATCGACAACGTTATTCATGGTTCTCCCCCGCGACAGGCCGCTTTTTTACGCCGGGATGGGCGTTCACCGCCACCGCGCGAAACGAAAAGCGCCGCAGCCATTCGCCATAGCCGCGCACCACAAAGCCGTGGTTACGCTGCCGGTAGCTCTCCCGTTCTAGCAGATAAAGTTTACGCAATCCGTACCAGGGAATCCCCGGCAGGTCGTGATGAACTGAATGATAGTTGAGGTTAAGAAACAGCACCCGCCACGCCAGCCCCGCTTCATTAATCACCGAGCGCGCCAGCGGATCGTCGGCAGCCCGATGCTCAAGGAAGGAGCGAACCTTGGTGAGCGCCAGCGCCGGATAGCTGACGGCGGCGACAAAATAGAGCGGCGAGAACTCAACGTGCGCCATCAGCGCAAACAGGCCGGCCAGCAGCAGGCCGTGGGTAGCCCACATCGCCATCGCCGCCTTCTGGCGCAGGCGAAAGGCGCGCCACGCGCTGGCGAGCGTTTGCGCAATATCCAGCAGCGGTGCCAGCAGCAACCGTCCGATAAAGGTGTTGCGCAGATGAATCACCCGGCGCTGCCAGGGCGCGAAACGCCGCCAGCTCTCGGCGGTAAAATAGTAGGATTCGGGATCATCGACCGGCAGCGTGAGATGGTGATTATCGTGGTGCGCGAGATGCGAATCCCGGTACAGGCCGTAGGGATACCACACCGCCAGCGGCAGGATGCCCAGCAGCTGATTCAGGCGCGGCCAGCGCGTCGGATGGCCGTGTATCAGCTCATGCTGTAACGACATATACCAGGCGCTAAACCAGATTAGCAGCAGCGTTGCCGGCAGCAGCCCCAGCGTTTTCCAGTATACGAGGGTGGCAAACCAGCCGCCGTAAATGGTGATAATCAGGAGCCAGGTCGGAAGTTCGCTGCGCCATAAGCGGCTGCGTGAAAGCTGGTGGATCAGGTCGCGCTGCTGCGGGTGCAAATAGACAGACGTTTTTTTGGTCATTACTGCAAATACCGTTTCCGCGTTATCTTTTATCCTTCGAAGATGTGAGATAACACGGAAAATAACAAAGTATTTAAATGACTTAGCTTTGCCAGAAACGTGGGGTAAACGAAGCGCCTGCGGGGCGCTGCCGATGCGGATCAAGGCGGATACTGCCCACCTCCCCCGCGACGCGTCAATTATCCACATTATGCAAAGCATGCTGGATAAAGGCGGGCATCGACCCTTTACATTACAGTATAATGTTAACAGACGGATCCAACCCGAACCGCTACTCGACGCGTTCAGGCGCGGTGGCGCCGAGGAGAACGAGATCTGCCTTGAGCTCAGTTTTAAAAGAACGCGAACCGACCGATAGCCAGGTTGTCGCCAATATCGCTGAAAGCGTGGCCTTTTAGGCCCCCTGTATCGATAGCGGAGTCGAGGACCTGCTGGTCTCAATGATTGGGTCCGCATCGCCTGATGCCGACCGTTTAACAGGAGTGTGTCATGCCATCGTTAAGAGTCGCCTTTATCAAAGCCAACTGGCACGCGGATATCGTCAGCCAGGCCGAGAGCGGATTCCGCCAGGAGCTGGATAGTCAGCAGGTGGAATACGCCGTTGATAGCTGGGACGTTCCCGGGGCGTTTGAAATGCCGCTGCTGGCCCAGCGTCTGGCGAAAAGCGGCAGCTATGATGCCATCGTCTGCGCCGCGCTGGTGGTTGACGGCGGGATCTATCGCCATGACTTCGTGGCCCAGGCGGTGGTTAGCGGCCTGATGCAGGCGCAGCTGGCGACGGAAGTGCCGATGTTCTCGGTCTCTCTGACGCCGCACAACTTCCAGCCTGCCGCCGAATTTATCGATTTTTATCGCGGGCACTTCGTGAAAAAGGGCCGGGAAGCGGCAAAAGCGGTACTGCAGATCCATCGCCTGCCGCAGCCCAAAGCCTGAGAAGACGAAACGAGCCTCTCTTCTTGAGGGCGACGGCTCCCTGAGCCAGCGGGCTGATTAGCGACGAGCTGACGGCCCAGGCCCTGCGCAATCTCAAGCCTGAGTCCCGACGGCCACGCTAGCGGCCGCCGGACTACTTCATCAGCGCCTGAAACTGCGGGTTAAACTCATCGAATATAGGCAACGCGGCGGCGCCGAGCGCGGCGGTATCGGTGCCGGTCATCCCCATTTTCACCCGCATCGCCGTCAGATAGCGCCCGCGCACCGACTGATACAGCGGCGGCAGGCGGGCCAGCACTTTTTCCAGCAGCGGCGCCGGCATCGTCCCGCCCACCACCACCGTTTCGGCATCAAAGACGCACTCCAGCAGGTTGATCGCCTGGCGCAGCGGCGGCAGCGCGCTGTCAATCCAGCGGTCGAACAGCGCCTCATCTACCGCCAGCAGATCTTCCGGCAGCGCCCGATAGGGGTCAAGGCCGCAGAATTCATAGGCCGCCTGCAGCGAAACATAGCGCTCAAGGCAGCCCTGATTACCGCAGTAGCACGTCCGGCCGCCGGGCTGGACGACGATATGCCCAACCTCCCCGGCGTTATGCGCATGCCCGGTATAAATATGGCCATCGGTAAAAATACCGGCGCCCAGCCCGGTGCCGATATAGAGATAGACAAAGGAGTTCAGGTGGCGGGCAACACCGTGAAAACGCTCGCCGATGGCCGCCACCGTCGCGTCGTTTTCGAGGGTGACCGGCAGACCGCTAAGCCGCGCCAGCTCGGATTCGACGTCCACGCCCTCCCAGCCGTTAAGGGTCGTCGGCCCGGTGGATGAGATCCCCTCCACGCCAAAGGGACCGGGCATCACCACGCCGATCCCCAGCACCCGGCTCCAGTCGAGCCCCGGCAGCGTCCGCAGCTCCTGTATTACCTCGCCGATGCGCGCAAAGGTGGCACCAGGCTGGGGCTTTTGCACCAAAATGAGTCGGCGAAAATGGATCTCGCCGGTGAGATCGACCAGTACCACGATCAGCGTTTGGTGATCGAGATGAATACCAATAGACCACGCGCTGGAGGGGTTGAGGCTCACCGGCACCGCGGGCTGTCCGCGCCCCGCCGCCCGCCGCGGCGCGTGGCTGGTGAGGATCTCCATCTGCTGCAGCTCGGCAACAATATTAGAGACCGTTTGCGGGGTCAGCGCGGTCAAGCGCGCCAGCTCGGCGCGGGTTAATTTGCCGTGCAGGCGCACGGCTTCAATCACCACCCGCCGGTTGTGCACCCGCGCGTGCTCAAGGTTTGTTCCCGATGTTTTCATCTTTTCCCTTCCTTGCCTTTCCCAGGCGCCTGATGCAGCAATTCTAGCCTTCGTCACAAATCCCGCAATCACATTCTCGGGCGGACTTTCGCATGGCACAAGCTTTGCTACGCTTATGCCAAGGGCCACGAATGACCTTGCGGCTGTATTGTCGCCCCGATTAAATCAATCAAATTGATTTAATAAATCATAACCCCTTTTTCTCAGTACAGCGGAGAGCCACATGAAATACCACAGCACACTTCGGGTGAAGGCCGGTCTGTTGGCTATGCTCGTCATCAGCGGCAGCGCGGCCGCGGCCGCCACCCAGGTCAACGCCCTGTTTATGACCCAGGCGGCGTACAGCGAAAACGATATTCGTGCGATGACCGCCGACTTCGAAAAGCAGAACCCGGATATTAAGATCAACCTCGAGTTCGTCCCCTATGAAGCGCTGCATGACAAAATTGTCGCGGCGCGCGGCGCCGGCGGTAACGGCTATGACGTGGTGCTCTTCGATGCCATCTGGCCGGCGGAGTTTAGCCGCTTCGACCTGCTGCAGGACGTCTCGGCGCGGATCCCCGCCGACGAGCGGGAGAAGGTGTTCCCTGGCGCAATGAATACCGTGGTCTACAAAGGCAAAACCCTCGGGATGCCGTGGATCCTCGACACCAAGTACCTCTACTACAACAAAGCCATGCTCGAAAAGGCGGGCATCAAGCAGGTGCCTACCACCTGGCAGCAGGTGCTGGACGACGCCAAAATTCTTAAAGATAAAGGCGTGGTGAAATACCCGCTGGTCTGGAGCTGGTCCCAGGCGGAAGCCCTGGTCTGCGACTACACCACCCTCGTCTCCGGCTTCGGCGGCAAGTTCTACCAGGACGGCAAGCTTGACTTCTCAACGCCGGCTTCGCTCAAAGCGGTCACGCTGATGAAGAAATCGCTGGACGACGGCCTGACCAACCCCGCCTCCCGCGAATATCTCGAAGAGGACGTGCGTAAAGCCTTCTCCAACGGCGACGCGGCGTTCGCGCTGAACTGGACCTATATGTACAACATGGCCAACGACCCCAAACAGAGTAAAGTCGCCGGCGACGTCGGCATTATTCCCGCCCCCGGCGATACCCCGGATAGAGCCGGCGCCGTCAACGGATCGATGGGCTTAGGCATTGCCAAAGCCAGCCAGCACCCGGAGCAGGCGTGGCAGTATATCCACTACCTGACCTCGCAGCCGGTGCAGGATAAATACGCCAAACTCAGCCTGCCGGTGTGGAAATCCTCCTACCACGACCCGGCGGTCGCCCAGGGCCAGGAGAGCCTGATCGTCGCCGCGGACAAATCGCTGAACGTGATGCTCTCGCGCCCGGAAACCGCCGACTATTCGCGGCTCTCCAACACCCTGCAGCAGCAGCTTCAGGCGGTGCTTCAGGGTAAAGAAGCCCCGGAAGCCGCCATGCAGACCGTTGATAAAAGCGCGGCCCGCCTGCGTTAAGGAGTTTTGATGCTGAGTTTGCAACAACGCGAGCGTCGTCAGGCATGGGTGCTGCTGGCGCCCATGCTGGTAGCGATGTTCCTGCTGACGGCCTGGCCGCTGGCGCGCACCCTGTGGCTGAGTTTTACCGATACCGCGCTGGTGGGAAACGGTGAGGCGACGAACTACGTCTGGCTGGAAAACTATCTCTATGCCCTGACCGACCCGGATTTTCGCGCCGCCTTCGCCCGTTCGCTCTACTTTACCGTGGTCTCCGTCGCCATTGAGGGCGTTATCGGCGTGCTGGTCGCGCTGTTGCTCAATCAGCGCTTTGTCGGACGCAATATCCTGCGGGTGCTGGTGATATTGCCCTGGGCGCTGCCGACCATCGTGAACGCGATGATGTGGCGGCTTAACTTTAACCCGGACTACGGCAGCATTAACGCGCTGCTCACCCAGCTGGGGATCATCGACGGCTATCGCAGCTGGCTGGGGTCGCCGGACTCGGCGCTGAATGCGGTGATGCTGGCGGATATCTGGAAAAACTATCCGCTGGTCACGCTGCTGGTGCTGGCGGCGCTGCAGTCCATTCCTGAGGATCTGTACGAGGCGGCGCGCCTCGACGGGGCCGGATCGTGGCGGCGCTTTCGCGCCATCACCTTCCCGGCCATCGCCGCCCCGCTGGGCGTGGCGCTGGTGCTGCGGACCATCGACGCCTTCAAGGTGTTCGATATCATCTACGTGATGACCCGCGGCGGCCCGCTCGACAGCACCAAAACCCTCAGCTTTTTCGTCTATCAGGAGTCCTTCAGCTATCTGCGGGCGGGCAGCGGCGCGGCCTACGCCATTCTGATGACCCTGATGTGCGCCCTGCTGATCGCCCTGTATCTGTTTATGCTGCTGCGCCAGCGCCGCCGGAGCACCGAATATGAAGCGTAAAATCCGCACTCTGCTGCGCTATCTGGCGGCGCTGCTGGTCGCCCTGTCCATTCTCGCGCCGATGCTGTGGCTATTTTTAATGAGCGTCAGCACTCCCGCCGATCTGACCCGCGTGCCGCTGGAGTGGCTGCCGCGGGAGTGGGACTTTAGCCGCTACGGCCGCCTGCTCTCCCTGCAGCCCGGCGAGCCGGGGGCGCTATTTTTACCCGCGCTGCGCAACAGCCTGCTGGTCGCCGCCGGGGCGACGCTGGTCTCGCTGCTGCTGGCGGTGCCCGCCGCCTTCAGCTTCTCGCGCTATCCTGGCCGCGACGGCTGGCTGTACGCCGGGCTGGGGATTTACATGGTGCCGCCGGTGGCCTTCGTCCTGCCGCTGTACTTTATTCTCGAACACTTCGGGCTGCTCAATACCCGCAGCGGGCTGGTGCTGGTCTACTGCTCGCTGATTATGCCGTTCCTCACCTGGATGGTGAAAAACCAGTTTGACGCGCTGCCGCAGGATATTGAACAGGCCGCGCGCCTCGACGGACTGAGGGTCTGGCAGGTGCTGCTGCGCATCACCATACCGCTGGCGAAACCGATGCTCGGCGCCTCGGCGCTGTTTGGCTGGCTGCTGGCGTGGGATGAGTTTTTCTATTCGCTGCTGTTTACCAGCAATATCGCCGCTCAAACCCTGCCGGTCACTATCGCCGGGTTCACCGCCGGACGCGCCACCGACGACGGTCTGGTGGCTGCCGTCGGCATTCTCGCCTCGGTCCCGCCTCTGTTTATCGCTATCTGGTTACAAAAAACGCTGGTCAGCGGCCTCACTAACGGTGGAAGTAAAGGATAACTATGCACAAGCTCACCGCGCCCGTGCTCTATATCGCGGGCAATTACAATATTGATTTGATTATGGGGACCCTCGCGCAGTGGCCCCTGCCGGGCACGGAGGTGATGCTGGAGCACAGCGCCCTGCGCCCCGGTGGCTCGGCGGGCAACTGCGCCCTCGCGCTGGCCGCCATGCAGATCCCGCATCGCACCATCGGCTGCCAGGGCGATGACGCCTTTACCGCCTGGCTGGCGGCCCAGTTTCCCGGCAGCGCCGAACGCTGGCCGCAGTACCCCTGCGAAACCTCGCTGACGGTGGCGGTTACCCATCCCGATAAAGAGCGCTCCTTCCTCAGCAACTACGGGCATATCACCCGCCTGTCGGCGGAGGATGTTCTCACCCAGCTTCCGGAACGGGCAACGGCCGGCGATATCGTCCTGCTCTGCGGGACCTTTTTATGCACCGCTCTGCTGCCGGACTATCCGGGGCTGCTGCGGACGCTGCGCCAGCGCGGCTTCCAGGTCGCCGTGGATACCGGCTGGCCGCCGCAAAGCTGGGATCCGGCGCTGCGCGAAGCGGTGAACCAGTGGCTAGCCGATTGCGACTGGCTGCTGCTCAATGAAGTTGAAACCCTCGGACTCGCCGCGATGAGCGACCTACCGCAGGCGGCCCGCAGCCTGGCGTCGCGCCTCAGCGGCCGGGGAGGCTGCATCGTCAAATGCGGCGCCGACGGGGCCTGGTGGTGGACCGCCGAGCGCGGCGACCGCGCGGCGGTGAAGCCGGTCGAGGTGATTGACACCATCGGCGCAGGCGACAGCTTTAACGCCGGCTTTCTCGCCGGGCTGCTAAGCGGCCAGCCGGCAGCCCAGGCGCTGCGCTGGGGCAACGCCGTTGCCGCGCACGCCATTAGCACCTCCCCCCGCCACTATCCCGACTGGCGAACCCTGCAACACCATATTGAGGAGACCGCCGATGGCCAGCGTTGAGCTGATAAAAGTCGCCAAGCATTACGGCAAACAGACGGTGCTTCTGCCGCTGGATTTAACCATTCCTGACGGCAGCTTCACGGTGCTGGTCGGGCCCTCCGGCTGCGGGAAATCGACCCTGCTGCGGCTGCTGGCCGGGCTCGAGGCCCTTTCCGCCGGGGAGATATTAATGAACCGCCGGCCGATCGGCGATCTCGATCCCGCCGATCGCGACGTGGCGATGGTTTTTCAGAGCTACGCCCTCTACCCGCACCTGACGGTAGCCGAAAACCTCGCCTTCCATATGCAGGTTAAAAAGGTCGATAAAGAGACGCAGAAAAGCAAAGTCCAGCATATCGCCAGCCTGCTGGGAATCGATAAGCTGCTGGCCCGCTACCCGCGCGCGCTTTCCGGCGGCCAGCGCCAGCGCGTGGCGATGGGCCGGGCGATGGTGCGCAACCCGCAGGTTTTCCTGTTTGATGAACCGCTCTCCAACCTTGACGCCCAGCTGCGCATGGAGCTGCGGGCGGAGATCAAGTCGCTGCACCAGCGCTTTAAGACCACCATGATTTACGTTACCCACGATCAGGTTGAGGCCATGACCCTGGCCGATCAAATCGTGGTGATGCGCGAGGGGCTTATCGTCCAGCAGGGGCCGCCGCTGGAGATTTACGATCGCCCCTGCAACACCTTTGTGGCCCGCTTTATCGGTTCGCCGCCGATGAACCTGCTGGCGGGAGAGATAGCCAGCCGCGACGGCGTTCCCGGCGTGCGCTGCGGCGAGCTGTGGCTGGCGCTGCCGGAACGCTGGTATCGGGCGGCGGCGGCGCAGGGAAGCGCACCGGTCACCGTCGGCCTGCGTCCGCAGGATATCCAGCCGGACCCCGACGGCCTGCCCGGAACGGTCAAAATTATGGAGGTCACCGGGGAGTCCACCCTGCTGCATCTCGATTGGCAGGGATTCCCGGTTCACGTGCAGGTCGCCGGACGCATTGACGCCCGGCTCCAGCAGCCGCTGAACCTCACCGCCCGGCGCGAGAAAATCCATCTCTTCGATGCCGCCAGCGGCAGGCGGCTGGCGGAGGAGAACTAGCTGACGCGGGTGCCCTAAGCGGCGCCCGCGCTCTTTTCGGCGAAACAGGGTAAATAGCGGATACCGGCGATGACGCCGAGCGCGGCACAGACCATCAGCGACGCCCCCAGCGATTGCCCCCAGCCGACCAGCGCCAGCCCGAGGCCAATCAGCAGATAGTAACCGAGACCGAAAATGGCCCCGGCGGTGCCGCGACAATCGCTGTAGGCGCCGAGCGCCGAACCGAGCACCAGCGGGATCGCCATAGCGAAAGCGAGCGCCACCCCGGCCATCGGCAGCAGGAACCAAAGCGAGTCGCGCCAGAGGTACACCGCCGCGCCGCTTGCCAGATGGAGCCAGCAGGCAAGCAGCAGCATCCGCCCCTGAGTCACGCCCCGGCTTAGCAGCCGGCGATTGAGCAGCGCCCCGGCCAGGGAGCCGCCGGCCAGCGCCATGCCGCTGTAGCCAAACGCGGCGACCGGCAGGCGCAGCTCGGCGAAGATAAACGGCGCCAGGCTGTAGTAGCTGAACAGGCTGACGTTGAACGCCGCGACCAGGATAACTGCCAGGCCAATCTGCCGGTCGGTCGCCATCCGGCGCAGCACCGGCAGAAACGCCGCGTTCGCCTGCCGCGCCGGCCGCGTTTCCGGCAGCAGCCAGCCGCACAGCAGCAGCAGGACGCCGGCCAGCAGCGCCAGGGCGAGGAAGACGCCGCGCATGCCCCAGCCAGCGGCGAGCAGGCCGCCGACCCAGACGCCCGCCGCCGGACTGACCGCCAGCGCCAGGCCGATAAGCGAAAAGAGGCCAGCGAGCCGGCGGCCGCTAAAACGGTCCCGCAGGATCGTCTGGCTGACAACCGACCCGACTGCGGCGCCGAATGCCGCCACGATCCGCGCCAGCAGCAGCAGCCTAAAGTCCGTCACCACCAGCGCCATCGCGCAGCCGAGGGCGTACACCGCGATCCCCGCCAGCATCGCCGGACGGCGACCGTAGAGATCGCTGGCCCGCCCCCAAAAAAGAACCCCGAGCGCGAAGCCGATAAAATAAACCGCCAGAGTTTGCGCCGCCTGCTGCGCGCTGACGGCAAAACGGACGCTGATATCGGTCAGCGCCGGGCTGTAAATGGTTTCCACCATCTGCGGAAACATCAGTAATGCGGTGACCAGCACCACGGCCGAACGCCCGAACATATCCACCTCCTGATAATAAGAGGCGCTATTGTAGGCAGGCCGGGGATCGGACATTATAAACATAGTGACTATATATATCGGAAATCAGACATTATGGCGTGGCTCGATGCGCATGCGGCATTCAACCCGGATGCGCTGAACAAAACGGTGGTTGGCGTCCGCTCGGCGCTCGGCAGCCACGACTCCGGCAGCCACCGGCACGATATGGCGCAGATACTTTTCACCCGCCAGGGCTGCGTGCGCCTGACCCTCAACGATGGCGCGCTGCTGTGCCTGCTTCCGCCCACCCGGGCGGCGTGGATCCCGGCGGGCGTCCCCCATCGCGCGGAGATGAAAAGCATCGTCGACTACCGCTCGGTGTGGTTTCAGCCCTCCCGTTTCCCCGATCTCCCCGCGCATCCGGCGATCCTCAACGTCGGCCCGCTGCTGCGCGAGCTGCTGGAGCGGACGGCGGCAAGCCCGTGGGACAGCGATTGGGAGAGCGGAAGCGGCTGGCATCTTGCCGCCCTCTGCGCGGCGGAGATTAGCGCAGCGGCCCATGAGCCGATGATGCTCGCCCTGCCGCAGGATAAGCGCCTGGCCGCGCTGGGCGGTCAGAGCCTGCCGCCGACGTTACGGGCGCTGGCCGCAGAGTGCGGCGCCAGCGAAAAGACCATCAGCCGCATTTTGCACCGCGATACCGGGATGTCCTGGCAGCAGTGGCGGCAGCAGTGGCGATTGATGAAGGCGGTGGAGCTGCTGGCGACGGGAAAGCGCATTACCGATGCCGCGCAGGCGCTGGATTTCGCCAGCGACAGCGCTTTTATCTACTTTTTCCGCACCATGACCGGCATGACGCCGGGACGCTATCTTTCGTCATCGACGACGGTTTAGCGCTCGCGCGCCGGCGCGAACGGCGGCAGCTTCTGGAAGGTGTTCTGCAGCCCTTCGGACCACGCCCTGCGAATGGTCGTGAAGTAAGGATCGCTTTCGGTGATGCGATGCTGCTCGTCGCTGCTCAGGCTGCCGCTGCGGTAGAGCAGCGTATCCAGCGGCAGGCCGACGGAGAGGTTGCTGCGCAGCGTTGAATCGATGGAGATCAGCGCGCAGCACATCGCCTGCTCCAGCGGCGTGTCGATGGTCAGCACCCGGTCGATAATCGGTTTACCGTACTTGCTTTCGCCGATCTGGAAATAGGGCGTATCGCGCGTGGCCTCGATAAAATTACCTTCCGGGTAGATGTGGAACAGGCGGTGCGTCTCCCCCGCCAGCTGGCCGCCCAGCAGCAGGTTACAGTTAAAGTTGGTATTGCCGCAGTTCTGCTGGTTGCTGCTGTCGCGCTGAATAACCTCCTGCAGCGTTTTGCCAATCAGCATCGCCGCATCATACATGGAGCTGACCTGCATCAGGTTAGGCTCCTGCTGGGTGCGAATTCGCGCGCTCAGCAGGCTAATCACGCTTTGGGTGGTGGCCAGGTTGCCGGCGGACTGCAGCACCAGCACCCGTTCGCCCTCCTGCTGAAAAACATGAAGCTTCTTAAAAGTCGCAATATGATCCACGCCCGCATTGGTGCGCGAATCTGACGCGAATACCAGTCCATCCGCTAAACACATGGCCACACAGTAGGTCATCGTTCTCCGTTCCTGCCTCTATTGCTGCTGCGCCTGTTGAGGATGTTCGCGCACTTCAGCGTTGGTTAACATAACTTCCCCGCCGCCACCCAGACGGGTGCCGCGCACCGGACAGGCGTCAAGATAGTCCAGCCCGGTCGCCAGCCGCAGGTGCTGATTCAGGTTACGGGTATTATTGGTAATATCAAATGATTTCCAGCGCCCGTTGAGCCACACCTCCGCCCAGGCGTGCATCGCCACGTGCTGTGCGTTATCGCTATAAACATAGCCGCTAACGTAGCGCGCCGGGATCGCCATCGCCCGACAGCAGGCGAGGAAAACGTGAGTATGATCCTGGCACACACCCTTCGATCGCGCGAAAGCGTCGGCGGCGGAGTCCTGCACCAGCGTCGCACCCGGCGAGTAGGGCATTCTGACCAGCAGCGCCGCCATCAGCTGATTGAGGCTCTCCTCCGGCTCGTCGGCGCGATAGAGGCCGTGGGCGAACTCACGGATCCGCTCGTCGGCGCGGGTCAGCGGCGTGCAGCGCAGGAAGACCAGCGGCGAAAGCAGCTCCTCTTCGTCTACCCCGCTCTCTTCGTCCTCCTGCGCGATATCGACGATCCCGCTGGCGCGGATCGCTATCTCCTTATGCGGGTTATCCAGCGTCAGCACGTGCAGCACGTTGCCCCACGCGTCGGTGGTCGCGATGCTGGCGCCGTCCGGCAGCGTCAGCGTCCAGGAGGTGATTTTTTGCCGACCTGAGCTGCGCGGCGTCAGGCGCAGGTACTGAGTCGAAAACTTGACTTCTTCATCGTAGCCGTAGCGGGTCAGGTGGTCGATAACCAGTTTCATAGCGCCTCCAGATAGGTTTGTCTGATGCTGTCGGACAGGGCGTTAATTCGCGCCAGCAGCCCGTTGAGGTAACTCTGCAGATCGGCGCTGGCCAGCTCTTCCCGGGTGCTGAAACGCAGATCGACGTTAAGCTGATGCGCCAGGCGCAGCGGCATATGGGAGCGATCGTTGGCGATATGCTCCAACTGGCCGACCAGGTCAGAAATGGAGGCCCTGAGCGAGCGCGGGACGTCGTTGCGCAAAATTAGCAGCTCCATCACCGTCTCCCGGCTTACCGGCTGGCGGTAGATGCTGTTGTAGGCTTCGCGGGCGCTGACCGCGTTCAGTAGCGTGTCCAGCCGGTAGTACTCGCGCACCGGGTCCGGGTCGCTGCTCAGCTGCTGATCCTTGACCAGCAGCAACTGGGTGGTGGCGTAGGCGCGTTCAATCAGCGTGCCGATGCCGATAAAACTGAGGGCGTCGTTGCGCAGCAGGGTGCCCAGCACCGCTCCGCGGAACAGGTGTACCCGCTCTTTTACCCACTCGAGGAAACCGTCGCTGCCGAGCTCGCTGATCCCCTGCTGGCGCAGCCTGCGCAGCTCAATGCGCGTCGCGTTAATACACTCCCATACCTCGGCAGAGAGGCTGCCGCGCACCGCGTGGGCGTTATTCCACGCCATCTCGACGCAGCTGTAGATGCTGCCGGGGTTGTTGCCGTCGAGGGCAAAAAAGTTGAACAGGTTGCCCATCGAGAAGCGCGCGTGGCGCTCCTGAAACAGCTCGTGGGTCTGCGACAGGTTCAGCGGCAGAGCCAGATCCCGCGCCTGCTGGCTATGGCGGGGGATCATCGAGAGTTTACAGGTTACGTCGAGCACCCGGGCGTAGCTTTCCGCACGCTCCAGATAGCGCGCCATCCAGAACAGTTCACTCGCTGTACGACTTAGCATGATTCGTCATCCTCCATCACCCAGGTGTCTTTGGTGCCGCCGCCCTGCGATGAGTTCACCACCAGCGAGCCTTCCGTCAGCGCCACTCGCGTCAGGCCGCCGGGCACCAGGCGAATCTCCTGGCCGGAAAGCACGAACGGACGCAGATCGATATGTCGGGGCGACAGGCCGTCTTCGACGAAAGTCGGGCAGGTCGAAAGCGCGAGGGTATCCTGGCCGATGTAGTTGGCCGGGTTTTCCAGCAGGCGCTGGCGGAACACTTCGCGCTCCTCTTTCGTCGAGCGCGGGCCGACCAGCATGCCGTAGCCGCCGGCGCCGTGCACTTCCTTAACCACCATCTGCTCGAGGTTGTTCAGCACGAACTGCAGGTCTTCCGGCTTGCGGCACTGCCAGGTCGGGATGTTGTTGAGGATCGGCTGTTCGCCAAGATAGAAGCGGATCATCTCCGGCACGAAGGGATAGATCGATTTATCGTCGGCGACGCCGGTACCGATCGCGTTCGCCAGCACCACCCCGCCCGCCCGGTAGACCGACAGCAGGCCGGGAACGCCGAGCATCGAATCGGCGCGGAAGGCCAGCGGATCGAGATAGGCGTCGTCGACGCGGCGGTAGATAACGTCAACCCGCCGTGGCCCCTCGGTGGTGCGCATGTAGACCGCGCCGGCTTTAATAAACAGATCGGCGCTCTCCACCAGCTCAACCCCCATCTGCTGGGCAAGAAAGCTGTGCTCAAAGTAGGCGCTGTTAAAGCGCCCCGGCGTCATCACTACCACGCAGGGATCGTCCACGGGGGAGCTTTCGCGCAGGGTTTGCAGGAGGTAGCCCGGATAGCGCTCCACCGGCGCAATGTGGTGCTGCTCAAACATCTCCGGGTAGAGGCGCATCATCATCTTGCGGTTTTCAAGCATATAGGAGACGCCCGACGGCGTGCGCAGGTTGTCCTCCAGCACGTAGTACTGACCGTCGCTGTTGCGCACCATATCGACCCCGGTGATGTGGGCGTAGATATTGTTGGGCAGATTAATTCCCTGCATGCAGGGCTGGTACTGCTCATTGGCCAGCACCTGTTCCGCCGGAATAATGCCGGCGCGCAGGATATTCTGCTCGTGATAGATATCGTAAAGGAAGGCGTTCAGCGCCTTCACCCGCTGGCGGATGCCGCGATCGATGCGCCGCCACTCCGCGGCGGGAATAATGCGCGGTACGCTGTCAAACGGGATCAGCCGTTCGGTCCCCTCGCCTTCGCCATACACGTTAAAGGTGATGCCGATGCGGTGAAAAAGCAGCTCCGCCTGCTCTTTTTTTTGCCGGATAGAGAATTGATCGGTGTTGTGAAACCATTGCCACCAGGCGTTATAGTGCTGGCGCTGCTGTCCCTCGACGGTAAGCATCTCGTCATAATAATGCCCGTCAGGAAGCGTTATTTTTATCATGGCCGTCTCCTCCGGTTGTACTCACTTTGGGGTAACCCCAGGAAGAGATAAGCATTAATTATGCCAGATCGCGGCCGGTGACGGCGTTGTGCAAGCCCGCAGCCTCGCGCCGCCTGGCTGTGCAAAAAACAACCCGTTATTTTCCTTATATTTCGCCCGGTCTGCACCACGATGAGGCACGGCAAACCGCTTTGCGCCATTACGGCGAGAGCGCCTCCAGCCAGGTCGCATAGTGCCCCGGCCAGTCGACGGTTGGCGTCCCCGGACGCCCCATCGCAAAGCCGTGACCGCCGCTGGCGTAGCGATACAGGCTGACCGGCACCTGATGCTGGCGGCAGGCGTCAGCCATAATCAGCGTGTTGTGCGGATCGGATACCGGATCGTCCAGCGCCTGGGTCAAAAAGCAGGGCGGCGTCTGCCCGGTCACGTAGGTCTGCACCGACCAGGCGCGGTCAACTTCCGGCGAGGCGTGAGGCCCGGCGAGGATCCGGTGGGTGGCGGTGTGGCTGTAGGGCGGCGCCAGGGAAATAATCGGGTAGATCAGCGCCGCCCCGTCGGCGCGGGCGGGGAGCGCATCCGCCGCGTCGAGCGGCGGATAAGAGGCAAAATCGGCCCGGCAGGCGGCCATGCCCAGCAGGTGACCGCCGGCGGAAAAGCCCAGCAGGCTGACCTTCCGTTCGCGCTGACGAATCAGGCGCAGCGCGCGCTGAGCATCCTGCAGCGGCGCCAGGCCACCCGCCGTCCAGCCTTCGCCGGGAAGGCGGTAGCTCAGGACGTAGGCGGTGTAGCCGCGTGCCGTGAGCCAGCGGGCGGCAGGCCACGCCTCCATGGCCATTTCAATCCGCCGATAGCCACCGCCCGCGGCCACCAGCACGCCGTGGCCGTTGGGTACCGCCGGTCGCCATACCGTCAGCTGCGGCCGCGCTATCTGGCTAAGGGCGCCCCTGGCCGACAGCCGCACAGCGCCGCCAGGCCCGCCGCCCCCTGGCGCCACGCCGGGCCAGAGATTCAGGATCTCCTGCTGACCCTCGCCGGCGCCGGCGCGGCGGGCGGCCAGCAGCGCCGCGGCGCTAAACAGTAGAAAATGACGTCGGTTCACGGTTCGCTCCCGGGGCGCTTGTCGCCCGTCGTTACGGTAGCGCGATTTTAGCAGAAAGCGGCGCCGCGCACGGCGCCCTTATTCGCCCGGCGGCGGCGCAGAATACAGGTAAATTATCTGTTTTCATCCAAAATGTTAGCTGCGACACGCGTAGCGGCGGATATTCGTCTAAGGTTTTCTGATGATCAATCGCAGTGGCAAAATCGTCTGTAATGATAAGGAGAACTACCCATGACGAGATCCGTTTCACGTCGCCCGGCAGCGCTGCCCTACGCGCTGCGTCTGGCGCTGGGAGGCGCCCTCTTTGCGCTGTCAGCGCTGGCGGCCCAGGCCGATGAGACAAAACCCGCCCCGCCGCAGTCGCCGGATATTCTGTTAGGCCCGCTGTTCAACGATGTGCAAAGCGCCAAACTCTTCCCCGATCAGAAAACCTTCGCCGACGCGGTACCGAACGGCGATCCGCTGATGATCCTCGCCGACTACCGGATGCAGAAAAATCAGGCCAGCTTCGACCTGCGCCACTTCGTCGAGCTCAACTTCGCGCTGCCAAAAGATAACGACACCTACGTCCCGCCCAAGGGCCAAACCCTGCGCCAGCATATTGACGGCCTGTGGCCGGTGCTAACCCGCAGCACCGTCGAGGTCGAGAAGTGGGATTCGTTGCTGCCGCTGCCCAAGCCTTACGTCGTCCCGGGCGGCCGTTTTCGCGAGGTCTACTACTGGGATAGCTACTTCACCATGCTGGGCCTCGCCGAAAGCGGGCACTGGGATAAAGTGGCCGATATGGTGGCCAACTTCGGCCACGAGATCGATACCTGGGGACACATCCCCAACGGCAACCGCAGCTACTACCTGAGCCGGTCGCAGCCGCCTTTCTTCCCGTTTATGGTGGAGCTGCTGGCCACCCACGATGGCGATCGGGCGCTGAAAGCCTGGCTGCCGCAGATGGAGAAGGAGTACCAATATTGGATGGAGGGCGCCGATGCGCTGTCGCCGGGCAAAGCCAATAAGCGGGTGGTGCGCATGGAAGACGGCGCGCTGCTGAACCGCTACTGGGACGACAACGACACGCCGCGCCCGGAGTCCTGGCTCGATGACGTGACCACCGCCAAAAACAACCCCAACCGCCCGGCGACCGAGATCTATCGCGATCTGCGCTCCGCCGCGGCCTCCGGCTGGGACTTCAGCTCCCGCTGGATGGATAACCCGCAGCAGCTGGGCACCATTCGCACCACCAGCATCGTTCCGGTCGATCTTAACTCGCTGATGTTCCGCATGGAGAAAACTCTCGCCCGCGCCAGCAAAGCCGCCGGCGATAGCGCGAAGGCGGCACAGTACGACGCGCTGGCCAACGACCGCCAGAAGGCGCTGGAGAAATACCTGTGGAATGACAAAGAGGGCTGGTACGCCGATTACGATCTTAAAAGCCACAAGGTGCGCAATCAGCTCACCGCCGCGGCCCTGTTCCCGCTGTACGTCAACGCCGCCTCCAGCGAACGGGCGGCCAAAGTTGCCGCCGCGACGCAGTCTCGCCTGCTGAAACCGGGCGGTTTAACCACCACTACCGTCAACAGCGGCCAGCAGTGGGATGCGCCTAACGGCTGGGCGCCGCTGCAGTGGGTGGCTGCCGAAGGGCTGCAGAACTACGGCCAGCAGAAAATCGCGATGGAGGTGAGCTGGCGTTTCCTCAGCAACGTCCAGCACACCTATGACAGCAAGCAGAAGCTGGTGGAAAAGTATGACGTCAGCTCAACCGGCACCGGCGGCGGTGGCGGCGAGTATCCGCTGCAGGACGGCTTCGGCTGGACCAACGGCGTGACCTTGAAAATGCTCGACCTGGTGTGCCCGAAAGAGAAGCCCTGCGATTCGCTCCCGGCGGCGCGACCGGCGGCAAACGACAGCGTCGGCGGCACGGCAAAAGCGGTACCCGCCGCCAAGCCAGCGGCGAACGACAGCGCTGGCGGAACGGATAAAACGGCACCTGCCGCTAAGCCTGCGGCGAACGACAGCCCTGGCGAAACGGGTAAAGCGGCGCCCGCCGCCGCGCATTAACCCTCACCGCACCCGGCCTGCGCGTGGCTACCAAATCTGGTAGCCACGCGCGCTGGTCTTCACACCTTCCTCCCCCGCACGCCGCGGCTGCACCGATAAAAACCATATTTATCATCAGGTTTTACTTTTCTGCGCGCGAATTACATCTTGATAACGATAAGATAAACAATAATAATTCGTATTACTTTATGACGAAAATTGACACTTTCGCTTTTTCTCGCGGCGGCGTACAGGAGTACCGGGCTGCGTAACATCAGGATTATGCAATGATCGCTCGCGTCACCTTCAAACGCTCCGCCTTACTGTGCGCCCTCGCTACCGCTTTCCCTCTCGCAGGCCTTGCGGAAGAGACGGTCGTGGTCACCGCCCAGCCCGTCGACTCCGCCAGCACGCCCACCGTGGGCTATAGCGCAAAGACCTCCGCCGGAGCCACCAAAACCGATCAGCCGCTGATTACGACCGCCCAGTCGGTGTCGGTTATTACCCGGCAGCAAATGGCCGATCAGGGCGCGAATACGATTAGCCAGGCGCTGCAGTACACGCCCGGCGTCTACTCTAGCTTTGGCGGCGGCGCGACGCGTTTTGATACCGTCTCCCTGCGCGGCTACCACGGCGGCGACGTGGATAACCTGTTCCTCGACGGCATGCGCCTGATGAGCGACGGCGGGAGCCATAACGTCATTCAGGTCGATCCGTGGTTTATCGAACGGGTGGACGTTATCCGCGGCCCCTCCTCCGCGCTGTACGGGCAAAGCGTGCCGGGCGGCCTGGTCAACCTGACCTCGAAGCGCCCGCAGTTCACCTCTGAAGGCCATTTCCGCCTCAGCGGCGGAACGCAAAATACCAAAGGCGCCGCCTTCGACTATACCGATGCCATTAACGACCAGTGGGCCTATCGGATTATCGGCATGACGCGCTCCAGCGATACCCAGTATGACAACTCCCGCGAAGAGCGTTACGCCATTTCGCCGTCCCTGCTCTGGCAGCCGGATAGCGACACCTCGCTGCTGCTGCGCGCCTATCTGCAAAAAGATCCGTCGGGCGGCTATCACGGCTCGCTGCCGCTGGACGGCACCCGCTACGCGCACAACGGGCGCAAGCTCTCCACCAGCACCAATGAAGGCGATCCGTCCGATGGCTATCAGCGTCGCGAGCAGATCTACAGCTATGAGTTTAATCACCAGTTCAGCGACGTCTGGTCGGCCTACTCCGCCGGCAGCTATACCCACACCAACGTCTCGTTAGATCAGGTGTATCAGGTGGGCTGGGTTGACGATAGCAATATGCTCTCTCGCGGCTACAGCGGCTCGCGCGGCTCGCTGGACGCGTGGTCTACGGATAACCGCCTGCGCGCCGATTTTAATACCGGCGAGCTGGCGCATACCCTCATCCTCGGCGCGGAATATCACCGCTTCCGCAACGATTTATGGACCGGAGCCGGCAGCGCCTCGCCGCTCGATCCGTTTAGCGGCTATACCGCCCAAACCGGACATACCGTCACCTACAGCGACAACAATAACCGCCGCTACTATCAAACCGGGCTCTATCTGCAGGATGAGATAGTGTGGAATCGCTGGCATCTGGATCTCTCCGGCCGCTACGATCGCATCGTTTCCCAGCAGGTCAGCGACACGTTCGGCACCTCGAGCCGCCGTTCGGATGACCATATCAGCGGCCGCGCCTCCCTGCTGTACGCTCTGGAAAACGGCCTCTCGCCGTACCTGAGCTACAGCCAGGCCATTACCCCGGCAATGCTGCCGGGAGCCGACGGCACCCTGCTTAAACCGACGACCGCGGAGCAGGTCGAAGCGGGTCTGAAGTTCCAGCCGCCGGGCAGCGCCGATATGTACAGTATCGCTATCTATGATTTAACCCAGAAAGACGTGGCCACCCGCGATCCGAATATCGCCACCGCGACCTTTGTTCCGGCCGGGAAGGTGCACTCTCAGGGCGTCGAGCTGGAGATGCATAACCAAATTACGCCGCAGCTGAGCACCATCGCCTCCTATACCTGGAACCGCCTGCGCTTCCAGGAAACCAGGGACGGCACCAACGATAATACGCCGCAGCTCTCGCCGGATCAGATGGCTTCCTTCTGGGCGCGCTATCAGTTCCCGGCAGGGATCAGCGCCGGTGCGGGGGTTCGCTATATTGGGAAACAGTGGGCGGATGATGCCAATACCGAGCGTCTGCCGTCGGTGACCCTGCTGGATGCCATGGTGCGTGCGGATCTCGGCGTCTGGTCGCCGTCGCTGAAAGGGGCGTTCGTGCAGGTGAATGCGAATAACCTCAGCGACCGGGAGTACCTCTCCGGCTGCTACGGAACCGGCAACTGCTACTGGGGCGCGGAGCGCAGCGTGACGGCCACCGTCGGCTACGATTTCTAAGCTCTGATCTAAAACGCCGCGCCTGCGGGCGACAGAATCACGCGTTCTGTCGTCCCGCTAAGCGCGGCGCGAGTGGCGCAAGGCGGCGATGATTACATCGCGTCCAGCGCTTTCTGCAGCTTCCAGATATAACGCGGCGCCTGCGGAGCCGGATGCTTTTTCGCTACGTGCTCGAAGAAGTCGTCGGCATCCATATCATTGATCTCGTCAATCGCGTCCTGGCGGTTCGACGAGAAGGTGCGCAGCAGCGCGCCGGCGCCGTTGGCGTAGGAGACCACCACCGCATAGCGCATCACCTGCGGATCTTTAATCCCGGCCAGCGGACCGTTCTCAAGAATGCTCAGATAGGCCGCGCCCATCGAAATATTGCGCTCCGGGTTTTTCAGCTCGCTCACCGACGGCTCGCCGCGCCAGCCCATGCGCTGGTAAACATCGCGCCCGGAGGTCGAAGGCTTCAGCTGCATCAGGCCAACCGCGCCGGATTTACTCACTACCGTGGGATTACCGCCGGACTCAATGGCAATAATCGCCGTCACCAGCTGTGGGTCAACGCCCCACGCCGCGCCGGCTTTTTCGCTGATTGGCATCCACTGCATCGCCCGCTTCACCGGAACCTCGGCGTTCCACGGCGGATTGCGGTAATCATGTTTCGAGCTACAGCCGGCCAGGAACACAAATAAAAAAACGCACCATCTCAATTTCACACATCTATCCTTATTGGCTGAAGTTTGCTGCCTGGAGATGACAATAATCGCTCCAGGCGGCATGATAACCCTTTCATTCTTAGCAAGGAATTGTCATGTCTCAGTTTTATCTGGTCGCCCCCTCAGGCTACTGCACCAACCAGCAGGCGGCGGCCCGCGGCGTCAGCCGTCTGCTGGAAGCAGGACACCAGGTGATGAACCAGCAGGTCATTACCCGCCGACAGCAGCGCTTTGCCGGGACTGAGCAGCAACGCCTGGACGATATCAACCAGCTCGCCACCCTCGACGGCAGCAACCGCATAGTCATGCCGGTGCGCGGCGGCTACGGCGCCAGCCGTCTGCTCCCGCATATCGACTGGCAGGGCCTGACCGCGCGCCAGCGGCAGGACCCGCTGCTGATCTGCGGCCACAGTGATTTCACGGCGATCCAGCTGGGTCTGCTGGCAAAGGGTAGCATAATCACCTTCAGCGGGCCGATGTTGGCAGGTAACTTTGGTGCAGAAACGCTGGATCCGTTCACGGAATTTCACTTCTGGCAGGCGCTGAGCAGCCCGCAGTTTACCCTCGAATGGGACGGCGACGGTCCGGAGTGCCGCGCGCAGGGCACGCTGTGGGGCGGCAACCTGGCGATGCTCACCTCGCTTATCGGCACGCCGTGGCTGCCGCAGATTGCCGACGGCATTCTGGTACTGGAAGATATCAACGAACATCCGTTCCGCGTCGAGCGTATGCTGCTGCAGCTGCTACATAGCGGCATTCTTGCGCGCCAGCGGGCGATTATCCTCGGCAGCTTCAGCGGCGCCGCGCCCAACGATTACGACGCCGGATACGATTTACCGGCGGTCTACGCTTACCTGCGCGCGCAGCTCGCTATTCCGCTGATCGACGGCTTAGATTTCGGCCACGAGCAGCGCACCGTCACCCTGCCGCTCGGCGCGCGGGCGCTGCTGGTGAACAATGCGGCCACCACCACCCTCACGCTGAGCGGCCATCCGGTGCTGACGGAATAAAATTTTTCGTGACACATTTCCGGATCCCCCGCGGATGGTTAATATGTTGTCAATTTCTCAAAGTCTTCATACGCGTAAGGAGTGCATGAACATTGGATGCCGGTGCGGTTATTAGTCTGTTTATTCTGGGTTCTGTATTAGTAACCTGTAGCATTTTATTGAGTTCCTTTTCCTCACGTCTCGGCATTCCGATTCTGGTCATCTTCCTGGCTATCGGCATGCTGGCGGGCATTGACGGTATCGGCGGCATCCCTTTTGACAACTACCCTTTCGCCTATATGGTGAGTAACCTGGCGCTGGCGGTGATCCTGCTGGACGGCGGGATGCGCACCCAGGCCAGCTCCTTTCGCGTGGCGCTGTGGCCCGCGCTTTCGCTGGCCACCGTCGGGGTACTGATCACCTCCTGCCTGACCGGGCTGATGGCGGCGTGGCTGTTTCATCTCAACCTGATTGAGGGGATGCTGATCGGCGCGATTGTGGGCTCTACCGACGCCGCGGCGGTCTTCTCCCTGCTCGGCGGCAAGGGCCTCAACGAACGCGTCGGCTCAACGCTGGAGATCGAATCCGGCAGCAACGATCCGATGGCGGTATTTCTGACCATCACGCTTATCGAGATGATTCAGCAGCACGAAACCGGCCTCAGCTGGATGTTTGCGGTCCACATCGTGCAGCAGTTTGGCCTCGGGATCGTCATCGGCCTCGGCGGCGGCTATCTGCTCCTGCAGATGATAAACCGCATCGTGCTGCCGACCGGCCTCTATCCTCTTCTGGCGCTGAGCGGCGGAATTATGATTTTCGCCGTCACCACTTCGCTGGACGGCAGCGGCATCCTGGCGGTCTATCTGTGCGGCTTCCTGCTCGGCAACCGGCCGATTCGCAACCGCCACGGCATTCTGCAAAACTTCGACGGCCTGGCGTGGCTGGCGCAAATCGCCATGTTCCTGGTGCTCGGCCTGCTGGTGACGCCGTCGGACCTGTGGCCGATTGCGATCCCGGCGCTGCTGCTGTCGATGTGGATGATTTTTATCGCCCGTCCGCTGTCGGTCTTCGCCGGCCTGCTGCCGTTTCGCGGGTTTAACCTGCGCGAGCGCATCTTCATCAGCTGGGTGGGATTACGCGGCGCGGTACCGATTATCCTCGCCGTATTCCCGATGATGGCCGGGCTTGAGAATGCGCGCCTGTTCTTCAACGTCGCCTTCTTCGTGGTGCTGGTCTCGCTGCTGCTGCAGGGCACCTCGCTGTCGTGGGCGGCGAAAAAAGCGCGGGTGGTGGTCCCACCGGTCGGCTGGCCCATTTCCCGGGTCGGGCTGGATATCCATCCGGAGAATCCGTGGGAGCAGTTCGTCTATCAGCTCAGCGCCGATAAATGGTGCGTCGGCGCGGCGCTTCGCGATCTGCATATGCCGCCGGAAACGCGCATTGCCGCCCTGTTTCGCGATAACGCGCTGCTGCACCCCACCGGCAGCACCCGCCTGCTGGAGGGCGATATTCTGTGCGTGATCGGCCGCGAGCGCGACCTGCCCGCGCTGGGTAAGATGTTCAGCCAGTCGCCGCCGGTAGCGCTCGACCAGCGCTTCTTCGGCGACTTTATCCTTGACGCCAGCGCCAGGTTTGCCGACGTCGCGCAAATTTACGGCCTCGACGGCGGGGAAGAGTATCGCGATCGCCAGCTGTCGCTGGGCGACGTGGTGCAGCACCAGCTCGGCGCGGCGCCGGTCGTGGGTGACCAGGTTGAGTTTGCCGGCATGGTGTGGACGGTCGCGGAAAAAGAAGAGGACCACGTTCTGAAGGTGGGCGTTCGCGTTGCGGAAGACGAGGCGGAGTGATCCGCCTCAGAAATAACATTAACTTACTGATATTTATTATTTTTTAAAAATTACGATCCACATAAAGACCACACTAAGCAGAAGCCACGGCCTGCCGTGGCTTACCCTGATTGACTGTTAGCTCTATTTCCAGCCGCAGGCTTGCTGTAGGGGTTTCAATGCGCTATTGAGTCCAGCCAGATCGAATGTTACGGACACGGGGCTTTCGTTGTAAGGAGTTATCCTGGCGAACATCTTATCGGCTTTCATTAGGGCTTTAACAAAATCAATATCTCGCCCGCTATAGAAAACTGCCTTTGTATCGGTAGATATCGACCAGCTTCTTTCCACGGCTTTTTGCTTATCAAGCCGATAAAGCATGCTCGTTTCTTCTAACCCCAAGTACACATCCCAATTAATGAAGACTTCAGTTTTCTTTTCCCGGCAAGCTACAAAAATCGTCGGTGTAACCGTTTCACCGTATGGGGTTCTAATGGAATCATTGCTAGGTAGCATTAAAACCACGTTTTTTGAGTCATCAACTGGAGATGTTGTTATATGGGTCAACCATTTTCCAGGGTTCGAGACTGGCTCTACTGCGGTGGATACAACCTCTTCTGTTGCATCTTGAGGGAAAAGCTTGTCATAGCACGCTAATCGTTTAGTGCCATTTATTTCTGAGCGGCACACGATGACCTTGTCTTTACTGATCGTCTCGATCTTGCCAACCTCTGCGACTGAAGATGCGGTTTTAGCTGAGCTAACAGGTTTAAAGGTTGGCGAGAAAAATCTGTCATAGCAGGTCAGACGCCTCTCATCCGTTTTTTCATCAGGGCATTGCTCTCTACTTTCAAATTTTTTAACAATCTTCGTTCGCGTAGGTGGAATTGAATTATCGTAACAAGAAAGACGCTGAGAGCTATCCTCCATAGTTCGGCACTGAAGAACCCCTTTAAAGTCCCTTGGCTCCTCCTGAGCATGAGTAGCCAAAGAAACGGAGGCTGCTAAAAATGTCGCAATGAAAACAAAACTTTTCTTCATGAGATCATCCCTTTGGTCTCGTAAGAAACACCAGTATTCCAATGACTACGTCGCCGATAACCCAAATCGTTCCAATGGCCATCATCCCTAAACCGGCTCCTAAAGCGGCCCCCGCCCTTTCCGCTTCCGATGTTGCATTGTTAATGACTTCACCGGTTCCACCTAACCCCTTAAAAAGGGCGTAGATCATGAAGATATTAAATAGAATAAAGAGCCATTTTATTAATACCCCAAAAATTGAGCGTCGCGGTTTTCTTAGTTGTTTACCACATGACGGACACCTCAACGCTGAATCACTCACTTCCTTCCGGCATTCCGGGCAGCTAACTAAAGCCATAGCAATCATCCCCATCGTTACTTATTAATTTTCATTTGTTACAAAACATTTTGATTTTATCGGATTATTCTGAGTTAACAAGAGATAGACCCCGCATATGCGGGGCCTATTTTAAACTGCGAGGCTAAGCTGATCGTTTCCATAATGCGAAGCGGGGAACGCATCTGAAGGGATAAAACCAGGTGGCAACTTTTCGCGATGGCCGCGTTTTGTTACCAGTTTTTCAACGCTATTTAGCGTGGTAAAAGTGATGCTGCATTCAAAGTTCTGGCACTGATGATAATGCCGAACGGTGGTATTACTTAACGGACGACTGGTGCGCGTTTTCGCAACGGCACCACAGATAGGACACTTAAACATGATGGCCTCCCGGGGCGGGAGTTGAACTCGCTCATATTATGGCCGCTAACCCTCACTTTCTGCAATCCATTCAGGTATTTTCGCTTCAAGCTCAAGCCGTGTTTGAAATCCGTTATCGTCGATAGAGTGAGTGGCTTTTGCGATTATCCAATCCTGATTGTCTATCGCCTCTTTAAATCCGGTTACCGTTCCGTGTATTTCCGGGTAAAGATCTGCGCGGCCATAGGCCAGTGTTAAATTAAACTCCGCTGCGCCTCGCTGGAGCTGTTGCCACTTTGCGGCGGCCGCGCGCTGCGCCGCTATTTCGCTGCTGTAGGTTGTCCGCAGTACAAAAACGTTGCCGTCTTCACCTGCAATGTAATCCCCTTCCCGGCTGCTGCTACGTGGCTTTTTCTCGGTGGTCTTTTTGCGCTTTCTGACGGTGACTTTTTTCTTTTTTCCGAAGTCCAGATCCAGCCAGTACGCCTGTACGCCGGTATAGGCATCACGGTCAGCGATGCGGAAAGAGTGTCGATCCCCGCTGCTGCGCGTGATAGCGAACTCAGGTAGCGCCTTGCCGTTCGCGCTGACCCCGCCGCCGGGCAGGATAAATAACAGGCATCCGTTTTTTACCGTGGCGATAGCCCCCAGAATATCCGCCATGCGAGTCAAAAATGACATGTCGCTTTCCTGAGTCTGGTCTGCATGATCAATCTCGGCATTCATCAGCTGCTCAGAGATGATCGGCTTCAGCTTGTAGCGGTGGGCAATGGCCGACACGATGCGCTCCACGGTGACCTCGTGCCACGACACCTCGCGTTTAACGTTGAATTCATCCCGAAAATCAGCGCTCCGGGCGGTAATGTCGATACGGTCTGGCGGGCCTGAATGGGACACCTCGTCAACGATATAAATCCCTTTGTATATCAACGGCTCTCCCTGCCATCCCAGCGATATGGACAGCTCCGCGCCGCGCGGCGGCAACGCAATATCACCCTGGCTATCGTCAACGGATATCGTTAGCTCATCGGCATTAAATCCGCGGTTGTCCGTCAGCTCCAGTGAGATCAATTTCTCATCCAGCACGGTCAGTGCCTTGCCGCCCATCAGGACATTGAGCGCCGGGATGCGCGACAGTTCATCCTGATAGGCTTTAAAGTCCCTGGCGCCTGTATCAAGCAGGCTTTTTACTTTGTCGATTGCGTCTGTATTCAGCACCATAATCACCCCTCTGGCGCTGATAGTTCCATGCGCGCGCGAAGCTGGCGACGGCTTTTTGTTGTCACGGAACGCTCACAACCAGCGCCGCAAGACGACGCCGGAAAATTTAGGGATTATCACCCCGAACTCACTAAACATGATGGCGGTAGAGTATGACCGACAACTTTTTCCACGGGGCGCGCACTAAAGAAAACACCGACCTCCAGACCGCGATCAACGACGTTGACTCGACGGTTATTGGCCTGGTCGCGGTTGCTGAAGATGCCGACCCTCTCGCCTTTCCACTAAATACGCCGGTACTTATCACGCGGGTGATTAGCGTGCTGGGTAAGGCCGGCAAAACCGGTTCTCTGTATAAATCGCTGAAGGCCATTTCCGACCAGGTTAGCACCCGCGTAATCGTCGTTCGCGTCGCTGAAGCTAAAGCCGGAGAAAATGAGCCAACGCAATCGCAGCTCGTTATCGGCGGCACTCAAGCCGACGGGAGCTATACCGGGATGTATGCACTGCTGACGGCAGAGCAAAAAACCGGATACCGTCCGCGCATTCTCGGCGTGCCGATGTACGACGCCGAAGAGGTGACCGCGCAACTGCGTGTTATCGCGAAGCAGCTGCGGGCGTTCTCATACAGCTACTGCGACGGCTGCAATACCATTGCGGAGGCTAAAACCTACCGCGAGACGTTTGCGGAGCGTGAAGGCATGCTGATCTGGCCGAACTTCATCGCCTATAACCCGCTGACCGGTGACAACGAGGAATTCCCCGCCGTCGCTTATGCACTGGGTCTGCGCGCGCTGATCGACAACGAGCAGGGCTGGCATAAATCGCTGTCCAACGTGGCGGTTAAAAATGTGCTGGGGATCTCCAAAGACGTGTTCTGGGCGTTGCAGGCGGAAGATTCCGACGCCAACGAGCTGAACGCCCACGAAATCACCACGCTGATCAAGCGCGACGGCTTCCGGTTCTGGGGCAACCGCAGCACCGACACCGAAGAATATATCTTCGAGGTGTACACCCGAACAGCGCAGATCCTCGCCGACAGTATCGCGGAGGCGCAATTTACCACCGTTGACAGCCCGCTAACCCCGGCGAACGTCAAAGACGTGGTTAGTGGTATCAATGCCAAACTTCAGGCGCTGGTCACCGCTGGCAAGCTGATTGGGGCCAACTGCTGGTTTGATATCGTCGACAACCCAACTACTGGCCTGCGCCAGGGTAAGGCCATCGTGCGCTACAACTACAGCCCGGTGCCGCCGCTGGAAGATTTGACGCTGATCCAGACCTTCACCGATCAGTATTACGAGCCGGCTTTTGCATCGCTGGGAGGTGTGTAAATGGCTATTCCTAAAAAACTTCGGCTGTTTACCCTCTTTGTTGACGGGGAAAACTTCATCGGGAAAGTGCCGAGCGTCACGCTCCCGAAACTCACCCGTAAAACGGAAGACTATCAGGGCGGCGGCATGCTCGGCGCGGCAGCGGTCGATCTCGGTCTGGATGCCGGGGCTCTGGACACAACGATGATTGTTGGTGGCGTTGTCGAAGAGCTGATCCTGAAATGGGGTGGCGACATTGACGAGTTGCGCTTGCGCTTCGTGGGTGAAATTTACAGCGGCGGAACCAGCTCATTACTGGAAGTCGAAATGCGCGGGCGCATCACTGAGATTGATCCAGGTGAAGCGAAGCAGGGTGATGATACAAACCACACCTACGCTATCAAAAACACCTACTACAAAGAGTCAGTGGACGATAAACCGCTGCTGGAAATCGACCTGCTGAACTTTATCTACAAGCGCAACGGCAACAGCCTCTACCCGGATCGCATTTCGTCCGCGCTGGGCCTCGGCCAGTAACCCTCTTGTTATTCACTATCAACGGCGGCCAACTGGCCGCCTGGAGAAATCGCTATGTCTGTAACGCTTAGCCAGCCGATTAAACGCGGCGATCAGGAAATCAAAACCGTCACCATCAGTGACACCATCAAACAGGCCGGATCGCTTCGCGGCCTGCGACTCGTTGATGTGCTCAACCTCGACTACGACGCGACGTCTACGCTACTCACGCGCGTGACCAGCCCGCAGCTTACTGCTTCTGATATCGCCACTATGACCACCGGCGATTTCACTGCATTGTGCGAAGAGATCGCGCCTTTTTTGACGAAACCGGCGCAGTCCGTACCGAGCGAGGCGGCGACGGCGAGCAAATAAGAGAAGCGGTTATTTCCGGTGTCGACGACCTGATCGCCGACATCGCTGTAGTTTTTCACTGGCCGCCCTCCGAGATGTACGGCATGGAGCTGCGCGAGCTGATAGCCTGGCGCGATCGGGCGGCTATCAGAAGCGGTAACCATGACAAGGAGGATGACGACGATGGATCTTAGTATTCGCGTTGCGTTCAGTGCGATCGATAAACTTACCCGCCCGGTGAGCGCGGCCAGCAAGACTGTTGACCGCCTCTCCGACTCCCTCAAGAAAACACAATCTTCCGTCAAAGACCTGGAGAAAGGCGCGGCGTCGTTCGACAAGCTGCGCGCGAAGGCCAGCGAAACAGCGCAGAACCTGAAGAACACCCAGCGCGCTCTTGACGGACTCAATCAGAAACAGCGTGAAGGCGGCCAGCTTACCGAGGCTCAGTCGGTAAGGCTTGAGACCTTGCGCGGCAAGCTCTCGCGGTTGACGGATACCTACAACAAGCAGACCACGCAACTGCAAACGGCAGCCGCAGCAGTACGCCAGCACGGCGTTAACCTGACCTCTGGTAGTGGGGCCATTCAAAGCGCCATCCGGCGAACCGAGCAATATAACCAGACGCTTGAGCGCGAACGGCGACAGCTTGCCGCAGTAACCCGCGCGCAGGCGGGATATGAGCGAGCCAAAGAAACCGCTGGCAAGCTGCGCAGCGCTGGCATAGGTATGACGCTGGGTGCGGCGGCGGCGGGTTATTCTGGCGGTTCATTCCTGGCGCCTGCCGTTGGGTTTGATGAAGAAATGTCGCGCGTGCAGGCGCTGACCCGGCTCAACAAAGGCGATTCTCAGCTGGCGGGCCTGCGTGAACAGGCTAAAAAGCTCGGAGCTGAAACTGCTTTCACCACCCGCGACGCGGCAAGCGGCCAGGCGTTTCTGGCGATGGCCGGCTTTACACCCCAGGCCATTCAGGCTGCATTACCGGGCGTGCTGAATATGGCGCTGGCTGGCGGCATGGATTTGGGCGAAAGCGCCGATATCAGCTCTAACATCCTGTCTCAGTTCCGTCTCGACCCGAAAGAAATGGACCGCGTCAGCGACGTGTTAACCGCGGCATTTACCCGTACTAACACCGATTTGACGAATATCGGTGAGGCGATGAAATACGCCGGTACCGGGATGGCTGGTCTGGGTGTTGATGTGGAGCGAACAACGGCCATGATCGGCGTGATGGCTAACGTAGGTTTGCGCGGAAGCATCGCTGGTACAGGCCTACAAACGACCTTCTCGCGCCTTGCTGCTCCCACAACCAAAGCACAGGCCGCATTAAAACAGCTCGGTGTTACCGTGGCTGACGCTACCGGCAAAATGCGGCCGGCGGAAACGGTTCTCTCGGATATTTATAAATCTATCAGGAAATACGGCGATACGGACCGCCTGTCATTCTTCAAAGACATTGCTGGCGAGGAGGCTGCTAAATCTTTCCAGGCTCTGGTGATGTCTGCTGGTAGTGGTGAGCTGCAAAAATTACTGGCCGACCTGCGCGGGTCGCAGGGCGAGGCGCAGAAGGCCGCAAAAGTCATGGCTGACAATCTCAGTGGCGATCTGAAGAACCTCGACAGCGCCTGGGAGGGATTCCGCATCCAGATCGAGGAAACTACCGACGGGCCATTACGTAGGTTAACTCAGGGGCTTAGTGATTTGATTACTGCCGCAAGCGGTTGGGTGAAAGAAAACCCCCGCCTGACGCAAACGCTCATCCTCGTTATCGGTGGGTTGACTGTTTTCGCTGGCGTGGTGGGTATCGCCAGCCTTGCGGTCAGTTTTATCCTGGGCCCACTGGCAAAGCTCCGCCTGGCCATCAGCATGCTCGGCATCTCGTCGATCACGGCAACCAGCAGCATTTCAACACTTAGCGTTGCCTTCTCCGGGTTGCGGGTCATCCTCGCCTCACTGTTGGGTATTCCCGGATTGATTGTGGCTGCGTTCGTTGCTGCCGGGCTGCTTATCTGGCGTTACTGGCAACCAATTAAAGCGTTTTTCGCCGGGTTGTTTTCCGGTATCAGCCAGGGCTTATCGCCGCTGATTCAGTCGTTTTCTTTTCTGGTTCCCGTGTTTGATGCCATAGGCTCGGGGGTGTCAAAAGTCTGGGGCTGGTTTGGCCGGTTATTTACCCCTATCGATTCTTCACGCGATGCGCTCGACAAGTGCGCCAGCGCCGGTAAGGCGTTCGGGGAGGTGCTCGGGGCGGCACTTAATCTGCTGTTTACACCTCTGCGCTTGCTGACTGAAGGTGTCAGCCTGCTGCTCGAAAAGCTGGGCTTAATCCCGTCAGGTATCGACGCGGTGAGAGCCAAAGCCGATAACCTTACGCCCAAAAAACCAACGTCGTGGGAATGGGATCCCCAGCAAAAGAAAATGATTCAAAAGGAATGGAAATGGGCGCCGGTTATGTGGGAGTGGGATCCGAAACAAAAAAAGATGGTTCAAAAAGAATGGAAACCATCTTCGGTGGCCGGCCCAGCAAAACCTGATACTCCTCTCGGGGAGAATACCGGCACGCTGCGGCGCCTGAATAATATCGCAAACAACACGAAGGCCACCGCCGACAATACGAAGGCGGCCAAAAGGATCGGGCCCGGCGACATTATCTTTAAAAACCTGCCTCGCGCGCTGGCCTTGCGCGGGGCTTATCGGGAAGCGCGAGTGATTCCGCAGTCTGTACCGCGCGTATCAGCTGCGGCGGCCGGCGGCGTTCTCTCAGTGCCAGCGGCCACACAAGCGCCAGGCTCGGCGCCGGTTTCCGCGCCTGGCGGTGCTGCGCCGGTGTTCAATCTTAACTTCTACGAGGTCGGCCAGCACTCGCCCCGGGAGCTGGAAAAATTGGTGCGCAACGCCGTGCGCGATGCAATGGCCAGCACCAACAGAAATAACCGCGGCTCGTTCCGCGACAGAGAATAGGTGGCAATTATGATGATGGTTTACGGGATGTTTGTTTTTACGCTGCGCACTATCCCCTATCAGCAACTCCAGCAGTCGCAGGAGTGGCGGCACGTCAAAAATGAACGGGTTAACCAGTCCGCCGGATGGCAGTACATTGGGCCGGGGGACGACACAATCACCCTATCCGGGGTGCTCTACCCGGAGATTACCGGCGGTAATTTATCTTTGGCGGCGCTGAGAACGATCGGCTTTACCGGTCGCCCCTGGCCGCTGATTGAAGGTGACGGGCGCATTTACGGGATGTACGTGCTGGCGCGTCTGGAGGAAGGAAGAACAGAGTTTGACCGGTACGGCAACGCAAAGAAAATTGAATTTACACTCACCCTGAATCGCGCTGATGCTGATTTTCGGGAGAAGCTGCAATCGTCGTCTGTCGGCGATGTACTCTCAGACCTGCGATCGAGCGCAACGAAAGCGGTTAACTCCGTCTCAGACTCGCTGAATAGCCTGTTTTAACCCACCAAAAAGCCCCTTACCTGAGGGGCTTTCACTGCCGGCAAACATATCCATTCCTGACGATGGTGGTACCGCACCGCCACTTCTGACGACCTGCAGCACTGTTAATTTTGACGGTACTCGATACTCACGCCACCCGAGCCCAGCACATCAGCAGAGTGTGCGCTTCCACCACACTGAATGATTTACCCTCGCCGAGGTTGTCGGTTTTGCCGCTGGTCGTGTGTTTGTGCGCCGGTTGCACAACTTCGTGCTGATGGTCTTCAGCTTCATCCGTGTCGCCCAGGTTTGCCGGGTTAAAACGCTGGCTGATATCACCACCAATCTCCCAGGGGTCTTCCCGGCTGGGTACGCCGCCATGTTTGTGCCTGCCGGCAGGTTCAGAGGTTAGCGTCGCCTCGGGCAATTCGCTGGTTTCGCCGGTAACGTCAATCTGCACGGCGGGCAGGTTAGTGCGCTGGAGCGTGACGGTATCACTGCCGTCGGTCGCACCCACGTTCGAGCCGTCCGCCTTGCCGATACGGATAGATTTGTTTTCCCCGGTGTACTGCCACTGTGACCACGGCCATTTTTCATTCGGATTCAGGTTCTGGCTGAAAAAGCGCGTGGTGCCGACGGGGTTATCCTGCTCCCAGGCATCCCGCAATACCTGCCGGATGGCTTCCTGCGTCGCGGTGTCCAGCGCCTGCAACCGCTCATCGGCATAGTCTTTGGCGTTGTCTTCGGCCCGGTTGACGTCCTCCGCTGTGGCAATCACCACCGACGGATTATCAGTGATGGTGACGGCATCGGTACTGCTGACCGCAATATTCATCCGCACTATCTGGTATTTCGCGGCCCCCTGCGATGACAGGGGCTTATAGGTCGGGGGCAGACTGGCAACCGCGATACAGACCCCGTCCGCATCATAGAGCGCGGCTTCGTTAGTCCAGAATCCGCCGGTCTGGGCTGAAATCAGCAGTTCCGATTCAATAATGCTGGCGGCGCTGTCGGCGACACGGATTTTGTTCAGAAAGCCCCGGTGACGCTCACTGACCAGCCCTGTCGCCTCCGGGGTCGGGGCAAGACTCTGACCATTGCCGTCACCCACCGCCATTTCGGTAAGGGTCAGCGCCTGACCTGCCGCATGAAGGCGCGCAAGCTTTTCCGCACCGGCGGTGGTCAGAATGGTGCTGAAAGTTAAATCAGGCATGATTATTCCTTATTCCGTCACAATGCCGTTTTCGATAATGTGAGTCAGCGTTTCTTCCGGCGTCATGCCCCGGTCGTAAAATTCCAGGAACATCAGTTTGTAGGAAAACGTTTTGTCCGCCGCCTCACCGACTTTAATCAACGCCTCGTACCAGTCGTTAAAGTTTTCATAGCTCTCAAAGCTTTCCATCACCAGTTCTCCAGATATGAGTTAACCTCACGGTCGTAATTATCCTTGCCGGTCAGCGTGACGCTGAGGGTCGAGCCATCCGCCGACACGGTGATGCTGACCGCAACGGATGAGCCGTCACCATAGCCCCACGCACCGGACGGGCCGCTTTTCTGCTCGGATGAAATCACATTGACAGCCACGGAAGAGGTTTCATATTTCAGGCTCATCGGGACCCGGTAATATTCGGTATTGCCGTCTGACGGGCGTCGGACCTCGATTTTCAGTATCCTGAAAACGGGTGACTGCCATGATTCGAGCGCTTTTTGCGTATGCGTGTAGGCTAAAGTCCCTTTAGCGCTGAGAATGCCTTTTTTCAGGGGGCGGCCAAAATACTCGCGACCATCCTCACACTGCGCCACCCCGGTATTACAGGTATCAGGAATGCCGATGCACCCGCTGATGTTTTTAATGGCGGTGGTTTTTTCCCGGATAATACCGGAGACGGAAGTACACCCGGACAGGTCGCACCCGGCGGCAATCACTTTCATGTCACCGGAATCACCCGTCGTGATAAAAGTGCGCTCCGGGCTGAGGTTGCCTTCGCCACTGTCTCCGCGACCGGCCTGCGTCATGACGTTGGACAGCATGATAAAGGAGCTGGCACCCTCTACCCGGAAATGGCAGTTATCGTCAGAGCCCGCCAGGGCGTTTTTACCGGAGCGCCGGATAACATGGTTACTGACAATCCATTGACCGCCGCCGGAAGCCACAAACGCGGCCAGCCCGGCACGGTCGCATAATTCCCCGGAAACCTCATTCAGTTTTCCGCCGTAGGAATAATAGTTTTCCTTTTCATTCCATTCGTTACGAACGCCCAGGAAAACATTATTATTTGCGCCGGTCAGCAGGCTCACGCCGCGACCGTAATTTTTGTTAATCGTCGAGTCGATAACGCGGGAGTCAATCAGGTTATAAAAGCCGGTGACGTTCTCACTGACGTTAGTGTCTTTGACATAAAGCGTGCCAACGTAGTTACTCTTGCCGAATGCCGTTGCCCAGCGATATACCCCACAGCTGATAAAGCGACAACCGTTCAGCTGCGTGGTGCCCTGCATCAGATTCACGGACAGCGAACGGCCATCCAGCAGAACATTCATAAACGTCATGCGGCTGTTAAGGGTCATCAGGCGCGTGGCGCCCGGCAAAAGACGAATGACCGTACCGCAGCCATTGAATGAAGCATCCGTACTGATGGTGTACGGCTTGCGGGCATGACCATGAATAATAAAACCCGCCTGCGCACCGTCCACATCGCCGATGTTATAAACGCCCGGCACAGGCGGAAAATAAAGCGCGGTCTTTCCGGCATTAATCGCATCCTCAAGCGCGCGGGACACGTCCACATCCACCCCGGCGGCATATTTCAGGGTCTGGATATCCGTTTCGTTTTTAATAAAATCAAAGATGGTCGCCTGCTCCTGAAAGCGGCTTTCCATGCTCTGATAACCGGCGGAAATGGTATCCCCCCATCCTTCCGGGCTTTTCAGGTCACCGCGCAGGGAGGTGATCGCACCGCCCATGTCTTCACCTTGCTGCTCCGCAAGCGCTTTCAGGTATTGCGTGCGGTTGGCCAGCTGCTGCGCCTGCGTGTTGGCGACACCATTCACACCGCCCAGCACCCGGTCATTTCGTCGCAGGAGATAAATTTCTTCTTCCCACTGGGAAATCTCGTTAATTTTCATCGCTGGCATTCCCGGTAAACATACATTCGCCGTCAAAATACTGACGACCGTTATAAAAAATACTCATATCCGGCTCATAGCCCGCAGGCCAGATGCTGATAACATCCCCCTCACTCACCGCCATGCCGTAATAAATGTCTCCCGCCGACCGGGTGAGTATGGTGATGCCGGACAGATGGCGACTGACGGGCTTTGTGATATTGATCAGCCTCTCCAGCTCGTTAATGGTCGGCTCTGATATACCTAAATCATTAACATCCACTTCCATACTGAATGTGCCTCTTGGTTCGCCCGTTTCGAACCATTCAGCAAACGTTGCCGAAAACCCCATATCCTCAACGACATATCGCACGGCGGCTCGGGTTCCTTTCCGACGGTGCAGCCAGTAGGATTGCTGGATTGACGCTATCTTCTTCTCCGCCGGCCAGTTCTTATCCCAGCGATCCACCGACAGCGCCCAGGCCAGATACGGCAACAGGTCAACCGGGCAGGCGGTTGGCGTCCATAAGGTGCGAATGGCAACCGTTATCCCGGACAGCTTCGCCGTGCCAGCCTCGGCGCTGCGCATCCACGCGCTGGCAGAAGGAGGAAGGAGTGAATTATTCATCCGTGCCGCCGTTTTCCAGGCTGTAGCCGGTATTCCTGGCCGCCTGGATATCACTGATCTTGATATCGTCATCCGGCGCATCCAGCACGACGCGCTGTACCCCCTGAACGTGCAGCGCAGCCGAAATAGCCGAGCGAGCCACATCTCTGCTGATTTTTTTATCGTTCTGCGTCAGGAATTTCTGCAATGAGGCGGTAGCGGCATTGATAATCGGCTCTGACTCCGGCCCCGGATACAGATAGAGCGTGGCATTAATCACGTAATCCACTATCTCGGCGCTACGAACCGTCACGCGATCGCCCAGAGGGCGCACCTCTTCATCGTTTACCGCTTCGGCAACAGCAGCCAGCAGATCCGGCGATGCGGTACCGTCCCCTTCGGTAGACAGGACAGTAATAATCACTTCTGCCGGCGCTGGACTGGATGCCCTCACGTCAGCGACTTTGCCGCTGGCACTACGGGAAAAATATTCATAAGCACCTGACGGCCCGGCAACGCTCATCCCCTCAAACGCAGCTTGCGCGCGCAGGCGTAACGCCTCATCACTTTCCATCACGGCGTCGGTGGTATCAGTCGCTTCGGTAATCACCAGGCGCTCTGTATCCAGATTGGCGGCGATATTATCCAGATCGTCGCCGGTCGCATGACTTAGCATGCTGGCGGCCGCCCCTTCGTTAATGCGCTGGCGCAGTAGCATCTCGCGATAGGCTATCGCCTGAGCGATAACGTTCAGCGGCTCGGATTCCAGCGCCAGCGCGGCAATAACCGCAGCCTGCTGATCTGCCGGATAGGCGGCCACCATTACCGCTTTCACCTCGATCAGGATTTCCTCGAAATCCAGCTCTTCGATAATGGTCGGCTGCGGCAGCTGCGAGAGGTCAATTGTCGGCATTGCTGGCACTCCTTAACGTCACTGATCTGGTGCTCTTTTCCATGCTTTCCGTCAGCATCCCCGATAACTCCGCCGTCACGGCGCCCGATGCCGAATACCCGATATTGATGGCATCCAGCGCAATACGCGGCTCCCATGCCGCCAGCGCAATTACGGCGGCGCTCATCAGTTGCAGGCGCGTCACATCGTTTTGCGGGCTGTCGATCAGATCCGGGCACAGCGAGCCGTAATTGCGGCGCATGATGCGCGTATTAATCGGCGTCAGCAGAATATCGCCCACGGACTGCCACACGTGATCCTCATCGGTCAACGTCCCGCTGCCGGTCGCATTCATACCGCGATAGCGCTCGCTCATCGGGTGCCCTCCGTCCAACTTCCGCCGCGCTCGACGGCGCCGTGATCGTGGTTATCCACCTGCACGCCGTTAGACGTAAACGCCCCGCTGGTGTGGGTGATGTCGCCGTGCATCTCGCCGCCTTCTCTGACATTCAGGCTCTTTGTGGTCAGCAGATTAGTACACTCCACCTCCGGCGTATCCAGCGTGACTTTTACCGATGCCTCGATCGCTGCGGTTTTGATGCCCGTCACCTGCAATGCGCCGGCCGCCGCGTCATAGCGGAACCTGGCGCCATCGGGAGCAGTCACCACCATCTCGTCACGCGATGCGCCCGGTGCCGGGTTGTCGTCGCTGTACAAGCTCCCACCGATAAACGCAATATCGGTATTGCCGCCCAGGCACAGGAACCAGACCTGCTCGCCGATGGATGGCGGTACCCAGACCTTAAACGCCCCGGCGCGCTGCGCAGTCCAGCGCATCCAGTTGGGGTTTAACCCGCCGCTCTGCACCCGCACGCGCCATTTTTCCTCGTCAATCTCCGTCACCGTTCCGGTGCGCACAATGTTCTCCAGCAGGCGAATCAGCTCGGCAATCTCCATCAGCGCCCCCCCAGCGAGTCGATCACCTGACGGGCTATTGCCATGCGGTCTGCCTTGCTCAGGCCCAACAATTCTCGACGGGGATACGTCGCCATCGCGCCGCTGTCATTCACCCGATCACGTAACCCGTACTGGTGAACGCGGGCGATACGCGCGGCCACGCCGGAGAATCCCACGCTTGCCCCTTCGGACGTCGCGCGGGCCTTCAGAAAACGCGTGGTGCGCAGGCGGCGGAACATCGGATCGGCTTTTGTGGTGTCGCGCCGTGTCTCGTTAAAACTGATATCGAGATAACGCTCGATATCAGCGCGATAGAACGAACGTACCGCCCCTCGCCCTTCATCAAAGCCGGTCAGCATGCGGCCACGACTGCCGCGCGTCGCCCGCCAGTTGCGCAGGCGTCGCTCTTCGCCCTGCCAGATAAACCCGATCCCGGCCTGTGACCGCAGCACCCGGCGGCGGCGCTTCGGATAAGGCACGCCCTCCGGCGACGTCTGCTTGCCAATCCGCTGGCTCTGAGACCGGCGCAGCGTGGTGGCAATGCCGCGAGCCGTCCGCAGGCGACGCGCTGGCGTCATGGCGGAGAGGATTTCGGCGAAGACCTGATCGAGCTGCTGGAATAATGCCGCGTCGGTGCTCATGCCAGTGCGCCCCCGAGATCTGGATCAAAGACCATCTCCCACTCGCCGCCATTGAAGCGGGGGCGGTCTTCGGTCAGGTGCCTTGCTACAGGCTTCCCGTTAACGTTCTCCACTATGACGCGCTCCCAGACCGGCACCTTAAACAGGATGTCGGCCAGATCGTCGCTGATAATGTCCGCATCAAATTCAATCTGACGGTTTTTGTCCGGGTTAAGTAACAAATCGGGCTGATGCCACCACGCCCACGCCATGATCGGTAGCATGAGATCATCCACCTGGCCCGGAAACTCCACTGCCAGCACCTGAATGGTGTAGTGGTACATAAACGACGCTTCACCGGTCGCTTCAATCTGGATATGCCCTTTTTCCACCCACGCAATGAACAGCTCCGGGTTTGCCTTACACCACGTGTTGCTCCTTGTCAGGGTGTCACGCATCAGCTCAGCTTTTTTCACTTTACCCCCCTGGCGATACGCCGTAGTTCCAGCTCACGGATCCCCGCCTTATCGGCGTTGCAGGTATCCAGCGCGTCGAGTAATGAATCCGTCCAGACGGCAAGTCCGCCCCACGTCATCGGCCTGGCCGGTGGTGGCGGAACGTCAGTTTTTGCCGTTAGGCTTTCTGGCAATGGCTCCTGAATAATCTGCGGCGGCGACTTCTTCGGCTCGCTGGTACAGGCTGCCAGCGCCAGCAGCAGGCAGAGGAGCAATGGCACATTCGTTACCGGCCAGTGTGGTTTTGATGTTTTCACGTCGGTGCTCTCCCGTTACGGCGCGCTGCTGGTTTAGTGTTTTCAGCCTGGCCTCAACCTGGCTGACGTCCTGGCGCAGCGCCCTAACCTCGGTCAGCACATCGCCGGTCTGCTTCAGTTCTTCCCGGGTGCCGGTCAGCGATTTTTCGGCCTGTTCGCGCTTATGGCTTTGCCATGCAAGGGCGCTGACAGCGGCGATCAGCAGGGCAAACATCACGATGGCAAGAATGGCGGTCGCTTTCATTTCGCCCCCTTCAGTGCCGGATCAGATAAGCACCAGGCTTTGAACTCTTCCCGGCGGTTGACCAGCCCCTGCAAACGCTTGCCGCCGGAGTTCACAAAGTCCGTCAGTCGTTCGCAGACGCCCTTCCAGTTGCCCGCCTGTGCGTCGCGCCAGAGGGTGGTTCGTACCTTCTGGCCCTTGCTGTTGGTGTACCAGCCCAGCCCGGTGCAGCCGACGTTAAATGTGCCGTCGGTCATTCCCTCGAAGACTTTCTGCGGCGCAGCGGCACCGTTAAATTCACGGTTAACGCATTTCTCAGCACGCAGGAGGTCGTTCACCCAGCGCTCGGCGATCTCACCCTCGGCATACTGGCGATTTTCCACCTTTGAGGTGGAACCAAGGCCCACCGTCAGCACGCCCGCCGGGCAGTAGTACGGGGTTTTACGGCAATCCTCGTGCTTCGCCATCTTCAGTTGTGCTTCCGGGCTGGTTCGCAGCGCCTGCGGCCAGAGCGTCGCCGCCAGCGAGATGATCGCGGCGATGGAACAGGCAAAAATTCCCTTTTTCATCGCGGCGCCTCCCGGATGGTGCGGATTAGCTCTTTAACGTCCTGCCGGTTCTCGGTGTCGTCGCGGATAGCGTCGATCAGTTCATTCAGCAGCGTGTTGTTGGTTTCCTGGATGCGCGCCATGCGGCGGCGATGCAGCTCGCCGAGCGCAGCCACCACCACGCCCGTCAGCGCGGCGATGACGGTCAGCCAGTCCTTTTGCGTCATCATGCCGACGCCACCGAGGAACAGCGACCAGAGGTATACCGTCCAGTTCCAGGCGCGGTTTATCAGCTCCATAGTTGTACGGTCTCCTTTGTCGCGGCAGTGCTGATTTCCGGCAGCTCCACCACCTGGCCGGCGTCGAGAAAGATCTGACCGGCCAGCGCTTTATTGGCGGCAAGGACTACCTCAGTCACCCCCTGCGTGGTGCCGTAGTAGCGCTGACATAACAGGTCCACCGTGTCGCCCTGCAACGCTTTGACTTTCATCAGAACGCCTCCGCAGAATTGCGCACAGCGCCGCGAATGTCGGATATCGCCCAGCGCGCATCGCGCCACATGTCATCCGACTGCGAGAGCAGCGCGGCCGCGCGCTTTTCCCCGGCGTCGCCGGTGGTATCCACGTCACGAAACGTTCCGAGGATATGCGCACGGGCAATGCTGGACACTGCGCGGCGGAAGCGATGCACCTTCACGCTTTCACCGTCGATCTCAATGGCCGGTACATCGGCGAGGCTGCTGTAACCAGCGGCCACCTGCTCCGCCTGCCAGTCGGTTAGCTGTTCGATGACGTGCGCCACGCCTTCGATAACCGCTTCTTTCAGTCGTGAAGTGGTCACCGTGCCGGTGATGCGCATCTTTTTGCGTACATCGCTCAGTACGATCTCGGGCCAGAACGCGCCAGCGGTGACCTTCTCCCCGCCGTCGTCAACGTCTGGCACATCCTCCGCAGAGGGGATCACTGTACGAGGGGCTACAAGGCTCATCGTGTAGTCTCCTGAAAAGGTGGCGGTGAGCGGACGGAGAAAAGAAAACGCAATGCGTTGCAGATCTCCGCCCGCGCCGCCAGCGCACGGGGCGCAAGTCGGTTATTTTTTGTCGGCGGGCGCTTTTTTCGTGGTTGTTTTGCGCGCTGCCGGCTTCCGGGCTGTGCTTTTTCTGGCGGGTTTTGCTGCTGTTTTCTCAGCTGGCACCGCCACTTCCGGCGGTGCTGCAGGAGCTTCCCCCTGCTCGCCATCTCCTGCGCCGCCGGTATCATTCTGCTCAGTGCCGGCATTCGCTGCGGCGGCCTTCTTCAGCTGGTTGGCGAGCTTATCGATCAGCTTTTTCACCCCGGCGCCAGGGTCCATGATCAGCGCTGTACGCAGCAGCTCTAACGCGGTTTCCTGCTCGGTGGGCGTCCCGTTGCGCAGCGCAAAGGCGCGGGCCTTGTGGAGTTTGGCGCGTACCATGTCCGGCATATCGCTGCCGGCGGTAAACTCCGCCACGTCATCGAGTACCGCCAGATATGGCGTAACGTCGGTGCTTTCGTCCGCTTTGACCTGGATCAGAATCGGGTCGCAAATCTCATCGACCAGCGCGGTTGCGGCGGTGCGGTTGAATCGGTCAGGCATCGCCAGGTTATGGGCGATGACGTATCGCCCGATGCGCGCTGCCAGCGGGTAATCACGAATATCAATCGCCCAAATCATCAGGCGCGTGATCACCTCATCCTGGCGGCCGCTGTTGCCTTCGAGCGTGCCCTCGATCCACCCCTCGTAATTGGGTAGCAGCTGGCGTTTGAGCGCGGCTTTCGCCTGCTCACCCTGAATCTTTTTCAGCGCGGCCATATCCATGCGCATGCGGTGCAGGATCTGCTCATGCGCCGTTCGCGCCGTATCGGACAAATCGGCCGCCTTGCCATGACGTTCAGCCATGACGCGTTGAAAATGTTTTTGTGCCGGTGTCAGCATCATTTCTTCCCCGATTAACGGCGGGCCGCGAGGCTCGCCAGTGTGCGGTTACTCGCCGCCTTCCGGCGCTTCGGCAAACGTAATGCCGTCAATAAACGCAACATTGCCGTAGTCCTCGATCACGAAGTCATCGTTAGAGGACTGATACGTCGCAATGCGGTTGTACTCCGGCTCTTCCTTGATGGTCCGGCGCAGGCCGCCGCGCTGGTAGTACACCGACAGATTTTTAAACGGCGTGATCAGAATGCCGTTCACCGGGAAATACGGCGCGATGAAGGTCGGCATATTGCCGACACGCTCCTGCGCGACAATCAGCTGACCGGCCAGCATTTCGGTGTTCGGGTTGGTCTGGCTCATCGCGTTGATGGCCGGGAAGTTGCCGGTTGTCAGCAGGTCGCCCGCCAGGATGACGACATTGTCCGGGTTGCGCTTGTGCCACTCATCCATAAGGCTGTTTTTGGCGTCGTACACGGCGGCGCCCAGGTTGCCGTAGGTGCCTTTTGTAATGATCTTGTTGTCCTCATCACGCGCGGTGACGGTGACACCGGAGATCACACGGTGCGGCGCTTCGGTGCGGATTTTTTGCAGCCAGCCGATGCCGCAATCCTGCAACAGCGGGTTGGCTGCACGGTCTGACGGGTCGTTATAGCTGGTACCGTTAAAGCCGATCATGATGCGGTCAAGCGACATCTGACGGGCCATTGCGGCGCTGATCAGCGGCTGGAAATTCGGCATGTGCGCCCAGGCATCAAGCTGCTCATAGCCGATCCCGTAGTCGTAGTTGACTTTGCGGCACATGTAATCAAACGGTTCCATCGCGTGATTCTGGCCTGGGTTGCGGCGCGTGGTGGTGCCGTTGTTTACGCCGGCCAGCGGCCCTTTACTGCCGATCAGTATCTTCTGGCCGATCTGCTGGTTAACGGGAAACACGTTAATTTTGCTCAGGAAGGAATCACTTTCCTGCGCGGCCTGTTCCATGCGCTGTTGCCGGGAGGGATCTACTGCAAATTTTGCAGCAATCGCCGCGGGCGAGACTCCGTTTAATTGCGCCTGGTGCGCGATGTACCGATCAAACAGCTGGCGGGTATTGTTTTCCATGTTCTCTGCTCTCGTAGTGATTATCAGTAGTCGGCCAGCTGCGCGTTCGCGCCGCCGTTAGCCGGGGGCCGCTGGCTAAAGTTGGCGTCAGTGTTGCCGAGCTGCTGACGCAGTGCGTCTAGGTCGCTGGTCAACTTCTGGATGGCGGCTTTATCCTGCTGGCGCTCCTGCTCGATGGCGCTGAAGCGGTCGAGCTGGTCGGACTGCTCTTGCGCCACGGCCTCCACTGCCTGGTGTACCTGACTGAATCGCTGATCGTCGGTTTTCTGCCCCTTCCCGAGAATGTCCATCACGCGGGTAAACCATTTAACGCCCTCGTCGCTGCGCTGGGCGGCCAGCTCGATCACTTCGGTTTCGATGGCCTCAGTGAACATCGGCGGCTCTCCCTGCTGGTTGTTGAAAGCCATCACCGATGCGCGCTGCTGCGCGGCAAACTTCAGACGATCGGTGCCGAGGCTTGCCGGCGTATCGGTCATCGCCAGCCCCACTACATAGGCTTTGCCGTTAAGGGCAAACTGCGGCGCCAGCTCGATGCTGGAATAGACTTTTTGCCCCTTGTCGGTCATCTGCACCATGCGATCGGAGGGGTCGATCTCCGCATAGAGCGCAGTACGACCAGCCAGCGGCCCTTCGGTAATGTCCTCGGTACTGAGCGCGGTCACATCCCCCATCGCGCCAAAGTCGCTACCGGGGTACGGGGAGAGAAAGTGCTCAATATTGACGCGTGCGGCGTACACGTTCAGGTTGTAGTTCGCCGCCGCATCTCGGAGGTGTTGCGGCTGGATTTCGCGGCCATCAACGGTATTCCCGGAGACGGCAACGCGAAACTTCTTACGGGGTTTAGCTGTGCCTGCCATGTTCGTTTACTCGCTGGTTTTTTGAGTTCCCGGAGATGATGGCAGGGGGTGCCGTGCGCTCTCAACGCGTTGTTGTTGTGAGGGTTCCGCCACAACCAAAAGCGGGCGAAAGGGCACGCGCGCGCGGGTTAATCTCCCCGGCAGGAAGCGAGGAGGATTAATGGCGATTGAAGAAGCATTCATCATGCAACGTGCGCGGCAGCTCTACTGGCAGGGATACCCGCCGGCGGAAATCGCACGCCTGATGGGGATTAACCAAAACACGGTTTACTCCTGGAAAAAACGCGATGAGTGGGACACCACGCCACCGATCCAGCGCGTCACGACGTCCATTGATGCCCGACTGATCCAGCTCACCAGTAAGGACACAAAGACCGGTGGTGATTTCAAGGAAATTGACCTGCTGACGCGACAGCTCAAAAAGCTGGACAACGGCACACCTGCGACGCAGCCGAAGAAGAAGATCCGCAAAAAGCAAAACTTCTTTTCAGAGGCGCAGATCTCCGCGCTGCGGGCTAACATTATCGACTCGCTGCACTGGCATCAGAAAGGCTGGTATGAGAATCATCACCACCGCAACCGCATGATCCTGAAAAGTCGCCAGGTTGGGGCTACGTGGTATTTCGCCCGCGAGGCGCTGCTGCGCGCGCTATCTGGCGACGTTAAATACAAGCATCAGCTCAACCAAATATTTCTGTCGGCCAGCCGCCGCCAGGCGTACCAGTTCCGCAGCTTCATTCGCTCCGCAGCGGAGGAAGTGGACGTTGAACTAAAAGGCGGCGACATGATCCAGCTGTTTAACGGTGCCGAGCTGCACTTCCTCGGCACGTCCGCAGCAACCGCGCAGTCCTACACCGGCAACCTGTACTTTGACGAATTTTTTTGGGTCGGTCAGTTCACCAACCTGAAGAAAGTGGCCGGCGCAATGGCAACCCTGAAGGGGCTGACGCGTACCTACTTCTCCACGCCGTCGGCGGAGAGTCACGAAGCGTACCCCTTCTGGACGGGTGAAGCCTTCAACAAAGGGCGAAGTCACGGCAAGCGGATTGAGTTCGACACGTCCTGGAAGACGCTCAGCAGCGGGTTGATGTGCCCGGATAAAATCTGGCGCCAGATCGTCACGTTGCAGGACGCGATCGACAACGGCTGGGATCTGACTGATATCGACGAAATCCGCGACGAAAACAGCCCGGAGGAATACGACAACCTCTATGGGTGCCAATTCATCAAGAGCGGTGAAAACGCTTTTGATTACAACCAGCTGATCAACTGCGGTGCGGACGGTTACGACGACTGGCCCGACTGGCGCCCGTATGCCTCCCGCCCGATGGCCGATCGTCCGGTGTGGATTGGTTACGACCCCAATGGATCGAGCGGCAAAGGTGACAGCGGCGCCATCTCCGTCAACGCCGTGCCGATGGTGGCCGGCGGCAAGTTTCGCACGATTGAAACGCAGCGCATACGCGGCATGGAGTTCGAAGAGCAGGCCAACCTCATCATTGGCATGCTGACACGCTACAACGTGCAGCACATCGGCATTGATGGTAGCGGCATTGGCGAGGCGGTCTATCAGATCGTGAAGAAACATTTCCCGGCGGCGGTTTGTTATCAGTTCTCCCTCGCCAGCAAGCGCATGCTGGTACTGAAGATGCAACAGCTGGTACGCGGCGGGCGCTGGGAGTATGACCGGGGCGAGTACGACCTGATCACCGCGTTCAGCTCGGTGCGCAAGGTCGTTACGCCCGGCGGACTCATCACTTATGACACTGACCGCTCGCGCGGCGTCAGTCACGGCGACGTCGCCTGGGCAACGATGCTCGCCACCATTAACGAGCCGCTGGGTCAGGAAGGCGGCAGCGGCATGACAGTTACGGAGTATTAACCTTGAGCAAACGAAAACCACGCGGTAGGCAGTACGCCCGGGAACAAGCCGACCTCGCCGCAGCGTTAAAGGCGTCGCCCGATCTGAACGCGTTCACGTTCGACGGGCCCTGGCCGGTTAGTGGCGCCCACGATCTGCTGGATAACATGTACTGTGCCGACAACGGACGGTATTACGAAACGCCGATTGACTGGTACGGGCTGGCGCGTCAGTTCGGTTACGCGAGCTGGCACCAGTCCGCGCTCTACTTCAAGCGCAACGTGCTGGCCGGGTGTTTTGTCCCGCACAAGCTGCTTTCCCGCCAGGCGTTCAGCGCCTTTGCGCTGGACTGGTTTGTATTCGGTAACGGGTATCTTGAGATGCGAAAGAATCGCCTGAATGGCCCGCTGGGGTTTCGCAACTCGCTGGCTAAATATACCCGCCGGGGCTCCGACCTCGACACGTACTGGTTTATCCAGGCCGGGCTACAGGATCACCCGTTCATCCCCGGCTCAGTGTGCCACGTCCTCAACCCGGATATACACCAGGAGATCTACGGCATGCCGGAGTACCTCGCCGGCCTGCTGTCTGCCAACCTGTCGCACTCTGCCGACAAGTTCCGCAAGCTCTACTATGACAACGGATCGCACGCGGGGTGCATCGTCTATGTAAACAGCGCGATGGCAGATCAGGAAAGTCTCGACAAGCTGAAGAAAACATTGACCGACACGCGGCGAGGCGGGGCATTTAAAAACATCCTGCTGCATGCGCCAGGGGGCGGCAAGGATTCGGTGCAGATCCTGCCGTTCAGCCAGATCACGGCGAAGGATGAATTTGTTGGCGTGAAGACATCCACCCGCGCCGACATGCTGGCCGCCCACCGCGTGCCGCCTCAGTTGATGGGTGTCATCCCGGAGGGTAACGGCTCCTTCGGTGACATTGAGAAGGCGGCTCGCGTCTACGCCATCAACGAACTGACGCCGGTCATGGAAGCCATGAAACACATTAACGACTGGCTTGGCGAAGAGGTGATCCGCTTCAACCCTTACGCCCTGCTCGACGTCGCACAGTAACACCAGGCAGCACCGCCATTCCCGGCGGTGCGGTGCCGACCTACAGCACCACCATTCCTGGCCGTGTCGGCCAACCCGCAAAACCTCAACGTCATATCCCCAACCAGACGCCGCCAGCGCCATTCTGCGGGCCGATCACGCCATTGCGGGCAGGATGCACCGCGATGTTGCGCGCCCGGCAGGCGGCTTTTGGCGAAGCATGCCGACCCCTTCCCTACCCCCTTTGCGCGCGCTTGCTCCCCCGCCTCGCCTGCGCGCTAAACATGCCTCTTTTTGTGCACTTTGTGCAGGCCGCCCAGGCCCCGCCAGATCTGTCGCTGCGTGGCAAAAACGACGCTTCAAAAATTGTGCAAATTTGTGCATTTTTTTGCATTATTCTATAAAGGTAATTTTAGCCCATAAAGCTACGGTTTTAAGGCAGGCAATCAGTTTAATTTACCCCCTAAAATGATAGATAAGGTAATCAGCATCATGAGGAAATTATGTATTAACTTAAATGGGACAATCGCACAAGATGTGAGCCCTGAGTTATTCTCTTTCAGCGATGAAGATTTTGGTGCTTTTGACGTCTACAACAAAATAAAAGTTTGTGATCATCTAAACGTTGTAACCTTAGTTCACCGTGAGAACGCAATAGGGTACTGTTCTTATGTATTTGGTAGCTTCCATTTTGAACAAGGGGAAATATTGGTTACTTTAAACGTAGATTCTGTCTTCATAAAAGAAGAGTATCGCAAAAAAGGTTATTCTTCTTTATTGGCAACTTATGTAGCCTATGACCTGACGAGTTACATCAGATCGATGATTGGCGAAAAAACACCCTATACCTTTAAAGACGTAAGCAACTACATATCTGATGATGGATTTGAATTTACCGATCGAGTATGTCAAATGGTTCGCGGCGAGAGGCCATATAGTATTTAACTCATAAAATAAAAAGGATAAACATCATGAATATTACGATGCAAGAACCAAATCTTATAGATGGTTTTAATGAAGAAGATATTTTTAATCGCAAAAAATTATTCCAACAAATTGTCAGGTTAATTCAACACTCTCCTGACAATAGTCTTGTGTTTGCACTTGATGATAAGTGGGGTAATGGAAAAACAACCTTTGTTAAAATGTTGCATTCTGAAATCTCAAAATCTGAAGATTATGAAATTGATGCTTTATATTTTGATTCTTTTGAAAATGATTATCAAAACGACCCTTTTATTTCTATATCTTCGCTCCTGTACTCATATATCTCATCCAAAAAATCAATAAAAAAGAACGTCGGGGATAAAATCCTTACCGGAATGAGAAAAGTAGGTGCAAGCCTTTTTTTAAATGGATCAAAGCTTGCAATCACTTCAATTTCCGCAGGGTTGGTATCTGGAACCAAACTAGATGAAATCGGCGGGGTCATTTCTGACTCTCTTAAAGAGGAAGTGGAGGGCTTTATCGAGAACAGAATTAAGTCCAGTAATGAAGAGAAGGCAAACATTGAGAGTTTCAAGGATAGCCTGAAGCAAATAAACAAAGATTCAAACCGAAAAACATTAGTTATAATAGACGAACTTGATAGAGCCAGACCTGATTATGCACTTGATTTGCTGGAGAGAATAAAGCATCTATTTTCTGTTGATGGGCTTATCTTCCTTCTAGTCATGAACCGCGAACAATTTGAAAAAAGCATTTCTTGTAGATATGGGGATATTGATGCTAGATTGTATTTGAATAAATTCATACATTACTGGTTTACGTTGCCAAAAAAAAATGCTCACTCCATGCATGTGGCGGTTGGTGAATCTCCTACAACAATTTATGATTACATCACATATATAATTGAAAAAAACAAGATAAATACAATTAGTAGGAATGGTACATTTGTAAAAACCCTTTCATTTTTAATAGAAAAAAACAAAGGATCTCTCCGTGAGACTGAGCGCTGCCTCTCGGTTTTAGCCGTCATCGACAATCCTGATGAGTTAGCAAAAACCACATCAAATTACTATAATGCAAGCTTGGCACTAATCGTTTTCCTTAAAGTATTCAACCCTAACCTCCTTGACGAATTAATTAGCAAAAGAATAGAACGAAAAAACTTCATCCAAGAAATAAAAATATTCCCATTAACAATTAAGAACAACATCATATCTAAGGCTAACTATGACATCTTGGATAGCTTAATTAAATATCATTATTTAACTGATGAGGAACTAAGAAATGAAAGAGGGCAAGTAAATTCTTGGGCGCATGAAATTGATAGTTACGCAAGTGGGTCTAGAGCCAGATTTTTTGAAGTAATTGCGCAATCATTAGAATACATGCACATTAACTAAGATCGCCTCTTTATTTTTCTACGTGACATATAACAACCCCGCAAAAATGTGGGGTTAGTTTACCCTCAATTTTTTTATTTTCTGAAAATCTTGTTGAAAAAATCTGCTTTACTATTCAGCTTATTTGCTGAAGCATCTGTCTGTTTCTTCAGTCGGGCTTTCCTGTCCGCCAGGATAAGATCACTCAATGGGGTATAGGGGCCAGGGAAACTTTTGTGATTAAGGCGGTATTGTGCCTCCGGGCTGGCATCAAACGAAACGGACACGGTGTAGGAGTGACCGAAAAACAGTTGAGCGGCAAGGATATAACAAATGTCCTCCCTGATTTTCCGGCCTGAGAGCATGCAGTTAATGATCAGCGTGTCCCCGCGCCACGGGGATGATGCCAGATTAACCGTAATGGTCGCCAGCGCGCCGTTTTTTAAGCGATCAACGAGGCTGACATCCATATCCACATACATTGTCTTCATTTATTCCCCCTGATAATTTTTTTCCAACGCGTTACCTGGTTCAAAACCTCTTTATTTTGGGTCACTGCCTGTCCACTATGAACAAAATACCGTTTCATCTTCTTCAATCTACCTTCAGTAACGTAGAAGATCACGTTATCACAAAATACGGCCGCCCCCTTCACCATTGATTTAATCTTAAATTCTGAAAGCTCAATGCCATACGATGCCAGTTCGCGGGACACGCCAGCGATAACAGCCTCATCATCGCCACTCATACCCGCGATCTCTAGCGGCGGATTATTCTCGTCCGCAAGGGCCCGCAGTTCCTGATATCTGTCGGCGGCTGCTTCATAGTTTCTAGCGCGCAGCTCCACCTCTGTTCTCAATTTTTCGCGCCAACGCTGCTCTGCCTCTTCCTGCGTCAACCCCATTTCAGCGGCTGCGGTCACTTCTGGCCCCCACCCATCCGTAAAATCATCACAAATCGACGTGCGCCAGCTGCGCGCGGTGCGTGTAAATGCCTGTTCTGAAATTTCCCGGCCGGATTTTCTCAGTCTGCTGGTGATCTCCTGCCTCTGCTGGCGTGAATATCGCCGCAAATCTTCGATATTCAGCGGAAGTTCTGTCCTTTCTTCCGGTGCTTTTTCATCCGCTTCGGAGTGCCCCGTACAGTTATTGACAGAACTCCGAGGGGCCGCTGCGCGGCCTTCTAAGGTCAAATTCTCGACCGGCAACGGCTTGCGCTTCGGCACAATTTTGTATTCGGTGGTGCGGGTAAAAATGACGGATTCACGGATGGTGAGAGGGCAATAGACACCGGTTATTTTGGCGACCGTGTCACCATAATCATTGCCCTCCTCGGTGTATTCGTAGCTGAGACGAACGCGCAGGCAGTCACGAGGCACTAACGGGCCGCCCTGGGCGTTGGTGTACCCCGGCCAGTCCGCCGCGTCAGCAGCTGCGCGAGCCTCTTCGATCTCAGGATGCAGAACCAGCTCGCGGTTACCTAACCGGCGCAGCTCGCGCCAGGTGGTCACCGGGGCGCCGCCGATCTGCTGAAACTGGCGGATATTCCAGCGCGACGCCCACGCGCGCACGCGCTTTGCCATCTCTTTGACAGGCTGGCCGGATTCGTCGTCCATCTCGCCGTCCATGCCGTAGCCGTCGATATTTTTAGAGATGTACTTCGCGATATAGCCCGTTGCAGAGCCAAATTTTTCATCGATCGGCGTAACGGTAAAGCGGTGCTCCTGCGCCCCCTGCTCGTTACCGTCCTCTTTCAGCGCATGCTTGCGGAAAATGGCCGTTGCATAGTCCACCTCTTCCGGGTGCAGGAATAGCAACAGGTGCCAGTGTGGGGTGGCGTCGTGGTGCGGCTCGGCGACACGAAAGCCAAAGGTTCGAATACCCTCTCGGCCCCATTTTGCACGCACGCGCGCCCAGACTTTGCAGAGGTATTTCTGCGTCTGGCGCGGGCCGGCGTCGCGATATTTGTCGTTGCGCTTGCCTGATTTTACGTGCGTGGAGTGATAACGAGACGGCGCGGTTAGCGTATAGAACACGCCAACCAAACCCATTTCGGTTGCCATATCCTCAAACCCGCGCATGCGCACCATCAGCTCGGCGCGGGCGTTTTTGGGGTTGGACGTGCTACCCATGACCTTGTCCAGCAAAGAGCTGCGCTCACCGGTAGCCTGATCTTCCAGCTCCATAGCCTGAAGGTATTCGAAATTCGCTTTTTTCTGGGCTATCCATTCCTTGAAACAAGGATCGGAGCAATACGGCGACGCCACCTTACTGACATAGCCCGCGGCGATCATGAGATGTTCTCGCCAGCAGTCATGAATCCGACGGATTTTACCTAACCACCATTTTTCCGACTGAAGGCGCGCAACGGCACGCAGCGCCTCTTCGGCTTCCAGCTCCTCTTCGCAGTACCGACCCCAGCCAGGGATCGCGATATTGAGTGTCATCGCCTTACTGGCGATCGCGCCATACGCATAGATCGTGGAAAACTCTACATTGGCGGTTTTCTCGTACTGAAAATCAAACTCGCGCATAAACTCGCTTTTCATCAGGTTTGCGAGCTTATAAGCCAGTCGTTTCAGGCGTTTTTTGTCTGCCCAAGGTAGCAGGTGAAAATCATCGCGGAGGGGGACAAGGATCGCCGGTAGTGCGCTCTGCGGTAGGTATTGGGCGTTAACCGCATCGACCCGGCGCAATACATGGCGCTCGAACGTACTGAACAGCCAGCGCACCGCCTCTTTTGGGTCGCGGTGCTCCAGGGATTCCAGGCGTAGAGAGAAGCGCTTACGGATAAACGCTGGAAGGGTCTGAACGCGACGGCGCAGATAGTGAGCGCGGCCTTTGCGGTCGAACGCTTCCCGCGCGGCGCCCTCGCGCGGGCGCATGGGGGGGCGATAAACGGTATCGACCAAATCCGCATAGGCGAGCGTCTTCCGCTCGCCTTTCGGGGTGAGATACTCAATTTCAGAATCTGCTGAGTGGTTTGGATTGATGGCCTGCCGTTTGGCATTCCATTCCCAAACTAAGGAGGAATAGTCAGACATAATCCGACCTTTCAGGTACGCCATGACCGACGAACGTTCTTGCCCTCAAACGCAACAGGTGGTTAGTATTGCCAATGCATACAGCAATAAAGGGATAAAAATGAAAGATAAATATGTAGAAGGAAAGGTGAAGCCCTCCATTGATGAGAAAATCTCCGCAGTAGTCCGAAAAGCGAAGGATGCGGAACTTGGCGGAATGCCGATGCTGACAGCGATTCAAAATGAAGCTGGTGATATTTACCGCATCATTTCTGTTGACGGCCTCGGCGCATACCTGGGTCTCGTTCAAGGCATTGCGAAGCTTGGACTGATTGATCTTCATGCAGATAACCTTAATCCTGGAAAATACGATTCATTGTTCGTCTTCAAGCGATGAGCCCTGGCGGCAATCTGCCGCCTTTTGTTGCTTTTTTGACTTGTATTTATTTACGTATTTCACTGCATTTTCCTGTTCCAGCAGCTGATTCATTAACTCATTCCCTTTGAATTGATACTTCTCTTCATATAAAGACATTTCTTCTTTATCCATTGATTTCACTTCATTTTCATTAGAGACCATAACGCCTCCCACACCACAGAAACAGAGCGAAAAGAGAGGTATGTCATCGGCAACCAAAACAGGAGCACGCATAACACGCAGCAAATCACAAGGTTTCGCCAGAACCGGCTGTAATTGGTTTCTTCGTTCATTTTCTAATCACCTGGTTATAGAAATCTTTCCGGCTTTGCTTCGGTGGAGCGCTTCCTTGAACAACCTCATGAAGCTGAAGCATTGTTTTAAATCTCGGCCGAGCTCGGAGGTGTCCGTCGAGGTAATCGCCATTCCTTCGCCGCAGATATGCGTACGCAAACCAAGGGTTGCCAACCCACACCTCCCACTCCTGATGCTCAAAAACGAACAGCGCTGTACAGCCGTCGCTAGATATCAGTTGGCCGCCCCCAAGAATTTGCTCAAGCATGGCGTTCCATTGGTTGTCGAATGGGTAGTTGTATCCAAGCACCGGTATTGCGCTTCTGAGTGCGTGGAGGAAATATTGAAATGCCTTGTTCATTGGGGTGGCCCTCAGATCGTTACCGTGTCGCCGGGTTGAACCTGGCGGGCTTCTTTTTCGCTGTCGCGGATGATGGTCGTGTTGCTGTATCGACCCCAGCTAAACACCTCCACCTCGACGATCCAGAAATGGCGGTACGGACGAACATCCAGAACTCGCGTCACAACGGCATCAAGCATGTTCATCGGAATGGTCCCTCCACACGGTAAGCCAGCCATAATTCACGCTTCCAAATTGCGTTGCTGATTCAGGTGATCGGTTCATTTGCGATATTCCTGGTTGTAGGTTTCGTGGGTCATAAGCCGCCACTGCTGGCCACCGTTCTTGCTGAGCAAGCGCCAGCGGCGACCAATACGGATCACGAGATAGGCATGCGGCATGACGCGGGAGAAATTGCGCTGACCGCGGGCGAAGCACTTCAGGGCGGCTAGCGCCCTGTTGCAGACCGGCAGCGGTGCGCTGCAAATGACGGGGAGACGCGGATGCATGGCGGCCCTCACAGCGATTCGAGATGCGGGTTGGTCAGGCGTTGCCAGATCTCGCAGGTCTGCTCGGCGCGATAAATGGCATCGGTTAGCACGTAGCTTTTGGATCGGCGCGGATGCGGGGCGTAGCCGGTGACACCTGCGATGTGGATTAGCGTTGAGAGATGGCGAATTTCAAATGGCGGTAAGAATGGCTCCAAGTCATACCGAGAAACGGCATGCGCCAGCGCCGCAACGCTAAGCGAGTCACCGGCAGACCAGCAAAATAGCTTCTCGTGCTTTGACGCTGTTGACGCAATAAAGCGGCAGGCACCCGCGACAGCATCGATCGCGCTGCACGTTGCATTGATGACCTCGGCCCGCTGTGCTGAATCCCCCTTCATGAGCTGCAAGATCGCTTCTGGATAAATACCGCCGACTGTTGTGATATCAACAGCGCGGTAGTATCCGGGGCCGATCTTCCCGGTTGACGGCTCAAAGAAGGCGCACTCGATGGCAAAAATGGGGGAGTCAGGAGATTTTCCCAGCACGCGAATATCTAACATGACGTTATTCATTGCTTGTTACCCTCGTTAATGGTTAATTCGCGGGCATCGGCCCACTGTTCGACTGATGAATAAATCTCTTCCGGGGTGGCGCTTTCCTTTTTCAGCTGGCCGACAAAAATACGCAGCAGGCCCAGAAGGTGGGCGCGCTCGCGTTTCCGTGCGTTGGTGCTTATTTCCACAAGCTCTGGATCGCTAACTCCGCCATCCAGTTTTATTGACGTGATCGACATGTGGCCTCCTGAAAAAGGCAAAACGAATCCCCGGCGAAATGAATGCCGTTATTTTTAACGCTGGTTAATTAATGGTTATGGCGCGATTTTCTTTCTTTTAACCTGCTTAAATATCCTTTCGTGCCAGCAATACAGGAAATCAATAAACGTCATTCGGGCGCGCTCGTGATTACCGCGGATTTCTTTTTCCAGACCGTAGATGATTAAATCAATTGACGGGCTGTTTGCTGGCACACCAATGACGCAACCATTCTTCAGATGAACAGTAAAACCCTGCTCGGCATTTTCTACTGCCTCGCGGATCAGCATTTCCCGTGCCCATGATGTTTTTTCTTCGGTGAACATATAAGCCTCAACGCTCTTTTGGTGGTGCGGCCATCACGGCTATCGCATCAACATCCGTCACCCGCTTGACAGCATTTAGCAATTCTTCATCATTAAGGCCGAGAATTGATTGAATGCGTATTAATGCGAGTTCTGCCTTTGCTATCCTTACCCTTCGCCCTTTCTTTAGAGCAGCTTGCGCTACTGATGAAAGCTGATGAGCGAGCAGTATGCTCATACTGCAATTCCCCATAAGGCGGGCGATGGCATTTCGCCGTTCATGATGGAATTAACGAACGGGCGAAGCTCATTGAGAGCTTCATTGTCATTCAGACAAAATGCGGTGCCATAGATATGTTGGATTCCGCTAGCCAGAACCCCGTAATGCGACTCGCGGCCCTGCGGATTGTTTTCCAAACTGAAATAATAATCTTCCAGCATTTTATTAATCTGTTCAGCATAAAGGCGTTTCACTTTTCTTTCTCCTTAGTGATTAATAAAACGGTGATTGGTGATAATTCGATCTATCGTTTTACGTGCCTCCGATAAAGCGAAGTCAATTCCGAAAGAATCACCATCTTTCATGATTTGATAACGCTTCTTGCCTACCCTGCGCGGTAATACGCGAATGGTGAAACCGCAACAAATGCCAGCGTGCTTATTTATCCAAGTAACTTTCGGCAATTTATCGCACGTGATTGAGCTCCCTTTCGGCATGACCATCCCCTCTAGTTCATTGACTCAACAAAGCGTTCGGCTTTGTAGCGGGCGTTCATGTAGATGGCGAGCAGGTTCACTTCTCGCTTTGCTCGCGGGCGAGCCTGGATGATCGGTAAGCGACCATCATCAGCGCGGTGCTGAACTGCTTTCAGCGTTAAGCCGGTGCGTTTTGCATAATCGGCAAGGGACTCAGAAACACGATCGCCAAATGGGTAATCTCCCGGCAAATCCCTGATTTCAGGTGGCGTGGTGGCTCTTCTTGCGTTTCTTGCCATGTGCTATCCTGCCTTGTTTGGGTAGTTTGGGGTTTTATTGGTACTCAACTGCTAACCAATATTAGTAATCAGGTGCACACCATGTCAATAGAGATTTCTGAAAAGCTGAAGATGATTAGGGACGCTGAAGGTCTTAGTCAGTCGAAATTTGCCCGTTTAACGGGAATTTCGCTTGGGATGATTAAGCAGTACGAGACGGGTATCCGAGGTGCTGGCGTGGAAACGCTGCTCAAAATTACCAACTGCGTAGATCTAAAAAAATACACGCTATGGCTAATGAGCGATGAAACAAATGAGGCATCCGGCCAGATTGCTCCGGCTCTCTCCCCTGATGGGCGAGACACCACATCGAGCCGCCGAAGCACGAAAAAGGCTGGCTAACCGCTTCAAATATAATGAAAAAATGGGGAAAGGGTGGAATCTGTCATGAGAGAGGGATTTTCTGGTGAGTATTAAATCTCTTAAAGATGGCTATATGGTTGATATGCGTCCACAAGGCCGTGAGGGGCGCCGTATTCGCAAAAAATTCCCAACCAAATCCGAAGCACAACAATATGAGCGCTGGATCCTGTCCTCTCAACACGGGAAAGAATGGCTGGATAAAGCTCCCGATAAGCGCCCGTTCTCCGAACTTATTGAGCTTTGGTGGCGCATCAAAGGCCAGACCATGAAGTCTGGCGAAAGTACCCGCCGGAAACTTGAGCGCGTTGATGAAGCGATGGGCTTCCCCACCACTGACCGGATGAATAAGAATGCCTGGGCCGAATATCGCGGAACCCGATATGCAGCGGGCGTTAAGGCTAAAACGCTCAACCGCGAACAGGAAACACTCTCTTCTCTGTTCGGTACGCTCATTGAAACCGGGAATTATCACCACGAAAACCCCTTTAAAGGCGTCTCGCCACTAAAAGTACACGCGCATGAAATGGGCTATCTGCTGAAGTCCCAGATTAACCAGCTATTGACCACCCTGCCCGAGCCGGAAAACCTCGCGGCGCGATTAAGTCTGGCGACCGGCGCCCGCTGGGGTGAGGTCGTTAAACTAAAGCGAACACATCTTGCTCATTCAAAGGCGATGTTCATTAACACCAAGAACAGCAAAAACAGAACCGTACCTGTTAGTAATACGCTGTTTGATGAGCTGTGCGAGCGGGGAGCGGGCGATATTTTTGCGGACGTGGATTACGAACTACTGCGCCGGACGATCAAGCAGGTTGCCCCGGACCTGCCGGACGGCCAAGGCGTTCACGTTCTGCGGCATACTTTCGCCAGTCATTTCATGATGAACGGCGGCAACATTTTAACCCTGCAAAAAATACTCGGCCATTCGAACATACAGCAAACAATGGTTTACGCACATCTTGCACCCGATTATTTACAGGATGCAGTGCGGTTTAACCCTCTGGAGAACTAACCGATGAAACTAGACGATTTTCCGCCCATCCTTTATCGCGACTTACCCTACAGAGCCAAACCTAATCTGACAGACAACTCTGTGCCAGGAGCGGACGTTGCCAACTATAATCTTTGCTAATTACTGCGAAGTAAGTCACGTGATTCTACTTCATAAATCGCATATAGAATTAGATGAAAAACTTGGAGATTCGTGGTAAATATAATATGACATTCTCATGTAATGTTAATACTTATAATGAACTTACATCATTAGATGGCATTGTGATGCTGAAGTTAACTTTCAATATACCTGTGAAAAGGTGCGTATGAATAGTAAAAGATTTGAACTTGCTCTGGAAAGAATTCAGCCTTCAGACTGGAGGGAATTCGAAAAATTAGCTAGTGTTTTTTTGGCATCAGAATTTGATGTATATGTCAGTACAGCTTCGAATTCAGGTGATGGGGGCAGAGATGGTGAGCTTTATAGCACGGATGATCCCACGGTAGTAGCTCAATTTTCAGTGACAGAGGATTGGAATAAAAAAATAAATGATACAGTAAAAAGGTTAAATGTTACCTTTCCTAATGCCTTAGTCTTAATCTACATGACTAACCGAGAAATAGGAGCATTAGGGGATTCTTTAAAAAAACAGCTAAGAAAGAATCATGGTATATCTCTTGACATTCGTGATAAGAACTGGTTCTGCGAACGATTGAATCTGAATCAATCGAATCAAATTAAGGCCGAGGAATTAGCTAAGGGATTTGTAGATCCTATTTTAGCAACATATGAAATTATACCAAAAGTTAGCGCTGAATTGAGCAGCCCAGAGTCTATCGCTGCATTGACCTATTTAAATTTACAATGGCAAGATGATATAAGAGATAAAGGTCTAACTAAAACTGCGTTTGAAGCAATGGTTCGTTCGGCGCTGGTAGGAACTGATGGTCACAACAGAATAACAAAGGATGAACTTTGTTCTAGAATTTTTAAAATATTCCCCAAACACTCAACTCAAGAGTTATCTATACATATTGACAAAGCCATAAAGAAACTTGGTAAAACTGTAATAAAATCCCATCCAAATAATGAATATAGTTTATCCCATGAAGACACTATTAAGTTCAATGAATTCAAAGCAGCAAAAATAATTGCGGAAAGCCAATTAAAATCCGCTATAGAGAAAATAATTCTGCAAATAACATCTAATTCTCTAGATCAAAAAGAAACTCAGGATGTTTCTCTGTGCCTGCGTAATGTTACCGAAAGGGTTCTATTTGAGAGAAGTCAGTCTTTCGCAATGGCCGTCGAATCAGGTAACCTTTCTGCACTTGCAGATAATGATTTTAAGTCGACAATTATGCAAGAGATTTCCATTTCGAAATTTAAAAAGAAGAAGGATGTTGATTGGCTTTCGATATTGAAGGTTGGAATCAGAGAAATTCTTCTAAGTGATAATCCGTCTATTCAACAACATCTAAGGTCTTTAGCTGATTCATATACGCTAATGGCATTTCTTCAAATAACGCCTGACGTACAGAAAGCCGTTGAAAAAATGTTTTCTAATGGAAACCTTTGGTTAGATACGACAATAATTTTACCCTTGATTTCTGAAACATTGCTTAACGATGAAGAGAAAGTTGGAAGGTTCACCAGGATGATAGCAGCTGCAACTGGTGCTGGCTTGAGGTTATACGTAACTGACGGCGTAATTGAAGAAGTGGAAAGACACATGAATCGCTGCTTAACCTGCTCACGAATGCCAAACAGAGATTGGAACGGAAGTATCCCGTACTTACTTGAGCGTTACATTTTTTCAGGAAGAAGTTTAAATTCTTTCTCTAATTGGCTTGAAAATTTTCGTGGCCCATCTCGTCCAATGGACGATATTTTTGACTATCTTCTTCAAGAGTTCAGCATACATAAACGAAGCCTTCATGATGAATATCCTAAAACATCAAAAGAGCTGAGAGGTGCACTAGTTCTAATTTGGAACGAAAGATATATCCGTCGTCGAGAAAAATACAATGTAGATATTGATGAAATGACTATAACACGCCTCATAAATCATGATATCGAATGTTATGCAGGAGTATTAGCATTACGAAACGAAGAGAGATCTTCACCATTTGGATATAGCTCATGGTGGCTGACTTTGGATAAACAAACTTTCGACCTCAAGCGTAAGCTGCAAGATAGGATGATAGAGACTCCACCTGACTCGCCGGTTATGAGCGCGGACTTTCTTGTTAATTACCTTGCGATTGGTCCTCTAAGAAGGAAAGTAAGCAAGAACGAGGAAGCAAACTTACCGCTTCTGATGATGATAGATAATGCTACTAAATTAACACCCGAGCTAGTTGAAGAGGCTGAAAGCATAAGGAAACAATTTCTAGATTTACCAGAGCGGATGATAAGAAGACATGTTAGGGATAGTTTGGATAAGGCAAAATCATATATTGGCCCTATTTCTAAGGCTGGAATGGAATCTGGGTTTGATGATTTTGCTGATTTAAGGCTTACCCAAAATAGCGATATTTGACTGAGTGCCATATATAAAGTAACGATTTGTTATTATCGTTACTTTATATAATTATTTTATATGCAATTGGTGTAACTAACTAAGCACACCAATGGGATAATATAAATAGCTAAAGACACTAACCTTAAGACTATAGCGTATGAAATTATAGAGAAGGTAGAATACTTCGCTTATTACTAATTTTATTGCATTTCTAATTGAGAAAGTCTGCTACTCGCTGTGAGTTCAACGGGTCGATGCAACGCTATCCTTAATCAAGGGGGGGCGTTGCCATGAAACGAAGAACGCGTATTAATTACACGCCAGAACAGAAAGCGATTATCTGGGACAGGTATAAGCAAGGTGATTCCCTGCATGATATCACCAGAATGTTCGACAGATATCATTCTTCTATTATGCCCACTATCCACCAGACGGGTGGATATCGTCCCCCTGTCCGAAAGCGGCATCCGTTAGCTCTTTCACTTGATGAAAGAGAGGAAATATCCAGAGCGCTGGTAGCAAAATCAGCATCAGAGCGATCGCAAAAAAAACTATTGAGAGCACCCTCAACGATTAGCCGCGAGATCAAGAGGTACGGTGGTGCAAAACAATACCGTGCATCAAAAGCTGATACTGCTGCGTGGAAAAATGCTCTGAGACCAAAACCTTGCAAGCTAATTGAAAGCCCCGCACTGTGTAAAATCATCGCAGAGAAGATGCATCAGGACTGGTCGCCGGAACAAATCTCCGGTTGGCTGAAACGCTGTTATCCGGATAATCAGGAAATGCATGTGTCACACGAAACGATATATAAAACGCTTTTTATACAAACCCGGGGTGCATTAAAAAAAGAGCTGCAGCAATGCCTCAGAAGCGGGAGAGTCGTGCGTAGATCCAGAACATCATCGCTTAAAGGGAAAGGACTAGGGTCAATCCCGGATCAATCTCTATCAGCGAAAGGCCACCTGAAGCCGCTGACGGAGCCATACCGGGTCATTGGGAAGATCACCTGATCCAGGGTTCTAAAAACTTCTATATCGTCACCCTCGTAGAACGTCATTCCCGTTTTGTTATGCTGGCCAAGATCACGGACAACAAGACCATAACTGCCATATCAGCACTTATCAAACAAGCCCGGGAATTACCTGCTGAGCTTTATAAAACATTAACATGGGACCGGGGCGCTGAAATGACCAGCCACACCCGGTTTACTGTAGCCACAGATATTCAGGTTTACTTCTGCGATCCTCTATCCCCCTGGCAACGCGGCTCCAATGTAAATACGAACAGATTGCTCAGGCAGTATTTTCCAAAAGGAACTGACTTATCGGTTCACAGCCAGCAAAGACTAAACAGTGTTGCCAGGCAGTTCAACGAGGGGCCAAGAAAAGCGCTAGACTATGAATCACCCGCAGAGCGTTTTAACCAATGTGTTGCATCCATCGGTTGAACTCACAGCTCAAAGCAGACTGTCAGATTCGATTGTGTACTGCCAGTAAAAACTATCAGCTCAAATCTGAGCTGATACACTTAATGCGAATAACCCCGATCAAGCATCGGGGTTATTTTGTCTGCAGGAGGGGCGATCCACAAAGTGTCCACACCCGCCGAGTAATCGCGGGTTTTGGCGGGTGGTTTGAGGTTACCCAAATGCCGGAATTTCAGTAACTTATTGAAATATAGGCATATACGATCGGCGGAGTGATCCGCCTCACGGAAAGTTACGCCGTCACAACAGGGACGCGCGGCGCCAGAGCGCACATGAGCTCATAGCCGACGGTGCCGCTGGCGGCGGCCACGTCGTCGATTTTCACTTCCTTGCCCCACAGTTCGACCGGCGCACCGATCCCGGCCTGTGGGCATGGCGTGAGGTCTACCGCCAGCATATCCATCGACACGCGCCCCACCAGCGTGGTGCGCACGCCGTCAACCAGCACCGGCGTTCCCGCCGGCGCGATGCGCGGATAGCCATCGGCATAGCCGCAGGCCACGATGCCAATCCGCTGCTCCTCCGTCGTCCGGTAGAGGCCGCCGTAGCCCACCGACTCACCCGCCTTCAGGTTCTGCACGGCAATGATCTCGCTGCTGAGGGTCATCACCGGCTTCAGGCCGCTGTTGGCGATATCCTGCCACTGGCCGGACGGCGAGGCGCCGTACAGCACGATCCCCGGCCTGACCCAGTCAAAATGCGCTTCCGGATGCCAGAGGGTCGCCGCCGAGTTCGCCAGCGAGCGCGAGCACGCCAGCCCTTCCGCCGCCTGCTCGATGCGGCGCATCGGCTCGACGATGCCCTGCGGATTTTCCGCGTCGGCAAAGTGCGACATCAGCGTCATTTCGCTGACGTTGCCCAGCGCCCGCAGCTGCTGCCAGACGGTATGGATGCGCTCCGGCATAAAGCCCAGCCGGTTCATGCCGCTGTTGACCTTAACGTAGATATCCAGCGGAGCGTGGAGCTTCGCCTGCTGCAGCGCCTTGATTTGCCAGTTGCTGTGCACGCTGGTGGTCAGGCGATACTTATCAAACAGCGCCAGCTCGTCAGCGTGGAAAAAGCCCTCGAGCAGCAGAATCGGCCCTTTCCAGCCCTGCTCGCGCAGCAGGATCGCCTCTTCAAGATTCAGCATCGCAAAGCCATCTGCGCCGCTGAGCGCATTCCACACGCGCGCCAGGCCGTGGCCGTAGGCGTTGGCTTTCACCACCGCCCACAGCCGCGAGCCCGGAGCCGCGCGCCGGACAATCTGCAAATTCTGCCGCAGGGCCGACAAATCAATGCTGGCCAGTACCGGACGGGACATGAAAACTCCTTAGTTGTGAACGCCGTGCAGGTGCTGAGCACGCGCCGGAGTGAAGCCCGGGCTATAGCGGGCGACGGCAAGATCGTCGTACGGAATAGCCGGAGTGCGACCCGAAATTAAATCGCTCAAAAGCTGTCCTGAGCCGCATGCCATGGTCCAGCCCAAAGTGCCGTGCCCGGTATTGAGCCACAGGTTTTTATACGGCGTGCGGCCGACCACCGGCGTGCCGTCCGGGGTCATCGGACGTAGGCCGGTCCAGAAGGTCGCCTGTTCTACGTGGCCACCGCGCGGGAACAGATCGCGCACCACCATCTCCAGCGTTTCGCGACGCGGCTGCAGCAGCTCTTTATTAAAGCCGACTATTTCTGCCATCCCGCCGACGCGGATCCGCTGGTCGAAGCGGGTAATCGCAATTTTGTAAGTCTCATCAAGGATAGTCGATACCGGCGCCCCGTCCTCCTCGGCGATCGGGATCGTCAGCGAGTAGCCCTTCAGCGGATAGACCGGAATGTCCACCAGCCCTTTCAGCATCGCCGTCGAGTAGGAGCCAAAGGCCATCACGTAGGCATCGCCTTTGACAATTTCATCCCCGCACTTCACGCCGGCGATCTGCTCTCCTTCGTACAGCAGCGCGTCAACCGAGGTATTGAAGCGGAAGGTGACGCCCGCCTGCTCCGCCATCGCCGCCAGGCGCGTGGTAAACAGCTGGCAGTCGCCGGTTTCATCGTTCGGCAAACGCAGGCCGCCGGTCAGCCTGTGGCTCACCTCGGCTAAAGCGGGTTCGACTTCCCGCAGACGTTTCGCCTCCAGCAGCTGATACGGCACGCCGGCATCCTGCAGCACGGCGATATCGCGGGTGGCGTTCTCATACTGTTTTTCGGTACGGAAAAGCTGCAGCGTCCCGCCCTGGCGCCCTTCATACTGGATGCCGGTGCTTTCGCGCAGCGCCTTCAGGCAGTCGCGGCTGTACTCCGCCAGACGCACCATGCGGCCTTTGTTTTCCATATAGTGGCGGGTGTCGCAGTTGCGCAGCATCTGCCACATCCATTTTAGCTGGAACTGCGTACCGTCAAGGCCGATCGCCAGCGGCGCGTGGCGCTGGAACATCCACTTAATGGCCTTCAGCGGCACGCCGGGCGCGGCCCAGGGTGCGGCGTAGCCCGGGGAGATCTGTCCGGCATTGGCGGCGCTGGTCTCTTCCGCCGGCCCCGGCTGGCGGTCGATAACCGTCACCTGATGCCCTGCCTGACTTAAATACCATGCACTAGCTACCCCAACCACCCCACTTCCCAGTATGACGACTCGCATAGCGACTCCGTAATAGTTAAAGAACAATCATCTGATTACAAATTGATAACTCAGTTGAAAATATTATTCAACATACGCTTTATTTATGGTGACTTATCTCACAGCGAACCGCACCAGCCCTGCCCCCGAAGATTTACTATCTCCTGCTGCGCTTCATTTTTCCTCAGAATAAAATTCTGCTCGAAAGGCTAAACCAGGCCTTTAAGATTGCTAAATCGCGAAGAAAAGAAATTGTCCGCAGGCGCAGTTTGCCGAGCCGTGTTCTATGCTTGTTGTGAGGCTCTCCGTATAGAGAGAGTCACCGACAATGAGGGCGCGCTAATGGCTACGATTGATTCCATAAACAGGGACACGACTCGTTTAAGCGATGGACCCGACTGGACTTTTGAACTGCTGGAAACCTACCTCGCCGAGGTTGACCGGGTCGCGAAGCTGTACCGTCTCGACACCTATCCGCATCAGATCGAAGTCATTACTTCCGAGCAGATGATGGATGCCTACTCCAGCGTCGGAATGCCAATCAACTACCCGCACTGGTCGTTTGGTAAGAAATTTATCGAAACCGAGCAGGCGTATAAGCACGGCCAGCAGGGGCTGGCCTACGAAATTGTCATCAACTCTAACCCCTGCATCGCCTACCTGATGGAGGAGAACACCATTACCATGCAGGCGCTGGTAATGGCCCACGCCTGCTACGGGCACAACTCCTTTTTCAAGAATAACTACCTGTTCCGCAGCTGGACCGATGCCAGCTCGATAATCGACTACCTGATCTTCGCCCGCAAATACATCACCGAGTGCGAGGAGCGTTACGGCGTTGATGAGGTGGAGAAACTGCTCGACTCCTGCCACGCGCTGATGAACTACGGCGTCGACCGCTACAAGCGTCCGCAGAAAATCTCGCTGCAGGAGGAGAAGGCGCGGCAGAAAAGCCGGGAAGAGTATCTGCAAAGCCAGGTGAATATGCTGTGGCGCACCCTGCCTAAGCGGGAAGAGGAGAAAGCCATCGAAACCGCGCGCCGCTACCCTTCGGAGCCGCAGGAAAACCTGCTCTACTTTATGGAGAAGAACGCGCCGCTGCTGGAGTCATGGCAGCGTGAAATCCTGCGTATCGTGCGTAAGGTGAGCCAGTATTTCTATCCGCAGAAGCAGACGCAGGTGATGAACGAAGGCTGGGCGACCTTCTGGCACTACACGATCCTTAACCACCTGTACGATGAAGGCAAGGTGACGGAACGCTTTATGCTGGAGTTTCTGCACAGCCACACCAACGTTATCTACCAGCCGCCCTATAACAGCCAGTGGTACAACGGGATTAACCCCTACGCGCTGGGCTTTGCCATGTTCCAGGACATTAAGCGCATTTGTCAGTCGCCGACCGAAGAGGACAAATACTGGTTCCCCGACATCGCCGGCTCCGACTGGCTGGAGACGCTGCATTTTGCCATGCGCGACTTCAAGGATGAGAGCTTTATCAGCCAGTTCCTGTCACCGAAAATTATGCGTGATTTCCGCTTCTTTACGGTGCTCGACGACGACCATCACAACTACCTGGAGATTTCCGCTATCCATAACGAAGAGGGGTATCGGGAGATTCGCGCCAAGCTTTCCGCCCAGTACAACCTGAGCAACCTCGAGCCGAATATTCAGGTGTGGAACGTCGACCTTCGCGGCGACCGTTCGCTGACGCTGCGCTACGTGCCGCATAACCGCGTACCGCTGGATAAGGGCCGCCGTGAGGTGCTCAAGCACGTCCATCGCCTGTGGGGATTCGACATCCTGCTGGAGCAGCAAAATGCCGATGGCAGCATCGAACTGCTGGAGCGCAGCCCGCCGCGGCAAAACGCGCTGTAAATCGCGCGGCCTTAAATCGCATAAAGCAAAACGCCCGGCATGACAGCCGGGCGTTTTTTTATCTTATTGCGGGACTTAGCGCATACCGATGACTAAATCACCCGGCAGCGTTTTCTGCATACGATGCCAGATTTCACCGCTGTCATGCCCGTAGCGACGGACTATCTCGTAAACCTGCTCGTGCTGCCCTTCTTCACAGACTTTGGCCAGCTGGTGATAGAAGCCCAGCGCCAGGCTGCGCGCTTCCGGATTGGCAAAATAGTGGCGGCCAATGCGGGTATACAGGCCCTTCATGCCGTTGAGGATCAGGCCGTAGATCGGGTTGCCGGAGGCAAAGGCCAGGCCGCGGAAGATGCCGTAATCGAGATCGGCAAACGCATCGCCGTGGTCTTCCACCTCACGCGCTGCGGCGAGAACCTGCAGGGCGTTTTCAGGATGCTGACGGAAGGCCGTGCGGATAAAGATAGTGGAGATATTGGTCCGCACCGACAGCAGGTTATCGATCAGCTGCGGGACGCTGTCGTGATCGAGGCGCGCCAGCGTTTCGAGAATATTCAGACCCGACGTTTCCCAGAAATTGTTCACCTTCGTCGGTTTGCCGTGCTGTATCGTTAACCAACCGTCACGGGCCAGACGTTGCAGAACTTCGCGTAAGGTCGTACGGGTCACACCAATAAGTTCAGAAAGCTCACGTTCGGCGGGGAGAATGGTGCCCGGGGGAAAGCGGTTATTCCATATACTTTCAATGATGTACTCTTCCGCGAAACCCGCAGGGCTCTGCGCCTTAATGACCATAGTAAGATTTCCATTACACAGCGTTGCAAATTCTACTCATCATACCAGAGCCGCTATAGGGCAGATAGCGCCTGGAGGTAATTAAAAAGGGATCGCCGTTTCATTTTGAGATTTTGCTCTTCGCGTTTGACAAAGGCCGGGCGCGATGCGAACCAGGTTGCTTCCCCTTTTGCTCAGCGGTAGTCTTGCCAATCGCAATACGTAAATTCATGTCAATATTTGACGGGGAAGGATGTCTGTCGTGGAAATGTCTTATGGCCGCGCCCTGTGGCGTAATTTTCTTGGCCAGTCTCCGGACTGGTATAAGCTCACCTTAATTGTTTTCTTAATCATTAACCCGCTGGCGTTCTACCTCAATCCGTTCATCGCCGGCTGGCTGCTGGTGGTTGAGTTTATTTTTACCCTGGCGATGGCGCTCAAATGCTATCCGCTGCTGCCTGGTGGCCTGGTGGCTATCGAGGCGGTATTTATCGGGATGACCACCGCAGAACATATTCGCGATGAGATCGCCGGCAACCTCGAGGTGCTCCTGCTGCTGATATTTATGGTGGCCGGGATCTACTTTATGAAGCAGCTGCTGCTGTTTATCTTTACCCGCCTGCTGCTGGGTATCCGCAGCAAGATGCTGCTGTCGCTGGCCTTTTGCCTGGCAGCGGCGTTCCTCTCCGCCTTCCTCGATGCGTTAACCGTGGTGGCGGTGGTGATTAGCGTCGCGGTGGGATTTTATGGCATTTATCATCGCGTGGCCTCCGCGCGGCCCGACGATCTCGATCTGCTGGACGATAGCCACATCGACCAGCACTATCGCGACGTGCTGGAGCAGTTCCGCGGCTTTCTGCGCAGCCTGATGATGCACGCGGGCGTCGGTACCGCGCTGGGCGGCGTGATGACCATGGTAGGCGAACCGCAAAACCTGATCATCGCCAAAGCGGCAGGATGGCACTTCGGCGAGTTCTTCTTACGCATGGCGCCGGTGACGCTGCCAGTCATCGTCTGCGGCCTGCTCACCTGCCTGCTGGTGGAGAAGTTCGGCCTGTTCGGCTACGGGGAACCGCTGCCGCTGGCGGTGCGTAAGGTTCTGCAGGATTACGACGACCGCAGCCGCCAGCAGCGTAGCCGTCAGGATCGCCTGCGGCTTATCGCTCAGGGGATTATCGGCATCTGGCTGATAACCGCGCTGGCCCTGCATCTTGGGGAGGTCGGGCTGATCGGTCTGTCGGTGATCGTTCTGGCGACCACCTTCTCCGGCGTGACCGACGAGCACGCTATCGGTAAAGCCTTTACCGAGGCGCTGCCGTTCACCGCGCTGCTGACGGTCTTTTTCGCCGTGGTCGCGGTAATCATCGACCAGCACCTGTTCTCGCCGGTGATCCAGTTCGTACTGCAGGCGTCGCCGCACGCCCAGCTGTCGCTGTTCTATCTGTTTAACGGCCTGCTGTCATCCATTTCCGATAACGTCTTCGTCGGCACGGTCTATATCAACGAGGCCAAAACCGCGCTGCAGCAGGGCACCATCAGCCTGCCGCAGTTTGAGCTGCTGGCGGTCGCTATCAATACCGGCACCAACCTGCCTTCGGTCGCCACGCCTAACGGCCAGGCGGCATTCCTGTTCCTGCTGACCTCCGCCCTGGCGCCGCTGATTCGCCTCTCCTACGGGCGAATGGTGTGGATGGCGCTGCCTTACACCATCGTGATGACCCTGGTCGGGCTGCTGTGCGTCGAATTTACGCTAATGCCGGCGACGCAGTGGATGCTCGAAAACGGCTGGCTCGTGACGCCGCAGCTTCCCTGAGCCTGACGCATATTGCACATCCGGAATCTACCGCCGGGTGTGCAATATTTTTACGTAATATTTTCGGACTAGCTGCTGGCGTCGGTTCGGTTTTCGTTTACACTGCCATGATTTAGCATTTTTCAGGGAAAAGACTATGTTGCGATATTTAAACCAGTGCTCAAGAGGACGCGGAGCCTGGCTCCTGATGGCGTTCACCGCTTTCGCGCTTGAGATGGTTGCGCTGTGGTTCCAGCACGTTATGCTGCTGCAGCCCTGCGTAATGTGTATTTACGAACGCTGTGCGCTATTAGGCATTATGGCAGCCGGTATTGTCGGCGCTATCGCCCCGAAAACGCCGCTGCGCTACGTGGCGCTGGTTATCTGGCTCTACAGCGCCCTACGGGGGCTGCAGCTGGCGTGGGAACATACCATGATTCAGCTTCACCCTTCTCCGTTCCAGACCTGCGACTTTGCCGCCCGTTTCCCAACGTGGCTGCCGCTGGATAAGTGGCTGCCGCAGATGTTCGTGGCCAGCGGCGACTGTTCCGTGCGTCAGTGGGAGTTCCTGACGCTGGAGATGCCGCAGTGGCTGGTGGGGATCTTTGCCGCCTATCTGGTTGTGGCCGTGCTGGTTCTGATTGCTCAGCCGTTCAAACCGAAAAAACGCGATCTGTTCGGCCGCTAATCAAGCCGCGTCGCTAAGAGTAAAACCTGTCAGAGCAATCGCTGGCAGGTTTTTTTTTGCCTAGCCCTCCAACAGCTCTCCACGATGCCGAAGGTTCAGCGATGAAAAGGCCCGGGGCGGCCGCAGCCTCTGCCCGACGTTCGTTGAGCGCAGCGGACCCCGGTCGCCGGTACCGCGCCTTTAGGGTATTTTTCTCTGCCGCGAGTTGACGTCAGGCCTCATAAGTTGCATATTAAATACATCTTATTCGTATCCGCTAAGGAGCTCATGATGTCTCACCTGCGTATTCCGGCTAACTGGAAAGTTAAACGCTCCACGCCCTTCTTTACCAAAGAGAACGTACCTGCCGCCCTGCTCACCCACCACAACACCGCCGCCGCCGTTTTCGGCCAGCTCTGCGTGATGGAAGGGACGGTGACCTATTACGGCTTCGCCGACGAACAGGCGACGGAGCCGGAGGTCAAAGTGGTGATTAACGCCGGGCAGTTTGCGACCAGTCCGCCCCAGTACTGGCACCGCATCGAATTAAGCGACGACGCCCAGTTCAATATCAACTTCTGGGTTGAGGATGACGCCGACGGCGAAAACGGGCTGTTCCATAGCAAAAAATCGTAATCCCGCCTGCCGATGGCTGAAAACAGAAAACCCGCCGATTGGCGGGTTTTCTGTTTTAGCCGTTCTGCTTAGCGCTGCGGGTAGCGGGCGCTACTGCGCCCAGTCAGGCTTGTTTAAAATATGGTCCTGCCAGTCGTTAACGGTGGACTCTTTCACCGCGATATGGCGCACGGAAATGCGCTCGCCGTGCATCGCCGCCTTCGAGCCGGTCAGCAGCGGATGCCAGTGCGGCAGCGGCTGGCCTTCCGCCAGCAGGCGATAGGCGCAGGTCGGCGGCAGCCACTCAAAGGTCGGCAGATTGTCCCGCGTAAGCTTGATGCAGTCAGGCTCATACTCGAAGCGCCGTTCATAGTTACGACACTGGCAGGTTTTAATATTCAACTGACGGCAGGCGACGTTAGTAAAATAGATTTCGTCAGTATCCTCATCCATCAGCTTATGCAGGCAGCACTGTCCGCAGCCGTCGCACAGTGATTCCCACTCCGCGTCGGTCATTTGCTCCAGCGTTTTGTGTTGCCAGAAGAGTTGTTCGCTCATAGGGATGTCCGTCATTGCAATTCAGGGTGCACCTTATAACCAGTCTGGCACGCCGATGCAAGTTTTGCCGCCTCTGAAGGCGGCAACAGGAGGTTACAGCACGCGGGTCGACAGGGAGAAACCGTTAAAACCGACTTCGAGCTCGTCGCCGCTATTCAGCGGGCCGACGCCTTCCGGGGTGCCGGTCAGCACCACGTCGCCGGCCTTCAGCGTAAAGAAGCGCGACATGTAGGCAATCAGCGGCACAATTTTATGGATCATATCGGCAGTCGTGCCCTGCTGGCGGACAGCGCCGTTCACCTTCAGGCTCAGCGCGGTGCTCTGCGGGTCGCCGTGGAATTCAGCGGCGGGAATAAAACCGGAGATCGGGCAGGCGTTGTCGAACCCCTTGGCCTTCTCCCACGGCTGGCCGGCTTTTTTCAGCTTGCCCTGCAGATCGCGCAGGGTCAGATCCAGCGCCACGCCGTAGCCCGCGATCCCTTTGAGCACGTGATCTTCGGTCGCCTGACGCAGCGTGCTGCCAATCAGCACCGCCAGCTCCACTTCGTGATGCACCGACCCCAGCCCTTCAGGAAGCACCAACGGCTGGCGGATATCGCACAACGCCGTCTCAGGTTTAATAAACAGCACCGGTTCTTCCGGCGTCGCACTGCCCATTTCCTTGATGTGGTTTGCATAGTTGCTGCCCACGCAAACGACTTTGCTTACCGGAAAATCCAGTAATGCTCCCTGCCAGTTATGATGTTGGTACATTATTTCCCCTTAGTGGGTGAATCAGAGTGATACCCTTTTCCTTCAGGCTGCTCCGGTGCGAACGACGTTTCCCTTCGGCAGTCTGAATTATTTAAGGATTATTCCCCTGTTCCGCCAGATGCTTCTTGAGTAAATTCTCAGGCGGTGGAGGAATCTGCAGATAATAGCCCTGTTCGCTCAACGCCTGTTTTACTTTTTCCAGGTCAGCGCTAGCCAGTTTTTTACGCCCGTCGAGCGGCAGCAGCATGGTCATTTTCGGCGTGCCGAAGCTGCTCATTAATTCCGGGGGCACGCGTGAGAAATCGTCCTTTTTTTCGACATATAAATAGGTTTGCTCACGTTTAGTACTTCGATAGATCACACAAAACATAGTTTTACTCGGAATTAGACCCGTGGTCACTTGCCTCAATATATGAGTGACTATAACATGCCTTTTAGTCTTCGGAATATCACCGCACTTCGGCAGGTGATAAACAGCAAATTGAGTAAGGCCAGGATGTCAAATACGCCAATCGAACTTAAGGGCAGTAGCTTCACCTTATCTGTCGTTCATTTGCACGACGCAAATCCCGAGGTTATTCGTCAGGCGTTAGAAGACAAAATCGCCCAGGCCCCCGCTTTTTTACGTCACGCCCCGGTCGTTGTGAATATTAGCAGCATCGAAAATGTCGTCGACTGGCGCGCCATGCAGGAAGCTATCGCCACCACCGGTTTACGGATTATCGGCGTGAGCGGCTGCAAGGTCCCACGGCTGAAAGCGGAAATCGACCGCACCGGGATCCCTTTACTGACGGAAGGGAAAGAAAAAAAGCCTCGTCAGGCACCGCCAGAACCGGTTGTCGCCCCGCCAGTTGTTAATCAGATCACAAAAACGCGTTTGATTGACCTGCCGGTACGTTCCGGTCAGCGCATTTATGCGCCAAACTGTGATCTAATTGTTACAAACCATGTGAGTGCCGGTGCGGAACTTATCGCAGACGGTAATATCCATGTATATGGCATGATGCGAGGTCGCGCACTCGCAGGCGCAGGCGGCGACAGGGAAGCCCAAATATTTTGTTCACACCTCACGGCGGAACTGGTGTCCATCGCTGGGGAATACTGGCTGAGTGATAATATCCCGGCCGAATTTTATGGCAAAGCGGCGCGTCTGCGTCTGGGCGATAACGCTTTGACTATTCAACCGTTGAGTTAGTCCCTTTTTAACAAGGAATTTCTATGGCACGCATTATTGTTGTGACTTCGGGTAAAGGAGGCGTTGGCAAGACCACCTCCAGCGCGGCCATCGCTACTGGTTTGGCCCAGAAGGGAAAGAAGACCGTCGTTATCGACTTCGACATTGGCCTGCGTAACCTTGACCTGATCATGGGCTGCGAGCGCCGGGTGGTTTATGACTTCGTTAACGTTATTCAGGGTGACGCCACGCTGAATCAGGCGTTAATCAAAGATAAGCGCACCGAAAACCTCTACATCCTCCCCGCTTCCCAGACGCGTGATAAAGACGCGCTGACCCGCGAAGGCGTAGACAAGGTTCTTGAAGAACTGAAAAAAATGAATTTCGATTTTGTTGTCTGCGATTCCCCTGCAGGCATCGAAACCGGTGCGCTGATGGCGCTGTACTTCGCTGACGAAGCCATCATCACCACTAACCCGGAAGTCTCCTCCGTTCGTGACTCCGACCGCATCCTCGGTATTCTTGCATCCAAATCCCGCCGTGCGGAAAATGGCGAAGAGCCGATTAAAGAGCACCTGCTGCTGACCCGCTACAACCCAGGTCGCGTCAATAAGGGCGACATGCTGAGCATGGAAGACGTTCTGGAGATCCTGCGTATCAATCTGGTAGGCGTGATCCCGGAAGATCAGTCCGTGCTGCGCGCGTCGAACCAGGGTGAGCCGGTTATTCTGGATGATGCATCGGACGCAGGTAAGGCCTATGCCGATACCGTCGAACGTCTGCTCGGAGAAGAACGTCCTTTCCGCTTCATTGAAGAAGAGAAGAAAGGTTTCCTCAAACGCCTGTTCGGAGGATAAATTATGGCATTACTCGACTTTTTTCTCTCGCGGAAAAAGAACACGGCCAACATTGCGAAAGAGCGCCTGCAAATCATCGTTGCGGAGCGTCGTCGTGGCGATGCTGAACCGCATTACCTGCCGCAGCTACGAAAAGATATTCTGGAAGTCATCTGTAAGTACGTGCAGATCGACCCGGAAATGGTCAGCGTGCAGCTGGAGCAGCGAGACGGTGATATTTCGATTCTGGAGTTGAACGTGACTTTACCAGAACCGGAAGAGTCGAAATCCTGACGCAGGATGCGCCCGATAGCCTTGCGCTGTCGGGCCAGTTTGTTGCATAGCCCGGAGATCTCCCGGGCTATTTGCCGTAGCTTAGCGCTGCCGTGACCTAGCGCGGATATTCGCTGAGCAGCGCCCGCAGGCGATCGGCCATCAGTTCGCTACGCCAGCCGGAAATCAGCTCCGGCAGCGCATTTCCGCTCTTCAACTGCCAGTGCCAGTTCAGCAGCTGGTTAATCTGCCTTCTTGACGCCAGCAGCTCGGCGCTCAGCCCCGTTTCGCTACTCACTTCCTGTACCAGCGCCTTAATCTCTTTGAAGACCTTGCGGTATCCCGGCATATCGATCAGGTTTTGCAGCGGCTCAGGCAACGCCTCTTCCGGCAGCTCCTGCGCCTTCGCCACCAGGCTTATCAGCGTTTTGCCGTGAAAACGAATTTCGCTGCCCGACAGCCCGAGGCTATCGAGCTCGCCGAGGCTGCCGGGCATATAGCGCGCCACGCTCCACAGATGCTCCTCACGCACGACGAAATTCACCGCCATGTCGCGATCGCGCGCTTTGCGCAGGCGCCACTCCGCCAGCAGCTGCAGGCAGCCGAGCTGGCGGGTGCGAAGCTGCCAGGCGTTGCCGATCTCGCGCCACGCCTGCGACGGGTCCTGTATTTCCTGGCGGCGCTGCTGCATCAGACGACATTCGTCCAGCGCAGCGGGCAGCCAGCCGGCGGCTTCCGTTTCGGCCATCAGCCTGATGGCGATGGGCAGCAGGTACCAGACGTCCGCCGCGGCATAGTCGCACTGGCGTTCGGTCAGCGGGCGGGCCAGCCAGTCGGTACGCGACTCGCTCTTATCCAGCGCCACGCCGGAGTACTCCTCGACCATCGACGCAAAGCCCCATGACATCGGGCGCCCGCAGAAGGCCGCCAGAATTTGGGTGTCAATCAGCGGCTGCGGCATCAGGCTGAAGGTGTTAAGGAACACTTCCAGATCTTCACTGCCGGCGTGGAGGTATTTGGTGACGTTTTGATTCAGCAGCAGTTCACGCATCGGTGCCCAATCGGTGATTTCCAGCGGATCGATGAGCGAAACCTGCTCGCCATCAAACAGCTGCAGCAGTCCCAGCTGTGGATAATAGGTACGGGTGCGGACAAATTCCGTATCCAGCGCAACCGCAGCTGCCGCGCTTGCCGCTTCACAGACGGCGCGAAGTCCGTCGTTGGTGGTAATCATCTGATAGTTCAAATCATGCTCTCTTAACTGGCGCCCATAAAAAACGCCGGCTTAGCCGGCGTCTGGCGATTCACTCTTAGCTCAGGCTTTATTGTCTACTTTAGCGCGAGCTTCGTCACGAAGTTCTCGCCGTAAAATTTTCCCGACGTTCGATTTTGGCAGTTCATCACGAAACTCAACCAGCTTGGGAACCTTATAGCCCGTCAGCTGGCGGCGGCAGAAGGTGATCAGCGCCTCTTCCGTCAGCGCCGCATCTTTCTTCACGACAAAAATCTTCACCGCTTCGCCGCTGCTGCCGGACGGTACGCCGACCGCCGCCACTTCCTGAACGCCGGAGTGCTGCATCACCACGTCTTCAATTTCGTTGGGGTAGACGTTAAATCCGGAAACCAGAATCATATCTTTCTTACGATCGACAATCCGCAGGAAACCATCGTCGTCCATCACTGCGATATCGCCGGTGTGCAGCCAGCCGTCTTTGATGATTTCAGCGGTGGCGTCCGGACGCTGCCAGTAACCCAGCATCACCTGCGGGCCTTTCACGCACAGCTCGCCCGGCTCGCCCGGGGCGACCTCGTTATCGTCATCGTCCACCAGCTTCGCTTCGGTCGACGGCACCGGAAGCCCGATGCTCCCGCTGTGGTAGTCAATATCATGCGGGTTAACGCTAACCAGCGGCGCGCACTCGGTGAGGCCGTAACCCTCCAGCAGATACTGTCCGGTGAGCTTCACCCAGCGTTCGGCCACCACCTGCTGAACCGGCATCCCGCCGCCGGCGGAGAGGTGCAGCGTGGAGAAGTCGAGCTGCTGAAACTCTTTGTTATTCAGCAGCGCGTTAAACAGGGTATTGACCCCGGTCATCGCGGTAAACGGATATTTAGCCAGCTCCTTCACCAGTCCCGGAATATCCCGCGGGTTGGTAATCAGCAGGTTCTGCCCGCCAAGCTCGATAAACAGCAGGCAGTTCATGGTCAGCGCAAAAATGTGGTACAGCGGTAAAGCCGTCACCACCAGCTCTTTGCCCCGGTGCAGCAGCGGCCCGTAGGTGGCGTTGACCTGCTCAAGGTTGGCCAGCATATTGCGATGGGTCAGCATGGCCCCTTTCGCTACGCCGGTCGTCCCGCCGGTATACTGCAGGAACGCCAGATCTTCACAGACGATTTCCGGTTTGACGTACTGCATCCGGTAGCCGTGCTGCAGCGCGCTGCGAAACGAAATGGCGTCGGGCAGATGATATTTCGGCACCAGCCGCTTGATATACTTGACGACGAAGTTAACCAGGGTCCCTTTCGCCGTCGACAGCTGATCGCCCATTCGCGTCAGGATAACGTGCCTGACCTGGGTTTTATCGACCACCTTCTCGAGGGTATGCGCAAAGTTTGAGACGATCACAATCGCCGCGGCGCCGCTGTCGTTGAGCTGATGCTCAAGCTCCCGCGGCGTGTACAGCGGGTTGACGTTAACCACGATCATCCCGGCGCGCAGGATGCCGAACAGCGCGATGGGGTACTGCAGCAGGTTAGGCATCATCAGCGCCACGCGGTCGCCCTTTTGCAGACCCAGGCCCTGCTGAAGGTAAGCGGCGAAGGCGCGGCTGCGCTCCTCCAGCTTACGATAGGTCATCACCTCGCCCATGTTGATAAACGCCGGCTGGTCGGCATAGCGCGTGGCGGCGTGTTCAAACAATTCAACCAGGGATTGATAGCGGTCAGGATTTATCTCCGCAGGAACATCGGCGGGATAACGGTTTAGCCAAACCTTTTTCACTGCATCACCTCTGAAATAGTTATTCGTCGTCATCACAGCCCCTGATCAACAAACATTCTGTTAACATTATATTAACTCAGCGTACCAGTTTATTAATTAGGCGTTTTGCAGGTTGCGAAGCGCGTCACTATTTATTTTTCTTATCAGACCAAAAATGACGAAACAGCGGACAGGCCGCTGTTTCTTTTAGCTTTCAAATAGCTTATAAAAACCGCAAAATCATTCGGTTACCACATTTCTTACTTCCGCTGGACCCGGGTTATACCAGCCCATTCCACCGTAGCCCCAGCCGCCATAACCGTAGCCGTAGCGCCACGGACGCGGGCCGACCATCCACGGATCAATCGGCTGCGGCGGCATAACCACCTGCTGCACAACGTTCCAGCGCTTATAGCCGATGGCATTCATCTGCATAAATTTGTACGGCGTGCCGCCAACCTTACCGTCGACAACGCCGGTAATCGGGCCAACTACCGTCACCAGGTGACCGCGGAAGTCGACCGGGTCGAGGAAGCCATTAACGTCGGCGAGGATACGCCCGCGCGAAGGCTCGCCTAGCTCGGGTCGAGCGGCGCTGTCCAGCGGCACCGTGGCAATTTCTAAGCGGGTTTTGCCCTGCTGATTGGTGATGTTGACCACTTTGCCGCCAAAGCGAGCTTCCTGGCCAACGTACAGCTGCGGTGCGGCCATAACCCGCACTAAATCCTGCTGCGGCGTCGGGGTAGAGCCTTTGATGGCGTCCGGTACCGAAACGCAGCCACTTAACGCAGCGGCAGCGGCGCCCGCCAACAGCCAACGTACTACTTTAGTTTGACCCGCCATGATGCGACTCCTTCTCTCAGTCTTATGCTTACTGAGATTCATCCACGGCCAGGAAGTTTCTTCCAGGCCACGTTGTTACGCAAATAAACCGGCTCGGCGAGCTCTACGGCAACGGTTTTTCCGACGGAAAGCAGATGGCAGGCCAGAGGCAGCATATCTTCCGCTGCCGGCAGCTCAATTTCGCCGTGGGTTAAGGTCAGCGAGGAGTCCTTCGCCAGATCGGGCCATGCCGGCCAGCCGGTGCCAACCGTTGCCCAGCTTCCCTCCAGCTGCTGCAGACGCTCGCTGACGGCCTCCGGCTTGAGGACCGCTTCGGTCTCTTCGCCGTGCCAGACGCCCTGCTCGTCGCGCTGATATTCCGCCCAGTAAACCTCGCCCATGCGGGCATCAATGGCGGCCAGCACGCGGGTGGCGCCGGTTTTACGCCATGCGCCCTGCGCCATGGTGGCCAGCGTAGAAACGCCGATCATCGGCAGTTCGGCGCCGAGCGCCAGGCCCTGCGCAATGCCGATGCCGATGCGCACGCCGGTAAAGCTCCCCGGGCCGCGGCCGAATGCCAGCGCATCCAGGTCGGTCAGCAGGACGTTGCTTTCGTTAAGGACATCCTGCACCAGAGGCAGAATACGTTGCGTATGTTCACGGGGGCAGATTTCAAAATGAGCACAAAGGGTGCCATCATTCCACAGCGCCGCGGAGCAGGCCTCCGTGGCGGTATCGATAGCTAAAATTCGCATGGGTTGTCGCGCTCTCGCTATAGCAGATTGACAAAATGGCGCGCAGTTTATCACATTTTACGCCGGATCACCGCACCGGCGGCACGGCGAGAAAGCGCACCGCCCGGCGGATATCGCGGGTTCGCGGTGCCGGGGGCAGGCTGGCGAGGAAGACCGCGCCGTAGGGGCGCATCACCAGACGGTTATCGCAAATGACCAGCACGCCGCGGTCGTCAATATCGCGGATCAGGCGCCCCACGCCCTGCTTGAGGGTGATCACCGCATCCGGCAGCTGAACTTCGTCGAACGGGTCGCCGCCGCGCAGCCGGCAGTCTTCCATTCGCGCTTTCAGCAGCGGATCGTCGGGAGAGGTAAAGGGGAGCTTATCGATAATCACCAGCGAGAGGGCATCGCCACGCACGTCGACCCCTTCCCAGAAGCTGCTGGTCGCCACCAGCAGCGCGTTACCGGCGCTGACGAACTGCTGCAGCAGCTGGCCTTTGCTGGTTTCCCCCTGCAGGAGAACCGGCAGCGTCATGGTGGCGCGGAACTGCTCCGCCAGATCGCGCATCATGGCGTGGGAGGTGCACAGCATAAAGCAGCGCCCGTCGTTAGCTTCAATCAACGGCTTGAGCATCGCCGCCAGGTGACGCGCCGCGCCGGGCTGATTCGGCAGCGGCAGATTGCGCGGCACGCAGAGCAGCGTCTGGTGAGCATAATCAAACGGGCTGGGCAGCAGCAGCGACTCGGCCTCTTCAATCCCGAGGCGAGAGGTAAAGTGGCGCAGATCGTCATTTACCGACAGCGTTGCCGAGGTGAAAATCCAGCTGCCGGGCTTTTGCGCCATCACTTCTTTAAACTTTTCGGCGACGGTCAGCGGGGTCAAGGCCAGCGTAAAGTGGCGCGAGGTGCACTCATACCAGTAGCTGAAGCCCGGCTGGTTAATCTCTTTCAGCCGCTTGAGCCGCGCGCGATAGACCGTTGCCCGCTCAAAGGCGGCATCCAGCAGCGCGGAGCGCCCAAGGGAGAGCTTCGCCACGTCGTAACAGAGTTCCAGCGCGTCATCGAGCAGCAGCAGCGCGCGCTGGATATGGCTATCGGCCAGCAGGTCGCGCAGGTTGCCGCGATAGCCGGGGTCACCGAGCTGCAGGCGAAAATCCTGCGCGCTCTGGGCCAGGCGATCGGCGCATTTTTGCAGCTGCTGGGTATCTTTGAGTTCGGTGCGGTAGGCGATGGTGATGTCTTTCGCCAGGTCCTGCAGCTGGCGGCTGGAGAGTGACTGGCCAAAATACTGGCTGGCGATATCCGGCAGCTGATGCGCTTCATCGAAGATCATCACTTCAGCCTCGGGGATGAGCTCAGCGAAGCCGCTCTCTTTAACCACCATATCGGCGAGGAACAGGTGATGGTTAACCACCACCACGTCGGCATCCATCGCCTTTTTACGCGCTTTAACCACGAAGCACTCTTTATACAGCGGGCAATCGCTGCCAAGGCAGTTGTCATTGGTGCTGGTGACCAGCGGCCAGGCCTGCGAGTCCTCCGCCACGCTGACGCAGGTGCTGACGTCGCCGTCAATCGTTTGGTTAGACCACGATCGCAGCAGGATGACATCGCTCAGAACCTGCACCGGCAGATCGCCCCCGGCCAGCGCCTGCTGCTCGAGACGCTCCAGGCACAGGTAGTTCGACCGCCCTTTCAGCAGCGCCAGCTTACCGGTAAATTTCAGCGCCGTAGCTACCGTTGGCAGATCGCGGCTGTAGAGCTGATCCTGCAGCGCCTTCGAGCCGGTGGAGATAATCACCTTTTTGTTGGCCCGCAGCGCGGGCGCCAGGTAGGCGTAGGTCTTACCGGTTCCGGTCCCAGCTTCGACCACCAGAGGCCGCGTTTCCTTAATAGCCTGCGTCACCGCCACCGCCATCAGGCGCTGCGGCTCGCGTGGTTTGAATCCCGGAATCGCGTTGGCCAACTGGCCGTCTGCTGCAAAATCGTCGATCACAATGCCCCCTGGTTATTTGGACAGTGATTATGTCAGGGAGGAGCTCTTTTCACCAGCCCGGGTAGTGACGCGAGCGGAACATTATGGCAGTCTTGCCCCCGTCAAACGGATATACCCGTCGTCTTTCGGGCGGTTTCCGCGCCGGTTCTGCCGGCAACACCGCCTGAAATTCATTGGATTGAGAGGAAACAGAAATGACTATTACGCGTATCGATGCGGAAGCCCGCTGGTCTGATGTGGTGATCCACAACCAGACGCTGTACTACACCGGCGTGCCGGCAAACCTCGACGCGGGCGCCGAAGAGCAAACCGCCAACACCCTGGCGCAGATTGACGCGGTGCTTGAGAAACAGGGCAGCAACAAGTCGCGTATTCTCGACGCCACCATTTTCCTTGCTGACAAAAGTGATTTTGCCGCGATGAACAGAGCCTGGGACGCCTGGGTTGTTGCCGGTCACGCGCCGGTTCGCTGCACCGTGCAGGCCGCGCTGATGAAAGCAGAATACAAAGTCGAAATTAAAATTATCGCCGCCGTCTGATTACGCGTCGTCGTCTTCATCATCTTCAAAGCGCGCTACGATTCGGTCCCCGGTATGCGTGGCGCGCAGTTCGTTGGCCACCAGGCGAATCGCCTCACCGCTGCTCATCCCCTGCGACATCAGCTCATGGATACGCTCTACTGCTTTTTGCTGCTGCTCGTGGCTCAGCGAAGGTAAACCTGCAAACATATCTGACTCCTGCTACATTGTGGGGCGTAATTATTTCACGCCGTCCCCTTATTAGCCAGCGGGCGGTAACGATCAGGATCGAGGAAGATGTTGTCCCCCGCTATTATTACCCTGCCCTGGCATCCGGATGCCGCCGAGCGCTACTTTGCGCCGATAAGCGCAGCGCCCTGGGCGATGCTACTGCACTCAGGCTTTGCCGATCATCCGCACAACCGTTTTGATATTATCGTGGCCGAGCCGCGCGCAACGCTGACGACCCGCGGCGGTATCACCACGGTGAATGACGGCCAAACGTTGACGACTTCGGCTGACGATCCGCTAACAATCCTGGCGCAGCAGCTGGCGCAGTGCGGACTCGCGCCGCAGGCCCATCCGCACCTGCCGTTCCTTGGCGGCGCGCTGGGGCTGTTCGGCTACGATCTGGGGCGCCGCTTCGAAAAGCTGCCCTCTCATGCCGACGCGGATATTGCCCTGCCGGATATGGCGGTCGGTATTTACGACTGGGCGCTGATCGTCGATCACCAGCGGCGTGAAGTCGCTCTGCTGAGCTACGACGATCCCCACGTGCGCCTGCGCTGGCTGACGGCACAAGCGGCCCCCGCGGCGGCCCCTTTTAGCCTGACCTCGGCCTGGCGCTCTAATATGAGCCGCGAGCAGTACGGCGAGAAATTTCGCCAGGTGCAGGCGTGGCTGCAGAGCGGTGACTGCTACCAGGTCAACCTGGCCCAGCGCTTCCAGGCCCGCTATCAGGGCGACGAGTGGCAGGCATTTTGCCAGCTTAACCGCGCTAACAGAGCCCCGTTCAGCGCCTTTATTCGCCTCGAGGACGGCGCGGTGCTGAGCCTCTCTCCGGAGCGTTTTATCCGGCTGCATCAGGGTGAAATCCAGACCCGGCCGATTAAAGGCACCCTACCGCGGCTGGCCGATCCGCAGCAGGATGCCCGCCAGGCAGAAAGGCTGGCTAACTCGCCGAAGGATCGCGCTGAAAATTTGATGATCGTCGATTTGATGCGCAACGATATTGGCCGGGTGGCCGAGCCCGGCAGCGTTCGCGTACCCGAGCTCTTCGTCGTTGAGCCGTTCCCGGCGGTCCACCATCTGGTCAGCACCATTACCGCCAGGCTACCGGCCCATCTTCACGCCAGCGACCTGCTGCGCGCGGCGTTTCCCGGCGGCTCCATTACCGGCGCCCCCAAGGTGCGCGCGATGCAAATTATCGATAGCCTTGAGCCGCAGCGGCGCAACGCGTGGTGCGGCAGCATCGGCTATCTCAGCCTGTGCGGGAATATGGACACCAGCATTACGATCCGCACGCTGACGGCGTGGCAAGGGCAGCTATACTGCTCTGCGGGCGGCGGAATTGTCGCGGATAGCGAAGAAGACGCTGAATACCAGGAAACGTTTGATAAAGTTAACCGCATTCTGCACCAACTGGAGAGTTAAGATATGGCGGATAGCGCCCTTGAGCTGGACGACTTTCTTTCGCGCTTTCAATTACTGCGCCCGCAGCCTTCGCAAGGCGCCCTCAATCAGCGCCAGGCCGCGGTGCTGGTACCGATTGTCCGTCGCCCGCAGCCGGGACTGCTGCTTACCCAGCGCTCGCCGCGGATGCGTAAGCACGCCGGCCAGGTGGCCTTCCCGGGCGGAGCGGTCGATAACAGCGACGCGTCGCTGATTGCCGCCGCGCTCCGCGAGGCGCAGGAAGAGGTGGCCATTCCCCCTGAACAGGTGGAAATCATCGGCGTTCTGCCGCCGGTGGATAGCGTGACAGGTTTTCAGGTCACCCCGGTGGTGGGGATCATTCCGCCAAACCTGCGCTATCACGCCAGCCAGGATGAGGTGGCGGCGGTCTTTGAAATGCCGCTGGCCGAAGCGCTGCGCCTGGGTCGCTATCACCCGCTGGATGTCCATCGCCGCGGCAACTCGCATCGGGTCTGGCTTTCGTGGTATCAGCATTATTTTGTCTGGGGAATGACCGCGGGGATTATCCGCGAGCTGGCCCTGCAAATCGGCGTCAAGCCCTGACGCCTTAATCGACTTTGCGCAGCCCTTCTTCCGGCTGCGTTCCCTCGCCGAACTCCCCCGCACCGCCCTTTGCTTCACCCTCTTCCGGCTCCCCATCGGGCCCGTTATTTAGGGTATATACTTAAATATGACGGCGCTCTCAACATTAGTAAATTAATGGTTATCCATTAGTTTAATTCATGTGAATAGTTAAGCTGATGCTACGGTTCCCTCTTACACTATGCGCAGTTATCACATCGTTGCCGCACCCGCGGCAACCCTGTACTGGAGTGTTATGGTGATTAGTATATTCGACATGTTCAAGGTGGGGATTGGTCCCTCATCTTCCCATACTGTAGGGCCGATGAAGGCCGGTAAACAGTTCGTCGATGACCTGGTCGAAAAGGGACTACTTAGTGACGTGACGCGCGTGGCGGTTGACGTCTACGGCTCGCTGTCATTAACCGGCAAAGGCCACCACACGGACATCGCCATTATCATGGGGCTGGCGGGCAATCAGCCCGATACGGTCGACATTGACGCGATTCCGGCATTTATTCGCGACGTAGAAGCGCGCGGACGCCTGCTGCTGGCGCAAGGGCAGCAGGAAGTCGATTTCCCGCAGGATGACGGCATGCGTTTTCGCAGCGACAACCTGCCGCTGCACGAGAACGGGATGACGATTCATGCCTGGGCTGGTGACAAAGAAATCTACAGCAAAACTTACTACTCCATCGGCGGCGGTTTTATCGTCGACGAAGAGCATTTCGGCAAAGAAGATGCGGGCGAGCTCAGCGTTCCTTACCCGTTTAAATCGGCGCAGGAGATGCTGGGCTACTGCAAAGAGACCGGACTGTCGCTCTCCGGAATGGTGATGCAGAACGAGCTGGCGCTGCACGACAAAAAAGAGATCGAAGACTATTTTGCTAACGTCTGGCAGACCATGCGCGCCTGTATCGATCGCGGCATGAATACCGAAGGGGTACTGCCAGGGCCGCTGCGCGTACCGCGTCGCGCCTCTGCGCTGCGCCGCCTGCTGGTTGCCAGCGATAAGCTCTCCAGCGACCCGATGAACGTCATTGACTGGGTGAACATGTTTGCCCTCGCCGTCAACGAAGAGAACGCCGCCGGCGGCCGCGTGGTCACGGCCCCGACCAACGGCGCCTGCGGGATTGTGCCCGCGGTGCTGGCCTACTACGACCACTTTATTGAATCGGTCAGCCCTGATATCTACATTCGCTACTTTATGGCGTCCGGCGCCGTGGGCGCGCTGTACAAGATGAATGCTTCTATTTCAGGCGCGGAAGTGGGCTGTCAGGGCGAGGTTGGTGTAGCGTGCTCGATGGCCGCCGCGGGTCTTGCAGAGCTGCTCGGCGCCAGCCCGGAGCAGGTGTGCGTGGCGGCAGAGATCGGCATGGAGCACAATCTTGGCCTTACCTGCGATCCCGTCGCCGGCCAGGTCCAGGTGCCGTGCATCGAACGCAACGCTATCGCATCGGTTAAAGCGATTAACGCCGCGCGAATGGCGATGCGCCGTACCAGCGAACCGCGCGTCTCCCTCGATAAAGTTATCGAGACGATGTACGAAACCGGCAAGGATATGAACGCCAAATATCGCGAGACTTCCCGCGGCGGTCTGGCCATCAAAGTACAGTGTGACTAAACCATCGCAAACGAAATGCGCCCTAACCGGCGCATTTTTCTTCTGCTATTCATTTACACCCACTACACTTACTGTCTGACGATTGTTATTCTGACCGATACTCAGAGTCGACAGGGTGTCGCGCATGCAGACTGCACATAAGGTCATCACGACATACCGCCGAAAACGTATGGTCGTCTGTTTGATTGTTGCGTTATTAACGTTAACAACCACGCTGGTTATCCGATTTATTTCACAGCGTAGCCTAAATCAGCAGCGGGTCCAGACCGTCACCGGCCAGATGGTGCTGGCGATGGATAAAATTCTTCTCCCGCTTGAAAACCAGCACACCTCGCTGCTCAATTTCGTCGGCCAGCCGTGCCGGGATATTCACCTGCCTCTACGCAAGCTGGCGGCCACGCTGCAGACGGTGCGCACTATCGCGCTGGTGAAATCCAGTATTCTTTACTGCTCGAGTATTTATGGCGAACGCAATGTTAACGTTCATCAGCGACAGCCAATGCTGCCGAGCAATCACCCCATTCTGATATTCTCCACCGATGGATCGCTTCTGGTCGGCTCGCCGGTATTAATACAGTGGTATCCGGTATCCCCCAGCGGCGCCGACGGCGTCATGCTGATGATTAACATTGAGCTGCTGGGGGAGTTAATTCTCAACGCGAAATCACCGCTGATTACCGGTATTGGGCTGCAGGTGGGGGGCAAAAGCTTTATTAACGGCCTTGGTCTGGTGGACCGCGACGCCATTCCCGGCGAGCGCATTATTTATCATCAGAGCTCTTCGCAGTTTCCCTTTACCATCAACGTCAGCGGCCCGGGAGCCTCGGCCATCGCCCTCAACGACCTGCCCGCCGAGCTGCCGCTGGCGCTGATCCTCACGCTGTTGATGACCGGTATTGCCTGGCTAATCACCGCCGGCAGGCTCAGCTTCTCCCGTGAAATCAGCCTCGGGATCGCTTCTCGCGAGTTCGCGCTTTGGTGCCAGCCGCTGGAGGATGCGCGCAGCCAAAGGTGCTGTGGAGTCGAGATCCTGCTGCGCTGGAACAATCCGCGTCGCGGGAATATTTCTCCCGACGTCTTTATCCCCATTGCCGAGGGCTACAATCTTATCGTTCCCCTCACCCGCTACGTGATTGCAGAAACCGCGCGCCAGCTGAAGCTCTTCCCCCAGGACAAAGGTTTCCATATTTCAATCAACGTCGCCGCCCGCCACTTTGCTAACGGCGAACTGCTGCGCGATCTGCATCACTACTGGTTTAGCGCCCATCCCATCCAGCAGCTGGTGGTGGAGTTGACGGAGCGTGACGTGCTGCAGGATGGCGATCGTCATATGGCCGAACACCTGCATTACAAAGGCGTGCAGCTGGCAATCGATGATTTCGGTACCGGCAACAGCTCGCTGTCATGGCTGAAAAAACTGCGCCCCGATATCTTAAAAATTGATAAGTCCTTCACCGGCGCTATCGGCATCGACAGCGTAAATTCGACGGTAACGGATATGATTATTGCCCTCGCGCATCGCCTGGAAATTGTCACTATCGCGGAAGGCGTTGAAACGCAGGAGCAGGCGGAGTATCTGCGTGACCACGGCGTCGATATCCTGCAGGGGTTTCGCTACGCCCGACCGATGCCGATAAACGAATTCCCGCAATGGCTGGCGATGCACAATCTGGCAACGGTGGGAGCAAAGAATAGCGAATAGCCTGCCAGCCCCTTGCGGAGGCCGGCAGGTCGGCGGGATTACTCTTCTTCGTCGTGCTCGTGGCGCGTTTTGACGACGCGGACCAGATCGACACGATAGTTGTTAGCCTCAACGATAGTGAACTGCAGCGGCGCCAGCTCAACGACGTCGCCGGGGCGTGGGATATGGCCGTTGACGGCGATAACCAGCCCGGCAACCGTCGCAATATCCTCTTCTTCGTTGACGATATCATCCAGCCCCAGCGCCTGCTGCAGGGCGTGGAGATCGGTCGAGCCCTTGATCAGCCAGCCGTCGCCATCGGCAACAATCTCCGGCGTCTCATCGGCGTCCGGGAACTCGCCGGCAATCGCCTCGAGCACGTCCAGCGGCGTCACCAGCCCCTGCACCACGCCGAACTCGTTGGTGACAATGACGAAGCTGCCGCGGGCCCTGCGCAGGACGCCCAGCAGATTGATCGGGTCCAGAGTTTCCGGAACCACAATCGCCGGCGATGCCGAAGCAAGCGCCGCCACGTTCTCACCGGCTTCCAGGGCCACCAGCATCTCTTTGGCACGAACGATACCGATGATCTCATCCAGCTCGCCCCGGCACACCGGGAACAGGCTGTGCGGGGAAGAGAGCAGCTGGCGGCGAATCTCATCTTCGCTCTGCTCAGCGTCAACCCAGCTGATTTCACCGCGCGGCGTCATGATGCCGCGCAGCGAGCGCTGGGCAAGCGTCAGCACGCCGTTAATCATGTAGCGCTCTTCTTCGGCAAACTCGCCTTCCGGCACCGGTACCGCAGAAGGCATGTCGCCATCGTGCGTGACCTGATTCTGCTTGCGGCTGCCCATCAGGCGCAGGATTGCATCGGCGGTCCGCGCGCGCAGCGGCAGCGTCGACTGATGGCGGATAAAGTTACGGCGCGCCACCTGGTTGAAGAACTCGATGGTTATCGAGAAGCCAATCGCGGCGTACAGGTAGCCTTTCGGTATATGGAAACCAAAGCCTTCAGCCACCAGGCTCAGGCCAATCATCAGCAGGAAGCTAAGGCACAGCACCACCACCGTCGGATGCTGGTTCACGAAGCGGGTCAACGGCTTCGAGGCCAGCAGCATCACCATCATCGCAATCACCACCGCCGCCATCATCACCGGGAGATGGTTCACCATACCCACGGCGGTAATCACGGCATCCAGCGAGAACACGGCATCAAGCACGACGATCTGCAGCACCACCACCCAGAAGCTGGCGTAACCTTTACCATGACCGGCATCGTGCTGGCGGTTTTCCAGCCGCTCGTGCAGCTCGGTCGTCGCCTTGAACAGCAGGAATATCCCCCCCAGCAGCATAATAAGATCGCGCCCGGAGAAGGAAAAATCAGCGATGCTGAACAGCGGTTTGGTTAAGGTCACCATCCACGAAATAACCGACAGCAGCCCCAGACGCATGAACAGCGCCAGCGACAGGCCAATCAGACGTGCTTTATCACGCTGCTTTGGCGGCAGTTTATCTGCAAGGATGGCGATAAATACCAGGTTGTCGATACCGAGCACGATCTCGAGGACGACCAGCGTCAACAAGCCGACCCAAATAGAGGGATCCATTAAGAATTCCATGAGTTGCTCCAGTTAACGACGGACGTAGTCATCGCTATGTCATGCACAGGCGAGACAGTTGTTGCTGGTAAAAAAGCGTAGCAGGTAGCGGTGGCAGACTGGTGCCAAAAGGTGAAAAGACGTCGATGAGGGTCCATACAGCGGGCTATGCCCTATACTCCTGAGTAGTTAAACGGAAGCTAAACATAGCAAAAAACAGAACCGGATTGGAAAAAAATTTACCTGTTTTTGCAATAGCTAAGGCTATTTTTTGCGCCGCGAAATTATTATTCGTAGATGCGTGATTAACGGATCTTCATCACATTAATTATTTTTTCACTATCTAAAATAATTCGCTGTAGTGATTATTTTAGATCTTACACCCTTACTGAATCGATTTTGTTCGCAAGAGTGATTCAGGATGTATCACAACAGATGATGCATTCACCATAATAAAGGAGGTAGCAAGTGACGATTGCTATTGTAATAGGCACACATGGTTGGGCTGCAGAACAGCTGCTGAAGACGGCAGAAATGCTGTTGGGCGAGCAGGAAAACGTTGGCTGGATTGATTTCGTTCCCGGTGAAAACGCCGAAACGCTGATCGAGAAGTACAACGCACAGCTGGCGAAGCTGGACACGACTAAAGGCGTGTTGTTTCTCGTCGATACGTGGGGAGGCAGCCCGTTCAACGCGGCGAGCCGCATTGTCGTCGATAAAGAACACTACGAAGTCATCGCCGGCGTTAACATTCCAATGCTGGTTGAAACGCTGATGGCCCGTGACGACGATCCGTCGTTCGACGAGCTGGTGGCGTTAGCGGTGGAAACCGGTCGTGAAGGCGTTAAGGCGCTGAAAGCGAAAGCGGTAGAAAAAGCGGCTCCGGCTCCCGTTCAGGCGGCAGCGCCGCGAGCGGCAACCCCAGCTAAACCGATGGGTCCAAACGATTACATGGTTATCGGCCTGGCGCGTATTGACGATCGTCTTATCCACGGACAGGTCGCGACCCGCTGGACCAAAGAAACCAACGTCACCCGTATTATTGTCGTCAGCGATGAAGTCGCCGCCGATACCGTACGCAAAACGTTGCTGACTCAGGTTGCACCTCCGGGCGTCACCGCCCACGTTGTTGATGTGGCTAAAATGATCCGCGTCTACAACAACCCCAAATACGCCGGCGAGCGCATTATGCTGCTGTTCACTAACCCCACTGACGTTGAGCGCGTTGTTGAAGGTGGCGTGAATATCACCACCGTTAACATCGGCGGCATGGCTTTCCGCCAGGGCAAAACGCAGGTGAACAACGCGATTTCGGTCGATGAGAAAGATATTGAAGCGTTCAAGAAGCTGAACGCCCGCGGTATCGAACTGGAAGCACGTAAAGTTTCCACCGACCAGAAACTGAAAATGATGGACCTGATCGCCAAGGTTAATAAATAACCCTGCGCTCGCGCCTGACTTTTCAACTTAAGACTTAATCAACAGGAGAAGTACAATGGAGATTACCCTTCTTCAGATTGTGCTGGTGTTCATCGTCGCGTGTATTGCGGGTATGGAGTCGGTACTTGATGAATTTCAGTTCCACCGTCCTCTGGTGGCCTGTACGCTGATTGGCGCCGTTCTCGGGGATATGAAAACCGGTATTATCATCGGTGGTACCCTGGAAATGATCGCCCTGGGCTGGATGAACATCGGTGCCGCAGTAGCGCCGGATGCCGCCCTGGCGTCCATCATCTCGACCGTTCTGGTAATCGCGGGCCACCAAAGCATTGGTGCCGGTATCGCACTGGCTATCCCGCTGGCAGCAGCAGGCCAGGTTCTGACCATTATCGTTCGTACGATCACCGTTGCCTTCCAGCACGCTGCGGATAAAGCAGCGGATAGCGGAAACCTGACGGCCATTTCCTGGCTTCACGTTTCGTCTCTGTTCCTGCAGGCCATGCGTATCGCTATCCCGGCTGTTATCGTCGCTATCTCCGTCGGTACCAGTGAAGTCCAGGGTCTGCTGAACGCCATTCCGGAAGTGGTCACCGGCGGTCTGAACATCGCAGGTGGCATGATCGTAGTCGTTGGTTACGCGATGGTCATCAACATGATGCGCGCAGGCTATCTGATGCCGTTCTTCTACCTCGGCTTCGTTACCGCTGCATTCACCGACTTCAACCTGGTTGCTCTGGGCGTGATTGGTACCGTAATGGCCATCCTCTACATCCAGCTGAGCCCGAAATACAACCGCGTAGCGGGTGCGCCAGCGCAGGCTGCTGGTAATAACGATCTCGATAACGAACTGGACTAACAGGTGAGCGAAATGGTTGATATGACTAAAAATACCACCGAGAAAAAACTCACTCAGAGTGATATTCGTGGCGTGTTCATTCGTTCTAACCTGTTCCAGGGTTCATGGAACTTCGAACGTATGCAGGCGCTGGGCTTCTGCTTCTCTATGGTGCCGGCAATTCGTCGCCTGTACCCGGAGAATAACGATGCGCGTAAACAGGCGATTAAGCGTCACCTTGAGTTCTTTAACACTCACCCTTACGTTGCGGCGCCGGTTCTCGGCGTAACGCTGGCGATGGAAGAGCAGCGTGCTAACGGCGCGGAGATCGACGATGGTGCCATCAACGGTATCAAAGTCGGCCTGATGGGTCCGCTGGCAGGCGTAGGCGACCCGATCTTCTGGGGTACCGTGCGTCCGGTATTCGCGGCGCTGGGCGCCGGTATCGCGATGAGCGGCAGCCTGCTTGGTCCTCTGCTGTTCTTTATCCTGTTTAACGCGGTACGCCTGCTGACCCGTTACTACGGCGTCGCGTACGGTTACCGTAAAGGTATCGACATCGTTAAAGATATGGGCGGCGGCTTCCTGCAGAAACTGACCGAGGGGGCATCGATTCTCGGCCTGTTTGTCATGGGGGCACTGGTTAACAAGTGGACGCACGTGAACATCCCGCTGGTGGTATCCACCATCACCGGTCAGGATGGCCAGACTCGCGTGACTACCGTGCAGACTATCCTTGACCAGCTGATGCCGGGTCTGGTGCCTCTGCTGCTGACCTTCGCCTGTATGTGGCTGCTGCGTAAGAAAGTTAACGCCCTGTGGATCATCGTTGGCTTCTTCGTCATCGGTATCGTTGGCTACGCCATCGGCCTGCTGGGGCTGTAATTATCCTGCTGTACGCCGGGGGCCTGCCCCCGGCTTTTTTTTTAGCTTTTGTTCGGAGGATGGATGACTCTCACGGATCTGGTGCTGGTTCTGTTTATTTTGCTTCTGCTGGCATTTGCGATTTATGACCAGTTTATTATGCCGCGCCGTAACGGCCCGCAGCTGCTGGCCGTTCCCCTGCTCCGTCGCAGCCGCGTTGATGGGATAATCTTCGTCGGCCTCACCGCCATCCTGATTTATAACAACATTATCAGCCACGGCGCGCTCATCACGACCTGGTTATTATCTGCTCTGGCATTAATGGGGTTGTACCTGTTCTGGATCCGCACGCCGAAGATCATCTTCAAGCCGACTGGCTTTTTCTTCGCCAATATCTGGATTGAATATAAGCGAATTAAAGAGATGAATTTATCGGAAGACGGCGTGCTGGTGATGCAATTAGAGCAAAGACGCCTGCTTATTCGCGTACGAAATATCGACGATCTGGAAAAGATATACAAACTTCTCATTTCTACTCAGTAAGTTACAAATATAGCCTGCGCTATATTTCAGCCGATTCTGGCAGAGGGATACATAGCCATTGCTATATTCCCTCTGCCCACTTCACTCATATTTATTAACCAATTATTGACACCTAAATTCAAATGAAAATCGTTATCATTTGGTTATTAAAATATCTAAATGGTGTTATTGTTTTATATTCTCAAAATATGTTAAGGTTGCGCCCGTCGTTGGGGAGTAGCCGATCTTCTGTCCGCCAGGCCAGAAGATGTACGTGTCAACATACTCGTTGCAAAACGTGGCACGTACGGGTTGAAGAACGCATTCAATCAGGCGAGACCATAGGCACATCACTGCGGTACGCAATGTATAATCATTAGAGCTATTGCGTATATTTACTGGGGGCAGCGATGTGTCATATGGAATATCCCCGGTCAGGACGCACTCATGAACTTATCCGCAACGATCCTTCTGGCCTTTGGCATGTCCATGGACGCCTTCGCCGCCTCTATCGGTAAGGGTGCAACTCTCCACAAACCTAAATTTTCCGAAGCGTTACGCACCGGGCTTATCTTCGGCGCGATTGAAACGCTGACCCCGCTTGTTGGCTGGGGAATGGGGATGCTTGCCAGCCAGTTCGTCCTCGAGTGGAATCACTGGATTGCCTTTGTGCTGCTGGTTTTCCTCGGAGGCCGAATGGTCATTGAAGGATTTCGCGGCGGCGCCGGCGATGAGTGCGAAGCGCCCCATCGTCACGGCTTTTGGCTGCTGGTCACCACCGCCATTGCCACCAGCCTTGACGCTATGGCCGTTGGCGTCGGTCTGGCATTCCTGCAGGTGAACATCATTGCCACCGCGCTGGCGATTGGCTGCGCGACGCTGGTGATGTCAACGCTGGGTATTATGCTGGGACGGTTTATCGGCCCGCTGCTTGGCAAACGGGCTGAAATTCTCGGCGGGATTGTGCTTATCGGTATCGGGACAGAAATTCTCTGGAGCCACTTCGCCGGTTAGCGATCAGGCATCACGCTGCCAGCAGTGGATCATAAAATCGGTCTGGCAGCCGAATCGCGCCTGCTGACGCAGAGTTTCACGCACCGGCGGTTTCGCCCGCCATGCAAACGGCGTCATCTGCAGCAGCGCCTCGGCCTCACTTCCGCTTAGCGTCATGGGATACGCCAGCTGCTGCTCATGGCGCAGGGTAAAACCGGTCATCTCTTCCGTATTCTGCTCGTGCAGATGCACCTCGTCGTAAATCAGGCCTTTTAGCTCAAGCAGATGCTTCGGACCCGGCGTCGCGGTAACCACCCAGCCTCCGGGTCTGACCACCCGCGCCAGCTCGAGCGCGTTGCAGGGCGCGTAGATCCGCACCACCGCATCAAAGCTGCCATCAGCAAACGGCAGACGCTGGCTGGAAGCGACGCAGAAATTCACCTGCGGATAGCGTTTGGCCGCCGCGCGAACCGCTGATTTAGAGACGTCGAGGCCCCAGCAGCGGGCTGAAATAGCGGCAAACGCGTGGGTGTAGTAACCCTCGCCACAGCCGATGTCCAGCAGGTCGCCTGGCGCACAGGTCTGCAGAAACTCGCCGATCGCATCACGCAGCGGCTGGTAGTGACCGGCATCGAGAAAGGCGCGTCGCGCCTGCATCATCTCCGCACTGTCGCCCGGATCGCGCGAACGTTTGAACTGCACCGGCAGCAGGTTAACGTATCCCTCCTTTGCTAAATCAAACTGGTGCCGCTGCGGGCAGATATAGCTATTTTCGCGGCGCTCAAGCGGCGCGTGGCAAAGGGGGCAACTGTAAGACATGACAACTCCGGTGTCGCTGAAAGAGCGAAAGTGTAGCGTTATTCGCTCTTTCAGACCACTGTTACAGCGCCGGAGGCAGGCTCTCGTCGTTATGCATAACGATAAGATTGTCCGAGCCCGCCGGCATTCCGTCCGGCATGACGTTTTCGAGACGCAGGACGTCGCCCATTATCTGGCTAAATACCGGCGCCGAAACGGCCCCGCCGTAATAAGAGCCGTTGCTGGGGTCGTTGATCACCACCACCAGCGCAAACTGCGGGTTGCTGGCCGGCGCCACGCCCGCGGTATAGGCAACATATTTATCGATGTACTTGCCGTCCGGGCCAATTTTTTTCGCGGTCCCGGTTTTTACCGCAATCCGATAGTCGCGGACGGCCGCTTTTGTCCCGCCGCCGCCCGGCAACGCCACGCTCTCCATCATATGCTCTACCTCATGGACGATCTGTTCCGGCATCACTCGCGTACCGATAACCGGCGGATCGATGCGGGTAATCGACAGCGGCCGCTCGATGCCGAAGCCACCGATGGTGGCATAGACGTGCGCCAGCTGCAGCGGAGTGACCATCAGGCCGTAGCCAAAAGAGAAAGTCGCGCGATCCAGCTGGCCCCAGTAGCGGCGCTGGGGCATCAGCCCCGCGCTTTCCCCGGTGAGCCCGAGGCCCGTTGGGTCGCCAAAGCCAAAGGCCTTATAGGTGTCGATCAGGTGCTGGACCGGCATAGCCAGAGACAGGTGCGAGACGCCGACATCGCTGGATTTTTGCAGAATGCCGGTGAGGGTCAGCTCCGGGTAGTAGCCGACATCGCGAATGCGGTGACCGTCAAGAACGAAAGGATGGGTATCTACCACGCTGTCAGGCTGCACAATCCCCTGCTGCAGCGCCGTCATCAGCACCAGAGGCTTCACCGTCGAGCCCGGCTCAAAGGTATCGCTGATGGCGCGATTACGGAAATCATCCAGCCGGGCGTTATCGCGATTATTGGGGTTAAAGTCCGGATAGCTGGCCATCGACAGGATTTCACCGGTATCAATCTTAATGAGCACCGCCGCTCCGGACTCGGCCTTGTTCCAGCTGACCGCATTATCCAGCGCATCCTCGGTGACCGTTTGCAGCCGCTCGTCGATACTCAGCTGTAAATTGTGCGCCGGAACCGCCGCCACCTCGGTGATATTTTCAATCACGTGGCCGTGGCGATCTTTACGCACCAGCCGACGTCCGGCCTTTCCGGTGAGCTGGGCGTTGAAGCTTTTCTCAACCCCTTCAATTCCCTGATTATCGATATTGGTAAAACCAAGCAGGTTGGCCGCAACGTGGCCCGCCGGGTAAAAGCGTCGGGATTCATCGCGCAGGTTAATCCCCGGCAGATGCAGCTTATCGATCCACTCGGCCTGCTCCGGGTTAACCTGGCGCGCCAGATAGACAAAGCGCATATGGGGGTGAGCCTGAACCCGTTTCGCCAGGTCGCTCAGGTTAAGGTGCAGCGCTTCCGCCATTGCCTGCCAGCGCGGCCCATAGCCGACGCCCCCTTTCTCGACGATCGTTTGCGGGTCGGCCCAGATAGCGCTAACCGGTACGCTGACCGCCAGCGGGCGATTCTCGCGGTCGCTTATCATCCCGCGCTGAACGTCGATAGGCTCTTCGCGCAGCGAACGCATATCCTCTTGTTTAACCAGATTATCGGGGGAGACAATCTGCAGCCATCCCACCCGGCCTAAAAGCAGCCCAAGGCAGCTGAGGATCGCTGCACACAGTAGCCCAAAGCGAATCGGGGTGAAATTCGCGCCTGTCTTAGTTTTGTTCTTTTGCACCGTAGCTCCAGCATTATTTTGCAACCCTCTGATTTAACAGAAAATCGACAAAACAGGATGCGAAACAGTGCTAATAAAGGTGTTGTTTTGCAACAAAGCGCAACGGAGGGGGAAAATCGGAAATGTTTTGCAATAAATGCTAAAAAGCCCCGCAAAGGCGAGGCTTTCTTTACAAGCTGAGTGGTCTTGAATCAGATAGCAGTTACGTTAACTGCTGCCGGACCTTTCTGGCCGTCCTGAATTTCGAACTCAACGTTCTGGCCTTCAGCCAGAGTTTTGAAGCCGTTACCCTGGATTGCAGAGAAGTGTACGAACACGTCTTTGCTGCCATCAGCAGGAGTAATGAAGCCAAAACCTTTAGACTCGTTGAACCACTTAACTTGACCTTTAATCTTTGCCATTTGCAAAATTCCTTAGATTGTTTTCTTAGCCCGCAGGCATTAACTTAGATAAAACTGAGACATTACTGCTTGAGGCACTAATATAAGGTTCGGCAGAGAAGCGGTATTCAACGACAACGTGTTTACTCAGGACTTCTTTACTGAAAATGCCACACATAAACAGAACTGTACCTCGTTTAACCCGAAAGGTGTTATCACATACAACGTTAATAATGGCAAGCCATTTTTAAACGGCTCTCGATCCTTCGCACAAAATATAAGGGAATCATTTGACCAACTGCACATTTATGCGCCTTTTCTCGCCCGTCGTTAATGCCGGGGCGCGCGGCAAACATCCCATTATACATGGATGAGCGCTGCAACTTTTTCACCGTAGCTCAACAACTTCGCTCCGTCCAGCCCGCCAGGCATGCACCCTGCCAATTTTAAGGGGTTACGTCCGGGTCGCTGCATAACGATGCGCATAAACGCGCATATTGATAGTTGAAAATTGGCTTAGGCCGAGAATATGCAGGGTTAATTAAATCCTGTTAGCCACGCGATAAATAGTGTTTATATTGCATCTTAATAATGAATTTTCGATGACACACACTTTCATCATGCAATTAAATCACGATGTTATTATTTTATTTGAATAGCTCAAAAATCCATAGCTTATTGGATAAAATTGCGATCGCTAACACATTAAGTGACATAAGAAATGTGGCAATAAGCACGGAAGGATAAGAATAAGTTATTGCGTAAGGCGATGAGGCAGGCGTACACCAGTGCGGTGTACACCCGTTTAGCAGCTACCGCTCAGCGACGAGACGGATAAAGTCGTCGTCGTCCTTCCCCTTCTCAACGGCTGAAGGTTCGGCAGCCTCTTCCTTCTCAGGTTCATTGGCTTCGCAGAGCCGACGCAGCAGCGCGTTTTGGCGCTTTTGCTGATCCAGCAGAGCCTGCAGCAGCGCAATCTGCTCGTTGGCGCGCGAACTTGCGCGATTAACAAAAAACCATAACAACAGGCCGACAAGCAACAGCACAATGGAAAGCGCCAGCGATGCCAGATTTACGATCCCAGGACTTAGTAACTCACTCATTTCACCACCTCAAAGAGAAGGCGTTTATTCTACCACCCGCGCAGCAGAAGAAAATCAGTCGTAATAAAAATGTCTTACCAGGGGATGAATTTGTTGATGGTGCAGATGCCGCTGAAAAACTGCACATCCTGATCGCACATTACGTTAAGCATCTGAGTCCACAGCAACAAACAGCCCGCTATGACAACAATCAGCAAAACCCAGCGTAATTTTTTCACTCCACACTCCGCATCAATACCAGATGTTGCCAGGATAGCACGCTCATCTTAAACCGCGGCTAACTGTAATACGAAACGCAAGTTTCAGAATCATAGACTTGTTTCAACTCGTGTACCTGTCAAAATAAACGCCGAGGATAATACAAATTATGAGGCAACAATGCGATTGATCATTCGTACGATTGTAGTACTGGCTATCTTATGGATTGGCGTATTATTAAGCGGCTACGGCATGTTGATTGGCAGCAATGAGAACGCAGCGGGGCTGGGCCTCCAGTGTAAATATCTGACCGCTCGCGGTACCACAACCGTGCAGTACGTTCATTCTGACAGCGGTATTATTGGTCTGACCGACTGTCCGGTTCTGCGTAAAAGCGAAACCGTTATCGACAAAGGTTAATCCGCTCCGGGCTACAGCAGGAAGCGTCTTCCCGCTGTAGCCCGACGCAGCTAGCGCCCGCCGCTGTCAGAACGGATAGTCGTTATAGCCCATCTGCTCAGAAATTTTACGCGCCGCGGTGTGCAGCATTTCAACGTATTCATGCAGACGTTCCTCCGAGAAGCGCAGCGTCGGGAAAGAGATACTCAACCCGGCAATCACTACGCCAAAGCGGTCGAAGACCGGTACGCCAATGCAGCGTAGCCCCTCTTCCTGCTCTTCGTTGTCTTCGCCATAGCCCTGCTGACGAACGCTGTCCAGAACCCCCAGCAGCTCTTCGGTGCTGGTAATCGTCCGGTCGGTGCTGCGCTTATACTCGACGTCTTCGAGGATCTGCTCCACCTCGGCGCGGTCGCGCCACGCCAGCAGCACTTTGCCGATAGCGGTGCTGTACAGCGGGTTGCGGCGGCCGATGCGCGAATACATGCGCAGGTTGTACATCGAATCGATTTTATGGATGTAGACGATACTGTCTTCGTCCAGCGCACCCAGATGGATAGTCTCTTTCGTCAGGCGCGACAGCTCGCGCATCTGAATATCCGCACTGCGCACCAGATCGACATTCTGCAGCGCGCGCGCGCCCAGCTCGAACAGCTTCAGCGTCAGGGAGTATTTCTCAGACTCCCCTTCCTGGGCAACGTAGCCCAGCGACTTCATGGTCTGCAAAAAGCGATAAACGGTGCTTTTTGACATCATGACGCGCTGAGATAGTTCGGTAATACCAATTTCACGCTCTTCGCCAAGCGCCTGCAGGATGCCAAAAACCTTCAATACTGAAGAGACAGAATCTGGCTGTTTATCCAAATCTGCAACTGCCATTTATCACCTCATCGCAACTGTTTTATAAAAATTAGAACCGGTTTTTATTATAAATTCGCAACCCGATGCCCGCAATCGTTCTTCTGCCCATTCGTTACAAATCTGCGACATACCGCCGAATAATCAATGCTAAAATCATTACCCAGAGAATAGTTACGATAAAGACATAAGCTTAACATGGATAAAAACGTTCCCGATGATCTGCCACTGCCGCAGCGTTACGGCGCCATTCTGACCATCGTTTTAGGCATCGCGATGGCGGTACTCGACGGCGCCATTGCCAACGTGGCCCTGCCGACCATCGCCACCGACCTTAACGCTTCGCCCGCCGCCTCAATCTGGATAGTCAACGCTTACCAAATCGCCATCGTCATTGCGCTCCTGCCACTCTCCTTTCTGGGTGATATGTTCGGCTATCGGCGCATCTATAAAATCGGTTTGCTGGTGTTTACCTTTACCTCACTGGCCTGCGCCCTCTCCCACTCGCTGGAGATGCTGACTCTCGCCCGCGTAGCCCAGGGCCTCGGCGGCGCCGCGCTGATGAGCGTGAATACCGCGCTCATTCGTCTTATTTTCCCGAAACGTTTCCTCGGACGGGGAATGGGGATCAACTCGTTTGTAGTCGCCGTCTCATCCGCGGCCGGCCCGACGATTGCCGCCGCTATCCTCTCCGTCTCCTCCTGGCAGTGGCTGTTTTTAATCAACATTCCGCTGGGGATTATTTCGCTGACGCTCGCCATGCGCTACCTGCCGGCCAACTGCGGGCGCAGCAGGATCACCCGCTTCGATCTCCCCAGCGCTATCATGAATGCGCTGACGTTTGGCCTGCTGATCGTCGCGCTCGGCGGCTTTGCGCAGGGGCAGTCCGGCCAGCTGGTGCTCGCTGAATTGGCGGCTATGCTGGTTATCGGGTTCTTCTTCATTCGCCGCCAGCTGCGGATGCCGGTGCCGCTGCTGCCGGTTGATCTGCTGCGTATTCCGCTTTTCTCGCTCTCCATCTGCACCTCAATCTGCTCCTTCTGCGCCCAGATGCTGGCGCTGGTTTCGCTGCCCTTCTTCCTGCAGGCGACGATCGGACGCAGCGAGGTCGAAACGGGACTGCTGCTGACCCCCTGGCCGCTGGCGACCATGGTGATGGCGCCGCTGGCGGGTTACCTGATTGAGAAAATTCATGCCGGGCTGCTGGGAGCAATCGGTCTGACGGTCATGGCCTGCGGTCTGTTCGGCCTGGCGCTGCTGCCCTCATCGCCGTCCGATCTCGATATTATCTGGCGCATGGCGCTCTGCGGCGCGGGCTTCGGCCTGTTCCAGTCGCCGAATAACCACACTATCGTCTCATCGGCCCCGAGCCACCGCAGCGGAGGGGCCAGCGGAATGCTCGGCACCGCCCGACTGCTGGGACAAAGCACCGGCGCGGCGCTGGTCGCGCTGCTGTTCAATCTGCAGGGTAACGGCGGCACCCATACCGCGCTGCTGCTGGCTGGCGGACTGGCGGTGGTTGCGGCCACCGTGAGCGGCCTGCGCGTCACCCAGCCGCGCCCCGGACAATAGCCCGCCCGATTACGGCACAAAAAAAACCGCAGCCCGATTAAGGCTGCGGTTTTTGTTTCTACGCTCTGAAGAAGAGGATTACTTCAGATATTCCCCGCTGCGCAGAGCTTCGATACGTTTATCCAGCGGCGGGTGCGTCATAAACAGCTCGCTCATCGACTTCGCTTTGCCGTTGATGCACAGCGCCATCATGCTGCTGGCTTCCTGCGGCTCGTAGCTGGTTTTCAAACGCTGCAGGGCGGCGATCATTTTCTCACGGCCGACCAGACGGGCAGAGCCCGCGTCCGCATGGAACTCGCGGTAGCGCGAGAACCACATGGTGATGATGCTGGCCAGAATCCCAAACACCAGCTCCAGAACGGTAGCGACGGCAAAGTAAACCAGCGGGTTGCCGTTGCTGCTCTCGCCTTCATCGCGGTTGCCGCTAAGGAATCCTGCGGCAATTTGCGCGATAACGCGCGAGATAAAGATAACGAAGGTGTTCACCACCCCCTGAATCAGGGTCATGGTCACCATATCGCCGTTGGCAATGTGGCTGATTTCATGGGCAATAACGGCTTCCGCCTCGTCACGGCTCATGTTTTGCAGCAGCCCGGTGCTGACGGCAACCAGCGAAGCGTCACGGCGTGCGCCGGTGGCAAAGGCGTTAATATCCGGCGCATGGTAGATAGCAACCTGCGGCATGCCGATGCCCGCCTGCTGCGCCTGCTGCGCGACGGTATTCATCAGCCAGCGTTCGGTTTCGTTACGCGGCTGCTCAATGACTTCCCCACCCACCGATTTTAGCGCCATCCATTTCGACATCAGCAGCGAAACGATCGAGCCACCAAAACCAAAAAGCAGCGCCATGATCAGTAGCCCGGTCATGCTGCTTGACTGTATTCCCGTCAGGCTCAGCACCAGCCCGAACACCGCCATAACGGCCAGGTTGGTCAACAGGAAGAGCGCGATTCGCATCATAATTTTCTTCTAACCTCGATTTAACAAAACGCACTATGCGATTACCCATATCGTATGGGTACAACATTAATTTTCAACCATCCTCCCCCGCTAAGTCACGAGAAAGACACAACTTTACATTTTGTAGCATATCGCTGACATCTGCATAATATATTGACATCGCGCGCGGGGGAATCGAGGTTTTTGACGGCAGGATCGGATAAAAAAAACGGGCACAACATGTGTGCCCGTCGGGTGCTTATTTGCTAACCGGTGGTTCCACCGCCGGCTGGTCTTTCTCCAGATGGGCCAGGTCGCGCGCGATATGGACCGTTTCATCAAGATACGGATCCGGCTCCTGGTAATCCTTCGGCAGATCGTCCAGCTTCTTAAGCTGTGGTTTGCCTTCACGTTTCAGGCGATCGTTAATGCGGGCCAGACGAGTCGCATCATCCTCTTCGTTCTCTTTCTCACGCTGGGCGTAGTTCAGAGAAACGATATTACGCTTGTCTTTCATTGCGTTATAACGAGCGATGTCCTTCATGATGTACTGGAATTCCGGATCTTTGGCAATCCGCTCATCATGCAGTTTCAGCAACCCGGCGCCGAACGGCGTTAAGTCGCCGGACTTGACGTAGGTGGCTGCATTCACGCTATCCCACGGCAGAGCGTTATCTTCATACTGCTCGCCGGTCTCGCGATCTTCAGTGCCGGTTGGCATCATGATGTCCGGCGTTACGCCCTTACGCTGAGTACTGCCGCCATTAATACGGTAGAACTTCTGGATGGTGTACTGTACGGAACCCAGCGCCGGCCAGTCCGGACGCAGCATCTGATCGTAAATGCGGTTCAGGGAGCGGTACTGCTGCACGGTGCCTTTACCGAAGGTTGGCTCACCGACGATCAGTCCGCGCCCGTAGTCCTGCATCGCCGCGGCGAAGATTTCAGAAGCCGAAGCGCTGAAGCGGTCAACCAGTACAACCAGCGGGCCTTTGTAGTACACGACGCCGTCAGTATCGCTGTCTTCACGCACTTTACCGTTGTTATCACGCACCTGCACTACCGGGCCAGACGGGATAAACAGACCGGAAAGCGATACCGCCTCGGTCAGCGCCCCACCGCCGTTGCTGCGCAGGTCGATAACGATACTGCTGACGTTCTGTTTTTCCAGCTTCTGCAGCTGAACCTTGACGTCATCCGTCAGGCCAACGTAGAAACCAGGGATATCCAGCACGCCGATTTTTTCTTTACCAACGGTTTTCACCGACATTTTAACCGCGCGGTCTTCGAGACGAATTCGCTCGCGGGTTAGCGTGACGATGCGCGTTTTCGCGCCCTTGCCCGCAGGCAGCACTTCAAGACGAACTTTACTGCCCTTCGGCCCTTTGATCAGCGCCACCACGTCGTCAAGACGCCAGCCGATCACATCAACCATGCCCTTACCGGCCTGGCCGACGCCTACGATACGGTCGCCAACGCTAATGGACTTGCTCTTCGCCGCCGGCCCGCCGGCCACCAGCGAGTTGATCACCGTATAGTCGTCGTCCATCTGCAGCACCGCGCCGATCCCTTCTAACGAAAGGCTCATTTCGGTATTGAACTGCTCGGTATTGCGCGGCGACAGGTAGTTGGTATGCGGGTCGATTTCGCGGGCAAAGGAGGTCATAACCAGCGAGAACACATCTTCACTATTGGTTTGCGCCAGACGGCGAATAGCAAACTTATAGCGGCGGGTCAGCGTTTCGCGGATCTCTTTGTCGTCTTTACCGGCAAGCTTCAGGCTCAGCTGGTCAAACTTCACCTTAGCATCCCACAGCGCGTTCAGCTCGGCCTCGTCTTTCGGCCAGGGCGCCTTGCTGCGGTCAAGGTTGAAGTTATCGTTGCCGGTAAAGTCCATCGGACGCTCCAGCACCTTCAATGCGTACTGATAGCGTTCGAAACGGCGCTTCTGTCCCAGGTTATACAGGTCGTAAAAAACGTCCAGTTTTCCGCTGCGCAGCTCGTCGCCGATTTGATTTTTCCTGGAGGCAAACTGAGCAACGTCGCTGGCCAGCAGCACGTTATGGCTGTAATCCAGCAGGTTCAGATAGCGGTCAAAAATTTTTGCCGAGAAGGCGTTATCGAGATCGAACTGTCGATAGTGCGAACGAGTAAAGCGCGAGGTTACGCGCTCACTCACCGTCGCGTGCTGCGGCTCTTCTTTCAGCACGGGGATTTGATCGGCTCGGGTAATATCATCCACGGCAAACGCATGGCCTGCTATTGCTAGCAGGCCCGCAAGCGCGGTGAGCTTAAAGAATGTGTTCATGCCTGGCCCGGCCTCCGTTTCAGAACACCAGGTGTTCTGCGCGTACAATCATTGACATACCAGAAGTCAGCTGTACACGAACGCCATCTTTGGTGATTTCCAGAACGGTGGCGTCCATTGCGTTATTGCCTGCTTTCACCTTCAGAGCCTGGCCGACGGACAGCACGGTCAGATCTGATACAGGAGTATGACGCTCTTCGCGCGGTGCTTTCGCAACGGCGGGACGCGGCTTACGCTGTTCGGTGCCTTCTTTGCGGCGAACCTGAGGACGTGGCTTACGCTCACGACGGGTGCCGTCTTCCTGCTGACCTGCAGCGGCAGCTGCGGCTTCGCGTTTTTTGGCCTGCTGGCCTGCACGCTGTGCCTGGACGCGAGCTTTTGCTTCTTCGAGCTGCTGACGGGCATGAGCAACGTGCTGCTCTTCCAGTTCGCCGCACGGGTTGCCGTCGAGGTCGACGCGAATCGCCCCAGGCTTAACGCCGTACAGATAGCGCCAGCTCGAAGTATAAAGACGTAAAGCGGCACGAAGCTGGGTTTTGCTGAGATTCATCTCACCCCCAACGCGCTCAACGAGATCCTGAAAAATACCGACTTTCAGGGGGCGAGCTTCACCTTCAGCGCTGAAGCACTGTGGGAAACGTTCGGCCAGAAATGCGATAACTTCTTTACTGCTATTCAACTTAGGTTGATTTTCCATGAAATTTCCTGATTACAACGGACGTAGCCAACAAGCCGCAGGCATGAACAGGCGCCATTATAATGACGCCATCGCTAAATGCTACGTTATCCGTTGATTATCCTGCGACGTGGGTGAATATTTTTTGATAGTCGGTCGCAGAAATGAGTTTTTCCAGCTGCGCTACCAGTTCCGTAAGCCCTTGTTCATCCTCAGCGGTGAAGCGGGCGTACGCGATGCTGTCGATATCCAGGACGCCAATAATCTGACCGTTCACCCGCAGCGGGAAGACAATCTCCGAATTGCTGGCGGCATCACATGCGATATGCCCGTCAAAGGCGTGAACATCCTCCACGCGCTGCACGCGATTCTGCGAAACGGCAGTACCGCAAACGCCCCGCCCAACCGGAATTCGCACGCAGGCCAGCTTGCCCTGGAAGGGCCCGAGCACCAGCGTATCGCCTTCGAGTAGGTAGAACCCGGCCCAGTTTACCTCACTCAGCCGCTCAAACAGCAGCGCGCTGGTATTAGAGATCGTGGCCAGAAAACTGGTTTCTCCTGCCATTAATGCCTGAAAATCACGGTTCAGATCCGCGTAAAATTCTGTTTTGTTCATTATGTAATCACTTAGTTGTCTTACTCTCGTACACTGACTGCCTAATAAAATAAGCATTAAATGCGTTCAGGCTCAAGATGAATTCATTCCTGGGTTAATATAGTGAAATACATTCATTGCCGTACGTAATAAATGCCACTAAAAACACCCCAGATTACGCCAGCGAAAAAGATGACCGTACATGCGGTCGGTTCGCCGTTGCCTCAGGCCCACTATCACCGCTGCCCGCAGTGCGACATTCTGTTTCGCCTGCCGGTGCTTAAGCGCAATCAGAGCGCCTGGTGCCCACGCTGCAGCGCCAAAATACGCGACGGCCGCGACTGGTCGCTTTCGCGCCTCGGCAGTATGGCGATCGCCATGATGCTGCTGATGCCTTTCGCCTGGATGGAGCCTTTACTGCGTTTGCACCTGCTCGGCGTGCGTATCGACGCTAACGTATTACAGGGCATCTGGCAAATGACCGACCAGGGCGATCCGCTGACGGCGGCGATGGTGCTATTTTGTGCCATTGGCGCGCCGGCCCTGCTGGTTATCTCCATCGCCTATCTTTGGCTAGGCAACGTGCTGGGGATGAACCTGCGCCCGGTGCTGCTGATGCTGGAGCGGCTAAAAGAGTGGGTGATGCTCGATATCTACCTGGTGGGCATCGGCGTGGCCTCGATCAAGGTCCAGGATTACGCGTTCCTGCAGCCCGGCGTCGGGCTTATCGCCTTTGTCTCATTGACGCTGCTCAGCATCCTCACGCTCATTCACATGAACGTCGAAGAGCTGTGGGAGCGATTCTATCCCGAGCGCCCGGCGCTGCGCCCGGACCCGAATCTGCAGGTGTGCACCGGCTGCCACTATACCGGGCACCGCGACGCCCGCGGACGCTGCCGTCGCTGCCATACGCCGCTACGCCACCGTCGGCCGCAGAGCCTGCAGAAGAGCTGGGCGGCGCTGATTGCCTCGATGATGTTCCTGCTCCCCGCCAACCTGCTGCCGATCTCGATTATCTACGTTAACGGCGCGCGCCAGGACGATACGATCCTCTCCGGGATTCTGTCGCTGGCCAACAGCAACGTCGCCATTGCCGGCGTGGTGTTTATCGCCAGTATTCTGGTGCCGTTTACCAAAGTTATTGTGTTGTTTACGCTGCTGGTCAGCATACAATTCAGGTGCGAACAGGGGCTGCGCACCCGTATCCTGCTGCTGCGGCTGATTACCTGGATTGGCCGCTGGTCGATGCTCGATCTTTTCGTTATCTCATTAACCATGTCGCTGATAAACCGCGATCAACTCCTCGCTTTTACGATGGGGCCTGCTGCGGTATATTTCGGCGCCGCGGTAATATTAACTATCCTTGCTGTTGAATGGCTGGACAGCCGCTTACTTTGGGACGCACATGAGTCAGGAAACGCCCGCTTCGCCGACTGAAGCCAAAATTAAAACCAAACGTCGCATCTCGCCATTCTGGCTGCTGCCGGTCATCGCGCTGATGATCGCCAGCTGGCTGATCTGGACCAGCTATAGCGATCGCGGGACGACGATCACTATCGACTTTCAGTCGGCTAACGGGATTGTCCCCGGACGCACGCCTATCCGCTATCAGGGGGTAGAAGTGGGCACGGTGCAGAATATCTCGCTGAGTAAAGACCTGAGTAAGATAGAGGTTTCGGCCAGCGTCAAAAGCGATATGAAAGATGCCCTGCGCAAGGACACGCAGTTCTGGCTGGTCACGCCGAAAGCCTCGCTGGCGGGCGTTTCCGGCCTTGATGCGCTGGTCGGCGGCAACTATATCGGCATGATGCCGGGTCGGGGCGAACCTGAGGACCACTTTGTCGCCCTCGATACCCAGCCGAAGTACCGTATCAATAACGGCGAGCTGATGATTCATCTCCACGCCGCGGATCTCGGCTCGCTAACCAGCGGGTCGCTGGTCTATTTTCGCAAAATTCCCGTTGGCCGGGTCTACGACTATGCGCTTAACGACGGCAACCAGGGCGTCACCATTGACGTGCTGATCGAGCGCCGCTTTACCAATCTGGTTAAAAAAGGCACCCGCTTCTGGAACGTTTCGGGCGTCAAGGCCGACGTCGGGTTTAGCGGCGCTAAAGTGGAACTGGAAAGCCTTTCGGCCCTGGTTAACGGGGCGATTGCCTTCGATTCCCCCGACGATTCCAAAGTCGCTCAGCAAAACGATGAGTTCGGGCTGTACGAAGATTTGGCCCACAGCCAGCGCGGCGTGCTGGTGACGCTCGATTTACCCGACGGCACGGGCCTGAAAGCCGGCTCTACGCCGCTGATGTACCAGGGTCTCGAGGTCGGACAGCTGACTAAGCTCAACCTCCAGCCCGGGAGTAAAGTCACCGGCGAGATGACCGTCGATCCCAGCGTCGTAACCCTGCTGCGTGATAAGACGCTTATTCAGATGAAAAAGCCGAAAATTTCGCTGGATAACCCAAGCCTCAGCGCCCTGCTGACCGGTAATACCTTTGAGCTGGTTCCGGGAGAGGGTGAGGCGCGCAGCCACTTCGTGGTGCTGCCGGCGGATAAATCGCTGCTGGAGGAGCCCAACGTCGCCGCCATCACGCTGACGGCATCGGAGAGCTTCGGCATTGACGCCGGACAGCCGCTGGTGCTGCACGGCGTGAAAATCGGCCAGGTGCTGGAGCGCAGGCTGACGGCGAAAGGCGTCACCTTCCAGGTGGCCATTACGCCGGAATACCGCGACCTGGTGCACGGAGACAGCAAATTTGTGGTCAACAGCCGCCTCGACGTTAAGGTTGGCCTCGACGGCATTAAGGTGCTTGGCGCCAGCGCCAGCGAATGGGTTGACGGCGGGATCCGCATTATTCCCGGCGCCAAAGGGGCGATTCAGTCCAGCTACCCGCTGTATGCCAATATGGAAAAAGCGCAGGAGAATAGCCTGAGCGACGTCCCGACCACCACCCTTAGCCTCACGGCGGAAACGCTGCCGGATGTGCAGGAAGGCTCGGTGGTGCTCTACCGCAAGTTTGCCGTGGGCGAGGTGACCTCCGTCAGGCCGCGCAGCAACGCGTTTGATATCGACCTGCACATTAAGCCGGAATATCGTCATCTGCTCACCGGCAACAGCGTGTTCTGGGCAGAAGGCGGCGCGAAGGTCCAGCTCGACGGCAACGGCCTGACCGTGCAGGCTTCGCCGCTGGCTCGCGCCCTGAAAGGGGCAATCAGCTTTGACGAGCTGAGCGGCACCAGCGCCAGTGCCCGCAGCGGTAATAAGCGTATTCTGTATGCTTCAGAGACCGCCGCCCGCGCGGTAGGTGGCCAGATAACCCTGCACGCCTTCGACGCGGGAAAACTCTCCTCCGGCATGCCTATCCGCTACCTGGGGATTAACATCGGCCAGATCCAATCGCTAAACCTGATCACCGCCAAAAACGAAGTGCAGGCGAAAGCCGTGCTCTACCCGGAGTACGTAGATACCTTCGCCCGCGGAGGCACCCGATTCTCGGTGATCACCCCGCAAATTTCCGCGGCGGGCGTCGAGCATCTGGATACCATCTTCCAGCCGTATATCAACGTTGAGCCAGGTCGGGGCACGCCGCGCCGTGACTTCGAAATCCAGGAAACGACCATTAGCGACTCTCGCTATATCGATGGCCTGAGCATCGTGGTTGAGGTTCCGGAAGCCGGTTCGCTGGATATCGGCACGCCGGTGCTGTTCCGTGGCCTCGAGGTGGGGACGGTCACCGGGCTGACGCTGGGATCGCTGTCGGACCGCGTGATGGTCAAACTGCGTATCAGCAAGCGTTACCAGTATCTGGTGCGTAACAACTCGGTGTTCTGGCTCTCTTCCGGCTACAACCTCGACTTTGGCCTGATTGGCGGAGTGGTGAAAACCGGGACCTTCAATCAGTTCATTCGCGGCGGCATCTCCTTTGCCACCCCGCCGGGCACGCCGCTGGCGCCAAAAGCGCAGGATGATAAGCACTTCCTGCTGCTGGAGAGCGAGCCGAAAGAGTGGCGCGAATGGGGCACCGCCCTGCCGCGCTAGCTCGCGGATTGTTGGAGCTCAGCCGCCGCCCCAGCGCCTGAGCTCCGCGCTGGCTAAACGCTCCGGTGTCCGATGCCGGAGCGTTTATGGTAAACTGCGCACCCTTTTTTCTTGTGGTGCGCTCCAGTGGCTCAAAACGCTGTCTTTTTTCCTGACGAATTCCTCGCTCAAATGCGTGCGGCAATGCCGACACATCTCTCTTTCGATGATTTTATTGCCGCCTGCCAACGTCCGCTACGCCGCAGCATCCGCGTTAACACGCTGAAAACCAGCGTGGCCGACTTTCTGCAGCTGGTCGCCCCCTACGGCTGGCAGCTTACGCCGGTGCCGTGGTGCGCAGAGGGATTTTGGATCGAGCGCGAGGACGAGGAGTCTCTGCCGTTAGGCAGCACCGCAGAGCACCTCAGCGGACTCTTCTATATTCAGGAAGCCAGCTCAATGCTGCCGGTGGCCGCCCTGTTTGCCGATGGCGATATGCCGCAGCGGGTGATGGATGTCGCCGCCGCGCCGGGGTCAAAAACCACACAAATCGCCGCCAGGATGGGGAATAAAGGCGGGATCCTCGCCAACGAATACTCCGCCAGCCGGGTCAAGGTCCTGCATGCCAATATCAGCCGCTGCGGAATAAGCAACGTTGCGCTGACGCATTTCGATGGCCGGGTATTTGGCGCCGCGCTGCCGGAAAGCTTTGATGCGATCCTGCTCGACGCCCCCTGCTCCGGTGAAGGCGTGGTGCGCAAGGATCCCGAGGCCTTGAAAAACTGGTCCCCGGAAAGCAATCAGCAGATTGCGGCAACCCAGCGCGAGCTTATCGATAGCGCCTTTCACGCCCTGCAGCCGGGCGGTACGCTGGTGTACTCAACCTGCACCCTGAACCGCGAAGAAAATGAGGACGTGGTACAGTGGCTGCTGGCCCGCTATCCGCAGGCGGTGGAGACGCTGCCTCTCGGCTCGCTCTTCCCCCAGGCCAGCGAGGCCCTGACGGCGGAGGGCTTTCTTCACGTCTTCCCGCAGATTTATGACTGCGAGGGCTTCTTCGTTGCCCGTCTGCGTAAAATCGCCGCCGTTGAACCGCTGCCGGCGCCGGGCTACAAGGTGGGCAAGTTTCCGTTTATCCCGATGAAGCGCCGGGAAAGCGCCGCCGTGTCGGACGCCGCGGCGGCCGTTGGTCTGCGCTGGGATGAGAGCCATACCCTCTGGCAGCGCGATAAGGAAATTTGGCTATTCCCGCAGGCCCTGGAAGCGTTTATTGGCAAGATCCGCTTTTCGCGAATTGGCATCCGTCTGGCGGAAACGCACAACAAGGGCTTCCGCTGGCAGCACGAGGCGGTCATCGCCCTTGCCGCATCCGCGACGCCTTTTGCGCTGACGGAGAGTGAGGCCGAAGAGTGGTATCGCGGCCGCGATATTTACCCGCAAACCCCACCGCAGCAGGACGAAGCGATCGTCACATACCAGGGCGCAACCCTCGGCCTGGCGAAAAAAGTGGGTTCACGCCTGAAGAACAGCTATCCCCGCGAGCTGGTGCGTGACGGGAAGCTATTTGCCGGCAAGGTGTGATTGAGCGCAAAAAAACAGCACTTTTTCACTGGCTATTTGCGCCCCATTGTCTACGCTGAAAAATGGCGGCCTTAACTGGTCGTACCACAACTCAGCAGACAAACGGGGTGAATATATGAGTAAAACAAACATACGCATCGGCGCGTTTGAAATAGACGACGCCGAACTGCACGGCGAACAGCAGGGGGAGCGAACGTTAAGCATTCCCTGCAAATCCGATCCGGATTTGTGTATGCAGCTCGACGGTTGGGATGCTGACACCAGCGTTCCGGCTATTCTCGATGGCCGACATTCCGTTCTCTACCGTAAGCACTACGATCAACAATCTGACGCCTGGGTCATGCGCGTAGCCTGACTCAAAAAGAACCCGTCGCCTGAGACGGGTTATTTACCCCCATTCTCGTTAAACTCCCCTATACTTATTAGCATGTTAACCTGAACATGTGGCCAGGATGTTTGCCTTAGTTTTGTTCATTTGTTACCTGGACGGCGGCTGCGAGGACATTGTCGTGGATGTTTACGACGACGAACGACGCTGTGTGGTCGCCATGGACGATCAGCGGATCCGCCATGGCGGCTGCTTTCCGGTAGAAGATTTTATCGACGGTTTCTGGCGCCCCGCCAGCGAATACAGCGATTTCTAGCCTGCCTGCTGCAGCTGCACAAGGGTCAGCTCGCCGCCAAAGACGGCCCCGGTATCAATATAGTGCTGGTTATCGCTGTCGTAGCGCTGCCTGAGCGGCGTATGGCCAAACCAGAAATGATCGGCGCCGCCAATCGCCCCGTGTCGTCCAGCTAGATGCTCCGTCAGGCGCTGACGGTTCCACAGGACCTGAGTTGCATCCACCGGCTGCTGCCAGCGATAGCACGCCGCCGGATAATCCGCGTGGGCAATAACGTGGGTCTGCGAGCCGGCGCGGAGCTCAATAATCAACGGCAGCCGACGGCAGCGGGCAAAGAGCGGCGCCATCTGCCGCCGCGCCTCCGACGAACTCTCCTGATACCAGCGCCCGCCGTTGAGCATCCACAGCGCCATCTTTCCGCTCTCCTGCGCCTCCAGCGCCATCTGCTCGTGGTTGCCCCGCACCGCGCGAAACCAGCGCCGGTCGAGGAGGCCCAGCGTTGCCGCGCTTTGCGGCCCGCGATCGATCAGATCGCCCACGGAGATAAGCAGATCCTGGTACGGGTCAAACCTGAGCAGCCGCAGCTTCGCCGCCAGCAGCGCAAGGCAGCCGTGCAGGTCTCCGACGAGCCAAATATTACGCCAGAGTGAACCATCAAGATGCTGATACATATTGATCCTCCTGCCACAATTATAGCGAGATATTTCTCCTGTTCTCCTCCCTGAAACACACTTCAATAAAATTTAAACGAAACGGAAATATAGTCCGCCAGGGCATTAATCTCGCGCCTGACTCTCATTAAAATAGAGGCTAAATAACGCCGAGGTATTCATCGTGACGGACAATAGCCTGCATTCAGCCTACGTACTACAGCCACAGACAAATCTAATTACCGATCTGGTGATGGGCAGACTTATTCCCGCGCCAATCTGGCAAAAGCGTAATTACCGGCTTAAGTTCCTGCTGCGAACCGCATTATTTTATACGCCAACCCGGACCATGCTGGATAATCTCGCGGCGCGGCCCAACTTCAGCCAGCTGCTCGCCGCTCAGGTGACGCTGCCGGGAAAAGTTCATCGTCAGTACCTGAGGCGCGGGCTCAACGCCGGCCAGCGCGCCGCGGCGATCGTCAGCCACTATCAGTATATCGATACCTTACCCACCGGCCGGCTGGGTGCCGCCATGACCGCGGTGCAGGAGATGCCGCTGCTGGCGCTGCAGGGCAAAGATGACGCCCGGTTTACGCTGTCCGCCTCCTCGGCCGGGAAAGCCGAGCGCGAAGGCGAAACCACGCTTTGGCTGCGCGACGGGAGCCAGACGCTGCTGGCCAGCGCGACGTTTAGCGTGGTGCGCGACCAGGAGCAGTGGCAGCTGACCATCGGCGGGCTGCAGGGGCCGCGGCGCAACGTCCCGCACGAGGTGATAAAACAGGCTACTCGTGCCTGCTACGGCCTGTTTCCTAAGCGTCTGCTGCTGGAGTTTATCTGGGCGCTGGCGGCGCAAAGCAATATCCAGGCAATTTATGGCGTGAGCGATAACGGCCATGTTTTCAGAGCATTACGCTATCGTTTAAGTAAAGGACGCCACTTCCACGCCAGCTATGACGAGTTCTGGAAGTCTATTGAGGGCGAGGCCGACGGCGCGTGGCGCTGGCGCTTACCGCTGCGCCTTGAGCGCAAGTCGCTGGAGGAGATTGCCAGCAAAAAGCGCGCCGAGTATCGCCGCCGCTTCCTGCTGCTCGACGAGCTGAACGCCGAGGTTATCGCCCTCACCGCCGGCTCCCGCCAGGCGTAGCTTGCCAATAAATAAACGCCGTTTTCACAACGGCGTTTGCATCTTATCCTGCGGTTTCGTTACTATCATCACTTCTTCGTTTCCGTTCAGGTAGCCATTGAAGTTATGAGTAAAGCAGAAGCAGTGCTGTTGGCTATCGTCTTGATTATTTTGACGGCTTCCCTGTGGTTTATTTTCAGCGGCGAAATCTGGTCCCTGGTCAGCTATCTGGAGACGCAGCTATATCCCTCTTTAGTGGCGCCGGAATAATCCCTTTGGTTTATTTACACACGCCAGCTGCGCGTTTTTTTGCGGCATAAAAGTAACTAAAAATAAGCCTCGGGTCGCGTTGACAGCATCTAACTCAATTATCTGACAAAAATTTATGCCCGCCCACCCGATGAATGTCGCTAGAGAATGAGGAATGGGAGCCTTTTTCGCAAAACCCGCGATCGCCATCTCCTCTAATGCAAGAGGTGGAAAGCACATCCCGCGCGCTGTTTTTCTGTAAAGGAAATGTGAATGCGTTTTTTGTTGTGGTATAAGGGGAAAAGGTCGCATCGGGAAATGAGGGATCGTCTCGGGCCTTGCTAGATAATATTTTGAAAAATATAGATAAAAAGAGACCGAACACGATTCCTGTATTCGGTCCAGGGAAATGGCTCTTGGGAGAGAGCCGTGCGCTAAAAGTTGGCATTAATGCAGGCTAAGTCGCCTTGCCTTATAAGAATAGTTTACCGCGTCAGGTTTTCCAGTCCGCAACAAAAGTGGGCCAATAATTCCTGGTAAAATCGCGGAAACGCATAAAAAAACCGCCGTTCCTGTCGCAGGAAAACGGCGGTTTTTTCATTTTAATACAGTCAGATAGTTCTAAAGATCAGCAAAGTTTTTGCGCTCGCTCGATAAAGGGTGCCAGGCTCATTTTTTGCCCCGGATGCTGGGGGTCATCGACCTGGATCACAGAAATCGGCTGACCGCTGGTTTTACCGGCCTTAACCTGCTCAATAGCAATATCATTTAACGGATACTGCACCAGCGTGCTGGGATTGATGGCGAACAGCGCATTTCCCGGACGACAGGTCAGCATTACCTCTTCACGGTTAAATGCCCAGCTATCTTTACCGACTTCAAAGCGGCTAACGGTGATAACCTGCGGGGCCGCAAGCGCGGCGCCGGAGCTTGCAAGTAACATCAGTGTCAGAACAATTTTTTTCATGATTTAACCAGTTAATTCAATAAGGTTCCCAGGTCGCAAACAGGCTGACGGCCAGCAGCGCCAGCGCCCCCAGCGCCATCTCCACCTGCGTGGTACGCAAAATGAGCCGCTCTGCCCGCGCGTCGTTCAGCGACATTCGAGGTACCAGAACATACCGGTTCACCAGCGCGATTGCCACCATCCCCGCGACCAGAGCACATTTGATCAACAGCATTCGTCCCCACGGCGAATCGCTGAAAAATCCGCCCTGAATCAGCAGCGTATTCACCATGCCGCTGACAATAGTGCCGGCCACCGCCAGATGCCCGTAGCGCGAAAAGCGCATCATGGCGCTAATCGCCGCCTGCCGCCAGCGCCCCTGCAGCAAACGCAGGCAGTAGATAAACGGCAGCAGCCCGCCAAACCAGCCGGCGACGCAGAACAGATGCACGGCATGATTGGCGCGCTGCAGCGCCCCCAGCCCGCCTTCGCTCATCGCCGCATGGCCCACGCCCGCCAGTAAAAGCAGCTGCGCGCAAAGCAGCACCAGCAGCAGTCGCGCCGAATGGTGCGGCTTAAGCCAGACGACGATAAGCGTGACCCAGGCCAGCAGAATTTGCCACACCCAGACGCTGCCAAACCGCGTGCCGGCGACGGCCTGCCAGATAGCGGGCTGCCAGACATCGGGCCAGCCTTCGCCCATCAGGCCGCCCTGTGCCATTAGCATCAGCAGCGCTGAAAGCGCGCTGATCAACAGCAGATGGCGCAGTAGCGGATAAAATCGCTGCATCAGCAGGCGACGCAGCGTCGATGGCGCCCACCACGCGCCGTACAGCACGCAGCCGAAAGCCACCATCAGCGAGCCGAAGTGGACAAACCGTAGGATGATATAGAGTGACGCGAGCATCGTTTATTTAACGGTAAAGTGGTACTGCCCTTTGGTCTTATGACCGTCGACGGAGACCACGTGCCAGTCAACGGTATAGTCTCCCGGCGATAAGGGCTGCGCCAGCGGGACCACCAGCTGCGCTTTATTATCATCGCTAAGCGCCAGCTTGCCGGTCGCCACCGCGTTTTGCTGAGGGCCGCTAAGCGTCACGCCGCTGAAGCGGGTTTCGATACCCTCGGAAAAGTTCAGCGTTAGCGCCTGCGGCGAGGCGTTCACCGTCGAATCCGCGGCGGGAGTTTGCTGCTGCAGGTGTGCGTGGGCGAAAGCGCCGGCGCTGGCCAGGAAACCGGCGAGAAGAGCGGCTGCGCGCAGCGTGCTTGCGGCGAGGATACGCATAATCGTCATTCCTTTTCGTTATGTATGTAGCACAGAGAATAACCCTGTATAATGGCGTAGTCGAGCCATGCGTATCAGTCTTAGGTCACGCTCGGCAAGCTTTAGGTATCATCCAGGAGAAACCAATGGAAAATAATCTGGCAAAAATCTCGCAGGACGAGATGGACAAGGTCAACGTCGATCTTGCGGCGGCCGGCGTCGCCTTTAAAGAACGTTATAATATGCCGGTGGTCGCCGATTTGGTCGAAAGAGAGCAGCCTGCTCATCTCCGGGACTGGTTCCGCGAACGCCTGATCGCCCATCGACTGGCATCCGTATCACTCTCACGCCTGCCCTATGAACCCAAAACAAAATAATTCAGCCCCCCTGTGGAGACCCGGGTTGGCAAGACCGGTACATTCTATTACGCTGACCCCTTTGACCAGGAGCGCGCTATGCTACGCGTAATCGATACAGAAACCTGCGGACTGCAGGGCGGCATCGTAGAGATCGCCTCTGTCGATATTGTCGATGGCCAGATAACCAATCCGATGAGCCATCTGGTCCGCCCCGATCGCCCTATCAGCCCGCAGGCGATGGCCATTCATCACATCACCGAAGAGATGGTCGCCGACCAGCCGTGGATTGAAGAGATTGTCCCGCACTATTTGGGCAGCCCGTGGTACGTCGCCCACAACGCCAGCTTTGACCGGCGGGTGTTGCCGGAGATGCACGGCGACTGGATTTGCACCATGAAGCTGGCGCGCCGCCTGTGGCCGGGGATTAAATACAGCAACATGGGGCTTTATAAGTCGCGCAAGCTGAACGTCGCCACGCCCGCCGGCCTGCACCACCACCGCGCGCTGTATGACTGCTATATCACCGCCGCGCTGCTGCTTGATATTATCAACGTCTCCGGCTGGTCGCCTGACGATATGGCGACCATCACCGGCCGTCCGGCGCTGTTGACCACCTTTACCTTTGGTAAGTATCGCGGCAAGCCGGTGGCGGAAGTGGCGGAAAACGATCCGGGCTATCTTCGCTGGCTGTTCAACAATCTGGATCGGATGAGCCCCGAGCTGCGCTTAACCCTTAAGCACTATCTCGGGGACTAAGCGCCGGTCCTAGACGTCGGCCTGGCCTGGCAGCGTGCCCTGCGCCAGGCCTATCAGAAACGCGTACTCGAGAGCCACGCCCTCATAGCTTTTAAAACGCCCCGATTTCCCGCCGTGCCCTGAGTCCATATCGGTACACAGCAGCAGCAGATTATCGTTCGTCTTCAGCTCACGCAGCTTCGCGACCCATTTTGCCGGTTCCCAGTACTGCACCTGGGAGTCGTGTAGCCCGGTGGTCACCAGCATATGCGGATAGGCCTGAGCCGTTACGTTATCGTAGGGGCTGTAGCCCTTCATATAGCGATAATAGGTCTCATCCTGCGGGTTGCCCCACTCTTCAAACTCCCCGGTCGTTAGCGGAATGGACTCGTCGAGCATGGTGGTGAGCACGTCAACAAAGGGGACCTGCGCCACCACGCCGTGAAACAGCTCCGGGCGCTGGTTGATCGCCACGCCCATTAGCATTCCACCGGCGCTGCCGCCCATACCGTAGCACAGCTGCGGGTCGCCGTAGCCCTGCTTGAGCAGCGCATCGCAGACGTCGAGGTAATCGTTGAAGGTATTGTTCTTACAAAGAAACTTGCCGTCTTCGTACCACTGCTGCCCCAGCTCGCCGCCGCCGCGCACGTGGGCAATGGCGAAAACGAAGCCGCGGTCGAGCAGGCTCAGGCGACTGGCGCTGAAATCCGCATCCTCGCTGGCGCCGTAGGACCCGTAGGCGTAGACCAGCAGCGGGCTGGCGCCTTGGCGGAAATAGTCGTGTCGGTAGACCAGCGAGACCGGAACCTCCACGCCGTCACGGGCCTGAATCCACAGATGCTCGCTGCGGTAATGGCTGGCATCGAAACCTTTGACCTCCTGCTGCTTGAGAACGCGGCGTTCACCGGTATCCATATCCAGCTCAAACAGCGTATCCGGCGTGGTCATCGAGGAGTAGCCGTAGCGTAAGCGCGCGGTTTCCGGCTCCGGATTATAGGCAAGCCAGGTGACGTAGGCCGGGTCATCAAAGGCAATCCCCACCGCTTCCCGGGTCTTGCGGTTGATCTGCCGCAGGCTGGTAAGCCCGTGCTGGCGCTCCTCCACCACCAGCCAGTCGGTAAACAGGGTAAAGCCTTCCAGCATCACGTCATCGCGCGGCGGGATCAGAGCCTGCCACTGCTGCTCGTCGCGCTGATGCGTGCGGTAAAGGCCGAAGTTTTTGCCTTCCCGATTTGAGCGCAGGTAGAACGCGTGCTGATAGTGATCGAGGCTGTATTCATGATCTTTGCGCCGCGGCAGAAAGCACACCGGCTCGGCGTCGGGCATTTCAGCATTCAGCAGCCGCACTTCGCTGGTGGTCGCGCTGGCAAGGTAGATAACCACGAACTGCTGCGAGGTGGTCTTGTGCACGCTGACGTAAAAGGTTTCATCCTGCTCTTCGTACACCAGCACGTCCGCGTCCGTCGGGGTGCCGACGGTATGTCGCCAGACCTGATACGGCAGCAGCGTGGTGGGATGTTTACGGACGTACCACAGCGTGCATGAGTCGTTGCTCCAGGCGAATTCCGGGGAGACGTTCTCCAGCACTTCGGGATACCAGCTGCCGTCGGAGAGGTTGCACAAACGCAGGCTGTACTGCCGCCGGGAGAGGTAATCTTCCGCCAGCGCCATCAGCGCGTTGTCCGGGGAGATCCCCAGCCCGCCGAGGGTGTAGAACTCGCTTTTCGCCGCGCGCTGATTGCTATCGAGCAGCAGATCCCACGGGTCCCACTCCTCTTTCAGCACCGACTGGCGCTGGTAAATGGCGTATTCGCAGCCCGGCTCATAGACCTGACGATAGCGATAGCCATTTTTACTGTAAGGCGCGGAGACTTCGCGCTGGGGGATGCGATCGATGATCTCCTTCAGCACCCGGTCCTGCAGGCTGCGCTGGGTCTCCATCACCGCTTTGCCGTAGGCATTCTCCTCGCGCAGATACTCCAGAACCGCCGGCTGCGCGCGCTCGTCATCACGTAGCCAGAAGTAGTTATCAATACGCGTATCGCCATGTAAAGCCATAGCGTGGGGGATCCGTTTCGCTTTTGGTAGCATCTCTTTGTTCTTCTTCGGCTTAATTTATGCGCACAACGTTAATCGACGCGCGTCCGGACGGCAAGACAAGAAATCTTCCCGGCATCAATCGCTCTGTCCGAAGGGTTGAAAACGACCACGGCGCTGTGACGCCCGGCTGCAGGGCAACCGCGGGTGAGATAACGCCGGAGAGAGGGTCATCTCCGGCGTGCGCGAGGTCAGGCCAGGAGATGACTGGTATATAAAGGGTGGCAAAAGTCGCCGGCGATGCAAGCGGAACGTGATGATTTAAGAGGAAAGAGCCTGCTTTTGTGCCTGAATATCCTGTTCGATCTCAGCGCGTACCTCCGCAGGGATCTTCAGCGCTTCGCCCAGCGCGTTGAGGTAGCTGCGCTCCATAAAGTGGTCGATATCAATCACCGCGCAGCTCAGATAGTAGACCTCCAGCGCGTCCTGCTCGCTGCTGATGCCCTGCGCCAGCCGCTGCGGATCGAGGGGCTGGGTGAGCGCGCGATCGATAAGCACCCGTCCCTGCACGTCGATATTGGCCGCGCGCAGCTGCTCTTCGATGCTCGCCCGCTCGTTTTCATCAATATGCCCGTCGCTTTTGGCCGCAAAAACCAGCGCCTGAATCAGCCGCTCGCTGCGGGCATCAGGCTCAGGTGCAGCCGGAACCAGCCCGGCCGGCTGTGGCGAAGCGGCGCGCATCTTCTGCTGATACTTGTTCCACAGCACGCTTCCTGCCACCGCGCCGCCGCCAACCAGCAGCGCGCTGGTGCCGTATTTCGCCAGCAGCTTACGCGACGATTTACTGGCGACCAGCAGCCCCGCCAGGCCGCCCAGCGCGCCGGGCAGCAGCAGATTTTTACCGCCAGAGCGATCGTCAGATGAAGAAGATTGACCCTGCTGACCCAGCAGAGACTGAAGTTGATTAAGCCAGTTAGCCATGATTTCCTCGTTGCACAATAGGCGTTGTCATCAGCCTAAACGACGAGATGTCAGGAAATGTTATCCATGGCTAAAGATGCGCAAATTCCGGGTGGCTCAGGCCGCTTTCGCCTTACGCGGTTTGGCCACCGCTTTTTCCGCCGCACCGTCGTCTATGCCGTCGTCCGCGCGGGCGCTGATGGCGTCATCGCTGGCGTCAGACGACGCCTGCTCATCGTCATCCCCCTGCCCGGCGGCGTGCTCTTCCGCTTCGGGGAGTTTTCCGGACTTCATAATGTGATGTAAGGTGTCTTTACGCTCTGCCAGCCACATCGCCATTTCGTCACGCTGGGCTTCATCAAGCGTTAGCGGGCAGTCTACCAGCCAGTCGTTAAGGACCTCGGCAAGATCGAGCATTTTGTCGTAAGCATCGGCCTCTTTTTTGCTGGTAAAAGACATTTTTTCCTCACCTTCGCGAATCACCACATATTTGATTTCAACCGCCATTGTGCAGCCCCTTCTTTATACTGTGTTTATATACAGTATATCAAATTTAGGGCCAGGACTCAACTCACGCGCATAAAGACAGACGCAAACGTTTTCGTTTATACTGCGGCGCATGTTTTTTTACTGCGGAAGAGAGTCATGACTGTATTAGGCACAGCGCTGCGCCCTGCGGCGACGCGAGTTATGCTGTTAGGTTCCGGCGAGCTGGGTAAGGAAGTCGCCATCGAGTGTCAACGTCTGGGCATTGAGACCATCGCCGTCGATCGCTACCCTGACGCGCCGGCCATGCAGGTTGCGCACCGTTCGCATGTCGTTAACATGCTGCACGGCGATGCCCTGCGCGCCCTAATTGAACAAGAAAAACCCGACTTTATCGTGCCGGAAATTGAAGCCATCGCCACCGACACGCTGGTCGAGCTGGAGCAGTGTGGGCAAAAAGTCGTTCCCACCGCGCGGGCCGCAAAGCTAACCATGAACCGCGAAGGCATTCGCCGCCTGGCCGCTGAAGAGCTGCAGCTCCCAACCTCATCCTATCGTTTTGCCGACAGTGAAGCCGCCTTTAACGACGCGGTGAGCGAAATTGGCCTGCCGTGTATCGTCAAGCCGGTGATGAGCTCTTCCGGCAAAGGACAAAGCTTTATCCGCCGTCACGAACAGCTGGCCGAAGCGTGGCAGTACGCCCAGCAGGGCGGCCGCGCCGGCGCCGGTCGCGTTATTGTCGAGGGCGTAGTGAACTTCGATTTTGAAATCACCCTGCTCACCGTCAGCGCGGTCGACGGCGTGCACTTCTGCGCCCCGGTCGGCCACCGTCAGGAAGACGGCGACTACCGCGAATCCTGGCAACCCCAGCAGATGAGCGAGCTGGCGCTGGCGCGCGCGCAGGAGATTGCCCGCAACGTGGTGCTGGCGCTCGGCGGCTACGGCCTGTTCGGCGTCGAGCTGTTCGTGTGCGGCGATGAGGTGATTTTTAGCGAAGTCTCGCCGCGTCCGCACGATACCGGAATGGTCACGCTCATTTCGCAGGATCTGTCGGAGTTCGCCCTCCACGTCCGCGCCTTCCTCGGCCTGCCGGTAGGGGCGATTCGCCAGTATGGCCCGGCGGCTTCGGCGGTGATCCTGCCGCAGCTCACCAGCAGCGACGTCACCTTCGGCAACCTGCAGGCCGCGGTCGGCGCGGGCCTGCAGGTGCGCCTGTTCGGTAAGCCAGAAATTGACGGTTCCCGTCGCCTGGGCGTCACGCTGGCGGTGGCGGAGAGCGTGGATGAGGCGGTGGCGCGCGCCAAAGCCGCAGCGTCAGCGGTGGTGGTTGAGGGATAAAAAAACCCGGTAGCGTTGCCGCTTACCGGGTCAGAACTGAGGCGCGAAAATTACTTCGCGCCTTCTACCGCTTCACGAGCCAGAGTGGTGATGCGGTCGTAATCGCCTGCTTCCAGCGCATCCGCCGGTACCAGCCATGAACCGCCGATACACAGGACGCTGTTCAGCGCCAGGTAGTCGCGGTAGTTAGCCGGAGAGATCCCGCCGGTCGGGCAGAAACGAATGTGGGCGAACGGACCACCAATCGCCTGCAGCGCCTTCACGCCGCCGTTGGCTTCAGCCGGGAAGAATTTAAACTCTTTCAGGCCGTACTGCATGCCCAGCATCAGCTCGGATACGGTGCTGATACCCGGGATCAGTGGAATCGTCCCCTCTTCCGTTGCCGCCTTGAGCAGAGAATCGGTCAGGCCCGGGCTGATCGCAAACTGCGCTCCCGCCTCGGTCACTTCTTTCAGCTGTGCCGCGTTAGTTACGGTACCGGCGCCGACAATCGCGTCCGGGACTTCTTTAGCGATAGCGCGGATGGCATCCAGCGCGCATTCGGTGCGCAGGGTCACTTCCAGTACGCGTACGCCGCCTGCAACCAGCGCTTTTGCCATCGGCACGGCGTGTTCCAGCTTTTTCACCACGATCACCGGGACAACCGGGCCGGAGGTGAGGATTGCTTCTGCAGTTGTTTTCCAGTTTTTCATCAGAGTTTCTCTCTCGCCAGATCTACAAATTGTATGGTCTTAAAAAGTGATGCAGGTTGCGCCCTGTTCGGCTCCGGAGAGTTTCTCCCGCAGCGCAGAGAACATTTCACGACCGGTCCCGACGCGCGAACCGCTCAGGTCAGGAATATGCGGCTGCCGCGCGGCCAGTTCGGCATCGTCCACCAGCAGCGTCAGCTCGCCGGTCTGGCCGTTGACGCGGATGATATCGCCATCGCGGACCTTCGCCAGCAGCCCGCCGTCGTAGGCTTCAGGCGTGACGTGGATGGCTGACGGAACTTTGCCTGATGCGCCAGAGAGTCGCCCATCGGTGACTAGCGCTATTTTGAAACGGCGGTCCAATAATACACCAAGTGGCGGCATAAGTTTATGTAATTCTGGCATGCCGTTCGCTTTTGGCCCCTGATGACGAACCACCACCACGCAATCTTTGTCCAGCATCCCGGCCTCAAAAGCAGGCAGCACGTCGTGCTGGCTCTCAAAAATAACCGCCGGCGCTTCGATAACCTGGTTTTCCACCGGCACCGCCGAGGTTTTCATCACCGCGCGGCCAAGGTTGCCGCTCAGGACTTTGGTGCCGCCGTGGCGAGAGAACGGCTTGTCGAAGGTCGCGATAACCTGGTCGTCGAGCGGTGCGCTTGCCCCTTCACGCCAGTCCAGCTCGCCGTTGTTCAGCCATGGCTCCATGGTGTAATGCGACAGCCCAAAGCCGGCCACGGTGTTGACATCTTCGTGCAGCAGCCCGCCTTTCAGCAGTTCGCGGATCAGCACCGGCACGCCGCCTGCAGCCTGGAAGTGGTTGATATCCGCCGGACCGTTCGGATAGAGGCGCGCCAGCAGCGGCACCACGTCCGACAGATCGGAGAAGTCATCCCAGTTGATGATGATGCCCGCAGCGCGCGCCATGGCCACCAGGTGCATCGTATGGTTTGTTGAGCCGCCGGTCGCCAGCAGCGCCACGATGCCGTTAACCACCACTTTCTCGTCGAACATTTTGCCCAGCGGCATCCACTCGTTGCCGTTACCGGTCAGACGGGTGACCTGGCGCGCGGCGGCGACGGTCAGCGCTTCGCGCAGTTCGGCATCCGGATGCACGAACGAGGAGCCCGGGAGCTGCATGCCCATAAACTCCACCACCATCTGGTTGGTGTTAGCCGTGCCGTAGAACGTACAGGTGCCCGGCGCGTGGTAAGAGGCGGCTTCGGACTCCAGCAACGCCATGCGATCGACCTTACCTTCAGCGTACAGCTGGCGAATACGCACCTTCTCTTTATTCGCCAAACCGCTGGCCATCGGGCCGGACGGAATGAAGACGGACGGCAGATGACCAAAGGAGAGCGCAGCCATCGTCAGGCCGGGGACGATTTTGTCGCAGACGCCAAGATACAGCGCGCCGTCGAACATATTGTGCGACAGGCCGATGGCCGCAGACATGGCGATCACTTCCCGGCTCAGCAGCGAGAGCTCCATGCCGTCCTGCCCCTGCGTGACCCCGTCGCACATCGCCGGCACGCCGCCGGCAACCTGGCCAACCGCGTTCACCGAATGCAGCGCCTTGCGGATGATATTTGGATAGGACTCATAGGGCTGATGCGCGGACAGCATGTCGTTATAGGAGGTGATGATGGCAATATTGTTACGCAGCATGCTCTTCAGCGAGGCTTTATCATCCGACTGACAGGCAGCAAAACCGTGGGCCAGATTACCGCACGCCAGCTGGGCGCGATGGACGGTATCCGTTTTGGCCTGGTTAATCCGTGCGAGGTAGGCAGCACGGGTATCGCGCGACCGTTCGATAATGCGATTTGTTACCCGTAACATTGTCGAATTCATAAAGGCTCCTAAAAATTTATCTGTCCGGCCGCGGCATTTTTACGATGTCAGAAGATGCAAAAGGCACCAATGCTGCAGCTCAGAGGCAAAATGTCTGCCCGCAGTGTAATAAAAAAAGCTCCGGGGGTGAATCCTCCCGGAGCTTAAAAGATTAAAAATTATGCGACTTTCTGCGTCAGATCATGTTACCGGTAAAATAACACCTCCGGATAACGAGCGCTTACTCGAATTCGTTCCACGAACGCCCGTCACGGGTGATCATCGCCACCGAGGCAACCGGTCCCCAGGTCCCCGCCTGATAAGGCTTCGGCGCATCGCGGTCGGCGGCCCAGGCTTCGGTAATGGAGTCAACCCACTTCCACGCCTCTTCCACCTCATCCCGGCGCACGAACAGCGCCTGGATCCCACGCATGGTTTCCAGCAGCAGACGCTCGTAGGCGTCGGCGAGGTGCGTTTGATTGAAGGTTTCCGAGTAGCTCAGATCCAGCTTGGTGATCTGCAGATTATGCTTGTGGTCAAGGCCCGGCACTTTGTTGAGCACCTGGATATCGACGCCTTCATCCGGCTGCAGGCGAATGGTCAGCTTGTTCTGCGGCAGCTCCTGCCAGTTCTCTTTGAACAGGTTCAGCTCCGGCGTCTTGAAGTAAACCACGACTTCAGAGCATTTGGTCGGCAGACGTTTACCGGTACGCAGGTAGAACGGCACGCCGGCCCAGCGCCAGTTGTCGATATCAACGCGGATCGCCACGAAGGTTTCGGTATTGCTGGATTTGTTCGCGCCCTCTTCTTCAAGGTAGCCCGGCACTTTTTTACCCTGTGCAAAGCCCGCGGTGTACTGGCCGCGTACCGTTTTCTCACGCACGTTGGCGCGATCGATACGACGCAGCGACTTCAGGACCTTAACTTTCTCATCGCGGATGCTATCTGCGCTGAGGTCCGACGGCGGGGACATGGCTATCATGCACAGGATCTGCAGCAGGTGGTTCTGGATCATGTCGCGCATCTGCCCGGCCTGATCGAAATAGCCCCAGCGTCCTTCAATACCCACCTCTTCCGCTACGGTTATCTCAACGTGATCGATGGTGCGGCAGTCCCAGTTATTGACGAACAGGGAGTTGGCGAAGCGCAGCGCCAGCAGGTTGAGGACCGTTTCTTTACCGAGATAGTGGTCGATACGATAAACCTGGCACTCTTCAAAGAACTCACCGACCTGGTCGTTGATCTCGCGGGAGGTGTCAAGAGAGGTTCCCAGCGGTTTTTCCATCACCACGCGCGCCGGCTTAGCGTTCAGCTTCGCTTCGCCAAGGCCTTTGCAGATGGCGCCAAAGGTGCTTGGCGGCATAGCAAAGTAGTTGATGGTGACACGATTTTTCTGGTCGAGCATTTTGCCCAGACGGGTAAAAGCTTTGGTGTCGTTAACATCAAGATTGCAGAACTCCAGGCGCCCGCTCAGGGTATCCCACAGCGCTTCATCAATCTTTTCCTTCATGAAGGTTTCCAGCGCTTCACGAACTACCTTGGTGTAAGCATCTTTATCCCAGTCAGCGCGTCCGACCCCGATGATGCGGGTATCCGGGTTGATCTGGCCAGCCTTCTCAAGCTGATACAGGGAAGGCAACAATTTACGACGCGCCAGGTCACCCTTCGCGCCGAAAATGACCAGATCGCATGCCTGGGCCGTTTGCGTTACCGCCATGTCATTCTCCTCAGTTGATAGTCTGGTGCTTATGCCAGGCTATAATTTGTAATTTTCTTACACTGCACTGTACTGTGTTTACGATTTTCCCGAAAGCCTCGGCCCCCCTTTCCAGGCGCTAAACCGCACGAGGAGAAAACTTCAGGCGACAATTTGGGCAGACGGCTAATATTGTTCGTTGTTTCGACCGGTTATCAGTTAATAAAATACGACTCTGATCATGTAATGAAAAAAAACAACATTTTTTTAGGTCATTCCTCCCCGCTGACGATTGCGGAGGGGTATATTCTTGCTAAAACGCCTGATGATTTCACCCATTAATGAAATCGCTTCCATTGATGAGCGCCTTGTTACCATGAATATGCTGGAAAAAATTCAGTCCCGGCTGGAACACCTTAGCAAATCCGAACGCAAAGTGGCCGAGGTCATTCTTGCGGAGCCCGCGCAGGCCATCCACTCAAGCATTGCCGCGCTCGCCCTGGAAGCCGGCGTCAGCGAACCCACCGTCAACCGCTTTTGCCGCAGCCTTGAAACCCGTGGCTTCCCTGATTTTAAACTGCATCTGGCGCAAAGTCTGGCGCACGGCACCCTCTATGTTAACCGCAATGTCGATGAAGACGACAGCGTAGAGTCTTACACCGGAAAAATTTTCGAGTCCGCGATGGCCAGTTTAGATCAGGTCCACCATTCTCTCGATATGTCCGCGGTTAATCGTGCCGTCGATCTTTTAACCCAGGCGAAAAAAATCGCCTTCTTCGGCCTCGGCTCCTCGGCCGCCGTGGCCCATGACGCGATGAATAAATTTTTTCGCTTCAACGTGCCGGTTATCTACTCCGATGACATTGTCCTGCAACGCATGAGCTGTATGAACTGCAATGATGATGACGTGGTGGTGATAATTTCCCACACCGGCAGAACGAAAAGTCAGGTTGAGCTGGCGCAGCTGGCCCGTGAAAACGATGCCATGGTTATCGCAATCACCTCGGCGGGAACACCGCTGGCGCGCGAAGCAACGCTCTCCATTACGCTTGATGTTCCCGAAGATACCGATATTTATATGCCGATGGTCTCGCGCCTCGCCCAGCTGACCCTCATCGACGTGCTGGCTACCGGCTTTACCCTGCGCCGCGGCGCAAAATTCAGAGATAACTTGAAGAGGGTCAAGGAAGCGTTGAAAGAATCGCGTTTTGATAAAGAACTGCCCGTACACAGCGACAACCCATAAAACCAGATAATAAGTAGTGACCCATTACACCTTCGGTTACGTTTCAGCATAGCAATTTTACCGGCTGGCACGACCGATTCCATGTTCACGCAACACCAAAGTTGTTTTAGTCAACGGAGTATTACATGTCCAGAAGGCTTCGCAGAACCAAAATCGTTACCACCTTAGGCCCGGCAACCGACCGCGACAACAACCTGGAAAAGGTTATCGCTGCAGGCGCTAACGTCGTACGTATGAACTTCTCTCACGGTACCCCGGAAGATCATCAGATTCGCGCGGATAAAGTCCGCGTCATCGCGGCCAGACTGGGCCGCCACGTGGCCATCCTCGGCGACCTGCAGGGGCCGAAAATTCGCGTATCGACCTTCAAAGAAGGCAAAATTTTCCTCAATATCGGCGATAAATTCCTGCTGGACGCCGAGCTTGGCAAAGGCGAAGGCGACAAGGAAAAAGTCGGTATTGACTATAAAGGGCTGCCGGCGGACGTCGTGCCTGGCGATATCCTGCTGCTTGACGATGGCCGCGTTCAGCTGAAAGTGCTGGAAGTTCAGGGTCTGAAGGTCTTCACCGAAGTCACCGTCGGCGGACCGCTGTCCAACAATAAGGGCATCAACAAGCTGGGCGGCGGCCTCTCCGCCGAAGCGCTGACCGAAAAAGACAAAGCCGACATCCTCACCGCAGCAAAAATTGGCGTCGACTATCTGGCCGTCTCCTTCCCGCGCTGTGGGGAGGATCTGAACTACGCTCGCCGCCTGGCGCGTGAAGCGGGCTGCGACGCGAAGATCGTGGCGAAAGTGGAACGTGCGGAAGCCGTTTGCGATCAGGACGCGATGGACGACGTTATTCTCGCCTCCGACGTCGTAATGGTCGCCCGTGGCGATCTGGGCGTCGAGATCGGCGATCCGGAGCTGGTGGGTATTCAGAAGGCCCTGATCCGCCGCGCCCGTCAGCTGAATCGCTCGGTCATCACCGCCACCCAGATGATGGAGTCGATGATCACCAACCCGATGCCGACTCGTGCAGAAGTCATGGACGTAGCCAACGCCGTGCTGGACGGCACCGATGCGGTGATGCTTTCTGCTGAAACCGCAGCCGGCCAGTATCCGTCTGAAACCGTTGCCGCTATGGCCCGCGTCTGCCTCGGCGCGGAAAAAATCCCTAGCCTCAACGTCTCCAAACACCGTCTGGACATTCAGTTCGACAACGTGGAAGAAGCGATTGCCATGTCGGCGATGTATGCCGCGAACCACCTCAAAGGTGTAACCGCTATCATCACCATGACCGAATCCGGCCGCACCGCGCTGATGACCTCGCGCATCAGCTCCGGCCTGCCGATTTTTGCCCTCTCCCGTCATGAGCGTACTCTCAACCTGACCGCGCTGTACCGCGGCGTGACGCCGGTTCATTTTGACAGCACCAACGATGGCGTTGCCGCCGCTCACGATGCGGTAAACCTGCTGCGTGATAAAGGCTATCTCGTCTCTGGCGACCTCGTTATCGTCACCCAGGGCGACGTGATGAGCACCATCGGTAGCACCAACACCACGCGTATCCTGACCGTCGAATAAGCCATCGCGCTACCGACCCCGCGTACTACATACCTGCCGGCATAACGTCGGCAGGTATTTTTTTATCCCGGCTGTGCGCGGGCGCTCGCCGGGCAAAGGCATCACACCACCCAGTTCATCAGCAGCGTGGCGGCAATCACCGTCGAGGCCCCGCCGATACGGGTCGCAATCTGTGCAAACGGCATCAGCGACATTCGGTTAGAGGCCGACAGGATCGCAACATCTCCGGTCCCACCGAGGCCGCTATGGCAGCTGGTGACGATCGCCGCTTCCACGGGGTACATATTGAGGCGCGAGGCAATAAAGAACCCGCTCAGCGCCATGGCGATAACAATCGACCCGCACACCACCACGTAGCCGACGGAGAATACCGCGACCACGCTTTCCAGCGGCACGTACAGCATCCCAAGCCCGATCATCAGCGGCCACACCAGCGCCGCGGAGACAAATTTGTAGCAGCTGTAGGCACCGACCTCCATCGCCGCCGGGATCGCTTTGGTATATTTACAAATGACGGCGGCAAGGATCATCAGCACCGGGCCGGGAATATGCACCAGCTTCTCCAATAGCCCGCCGACGATGAAAAAGGCGCAAATCATCAGCAGCCCGCCGCCCATCAGCTGAAAGTCGGTTTGCTGCGGGCCCTGGGCCTGAGTGAAGACGCTGTTATCCTCATGGCTGCGGATCAGCATCCCGCTTCCGGACAGCTCGGGGCGACGAACGCCCAGCCTCGCCAGTACTCCGGCGCAAATAATCGCAAAGATGTTGCCGACGACCGCCGCCGGAGCCAGCTGCGCAACGTAGACGTCGGGGGTTTGCCCAAGGATCGCCGAATAGGCCAGCGAAAGCGGGAGAATGCCCTCGCCGATCCCTCCGCCGATGATCGGCACGATAATAAAGAAAAAGGTGTGGTACAGGCTGTAGCCAAACAGCGACCCCACCAGCAGGCCGGTGAGGATGGCGACAACCGTCCCGACAACCAGCGGGACAAACATTCTGACCATCCCCTGAATCAGGATCACCCGATTCATCCCCAGGATGCTGCCCACCACCAGGCAGGCAATAACGAAATAAAGCAGATTGGCTTCTTTCATCAACAGATGCACCGTCGCCAGGGTGTGCGGGGCAAACATTTCAAAGTAGACCAGCGCCGAAGGCACCATCAGACACAGTATCGCCGGGCCACCGATATCTTTCAGTATCGGGACCATGCGGCCGATTTTGGCAAACGCAAAGCCCAGGGTCATAATCACCGCCAGGCCACCGATCATATTTTTGGGCAATACGTTGGCGTAGGCGGCACTGGCCACAACGATCGCTATACCGACGAACAGCACCAGCGGAACGGACCCCACTTCCGCATTCCCCAGAATTCTGAGCGCGGGTCGGGCAGGTAGTGAATTTTCAATAGGATGATTTAGTGAATTATTTTCCATCTTTCACCTGACTTTTTATAAATAGCTATGTAGGGGCACAAATAACAGCAATGTTATTCAACCAGAATAAAATGAGAATAAAATAGTACACGAGCGTATTGAGCCTAAAAAAAGTAGCACAGCCATTGAACATAAAAAAGCCATGCGCCATTTTGCGTGGTGGTTTTGTGATTGACCTTGAATCTCAACTTTAAGTAATTTAAGTCGGCCTTTTGTAATTAAAATTATTGCCGCGGATATTTTTAACCGCCCTTAATGAAAACATCAGGTTACCGTCCATTGTATATTTGTAAGTAAAGTCCTCGGCGTAAAAGTATTTAAAGAAAATAGACTGTGATTTCTATCACCCTGCGGCATACGAGGGATTGTTAGATTAAAAAAAACAGTAGCCGTAGACCATACTTTATCAGGACACCCTATGCCTTCACTATTATTACAATCACTGTTCCCGCTGGTGTTTATCATGCTGCTCGGATGGATCAGCGGCAAGCTCGGCTATACCCGCCGAGAAGATGCCACGGTTTTAGCGACCGTAGTTATTCGCTTCGCCCTGCCCTTTCATCTCTTTATTGGCGCCTTAAACACCAACCCCGATAAAATTAAAAACTTTACTTTTATGGCGGTGCTGGTTATTGGCCTGATGGGCTCTTATTTTCTGACCCTGCTGCTTTCACGCTACGTGTTCCGCCACGATATCAAGACCAGCGCGATCCAGTCCCTGGTCTGCTCGTTCCCCGACATGGCCTATTTTGGCGCGCCGGTGCTGGCGGTGCTTATCGGGCCGGAAGGCTTCCTTGGCGTGCTTATCGGTAATCTCATCACCAGCGTGTTTATGATCCCGCTGACGATTATCCTTATTCGCCTCGGCGATAAAAACACCGCGCCGCAGGGGTCGGAGCTGAACCCCGTCATGCTGATATGGCAAAACCTGATGAAGGCGGTCAGAAACCCGATTGTCTGGATCCCAATATTAGGCGTCCTGTTAAGCCTTGCCGGAATAAAACTGCCGCACCTTCTGAGCTCCCCGATTGAAATGGTCGGTAAAATTGCCGGCGGCCTCTCCCTGTTTGCCCTCGGCCTGCTATTTTACGGCGAACGCCCGGCGTTTAATCGCCAAATATGTACCAATATTGGAATTAAAAATCTGATCCAACCGGGAATGATGGCGGCGGCCGGGCTGGCTCTGGGCCTGAGCCATAGCCTAATGCAGCAGGTTATTATTATCGGCGCCACCCCATCCGCAATTGCCGCAGGAATGTTTGCCCTGCGCAGCGATACCTATATTGAATCAGCATCCTCATCGATTTTAATCGGCACCGCTCTCGGCGTGGTGACGGAGGGCATAATGATCTATTTAATTTCCTAAATTATGCCCGGCGGTCTCTGCGCTATTACTTAGCTATAAATTTTTGATCGGCATTTTTGCATAATATATATTCAGGAGTAACCCATGTTAAACCAGGAAACTATTTACACTCCCTATAACGGCTCCGTATTACTGGAAAACCCGTTACTTAATAAAGGGCTGGCATTTACCGACGGCGAACGCGATGCCTTTGGCCTGCACGGTTTTCTGCCGCAAAAGGTGGAAACGATTGAGGAGCAAACGGCAAGAGCCTGGGAACAGTTTTGTCAGTTTAAACGCGATATTTCACGCCACGTCTATCTGCGCAATATTCAGGATACTAACGAGACCTTGTTTTATAACGTTCTGCGCACGCATATGACCGATACCCTGCCTATCGTCTATACCCCGACGGTCGGCGAGGCCTGTGAACACTTTTCGGAAATTTATCGCCGCGCCAGGGGCCTGTTTATTTCCTGGCCGGACCGCCACCAAATTGATGAGATGCTGCAAAGCTTCTCACGCAACGATATCCGCGTCATCGTGGTCACCGACGGCGAGCGCATTCTCGGCCTCGGTGACCAGGGCGTTGGCGGGATGGGGATCCCGATTGGCAAACTTTCGCTCTACACCGCCTGCGGCGGTATTCATCCGGCCTCTACCCTGCCGATCATGCTCGACGTTGGCACCAACAACGCGCAGCTGATCGACAATCCGCTCTATATGGGCTGGCGCCACCCGCGCATCGACGACGACAGCTACCTCGAGTTTATGGATATGTTTATTGAAGCGGTGAAGCGCCGCTGGCCTGACGTGCTGCTGCAGTTCGAAGATTTTGCCCAAAAGAACGCCACCCGCCTCCTGCAGCGCTATCGCGATCGGCTGTGCTGCTTCAACGATGATATTCAGGGTACTGCCGCCGTGACAACGGGTACCCTCATCGCGGCCGCCCAGGCGGCCGGCAGCCGCTTATGCGATCAGCGCGTGGTCTTCTTAGGCAGCGGCTCCGCGGGCTGCGGTATCGCGGAAAAGATCGTGGCGATGATGGTCGATGACGGGCTGTCCGAGCACGAGGCCCGCGGCCGGGTATTTATGGTCGATCGCTGCGGCCTGCTGACGGACGCGATCCCCGCGCTGCTCGATTTCCAGCAAAAGCTGGTCACCCCCCGACACAGCATTGCCCACTGGGAGGTCGGCACCGGCCCCGTCTCGCTGCTCGACGTTGTGCGCCATGCGCATCCGACGGTACTGATCGGCGTTTCAGGGCAGCCCGGTCTGTTCAGCGAAGAGATTGTCAAAGAGATGCACCGGCACTGCGCCCGCCCGATTATCATGCCGCTCTCGAACCCAACCTCTCGCGCCGAGGCCCAGCCAGCGGATCTGATCGCCTGGACAGAGGGCGCCGCGCTGGTCGCCACCGGCAGCCCCTTTGCCCCGGTGGTTTACGAGGGTAAAACCTACGATATTGCCCAATGCAATAACGCCTATATCTTCCCCGGCCTCGGGCTCGGCGTGCTGGCCGGCAAGGTCGAGCGGATAACGGAAAAGATGCTCACCGCCGCAAGCCGCACCCTGGCCGCTCACTCCCCGCTGGCAGCGGCGGAAAGCGGCGGGCTGCTGCCGCCGGTGGCGGAGATCGAGACGATATCGCGCGCCATTGCCCTGGCTATCGCGAAGGTCGCCCAGCAGGAGGGCGTGGCGCCGCAGCTCAGCGAAGAACAGCTGCTTGCCCGCATCGAGCAAACCTACTGGCAGGCGCGCTACACCACCTATAAACGCTCATCGTTCTGAAAAAACGGGTCCGACTGGTAATGTGATATCCGGGAGGCAGATAGCCTCCCGGCCTTAAGAGAGGCCTGCGTGATAAATGTCCTTATTATCGATGACGATCCGATGGTCGCTGAGCTAAACCGCCTGTTTCTCAGCCGGCTTAGCGGCTTTTACTGCTGCGGCATCGCCCCGACCCTCGGTGAAGCGCAGCGCATCATCAGCGAACGGCCGCAGGGCATTGACCTGATCCTGCTCGATGTTTACATGCATAAGGAAAACGGGCTGGACCTGCTGCCGGCGCTGCGCCGGTCGGCGCATGATATTGACGTCATCATGATCACCTCCGCCGCCGACGCGCTCACCGTGCAGAGCGCAATGCGCTACGGGGTGGTGGATTACCTCATCAAGCCCTTCCAGTTCTCCCGCTTTGAAGAGGCGCTGATCGCCTGGAGCAACAAGCGTAGCCAGCGCCACACCACTTCTTGTTACCAGCAGTCGGACATTGACGACCTGCTCAATCACGCTTCGCGGCAGCGCACGGAGAGCCGTCGCCTGCCAAAAGGGCTGACCGCCGAAACGCTGCGCACGGTGTGTCGCTGGATAGGCGCGCATCCTGAAGCCGAGTTTTCAACCAATGAGCTGGCGGCGCAGCTGGATATTTCCCGGGTATCCTGTCGCAAGTATCTGCTCTGGCTGGCGCAGATTGATATTCTGCACACCAGCAACCACTACGGCGCCACGGGGAGGCCGGAGTATCGCTATCGGCTGGTTGTGGAACATGACTCACTGCTCAAACAATTTAGCCACTGACGCGCTGGCGTGCAGTGGCTAAATAATCGTTACCTTGAGCGACAGGCGGCGCTATTTTTTCTTCGGAAAGAGCTCTTTGCGCTTATAGGGTTCGATTTCGCCGGGTTTTCGGGTCTTCAGCAGCTTGAGGATCCAGGTGTACTGCTCGGTATGCGGCTTGACGAAAATTTCCACCTCTTCGTTCATCCGCCGGGCAATCGTATTGTCATCGGCCTCCAGCAGGTCGTCCATCGGCGGGCGTACCAGCACCGTCAGACGATGGGTTTTGCCATCATAGACCGGGAACAGCGGAACTACCCGCGCCCGACAGACCTTCATCAGCCGGCCGATAGCCGGCAGCGTGGCTTTGTAGGTGGCGAAGAAATCCACGAACTCGCTGTGCTCGGCGCCGTGATCCTGATCGGGCAGATAGTAGCCCCAATAGCCCTGACGCACCGACTGGATAAACGGCTTGATGCCGTCATTGCGCGCGTGCATGCGCCCGCCAAAGCGGCGGCGGACGGTATTCCACACGTAATCAAATACCGGATTGCCCTGATTATGGAACATCGCCGCCATTTTTTGTCCGCCGGACGCCATCAGCATAGCCGGGATATCCACGCCCCAGGCGTGCGGCACCAGGAAGATCACCTTCTCGTTATTACGCTGCATCTCGTCGATGATCCCTTTTCCCTGCCAGTCGACGCGGGAAAGAATGCGCTGCGGATCGCGCAGGCCCAGCTCTGCCATCATGACCATCGCCTGAGGCGCAGAGGCGTACATCTCATCAATAATCGCTTCGCGCTCCTGCTCGCTCTTTTCCGGGAAACAGTACAGCAGGTTTATCTGCGCGCGGCGGCGCGAGCTTTTGGCCAGCCTGCCGACAAAGCGCCCCAGCTTACCGAGAACCGGATCGCGGAACGACGGGGGCGTCAGCGCAATCCCCGCAAAGGCAATAACGCCCAGCCACGCGCCCCAGTAGCGCGGGAGTAAAAAGGATTTCTCAAATTTTGGAATAAACTCAATATTATTTTTTTTCGTTTCCATGCCCGATCCGCAAAAATGGTGCTGAATAAAGATAAGGAGATACTTAAGGCTATAGTTTAGCGACACGTTGGGGAAGGTACAAAAGAAAAAGCCGGCGCGCGCTGGCACCGGCTTTTAATAACAGCGCGTTAGTCGAATCGCAGCTGCGGCATGACTTCTTTCACCTGCGCCAGATAATCCGTGCGGTCGGAACCGCTCAGCCCTTCCGTACGCGGCAGTTTCGCCGTCAGCGGGTTGACCGCCTGCTGGTTAATCCATACTTCATAATGCAGATGTGGCCCGGTAGAGCGGCCGGTATTGCCCGACAGCGCAATGCGGTCACCGCGCTTCACCTTCTGCCCGGGTTTCACCAGCAGCTTACGCAGGTGCATATAGCGGGTGGTGTAGGTACGGCCGTGGCGCACGGCAACGTAGTACCCCGCCGCGCCGCTGCGTTTGGCCACCACCACCTCGCCGTCACCGACGGAAAGTACCGGCGTGCCCTGCGGCATCGCGAAGTCTACGCCGCGGTGTGGCGCGACGCGACCGGTCACCGGATTGAGGCGACGCGGGTTAAAGTTTGACGATACGCGGAACTGGCGCGCGGTGGGGAAGCGCATAAAGCCCTTCGCCAAGCCGGTACCGTTACGATCGTAGAACTTGCCGTCTTCGGCACGAATGGCGTAGTAATCCTTGCCGTCTGAACGTAAACGCACGCCCAGCAGCTGGCTCTGCTCCCGCTTGCCGTTAAGCATTTCGCGCGACATCAGCACCGAGAACTCGTCGCCCTTTTTCAGCTTGCGGAAGTCCATCTGCCACTGCATGGCTTTAATAACCGCGCTGACTTCGGTACTGGTAAGGCCCGCGTTACGCGCGCTGGAGACGAAGCTGCCGCCAACGGTGCCTTTCAGCACGTTGTTGACCCAGTCCCCTTCCTGCAGCTCGCTGCTCATCTTGAAGCCGTTACCCACGCGATTATAGGTGCGGGTTTCGCGACGGGACATTTCCCAGGTCAGGCTTTGCAGATCGCCATCCGCCGTCAGGCTCCATGAGAGCTGTTGGCCAATCTTAAGGTTGCGCAGCTCTTTATCAGCGGTCGATAAAAGGGAGATATCGCCCATTTCGATACCGTACTGATTGAGGATGCTGCTGAGCGTATCGCCGGTTGATACGACGTACTCATGGCCGCCTGAATCGCCGTCGGCCTTATCGTCCAGCTCGTCCTGAGGGATTGCTTCTTCCTCCTGCGCGGCCTGATCGATAGGTTCAGAGGCTTCCGGCAGCAGGGAACGGATTTCGCTTTTTTCCAGCTCAATCGTTCTGACGATAGGGGCTGATTCGTGGTGGTAGATGTACGGCCGCCAGACGGCGACCGCTAAGGTTAGAACGCTCAACGACCCCAGCATTACGCGGTGAGGTCGTGGCAAATTGTTAAATGCCTGAGTGACAGCGCGGGCTATCTGTTGCACGTATTCACTTCCTCGTTAATCTCCTTTCAGGCAGCTCGAATACTGGTTCGCCAGCTGGTTCAGGAACTGCGGATAACTTTCTTTACCCAGCTTAATTCCTGTACCCAGCGGATCGAGGGTTCCCATGCGCACGGAGGTACCTCTGGCAACAGCTTCTATAACGGCTGGCCTGAACTGTGGCTCAGCAAAAACGCAGGTCGCTTTTTGCTCAACCAGCTGTGTTCTGATTTCGTGTAAACGCTGCGCACCAGGCTGAATTTCAGGGTTGACGGTGAAATGACCAAGCGATGTCAGACCGTAGTGTTTTTCAAAGTAGCCGTAGGCGTCATGAAAAACGAAATACCCTTTTCCTTGCAGCGGTGCCAGCTCGTGACTCACCTGTTTATCGGTCGAGGCTAATTTTGCCTCAAACTCCTTCAGGTTAGCGTCAAGTTTGGCTCGACTCTGCGGCATAAGTTCCAATAATTTATCGTGGATTGCAACCGCCGAAAGCCGCGCTATCTCTGGGGATAACCACAGATGCATGTTGTATACGCCGTGATGGTGATCGTCGTCACTTTTTCCACCTGCAGCGTGATCGTGGCCGTCGTGGTCATCGTCGTCATCCGCGCCTTTCATGAGCAGCGGTTTCACGCCGTCAAGCTGGGCGATCGTCACCTTTTTGTTCGGCGCAATGCTTTGCGTTGACTTATCCATAAAGGCTTCCATCTCAGGGCCAATCCACACCACTAAGTCTGCGTTCTGTAAGCGTTTTGCATCTGAAGGGCGCAGAGAATAGTCGTGCTCGGAGGCGCCATCTGGCAGCAGCACCTGGGTGTCGGTGACCCCGTCAGCGATAGCGGAAGCGATAAAGCCAAGAGGTTTCATTGAGGCAACCACGGCGGCATTCGCCGCGGAGGTCTGGGTGAACAAAAAAACGGCGCTAAGTCCAGCGCAAAGAAGCGTATTTTTATGTAACATAATGCGTCTAATCGTCGTAATGAATGAGAAAGATGTGATATTATAACATTCACTAGCTTGTGCAACCCTTAATTTGACATGACAAATCTTGTAACTTTGCAAAACGTCTCGGTGGCCTTCGGCCAGCGACGCGTGCTGTCTGACATTTCGCTCACGCTTAAGCCAGGCAAAATTTTGACCTTACTCGGCCCGAACGGCGCCGGTAAATCCACGCTTGTACGGGTCGTTCTCGGACTGGTAGCACCAACTGACGGTGTTATCAAACGAGAGGGAAAGCTGCGCATTGGCTATGTCCCACAAAAATTACACCTCGATGCCACGATGCCGCTCACCGTCAGCCGCTTTTTACGCCTGCGTCCGCAGACGCGTAAGCAGGATATTCTGCCGGCGCTGAAGCGTGTCCAGGCCGGACATCTTATCGATGCCCCGATGCAGAAACTCTCCGGAGGCGAAACGCAGCGCGTGCTGCTCGCGCGGGCGCTGTTAAATCAGCCGCAGCTGCTGGTGCTTGATGAGCCGACGCAGGGCGTCGACGTCAACGGCCAGGTGGCGCTGTATGACCTGATCAACCAGCTGCGCCAGGAGCTTAACTGCTCGGTGCTGATGGTCTCCCACGACCTGCACCTGGTGATGGCGAAAACCGATGAAGTGTTGTGCCTGAATCAGCATATCTGCTGCTCCGGCACGCCGGAAGTGGTCTCGATGCACCCGCAGTTTATCTCGATGTTCGGCCAGCGCGGCGCGGAACAGCTGGGTATTTATCGTCACCATCATAATCACCGCCACGACCTACAGGGGCGGATTGTACTGCGTCGGGGAAATGACCGCTGATGATTGAACTACTGTTACCCGGCTGGCTGGCCGGGGTGATGCTCGCCTGCGCCGCCGGCCCGCTGGGCTCGTTTGTCGTCTGGCGCCGGATGTCCTATTTTGGCGATACCCTCGCCCACGCCTCGCTGCTCGGCGTCGCTTTTGGCCTGCTGCTCAACGTCAACCCCTTCTACGCCGTTATCGCCATCACGCTGCTGCTGGCGGCAGGGCTGGTATGGCTGGAGAAGCGCCCTCACCTCGCCATTGATACGCTGCTGGGGATTATGGCCCACAGCGCGCTGTCGCTGGGCCTGGTGGTGGTCAGCCTGATGTCGAACGTCCGCGTCGACCTGATGGCCTACCTGTTTGGCGATCTGCTGGCGGTAACGCCGGAGGACCTGATCTCAATCGCCATTGGTGTGGCAATTGTGCTGGCCATTTTGCTCTGGCAGTGGCGCAACCTGCTGTCGATGACGATCAGTCCCGACCTGGCGTTTGTTGACGGCGTGAAGCTGCAGCGGGTGAAGCTGCTGCTGATGCTGGTCACCGCCCTGACTATCGGCGTGGCGATGAAGTTTGTCGGGGCGCTGATCATTACCTCGCTGCTGATCATCCCCGCCGCCACGGCGCGCCGCTTTGCGCGTACGCCGGAGCAGATGGCAGCTATCGCCGTTGGCATCGGGGCGATCGCGGTAACAGGTGGACTGACCTTCTCGGCGTTCTACGACACGCCGGCCGGCCCGTCGGTGGTGCTGTGCGCTGCGGTGCTGTTTATCTTCAGCATGATGAAGAAAGCGGCCGCCTGAGCACTCTGACTCTTCTTCCGGTAGCGCTGCGCTAAGCAGGGCTACCGGCTCAGCGCCCGGCTAGGGCATTTCCGGCGGCTTGATGCCGAAGTGGTTCCAGGCGCGGACCGTTGCCATGCGCCCCCGCGGCGTTCGCTGCAGGAAGCCCTGCTGGATAAGATACGGCTCCAGCACGTCTTCAATGGTTTCACGCTCTTCGCCAATGGCCGCCGCCAGGTTATCCAGGCCGACCGGGCCACCAAAGAATTTATCGATCACCGCCAGCAGCAGCTTGCGGTCCATATAATCAAATCCTTCGGCGTCAACGTTAAGCATATCCAGCGCCTGGGCGGCGATGTCGAGAGAGATGCTGCCGTCATGGCGCACTTCCGCGAAGTCGCGCACCCGCCGCAGCAGGCGGTTGGCAATACGCGGGGTACCGCGCGCGCGACGCGCCACTTCCAGCGCGCCCTCTTCGCTCATCTCCAGCCCCATAAAGCGGGCGCTGCGGCTCACAATGTGCTGTAGATCGGCAATCTGATAAAACTCCAGCCGCTGAACGATGCCGAAGCGGTCGCGCAGCGGCGAGGTTAACGAACCGGCCCGCGTGGTCGCGCCAATCAGGGTGAACGGCGGCAGATCGATTTTTATCGAACGCGCCGCGGGCCCTTCCCCAATCATGATATCCAGCTGATAGTCCTCCATCGCCGGATAGAGCACCTCTTCCACCACCGGCGAAAGGCGGTGAATTTCATCGATAAACAGCACGTCGTGGGGTTCAAGGTTGGTCAGCATCGCCGCCAGGTCACCGGCTTTTTCCAGCACCGGCCCGGAGGTGGTGCGCAGGTTAACGCCCATCTCATTGGCGACGATGTTGGCCAGCGTCGTTTTCCCCAGCCCCGGCGGGCCAAAGATCAGCAGATGGTCGAGCGCGTCTCCGCGCAGCTTGGCCGCCTGGATAAAGATCTCCATTTGCGAGCGCACCTGCGGCTGGCCCACGTACTCTGCCAGTAGTTTAGGGCGGATTGCGCGATCGACCGTCTCTTCAAACCCGGTGCTGTCTGCCGATACCAGCCTGTCTGCTTCAATCATCCCTTACCTCACAACGCGGCGCGCAGCGCTTCGCGGATTAGCGTTTCACTGTTGGCATCCGGACGGGCGATTTTACTCACCATTCGGCTGGCCTCCTGAGGTTTATAGCCCAGCGCCACCAGGGCGGCAACCGCTTCCTGCTCGGCATCATCGCTGGACGGGCCGGAGGGCGATGTCAGCACCAGGTCGTCAGCCGGGGTAAACAGATCGCCGTGTAATCCCTTGAAGCGGTCCTTCATTTCGACGATCAGGCGATCGGCGGTTTTCTTGCCAATCCCTGGAAGCTTAACCAGCGCCGCGGCCTCTTCGCGCTCGACGGCGTTAACGAACTGCTGCGCCGACATGCCGGAAAGGATCGCCAGCGCCAGCTTCGGCCCTACGCCGTTGGTCTTAACCAGCTCGCGGAACAGCGTACGCTCCTGTTTGTTATTAAAACCAAACAGCAGCTGCGCGTCTTCGCGAACCACAAAATGGGTAAATACGACCGCCTCTTTGCCCACTTCCGGCAGTTCGTAAAAGCAGGTCATAGGCATATGCACTTCATAGCCAACGCCTCCCGTTTCCAGTAATACCAGCGGGGGTTGTTTTTCGAGAACGATGCCTCTGAGTCTGCCTATCACATGCTGCTCCTGCGTTAAGGGCTAAAGTATCTGCCGGTATCATAAAAAAAGGCTGGATAAATATCCAGCCTGATTTGACGTTATCGCAAGCGTCCGCGCGCCAGGTTTAGCCGACTATCGCCTATCTGCGTCGCGTTCTGACTCACGTGGCAGTGGGTAATCGCAATGGCCAACGCATCCGCCGCATCCGCCTGCGGGTTAGCCGCCAGCTTCAGCAGGGTGCGCACCATATGCTGCACCTGGCTTTTTTCCGCGCTGCCGATGCCGACCACGGTTTGCTTGACCTGCCTCGCGGCGTACTCAAAGACCGGAAGATCCTGATTGGTCGCCGCGACGATAGCCACCCCGCGCGCCTGCCCCAGCTTCAGCGCCGAGTCGGCGTTTTTCGCCATAAACACCTGTTCAATCGCGAAATAGTCCGGCTGAAACTGGGTGATAATTTCCGTCACGCCCGCGTAGATCAGCTTCAGCCGCGACGGCAGATCGTCCACCTTGGTGCGAATGCATCCGCTGCCAAGATAGCTTAACTGCCGCCCGACCTGGCGGATAACGCCATAGCCGGTAATGCGCGAACCCGGGTCAATACCGAGAATAATAGCCATCACGCATCTCCGGTAATCACTAAGCCCTGAGACCCTAAATATTTCAGTTCACAGCCAGGCGGCAACTCAGCGCATCCCCGGGAGCGTAGATTCACTACGTAACCGGGGTAAGCGAAGAGAGCCAACGCCGCTGTGGGCTGAAAGATTACGGGAATCACAGCGTTGCGGCGACCTCATCAGAGATCTCGCCGTTATGATAAACTTCCTGCACGTCGTCGCAATCTTCCAGCATATCGATCAGACGCAGCAGCTTCGGCGCGGTCTCCGCATCCATATCGGCTTTCGTCGACGGGATCATGGAGACTTCGGCCGCGTCAGCTTTCAGGCCAGCCGCTTCCAGCGCGTCGCGTACGGCGCCCATCTCTTCCCACGCGGTGTAGACGTCAATCGCGCCGTCGTCATAGGTCACAACGTCTTCCGCACCCGCTTCCAGAGCCGCTTCCATAATCACGTCTTCGTCGCCAGCTTCGAAGGAGATCACCCCTTTTTTGCTGAACAGATAGGCCACCGAGCCGTCGGTGCCGAGGTTACCGCCGGTTTTGGTGAAGGCGTGACGCACTTCGGCAACGGTACGGTTACGGTTGTCGCTCAGGCACTCAACCATCACCGCCGTGCCGCCTGGGCCGTAACCTTCATAAATGATGGTTTCCATGTTCGCGTCATCATCGCCGCCTACGCCACGGGCGATAGCGCGGTTCAGGGTATCGCGGGTCATGTTGTTGGACAGCGCTTTATCAATCGCTGCGCGCAGACGCGGGTTAGAAGCCGCATCGCCGCCGCCTAAACGCGCGGCGGTGACCAGCTCGCGAATAATTTTAGTGAAGATCTTACCGCGTTTGGCATCCTGTGCCGCTTTGCGGTGCTTGGTGTTGGCCCACTTACTATGACCTGCCATAAAAAACTCTCCAAAAATGCCGTTTTCCCGAAGCCTTCTGACCAGCAGGAGGCGGGGAATATTAGTTGGCGTTAATTACAAATTCTTCAATCGCCTGCCGGTTACTCCACGACTTGGTCAACGCGGCGGCTTCCGTCGCGGCGACCCAGCGGTAATCCAGATGTTCGGTAAACACAATCTGGCGTTCATGAGGGAGCGCAAGGCGGAACCAAAATTCCGTATTGCGCTCAACCCCCGGCGCATAGCGATGACGTAAATGAGAAAAGATCTCGAACTCCACCGTACGCTGACAGTCAATTAAGGCCAGATGCTCATCGGCAACATCTATTGCGACCTCTTCCTTTACTTCGCGCGCGGCGGCTTGCAGCGCGGTTTCCCCCTCTTCCAGGCTGCCGGTTACCGACTGCCAGAAAGCGGAATCATCGCGCCGCTGCAGCATCAGCACCCGCTTTGTATCTTCGGCATAAATCACCACCAGTACAGAAACGGGGAGCTTGAATGACATCTTACTTATTCTCCGCAGACTCTTTTGTCTCTTTCGCCACAACCTGAATACCTAATTCACCCAGCGAGGTCGGATTGGCGAAGCTCGGTGCTTCGGTCATCAGACAGGCGGCGGCGGTTGTTTTCGGGAAAGCGATAACGTCGCGGATGTTATCGGTGCCGGTTAGCAGCATCGTCAGACGGTCAAGGCCGAATGCGAGGCCCGCGTGCGGCGGCGTACCGTATTTCAACGCATCCAGCAGGAAGCCAAACTTCTCACGCTGCTCCTGCTCGTTGATCCCGAGGATGCCGAACACGGTCTGCTGCATTTCACCGCTGTGAATGCGCACCGAGCCGCCGCCGACTTCGTAACCGTTAATGACCATATCGTAGGCGTTGGCAATCGCCGTTTCCGGCGCGGCTTTCAGCTCGTCCGCGGTCATATCGCGCGGAGAGGTGAACGGGTGGTGCATCGCGGTCAGGCCGCCTTCGCCATCGTCTTCAAACATCGGGAAGTCGATAACCCACAGCGGTGCCCACTTGGTTTCGTCGGTGATGCTTAAGTCTTTACCCAGCTTCAGGCGCAGCGCGCCCAGGGCATCGGCAACCACTTTCTTATTATCAGCGCCGAAGAAAATCATATCGCCGTCCTGGGCTGCGGTGCGCTCAAGAATAGCTTCGACGATTTCCGCGTTGAGGAATTTAGCAACCGGGCTGTTGATGCCTTCGAGGCCTTTTTCGCGCTCGTTGACCTTCATATACGCCAGGCCTTTGGCGCCGTAAATCTGCACGAACTTGCCGTACTCATCGATTTGCTTACGGGTCAGCGCCGCGCCGCCCGGCACGCGCAGTGCGGCAACGCGACCTTTGGCATCATTTGCCGGGCCGGAGAAGACGGCAAATTCAACCGCTTTCACCAGGTCAGCAATATCCACCAGCTCCAGCGGGTTGCGCAGGTCCGGCTTATCGGAACCGTAGCGACGCTCGGCCTCGGCAAAAGTCATGATCGGGAACTCGCCCAGATCCACGCCCTTCACGTTCAGCCACAGCTCGTGAACCAGCGCTTCCATCACTTCGCGCACCTGCGGTGCGGTCATGAAGGAGGTTTCCACGTCGATCTGGGTGAATTCCGGCTGGCGGTCGGCGCGCAGGTCTTCATCACGGAAGCATTTCACGATCTGATAGTAGCGGTCGAAGCCGGACATCATCAGCAGCTGTTTGAAGAGCTGAGGAGACTGCGGCAGCGCGTAGAACTTGCCTTTATGAACGCGGCTCGGAACCAGATAGTCGCGCGCGCCTTCCGGCGTGGCCTTGGTCAGCATCGGGGTTTCGATATCGAGGAAACCGTGCTCGTCCATAAAACGACGGACCAGGCTGGTGATTTTTGCCCGCGTTTTCAGACGCTGGGCCATTTCCGGACGACGCAGATCCAGATAGCGGTATTTCAGTCGCGCTTCTTCGGTGTTGACGTGGTTAGAATCCAGCGGCAGCGCTTCTGAGCGGTTGATGATGGTCAGATCGGAAGCCAGCACTTCGATGGCGCCGGTGGCCATATCGCTGTTGACGTTTTTTTCGTCACGCGCACGCACGGTGCCCGTCACCTGGATACAGAACTCATTACGCAGTTCGGAGGCCAGCTTTAATGCATCCGCACGTTCCGGATCGAAAAACACCTGTACGATGCCTTCGCGGTCACGCATATCAATGAAGATAAGGCTACCAAGATCACGACGACGGTTGACCCAACCACACAGAGTCACCTGCTGCCCCACGTGGGACAGACGCAGCTGCCCGCAATATTCTGTACGCATGAGATATCCCTTAACTTAGCCACTGGCGGATTGTTGCCTGCTCTGCAGGCCACGAAGTTGCGGCTTTAGCTGAATGTCACAACTGAATGAAAAAAGGCGGCTATTATACTGGAAATTCTGCCGCACGATAAGCCCGACGCAGTTTGTACGTTGCTTTGCTGCGCGCTTATTGGCTACGCTCACAAAAATTAACAAAATTTGTTACCCTGGAGCGTGAATGGCAACGGTATTGTAACGGCCAAACTACAGAAGATACGGGGATACTATGCCAGAACTCAATGCGAAAAAAACGGCGCTTGTGGTCATCGACCTGCAGGAAGGCATTTTGCCGTTCGCCGGCGGCCCACACCGCGCCGATGAAGTGGTCGCTCGCGCCGCTCGTCTGGCGGAGAAATGCCGTCAGCAGGGCTCGCCGGTCATCATGGTCCGCGTCGGCTGGTCTGCCGACTTTGGCGAAGCGCTAAAACAGCCGGTTGATGCGCAGACAGGGGCGCATGCGCTGCCGGATAACTGGTGGACCTGGCCGCTTGCGCTGGGCAAACAGGATAGCGATATCGAAGTCACCAAGCGCCAGTGGGGCGCCTTTTACGGCACCGACCTCGAACTGCAGCTGCGCCGCCGCGGTATCGACACCATTATTCTGTGCGGTATCTCAACCAATATTGGCGTTGAATCTACCGCGCGCAACGCCTGGGAGCTGGGCTTCAATCTGCTGATCGCCGAGGACGCCTGCAGCGCGGCCTCCGCCGAGCAGCACCAGGGCAGCATGACGAATATCTTCCCGCGCATTGCCCGCGTGCGCAGCACTGAGGACATTCTCGCCGCGCTATGATCTATATCGGGCTCCCGCAATGGTCGCATCCGAAATGGGCGCGCCTTGGCATAACCAGTCTGGAACAGTACGCTCAGCACTTTAACTGCGTAGAGGGGAATACGACCCTCTACGCGTTGCCTAAAGCCGAGATAGTGGCCCGCTGGTTCGAGCAAACCCACGACGACTTTCGCTTCTGCTTTAAGTTTCCGGCCACCATTTCTCATCAGGCGGCGCTGCGCAACTGCGGCGATTTAAGCCGTGAGTTTTTTACCCGGCTTGCGCCGCTGGAAACGCGTATCGGCCAGTACTGGCTGCAGCTGCCTGCGACCTTCGGTCCGCGCGACCTCCCCGCCCTGTGGCAGTTTCTCGACGCGCTGCCCGCCGGCTTCACCTACGGCGTAGAGGTACGGCATCCGGCCTTTTTTGCCAAGGGTGACGACGAGCAGCAGCTCAACCGTGGGCTGCACCAGCGCGCCGTTAACCGGGTGATCCTCGATAGCCGTCCGGTGCACAGCGTTACCGCCCGCAGCCCGGCCGCGCTCGACGCGCAGCGTAAAAAGCCCCGGCTCCCGGTCCACGCGGTGGTCACCGCGCATCATCCGCTGGTTCGCTTCATCGGCAGCGACGATATGGCGCAGAACCACGAGCTGTTTCGCATCTGGCTGCAGACGCTGCCGAAGTGGAGCCAATCGACCACGCCCTACCTGTTCCTGCATACGCCGGATATCGCCCACGCGCCGGCGCTGGTCGACACCCTGTGGGCCGATTTACGCGCGGTGCTGCCCGACGTCGGCCCGGCACCGTCAATTCCTCAGCAGACCTCTCTTTTCTGATATCCTGCTATGATAGTCGGAGCCATCTGACACAGTGAAAGGGAGTTTTTTGTATGGTCAGCGCGCTGTATGCCGTCCTGGGTGCGTTATTGTTAATCAAGTTTTCTTTTGACGTCGTACGCCTGCGCACGCAGTATCACGTCGGATACGGCGACGGCGGCTTTAGCGAGCTACAGGTCGCTATCCGCGTGCACGGCAATGCGGTTGAATATCTGCCGATCGGGCTTATCCTGCTGCTGTTTGTCGAGATGAACGGCGCGCAAAACTGGATGGTGCATCTTGGCGGTATCCTGCTTATCGCCGGCCGGTTGATGCACTCTTACGGTTTCCATCACCGGCTCTACAGCTGGCGTCGTTCCGGCATGAGCGCCACCTGGTGCGCGCTGGTGCTTATGGTGCTCGCTAACCTGTGGTATATGCCCTGGGAGTTGGTTTTCTCCTTACATTAGCGCACAATACGCCGTTTTCGTTTTTTCGGGTTTAACCTTATGTCTCACCGCGATACCCTTTTTTCCGCGCCGATCGCCAGCCTCGGCGACTGGACCTTTGATGAACGGGTTGCTGAAGTCTTCCCGGATATGATCCAGCGCTCCGTTCCTGGCTACTCCAACATTATTTCGATGATTGGCATGCTGGCCGAGCGTTTTGTGCAGCCTGATACCCAGGTCTACGATCTCGGCTGCTCCCTTGGCGCTGCCACGCTCTCGATACGGCGTAATATTTCCCACGCCGGCTGCCGGATTGTGGCCGTGGATAACTCCCCGGCGATGGTTGAGCGCTGCCGTCGCCATATCGACGCCTACAAGGCGCCGACGCCGGTTGAGGTGGTGGAAGGCGATATTCGCCACGTCACCATCGAAAATGCCTCAATGGTGGTGCTCAATTTCACCATTCAGTTCCTTGAGCCCGACGAACGCCAGGCGATTCTGGATAAGGTCTATCAGGGGCTGAACCCGGGCGGCGCGCTGGTGCTGTCGGAAAAATTCAGCTTTGAAGATGCCAACGTCGGCGAACTGCTGTTTAACATGCACCACGACTTTAAGCGCGCCAACGGCTACAGCGAGCTGGAAATCAGCCAGAAGCGCAGCATGCTGGAAAACGTTATGCTCACCGATTCGGTAGAAACCCACAAAGCACGGCTGCGCAAGGCCGGATTCGAACACGCCGAACTGTGGTTCCAGTGCTTTAACTTTGGCTCGCTGGTGGCGGTGAAGTCCGGGGAAACAGCATGATCGATTTCAGCAATTTTTATCAGCGTATCGCCAAAGGTCCGCTATCCCACTGGCTGGAGACGCTGCCCGCTCAGGTTGCCGCCTGGCAGCGCGAGGCCCTGCACGGTAAGTACCGTGAATGGGAGCGGGCCGTTGAGTTTCTCCCCGAGCTTTCGCCCTATCGTCTCGACCTGCTGCACAGCGTGACCGCAGAAAGCGAAGTCCCCCTGAGCGAAGGCCATCGGCTGCGGATTGAAAACCTGCTGCGCAACCTGATGCCGTGGCGCAAAGGCCCGTGGTCGCTGTATGGCGTGGATATCGACACCGAATGGCGTTCGGACTGGAAGTGGGATCGCGTTCTGCCGCATCTTTCCGATTTGACCGGCCGGACGATCCTCGACGTCGGCTGCGGCAGCGGCTATCACATGTGGCGGATGATCGGCGCAGGCGCTCATCTGGCGGTGGGTATCGACCCTACGCAGCTGTTTTTATGCCAGTTTGAAGCGGTGCGCAAGCTGCTGGGCAACGACCAGCGCGCCCATCTGCTGCCGCTGGGCATTGAGCAGCTGCCGGCGCTGAACGCCTTTGATACCGTATTTTCAATGGGCGTGCTGTACCATCGCCGCTCCCCGCTCGACCATCTGTGGCAGCTCAAAGATCAGCTGGTTGAAGGCGGCGAGCTGGTGCTGGAGACGCTGGTTGTTGAAGGTGACGAAAATACCGTGCTGGTACCGGGCGATCGCTACGCGCAGATGCGCAACGTCTACTTTATTCCTTCGGCGGCTGCGCTGAAAATGTGGCTGGAAAAATGCGGTTTTGTCGACGTGCGGATCGTTGACGTCTGCGTGACCAGTACCGAAGAGCAGCGCCGCACCGAATGGATGACCACCGAATCGCTGGCGGATTTCCTCGATCCGAACGACAGCAGCAAAACCCTCGAAGGCTATCCCGCACCGCTGCGCGCGGTGATTATCGCCACCAGGCCTGAAACCCAGCAGTCGCTGGCAAAAAAAGCGCGCTAACGCCGCCCGGGCATCGCGCCCCGGCGATCGGTCGCGAAATTTTGCATAAAAAAAGGCCCCTGTTGAAATTGCAGGGGCCTGGTACGGGCAATCATCATATTGGGCGACATGATGTGCAGCAAAAAACGGTTTTCTCTCTCTGCCCACAGCCATTGTGCTGACCAGCCCGCAGGCTGCGCGCAAACAACGCGGGCACTCAGGCGGAAATAATGCTCTTCATTTCCGCCACCGCTGCGCCGTTAACGGCATAGCGTGAATATTCATCTGCTTCGGCATCCGTAGACATCGACAGCCTGGAATTACGAAAGCGCATCGGCGAAGGCAGCCACTGGCCGGCGGAGCTGTGCACTTCTTTTACGCCGGCTTCGAGGAACTGCGACAGGTTTGCTGCTCGCACCCCTGCTCCGACCATAATGATTGGAGTATCGCCCAGGGCAATAAGTTCCAAAATTAATGAAATACCTTTTTCTGCACTCGCCTGCTGACCGGATGTCAGGATCCGCGCAACGCCTAATTCAGCCAGGGCAGCGTAGGCCTGATGCGGGTTTGCGCACATATCGAAAGCCCGGTGGAAGGTAACCGACAGCGGTCCCGCCGCGGCCATAATTTTACGCATCCGCGCGGTATCAACCCGGCCGTCGGCGTCCAGAACGCCAATCACGAGGCCCGGAAAACCCAGTTCTCGAACCGTCGCCACGTCGTCGAGCATCGCCGCAAACTCGCCCTCGGTGTAGCAAAAATCACCGCCGCGCGGGCGAATAATCGGATGCACCGGGATAGTCAGGGTCCTGCGGGCCGTTTTGAGCACGCCCAGCGACGGCGTTAGCCCTCCCTCCTGCGGCGCGGCGCACAGTTCGATGCGGTCCGCACCGCGTCGCTGCGCCTCTTCGGCGCACTCCGTGCTGTAACAGCATACTTCCAGTAGCGTCATTCCATTCTCCATTCACGCCGCGGGCAACACAGCATGTCACGATTTTTCGGTTCAGAAACCGCGTAGCTTCACACTGTTACGCATCCGTTTTTTCACTAGCGATAATTTGCTCGATGGACCACGGGTGAAACTTGATCGTCACGCTCCCGTCCGTCACCGCCAGCGTCGGATTTGCCAGGCGTTCGTGCTGCCCTTTCGGCGAGCTGGTTTTGACGAATATCCCCGGCTGGCTGAGGCCGTCGTCGGAGAGCAGCGCCAGCGCGCGGGCATTAAGCGTTTCCGGCTCGCCGGCGAGCACAATCTCAACGTGCTCCCAGCCCTCGTGCGGGTAGCGCTTTTCCCCGGGCCACGGCAGCTCAACCACGCTAAAGCGCCAGTGCGCCACGATCACAGGTTCATCCAGCTTAAACAGGCAGATAGGCCGACCGTTAATGGTGTTTTCCGACAGCAGCGTGCCGCACTGCTCAAGCCCGAGCCGCCAGCGCGCCGCGGTTGTATTCTGATGACAGCGCAGAGAGATGTGGTCCGCAGACAGGGGCGCAATATCCAGCCCGAGCCGAGCGGCCAGCTGGCCTAACGCCTCGGTGAAGCGCGGCAGATCCGCGGTAATATCCTGAAGTTCATCAATTTGCTGCCAGTTCGCCATTCTTGACCTCGACGCTCGCTAAAGGGGCTAATTTATCGCGTTTCCCGGCGGCGACCAACCTGCAATCTTCTTTATCCTGCCCGCGCTGGTTATTCGTTAAGCACGCCGCCCGGCAACGCGCGCGCAGGGCTGACGCAGGGGTGCAAATGCAGTATACTCCTGCCCTAATTTGTCCACATTCCGGCGCCACCCAGCAGGGGTTACGGCGCCTTAAAAGTAAGGTATTCCGGTGAATATTCAGGCTCTTCTCTCAGAAAAAGTCAGCCACGCCCTGATCGCGGCAGGCGCCCCTGCCGATTGCGAACCGCAGGTCCGCCAGTCAGCAAAAATCCAGTTCGGTGACTATCAGGCCAACGGCGTGATGGCAGTCGCTAAAAAACTGGGTATGGCACCGCGACAACTGGCAGAGCAGGTGCTGTCTCATCTCGATCTAAACGGCATTGCCAACAAGGTCGAAATCGCCGGGCCTGGCTTCATCAATATTTTCCTCGACCCGGCGTTTTTAGCCGCCAACGTTAGCCAGGCGCTGTCCTCAGAGCGCCTTGGCGTTGCCCAGCCGCAGGCGCAGACTATCGTCGTCGACTATTCAGCGCCTAACGTGGCAAAAGAGATGCACGTCGGCCACCTGCGCTCCACCATCATTGGTGACGCCGCGGTTCGTACCCTCGAGTTCCTCGGCCACAAGGTGATTCGCGCTAACCACGTCGGCGACTGGGGTACCCAGTTTGGGATGCTGATCGCCTGGCTCGAAAAGCAGCAGCAGGAAAATGCCGGCGAAATGGCGCTGGCGGACCTCGAAGGCTTTTACCGTGAAGCGAAAAAGCACTACGACGAAGACGAAGCCTTCGCCGAGCGCGCGCGCAGCTACGTGGTTAAACTGCAGGGCGGCGACGAGTACTTCCGCCAGATGTGGCGCCAGCTGGTCGACATTACCATGTCGCAAAACCAGATTACCTATGACCGCCTGAACGTGACCCTGACTCGCGACGACGTAATGGGTGAAAGCCTGTACAACCCGATGCTGCCGGGTATCGTTGCCGATCTGAAAGCGCAGGGCCTGGCCGTTGAGAGCGAAGGCGCCACCGTAGTATTCCTTGATGAGTACAAAAACAAGGAAGGCGAACCGATGGGCGTTATCATCCAGAAAAAGGATGGCGGCTACCTCTACACCACCACCGATATCGCCTGCGCAAAATACCGCTACGAAACCCTGCACGCCGATCGCGTGCTCTACTACATCGATTCCCGCCAGCACCAGCACCTGATGCAGGCGTGGACCATCGTGCGTAAAGCGGGCTACGTGCCGGGTTCCGTCCCGCTGGAGCACCATATGTTTGGCATGATGCTCGGTAAAGATGGTAAGCCGTTTAAAACCCGCGCCGGCGGTACCGTGAAGCTTGCCGACCTGCTGGACGAAGCGCTGGAACGCGCGCGTCGCCTGGTTACCGAGAAAAACCCGGATATGCCTGCCGACGAGCTGGAGAAGCTGGCTAACGCGGTCGGTATCGGAGCGGTAAAATATGCGGATCTGTCCAAGAACCGCACCACCGACTACATCTTCGACTGGGACAACATGCTGGCGTTTGAAGGCAACACCGCGCCTTACATGCAGTATGCCTATACCCGCGTGCTGTCGGTGTTCCGTAAAGCGGAGATTGACGAGCGCGCGCTGTCCGCGGCGCCGGTCATCATCACCGAAGATCGCGAAGCGCAGCTGGCCGCACGTCTGCTGCAGTTTGAAGAGACGCTGACCGTCGTTGCGCGCGAAGGGACCCCGCACGTCATGTGCGCCTACCTGTACGATCTGGCCGGCCTGTTCTCCGGCTTCTACGAGCACTGCCCGATCCTCTCCGCGGAGAGCGAAGAGACGCGCAACAGCCGCCTGAAGCTGGCGCAGCTGACCGCCAAAACCCTGAAAACCGGTCTGGATACCTTAGGTATTGAAACCGTCGAGCGGATGTAATACCGCTCTGATAAACGATAAAGAAACCGGCTTATGCCGGTTTCTTTTTTTGCGCCCTCCTCCGGTCGCGCGGCGCAGAGCCGGTAAAGTTCGCCGTCAGAAATACCGGCGCAGGTATTCCGTCATGCACAGGATCGCCATCGCCTGCCCGTAGGGCATCGAGGTGAGCGGGATCTGGCGATAGAAGTCGAGATTCGAGCCCATTCCGGTGCCGAAAGAGGTTTGCAGCAGCTCCCCCTGCGGGGAGATATTTTGCACGATCCCGCGCATGGCCTTCTCCGCGACGCGCTCATACTCCCGGCTCACGTAGCGTTTACGTACCGCCTTCAGGATACCGTAGGCAAAGCCGGCGGTTGCCGACGCCTCAAGATACGAATCCGGATCGTCCAGCAGCGTATGCCACAGACCGCTCTCGTGCTGGCACTCTGCCAGCGCCGCAATTTGCGCATTCAGCACCTGAAGCAGATAGCGCCGCACCGCGCTGTGCTCAGGGAGGTCCACCAGCTCGAGAAAGTCCGGGATCGCCATCGTCAGCCAGCTGTTGCCGCGCGCCCAGCGGGCCCGAGCGAAATTATGCTGGCCCTCATAGCTCCAGCCGTGGAACCACAGCCCGCTCTCGCGGTCCATCAGGTTCTGCACGTGGAGTAAAAACTGGTATGTCGCCTCTTCCACATACTGCGGCCGGTTGAGTAATTTGCCGATTTTCGCCAGCGGCAGCACGGTCATCATCAGCGTGTCATCCCACATCTGCTGGTGGTTCTCCTCCGCCAGGGTGATGTGCTGCATCCCGCCGTGACGGGTGCGCGGCATCTCGTGCATTGCCCATTCGGCCCAGCTGTCGAGCCACGGCAGATACTCCTGCCTGCCGGTCTCCTCATAGCGCCAGGCCAGGGTCAGGAATGGCGCCATGGTGTTGACGTTTTTGCTGGTCGCGCCTTCAGCGAAGCGGTCCGCAAACCAGCTGTCGATAATATCGCGCATCGCGATATCTCCGGTCTGCTGATAATACTGATAGATACCGTATAAACCGACGCCGTGGGTCCACTCCCAGCCGGCCCACCCTTTGGTATCAATGATCCGCCCATCGTCCAGCCGTAGCAGAAACGCGCCCGTTTCATCCTGAATATTGACCAGATTGTCGGTCACTTTCTCGATAAGCGCCTGCAGCTCGTTGCGCGCAATAAAGTGCTCCGGCTGACGCAGTAAAGGACTCTGTTTAACAGGCCAAACCTTCATATTATTAACCTCTGTTCAATGTCGAATTCATTTCAGCACCCTGCCTGAGGGACGGCGCGGCAGGCTTATTACGATTCAGATAGCCAATGTTGTTATTTCCCCACAGGCATGCGTAAGGCATACCGGCCAGCATCTCCACCACCGCCCGATCCTCGGCGCGGGCAAGCTCCGGCTGCGCCCGACCCGATTGGCGCATTTTGCGCGTTTCGGCCTGCAGCACGCCGTGGGTCTCGAGGTTGAGCTTAAAGCGCAGGGAGACGAGGAACCCGCAGGCCAGCACCACCAGCGTGCCCACGCTCAGAATGAGCAGGATGGTATGGCTGACCTCATCGGGCTGCGTTTTCTGCCCGGAGACAAAGCCGGAGAGCTGCATAATGATGCCCACCAGCATTACCGCTCCCGCCTGAGAGGCCTTGCGGGTCAGCGTCATGATGCCGGCGAAAATGCCCTCCCGACGCTGGCCGGTGATCGCCTCATCGACGTCGGCAATATAGGTGTAGGTGTTCCACGGAACATAGTTGATCCCGCCGCGGCCGAGGCCGGCAATGGCGGAAACCAGCAGCAGCAGCGAATAAACGTCGCTCAGCCCGGCGTAGTAAAGCAGCGCATAGGAGAGCGAGCCGAGGCCAAACAGGATAACCACCATCCGATAGGACGGCGCCGGCCCAAAGCGGATGCACAGCGGGATCATGGCAATGACCGCAATAAACTGGAAGATGGCCATGGTGCCGAGCAGGTTGGATGCCATTGCGGCTTCCTGCATCAGCACAAAGACGACGTAGTAGGTGAAGACGGCGTTAAATACGTCCTGAGCAATATAGCCGCCAAGATACATGCCCAGATGCTGGCGGAAGATCTTAATGCGCAGCGTCGAGGTGAGCTCGATAAACAGACGATTGAGGCTCTGCGCCAGCGAGAGATTACGCTTCTCCTCCTCGGCCCGCAGCGCCGTCTCCGACCACGCTTCGCGCGCGCGCTCCCAGGTAAAGAACCAGACGAACGTCAGCATCACCGCGCAGAGGACCGAGAACACCAGGCTTGCGTAAAAGAAGGAGACCGCATTGTCCTTACCAAAGTGGGTAAGCAGCACGCCCGGCAGGAATGAGGCGAGGATTGCCGACATTTGCGCCATCGAAATACGCGCCCCGGAGAATTTCGTTTTCTGTTTAAAATCATCGGTCATTTCCGGGACCAGGGTTTCGTACGGCACCAGAATCATGGTGTAGACAATATCAAACAGCAGATAGGTGAGGAGGTAGTACCAGAACCCCATATCGCCGACCCACATCATTGAGTAGCTAAATACGCAGGGGATACCCAGCAGGATAAAAAACTTTCGTCTGCCGAAGCGTTTGCCGAGCCGGGTGGTGCCAAAGTTATCGGTCAGGAAGCCCATCAGCGGGCTAATTACCGCATCCAGCACCCTGGCGGTGGCAAAGATAAGGGTTGCCTGAATCGGAGACAGGCCGCAAAAGGTGGTGTAAAAATAGAGCAGCCATGCTGCGGTGAGCGCCGTGGTTCCCGCGCCGAGGAAATCGCCCGATCCATAGGCAAGATAATTAGCCAAACCGATTTTACGTGTTTTCATCGCCGTAAATCCTGTGTCGTTATTTTTAGTGAACTCCGACAATCTTTCTGGCCAGGCCAAAAGGGAGTAGGTACCTGGCTACAGTAAAAGGATGGAAACGGGGTTACCTTTTCATTTTTGCCAGCTCTGACCCGGCAATGGCAAAAACGCAAAGAGAGGGTGAACGCGCATCACCGATTTATAAAACAGCTTTTCTTTTATGGCAAAACCAAAGACCATTTTTGCGAGGAGGCTGCCAAAATCGCTATTTCGCGCCCCGCGCAGCGGCGGGCTTTGCAGCAAACAATAGCCCTTGCGGGAACAGGGAAATCGGAGTAAAGAAAAGAAGAAGGGTTATTTTGCGTATCTTAAGGAGGCTTGATGCCCTACTCACATCTGCTTGTAGCCGTTGCCCCAACGCCGGAAAGTCGGACGCTTATCAACAAGGCGGTCTCTATCGCGCGCCCGCTTGAGGCCAAAATTAGCCTGATAACGCTGGCAACGGACCCGGAAATGTATAATCAGTTTGCGGCGCCGATGTTAGAGAACCTGCGGGATCTGATGTATGAAGAAACCCGCGGCTTTCTCAACGGACTGGCTCAGGATGCCGGCTATCCGATTGAAAAAATCACCATCGCCAGCGGCGAACTTGGCCATCACGTGAAGGATTTTTGCCAGCAGCATCGGGTGGATCTGGTGATTTGCGGCAACCACAACCACAGCCTGTTTTCCCGCGCCACCTGCTCGGCTAAAAGTATCGTCGGCAGCAGCGGCGTTGACGTGCTGCTGGTATCGCTGGAGAAAGGCTAGCGCCGAAGCGCCAGCCTGAGGGCCGAACTAGGCCAGTTTGGGGAAGGTCGCCACCTTACGCTGCAGGTGACTCTCCTCATTTCTCGCTTCTATCCGCTTTAGGTCGGCGATAAACCGCTCCTGCCAGCGGTGGATATCATTGTCCTTGACCACCGCCAGCATCGCCGAGTGGCGGGCGATGCGTTCGGCCAGCGGCATGGTGAGCGCGGTGTCCAACGCCGCGGCGACCTCATCGCGATCGTAGGGATTGACAATGAGCGCCGTCGGCAGCTCGTTTGCCGCGCCGGCAAACTGCGACAGCACCAGAACGCCGGGGTTCTGCGGATCCTGGGCGGCAACAAACTCCTTCGCCACCAGATTCATCCCATCGCGCAGCGGCGTCACCAGCCCAACGTCGGAATAGCGGAAGATTTTCATCAGCAGCTTGCGTTCAAAATGCTGATTCAAATAGTAGAGCGGCGTCCAGCCCAGCTGACCATACTGGCCGTTAATGCGCCCGGCGGCGGTTTCCAGCTGGTGACGGATATCCTGGTAGGCCTGGACATCACCGCGCGAGGTCGGGGCAATCTGGGTGTAGCGAATCTTGCCGTGATGCTGGGGATATTTCTCCAGCAAGGCCTCATAGGCCAGGAAGCGCTCCGGCAGCCCTTTCGAGTAGTCCAGCCGCTCTACGGAAAAGATATTCTGCACGCTCTTGAGTTCGCTTTTGAGCTGCGCCAGCTTCGCCGGCAGCGGCCCTTTTGCGCTACGCGCGATCTCATCGGGGTCGATGCCAATCGGGTAGACCTCGGTCTGGAACGGTTTGCCCCAGGCGACATGAGCGTTTCCGCTCCGGGTGGTCAGGCGGGTCTGCACCGCGATGCAGTCAAGAAACGCCTGCCGGTCACTCTCGGTCTGGAAGCCCAGCAGATCGTAGTCGCAGAGCTGTTCAAGCAGCTCGGCGTGCGGCGGCAGCGCGTTAAATATTTCCGGGGTCGGGAAGGGAATATGTAAAAAGAAGCCGACCCGATTATTAACCCCGCGCTGGCGCAGCTCGTGCGCCAGGGGCAGCAGATGATAATCATGGATCCACACGATGTCGTCCGGCTCAATCAGCGGCAGCAGCTTATCCGCCAGCGTCGCGTTTACGCGCTGATAGCCCTCCCAGGCTTCGCGCTGAAAATCGACCAGATCGAGACGATAGTGAAACGCGGGCCACAGCACCGCGTTGGAAAAGCGGTTGTAGTACTCGTCGTGGTCCTGCTCGCTAAGGTTAAAGGAGGCCCAGGTAATGTTTCCCTGAGTGACCTTTTTCAACGGCTGACTATCGTCGCCAATTTCCCCGCTCCAGCCGAACCACAGCCCACCGGCCGCTTTTAAGGCCCCCATAATCCCCACGGCCAGGCCACCGGCGCTGGCCTTTTTATCATCCGGGGGAGCAATACGATTAGATACTACGACTAAGCGACTCATAGCCATCTCTCCTGTCGGTTAGCGCGTCTGGTTGATGTCCATTATTCGCAATATTATTTAGCCACTGGTGCACCGCCGAGACGTCCGGCAAACGCCAGCGCGCCTGGGTGTCGCCGCTGCCGACTTTTACCGAAACGCCGCCCAGCTGGTTAACGATGCCAAAACCCGCTTCATCGGTTAAGTCGTCACCGACAAATACCGGCCTGCGCCCCGCGAACGGCGCCTCCTGCATAAAGGCGGCGATCGCCTCGCCTTTGTTCACGCCGCGCGGTTTTATCTCGACCACGCACTTGCCCAGCTGCAGCGCCAGCAGCGGATAGCTCTTCACCACCTCCTGGGCCAGCGTCAGCACCGCGCTTTGATGCTGCGGCGCCTGACGGTAGTGCAGCGCAAAAGCCATCCCTTTATGCTCAAGCTCACAGCCTGGCAACGCCTCAAGCGCCAGCGCCAGCAGCCCGTGAAGCTCCTTCTGCAGCGCATCCGGTAGGGAAACGATATGCGTATTCCCATTGATATCACGGCGCTCAGCTCCGTGGACACCGGCCAGCGGCAGCCGGTGAGGACGGGTAAGCTCATCGAGCTCAGCCATTGAGCGCCCTGAAATCAATGCCACCGCCCCACTCTGCTGCTGCACGAGCTGCCGCAGCGCCTGAAGCGCGTTAACCGGGATAACAACCTGATCGGGATGAGGTTTGATATCGGCAAGAGTACCGTCGAGGTCAAAGAAAAATGCGCAATTTTCGGTTGGTACAGGCGGTACAGATATCTGGTCAGCCACCCTGAATTCCTCCTTTCATGGCCAGCGTTTCGCTGGCTGTTAACGAATTGTTAGCCATGTAAGTATAGACAGTGTGACGGAGCTCGCCATTTTTGATAGTTATCACCAGCGCAGCGGGCGCCGGTGATATTCCAGGATTAAACTGAAAGGTTGGAGTATTTACACGCTACGCTTTGCCTTCTGCTTGTAGCGATCGAAGATAACCGCCGCCAGCAGGATCACGCCGCGCACCACGTACTGCGAGAAAGGCGAGATATTGAGCAGGTTCATCGCATTCTCGACGGTGCCGAGGATCAGGATCCCGGCGATCACGTACGAAATCTTGCCGATCCCCCCTTTTAGCGACACGCCGCCCAGCACGCAGGCGGAGATCACAATCAGCTCATAGCCAATCGAGGTCATCGGCTGACCGCTGGTCATTCGCGATGCCAGAATAATCCCCGCCGCAGCAGAAACCAGACCGGAGATAACGAAGATAATAATCTTGGTGCGCACGACCGGCACCCCTGCCAGACGCGCCGCCTCTTCATTGCCGCCGATTGCCAGAGTATTACGGCCAAAGGTGGTTTTGTTCAGCAGCAGACCAAAGATTATCAGGCAGCCCACGGTCAGCCAAATCGGCGCCGGCAGGCCGAACCAGTTGGCGTAGCCGAGGGTGAAGAAGCGCTCATCTTCAATGCCCACCGCTTTGCCATCGGAGATAATATAGGCCAGCCCGCGCACAATCTGCATCGTCGCAAGGGTGGTTATCAGGGCGTTGATTTTCAGCCGGGCGATAACAAAACCGTTGACCAGGCCGCTTAGCGCCCCCAGCAGCAGGCCGGCGGCAATGCCGATCCACATGCTTTCGGTGAGGTTGATGACCACCGCGGTCGTCACGCCCGCGCAGGCGATAACCGACGCAACCGAGAGATCGAAATCGCCGGATGCCAGGCAAAACAGCATCCCGCAGGCCACCATTCCGGACATCGAAATCGCCAGTCCGAGGCCTTTCATATTGATGAAAGAGGCAAAGTTCGGCACAAAAATCACGCAGCCGATAAACAGCACGGCAAAGACGACCAGCATTCCAAACTGATCCCAGATACGGGCAAAGCTGAAGGCGGATCGACGGGTATTTGAGGTGGTAACAGAGGACATCATAGACTCCTTTACTCAGGCGACCGCCTGGCTCACTTTTGGCATCGCAAGGCTTAACGCCTGCTGTTCATTCGCATCTTCATGCAGCAGCTCACCCGCCACTTCCCCTTCGCGCATCACGACGATGCGGTCCGCAACGCCAAGCACTTCGGGTAAATCGCTGGAGGCAAAGACGACGGCCACGCCGGATGCCGCCAGCGCGTAGATGACGTTGTAAATTTCATGCTTGGCTCCGACGTCTATCCCGCGAGTCGGCTCATCGAGCAGGATCACCTTCATCTCCTCGGAGAGCCAGCGCCCCAAAATCGCCTTCTGCTGATTACCGCCGGAGAGGTTCATAATCAGCTGCTCGGGTCCCGGCGTTTTAATATTAAGGGACTGAATATGGCGGTCGGCGTTCTGCGCCTCCCAGCCGTTGTTAATCAGGCAGCCGGCGTGAATATGCTTACGTCGGGCGCTGATGTTGATATTGTCGCGCACCGAGTGCACCGGAATAATGCCTTCGGCTTTGCGATCCTCCGGACACAGCATCATCCCGGCCTGTATGGCCTGCGCCGGTTTCCGAATATCGATAGCTTCCCCGTCGATGTAGACCTGGCCGCCGGTGATGCGGGTTCCGCCAAACAGACCCTTCATCAGCTCGCTGCGCCCGGCGCCCACCAGGCCAAAGAGGCCGACGATTTCTCCGCTGCGCACCGCCAGGCTCACCGGCGTTCTTACGCCCGGCGCTTTTACCTGCTCCAGGCGCAGGCGCTCGCTGCCGTACTCGCGCGGCTTCCAGCCGTAGACGTCCCCTAAATCGCGCCCCACCATCGCCTGCACCAGCGCATCGTGGCTTACCGTCTGCATATCGTCGAAGGTGCGCACATAGCGGCCATCCTTGAAGACGGTGATCGCGTCGCTCAGGGCAAAGATCTCCTCCATGCGGTGCGAGACGTAAATAATGACCCGCCCCTCCTCACGCAGCTCGCGAATAACCCGGAACAGGTTGTCGATTTCACGGGCAGAAAGGGAGCTGGTCGGTTCGTCAAAGGCGATGACCTTGGCGTTGCGCGTCAGCGCCTTGGCGATCTCCACCATCTGCCATTGGCCGATGGAGAGGTACTTCAGCGGCGTTTGCGGATCGATATCCAGCCCCAGATGCTCCAGCTGCAGCCGCGCTTCGTAGTTAAGAAGCTTGCGGTCCACCATGCCGTATTTGTGCGGAAGCTGGCCGAGGTAGATATTTTCCGCGACGGTCATTTCCGGTATCAGGTGCAGCTCCTGGTAAATAATGGCGATCCCGGCGTTAAGCGCCTCGGTGGTGTTGCTAAACGCCATCTGCTGGCCGCGCACCTCCAGGCTGCCCGCGGTCGGTATATAGTTGCCGCTGAGGATCTTCAGCAGCGTGGATTTCCCGGCGCCGTTTTCTCCCATCAGGGCGTGAACCTGGCCGGCATAGCAGTCAAAGCTAATATCGGACAGCGCTTTAACGCCCGGGAAAGTCATGGTGATGCCGCGAAATGAGAGATAAGGGGTAGACTGTTGCATAACGACTCCGCTCTACTGCGCTCAGCCTCCCGCCGCTGCGGGAGGCATGGTTAGCAGGCCTTACAGCCCTTTTTTCGCCAGCTCTTCTTTGAAGTTATCGCGGGTAATCAACACCACGTCGGTGACCGCCGTGAACTTCGGCGGTTCGGCGCCCTTGGTTACCCAGTTGTAGAGCATCTCGCTGGTTTTGTAGCCGTGAATATCCGGGCTCGGCAGCAGAGAGCCGTAGAAGCCGGTGGCCTGCGCCTTGGAGAGCTCGTTGACCGCATCCACGCCGTTAATACCGATACCGATCACATCTGGAGCCTTGAAGCCCTGCCCTTCGGTTGCGCGAACGCCGCCCAGGACGGTGTTATCGTTCATCCCGACGATCAGCCAGTGTTTGACCTGCGGGTGCTGGACCAGCATCGAGTTGCCGGCATCGAAGGCGCCGGGGATATCGTTGGATTTCGTCGGCACGCGGTAAATCTGTTTATCCGGGAAGCCGGCGGCTTTCAGCGCATCCAGCGAACCGGTGGTGCGACGACGCGCGGTATCGAGCTCATCGGCGGTAATCGCCATCACCCCGGTATCCTTCACGTCCCAGCCGCGTTTTTGCATCTCTTTATAGAGCTCCTGGCCCTGACGAGCGCCAATCTCGCTGGCCGCCATCATCACCAGCGGAACGCTCTCCATCGGTTTGCCTTTGGCGTTGACGAACTGATCGTCGACGGTGATCACCTTCATGTCATAGCCGCGAGCTTTGGCGACAATCGCCGCTCCGAGCTTCGGGTCCGGCGTACAAATAACAAAACCCTTCGCGCCGCTGGCGGCCAGGCTGTCGATCGCGTTAAGCGTTTTTTCACCGTCCGGAACGGCGATTTTAATTACCTCAAAACCTAAATCTTTGCCGGCCTTATCGGCAAATTTCCATTCAGTTTGAAACCACGGCTCTTCCGGCTGCTTGACCAGAAAACCGAGCTTAAGCGTTTCCGCCATAGCTGATTGTGACATAACCGCAGCGAGACCAATCGCCGCCAGCGCTTTAGTAAATTTGTGCATGGTAAACTCCAGCTTAAATTCGCTTTTATGTAGGGAAATATCGGATCTAAAAATTTTTATCAGACTTAAAACAAGGTATTAGAAAAATCTCATCCAACGATGCCGTTGTTGAAATAGTAATAGCCGGAAATCAATTCTCCATACGAGAGCATTATCACATCGCGGAATTACAGTAATTGAGTGCATAAATTCAGCGAAAAATGACATAAAAAAAGCGCTAATTGTCAGACAATTAGCGCAGGCATAAGCCGTATTATCCATATCACCAGCAGAGTTATCCCTGTGACGCATTTAGCGCAGCGCGCCCGGCATGCGGACCCGCAATCGGCGCTAGCGGTTGCCCTCCCCTGGCCCCCTCCTCCCGGCGATGCCAGGCGCTACGCCCGACATCACACTTTATTGACACAATCGTCATCGCCCTGAAATATTATTTCCCGGCAGTCAGCCGTAAAAATTAAAAAATGATCCAGCGCAATGTTGCGCCAGCAGAATCGTGACAATTAAATGATGCGGTTAAACATACGACGCGTTTATTTTAATTAAGCGCTGCTCATGTAAACATCATACAACTACGTAATATGAGTGAAGGTTTTGATAAGACTGACGAATACAACGATAAAAATAAAATATAATCAAGGCGTTAAATGACATTCAATTTAATGAAAATGCTAATCAATGGCCTGCTATCAGCGGATGGTGTAACTAAACGTAAATCCCTCTGGTTAAGAGTTTTCTTAAGCAAATTCTGAGAGTATTCTATATTTGTGGACATCGGAAATATCATTTCCGGCCACTCATGGAGAGCGCGGAATTATATTATTCCGCCAGTAAAGTTTCGTGTGAAGGTCTCGTAATGAAGCTGTTGGGGGCGAAAGCTCTTAACCCGCGAAGGCCCCCTTCCAGATTAATAAGGATATTTTATGGTAGTTGCAGGAATGGCTCAAAAGCTGAATAACCAGATGAATCTTGAGTTCCGCGCGTCGAACTCGTATCTGCATCTGAGCGAGTGGTGCGCACAGCAGCGCCTGAACGGCTCCGCGACGTTTCTCCGCACCCGGGCGCAGTCCAGCGTCACGCTGATGATGCGGGTGTTCGAATTTATGAAAAAGGGCGGCGAGTGGCCTATCGTGAAGGCCGAAGGCACCTATCATCAGGAGTGCAGCTCCCTCGAGGATCTGTTTACCCAGACTCTTGCCGACTATGAACAGCGCAGCAGCCTGCTCGCCGGTCTGGCAGAAGAAGCTAAAGCGCAAAGCGATGATTCCACCTGGCGCTTTTTGACCCTCTTAGAGAAAGAGCAGCAGCAGGACGGCATGCTCCTGCAAACCGTTCTCGATGAAGTACGTAGCGCCGATAAAGCCGGTCTTTGTCTGCAGCAAACCGACCGCCGCCTGATGGATCTGGTGGCGCAGCAGCGCCATTAATCCGGCTTAGACAAACGCCGCATCAGCCGCGCCTTCAGGCTGGCTAAAGTCAGCGGCAACCACCGCTCCAGGGCACCATTCAGGCTATTAATGAAAGGTGCCCGATAATTCACCTCCCGCTGCGTTCCGCCATCGCCCTTGCCAGTCTCGTCTGAGAGCCCAGCGACCAGCCTTCGGCATCGCTTCAGGCCTCCTCGCACATAGCCCACACGCTCCCCCGCCCTGATATTTTGGCGCTCCGCAGCCGTTTGTTATTCCTAAAAAGCATTAAAAACTTTTAAGCCGATCGCATTACTGCGCAGCTAAATCGCCTGACCGATGATTAGTGACGGGGATCACTTTCTAAACCGTGAGTTAATAATATAAAAACACCGTTTCAAAAATTTAAAACAAGAGGTTTATATTAATGGCAAGATACGCGGCTTCAGCCTCGCAAGGGCTGCAGGGAAGACCGATTTTGTTACGCCATCAGCTCGCCTACGGTGGCGGCAACTTACTGGGGAGCGGCGCGCTGGCAATCAGCGGCGCCTGGTTACTCTATTTTTACACGACATTTTGCGGGCTGACGCTGATCGAGGCCTCGTTAATTTTCTCGATCGCCAGCATTATCGACGCCATCAGTAACCCGTTAATGGGCTATCTTACGGATAACTTCGGTAAAACCCGGCTCGGCAAACGCTTTGGCCGGCGGCGCTTCTTTTTGCTCATCGGCATTCCGCTGATGATGTTTTATCCGCTGCTGTGGGTAGAGGGTCTCGGCTTTTGGTACTACCTCAGCACCTACGTGATCTTCGAAATCATTTATACCTCAATCATGGTGCCTTACGAAACGTTGGCCACCGAAATGACCGACGATTTCTCATTACGTTCTAAGCTCACCGGTTATAAAGCCATTTTTGGCAAGCTGGCAAACTTCCTCGCGGCCTTTATTCCGGGCCAGTTCATCCTGCTGTACGGCAAGGATTCCGCCACCCCGTTCTTCCTGACCGGCCTGACCTACGGCATCATTCTGATCGTCGCTATCTCCTGCCTGTGGTACTGCAGCTGGGAGCGTCCGCGGGAAGAGGAGAGCAGCGTCAGCGAGAAGAGAGGGCTGCTCAATACGCTGCTGCTGCTGGCTAAAGATATGCGCTCGACCTTTTATTTACGCGTCTTCCGCAAACATCTCGGCATGTACCTGTGTGGCTTCGGCGCGGAATGGCTGTTCGCCTCCATCTTTACCTATTTTGTTATCTTCGTTCTGCAGCACGATCCGGCGATGGTTGCCGGGCTGAACAGCCTGAACTCAATTCTGCAGCTGGTCTCTACCGCGCTGTTCATCGGCCTGTGCGTGAAAAAAGGCTTCAGCAAACCCTATATCCTCGCGCTAAGCGTGGTTATCTTCTCGGTACTGCTCTACACCTCGCTGTGGTTTTTCCATCTGCCGGCGCACCTCGCTACCGTGCTGATGTTCGGGATCACCGTCCTGTTTGGCCTCGGAACCGGCGGCGTGTATTACATCCCGTGGACCGTTTATACCTTCCTTGCAGATGTGGATGAGATTTACACCGGCCGCCGTCGCGAGGGAATTTATGCCGGCGCCATGACCTTCTCCGGGAAAATACTACGCTCGATCATCGTCTTCACCATGGGGGCTATTCTCAGCTTCTACGGCTTCCAGTCGAAGGCGCACACCCAGCCGGAAAGCGCGGTTACGGCGATCGCCGTGGTGTTCTGTAGCGGAGTGGTGCTGCTGGCTCTGGCCGCGATCGTCTTCAGCAAGCAGATGAAGCTGGATCGCAAAGCCCATATGGTGGTCTTACAGGAGGTTGCGCGGATTAAAGCGGGAGGAAAAATCGGCGATATCGCGCCGGAGGTACGGGTTGTCGTTGAGGATCTCGTCGGCCATCGCTACGAAGAGTGCTGGGGTAACAGTAAGCTGTTTAGGGGTGAAGAGGCGGCCCCGGCCCGTTCCGCAGTCTCCCACCAGGCCTGATGGATACCCCGCCACTACCTGTGGCGGGGTAGAACCAATTAGTGAGCTTCGCTTTGCGGGGTGAACTTCAGCTCAATCAGGGCAATCGCTTTTTGCACCGCACGCATCGTAACCGGGTCGGACGATGAAGGATGGCTTGAAAAATCAATCGCTTTAAGCTGAGTTGCCATCTTTTCGCGCACCTCTACAGGGGCGATAACGTCAATGACATCGAGGATCTGTTTGATAACCAGCTGACAGGCAACCACGTCGGAAACCAGCTCGTCTTGTTCGGTAAGGTGTTGAGACATTTTTTGCTCCTTTTTGCAGGAGCGTAATAGTACCCTAAATCAGCTGAGATAAAAAAACCTGCCGCAGCAGGTTTTTTTATCAGAACATGCCGGCCGGCGGCACATCTTTGAAGGTCTTGCAGTAGGTGTCAAAAATGCTTTTCAGGATCTTGCGCAGCTTCATGGCGTCACTCCGTTTTTGTTATGCAGGTGTTAATGCTTGTCCGACTATAATATGACCGCTATCACAAAAATCAATTTAAATGTGCGCCAAATCACAAAAATAATTGCAGACTGAATTTTAAATTTAACAAAAAGCGAACGGAGCCGGAGCGTTCCCCCTCTCCTGCCCGCGATCTCAGCAGGCTATGGCAACAACATAATGACGACAAACATCTCCGCCCGGGAAGACCGGGCGTTCTCGGCGCCAGCGCTGCTGGTCGCCGGGGCCTTTTTTATGGAGTTTCTCGACGGAACGGTGATCGCCACCGCGCTACCGGACATGGCGCAAGATTTTGGCGTGGCGGCGGTGGATCTCAATATCGGGATCAGCGCCTATCTGATTACGCTGGCGGTATTGATCCCGGCCAGCGGCTGGATAGCCGATCGTTTCGGCGCGCGCAGGGTCTTCACCCTCGCGCTGGCGATTTTTACCCTTGCCTCGGTGTTTTGCGGCCTTTCCAGCAATGTCGATACCTTCGTTGCCATGCGTATTCTGCAGGGAATGGGCGGCGCGCTGATGGTCCCGGTCGGCCGTCTGGCGGTACTGCGTACCACCCCGAAGCACCAGCTGATTAAGGCCATTGCGACGCTGACCTGGCCCGCGCTGGTGGCGCCGATTATTGGCCCGCCGCTGGGCGGCTTTATTACCAGCTACGCCAGCTGGCACTGGATTTTCTTTATTAACGTCCCGCTGGGTCTCGCGGCGATGGCGCTGTCGCTGCGCATTATTCCCGATATTCGCGAAGAGGAGCGGCGCCCGTTCGACCTTCCCGGCTTCCTGGCCACCTCGGTTGCCATGGTCAGCCTGGTCAGCGCCATGGAGATCCTCGGCGATAACCGGCCCGAGGGCTGGAAGACCCTGGCGCTGCTGGGGCTTGGGATCGGCTGCATGCTCTTCTCCCTGCGCCACTTCCGCCGCGCCGCCTGGCCTATGGTACGCCTCGATGCGCTGCGGGTTCCCACATTCAGGGTCACCATGTACGGCGGCTCGCTGTTTCGCGCCTCCATCAGCGCCGTGCCTTTCCTGCTGCCGCTGCTTTTCCAGGTGGGATTCGGCATGGATCCGTTCCACTCGGGGCTGCTGGTGCTCGCCGTGTTCGTCGGTAACTTCACGATTAAACCCGCCACCACGCCGCTTATCCGCTGGCTCGGCTTCCGCCGCCTGCTGCTGATTAACGGCGCGCTCAACGTTCTGTCGCTGCTGGCCTGCGCATTTTTGACTCCGCAAACGCCGGTGTGGTTAATCCTGCTGATCCTGTTCCTCGGCGGCGTTTTCCGATCGATTCAGTTCACCGGCATCAGCACACTGGCCTTTGCCGATGTGCCCTCCCCGCAGATGAGCTACGCCAACACCTTGTTCAGCACCGCGTCGCAGCTGGCGGTTGGCTTAGGGATAACGCTTGGCGCGATAGGTATTCGTATTGGGGAAAAGCTGAGCGAATGGCTAAGCCTGTCGACGCTGCCCGGCATCAGCTTTCGACTCTCATTTGTGTTTATTGCGCTGATTTGTCTGGTGGGAATGGTGGATAGCCTGAAGCTGAAGGCGGATGCCGGAAGCAGCGTGTCGAACAGGGAAGCGTAGGCGAAAGTAAGGCCAGCCGCGGCTGGCCTTACCGATGATTAACCGACGATGTGGCGAACGAACGCTTCGATCTCTTTGTCCTGGCAATTCTCGAAGAAGCACTGCTGGAAGCGCGGACCTGAGACGGCGGTTTTAACCAGTTCCGGGTCGATAGCACGCAGCGTGTCGAGGTAATTCTCTTTCACCACCGCCGCTTTCACCGTATTCAGAATACCGGCATTGCGCACCTGCGGCTCTTTACGCTCCGGCGGATAGCCTTCCCCGTTGCGGCCGGTGAACGCTTTTTCGAAAATAAAGCGCACGTTCAACTCTGCGCCCCAGCCGAAACCTTTCGCAAACGGCAGAGAGAGCGCGTTGCCGTTGTTGATCTGGGCAAACAGGAAAGCGTCGGCAGGATCGATACAGTAGCCGCACACCACGCCCGGATGGATATTCAAAGACATCAGCGCGCCCTGGCCGGTGCCGCAGCCGGTGACCACGAAGTCCACCGCTTTGGAATTCAGCAGAATGCTGGCCATGATGCCCAGATGAATATAGGTCAGGTGATGATCGTGCTCATCGCTCATACCCACGTTGTAAACCGGGAAGCCTTTCTCGTCGGCAACGGCGTTGAGCTCGTTGAGGATGATGGCATTTTTGTTTGCCTGGCTGTTTTCCATCATCAGTGCAATTTTCATGCTTTACTCTCCTGAATGCTTTGCGGGTACTTCCGCGATAGGTCGTTAACGTTGGTATGACATTACTACTTAACAAACGCACTTTCAAATTTTATGAAAAGTTGTTTTATAAATTACGTAGCGCTTCACACTTTTGCCTTTCAACCCCGTCCCCCGCTCTTTGCGCCTCCGCCTCCCTTCCGCTCCCCGATCGGCAAAATCCGCGCGAGGCCCTTAGCCGCTCGTCATTTGGATGCGCATATTTATCTGGCTCGACGCTATTTATTAAATATCAATTAAAACCATTCTCATTAATTATTAAATTGCCAATGCGTTTTATTCCCATTTGCATTTTTAATAAATGAAGTTTTTAATTTACTTTTTGCAAATAAATAAATAACAAATTATAGTGAGCGCACAATAATCTTAATTACCTATATTTTCGGAGCGCGCGCTATGCTGAAAACAGAAATGATCGATAAGCTCAATGAGCAAATGAACCTTGAACTCTATTCTTCTTTGCTTTATCAGCAAATGAGCGCGTGGTGCAGCTATCATAGCTTCGAAGGTGCGGCGGCGTTTCTTCGTCGTCACGCTCAGGAAGAGATGACCCATATGCAGCGCCTGTTCGACTACCTGACCGACACCGGCAGCCTGCCTTGCATCAACGCCATTGCCTCGCCGTTTGCCGAGTACGCGTCGCTGGATGAACTGTTCCGCGTTACCTACGAACACGAACAGCTGATTACGCAGCAAATTAACGCCCTGGCCCACGCCGCGATGTCTGCACAGGATTATCCGACCTTTAATTTCCTGCAGTGGTATGTTGCCGAGCAGCACGAAGAAGAGAAACTGTTTAAATCCGTTATTGATAAACTGACCCTCGCCGGTAAAAGCGGCGAAGGTCTGTACTTTATTGATAAAGAGCTGGCAACGCTCGATACGCAGAAATAATTATACCGGCGACGATGCTCCGGCATTGTCGCCCGGTTAATGCTGACAAATTTTGCTTTCGCTGGTATTAAACCCGGCGTCTGCGGCAATAAACTTGCCTTTATCCTGTAGAAATATCACCAGCTCCCCAGCGGTTAGATTTTCCGCCGAACAGGTGTGAAAACGGGCCTCGTCACCAAAGCGAGCGACTATCGCCGCTTCCAGGCTGGCAACGCTGTAGGGTTCGCCCGAAGCGATCATCATCTGCAGTACTTCATGACCGTGAATAGATTGCATAACTCCTCCTGTAAAGCCTCCACGATAAACCACCTTATGGCTTCAGGCTTTGCGCCAGCGCAGCATTAGCGCGGCTCTCAGGCTGTAAACTTTTACTGACAAGCACTGTAACCCTCATTTGACGAATCTGCCGATTTCACATACTCTGCGCGACATATTTTATTGTTAATTCCTTCATGGATAGAGAGAAACGTGAAGAACCGCACTCTAGGTAGTATTTTAATCGTGGCAGGGACCACTATTGGCGCAGGGATGCTGGCCATGCCTCTGGCATCCGCTGGGGTTGGTTTCGGCGTCACGCTCGGGCTGCTGATCGCCCTGTGGGCTTTGATGTGCTATACCGCGCTGCTGCTGCTGGAGGTCTATCAGCACGTGCCGGCGGACATGGGGCTGGGCTCGCTCGCCGCCCGCTACCTCGGGCGCTACGGACAGTGGGTCACCGGTTGTTGCATGCTGTTCCTGATGTACGCCCTGACCGCCGCCTACATCAGCGGCGCGGGAGAGCTGTTGGCCTCCAGCCTGAACCAGTGGCTGCAGTGGGATCTTCCGCCGGCAGGCGGGGTGCTGCTGTTTACCGGCATTGGCGGGGCGGTGGTTTGCCTCGGGACCTCGCTGGTCGATCTGTTCAACCGCTTTTTATTCAGCGCCAAGATTATTTTTCTCGCCATTATGCTGGCCCTGCTGCTGCCGCACATTCATCAGATAAACCTGCTGACCCTACCGCTTCAGCAGGGGCTGGCGCTCTCGGCGATCCCGGTTATCTTTACCTCTTTTGGTTTTCACGGCAGCGTGCCGAGCATCGTCAGCTACCTTAACGGCGATATTCGTAAGCTGCGGCGGGTGTTTATCATCGGCAGCTTCATCCCACTGGTAGCCTATATTTTCTGGCAGCTGGCGACGCTGGGCAGCATTAGCTCTCCGACCTTTGCCGCCCTTCTGGGACAGCACGCGGGCCTGAACGGCCTGCTGGAGGCTATCAGAGAGGTCGTCGCCTCACCGCACGTTGAGCTGGCGGTGCATCTGTTTGCCGATCTGGCGCTGGCCACGTCGTTCCTCGGCGTCGCGTTGGGATTGTTCGATTATCTCGCCGACCTGTTTCAGCGTAAAAATACGCCGGGCGGGCGCGTGCAAAGCGGCGTCATCACCTTTGTACCGCCGCTGGCCTTCTCGCTGTTCTACCCTCGCGGCTTCGTCATGGCGCTGGGCTATGCGGGCGTTGCCCTCGCCGTGCTGGCGCTGATGCTGCCTGCGCTGCTGGTCATGAAGAGTCGTCAGCAGCATCCTCACGCGACGTGGCGGGTTATCGGCGGAACGCCGGCGCTGTGGCTGGTCCTGCTGTGCGGTATCGCTATCGTGTTGATTCAGTTTTGTATCGCGATCGGCGTGTTACCTGCCGTCGGATAAAAGAGTAAGGGGCCTGTCGGCCCCTTATTTTATTTCGCTAAGCAGCACTGCTTATATTTCTTACCGCTGCCGCACGGGCAGGGATCGTTACGTCCAACTTTGGCATCATTTCTGATCGGCTGCGGCACCTCTGCCGGCTGCGCATGCTCCGTCCAGTATTGATAAAGCGCCAGCGCCGCGGGTTTAATACGCTCTACGCTGGCGAGAAAATCATCGACAGAGAGCGCTTCAACCGCCGGGAACTGCGCTTCCGTCCCGTGCAAAGCGATGATATCGAGCTCGGCCTGCAGCTCCGCCGGTACAGCGGGCCAGCTGCCCAGGCCGACGCCGCGCATATAGCCAAAGCACCACTCGCCAACGATAGTCAGCTCCTGGCCTTCCTCTTCCCGCGTGCCAAACAGCGGCTCGAACTGCTCCGGATAATCGTCCAGGCGCTCGGCAACATCGCTCATATGCTGCAGGGTGAGGTTAACGAAGCGGTCGCGCTCGCGATCGTTGGCCCAGCGCGGTACGTTGTCGGCACCGCCCCAGATAGCCAGTAGCCACTGGGCGGGCTCAATCTCGGCTGGCCCGGAGAGGATCGCCGTCAGCAGGCCATCAAGCTCGGAGACATCAAGGATGGCGCCGTCGGTGGCGTATTTCGACAGGATATCGTCCAGCCATTCAAGTTCGCTTTCGTTCAGGGGTCCGGTTTTCATAAACAGGCTCGTCGTCTTAGAAAAATGGCGCATACAGTAGCGGAAATGCCGGGAGAAAACCACCCGGCGCGGCCATTCTGCGCGGGTTAAATATCCTTAATAATGCTTGAGCGCATTGTTTCATATTCACTTTCGCTGATCGTACCGTCATCGCGCATCTTTGTTGCCTGAGCCAGGCGCTCTCTGACATCTTCGGCGGAAGAAACCGGGGCGCTCTGCGCGCCGGGAGGTGCGCTGTCGCCGTTATCCTGCTGAACGTCGCCAAAGCGGTTAACTCCGTCGGTGCCTCGGGCAAACAGTAGCCAGATAGACATCGCCAGCGACATGATTCCGCCAGCGACCATCAGCCATACCCATACCGCCGCCCCACCGTCTTCTACGGTGCCGGCAACGCCAATCAGGCCGATAATCAGGATCAGGAAAGGCGCCAGCAGCCACCAGCCGGATTTGTTCAGATCGTGCAGGCGTCGTACCGCCACCGCGATACCCGGAATAATAATAATCAGGCTAAACAGCCCGCCGATAACCGGGATCAGCCCCAGTACCGCGGACAGCACAAAGTTAGCGACGGTAAATACGGCGTACTCTTTACGCGCCGAGCGGCCGCGAAAGGTGGCATATTTGCGAAAACAGTTCCCGTAGCTTTCAAGCAACGTGGCCATAAGATCCCTCATTAAAAATAATTATTATTGCCGTGACGGCATAGTGTCCCAAAGGCGGTTTATCCGGCCGCAGGCGCGCGCCGGAGCGCTATTTTACCGCAGTTTGCCCGAAATGTGCCGGAGAAAACTGAGGGCTTGACCGCCGGAGGTCATCACTATAGCTCTGCCCTTAAGCGGAATATCAGCCTCAAACGCTGACGAAGCGCCCGTTTGTCACCTCCGTCTCGCCGGCGTCATAAATCCACGCCCGCAGCGGATGGCTCGCTTTTGCCGCATTATAGTCAACGCACACGACCCGCTCGCTCAGCGCCGCCGGTTCGCCAGATAGGGTGTAGTGCCCAACGACCACCGGAACCTCGGGCAAAACGTGAGCGCTTTTTTCCAGCGCGATATCCGGGATGCTGCTAACCATCTCGGGCTGAACCTGGGCAATCTGTCGGTAGGTTGTTGCCTCGTTAAGCCACCAGCGGATGCGAATATGGCGCCGCTCGATCCCGGTTTTATCCTTGAAGCTGTAGCCCGCAGGCAGCGCCAGCTCAGGCCCCTTGAGTATCGTCTCCAGCAGGTGGAACAGGACGTGCTGTTTATCGAAGGCGTGTCCCCAGCTCTCCGGCTTTAGCCGGTTTTCTTCGTCGAGCCACGGGCGAAGCCGGGCGATAGCGCGCTCGTCCCAGCACGCGTGCACCGCACGGATATCGCCAAAATCAACGAACAGCGGCAGGGTTTTAAACCACTCGACCCACAGCAGGTGCTGAGCGCTATCTTCCGTGACGTCGTTGAGGAAGGCCTGATGCTGACGGCGGTTATTCGCCGTATGCGGGCGCAGGGGCTGAGCCGTCTGCGGATGGCGCATCAGCCAGCCAACGGCGTTAAATTCATGATTGCCCATCAGGCAAATGGCGCGCCCCGCGGCAACCTCTCCCCTCACCTGCTCCAGCACGGACTGATGGTCGATGTGGCTCCCCGGCTGATTATCAATAAGATCGCCGACAAAAATCAGCAGGCTGCGATCCCGCTCCTCCCTGGATCGCAGATGAGCCAGCAGGGCGGAAAGCTTGCCGTACTGGCCATGAATATCACCAATAAATATTTTGCGGCTCTTAGTCTGGCCTGAAGCGGGCATCAGAATTCCTTGTGCTTTTTAGTAAGTGCGAGCTTACGAATAGTAACAGGTTGCCGGGCGAAGCCCCGCACGACAAGGGAACCGGCTGAAAGGAAGGATAATATGATGAAGTGATACTATGAATGGCGTGCTGCAGACATGAAAAAACCACCCGTAGGTGGTTTCACGACACTGCTTATTGCTTTGATTATTCTGCTTTTATCCCAATGGTACCCGGAACGAGACTTGAACTCGTACAGCCTATGGCCGAGGGATTTTAAATCCCTTGTGTCTACCGATTCCACCATCCGGGCTCGGGAAGAAATTGGAGGCGCGTTCCGGAGTCGAACCGGACTAGACGGATTTGCAATCCGCTACATAACCGCTTTGCTAACGCGCCTTTGATGCTGCAACACCCGCAACTGCCGATGTTTTTAAACTGGAGCGGGAAACGAGACTCGAACTCGCGACCCCGACCTTGGCAAGGTCGTGCTCTACCAACTGAGCTATTCCCGCATTATCAAGCTAATTTGCTAATCACTTGATTTTGTTATCGTCTGGCAAGCCGTGCTGCCGTTCGATGCGTTGCATTCTACTTACCTGGCGCAATGAGTCAACGATATTTTTTAAAACCTTGCGTCGTTTGCTGAAATTTACGCCGAAACGATCACTGATCAAGCAAATCGCCGCGCGCCGCGTTCAAATATTGCAGCATCGACCACAGCGTCAGCACCGCCGCAACGAGGAACAGCACGATCCCTGCCCCTTCAACCCACTCATTTGGCCGCCACAGCATCCACACCAGCGCCGTCATCTGCGCCGTCGTTTTGACTTTACCGATCCAGGAAACCGCTACGCTGCTGCGTTTACCCAGCTCGGCCATCCATTCGCGCAGGGCAGAGATAATGATTTCACGGGCGATCATCGTCGCCGCCGGCAGAGTGACCCACCAGGTGTGGTAATGCTCGGCAACCAGCACCATCGCAATTGCCACCATGACCTTATCTGCTACCGGGTCGAGAAAGGCGCCAAAACGAGTGCTCTGATTCCAGCGGCGCGCCAGATAACCATCAAACCAGTCGGTTACCGCGGCGACAAAGAAGATCAGCGCACAGGCAAACGGTGCCCATACCACGGGAAGGTAAAACGCCAGCACAAAAAACGGTATCAGGATGACGCGAAACAGAGTAAGCAATGTAGGGATATTAAATTGCATAGTGACGGGTAACTATCTGTTAGAAGTAAAAATTAGCCCTATGTTGCTACAGAGCCCCTAATGTTTCAACGAGTAGAAGATCTTTTCTGCCAGACCGTGAGATATACCCGGTACTTTGGCTATCTCTTCGACGCTGGCTTGCTGTAGCCCCTGCAGACCGCCCATATACTTCAGCAGCATCTGCCGACGCTTCGGCCCCACTCCTTCGATAGTCTCCAGCGTGCTGGTACTTTTCACTTTTGCCCGCTTTTTACGATGCCCGGCGATGGCATGATCGTGCGACTCATCGCGGATATGCTGAATGACGTGCAGCGCGGGAGAGTCCGGCGGCAGGCTAAAGCCTTCGCCCTCAGGCTCAAAGAATAGCGTTTCCAGGCCCGCCTTACGATCGCTACCTTTTGCTACCCCTAATAATAGAGGATGATGTTTATCCCAGGCCACGTCCAGCTCGGCAAACACGCTTTTCGCCTGCCCAAGCTGCCCTTTACCGCCATCTATCAGAATAACGTCGGGGATCTTGTTCTCTTCGATAGCTTTACCGTAGCGCCGGCGCAGAACCTGATTCATCGCCGCATAGTCATCCCCCGGCGTGATCCCGGTAATATTGTAGCGGCGATACTCGGCGCGCAGCGGCCCGTTGCTGTCAAACACCACGCACGAGGCGACGGTCTGTTCGCCCATCGTGTGGCTGATATCAAAGCACTCCATGCGCTTCACCGCCGGCAGCTTGAGCAGCGTCGCCAGCGCCTGCAGGCGCTGATGGATGGTGGACTGCTGGGACAGTTTGGTCGTCAGCGCCGTCGCGGCATTAGTGCGCGCCAGCTTAAGATAGCGCGCGCGATCGCCGCGGGGTTTCGTCTGCACATTCACGCGCCGCCCCGCCAGCTCGGAGAGCGAGTCGGCGAGCAGGGTTTTGTCGCCAAGGTTAAAGTCGAGCAGAATTTCCCCCGGCAGGGTGCGCATCTGGCTCCCCTGCAGGTAGAACTGACCGACGAAGGTCTCCACCACTTCCCCAAGCTCGGTGCCGCCGGGGACCTTAGGGAAATAGCTGCGGCTACCCAGCACTTTCCCCTGGCGAATAAACAGCACGTGAACGCAGGCCATGCCCGAATCAAAGGCGACGCCAATAACGTCCATATCGTCGCCATTATTTGAGACAAACTGCTTCTCCGTCACCCGACGCACGGCCTGGATCTGATCGCGAATGCGCGCCGCCTCTTCAAACTCCAGCGCCTGGCTGGCCTTCTCCATGCGGGCAATAAGCTGCGTCAGGACCTGATCGTCTTTGCCGGCAAGGAACAGCCGCACGTATTCAACCTGCTGGGCATACTCCTCCTCGCTAACCAGCCCCGCCACGCAAGGGCCGAGGCAGCGGCCAATCTGATACTGCAGACACGGACGCGAGCGGTTGCGATAGACGCTATTTTCGCACTGGCGAACGGGAAAGATTTTTTGCAGCAGCGCTAAGGTTTCGCGAACCGCATAGCCATTCGGGAAAGGACCGAAGTATTCCCCTTTAGCGTGCTTAGCGCCGCGATGGGTCGCCAGCCGCGGATGGGTATCGGCGCTGAGAAAAATAAAGGGATAGGATTTGTCATCGCGCAGCAGCACGTTATAGCGCGGCTGATACAGCTTGATATAGTTATGTTCAAGCAGCAGGGCTTCCGTTTCGGTATGGGTTACCGTCACGTCTATTTGCGCTATCAGCGCCACCAGAGCTTCGGTTTTACGCGAAGCCAGGTTGCTGCGAAAATAGCTGCTTAGCCGCTTTTTCAGGTCTTTTGCTTTACCAACGTAAATAACGATACCGCCAGCATCGTACATCCGATAGACGCCCGGCTGGCTGGTTACTGTCTTCAGGAAAGCTTTAGCATCAAAAACATCACTCACAGACTTGCTAACGACTCCGCATTACACAGGCCATGGCGGATTGCCAGGTGGGTCAGCTCAACGTCACCGTGGATGTTTAATTTACTGAACATCCGATAGCGATAGCTGTTCACCGTCTTGGGACTCAGATTCAGCTGCTCTGAGATCTCATTGACCTTCTGACCTTTAGTGATCATCAGCATAATCTGCAATTCTCGTTCAGACAAACTGGCAAACGGCGATTCCGTTTTTTCCGGCTCGATCTGGCTGAGCGCCATCTGCTGGGCGATATCCGAAGCGATATAGCGCTGACCTGATGCCACGCAGCGAATCGCATTGACCACTTCCTGCGGCGCGGCGCCTTTACTCAGGTAGCCCGCAGCACCTGCCTGCATCACCTTCGCCGGCAGCGGGTTTTCGGTATGCACGGTGAGCATAATGACTTTGGTATCGACAATGGCGCGCGCAATTTTACGCGTTGCCTCAAGACCGCCGATCCCGGGCATATTCATGTCCATCAGGACAACGTCAACGGGATTAGCCCGACACCATTTAACGGCATCCTCGCCGCAGCAACATTCGCCCACGACGTTAATCCCTTTTATATCTTCCAGAATGCGTCGTATCCCTGCGCGCACCAGTTCGTGGTCATCAACAAGAAGGACGTTGATCAAAGGAATAATCTCCAGAATTAGGGATAACACAACGGATAGTTTATCGAACCCATATTACCGGGTTTTGGCGTAATTTTAAAAGCCAAAAGTGTTCTTCAGAGGATTTATCTGTCCTTTATGGCAAGTTGTTTGCACACCTGGTGGAAACCCATACATAACAGAGAGTTGTATAAGGTCGTATTTTTAACATTCGTCATACAGAAAACGTAATAAACACAACACAATACGTAGTTGATAAATACGAAAGAAAATATGTAACAATAATTAACTCTAAAAATCATACCAAAAATTAACAATTTGCAGGTGCCGAAGCGGGCTTTATTCAGGCAATTAAACCCCTCACAGCTCCGATCAGAGAACGCAAATTACGCGCTCCTTTTTTTTCTGCCGCTTGTGGTATACTGCGCCGCTTTAAGATTTAGTATTGCGCAAAAGCGCCGATAGCAAACGAGGATATCGATGAGCACACCAGATTTTTCCACTGCAGAAAATAATCAAGAACTGGCGCAGGAAGTGACCTGCCTGAAAACGCTGCTGACGCTGATGCTCCAGGCCATGGGCCAGGCCGATGCGGGTCGGGTGATTATTAAGATGGAAAGGCAAATCACGCAGATGGAAGATGAGGCTCAGGCTGCCGTATTCTCCAGCACCGTTAAGCAAATTAAACAGGCTTACCGTCAGTAACAATAAACCGGCTGAAAGTATAACTGACAGCCGGTTTCACGCCTGGCACGCAGAACGATGGGCTAGCTCAAATTAAGCCGGTGGCGACCGCATAGCAGGCTATTTGCGTTTTATTCGGTGCGTTGAATTTTCGTTGCATATTTTTCTGATGAAAATTGACGGTATTTTCTGAGATAGACAGAATTATCGCGACCTCTGCCGAGGTCTTCCCTTCCGCAGTCCATTTCAAAATCTCCAGTTCACGCCGGCTGAACTTCATTTCCGGCGGCATCACCATCGCGTCCTGCAGACGTAACAGCGTCAACAGGCTGAGCTCAATCAGCATTCTCAAACGCATTTCCAGCTCGTCTGCCGGATAGGGCCCGGCGCTACGATTCTGCCCTGAGACCGAGAGAAAGCCCTGCGCGTGGTTGGGTAAGGTGAGGCACTGAGTAATCCCCTTCACCAGCCCGTGATCGCGCGCGCCGTCCCAGAGCTGCGGGGCGTCACGGAATAGCCCGTCGTTCCACGGCAGGTGACCACGAAGAAAATTTTCCGGTCGCAGCACCGGATCGATGGCGAAATAGTTCTCGGCTTGATAATGCGCCATCCACGCCTGCGGATAGGTCGTCTGCAGCGTCACCTTAGGGCGCGTAAAGGGCACGGGATGCCGCACGCAGAGAGCAAAATAATCGTATTCCAGCTCTTCCGCCTGCTGCTGCAGGAGATTATAAACCTCCTCTCCCGCCGAAATTGCCTGAAATTGTTGCAGCATTTCCCGCCGCCAGCTGAAAAAATCATTGTCCCTCATAACCGACCAAATAACTCCTGAGTAATTATCATTATTACAAATACAAAAACTAACACATAAATCTTATTTATATGTATAAAATATCGTATACACCGCACATATTAGATCGTTACTGGTGCTATTCAGCGCAGACGGGAGAAGAGAATGTCGCATCATTTATCTCTGCCGACGATATATTCTCAACTGTGGGAGGAGTTTAGCGCTAATCCTGCTGCCGATATTGCCTTCTCTCAAGCGCCGCTGTTTTACCCTCAGCGATAAGATACGACGTATCGTTTCGGCAGGCTGGCCTCCAGCGACGGCGGAAAAAGGGATTGTTTCGGGAAAACGCCGCGTGCGGCTGAATATAAAAATACCAATCGATAAGCAGCGTTTAATAGTTCTGCTCTCTCACACGGCGCTATCGTTCAGCAGCTATCGTCCAGAAAGGTTTCCACTTCGCGGCCCAGACGTTCGGGCTGGCCAAACGCCTGCACCGTTCTCTGCGGCTGGCGGGAACGCCGGTAGCCTCGCCGCCCCGCCCTTTTCACCGGATCCCACGGCCGCAGTCGGGTAGCCGTTACTGCATCAGGAATTTTTCGAGGAACTGGCGCGTGCGCGGCTGCTGCGGATTGGCAAACAGCGCCTTAGCCTCACCCTGCTCGACGATACGTCCCTGATCCATAAAGATAGCCCGGTCGGCCACGTCGCGGGCAAAGCTCATTTCATGGGTCACAATAACCATGGTGCGCTTCTCCTGCGCCAGCTGGCGAATGGTATTCAGCACTTCGCCCACCAGCTCAGGATCCAGAGCGGACGTGGGTTCATCAAACAAAATAACGTCCGGACGCATCGCCAGCGCGCGGGCAATCGCCACGCGCTGCTGCTGGCCGCCGGAGAGACGGCGCGGGTAGCTATTCTCTTTCCCGTTTAGCCCAACCTTCGCCAGCAGCTCGCGCGCCCGGACGATCGATTCGTTTTTATCTTCACCCTTAACGATAACCGGCCCTTCAATAATGTTCTCCATCACCGTGCGGTGCGGGAACAGGTTGAAGTTCTGGAAAACGAAGCCGACGTGCTGGCGCAGGCGGCGAATCAGCCCCTTCTGCTGGCTCAGGCTGCGCGCGGTATCGATAGTGACGTCGCCCACCCGAATGGTGCCGCTCTCCGGCTGTTCCAGCAGGTTGATGCTGCGCAGAAGGGTCGTTTTGCCGGAGCCGCTGGGGCCGATAATCGCCACCACTTCGCCCTCCGCCACCTCCAGGTCAATACCGTGCAGTACCGTCTGTCCGTGGAACTTTTTCACCAGGTTTTTGACTTCAATGGCACTCATTTTGGATCACGCTCCTGGCGATTCAGCTGATTTTCAAAATAGTTTTGCAGCGTCGACAGCACCGTCGCCATCACCCAGTAAATCAGCGATGCGGCCAGATACATGGTGAAAACTTCCAGCGTACGGGAGGTAATAAGCTGCGCCTGGCGGAACAGTTCCGGTACCTGGATAGTCGCCGCCAGCGACGTATCTTTCACCAGGCTGATAAAGCTGTTAGAGAGCGGCGGCAGCGCGACGCGCGCGGCCTGCGGCAGAACCGCCCGACGCAGAGTCTGCCACGGCGTCATCCCGATGCTTGCCGCCGCTTCCCACTGCCCTTTATCAATAGAGGCAATCGCCGCGCGCAGCGTTTCGGCGGCATACGCCGCGGTGTTCAGCGACAGGCCAATCATCGCCGCCGGAATGGGATCCAGCTCAATGCCAAACTGCGGCAGGCCGTAGTAAATCATAAACAGCTGGGCGATCAGCGGCGTACCGCGGAAAATAGAAATGTAGACCCGCGCCAGCCACTTTACCGGCCAGAGGGGCGACATCCGCATCAGCGCAAGGATAAAGCCCAGCAGCAGGCCAAAGAACATGCCGCCGATGCTCAGCTGCAGCGTAAATACCGCCCCCTTGAGGAGAAAAGGTGCGGAATCAAAAACCAGTTGGATACTCTCTTGCATTCTGTTTGTTCTGCTTTAGATATGAGGATGGTAGGCAAACAGCGCCGGCGCTCCGCCGGTGTGTATAAATAAGATTGGCCCTTCATCCTTAAAGCGTTTCTGCTGAATACCGTCAATCAGCCCGGCCATCGCCTTCCCGGTATAGACCGGATCCAGCAGGATACCCTCAAGCTGTGCCAACAGTTTTACCGCTTCCATTCCTTCGTCATTCGGCGTGCCGTAGCCTGGTGCGAAATAGTCGTCCCACAGCGTAATCCCGGCTTTTGCCTGCAGCTCGAGGCTGTTCGCTACCGCCTGCTGCAGGGCAACGACTTTCGGCAGCTGGTCCGCCACCTTGCGCGACACGGTGACGCCAATCAGTTCGGCTCCCGGCATCAGCTGTTCCAGACCCACCGCCAGGCCGGCATGGGTGCCGGCGCTGCCGGATGCCACCACCACGGACGACAGCTCTACCGCGCCTTCGCACTGCTGGGCAATTTCCAGCGCGCTTTCAACATAGCCTAGCGCACCCAGCGCGCTGGAGCCGCCGACCGGGATAACATACGGACGATAGCCCTGAGCCTCGATACGCGTCGCCAGCTCTTCCAGCTGCGCATTGGGGTCGGTCAGCGCATCGCACATCTCGACCTGGGTATTGAACAGATCCAGCAGCAGGCGGTTGCCGTTAGTCAGGTAGTTCTCCGCGCGGGTGCCAATCGGGTTTTCCAGCAGGGCCACGCAGTGCAGGCCAAGCTTAGCCGCCACCGCCGCGGTTTGACGAACGTGGTTAGATTGAATCGCGCCGGCGGTGATCAGCGTATCAGCACCTTCCCGCAGCGCATCGGCCGCCAGGAACTCCAGCTTGCGCAGCTTATTGCCGCCCATAGCAAGCGGGGTCACGTCGTCGCGTTTGATAAAAATTTCGCGACCGAGATGATTCGACAGGCGCGGCAGGTATTCCAGCGGCGTCGGAGCGCCAATCAGCTCGAGGCGCGGGAAACGCGTTAAATTTTGCAGTGACATGATATCTCCTGACTGAGAGCCAATCCCTCAGGCGTTATTATTCCAGGCAAACTGGCCCATAAAATAGCCTGATGAAACAGGCCCTTTGTTTTTATTATGCACGTAGTTGCCGATGAAATAAAAAAAGGCGCTTCCATGAGCGCCTTTTTTCACCGCCGGCCGTTATTTCGTCACGTCAGCGCCAAACCATTTTTCCGACAGCGCTTTCAGGCTGCCGTCTTTTTGCATGTCGGCAATGGCACCATCCACCGCTTTCAGCAGGTCTTCGTTACCTTTACGCAGCGCCACGCCGGACTCCTGACGCGAGAACGCTTCGCCGGTGACGGCCAGGGTATTGCCGGTTTTCTTCACCAGATCCAGCGCCGCCAGACGATCGACCAGAATGGCATCGATGCGGCCTACGCGCAGATCCTGATATTTAGTCGGGTCGTCATCATAGGTGCGGATATCCACGCCCTGCACGTTCTGACGCAGCCACTCTTCGTAGTTGGTGCCCAGACCCACGCCGACTTTCTTGCCTTTCAGGTCGGCCGCCGTTTTGATAACGCCTTCATTGCCCTTTTTCACCAGCGCCTGCACGCCAGAGACGGTGTACGGCGTGGAGAAGTCATATTTTTTCTTACGCTGGTCGGAAATGGTGACCTGGTTAATCACCACGTCGATGCGTTTAGAATCCAGCGAGGCCAGCATTCCGTCCCATTTGGTTGGTTTCAGATCGGCCTTCACTCCCAGATGCTTCGCCAGCTCGTTGGCAAAGTCGACCTCAAAACCGGCCAGCTTGCCGTCATCACCCTGATAGCTGAACGGAGGATAGGTGCCTTCCAGGCCCACGCGCAGCGTGCCGCGCTCTTTAATTTGGTTAAACAGGTTTTCTGCTGCAAACGTTTTTACGCTAACGCCAGTCATCAAAACCACAGCCATTGCGCCCATCAGCGCCTGGCGGCCCAGAAGTGCTAATTTCATAGAGACCCCACAGAGTGATATTTTTTTGTAGTGTAAGGCGTTTATGCGGATGGACCAACATCTATCCGCTACATCTTATTCCAATTTATTATATACGATACCATTTATGGCATAGTGAAAAACGCGCGCAAAATTGATCGTATTTGCTGGAGATCTCTCATACTGCAAGAGTCAGCTTGATGACGTCTGGAGCACGGAAGATGAAAAACCCCACGTTATTGCAGTGCTTTCATTGGTATTACCCCACCGGCGGCGAGTTATGGCGTGAAGTTGAGGCGCTGGCACCTAACCTGAACGAAATCGGCGTCAATATGATTTGGCTCCCTCCCGCGTATAAAGGCGCTTCCGGCGGCTACTCCGTCGGCTACGACAGCTACGATCTTTTTGACCTTGGCGAGTTCGACCAAAAGGGCTCCATCGCCACCAAATACGGCGACAAGGCGCAGCTGCTGGCGGCCATCGCCGCGCTGCGACAGCACGACATCGCCGTCCTGCTCGACGTGGTGGTCAACCACAAAATGGGTGCCGATAAAAAAGAGAGCATCCGCGTTCAGCGCGTGGACGAGCAGGATCGTACACAAATTGCCGAAGAGGTGGTGGAGTGCGAGGCCTGGACCCGCTACGACTTCCCCGCCCGCGAAGGTAAATATTCGCAGTTCGTCTGGGATTATAAATGCTTTAGCGGCATCGATCATATTGAGAACCCGGACGAAGACGGCGTTTTTAAAATCGTTAACGACTATACCGGCGAAGGCTGGAACGATCAGGTCGATGATGAGATGGGCAACTTCGACTACCTGATGGGCGAGAATATCGATTTCCGCAATCATGCGGTTACCGAAGAGCTCAAGTACTGGGCACGCTGGGCAATGGAGCAGACCGGCTGCGACGGTTTTCGCCTCGACGCGGTGAAGCATATTCCGGCCTGGTTTTATAAGGAGTGGATCGATCACGTCCAGGAAGTGGCGACAAAACCGCTGTTTATCGTAGCGGAATACTGGTCGCATGAAGTTGAAAAGCTGCAGCAGTATATCGCGATGGTGGATGGCAATACGCTGCTGTTCGACGCGCCCCTGCAGATGAAGTTTCACGAGGCCTCGCGCCAGGGCCGCGATTACGATATGAGCCAGATCTTTAGCGGTACGCTGGTTGAAGCCGATCCGTTCCACGCCGTCACCCTGGTGACCAACCACGATACGCAGCCGCTGCAGGCGCTGGAAGCGCCGGTTGAGCCGTGGTTTAAGCCGCTGGCCTATGCGCTTATTCTGCTGCGCGAGAACGGCGTGCCGTCGGTCTTTTATGCCGATCTTTTCGGTGCCAGCTATGAAGATACCGGCGGAGATGGCCAGACTTACGCTATCGAGATGCCGGTTATCGAACAGCTGCACGAGCTGATTGATGCCCGCCAGCGCTTTGCTCACGGCGTGCAGACGCTGTGGTTCGATCATCCGAACTGTATCGCCTTCAGCCGCAGCGGCACCGATGACGATCCGGGATGCGTGGTGGTGTTGTCGAACGGTGATGACGGTGAGAAATCGCTAACCCTTGGCGCCAATTACGGCAATAAGCGCTGGAAAGATTTTCTCGGCAACCAGCAGGAGGCGGTGGAAACCGACGACGAAGGCTGCGCGACGTTTACCTGCCGCGGCGGGAGCGTCAGCGTGTGGGTTATCGAAGAGACGTTATAAATCAGGTGAATATCGCGGGCTGGACGCGCTGCCAGCCCGTCGGTGCCCTAGTGCGCGCTTTTCGTCGCGGCAGCGGATTTATTCCACGCCTGCTCGCACTCAGGAGTGAGGCGGTCGACGCGAGTCAGGGTCATGCGGTCATACTCCAGGGTATTGCCGGTGCGTTCGACAGGATAGATATCCAGAGCTGACGTCACGTTGTAAACCCGATCGTCACGCTGCATTAATTTACCCTGCGTGACGATAACTCGCTGCCACTGACGACAATCGAGCGTATCGCCATTTTTGGTCACAATCAGGCTGGCAATCGCATCCGGGCTCATCATTTCGCTCTGCGGACCTTTTGATTGCCAGTATCCCTCTAACCCGGCGGGCGCTGGCGCTTTGACAACCTCGTTGTAATTATCTACCTGCACGCATCCGGCGAGAGTCAACAGCGCGCCAGCAATTACTATCTTTTTCATCATTCATCCCACACACCGATAAAAAAGTATTGTGGCATTAAAGCGTTAAGCCTGCCACCTCTCTTGCAGCGAGCGAAAAACGGCGCCCAGCGGCCGTGAATCCAGGCCAATCGCCAGTAGCGCTAAATGGCCTTCGGCTTATTCGGCTATTAATTAATGTTTTTGATGAAACGGCCATATTGGTGAGGTGAGAATTTATCCAGCCAGTATAAGGAAAATCCGAAAAGAGAATAACTCCCGGCCGGCAACCATATCTGTAACTGGAAGTTTTTGCTTTTAATTCCCCGACGTAACATGATGCACGCCTTTACTTTGGGAGTATTCCTGGCAAATTATAGGCAATATTACGGAATAGTTCAGGTTACTTAATGGTTTCCACACTGTACCTTGTTTTATTACCCACTTAAATGGACTTCATCGCGCTCACCGGCGAAGGATGAATTATCGTTACGTGTTGATTGAGGATGGGTCATGTCAACGATTATCATGGATTTGTGCAGCTATACCCGACTGGGATTAACCGGGTATCTGACAAGCAGAGGAATAAGAAAGCGTGACATCAGCGAAGTGCAAACGGCGGCAAGCCTGAAAGAGAGCTGCGAAGCGTCCCGCCCGGCGGTGGTGTTTCTCAACGAAGATTGCTTTATTCATCGCGAAGATAGTAATCAGCTTATCCGACAAATCATTACGGATTATCCCGGTACGCTATTTGTGATCTTTATGGCGCTGGCTAACGTTCATTTTGACCACTATCTGTTGGTACGCAAAAACTTACTTATTAGCTCAAAGTCGCTTACGCCAAAAGACCTTGATGATATTCTGGGTAATCACCTGAAATACGATCGCTTCAGCGCCGGACGCATCAATATACCCACGCTGTCATTAAGCCGGGCCGAATCAAATATGCTGCAAATGTGGATGGCCGGGCACGGGACATCGCAAATATCGACGCAGATGAACATCAAGGCTAAGACCGTTTCGTCGCACAAAGGCAATATTAAAAAGAAAATCCAGACCCACAATAAACAGGTGATTTACCATATTGTCCGTCTGACGGAAAACATTACCTCAGGGATTTACGTCAACATGCGATGAAAGAACTGGCGGCAGCAACCGCCAGTTTTGATCGCAGACAGACTAGTCGACCTTCTCAACAAAGACACCGTCCGGATGCCCTTTCTCGTTGAAAAACCAGATCCCCAGCGGATAGTCTTCCAGCGAAACCAGATACATTGTTCCTTCGCTAAACGACTCTATTGCCAGTACTACCCCCGATCGACGTGGGCCACCGTCGGTCTTCACCGTGACACGATCGTTCACCTGCATAACTCGTCTCCTCTATTTTTGAGCCAGTGTAGAACAAAACCGCCGGATGCGCAGCGTCCCGCCCGATGAGCGCTGTTTTTATAGACCGTCTATACTTGAAGAGGCACTGTCGGAGCCAAGCGAGGTAGCGATGATGAAATCCGCCAAAGAGAGCAGTTCGGGTAGCAGCGGGGGTAGCGTCAATGTTGACGCCCTGCTGGCGGCAATTAATGAGATTAGCGAAAGCGAAGTGCAGCGCACCCGCGACGATCCCCATCACGTGAGCATTGATGGTCGCGATTACCATACCTGGCGTGAGCTAGCGGAAGCCTTTGAGCTCGATATCCATGACTTTAGCGTCACCGAAGTCAACCGCTAGGTGCAGGCGAAAAAAATCCCGACTCGCAGGAGTCGGGATGAAACTTGCTAATGCAAGAAGCACTTGAAAATTCGTTACACCGGGAGATCCGATGCGTGGAAAACATTATCCTCAATTATTTTGCATGACAAGAGCTATTGATGAAGAAAATAATTGAGACACATAGTCACTGACGCCGGGCCCCTGGATAACCCAGGTGGCAGAAGGCTTCGTTGATGCCGCTGCGCCATAAATCGTGTTTCACCTCCGCCCTCTTTTAAGATAAATCTCATATCAGCACTTTGTCACGCCGCGCTGAACGGATGAAGACGGCCAGCTTCGGGCGCTTATCCCGTAGAACAGACCCGGTTGCGGCCACTCTGTTTCGCAAGATAGAGCCGCCGATCGGCTATCGACTGCAGGTTTTCAAAGTTAACCTCCGCGCGATCCTCGCTGCTGCTGACGCCCAGCGAGGCGCTGATGCGCAGGCTCGTGTTGTTGCAGAGCAGTATTTCGCGGCTGTTGATGCGAACGCGGATACGCTCCGCTATCGCAGTCGCCTCCTGCAGGGTGGTATTCGGCATGACCACGCAAAACTCCTCCCCGCCCACGCGCCCGGCGAGATCGCCTTCGCGGATGTTGCTGGCTATCGTGCTGGCAACCAGCGACAGCACCCGATCGCCGGACTGATGACCGTGCAGGTCGTTCACCCGCTTGAAGAAGTCCAGATCGAGCTGGATCACCGCGAACGGGCGCTTCCCGCGCTCGCACTCTCCGGCAGCGGCAATGGCTCTTTCAAATAGCCCACCGCGGTTTAACAGCCGCGTTAATGCGTCGTGCCAGGCCCGCCACTCCAGCGACGTTTGCAGCTCGCTCATATTGCGCACCATGCGCAGGATAACCAGCCAGGAGATAATCAGCATTGAGGTAAACAGCAGCCACATCAGCATCAGGGCGATGGTAATCGACCCAAACTCACCGCGGACCCCTTCCTGCAGGGTGTGGATACGCAGCAGGACGCCATCAAAATTATTCAGTTTTTCCCAGCTGATGTAGCGAGTTAACAGGCGAATGCCGCCCTTGTTATCGTGCGAGAAGGCGTAGCTCAGCGTCTCCTGCTCGCGGGGCGAGAGCAGAGTGAGCACATTGCCCGGTGCGGAAGAGGCAATCAGGTTCAGCCGGTTATCGTACAGCTGATACTCGCCGTCCTGTCCGCCCTTCGCCGCGTTTACCAGAAAAGTCTTCATTTCGCGAACCGAAAAGTCCATCGCCAGCACGCCGTGCCAGTAGTGGCGGAAGTCCAGCGGTACGGAGGCGGTCACCACCTGGGCATCGCGCAGCGCGCCCTCCTCGGGAAAGGTTTGCCAGACTACTCCGCGTCCGGGATTCGTTCGCTGGGCCTGACGGGTAAACCACGGGGAGCGGGTGGCAGCGCTATAAAGCGCCAGCGCCTGGGTGGTGTTTGTTAGCGCTTCGGTGCTAACAAAGAAGCCGCTGCGCGATACGTACAGCATGCGCTCGGTGAAGCCGCGGTTATTGTTGGTCAGGCGCAGCAGATAGCCCAGCTCTAGCGTAGCCATCAGCTCGTTGCCGGAAAGGGTATTGTCACGGGACAGGGTCGGATCTTTATCGATGAAAGCATCGGATACGCCGTAGACCGGCAGCGTACGCCGATTGTGTAACGCCACCGACCATATCGCTTCATGGCGCTTGCTGATGTACTCCTGCTCGGCCTTACGCAGGATCATAAAATCTAGCGGCGTTTCCAGCGCCGACTGCATCCCGTTGCGGAAAAAGATCATTCGGTCGGTATTAAACTGCAGCAGGCCGTCCATTTCATGGGCGACGTTTTCGAGATTGTTGTGCTGGTTATCGACATATGCCTCCTCCAGCACCATTATTTCTCGCCATATCAGCAGGGTAGAAAAAAATAGCACCACAACAAAGCAAAAATTTACCACGTGTCCCGGGCTCGAAAGGCGGCTAAGTTTTCTCCCCCACAGCGACTTATTCATTGTGCTCTCGCAGTACCATCATAGAAACAAACGCCATCAACGCTCCCTGTCGGAAAGCCAGGCCATACAATGACAAAACGCCCGGTATAGACCGGGCGTTATTGGGATCAGGAGACCTATTCCGCGCCCCCTCCCCCACGAACCAACTCATCTTCACGGAACGCCTCGCGCTTAACGGCATAGCCGTCATACCACCGGCATTCAACCATGCCGTTGGCAAAACCGGTCACAACCATGCGCGGCCCGCCGCTTTTCCGCCTGACTTCATCGCTGATGAACCATACCATTTTTCGCTCCGTAATCCGGGAGAAACTGTTTCACCTTAGACGAAGCTGAGACATTTTGCATAACCGCCGACGGATTTACTTTACCGCACGACGAAGCGCGGAAATGGCCTTCACGCCCACCACCACCACGGCGCCAATGATGAAGCCCAGCACCAGGTTTACGCCCGTCGGCAGCAGCGAAGCGGTGAACCCGGACATGTCGTTGGCCAGATTTTCCACCGCGTGGTGCAGCGGAGTAATGCCGTGGACCACGATGCCGCCACCGACCAGGAACATCGCCAGCGTCCCGACAATCGACAGCACTTTCATCAGCCGAGGCGCCACCGCCAGCAAAGCTTTGCCGACCCCGCGGGCCAGCACGCTGCTTTTCTCCACCAGCCAGTAGCCCATATCGTCCAGCTTCACGATAATGCCGACCAGGCCGTATACGCCAACGGTCACCAGCAGGGCAATCCCGGAAAGGATCATTATCTGGTTTAGCAGCGGCGCATCCGCCACGATACCGAGGGTAATCGCGACAATTTCGGCGGAGAGAATAAAGTCCGTACGAATGGCGCCTTTCACCTTATCGCGTTCAAATGCCAGCGGGTCGCGTTCGGCCAGCGCCGCCAGACGCTGTTGCCGGGCCTGCGGGTCCTCTTTGTGTTTGCGGGCCTGCAGGCTATGCAGCACCTTCTCGACGCCTTCAAAACAGAGGAAGGCCCCGCCAAACATCAGCAGCGGCGTAATCGCCCACGGAATGAATGCGCTAATTAAAAGCGCCAGCGGAACCAGGATCACCTTATTGACCAGCGACCCCTTCGCCACCCCCCACACCACCGGCAGCTCGCGGTTCGCCCGCACGCCGGACACCTGCTGGGCATTGAGGGAAAGATCGTCCCCGAGCACGCCCGCCGTCTTCTTCGCCGCCAGCTTACCCATCACCGAGATATCGTCGAGCAGCGTGGCAATATCGTCCAACAAGGTTAAAAGACTACTTCCCGCCAAAATACCATTCCTTCATTTTATGGTTATTAAACATAGAGTATGGGGCAAAATTCGCGTCTCGCCCAGCAAAGCAAATAGTCAACAAAAAATTAACAATCACCGGGTAATTAAAGCGCTCGCCAGCGAGGTAGTTTTCACGTTTACTATATGCCCCCTTCCTATTTTTGTACCGTCGTGAGGACGTATGTCTACCCGCCAGTTATTACCGCTTATCGGGGCGCTATTTGCGCTATATATCATCTGGGGATCCACCTACTTTGCTATCGCCATTGGCGTTGCCAGCTGGCCCCCGCTGATGATGGCCGGTATTCGCTTTCTTTCTGCCGGAGGGCTGCTCATCGTCTATCTGCTGGCTACCGGCCACAGGCTCCCGGCGCGCAGACCGCTGCTTAACGCGGCGCTCATCGGCATTCTACTGCTTGCCGTTGGCAACGGCTTCGTCACCCTGGCAGAGCATCAGCACGTGCCTTCCGGTATTGCGGCGGTGATGGTCGCCACCGTCCCGCTATTTACCCTGTGCTTTAGCCGCTTTTTCGGCATCGCCACGCGTAAAATCGAGTGGCTGGGCATCGCCATCGGCCTGGCGGGTATTATCCTGCTCAACAGCGGCGGCAATTTAAGCGGCAATCCCTGGGGCGCGCTGCTGATCCTGATCGGCTCCATGAGCTGGGCGTTTGGCTCAGTCTATGGCTCGAGAATTGAGCTGCCCACCGGCATGATGGCCGGCGCGGTTGAGATGCTCGCGGCGGGAATTGTGCTGATGGTCGCCTCTACCCTGACCGGAGAAAAGCTGACGCAGATGCCCTCATGGTCGGGGATTATTGCCGTCGCCTACCTGGCCATCTTCGGCTCGCTGATTGCGATTAATGCTTACATGTACCTGATCCGTAACGTCACCCCCGCCGTTGCCACCAGCTATGCCTACGTTAACCCGGTGGTTGCGGTGTTATTAGGCACCGGGTTCGCCGGGGAGAGCCTGTCGCTGACCGAGTGGACGGCGCTCGGCGTTATTATTTTTGCGGTGGTGCTGGTGACGCTCGGCAAGTATCTGTTCCCCGCCCGCAGCGAAGCCACGCCCTGCGAGGTTGAAAAGTAGGCTACGGCCCGATTCCCTGAGTATCAATCTGCGCGCGGTGGCCGCCGCCGCAGATCCACTCCTCCAGGCGTTCGCTAAGCGCTTCATCGCTAAGCTTTTTCTTCCCGCGTAGCGCGCACTCCCAGACGATCAGCACCCGCCATCCCCGCTCAAGCAGCAGCGCCTCGTCCCGCCGGTCTCGCGTCACGTTGCCGTCGATTTTATTCAGCCAGAACGCCGTGCGGGTTGCGGGCACCTTGAACAGGTAGCAGTCATGATGATGCCAGAAGCAGCCGTGGGTAAAGATAGCGCAGCGGTAATCGCTGACCACAAAATCCGGGCGCCCCGGCAGCGTAGCCTCCTGAGCGGTAAAAGAAAAACCGGCCTGCGTGAGCAGTCCGGCCAGTCGTTTTTCTATCGCCGTATCGAATGTGCCGATGGCGCGCATATTTTTACTGCGGGTGGCTTTATCGTGAACGTCCATCGTCATCATCCTCGGGATCGCGGCGGGCCACCGCCTGCGCAATTCGCGGCTGCAGCAGCCTGGCGACGGCGGCAAACACCGGCACCACCACCGAGTTACCGAACTGGCGGTACGCCTGAGTATCGGAGACAGGAATGCGGAAGCGGTATCCCTGCGGGGACTCAAAGCCCATCAGGCGCGCGCATTCGCGAGGCGTGAGGCGGCGCGGACGGCGCTGCTGGTTTTGCGGATCGTCAAAGTCCTTCTCGCCCAGCGGGCGATCCCAGCCGCGGTCGATCAGAATTTCGGCGCCATCCTTGTAGTAGCGAGCCGACAGCGTACGCGCCACGCTATGCGGGTTGCGCGGGTCGACTAGCCCATAGCCGAAACCGTTGCCCAGCGCCTGGTGTTTACGCGCGTAGCGATACAGGTACTTCCACAGCACCGGAGTAAGAATAAATTTGGCATCCACCGTCGGCTCGAGCAGCTCGCCAAACGTCGGGCGCTGGGCCGGGTAAAGCCCGGAGATATCGCGCAGGGTAAACCCCTCGTGCAGCTGCAGGTCGCGACGAAAGCCAACCAGCACGATGCGTTCGCGGTGCTGCGGCAGGAAGTTGCGGCCATCGATAACCTTGGGATCGTCCGCCCCGCTATGCCCGGCATCAGAGACCTCATAGCCGAGTTCGTCGAGGGTTTGCATGATGATGCTGAACGTTCGCCCCTTGTCGTGGCTCTTCAGGTTTTTGACATTCTCCAGCACAAAGATTGGCGGCCGCCGGGCCGCTATAATCCTGACGACATCGAAAAACAGCGTGCCCTGAGTCTCACAGGCAAAGCCGTGGGCGCGTCCGAGGGCATTCTTCTTCGATACCCCGGCGAGGGAAAAAGGCTGGCAGGGAAAGCCGGCCAGCAGCACATCATGCTGAGGAATCGTGTCGCGAATGTGCCGCGCGGCGTCTTCATCGCTGATATCAAGACGATGGCTGAGGGTGATATCACGGATATCGGCATTGAAGCGATGCTGCTCGGGGTCGCAATACCAGTTCGCTTTGTAGGTGCGCACCGCGTGCTTATTCCATTCGCTGGTGAAAACGCACTGCCCGTTGATGGCTTCAAAGCCGTTGCGGATGCCGCCGATACCGGCAAACAGATCGACAAAGCGGAAAGCATAATTCGGATGGTGTGCCGGCGGCCGCGGCAGCAGCGATGCCAGATGCGCGCACTCCCGATGGCCTAAGCGGCTGGCCGCCCGGGGCACCGTGGCGACGCGCTTGAGTATCGCCGGGCTCCAGTGCTGTTCCCCAACGGCAACCAGCTGCGCCACCAGCGTTTTCACATCATATATTGCCATCAGCTGGCGCAATAACGCCTGCGCGTCTTCCCCGGCCTGCGTTACCGGCAAAGACGGGGGATTTTCCTTAGATAAATTTTGCGGCATAACCTCAACCAGCTGGACAATTTTCGCAGAGATTACCACAAATAGCGCAGGCAGTTTTAAGCCTGTGGGTCAAAGCGGCGCAAAACAGCCTCATCCAGCGCGGTAGGGTCCCCCTGCAGCTCTGAACTGAGCTTCGCCATAAACTGCACCAGGAAGCGGGCGTTGTGTTCCGCCATCGCTCTCCCTTCAGCGGTTTGCATGGTTTTAGGCAGGCGCAGCAGCTTGCACTGGAAATGGTCCAGCGCGTAGGTGCGGTCATCCAGCTCGCGCCTATCGGCAAAAGGATCGTCAGCATCAAACAGGATATTATTCAGCGCCCCGGAGACCGCGAAAACGCGCGCCAGACCAATCGCCCCCAGGGACTCGAGCCGGTCGGCATCCTGGACAATCTTCGCCTCTTCGCTCAGCGGAGGAATAGCGGCGCTAAAGCTATGCGCCTCAATGGCGTGGAGTACGGCAGGATAGCGGTCGACGGGAAAATCGGCAAAAGAGGAGTGCAGAATACTCTGCGTCTTTTGCGCCGCCATCACCGACGAGCGGCTGCGGTCGGGGTGGTTTTTTGCCAGGCTGACAATGTCATGAAAGTAACAGGCGGTGAGGATCACCAGGTGGTCAACCTGCCGGTTGGCGGCCAGCCGCTGGGCGGTGCCCCACACCCGACGAAAATGCGAAATGTCGTGAGCGGAGTCGCCCTGCGGGTGATGCCCTATCAGCCAGGCTTCAAATCGTTGCTGCCAGTCAACCAGTTCCATGCGCTTTCCTCTGAGAGAAGGTAGGCTGCGAGCATAGCAACTTTAATCCTGATGTTCATAGCTACCAGCATCAGGCCGCGTATACCAGGCGATAGTCCCAAGGAGTAACCCGACGACGCCGAGGACAAGAAAGCCCAGCAGCGCGCCCAGCCATTTGCCCGCCGTTGAACCCAGATCCCCGTCAATACCCGCTCCGGGGACGCTCTGAATATGCCCGACAACCCACCAGTAGCGCACCATCGCCCACAGGAAATAGCCGCAGAAGGCGTAAAAAGCCCATAGCGCCAGCTTGCCCCCGGGACTCCGTTTCGCTTTCTCTTCCATTTAACTGCCCTCCTTTCCTCAGGAACGAAACGTCACCTGAAACAAAAATGTGATTTTAGTCACATTATACAGTGAAGTTTGCCGTCAGGCATCCGTAACCTCCGGAGAGGTTCAGCGAGCAATGGGAGTCGCCCGCATCGCCTCTCACCAGCTGCCGGTAAATAATATGGCCCCTCGCGCCTGCCCTGGTATTCCCGTTAACCGTCGATTTAATATTTCCCCGTTACCGACTCTCTCTTTACATAATTATTTTGCGCACAGAAACGATATTTATCGGCCGAACACATCAGTAACGCCCAAGCATCAATATTAGAAATTTCATCACGAGCATGAATTCAGTTACACACTCTAATAATACGTTGTTATAAAAGACAATAAGCCAGCAATATAGCTCACCGACAACCGATAATTTATTAATATAAAGAATCAATAAGAAACATTTTGTAATATTAGATATAATTTACTTACATTTTAAATTTAAATAAAAATGAACCTTCGCAGATAGTATTTATTTTGCATTAAGCAAGATTTTTTGACATTCACATTAATTATAAATAAAAGGGAATATATAATGAAAAGAAAAGTACTGGCAATTCTGGTGCCGTCCTTATTAATGGCTGGGGCCGCGAGCGCAGCGGAAATCTTTAATAAAAGCGGTAATAAAGTCGATTTCTACGGCAAAATGGTCGGCGAACATATTATGACCGATACCGACGAAGGCAACCGCAACTCTGAAGATACCTCCTACGCGCGGTTCGGCGTTAAGGGTGAAACGCAGATCAACCGCGAGCTGACCGGCTATGGTCAGTTTGAATATAATATGAAAGCTAACAGACCAGAGGGCGACCAGGGCAGCGCGACCCGTCTGGCCTTTGCCGGCTTAAAATATGCCAGCTACGGTTCATTTGATTATGGCCGCAACTACGGAGCGGTATACGACGCCGCAGGCTACACGGATATGCTGGTTGAGTGGGGCGGCGACGGTCTGGTGCATACCGATAACTTTATGACCGGCCGCGCCAACGGCGTTGCCACCTATCGCAATACTGACTTTTTCGGCCTGTCAGATGGGCTGAACTTTGCTCTTCAGTACCAGGGTAAAAATACCAACCGCAATCGTCTGAAAGCCAACGGCGACGGCTACAGCGCGTCCGTTGAGTACAGCCTCGACGGATTTGGCTTTGCCGCCGCCTACGGTAATTCCGACCGAACTGACGAACAGGCCGCCGACGGCAAAGGCGAAACCGCAGAAGTCTGGAGCATCGCGGCGAAATATGATGCCAATAGCCTCTATGCTGCCATGATGTATGCCGAATCCCGCAATATGCTGCCGATGGAAAATAGCCTCATCGCCAATAAAACGCAGAGCATTGAAGCCGTCGTTCAGTACCAGCTCGAGTTCGGTCTGCGCCCTTCCCTGGGCTACGTCTACGCGAAAGGTCAGGATCTCGGTAACGACGGTCGCGGCAATGCAGAGATCATGAACTACGTTGAGCTGGGTACCTGGTACTATTTCAACAAAAACTTCAACGTCTACACCGCCTATAAGTTCAACCTTCTCGACGAGAAAGATCGCGCTGTCACCGGCGCGGCGACTGACAACCAGTTCGCGCTCGGCATCATCTATCAGTTCTGATGCGATTTCACCCACCTAAGCCCGCCTCGCGCGGGCTTTTTTGTGAGCAGCCGACCGAGAGTAAATTCAGAGATAACCTAATGCGCAATCGTCGGTGGTGGCACATTTTTAAATGAGTGCTGCCCTGGCGGGCGCCACACGACTTAGTTCACAAAATGAAGGAGATACTGGCAAACTGCTACCTTGAACAATCGCTAAGTGATAGCTTATGAGCACCTGATAAGCGTTCAATTCCGTCCAGCAAACGCCGGCATCAGATGGCACAGGTAACGGTATTCTGAACAGCAGGGATTTAATTAAAGGATTTTGAATCAGGTAGATAGAAAGATGAAGTGGCGGAGAGAGGGGGATTTGAACCCCCGGTAGAGTTGCCCCTACTCTAGTTTTCGAGACTAGTCCGTTCAGCCGCTCCGGCATCTCTCCGCTGTAGTGGTTGCTATAATGCCAGGTTCTTTGGCATTTTAATAGTTCCTGTCTCTTTAATTACGTTCAAGTGACGACTTTGCGAGCAATATGATGTTTAAATGGCCCTGGAAAGCAAATGAAGAGTCCGGCAGTGTGGAAATCCCCTGGGAGCAGGCACTTGCCATCCCCGTTTTAGCCAACCTGTCCGCACAGGAGCAGCAGCAGCTTGTGCAGATGTCGGCGCGCTTTTTACAGCAAAAACGCCTGGTTGCCCTGCAGGGGCTGGAGCTGACTCCGCTGCAAAGCGCGCGCATCGCGATGCTATTTTGCCTGCCGGTTCTCGAGCTCGGCATCGAATGGCTGGACGGTTTCCACGAGGTGCTTATCTACCCTGCCCCGTTCGTCGTCGACGATGAGTGGGAGGATGATATTGGCCTGGTGCATAACCAGCGGGTCGTGCAATCCGGACAAAGCTGGCAGCAGGGGCCCATTATTCTTAACTGGCTGGATATTCAGGACTCCTTCGATGCATCGGGTTTTAACCTCGTGGTGCACGAAGTGGCGCATAAGCTTGATACCCGCAACGGCGATCGCGCCAGCGGCGTGCCGCTAATACCTTTACGCGAGGTTGCCGGCTGGGAACACGATCTCCACGCGGCGATGAACAATATTCAGGATGAGATTGACCTGGTCGGCGAGAGCGCCGCCAGTATTGATGCCTACGCCGCGACCGACCCGGCGGAATGTTTTGCCGTTCTGTCAGAATATTTCTTTAGCGCACCCGAGCTGTTCGCCCCGCGTTTTCCAGCGCTTTGGCAGCGTTTTTGTCAGTTTTACCGCCAGGACCCGCTGCAGAGATTACGTGATAATGAACGCCAGGATGCGGACGACGCGCGCACTGTGCACTAAAACAACGAGTTGAGCTAAATTTAGCCATCTGAATCAGTTAGTTAAATTTAGTATTGACACAAAAATGCGGGGCCAGTAGTATGCGCCTCGTTCACACGATTCCTCTGTAGTTCAGTCGGTAGAACGGCGGACTGTTAATCCGTATGTCACTGGTTCGAGTCCAGTCAGAGGAGCCAAATTTAAGAAGCCTGCTTAGGAAACTAAGCAGGCTTTTTGCTTTTTATGCTCCAGGACCCATGCCTGTATGGCTTTGATGCTATCAGTGAATGTGAAAAATCTTCCCGACGCATTTTCCGTTTATCCTCCGCATCGGGAGAATTTGGTGATCAGATATGGGGTCAGGTGAGTTCAATGACGGATTGCCCCCCAAATGTCTCTTACGACGCAAAAATCCGCAACTTAAAACTATCCGCAAAATCCTTCAAAGTTTCCGATTCTCACGGTCTATACCTTTTAGTTAATCCAGGCGGTTCACGTCTCTGGTATCTCAAATATCGTATCAATAGAAAAGAATCTCGTATCCCGCAGGGTGCCTATCCGCAGGTCTCGCTTTCCGACGCCTGCCAATAGCCCGATAGTATACGCAAACTACTAGCGCAAAATATCAATCCCGCACAACAACGCGTGACACAAAATCAACAAAAAGTGGTCGGCTAACTATCCATAGCGCATCCTCGCCAGTATGAAAAATCATATCTTCCGGCAATCGGCCATCACCACGGTGAAAACGCAGCATTTCACTGCGTTACTGAGGGTTATTGAGGATAAAGGTTTCCTGGAAATCACGTCCCGCACATGGTTGCAACTCTACAGCATCATGCGTTACGCCGCTCAGCAGGGGCTGACTGAAAACAATCCAGCTCTGTATCTGGAAGGCGTCACTGCACCGCCAGCTAAAAATCACTATCTCGCCCTGCCGCTGGAGCCGTTGCCCGAGCTACTGGAGCGTATCGGTGACTATCATCAGGGGCGGCAGTTAACAAGGCTGGCGGTGGTGCTGACCCTACATCTGTTTATCCATTCCAGCGAATTAGCCCCCTTCTCTTGTGGCACAGGATGTTTCCTGACGAGAGTGCTGAGTTTCCATCTCCATCTGGTGCCCTGGGGTGAAGACGATTGCCACTTTTTCGGCTGTCTGCGGGATAACTTTCACCTTGCGAAAATCTGCGATCGCAAGCGCGGCACCGCACTCTTTCAAACTGTCTGTACCGATACCGACACAAATTGCGCCAGCTGTAACAGCAGACGTTACGCCGCTTCTTGAATCCTCAAATACTAGTGTTCTGGACGGTGCAAGACAAAGTCGCTCTGCGGCAAGCAGGTAAGGATCGGGATAAGGCTTGCCGCGCGCGACATCATCACGCTCGACGATCACTGAAATACAAGGCGTAATTTGCAGCATCTCCATGATACGATCGATTTTCGACCGCCAGCCGCTAGTGACAATCCCTACGCTGATGTCAGCCTTATGCAACGCCCGGATAAGTTCGCTAACGCCGGGAATCGGATCGTAATCAGCGGTATTTTCAACGTCAATGATATGTGCTTGAACCTTCTTTTGATCTTCCAGGGGAAGATCGCTGAACAGAGTGCGGATGGTATGCGGGCCTGGTTGTCCGTGAATATGCCTGACGATGTCCTCTTGCGTTAGCGTCTTGCCGAACATCTGTGCGCCTTCAGCCCAGCCGCGCTCAATCACCGCATTGGAATCAATAAGGACTCCGTCCATATCGAATAAAACAGCGGCAATAAGGTTCGCGGAACTATGCATTTTCTCTCTCCAGATTTTTATTGCGCATCGCGCGGGTATATGCAGTAGCAATAACCACTTGCCCCAGTGAAATACCTCCATCGTTAGTCGGAACTAACTGATGGCTGTATGGCTGGAATCCACAGGACTCCAGATTATTAAGACAATTAACGAGGACGAATTCATTGCAGAAAACGCCGCCGCTTAAGACAATTTGTTGCGTACCTGCGCGCACCACCAGGCGTTTACAGACCTCGCAAATCATGTCGACGATTGTAGAGTGAAAGCGCCGACTTAGTTCTGCCATATCAAAACCGGGCTGGCTGAGGCATTGCACCAGTTCCTTTATAATCGGGCGATAATCCACTTCGAGCTTATTCTCAACATCGGTAATGGTGTAGCTGAACGGGGCCGTCATATGAAGTTTGCACTGCAGCAGCGCTTCCAGCTCAATGGCCGCTTGGGCTTCGTATCCCACCTGAGTGCAAACGCCCATCAGCGCGGCGATGCCGTCAAATAATCTGCCCATGCTGCTGGTCGTGGTGGTGTTGATTTTCCTGGCCACCATTTTACTGAACACATCGCGCTGCTGAGGCAGGAGCTCCTGTAAGCCTGGGACTGTGAGCATGCTGATATCTTCGCCGAAGGTTTCCACCAGCAAGGAGATACCGACGCGCAGCGGCTCTTTAACCGCCCGATCGCCTCCGGGCAGGAGCACTGAACGCAGGCATCCGGCGCGCTCGAATTTTTCGAAATCTCCAACCAGAAACTCACCTCCCCAGATGGTGCCGTCGGTGCCATAGCCTGTACCGTCAAAAATCACGCCTAGCGTGGTACCTGACAAACCGTTTTCCGCCATGCAGGATGCCATATGCGCGTGATGGTGTTGAACCTGAACAATCTGGTGCTCTGAATTCTCCAGCGCATGCCGGGTAGAACGGAAAGAGGGATGTAAATCGCAGGCCACGATATTCGCCTTCACGCTCAGCAGGTTTTGAAGATGATCAATACATTCGATGTGTGACTTAAAAGTCTCGTTATTCTTCAGATCGCCAATATGCTGGCTCAGAAAAACCTGCTTGCCTTTGCCGATGCTGATAGTGTTTTTTAGCTCCGCCCCAAGCGCGATAACGGAATCCACTGTGTAAGGCAGATGAATAGGGTATGGTGCGTAGCCGCGGGAGCGGCGCAAAAACGACGGCTGCGACTTAGTTGCATCATTGCGAAACACCGTGCGGACCACGGAATCGTCAACGCGCGTATGAATATCACGATTATTCAGAATGAAGTAATCCGCGATTTTTCCGAGTTGCTTAATTGCCGTGTCGTTGTCAAAGACGATCGGATGACCAGAAATATTACCGCTGGTCATAATCAGGATCGGCAGAGACGGATCTTCCAACAGCAAATGTTGAAGCGGCGTTGAGGGCAGCATCACACCGATATTTGGATTATGCGGCGCAACGGCACTAGCTAGCAGGGCGTTGCGCTTATACAACAAGACAATTGGACACTGCGGACTTTCCAGCAATTTATGGTTACAGGGGGTGATGAAAGCAATGCGCGACGCACTTTCCACATCTGCGACCATCACTGCGAAAGGTTTGGCGTCTCTTCGCTTACGTTGCCTAAGCTCATTGACTGAGTTCTCATTGCAGGCATCTGCCACGAGATGGAAACCGCCAAGGCTCTTTATCGCAAGAATGCCCCCTTCTTTTATTTTCGCAATAGCAAATTTGACAATATCATCCGTGTGAACTGGTGTGCCATGTCGATCGGTGAGCTGTAACTGCGGGCCGCAAACTGGACAGGCATTGGGCTGGGCGTGATAGCGTCGATCCTCAATATCGTTGTATTCACGCTCACAGGCCGGACACAGAAGGAATTTGCGCATGGTACTCTGAGCGCGATCGTAAGGCATACCAAGAATGATGGAATAGCGCGGTCCACAGTTAGTGCAGTTGGTGAAAGCGTAACGATAGCGATGGTTGTCAGGATCGCTTATCTCTCGCAGGCAATCGTTGCAGACGTTGGTATCTGGCGGGATGATCGTGTCCATACCGGCATGATCGCGGCTTTTACGGATGCAGAACGTTTTATAGTGCGCTCCGGTATCCGTTAGGCTAACTTCCTGCGTACTGATAATTTTTGCCAGCGGCGGAGCCTCGGTCACTAGTTCTTCCATGATTCTGGCAATAATTACGCCTGGCGCCTGTAGCTCGAGCAGCACGCCTTCTGAATCGTTTAACACCCAGCCAGTGGCACCATAGGTGCGGGCTAATCGGTGAATAAAGGGACGAAATCCAACGCCCTGCACGACACCACTGATGCGGTAGCGCCGGGTTTCCGGCGTCTCGTGAAGCTCAACAGAGTCTGGGTAATTCTGCGCCATATAATTCCTCGACTGCTGTCTGCGTTCCATCAGATTCAACCATATAGACTTCGGTACCCGAGACGGCGCTGATCTCCCCGATAATGGTCGCGTGTTTGCCGACAGGATGCTCCTGCAGCAGGTTCAGTACCTTCTGAGCATACTCCGGCTCAACAAATAGGCACAAACAACCTTCATTGGCGAGATTAATGACGTCAACGCCCAGCATATTGGCTGCCATGGCGGCTTCCGGTTGTATGGGCAAAGACGGCTGTTCGAAATGAATCTGATAATTTGTTGCGCGCGCATGTTCGTGTAAAACAGCGGATAGGCCGCCGCGCGTAACGTCTCGCATTGACGCTATTTTGCCTTCAGGGATGTTGCTGAGGAGTTTGTCGATAATGTGATTCAGCGGCGCGCAATCGCTAAGAATGTTTCGCTCGAACCCCAATCCTTCTCGCATCGACAGCAGGTGAATCGAGTGATTGCCGATATATCCGCTCAGGATTATTTTCTGCCCCGGACGCACGTTCTTAACTGAAACCGGCGGATGTTCAAACACGCCGATGCCAGCGGTATTAATAAACAGTCGGTCCGCTTCACCTTTACCGACGACCTTGGTATCGCCAGCGACAATCTTGACCTTTGCCTCATGGGCCGTTTCACGCACGGATTCGATGACTCTGACCAGATCGGCTATAGGCATACCTTCCTCAATGATAAGACTTAGCGTGATATAAAGGGGACGAGCGCCGCTGACAGCAAGATCGTTAACGGTGCCGCAGACGGCGATTTTACCGATGTCGCCGTTGCCGAAAATCAGCGGAGTGACAACGAAGGAGTCGGTGGTGAAAGCAATTCGCCTGGTGGATAGTTCCAACACTGCGCTGTCTTCCATCACACCCAGATAGGTGTCGCCGAGAATGCCAGCAATTTTTTCAACCAACTCGCGGCTTAATTTCGCCCCGGTACCATGATCCAGTACAACGACGTCTTCATGATTTAGCATCTGGGTTATGCTCATGATGCTTTCCTTTCGCCACGTTCAGGTAGATCGTTCTGTTTTTGCAGTATTGATAAAATTTCCGCAGAAGAAGCTACGGTTGCGCAATAGCTGGCAAGCCACTCGAGTGCGCGCTCGGTATCCTCTGACGAAGGGGCGAACACGCAGTCGTCCGGTACCCAGACGTTATAGCCGCGAAAGAAGGCATCTGCTGCTGTGGTCTGCACGCAGACATGAGTTTGTAAGCCGGTAACAATTACGGTTTCTACCCCGAGCTGCTGAAGGATTTCGTCGAGATCGTTATTAAAAAAGCCGCTGTCTCTGCCTTTGACTACCACAAGATCGGTGGGGCGATAGACTTTATCGATGATCTGGTTTTCAGGGCGACCAGCCAATGCGGGAATGCCCGCTTCGCGGTTGCGATAGCGCTTTTGTACCGCCGGGTCATTGGGATCGTTGATAAGTTGCAGGTGGATGACGGATTGCTCCAGGGATCGGATGCCATCGAGAAACTGGTTAAACTGGGCCAGTTTTTGCGCCAGAATTTCTGAAGAACGTGTTATTTTGTAAGTAAACTCGTACTGCAGGTCATTAGTGAGAACGGCAATATTTGGCATATATATTTAATCCTTAGCTCATTCATGGGGGATATATTTTTGAATGATTGGCGAGCTTAATTTTTATAGCTAACCTTCGCATTAGTAAGTGCTAAACAGAATCAGGAACAGCAGGTATGACGTTTCTGAATTTGACAAGCCGGAAGTAGCTCGGCTTAAATCATTTTCTGCATCATGTCATCTATTGCGAGTATTTGTATAATTCCAATTTTTCAGGATTCGATAAATGTCAGGAATAGATATAAGACTATTGCGTGCATTTGTGACGCTGGCGGAAAAGGGAAATTACAATAAAGCTGCGGAAACCCTGTTTCTGACACAACCTGCGCTTTCAAAGCAGATTCAGATGCTCGAACAGAAGACCGGAGGACAGCTTTTCCTGCGTGGTCGCCATGGGGCGGTGTTGACGATGGTTGGCAGGCAGCTGTTTGCTAAAGCTCATGAGTTGCTGAAATCCCACCGTGATTTTTTAACCTACGCCCGGGAACTCCAGAAGGGGAGTACGGGTAAACTGGTGCTCGGCTTTGGGATCTCTTCGTTTAAAAGCACACCGGTTTGGATCAATATTTTTCGCCAAAAATTTCCCGACTGCGACGTTGTTATCAGCCAAATCCCCTCCAGCGTACAAGTCAGAATGCTGATGGAAGGTGAATTGCATGCTGGTTTTGTCCGTATGCCGGTAACTGAATTATTGGCCTCTCGACTAATAAATAAAGAAAATCTGGTACTGGCTGTCCCAGTAACCGTCGATATTGATCCCGCAGACCTCCAGCATACGCTGGCAGTCCATCCGATTTTATGCATGGATCCAGCCGCCAACCCCTGTCTGGCGGAGCAAACGGCTGCGTTCCTGCGGGATCATGAGCTTATCGCTGAGCCAGTCTCAGCGACGAATAACATTCATTCCCTGCTGGCTTTGATAGCCGGAGGGAATGGTATCGCGCTGCTGCCCGCCAGCGCCGGGAATTTTTTACCTGTGGGAGTCAAGCTGGTTACGCTGGGAACGCAGGTCATATGGAAAATTGGTGTGGCGTGGAATCCGAAAATCGACAATCAGATGCGGGATGAGTTCCTGCAGATTGTCACGCGTGATCTGCCGTAAACGGGTTCGAAACGTCGGGGCGTTTTAGAGTGAAGCCGCACTGGAATTTGATACATTACAGTGTAGTTGCCAGCCAGCGCCCAAATTATTGATTATCACGCACGATAGCACCAGAGTGGATAGCGGGTGATATTTGTAATCGGATCTGTAAGTTGTTGCGGTTGTAAGTACAACTATTTTCGCTGGTTAATAGATTGTCAGTGAAGTTAAAGGTGTAACTAAGTGAACTTCAAACGTTGCTCTGAAATAGTGGTCAACAAGGTGGTCTTAACAACCCAAATTTTTATTTTTAGCTTATCAATCGACTATTTAATAGCAAAGTCCCTCCAGTCAGAGGAGCCAAATTTAAGAAGCCTGCTTAGGAAACTAAGCAGGCTTTTTGCTTTTTATCCCCTCCAGACGGTTCACCTCTCCAGCATCTCAAATAGCCTGGCAACGCCCGGGCGCCACCAGAGCTCAATCTACAGGCCGTTTTATCGCCGAACACCGGACTGGCCGCGTCGGACAGCGCTAGCGCGAAGCAAACCGGGCGACGTGCTCTGCAAGAAAATCAATCTCCTGCGGCGTATTGTAGAAAGCCAGCGAAGGCCGGACGGTACTTTCATAGCCCAAGCGGCGCAGGATCGGCTGCGCGCAGTGATGCCCGGATCGCACGGCAATCCCGACCTGGCTCAGATAGCGCCCCACGGCTTCATTTTCATGCCCCGCCAGCACGAAGGAGAGCACGCTGGTTTTATTCGCCGCGGTGCCGACCAGCGTCAGGCCCGGAATAGCCGACAGCTTCTCAATGCCATACTCCAGTAAGGCATGCTCGTAGTGCGCAATATTTTCTATCCCCAGGGAAGTAACATAATCGATAGCCGACCCTAGCCCGACGGCATCGGCAATATTGCCCGTTCCCGCCTCAAACTTATTCGGCGCGGGCTGATAGCGCGTCAGTTCAAAGGTCACGTCGGCAATCATATTCCCCCCGCCCTGATACGGGCGCGCCTCCTCCAGCACGTCCTGTTTGCCGTACACGACGCCGATCCCGGTCGGTCCAAAAATTTTGTGGCCGGAGAAGACGAAGAAATCGGCATCCAGCGCCGTGACGCTGGTCGGGATATGCGAAATAGACTGCGCGCCGTCGATGGCGATGCGCACGCCAAACCGATGGGCAATCTGTACCAGCTCATGAACCGGCGTGACGGTACCCAGCGCGTTGGAAACGTGAGTGGCGGACACAAAGCGGGTTTTGTCGTTGAATAACCGAATATATTCCTCAACGATCAGCTGCCCGTGCTCATCAACCGGCGCAACGCGGATCGTCGCCCCCGTCTCCTGCGCAATAAGTTGCCACGGCACGATGTTGGCGTGATGCTCGAGCTGCGTGAGGATAATCTCATCCCCCGGTCGTAACAGCGGCTTCACGTAGCTGTGCGCAATCAGGTTGAGCCCTTCGGTGGTACCGCGCACGAAGATGATATTCTCCGGACCGCGGGCGCCGATAAAGCGCGACACTTTCTCACGCGCGGCTTCGTACGCATCGGTGGAACGTGCGGCCAGCGCATGCGCCGCCCGATGAACGTTCGAGTTCTCGTGTAAATAGTAGTGGCTGATGCGATCGATAACCTGCTTCGGGCGCTGGGTCGTCGCGGCATTATCCAGCCAGACCAGCGGATGACCGTCCACCTGCTCGGCAAGGATCGGGAAGTCTGCGCGGATCCGCTCAACCGGGATCTGCCCGACCCGCGCCGGTGGCGCAGGTTGGGTGCCGGAAGCAGGCAATGCGGCAAACCCGCGAGGCGCGATGTCCGCCCTGCTCTCCTGGCCCAGCGGCACCACCCTCGGCGCGTAAGCGGCCTCTCCGGCACGCGGGCGTGCGGGCGAATCGCCCGACAGGCCTTGCAGATCCCGCGCGTCGGGCAGGCCATAATCGCGCGCGGAAGGCGCCTCGCCCGCCTCGCCGGGCCATCCGCCCGGCGCGTGGGGAAGCGTGAATAGATTACTCGTAGTCATAATATTCCCCCACCTCAACGTCTTCCAGCACGGCAATGGCGTCATCGGCGAGGATCGCGGCGGAGCAGTAAAGTGAGAGTAAATAGGAGGCCACGCCGTTATCGTCTATCCCGCGGAAGCGTACCGACAGCCCGCGAGACTGTTCGTTTGGCAGCCCTTCCTGATAAAGCCCCAGCACGCCGCGTTTGCTTTCACCGGAACGGATCAGCAGGATATTGGTTTTCCCGCCCTGGCCTTTCGGGTTTTTCAGGCCATCAACAAACAGCTTATCGGAAGGAATAAGCGGAATACCGCGCCACAGGATAAAAGTACCGCCCTGTAAATTCACGGTAACCGGCGGGACGCCGCGTCGCGTGGCTTCACGCTGAAATGCGGCAATCGCGCGCGGATGGGCCAGGAAGAAGGAGGGCTCCTTCCACACTTTTGACAGCAGCTCATCCAGGTCATCCGGCGTCGGGCGGCCGTTGCGGGTCTGAATACGCTGCGAATCAGCGATATTTTTCAGCAATCCATATTCATCGTTATTGATAAGCTGGCTCTCCTGGCGCTCGCGCAGGCTTTCAATCGCCAGCGCAATTTGCTCTGACGCCTGATCGTAAGGCGAGCTGTAGAGATCGGCGATTTTGGTATCCACGTTAATAATGGTCGCAATGGAATCGAGCTGGTATTCACGCGGCGTGGTCTGATATTCGATATAGCCTTGCGGTATCTCAACGCGGGTCGGGTCCTGGCTGCACAATGCGTCGAGCGGCGTTTCGCCCTCCACGACCTTGTTGACCCGATAAATCCCCGACTCCAGGCCCTTATAATCGAGGAAACGGCTGATCCAGCGCGGGGTAATTGCCGCAAACTGCGGAGCCGTTTTGGTCACGTTCGCTAACTGATACGCGGCTTCACGCCCCAGTGCATTAATGCCTTTTTGTTCTGCCATGATGATTCCTTAGTGTTTGAAATAGTGGAGCTGAAGGTTAGTACTGCGGCAAACGGGTATCGACATCCCGCGCCCAGGCGTTTAGGCCATCTTTTAAATTCATCACGCGCCCCTGATAACCCGCGCGCTGCAGTGCCCGAATCGCGAAAATACTGCGCTGCCCTATCTTGCACAGAAACACCGCATCGACCGTCGGATCGAATTCGCCGATGCGTCTGACTATCTGACCCAGCGGCATCACTTTTGCCTGCGGGAATTTGGCAATCGCCCTTTCGTGGGGCTCACGAATGTCGATCAGCTGCAGGGGTTTTCCCTCCTCTATCCAGGCGTGAAGCTCCCTGGCCGTGACGCTTTCAACCGGAATTTCCGCCTCATCGGGCTTCAGTCCGCAAAACTCTTCGTAATCAATCAACTCATGAATCGACGGATGCTCACCGCACACCGGGCAGCCGGCATCCCGTTCCAGCCGCAGCTCGCGCTGCTTCATCTGCCACACGTCGAAGAGCAGCAGACGGCCAATCAGGCTCTCGCTGCCGCCGACGATAAGCTTGATCGCTTCCGCCGCCTGGATGGTGCCGATAATTCCCGGCAGCACGCCGACCACGCCGCCTTCCGCGCAGGAAGGCACCAGCCCCGGAGGCGGCGGCTCGGGATAAAGACAGCGGTAGCACGGCCCTTCCCCGGCATAAAAGACGCTGGCCTGCCCTTCGAACTGGAAAATGGAGCCGTAGACCAGCGGCTTACCCAGCAAAACGCAGGCATCGTTGATCAGATAACGGGTGGGATAGTTGTCCGTACCGTCAACCACGAGGTCGTATTCGCGAATAATCTCGAGCGCGTTTTTACTGCTCAGGGTGGTGTTATAGGTCGCCACCTGAAGGTCGGGATTGATCGCTTTAAGCTTGTCTTTCGCCGAGGCGACTTTGGGCCGGTTGAGATCTTTGGTGCTATGAATGATCTGCCTTTGCAGATTGGAGATTTCGACAAAATCAAAATCGACAATCCCCAGCGTCCCGACCCCCGCAGCGGCCAGATAAAGCGCCACCGGCGCCCCCAGCCCTCCGGTGCCGATAATCAGCACGCGGGCCGCTTTCAAACGCTTCTGCCCCTCAAGCCCCACTTCCGGCAGCAGCAGATGGCGGCTGTAGCGGGCAATTTCCGCATGCGTCAGCTCCGTCAGACGGTCGTCAGCAATAATGCTCGGTCTGCTCATACCGCCTTCCCGACGCCGCCTGCAATGGCGGGGACCAGCAGCACCTCGGCGCCCTCGCCGATCGGGGTCGCCAGCCCGCCGGTGGTCTTAATATTGTTCTCCCCCACGTACAGATTGATAAAGCTGCGCAGCTCCCCCGCGTCGTCGTACAGATGCGGCTGAATGTCAGGGAAACGCTCCGCCAGCGCGGCGACCAGCTGCCCAACGGTGTGGCCTTCGAGGGTCACTTTCCCCTGGCCATCGGTGAAGGCGCGAAGTGCGGTGGGAATCAGTAATGTCGATGCCATAGTGGTAATCTCTCCGTGTTTTTTTCTTGATTCAGGCAGCGTGCTGCCCGTTATTCGCGTTATGGAACGGTGCGCACGTCCTCCGGCAAAAAGCGCTGGCGGTCCTGCGTCAATCGCCAGCTGGTGAGCGCGCCCGCCTGCCGCTGCGCAACCGCAACGATGATGTAGGCGTAAAACGGCAGCGCGTGTTCGCGGTCAAATTCCGACGGAATGGCCGGATGATCGGGGTGCGAATGGTAATAGCCGACCACGTCCACCTCCTGAGCCAGCGCGGCGCGTTCCGCCCGCAGGGAGTCGTCGGCGGTGATGACAAAACGGTGGTACTGCTCCTCCGACTCACGGGCATTGACGATGGGAAAAATCGCCGTCACGCGGGCATCACCCTGGGCGGAGAAATGGCCAAAGAGCGCGCCGCAGCACTCGTTGGGGTAAGCCTTTTCCCCTTCAGCGCTAATCTGCTTTGCAATTTCGCGGGTTAATTCAATCATTGGTTTCATTCCAGAAAGAGTCAGCCAGATAACGCGAGCCGACATCACACAGCAGCGTGACCACCACCGATCCCGCTGGCAGCGTGCGGGCCAGCCTGGCGGCGGCGGCAACGTTTGCCCCGGATGAAATGCCGACAAAAATGCCGTCCCGCCGGGCGAGGCGTCGTGCGCTCGCATAGGCCTCCTCGGTAGTGACGGAAATAACATCGTCGAACAGGGTTTCGTCGAGAATGCCCGGCTTGATGCTGCTGCCCATATGCTTCGTTCCTTCAATGCCGTGGAACGGCGAAGCGGGCTGCACGGCGAGCGTTTTCACCTGCGGATCCTCATACTTAAGCCGCCGCGCGGTGCCGACAAAGCTGCCGGAGGTGCCCATACCGGCAACAAAATGGGTGACTTGCTGTCCGCTTTGCTCCCAGATCTCTTTTCCGGTCGTTGCGAAATGCGTATCTGGATTGACGGGGTTGTTATACTGGTCGGGATAAAAATAGCGTTCCGGGTGCGCCGCGACCTGCGCCTGAACCTCTATATAGGCGCCGTCAGAGCCTTCAAGCGGGTCGGTTTCCACAATCGTGGCGCCATAATGGCGAATAATACGTTTGCGCTCCGGGCTGGTATTCTGCGGCAGATACAGCCGGACGCGATATCCGAGCGCCGCGCCAATCATCGCGTAGGCAATGCCGGTATTGCCGCTGGTCGCATCAATAATTGTTTTATCCGGCGTTAATAAACCCCGCGCAATCCCGTCCAGCACCATGGCTTTCGCCGCGCGGTCTTTCACCGAGCCGCTGGGGTTCATAAACTCTGCTTTTGCCAGCAGCGTTACGCCTGGCAACTCTGCGGCAAAAGAGGGCAACGTTATTAACGGCGTAGCGCCGATCGTTTCAAGTAAATTCATAATGATTATCACGCCGTTATTTTTATCTATCCCGATGCCCGGCCATTCCATTTTATTTTCGGCAGAATTAAATCCCGTCGCCGTCGCTGAAATGTTTTTGCTGAGCTCGCGCCTGTTGCACATTACTGTCCGGTGGAACATCGCGGGTTAGCCATATATTCCCGCCAATGCTCGAACGCGCACCGATAGTAATTCGTCCTAATATTGTTGCGCCGGCATAAATAACGACGTCATCTTCTATTATCGGATGGCGCAGGTAGTTTTTTAGCAACTGCCCGTCTTCACCGGCAATAAATCGTTTCGCCCCCAGGGTAACCGCCTGGTAAATACGTACCCGCTTACCGACGATGGCCGTTTCGCCAATCACCACGCCGGTCCCGTGATCGATAAAGAATCCGTCATCAATCTGCGCCCCGGGATGAATATCTATCCCGGTCTGGCCGTGCGCTTTCTCGGTTATCATGCGCGCCAGCAGGGGCAGATCGAGCTGATGCAGTTCGTGGGCCAGGCGATAGTGGATCACGGCATGAATTCCCGGATAGCAGAGCAGCACCTCATCCATGCTGCGCGCGGAGGGATCGCCCTGATAGGCCGCGAGGATATCGCTGTCGAGGCGCTGGCGGATAAGCGGCAAGCGGTTAGCAAACTGCTGGACTCGCCTGACCGCCTCCTGCGTCAGCGCGTGGCTCGCGCCCTGCTCATCCTGCTCATCGGACTGATAGTAGAGTTCCAGAAGCGCTTCTTCGGTCAGCCGGTCAAGCGAGGTGCCTAACAGGTGGCCGACGTAATAATCCTCGCCCTCTTTGCGTAATTCGACATCGCCCAGCCGCATCGGATAAAGCACTTTTATCAAAGTATCGGTAACGGAATTAACGCTTTCACGGGAAGGTAAACTGCGTTTATTACGATAGTTATTTTTCGAATGTTCATCGCGCCACGCCTGACGAACGTGGCGCAGTTCATCGACGACATTATTTAAATGCCAGTTATTTTCTCTTTTCGGTAGGAGATACAATTCACCCGCTTCCGGCATAATAATATCCTTCTTAACAGCACATCGATAAATCTGTTTTCTGCGTTACCTCACTTTTATGCATTACCCACATTAAAAACAAATAACCTTATTGACTTTGAATAGCTGAAAAGAATAAATACTTACGAATCAAGATACTAAATTCAGAATGGCCTTAAGCCAGCGCTATTCAATATGACAGGCGCGCTTCCACCCGCAGTCAACGCGCCGGCCAGGCCTACGGACACGGCGCCGAGTCTGTCCACAAAGTGGCTAGCTAACTCTGTGGATAACCTGGAGTCAGATTGCTGCAGAGGGCGTGAGGTCGACCATAGCGCCGAATGTGCAAATTTTAACCAGCAGCGAATTGCGTGCTCTATCCGCCGTCCGCTATCTCATATTTATTTATGTCCCAATGCATATCGCAGTATTATATGAAGCGTCTTATCCGACAGCCTGTAGCGATGAAGGCGGTTCGCCGCAAGCGGGTGAATCCATCCTGCCCTGAGGATGCCAGGTCTCAGGTGAGGAGAATCCTGGCGTTACCGCTGTTCCTTAGCTATATACATATCGGAAAATTTTTGACCTCTCCAGGGACGGGACTATCCGCAGCCGGTTTGACGGGATGGTCTGAATTACAGGTGAACTGATGTTCAGCAAAAAACCCTTTCTCCGACCTATGCTTATTTTGCTCACAACCGGAGGCGTTGTACTCACGTCACTCCTGTTGTCAGGAACGATGCTGCTTTTCCAAAGGAACAATATTGAGGAGTCGCTCCTTGATAGCAATCAGGCCTATGCGCGAAAGCTTGCCGACACCACCGACCGCTACCTGACGTTTGCCCAGCGTGAGCTCGCCTGGAGCGCTGCGTCGGTCCGCAGCACCTCTTACAGCCAGAATGAAGTAGATCGGCTTCGCCTTCAGTCCGGGATGTTTAACTCCGTGGGGGTGGTCAATGCCCAGTCGGTGCTGGTTTCGACCTCCCCCTACTTACCAGCGCTAACGGGGGTGACGCTGCATTCACAGGCTAACCAACGGGCTCTGGCCGCGCGATCGCCCTTGATTTCAGACCCGTTCACGTCGGTTGCCGGGAACGAGATGATCCTGCTCTCGCAGCCCATTCTGGCACCCGATGGCCGCTATCTGGGGTATTTGGGGGGCAGTATCTATTTGAAAAAGCAGAGTTTGCTGAGCGATATTCTGAGCCTCCATTTCTATGAAGACAACATCACCATTAGCGTCGTCGATAACAATGGCCGGATTATCTTCAGTAGAGATACGTCCCAAAAGGGTTCGTTCCTCTCCATGCCTGCACAGATCCGGACTGCGTTACAGGCGAACAAAAGCGGGCACTATACCGGACTCTATGGGCAGCATAAGAGCCTGGTCGGCTATGCCAGCCTTAACCAAACCAGCTGGAATATTTTCGTTTCTACACCCGCCAATACGGTCACCCGCATGCTATGGCGGACGGTCGAAAAAATCTCCGGGTTTGTTCTCGTTATCCTTGTGCTGGTTGCGGGAAGCGTGGCCCTTTTATCCTCCTGCATTGCGCGCCCGCTGGAGCAGCTTGCAGGGCGCGTTCGCGCCACGGACAGCCTGACATCGCCGGAAAAACTCTCGACTATCAAGGCCTGGTACCAGGAAGCCGACATGCTGCGAAACGCAATGCAGAACAGCTTCCGCTCGGTATCGGCCCGCTTCGCCACGCTGAGCGATGAGGCGATGACGGACCCGCTGACCGGGCTCTATAACCGCCGGGGATTTCATGAGCAGTCGGCGCGCGTTGGGGCCGCAGAGGATCAGTACGCGATCGCCATAGACATCGATCATTTTAAAACCATTAACGATCGGTTCGGGCATGATGCGGGAGACCTCGTGCTGGTTCGTATTGCTGACCTGCTGAAGCAGACCTGTCGGGATGGGGATATCATTAGCCGCTTCGGCGGGGAAGAGTTTATTGTTCTGCTCCCTGACTCGACGCGTAACGGGGCAATGACCATGGCGGAAAGGATCCGCAGAGTCATGGCCGGGGCCACCTTCTCTCGCGCAGGACATATCACCATCTCCGCGGGCGTGGCCGGGCTGCGGGAATGCGGTGGCGACAGGGAAAAGCTCCTTCGCATGGCTGACCAGGCTCTCTATCAGGCCAAACAGCAGGGACGAAATCAGGTCGTATTCAGCGAGATTATCCCTGAGACCGGCAGTCAATAAGCACCAGCGGGATAGTGACCGTCAGGCCTGCGTTTCCGGCGCTCCGGGATTATCCCCCGGCCATAGCGACGCCTGCCGCGGCTATCGGCAGAACAAGCGCTTCTTAAAGCCAGAACGCTCTTCGCCTGATGAGCCCATTAAAAAAGCCTGCTGAGGGAACCCGGCAGGCTTTTGTTTTCTAAACGCTTACCCGCTCAGCTATGCTAGCCGCCGAACGTGGACTGTACCGCTGAATAGCCGATATTTACCGGCATTCCGGAACGACGCAGCATCGCCTCGCTGGCCCGGTTCGTCTCCACGCCCTCGCCCTGCACAAACGCCTGGATCCCCGTCGTCATGGGCAACGGCACCTTTCGGTCCGACTCGTATTCCGCGCGGTTGCGCGAGAGCGGCTCGTGAACTTCCAGCCAGCGGCTGCCGTCCGGCTCGAGGCTATATTTCACCGGCCGATCGATAATCTGCACCCGCGTCCCCACCGGAACGTTGTCGAAGAGATATTTAATGTCATCGTTACGCAAACGGATACATCCCTGGCTTACGCGCAGCCCAATACCAAAGTTCGCATTAGTGCCATGAATGGCGTACAGCCTGCCGATATAGATAGCATACAGACCCATCGGGTTTTCCGGGCCGGCTGGCACGAATGCCGGCAGGCTTTCCCCTCTTTTGGCATATTCGCGGCGAGTATTGGCCGTTGGCGTCCAGGTTGGCGCCTCCTGCTTACGCTCCACCGCGGTCACCCAGTTGCGCGGCGTTTCACGGCCCGCCTCGCCGATGCCTATCGGCAGAACCTCAACCGTGGTCCCCTCCGGCGGATAGTAGTAAAGGCGCATTTCCGCGACGTTGACCACAATCCCCTCGCGCACCGTATCGGGCAGAATAAGCTGCTGCGGGACGATCAGCGTCGAACCCGACTTCGGTAAGTAGACATCCACCCCGGGATTGGCTTCGAGCATATTGCTCAGCCCTTGCCCGTACTGCGCGGCAAACGCCTCCAGCGGTAGCGTATTACCGTCCGGGACGATGATGGTTTGCGGACTCCCCACCAGGCGGCTTCCTTCCGGCGGCAACGGGTAGCTAACGGCCAGAACGCTCTGGCTTGACAGGATAAATAACAGAGAACAAAGCAGTTTCACACGCCGCACCATTTCCCTTCCTCAGTCGCGACAATCGTGAATGAATTATAGCTTTATTATCGAAATCTTATATACCAGCTCACGGCGGTGGGCCACGTTCCCCTGTCCACTGCCGGTACGCCGTTAGATTTGGTAATCGATCGCCGTCTCTTCCGGCTCCATCGCCTGGCGTTTAATTTCATCCAGCGACAGCCCGGCGTTACACAGCTCGATAAAGCGCCAGACGTAGTTACGCTGCAGCTGCCCGCGCTTTAGGCCTAGCCAGACGGTATTGGCATCGAACAGGTGCCGGGTTTCGAGACGCGTGAAGGTGTCAGATTCCCTGGCGTCACCCGACTGCTCGGCGACCAGCCCAACCCCCAGACCAAGCTCAACGTAGGTTTTAATGACGTCGGAATCCTGGGCGCTGAGCACGATATCCGGCATCAACCCTTTGCGATTGAAGGCCTCATCGATACGCGAGCGTCCGGTAATCCCCTGACGATAGGTGATCAGCGGCCAGCGAGAAATGGCCTCCAGAGTGAGCGGATTCACCTGGACCAGCGGATGATCTTTTGGAACCAGCAGGCTGTGGTGCCAGCGGAACCAGGGGAAGGCGACCAGCGTCGGGTCGTTGCTCAGCCGCTCGCTGGCGATGCCGATATCGGCGCCGCCGTTATGCAGCAGGGCTTCGATTTCCTGCGGCGTCCCCTGCACCAGCTCCAGGCGAACGTCGGCAAACAGCTCGCGAAACGCTTTAATTACCGGCGGCAGGCTATAGCGCGCCTGGGTATGCGTCGTGGCGATGGTCAAGACGCCCGAGGCGTCGTTGGTAAACAGATCCGCAAGACGGCGGACGTTGCTGGCTTCATTAAGAATGCGTTCGGCAATCGAGAGCAGCGCTTTACCCGGTTCCGTCATCCCCAGCAGACGCTTGCCGCGCCGGATAAAGATTTCGATCCCCAGCTCTTCTTCGAGTTCACGAATATGACGGCTGACGCCCGATTGCGATGTGTAGAGCATATTGGCGACTTCCGTCAGGTTGTAGTCCTGACGGGCCGCTTCACGAATTATTTTTAGCTGCTGGAAATTCACCCTTTCCTCCGGGCTATCAGACATAACATATGCTCTATTGTTAAAGTCTGTTGTCCTTGCTAACAAATAATAAAAACCAGCAACTTATTCCATTCTGGAATATACGCTAACTTACCAGCAGCAGCTCACGGTTCTCCAGCGAAGGGCGGCTCACCAGCGACAGTAAAATTTCCTTCACCGCCTGCGCCTGCGGCGACAGACTGCCCTTGGCAGACATATTCAGCGATAGCGACAGGCTCATTGACGGCGTGCTGATACGCGCCATCCAGCCGTTAGCGGCGCTACACAGCGAGCGAGCGGCGGATTCCGGCAGCACGGTGGCCCCCATTCCGCTGGCGATTGCCGCGGTTAAGGTGGTAATCGACTCGATTTCGCCGATGATTTTTGCCGACAGACGACGCAGCGTGAAGGCTTCCGTGACCCTCGCCCGCACCGCGCTGTAATCGCGGGGCAGGAACAGATTCATCTCGGCGACCGCCGTCAGGTCAACGCTTTGCCCCGGACAGTCTCGGGTACCGACCAGGTAGAGGTCCTCTTTCAGCAGCGGCTGGCTGACGATACCGGCAACCGGCGACCGCTCGTACAGTACCGCCATATCCAGCTGACCGCTGAGCAGCTTATCGTTAAGGATAGTCCCACTGCTCTCCTGCAGATACACCATCACTTCAGGAAGCTCGTTACGGACCGTTTGCAGCAGCGGCATCGTAATGGCGGATGCTGCGGTTCCCGGCGCAAGCCCGATAGAGACCTGGCCGCTGAGGATATGGCCCACGTTATTGACCGCCAGCTGCGCCTGCTCGCACTGGCGCAGAATGGTCCGGGCGTGGGTATAAAGGATTTTCCCTGCTTCCGTCGGCGTGACGCCTCGCTTAGTGCGAATCAGCAGCTGCTGGTCCAGTTCACCTTCCAGGGTCGCAACCTGCTGACTCAGCGCGGGCTGTGCGATATGCAGGACTTCGGCTGCCTGAGTCAGACTGCCAATATCGACGATTTTCACAAAATACTTCAGTCGTCTTAAGTTCATTTTGCCTCCTGTAAGGAACGCCAGTACCAACGCTGGCAGTTGAGATACAGTAGGTTTTGCAATTTACTTGCCAGTTTTATTATCCCCGGCACAAAAGCCGCTGGACGCCGCGTAATAAGCGATTCCGATTGCTGCAGGGGATTTTTTTGCCCGGTAAGCGGATTACGATATGCCCCATAAGGGGTACATTTGCACCATCGCGGTGCGCAACGGCGCAAAAGTGGGTGAACCTCCGCAGACTGCTGAAATTGTCAGCAGTCAAACTCATTCCGATGATTCAGCCTTTGACAAGGTGGAGCACCGCCGTTAATATGCGCCCCGTTCACACGATTCCTCTGTAGTTCAGTCGGTAGAACGGCGGACTGTTAATCCGTATGTCACTGGTTCGAGTCCAGTCAGAGGAGCCAAATTTGAAAAGCCTGCTTTTAAAGCAGGCTTTTTGCTTTTCTGCATCCTGGCGTTAACTCAAAATAGCATCCAGCCTGGCAAGCACTTCATTTATCACAGCGTCTGGTATGCGTTCCAGCCGCTTGCCGTTCCGGGCAGCCATATCAATGGTTCTGGGCTGGTCGCAGCGAATAACGCCAATCGTTTTTGTCCCTGCCCCTTCCAGTGAAACGGTGAAACCTGCCGTGCGAGCAAAGTTTCCGCCGCTGGTGATGGGAACAACGACGGGTAGCCTGGTCAGCTTGTTAAACGATGCCTTCGATACGATGAGTACCGGTCGTTTTCCGCTTTGCTCGTGGCCTGCAATAGGATCCAGTGAAACGAGCCAGATTTCCCCTCTGTCCATCTACAGGATCTCCTTGCCCACCGCAGGCGCATCAATCCATTCCCGATCTTCTTCGCTCATTTCGGCGTGTGGATCGCACTGCGCCAGTAGCTCCTCAAGCGAATAATGGGGCCGTTTCTGGGGTTCAATAATCAGGCAGCCATTATCAATGGTCATACCCACTTCGCTGTCCGTCGACAGCGCCAGCGTTTTCAGCACGGCGGGAGGAACCGCCAGCATGACGGATCCGCCGACTTTTTTCAGGCGAGTTGTATACATAGAACACCTCCGGATATTATATTTTAATATAACATCTGCGACAGGCGATGCACAATTATTCATCAGATTCATGGTGATTTCCTTTGCGTAATAAAGCATGAATAAAGGTGTTATCCATCAAAGGGCAGAGCCGGCAGTTTTCAAAGGCGGCATTGCCGGTAAAACGGCGACCATCCAGATACATCAGGCGCTTCTTTAAGATCATGAAGCAATTCGTACAGGCGGGAGCTGAGTGCGTGACAAAGAAGGCCGATAATAGAAAACTGTTTTTGTGGTTCAAAGGATTATCGCGGATCGGATAAACGAAATGCGGCGCAGCTTCCGTATATGGTCTGCGCCGTAGGAACCTCAGCGGTAGCATGATGGCCAGATGTTCTCAGGCACAACATCTAACGCTTCAGCAACCAATCTTTCGCCTTTGGACCAACGGCGAGTGAGCGCATTTGCCAGCGTGGAGGATGCCAGCCCTGCCTGACCGGAAAGCGCTGACAGCGAAGTGCCACGTTTTTTCAGCCCGGCGATAGTGTCGGCGGGATGCCAGTCAGACTGCATCATGCTTTGACCTCCACACCGTCGATAAACTTCGCGCCGCCAGCGGTACGCAGCCAGCGCGGGGCATTCATTTTCAGCGCGGAATCGTTGCTTTCAATCAGGGTTTCGGCAAAAGTTTCGCAGTGACCAGCGAGTACGGTGAAATCCGTAGTAGCGCTGAAAGGAACAGCAAGTGACGGGTGTGCTTGAGTGGGGATCGTAGCCATAATAGAGGCAGCCTCCTGTAACGGGTTTAAAACCCACCACCAGAGGTTCCAATCTCATGGGTGGCGGACTAAACGGGGAGCAGGTCAGGGCCTCCAGCCACTCTGTAGATCTCAGAAACCACCTGCATCGTTGCGTCTTCGATCGCGCCTTCATTACGGCATAAAAACCAGCCGTGATGTGCAATTTCTCGCTCAAACGCCCGGGTGCAAGCAACGTGCTCTTCCAGCTTATGAATCACCGTACTACTTAGCCCACGCGATCGGCCTGCGGCCCTCGCCCATGAGATATCAGGCGCAGTAACCACCCCGACATGCAGGTCCGGCGTGCGCACGTTTCGTTCCATATTAAGCTGTAAAATCTCGGCAAATGGCACCATCCGACGAAACGCGGCATCCGAGGGATACCAGCGATCCATCAGGATAATGCTGTCCGCTGGCTGTTTCGTCAGCACCTGCCGGGAAATCCATGCACGGCTATCAGCAAAGCGCTCACAGACCTCCCATTCCAAATCCAGGGCGGGGTTTCTGGCGAGTTTGTTAACGAGGGCCATTGTTTCCCCCCTGTAGGGATCGCTTTTTTTCTCGCAAAGTCGGATGACCTTCTTGTTGTCTGCCCTTAGTACCTTCGTAATGGCTTCCAACAGCGTGGTTTTACCGGCTCCCTTGGGCCCATCCAGAGCAACAAACAGCTGACGACTCATGCTGCAAATGACGATTGATACAGGGTTTTTGTAAAGCTTGAATCTGGCAAAAGCATCTTACTTCCTTCGTATGAATAGCTGCCCACATTCTTCTTTCGTCGGGGCACCTGGCGCGTCAGCGCGAATCGGATAGAGGGATCTGATAAACAGACACTGATGAACATTCTGCCAGTGGGGCGACCTCCCTGGTTTAATCACCCAGGATTAGAGCCGTTTATGGTCATTATCCCTATGTTATGACCTGCGGGATGCAGTTTAAGGGATCCGCGTAGAAAACGGAAAACATCCGACGCTAAGCCGTTTTTGAAGCAGGCAGACGTTGAGCGAGGAGCGCACGTCGGTTATCACGAAAAAGTCTCGAAGATCATTGTGAAAGATATAAACAAGTCGGGATATACCGGCCTGATAATCTCAACCAGGCTCAAGGCCAAGAGTTTCCCGACGCAGCAGAGCCCATTCAATCAGTGCAGCCATAGATGGACCCAGTGCTATTCCCAGACGCGTGAGGGAGTATTCAACACGAGGTGGGACTTCAGGGTAAAGCGTACGTAATACAATCCCATCTTTTTCCAGCTGCTTAAGCTGCTGTATGAGCATCTTTTGATTTATGCCCTCTATCCTACGTTCAAGCTCAGAAAAACGCAGTGGGGCTTTCGCGGCGAAAAGCTGGCATAAGATTATTGTCTTCCATTTGCCTTCAATAATCTTCAGTGCTTCGCTGGTAGCCTGCGCCCATACAAGTCGTTGTTCAGGTACATCGCAACGCCAGTCTCTTTCCATACTTACCTCGAAGTAAGCAACCCACTATTTTGTGTGTTCTTGTCGTTTTTACAGTAAGGAATTAGTGTATCCCCTATTGCATTCAACTTCAGGCGTTAAATATGAAAATCGGCATAATTGGTACAGGCAATATTGGCGGTACGCTTGCACGTAAGCTAAGCGAAGCTGGGCATGAGGTAAAAGTGGCGAATTCACGCGGTTTAGACGCTGTAAGGGAATTTGCCCGTGAAATTAACGCGGTGCCCGCGGACATACATGGTGTAGTTACTGACGTGGATGCCATTATTCTGTCAATTCCACTCCCGGCGCTGAGTAGTCTGCCTGATGAGCTTTTCTCGGGTTTACCTCCACATGTCCCTGTAATTGACACGAGCAACTATTATCCAGGCCTACGCGATCCGCAGATTGCTGCGCTGGATGAAGGTCAGACGGAAAGCGAATGGGTTCAGGAGCAGATTGGGCATCCAGTTATCAAAGCCTTTAACAATATACTCGCCGACTCTCTGGCAGGACTGGGACTGCCTGAGGGGAGCCGCGGTCGCCTGGCGATTGCAGTAGCAGGAGATCATCCAGCCGCAGTACAGGTCACTATGTCGCTGGTTAACGATACCGGCTTTGACCCCGTTTTTTCCGGGTCTGTCGCTGAATCATGGCGTCAGCAGCCGTGCACACCTTCCTATTGCTGCGACTGGGAGGCTGCTACCATGCTGCGTGCTTTCCCTCTGGCGAAAAAGGGAGAAGGCCTGGCCCGTCTGCCTTCACTTTATGCCAGTTTCGGTAAGCTGGGGGAGGCACCGACTCATGAAAATATCATTGATAACAATCGAGCTCTCAACTGGCCTGTATAACATGGCCGCCGGCGATTAAGAAAACCGTGCCTTTCAGAGTAACGGCAAAATATCTCTTTTTAAAAAAATCGATGGTCAGATGCCGGATTAACAAATCCGTTCCAGGGATGCTTTTGGTTTGCGTTGGCGTCTGATCATTAACTTAATCCTCGAAATCCATACCCCGCTGATAATAAGCCTGTTCCTGCCGCTAAACCGTATGATCACCCCGTTAAGATGTATCGCCTCTCTACCTTAGCCCCTGCGCATGAATCTGCTGAGAGATCGTTTTCAAGTAACTTGCATTTTGATAGTTACTATGGCAATTTGCTCCCGAAAGCCACCAATCCATCCAGGCCAGCCGATGAAAAATGAACCGCTTTGCCTCGCTCCCTGCCCCATCGCCCGCAGCCTTGGCCGCATCGGTGACAGCTGGAGCATAATGATCCTGCGCGACGCCTTCGCGGGCTTTACCCGCTTTGACGAGTTCCAGAAAAGCAGCAACGTCGCGCCCAATATTCTTTCGCGCCGCCTGAAGGCGCTGGTAGATGACGGACTGCTGGAGAAGATTTGCTACAGCAGCACACCGCCGCGCTATGAATACCACCTCACGCCAAGCGGCCGCGATTTTCGCATGGTACTGCTGGCGCTGGCGGAATGGGGAAACCGTCACTTCGCACCCGAAGGCCGTCAGATGCAGTTGGTGGAAAGTGAAACCCAGCGGCGCGTGGAGCCGATCATGGTCGATAAAGCGACCGGCGAAGAGATTATCCCGGGTAAATACATCATGGTGCCGGGACCCGCAGCCTCGCCGATGATGAAATACCGTCACGAATATCTGCTACGCAAACGCGAGGGTGATAGCGGGCAAAAATTCCAACCCGAATCCTACAGAGATGCCAGCAATGAATCCGGCCAGTAAGAAAAGAGCCCTCGTCCTGGCGGCGGTCGGCGTCGCCTCACTGGCGGCAGCGAGCTACGGCGCTTACTGGTGGCATACCGGGCGCTTTATGCAGACGACCGATGATGCCTATGTTGGCGGTGACATTAGCGCCATCTCCAGCAAAATCTCCGGCTATATCCAGCAGCTAGCGGTGCAGGACAATATGGCGGTGAGAAAAGGCGACCTGCTGATTCGCATTGACGACCGCGATTATCGCACCGCCCTGGCAAAAGCCGCCGGAGAAGTGGCGGCGCAGCAGGCCGCGCTGGCCGATATCATTGCCACTCGGCAGCTACAAGAGGCGATGATTGCCGGCTCTGCGGCCTCGTTACAGGCCGCCACGGCGGCGGCCGAAAAATTGGCTAACGACAACCGGCGCTATAACGCCCTGGCCGCGTCGAGCGCGATTGCCGCACAAATTCGCGATAACGCCTCCGCCGATTACCGCCGGGCGCACGCCGAGCAGGATAAAGCAAAAGCGGATAAAACCGCGGCTGAACGCCAGCTGGCGGTGCTGGATGCCCGCCAGCAACAAACTCTGGCTGCCCTGGCGCAGGCCCAGGCTAGCCTCGAGATGGCCAGGCTGAATCTCAGCTATACCGAAATTCGCGCGCCGTTCGATGGGGTGATTGGCAACCGACGCGCGTGGTCCGGTTCGTTCGTCAGCAGCGGCACGCAGCTGCTTTCCCTGGTTCCCGCGCACGGCCTGTGGATTGACGCCAACTTCAAGGAAAACCAGTTGGCGCATATGCGTCCCGGCCAACCGGTGACCATCGTGGCCGATGTACTGCCGAACCATACCTTTAAGGGCCATGTTGTCAGCCTGGCACCGGCGACCGGCTCACGCTTCAGCATCCTTCCTGCAGAGAACGCGACGGGGAATTTCACTAAAATCGTTCAGCGCGTGCCGGTCCGCATTGCGCTGGAAGGAGAAGGGGCAAAACTTGACGTACTGCGCCCGGGGCTATCGGCGATCGTCACAGTGAACGAAAAGAGCCGCCGATGAGCACCGCTCAGGCGTTGTCCGCCCCGCAGGGTCTGTCGATGCCGATGGCGAAGAAGATCTTCGCTTTCGCCAGCATGTGCGTGGGGATGTTTATCGCGCTTATCGATATCCAGATCGTGTCTGCCTCGCTGCGGGATATCGGCGGCGGCCTGTCGGCGGGCGACGATGAAACCGTCTGGGTACAAACCAGCTACCTGATCGCCGAGATCATTATTATCCCGCTTTCCGGCTGGCTGGCACGGGTCATGTCAACGCGCTGGCTGTTTGCCGCTTCCGCGGCGGGCTTCACGCTGATGAGCCTGCTGTGCGGCTGGGCGTGGAACATCCAGAGTATGATCGCCTTCCGTGCCCTGCAGGGACTGGCTGGCGGGTCGATGATCCCGTTGGTTTTCACCACCGCCTTCACCTTTTTCCAGGGCAAACAGCGGGTCATTGCCGCCGCGACGATCGGCGGCCTGGCCTCCCTGGCCCCCACGCTTGGCCCAACGGTGGGCGGCTGGATCACCGAAAACTTCAGCTGGCACTGGCTGTTTTTTATCAACGTTATTCCGGGGATTTACATCGCGGTTGCCGTACCGCTGCTGGTGAAAGTGGATACCGCCGACTTCTCGCTGCTGCGCGGTGCAGACTACCTCAGTATTCTGCTGCTGGCGCTATCGCTCGGCTGCCTGGAATATACTCTGGAGGAAGGCCCGCGCTGGGGCTGGTTTGACGACGCGACTTTGACGATGACCGCCTGGGTCGCCCTGCTGTGCGGCGTGGCGTTTATTATCCGCACCCTACGCCATCCGCAGCCGGTCATGGATCTCCGGGCCCTGCAGGACCGAACCTTCAGCCTCGGCTGCTATTTCTCGTTTATGGCCGGCGTCGGCATCTTCGCCACCATCTATTTAACTCCGCTGTACCTCGGCAGCGTGCGCGGTTTCAGCGCGCTGGAGATTGGCCTGGCGGTATTTTCCACCGGCCTGTTCCAGGTCATGTCGATCCCGTTTTATTCGTGGCTCGCCAACCGCGTCGACCTGCGCTGGCTGCTTATGGCCGGGCTGATCGGCTTTGCGATTTCGATGTACAGCTTTGTCCCGATAACCCACGACTGGGGTGCGGACCAGCTGCTGCTACCACAGGCTTTTCGCGGACTGGCGCAGCAGTTTGCCGTCGCGCCTACCGTGACCCTGACGCTGGGCAGCCTGCCTCCCGCGCGCCTTAAGCTGGCCTCCGGGCTGTTTAATTTAATGCGCAACCTCGGCGGCGCCATCGGCATCGCCCTGTGCGGAACGGTGCTTAACGACAGGACCAATTTGCATTACAGCCGCCTGGCGGATCGTCTGAATAACGCCAACCTGGCCATGAGCGATTTTGTTCAGCGCAGCGCGGCAAACCTTGTCACTCAGGGGATCTCGCCGGATGCCGCTCATACGGCGGCGCTGAAGAATCTTTCCGCTCTGACGCTGCGGGAGGCGCGAACACAGGCATTTTCCGATGCTTTTTACCTCATCATGATCGGTTTTTTGATTGCCGCGCTGCTGGTTCCATTGATGAAAAAGCCGCCGGCACACTGATATTACAGGAGAGTTTATTATGGGCGTTTCAGCTAAACGCATTGTCGTGACCGGGATGGGGATTGTTAGCCCTCTGGGCTGCGGCGTACAGCACGTCTGGCAGTCACTGCTGGCAGGGAAGTCAGGTATTACAAAGCTTAGCGAGCAGATGGTCGAAGATATTCCCTGCAAAGTGGCTGGACAGGTTCCGTCCATTGAATGCGATCCGTTGCACGGCTTCGATCCGCTGGCAACCATCCCGGCCAAGGAGCGCAAAAAGATGGATCGCTTTATCGAGTTTGCGCTGGTCGCCGCGCGTGAGGCGCTGACGCAGGCCGGGTGGTCGCCTGCATCAGCGGCAGAACAAGATCGCACCGCAACGGTCATCGCCACCGGGATCGGCGGGTTCAGCGAAATCGCCAATGCGGTACATACGACGGATGAGCGCGGGCCGCGTCGCCTGTCTCCGTTCACTATCCCCTCTTTTCTTGCCAACCTGGCCGCCGGGCATGTGTCTATCGCCCACGGTTTCCGTGGCCCCATCGGCGCGCCGGTAACCGCCTGCGCGGCAGGCGCTCAGGCCATTGGTGATGCTGCACGGATGATCCGCAGCGGCGAGGCGGATATCGCCCTCTGCGGCGGCGCAGAAGCGGCGATTCATCGCGTTAGCCTTGCCGGATTTGCCGCAGCAAGGGCGCTCTCCAGCGCATCCAATGACCAGCCGGAAGCGGCTTCCCGCCCCTTTGACCGCGACCGCGATGGTTTTGTGATGGGAGAAGGCGCCGGGCTAATCGTAATTGAGTCGCTGGAGCACGCGCTGGCGCGCGGCGCCACGCCGCTGGCAGAGCTGGTCGGCTACGGCACCAGCGCAGATGCCTATCACCTGACCGCTGGCCCGGAAGACGGTAACGGCGCACGTCGGGCCATGGAAACTGCCATTCGTCAGGCGGGGGTCACAGCAGAGGAGATTGACCATATCAACGCCCACGCCACCTCGACTCAGGTAGGCGACAAAGGCGAACTGGCGGCGATTAAAAACCTGTTTGGCACGCATCCCGTCGCCGTTACGTCGACGAAATCAGCAACCGGCCATCTGTTAGGCGCGGCCGGCGGGATTGAGGCCATCTTCACCATTCAGGCGTTGCGTGACCAGATGGTGCCGCCGACGTTGAACCTGCATCACCCCGATGAAGACGCGGAAGGCCTGAACCTGGTGGCGCTGGCGGCCCGCCCGCAGAAGATGCGTTATGCGCTGTCGAACGGTTTTGGCTTTGGCGGCGTCAACGCCAGCCTGCTGCTGAAACGCTGGGAATAATTGTTCAGTTCCCCCTCTGGCAAAGGCCGGCGGGGGACTTCCGCCGGGGCAAAACGCGCATTGATACTCACGGCTTAATTTCGCTTGTTGATAATTACGTTTTCCCTGCGTCCAGGTGCGGCATAACCCATCGTTTTCATCGCGGCTCAAGTTGTGGATTAATCTTCCTGCACTTCAGCGGCCAGATGCACAGCCAGGTGAGCCAGAGCCTGCTGCACCGGGCGTGGCGCTGAACGGTCTTTACAGAGCAAAGCCGAAGTGAGAGCCGTCAGGCAGCTCCACATCAAGACGCAGTTTACCGCCTGCCGCCTCAACGTAACGCTTAAGGGTGGAGAGTTTCAAATCGCGCCCCTGCTTTTCCATGCTGGCGACGGTAGGCTGCCGGATGCCCAGGGCCTGCGCCATTTCTACCTGCGTTTTCTGCACCTTTTCACGCAGTTCGGCAAGATGGATGTTGAGCAGGATGTCCGTCGCCATCGTCTGCGCGTCGGCCACCACCTCCGGTTTCTCATCCGCAAGAAGCTGTTCGAGCGTTCTGCCCATTGCATTACTCCTTATCATCTAACGTATTCAAATAATCTGTGAATTCCCGGTCGGCAATTGGGATCGTCTGCTCATAGAAGCGTTTTTCATTACCGACCTTGTGACCCGCGCAGAGCAGGATGCCGGCCCGGCATGGGTCGAAGGCGAAAAACACCCGGATGGGATCGCCCCGGCTCTGAACGCGCAGCTCTTTCATATTGCCGTAGCATGAGCCTTTGAGCGTATCGGCATAAGGTCTGGACAAGCCCGGCCCTCTTTCCCGCAGAACCAGCAGCAATGCCAGTACACATGCCCGATCGGTTGCGCAAAGCGTACTAAACCAGCCGTCAAACCGATCCGTCGTCTTAATTATCCACACGGGACCTCCTCACAATATAGATCGCAAACTATATAGATGCAAAGCAATAGTGAAGATAATGACGCCTGGCCGGACGCAACGCATACCCTTTTGCCAGCAAAAGGAAGGCATATTCCAGTCATTAATTGAATAAGATGAAAACCGATCGTCGCCTTGCGACGCGGGCCGCATAAGCACGTTTGCCAGCGGGGAGGATACCCGCTCTGATTGACAAGGGAGCGACCGAGCGGCCAGACCTGATTAAGAAGGGGGCGACCGGACGGCCTGCCCCCTTAAGTTGAAAGGTGCGTTTTTAACCCTGCTCGCCGCCCGTCAGGACGTACGCCATTTCCGGGTTAACGGTTTTTCGATTTCGACAATCAGGAACATCACAAATCCGATGATAAAGGTGATCACCCAGTAGCGGAACGGCAGCGCGGCGGTACCAAACAGCATCTGCATAAACGGCGCGTAGATGATCAGCAGCTGCAGCACCAGCAGAACGCCGCTGACGATCCAGATGCCTCTGTTGGCCAGTAATCCTTTGCTCAGAGAGAAACCGTCGGCGACGCGACAGTTGAGCATATAGAACCACTGGGCGGTGACCAGCGTTTGCAGCAGGACGGTACGAATGAACTCCGGCGAGTAGCCGCGCGGCTGGAGCCAGGCTTCCAGTACAAAAGCGCTCACGGCGATCATCGAGCCGACGAAAATGACCCTCCAGATAGCGAAACCGTCCATAACGTGCAGCTTAGGATCGCGCGGCGGACGCTTCATGATGTTCTTTTCGCCGGCCTCAAACGCCAGGCCAAACGACAGCGTGGCCGAGGTCGCCATGTTCATCCACAGGATCAGCACCGGAGTCAGCGGAATTAAATTCCCCGCCAGCAGGGCAATAATAATCAACAGCCCCTGCGCCAGGTTAGTCGGCATAATAAAGAGGATAGTTTTCTTCAGGTTATCGTACACCCGCCGCCCTTCCCTGACCGCGCTGGCGATGGTGGCGAAGTTATCATCGGTAAGCACCATATCGGCCGCTTCCTTGGTCACTTCGGTACCCTTGATGCCCATGGCGATCCCGACGTCGGCCTGCTTCAGCGCCGGCGCATCGTTCACCCCGTCGCCGGTCATCCCGACCACCTCTTTTTTACTCTGCAGCGCCTGCACCAGGCGGAACTTATCCTCCGGGCTGGTACGCGCAAAAATATCAAACTTCTGCGCGGCTTCGCTGAGCTGCTGGTCGTCCATTACCTCAAGCTCGCGCCCGGTAATGGCCGTGCCGGCGTTGCCGATGCCCAGCATTTGTCCAATACTCATCGCCGTTTGCGGGTGATCGCCGGTGATCATCTTCACGCGGATCCCCGCCTGCAGGCAGTCGCGGATCGCCGTAATGGCTTCCGGACGCGGCGGATCCATCATCCCGGCAATACCGAGGAGAATGACCCCCTCCTGCAAATCCTGGTGGGTCAGCTCGGTCTGACCGCTGGCCGCAGGCTTCCACGCCGCCGCCACCATGCGCAGCCCTTCCCGCGCGTACTCTTCAATTTTTGCCTCCCAGTACGGCTGATCGAGCGGCTGCAGGCCGCTATCGGTCTGCTGCTGCTGGCAGAGCCGGAACAGCACGTCCGGGGCGCCGGTAATTAAGATCATCTCCTCGTCGCCGATGCGGTAGAGCGTCGACATATACTTATACTGCGAGTCGAAAGGAATTTTGCTCCGCAGCTCGGTCGCCACCGCTGGCAGCGCGACCTTCGCCGCCAGCACCTTCAGCGCCCCTTCCGTCGGGCCGCCGGTAATTTTCCATAATCCGCTCTCATCCTTGATGAGCTGGCTATCGTTACATAAATCAATGGTCCGCAGATAGCGCTCGAGCAGCGTGCCCGGCGCCACCACCACCGGCCCGGAATCATCTACCGGATGGATATTACCGATCGGCTCATAGCTATCCCCTTCGACCCGATAAATGGTGTCCGCGGTAATGACGGCTTTGACCGTCATCTCGTTCATGGTCAGCGTCCCGGTTTTATCCGAGCAAATCACCGTCATCGCACCCAGGGTCTCAACGGTCGGCAGCTTGCGGATAATCGCCTTCTGCCGGGCCATGGTCTGCACGCCCAGAGAGAGAATAATCGAGATGATCGCCGGCAGCCCTTCCGGCACCGACGCCACCGCGAGGCTAATCAGCGAGAGCATCAGCTCCGAAACCGGCATATCGCGGAACAGCAGGCTGAAGACAAACAGCGCGGCCATCATCACCAGAATGATGATAAAAATGGCTTTCCCGAGCTTGTCCATCTGCACCAGCAGCGGCGTGCGGTGCTTTTCAATGTCCGCCATCATCTGGTTGATATGGCCCAGCTCGGTATCACCGCCGGTCGCCACCACCAGGCCTTTACCGCCGCCGGAGCTCACCGTGGTACCCGAGAACAGCAGGTTGGTGCGGTCGCCGAGAGGAAGCTCGCCGCTCAGCGCCTCGGTGCTTTTCTCAACCACCGTTGATTCACCGGTGAGAATCGCCTCCTCCACGCGCAGGTTGTGGGCTTCGATAACCCGCAGGTCGGCAGGAATACGGTCGCCCGCGCGGATCACCACAATATCGCCCGGCACCAGCGCGGTGGTCGGAATCGTTTCATGGTTCCCCTGGCGGATCACCACCGCTTCGCTGGACAGCATATTACGAATGCTCTGCAGCGATTTTTCGGCGTTACTTTCCTGAATATGGCCAATCAGGGCATTGATCACCGCGACGCCCAGAATCACCAGGGTATCGACCCAGTGGCCCATGACTGCGGTCAGCAGCGCCGCCGCCAGCAGGACGTAAATCAGAACATCGTTGAAGTGGGCCAGGAAGCGCAGCCAGGCGGGTTTGCCCGGCTTTTGCGGTAACGCGTTCTCGCCGAATTTCTGGAGTCGCGATGCCGCTTCCGCGCTGCTAATCCCCTCGGGGGAGCTGTTGGTGCTGGACAGGGTTTCATCGACGGAGAGCTTGTAGAACGGGCCGCCCGGTTTGTCTGTACTCATAGTTATCTCCTCACTCCTGTAACGGAAATCAGAACAGCATCAGGCCGCCCTTAACGCACAACAAAAACCGGAACGTGAGCATAACGAACGATACTGGCCGCCTCGGAACCCAGCAAATGGGTCTGAATATTGGGGTTGCGCGAGCCAATAATCACCACATCCGCCTGCAGCTCGTCGGCCAGCTTCGTCACTTCGTCACGAACGTTGCCGCTGCGAACGTGAATCTCAACGTCACCTTCCGTCAGGCCCGACTTTTTGACGAGCTCAGCAAGTTTTTCCTGAGAGTTTTTAACAAGATAGTCTTCCATTTTTCGCGCATCGGAAATAAACCCCCGCGTCAGCGCCGGGGAAAAGAGAGGATTTACGTGCACCAGGTGAATTTTCCCGGCAGAGCTTTGTGCGAGGAACTGAGCGTGGGATAGCGCTTTGTCGGCAAGGCCGATTTCAAAGACATCAACCGGGACCAGAATATTTTTATACATACAGACAATCCTTTTATTACCAATAGAATAGATCGCAAATATCTCCCAACGAGACGCGTTGAGGAAAATCTCAGGAACGAAAGCGGGCACAGAAGTCGGTATGATTAAACGTAGCACAGGACTGTTAACATTTTTAAGCCACCAATTAATATATTGAAAAATATCACGGAGATAGCCGCCCTCAGACAATTCATCTGCAAACCACCTTAAACCGTCGACATAAGGGCAATTTTTACTCTTTTTAACATTTCCGCTTTTCTGCGACTATGCTCATTATCAGGAGCTCTGGAGCTTCTGAAAACCACTCAAGAATTAGGTAGATAAGACTTTACTTACTCTATAACCAGTACTATTAGGAGGAACGATGTTTGGCTATAGCCTGTTTCGCCTGAGCCTGTTTATTGCCCTGGCAATAATTGCCTGTACGGCTACAGGATTATTCACCTATGTCGTCGTCTCTGCCCTGGCTGAATAAGTTCGACGTTTGTCACTAACATTTAAAATAAATCTTTTAGCTCTGAGGGGAATACAGTGAACCGTTATTTTTCTCTCATTCCTGTTGTTATTTTAATAACAACAGCTTGCGACCAGAAAGCGCCGCAGGTTACGCCGCTGCCGCGGATGGTGAAAGCCGCTGAGGTGGCCGCGGTGGGTGATTCACAGCAGCGTATTTTCCCCGCGCGCATCGAGTCCGGGGACTCCACGGAACTCTCCTTTAAACGCGGCGGCCAGGTTGAATCGCTCGACGTTCGCCAGGGGGCGAACATTACGCAAGGGCAGGTCCTCGCCCGGCTCAACGCGCGCGAAGCCCAGCAGCGCGTCAATGAACGACAAACCGCCGCCACGCTTGCGCAGCGGCAGTTCGATCGCTTCCAGACCCTCGCCGGCCGTCAGGCTATTTCAAAAGCGGAAATGGACGTTCAGCGCGCCAGCCGCGACTCGGCCAACGCCGCGCTGAAAATTGCCCGCGAAGAGCTCGGCCAGATGACGCTCAACGCGCCCTTTAGCGGGGTAGCGGCCAGCGTGCCGGTGCGCAATCATCAGGTCGTCGCCGCCGGGCAAACCGTGGTGACCCTGACGCGCACCGATCTGCTCGACGTGGTCTTTAGCATCCCGGAAAACCTCTTTAGCGCCTTTGATATTCGCAACGCCCACTATCGCCCGATCGTCAGAATCAACTCCCTGCCGGACCGCCAGTTCACCGCGCAGTACAAAGAGCATTCCGGCAGCAGCGACAATAGCAGCCTCACCTGGCAGGTGATCCTGACCATGCCGCGCCCGGCCGATTTCCCAACGGTCGGCGGCGTTAGCGGAACCGTGACGATAAACCTGGCAAACCTCCCCGCCAACGCCGGCCGCGAGGCGCTGGTGGTGCCGGTTGAGGCGGTCTTCAATCCCGATAATCATCAGCGCAACGAGCCACACGTGTGGGTGATTAAAGGCGATGGCGAGCAGCTGCATCTTGAGGATCGCAAAGTGAGCGTCGGGCAGGTGACAACCCAGGGGGTCGTCATTACCGACGGGCTCAGCGCCGGCGAGCGCGTAGTGGCCGCTGGCGTAAGCGAACTGCATGCGCAGCAGCCGGTTCGAATCTGGACGCGTGAACGAGGCCTTTAATGGATATATCCCGCCAGTTTATCAATAATCCCGTCCGCGTCTGGCTGACCATTCTGCTGCTGGGCGTAGGCGGTATTTTCGCCCTGCTCAATATCGGCCGTCTGGAAGATCCGGCGTTTACGATTAAAACCGCCGTGGTCATTACCCACTATCCGGGGGCATCGGCTCAGCAGGTCGAGGAAGAGGTCACCCTGCCGCTGGAAAATGCCCTGCAGCAGCTGCCCTACCTGGATAACGTCAGCTCTATCTCCTCCAACGGGCTGTCGCAGATAACCGTAAACATCGCCTCGAACTATCACTCCAGCGAGCTGCCGCAGATATGGGACGAGCTGCGGCGCCGAGTGGGCGACGCGGCCCGGCTCTTCCCGCCCGGCGTGGTTGCTCCCTTCGTAAACGATGATTTCGGCGACGTGTTTGGCTTTTTCTTTGCTATTTCCGGCGACAGCTTTACCAATCCGGAACTGGTTCGCTATGCCGAGCAGCTGCGCCGAGAGCTGGTGCTGGTACCCGGCGTCGGCAAGGTCGCCATCGGCGGCGCGATCCCGCAGCAAATTAATATTGATATCTCGCTGCCCAAAATGGCGGCCCGCGGCATTACGCTGAACCAGCTTTCCGCCATTCTCAGTCGCCTGAACGTCGTTTCCAGCGCCGGGGAGATTAAATCCGGCAGCGAGTCCATTCGCCTGCATCCGACCGGGGAATTTGAGAATCTCGACGAGCTGGGCGATCTGCCCATCAACCCCCACGGCACCGGGGCGACGACCCGGCTGCGGGATATTGCCACCCTCTCGCGCGGGCTGAGCGAATCGCCCTCCAGCATCTACCACGCCAACGGTCGCCAGGCGGTGACGATGGGCGTTTCTTTCATTCCCGGCGTCAACGTCATCGACGTTGGCCACGCGCTGGAGGCGAGGCTTGAGCAAATGTCGGCGGAAAAACCTGCCGGGATTAAAATCGATCTGTTCTACGATCAGGCGGCCGAAGTCGGCCAGTCGGTTAGCGGATTTATCACCAACTTCCTGATGGCGCTGGCCATTGTCGTCGGCGTGCTGCTGATCTTCATGGGCGTGCGCAGCGGCATTATTATCGCGTTCTCGCTGGCGCTTAACGTGCTGGGCACGCTGCTAATTATGTACCTGTGGGGCATTGAGCTGCAGCGGATTTCGCTGGGCGCGCTTATTATCGCCCTCAGCATGCTGGTCGATAACGCCATCGTCATCGTCGAAGGGGTGCTGATTGCCCGCCAGCAGGGATCGACGCTGCTGACCGCCGTTAACTACGTTATCCGCCGATCTGCCCTGCCCCTGCTGGGGGCGACCGTGATTGCGATCCTCGCCTTCGCACCGATCGGCCTGTCGCAGGACTCGACGGGGGAATACTGTAAGTCACTGTTCCAGGTGCTGTTAATCTCGCTGATGCTCAGCTGGTTCTCGGCGCTCACTATCACCCCGGTGCTGATCAAATGGTGGCTGTTTAAAGGCGCGGCGTCCCCGACGCCGGCCGCCGAGGCCGATCCCTACCGCGGGCGCTTTTACCGCAGCTATCAGCAGATCCTTAACGCCCTGCTGATGCGCAAAACCATCACCCTCGTGCTGATGGCGGCGCTGCTGGGCGGCGCTATCTGGGGATTCGGTTCGGTGCGGCAGAACTTTTTCCCTTCATCAAACACGCCGATCTTCTTCGTTGACCTGTGGCTGCCCTACGGTACCGATATTGCGGCAACCGAAAAAATGGCCAGCGATATCGAAACGACGATTAACGGCCAGCCAGGGGTCGTCACCACCGTGGCTACCGTCGGCCAAGGCAGCATGCGCTTTATCCTCACCTACAGCGGCCAGCGGCAGTACAGCAACTATGCGCAGATTATGGTTCGCATGGACGATCGGCGCAGCATCGACGCCCTGACGCGCCACGTTGACGCCTATATTGCGCGCAACTATCCGCAGGTCAACGCCAGCAGCAAGCGGGTGATGTTCGGTCCGTCCGGCGACAGCGCGATCGAGGTGCGTATCAAAGGCCCGGACCCCGACAGATTACGGCTGATAGCCAGCCAGGTGAGCACCATCCTTACCGCGGATCCGGCCGCCGGCAGCGTGCGCAACGACTGGCAGAACCGCAGTAAAACGATCCGACCGCAGTACTCGACCACCCTCGGGCGCGAGCTGGGAGTGGATAAACAGGATATCGACAGCGCGCTGCAGATGAACTTCACCGGCAGCCGCGTCGGGCTGTACCGAGAAGGCGCCGATCTGCTGCCGGTGGTGGTCCGTCCGCCGGCCGCCGAACGTCAGGATGCTAACCATCTCAACAACGTGCTGGTGTGGAGCCAGAGCCGGCAGCAGTACATCCCGTTGAGCAACGTGGTCAGCGACTTTACCCTTGAATGGGAAGATCCGTTGATTCTGCGCCGCGACCGCAGCCGCGTACTGACGGTGATGACCGACCCCGACCCTCTGAGCAACCAAACCTCGGGGGATATTCTGGCGCGGGTGCAGCCGCAGATTAACGCGATCAGCCTGCCGCACGGCTACAGCATTGAGTGGGGAGGCGATGCCGAGAACTCCAGCGAAGCGCAGCAGGGGCTCTTCACCACCCTGCCGCTAGGCTATCTGGTGATGTTTGTCATCACCGTGCTGATGTTCAGCTCGCTGAAAAATGCGGTTGCCATCTGGCTGACCGTGCCGCTGGCGCTTATCGGCGTGACCCCGGGCTTTTTAATTACCGGCATACCTTTCGGCTTTATGGCGCTGATCGGTTTGCTCAGCCTGAGCGGAATGCTTATCCGCAACGGCATCGTGCTGGTGGAAGAGATTGAACAGCAGAAACAGGAAAAACCGCAGCACCAGGCAATTATCTATGCCGCAACCTCGCGCTTACGCCCTATACTGCTCACGGCCTTCACCACCGTGCTCGGGCTGGCGCCGCTGCTGCTGGACGTCTTCTTCCAGAGCATGGCGGTTGTTATCATGTTTGGACTGGGTTTTGCGACCATCCTGACGCTACTGGTTCTTCCGGTTATTTACGCCTGTTTCCACCCTAAGGATATGCAGCAAGCACAATGAACACCACCGGGTTAAATATTATTAAAACGCTGGGATGCATGACGGCGGTAACGTTCTTTACCATCTATAACACCTGGGATCTGTATGATTACGATTATCACTGGATCCTCGGCTTTCTGACGTTTGTCTCGACCATCGCCACCCCGCTATTTTTTGTGGTGGCGGGCTATCTCGACGCCCAGTCCCGGCACGGCGAGCGCTGGCAGATGGGCAAAATTAAAAGCGTGGTGATCGTCTTCCTTTTCTGGATGACGATTTACTACCTCTTTGAGCCCTACCAGCGCGGCTATCTGATTCAGCCGTGGTTTGTCTTCACCTTTATTGTGATCTATACCTTCCACCCGCTGATCGAGTGGCTCAGCCTGCGCAGAAGGATCTTTTTTAGCGCGGTGTTTGCCCTGCTGCTGTTCTCCTACGGCTACGATCTGCTGGCGGCACTCTATCCCGACGTTCATGTGCTAAGCCTGGCGCCGCAGTATCGCCTGTGGACCTGGCTGTTGTTCTATTTAACCGGCCAGCTGTTTAACGATCCAATGGTCGTGCGCTGGCTGACTCGCGATAAAGTAGTAAAAGCCGCGATGTGTGCCATACCGTTTATTTATCTTTTCACCTGGTTTTACGAACGCCATTTCTTTTTCGCCCTGTTTAAGGCCGACAGAAATGCGTTCCTGCTCACCGGTTCGCAAATTTATATTCTGGTGGTGGCGCTGGTTATTGCGGCTAACGGCGTTCGTTTTCGTAAAAACAGCGAGTTTAAGGAGAGTATTCTGGCGGCAATCAGCAAAACGATGACCGGGGTCTATATCCTCCACTACTCAGTTTTTCATCTCCTGAGCTCCCTTATCCCGATCGGTTCGCTGAGCACAAAATTAATGCTGATTGCCCTGACGTTTGTCGCCTCGGTATTGATTTCAATGCTGGTGTTATCAAACCCGGTCGCTAAAAAGGTGATCACCCTTTAAGCCTTCCGACCCGGCCTGGCGCCGGGTTTAAAAACCATAGCGCAGCCAGGCAAAGAGGACGTTACCGTTATTATAGGTGCCGGGAATATAGGTAAACTGCACGCTAAGCCGCTGATAGCTTGCGGAAAATAGCGGCAGGATAATCGGTAGCGGCACGTAATTAGCGAAATCATCGCGCGCGGTAATTCCGGCGGTCACCCCGAGCCCGAGGCGGAAATCGCGGGCGCTATCCAGATACCAGCCCTTCTCCCAGCCGTAGCCGATGATGGGCTGCCACTCGTTATGCGAATCCTTAAACATCATGGCGTACAGCGAGCTCCAGTCGCCGTCATCGTGGTAGCGAGAGAAGCCGAAGCCGCCGCCCCAGGGCATCTCGTTGTAGTTATCCGTTTTCTCTTTATCGTAGGTTAAGCGGTTGTGCCAGCTAAGAAACGGCAGATACAGGTCATAGTTTTGCGGCTCATTCCAGGTTTGCGAAACATCATTTTTTAACCAGTCCCACCAGCCGCTGATGCGCTGTTCACCGTAAACGCCTTTTTCAGCCCGCGCCGCAGAGGCAAAAATAATCAGAGCTGCCAATACCATCAGCCGACAACGTTGCATAGGCTTTTCCTTATAGATAATTTCCACTGGGTTTTTATTCCGGGAATAATAACCGCACTTTGCAAATGTCGTGGCGGCATTTTACCGGTAATACGCGCCCCTTATGAACAGTATATATAACAACCGGCAGGGCAGTTGCCAATAGCGGCAGAGCATATCATTTCACGGCAGCGGGGATTATCATGACGCTAATGAATGATTTTGCAGGCGGTGCTCGAAAAATAAATGGATGTCATAAGCATTATTATGTCGGCGGGAAAGTCCTCGGTTAACGTCGCGCTTTATACCCTGCTACCCATTATGGTAGTGATGCTGATCATCATGAAATATCTGGAAGTGCGCGGGGTGCTCGACGTTATCGTCCGCTGGGTGGCGCCGCTGCTCAAGCCGTTTGGTTTAACCGGGATGAGCGCTTTTGCCCTGATCCAGATGAATTTCGTCAGCTTTGCCGCCCCGCTGGCAACCCTGTCGATTATGGATAAACGCGGCGTCTCGGACCGGCAGATGGCCGCGACTCTGGCCATGGTCTTTGCTATGGGTCAAGGCAACGTCTTCTACCCTCTCGCGCCCTTCGGCCTGCACTGGATGGCCTCGATAATCATTTCGATTGTTGGCGGGCTGTGCGCGGCGGCGGCAACCTGGTACTTCACCGGCCGGCGGCTGTCGACCGTCGAAAACGCCCGCGCGGAGGCGCTACCCACCGCGGAGCAAAATAGCCAGGGGATCATTTCCGTTATCAACAGCGCCGGCTCCGACGCGATTCGCCTGGCCCTCGGCGCCGTGCCGATGCTGATCCTGTCGCTCACCATCGTCGGGCTGGTGCAGGCGGCCGGGCTGATTGATATGCTGCAGCGCCTGTTGATGCCGCTGCTGCTGTGGCTGCATATCCCGGAAAACTTCGTCCTGCCGGCGCTGGTCAAATGCGTGGCCGGCGGCACGGCCTACTTTGGCGTGATCTCTGAATTGCTGCAGCAGGGCAAGGTCACCGCCAGCCAAATTAACGCCTCCGCCGGGCTGCTGATTCAAACCTTCGATCTGCCGGGAATCGGCATTTTTCTTGGCGTCAGCTCGCGGTTTGTCCGCCTGTTCCGCTTTGTCGCGCCTGGCGCCATGGTTGGCATCGCGGTGCGCACCCTGATGCACGTCTCGCTATTTTGAGGCCTCAACCCGCGCTTCAGGCTGCAGACAGGCCCGCATATCAGGCTGGAAGCCGCAGCCGATGCGCTGGTCAATGCGCGCCATCATAAACGGGAAGAACGGGTTGGAGGTCACGCGCATCAGCGTATCCAGCCCGACGCTAAGGCTGGAGGTCTCTCCCCGTAGCGAAATCGTACCGATGCTAATACCGTAAAGGTTCTTCTCCGTCGGCTCGCGGCCGTACAGGGAGTCGTTCAGCGGGAACGGCACCGCCACGTGCGAGAGCGAATACATATCCTGCGGCCACGCCAGGTTCAGCGGCGTCACCCGCTCCGCTTTTTCTCCTGCCGGCGTGGTGCGGGCCACCGTCTCATAGGTGGTGGGCGAGGCGTTGGTGATCACCGTGGTGCTGTATTGCCGCGGCGCGGGCGGCAGAAGCGCGCTGACCGCAGAGTAGAGCGCGGGACGGAACAGCGCCCGCAGGTTGGCGGCCTGGTTGATATCAAAAATCACCAGCTCGCTACCGTTTTGCGGCAGATAGCGATACAGCGAATCAACCACCGCCCGGGTGCTCACCGTGGAGTCCATGACCGACTGGAAGGTCAGCACCGGCGGCAGCGCGGCAAGCCGCTGGCTGCGGGAGGCCTGGACTATCTGCTCCTGCAGCGCCTGGGTTAACAGCCACGACTGGCGGGCCGCCTTCACCGGAAACGAGTTGTACTTATAAGGATTAAACTCGGGCACCACGTTCAGCCATGCCGCCCTGGCAAAGGCCGGAAACACCGCCGGCAGCCCCGTCAGCCCGGCAAAACGGGCAAATGCCGTCACCCCGATCATCGGCGACAGCAGGACTATCTGCTGCGGCTCGGGCAGGGCATTATCATCCAGCGCATCGAGCGCATACTTCAGCGCCAGCGCGCCGCCGTTGGAGTAGCCGATCACGTGCAGCGGTACCTTCGGCCCGCCCAGCCGCGTCGCTTCGCGTACCGCCAGCCGCGTTGTCGCCATCCACGCCTGCCAGTCAACGGCGGTCAGCGATCCCGGCGCGGTGCCGTGTCCCGGCAGCCTCGGCACCACCGCTACGAACCCCTGCTGCTGATAGGCTTTTGCCAGATAGCGCACGCTGTAGGGCGAGTCCGTCAGCCCGTGCAGCAGCACCGCGGTACCGCGCGGCTTTCCCTCCGGCAGCAGCACGAAGGAGCGGTTCCAGTTAGGCTGAAACTTCTCCGGGTAGACCTCGCTTTGGGCATAAAAACGGTTGAGCGGCGTTTTTTCATCATCAGGAAGCGCATCGGTCAGCTGGGTTTTCATCTGCTGAAAAATAGCCCCCTCCCGCGCCAGATATCCGGCGAAGGTGGTGCGGTCAATCTCAGCCGCCGACATTTCATCGGCGGACCAGGTATGCCACGAATGCAGCGCAGGCCCGCGCTGGGTTTCATAAATACGTCCGGCAAAAAAAACGCCAATCACGATAAGCAGGCCCACGGCGATTTTTTTCACCAGCGAGGCGACTTTTAAACCAGCTTTATTCAGGTATCGGGTAAAGCGCATCATTGCCATATCGCTGTCCATTTTCTTTGCCGTATATGACGACCGTTTGCGCATTAGCGCATTGGTGTCTATGTGATTAAAGCCTGCGAGACGCTTTTTAAACATAGACTAAACCGAAAGGCTATTCTTATTGTCAGAAGAGCAGCAAAAGACAATTATCGCCAGGAATATAACAGGCCAGGGAGAAAGAGATGGAGTGGTGGGTAAAAAAGGTCTGCACCGAAACGACCCGCGTGGTTTTACAAAGCGGCCAGCTGCTGATCATTGCCGAGATTGAACCCTGCCGCTGCGGCTTAAAAATCGGCGATAAGCTCACGCCGCTGGCGAACGCCCGCTACAGCATCAACGACGATCCCGCGGTAACCCTGAAGGTGCAAAAGGCGACGCACTTCAGCGCCGAGCGCTGGGCCGATAGCGCGCATTCCGTCGCCGAATAGCCGCCAGTAATCATCACCAACTGTTTCTATTTGCAGTATTTTCATCGCTCAGCCGGTGAAATTCCCCTTCGCTCTTTTCGGTCTGTGACATACTATCGAACACGTCAGCAGACCTGAAACAAGGAGCGAATGATGAACCACAAGGCCGCCAGTCTGACCCCGGAACAAGCGCTGAGTCAGCTAGAAACGCAGTATGAGCAGTCGGTCAATGCGCTACGTAAAGCCATTGGCGAGTACATCAACCACAACGTGCTCCCTGACGAGACCGTCCGTGCCCAGGGGCTGTTTGTCTATCCCCTGCTGTCCGTTTCCTGGGATGGCGCCGATCACAAGGCCCTCAAAACCCGCGCCTGGGGCCGCTTCACCCACGCCGGTTGCTACAGCACCACCATTACCAATCCTAAGCTATTTCGCACCTACCTCCTCGAACAGCTCACCCTGCTGTATGAGGATTACGGCGCGCACATTAGCGTTGGGCTTTCGCAGCATGAAATTCCCTACCCTTACGTGATCGACGGTTCCGAGCTGACCCTCGATCGCTCGATGAGCGCGGGCCTGACTCGCCATTTCCCGACCACCGAGCTGTCGCAGATTGGCGATGAAACCGCCGATGGGATATTCCACCCGACCGAAAACCACCCGCTTTCCCACTTCGATGCCCGACGCGTCGATTTCTCCCTCGCCCGCCTGCGCCACTACACCGGCACGCCGGTCGATCATTTCCAGCCGTACGTCCTGTTCACCAACTACACCCGCTACGTGGATGAGTTCGTCCGCTGGGGCTGCAGCCAGATCCTCGATCCCGACAGCCCCTATATCGCGCTCTCCTGCGCCGGCGGGATCTGGATCACCGCCGATACCGAAGCGCCGGAGCAGGCCGTGTCCGACCTGGCATGGAAAAAGCACCAGATGCCCGCCTGGCACCTGATCACCAAAGATGGCCAGGGGATCACCTTGATTAACATCGGCGTTGGCCCCTCTAACGCCAAGAATATCTGCGATCATCTGGCGGTGCTGCGCCCTGACGTGTGGCTGATGATTGGCCACTGCGGCGGCCTGCGCGAAAGCCAGACCATCGGCGACTACGTGCTGGCGCACGCCTATCTGCGCGACGACCACGTGCTCGATGCGGTGCTGCCGCCGGATATCCCGATCCCCAGCATCGCCGAGGTCCAGCGCGCGCTGTACGACGCCACCAAGCAGATCAGCGGCATGCCGGGCGAAGAGGTTAAGCAGCGGCTGCGCACCGGGACGGTGGTCACCACCGACGATCGCAACTGGGAGCTGCGCTATTCCGCCTCGGCGCTGCGTTTCAACCTCAGCCGCGCCGTCGCGATTGATATGGAAAGCGCGACTATCGCCGCTCAGGGCTACCGCTTCCGCGTCCCTTACGGCACGCTGCTGTGCGTCTCTGATAAACCGCTGCACGGTGAGATAAAGCTCCCCGGCCAGGCCAACCGTTTTTATGAAGGGGCTATTTCAGAGCATTTGCAGATTGGCATTAAGGCCATCGACCTCCTGCGGGCCGAAGGCGATCATATGCATTCGCGCAAGCTGCGCACCTTCAACGAACCGCCTTTCCGCTAGCCTCCCTTCCCCGTACTCCCCTGGGCGCAACCCGGCGCCCAGGGGCACTCATTTCCAGAAACGCCCGCGGAGCGCCGAAAGGCTATCTCTTCATCACCGCCCTTTATCATTATGATAATAATTATCGCCCGGCAGGTGATAATCCCGCGGCAACGGCGGCGGCCTCTCTCGCAGGCAGCGTCGTTTCGCCAATAAGTTCGATCGGCATCACAGTTGGCAACCCCGAAAACGCCATTCCTTTGAGCTGGCATACCTATTGCTACTTCTCGCCCGATAGGCAAAAACGTCTTTACGATCGTTATGCCGCGCAACAGACATCCCCCGCAGCTGCGGCAGTGCGACCTACGGTGACACCATCCGTCGGGCGTCGTTCGTATAAGGGACAGGACCCTGGAAACGGAGAAAAATATGACCACTACGCTGGTTGGCAATGAAGTCGCGCGCGTTGATGGCCTGGCCAAGGTGAGCGGCAAGGCTATTTACGGCGATGATATTAAAATGGCAAATATGCTGTACGGCGTTTGTCGTTTTGTCGATATTCCTGCAGGACGCATTGACTCACTCGACTTATCTGAGGCAAGAAACGTTCCTGGCGTGGTGCGTATTGCCACGTGGGAGGATATTCCCGGCGAGAAGAGCCTTGGCGTTATCATTCCCGACTATCCCCCCATCATTCGCGATGAAATTGCTTATCGCGGTGATGTGATTGCGGTCGTCGCCGCCGAAACCTATGAAGCGGCGTGCCTTGCCGCGGAAAAGATCGCCATAACCTATACGCCATGGCAGCCCATCGTGTCGCCAGAAGAGGCCATGAAGCCCGGAGCGCGCTTAATTCATAGCGAACTCGACAGCAATATTATTAATCACCACCACACCGTCAAAGGCGATATCGACAGCGGCTTTGCCGCCTCTACGCATATTTTTGAACGCGAGTACGAGGTGGGGTTTCAGGAGCATGGCTATATAGAACCTGAATCCATTACCGCCTGGATCGATAATAACGAGCAGGTGATGACCCTTACCGGCTCGATTCAGAACGCCCACCGCATACGCGGGATCGTGGCAAAATACCTCGCCCTTCCGCAGTCGCGGGTCAACGTTAAGCGCTCGATACTGGGCGGGTCGTTTGGCGGCAAGGACGATATTATCGACAATATTGCCTGCCGGGCCGCCCTGCTGGCGCATCTTACCTCTCGTCCGGTCAAGATCTCCTACAATCGGGAACAGTCGATGCGGGAGAGCTATAAACGCCATCCGTATAAGATGAAGTACAAGATTGGCCTCGATGATGAGGCCCGCATTCAGGCGATTAAGGTCGATATTATCGCCGATGGCGGCAGCTACTCCGGGCAGACCATGTTCGTGACCTGGCGCAGCTCCGTGCAGGCCGCCGGGCCTTACAACATTCCCAACGTGCGGGTCGACGTAACGGGGGTCTATACCAACAATAACTACACTTCCGCCTATCGCGGCTACGGCGCTCCGCAGGTGATTTTTGCCAATGAATCGCTGATGGACGAGGTCGCCGAAGCGATGGGTCTCTCCCCGGTCGAGCTGCGCCTGCGCAATATTCTCCGCCAGGGCGATACCAGCATGGCCGGGCAGGTGTTTGATAATCATACGGTCTCCGCGCAGGAAGTCCTCGAAAAAGCCATGGCGAAAGCGGAGTTCGTCGCCAGGCGTGAGCACTATCGCAAGCTCAACGCCGAGGGCGGGCCGGTGCGCTACGGTATCGGCCTGGCGCTCAGCCACCGCGGGTGCTCCCTCGGCGCGGAGGGCCTGGACGCCTCATCGGCGCTGATGCAGGTGAACGCCGATGGCAGTATCAACATTTCGACCTCCGTCTCTGAAAACGGCCAGGGTTTGCAAACCACCATGTCGCTGATTACCGCGGAAGCCTTCGGCATCGGACTGGATCGCGTGATGTTCTCTGAGCCTGACACCTCGATGATCGCCGACGGCGGCTCTACCGTCGCCTCCCGCGGCACGCTAATGGGCGGTCAGGCCATCCTGAGCGCCGCCAATAAAATCAAGAAACGGATGGCCAACGCCGTCAGCCAGCGGCTTGGGGCCGCCGGTATAGACGATCTGGTGTGGCAGGAGGGGAAAGTCTTCAATCGGCACCAGCCGCAAACGACCCTGACCTTTCAGGAGGTTGTCGATTTGACCCGGGTGACGGGCGCCAACCTCTCCTCCTACGGCTGGCACGTGGCGCCGGCTATCCACTGGGATGAGGAAAAAGGCTGCGGCAGCCCCTATTTCACCTGGGTCTATGGCTGCCAGATCGCCGATATTGCGCTGGATACCCGCACCGGCAAGATCGCTATCAATCACGTCGTCGCCGCCCACGATGTGGGTAAGGTGATAAATCCCGTCGGCTTTGCCGGTCAGGTCTACGGCGGCGTGCTGCAGGGGATGGTGGGATACGGCATGCTGGAGGATTTTAATACCGAAAACGGGACCGTGAAATCCGAGAATTTTGACACCTATCTGCTGCCCACCATCCAGGATATGCCCAATATCGATATTATCGCCGTCGAAAACCACGACCGCGCCGGGCCTTTAGGCGCCAAGGTCATCGGCGAGCCGGTCCTTGAGCTGGGAGCGGCGGCGCTTAACAACGCGGTCAGCTTCGCCCTGGAGAAACGCAACCGTCAGCTTCCCCTGACCCTCGAGCGCGTGCGCCTCGGCTATAACCTGAAAAAACCCGAGCGCCAGAGCGAACTCATGGCGGAGGGAGCGGAGCATAAGCAGGTTCTGCGCCTCAATACGCTGCGAATGGCGACACCCAAAAATCTGGACGAGGCGCTGCAGATGCTGGCGCGGGAAAATAGCCAGCCCATCGCCGGCGGGACCGACGTTCTGGTACAGGCGCGGTTGAAAACCGACGAGGTCGGGCTGGTCAATATTGCGGGGCTTCAGGAGCTCAGGCAGATAGAAGAGCTTAACGACGAGCTGATTATCGGCTCAGGGGTCTGCTTTACCGATTTAGTCAGGCACCCGCAGATCAAGGCGCGCTACCCGCTGCTGGTCACGGCCTGCAAAACTATTGGCTCTCTCCAGCTGCGCAACCAGGCGACGGTTGGCGGGAATATCGTCAACGCCGCGCCCTGCGCCGACTCGGTTCCACCGCTGATTATTTATGACGCCAGGCTGGAGCTGCGCAGCGCCAGCGGCACGCGGCAGATAGCGCTCAGCGACTTTATCGTCGGCGGCTACCGCACGGCGCTGAAGCAAGGCGAAATCGTCACCAAAGTCATATTACCTGCCCCGCCCGCGCCGCTATCACAGCAGCGCTATTTACAGCTGGGCCGCCGCAACGCGCTGAATATCACCCGCCAAAGCCTGACGGGCCTGTTCACCTTTTCTGCCGATGGCACCCTGGTGCTCTGCCGCCTGGTGGATGGCGCTCTGCTCAGCAAACCCCAGCGCCTGACGGAGGTTGAGGCCTGCCTGACGGGGTTTGTCCTCGACGAGAAGAGAATTGAGGATGCGGTCCAGGCGCTGAACAAAATCATGCATGAGGCGATAGGCGGACGCTGGTCGGCCCCTTACAAAATACCGGTATTTGAAGATATGTTCCGACAAATGATGCAAGAAACGCTGGCAGAGCAGAAGGTGGCAAAAAAATGAACCGAATTGAGCTGAAGGTTAATGGCATTCGCATCAGTCGCGAAGTGGACGATAACACCCGCCTGCTGGATTTCCTGCGCGAGGATCTGCGGCTAACCGGCACCAAGGAGGGCTGCTCCGTCGGCGAGTGCGGGGCCTGCACGGTGATTATGAACGAAAAATCGGTCTGCTCGTGCCTCCTGCTGGCCGCCCAGTGCCACGGCGCGGAAATCACCACAATTGAGGCCCTGCAGCATGACGCCGTCGGGAAGAAGCTGCAAAACGCGTTCGTGCGCCACGGCGGCGTCCAGTGCGGCTTCTGTACGCCGGGGGTACTGATGAGCACGAAGGCCCTGTTAGATCAAAACCCTCAACCTTCCGATAGCGAAATTTGCGAGGCGCTGGAGGGTAACCTCTGCCGCTGCACCGGCTATCAGCCGATTATCACCTCGATAAAAGCGATTCTGAAGGCCTGAGTTTGCGACGCCCCGGACGAGCTGATATCCGGGGCGCCGATAGTGGCGGAGGACCTATGCCTGTTAAAGAGTGTTTGATTCTGGCGGCGGGAATGTCAACCAGAATGGGGACCTGGAAAATGATGCTGCCATGGCGAGAGGGGACCGTCCTCGACGGCGCCATCGCCGATGCGCTCTCATTCTGCGATCGGGTTATCCTGGTGACCGGATTCAGAGGGGCCGAGTTGCATCAGCGCTACGCGCAGCATCCAGATATTGAGCTGGTTCATAACGCGAACTATCAGGAGGGGATGTTTTCATCTATCCGGGCGGGCGTGAAGCACATTAAAGCGCGCCATTTTTTTATCGCCCTCGGCGATATGCCGGCTGCCGGCGCGGGCGTCTATGCAACCCTGTGGCGGCAGCGCAAAGAGACGTGCCTGATCCCCGAGTATCAGCAGGGTCGGGGCCATCCGGTACTGCTGCCGTTTTCGATTATTGAAAAAATAGTCGCTGCCGGCGCCGACGATAGCCTCAAAACGGTTGTGCGTCAGTTTGGTAGCCAAGCGGTCGGCGTGGCAGAAAATGGTATTCACTGGGACGTTGATACCCCGCAGCAGTATCAGCAGCTGCTGGCCCGCTGCCGGGCCAGCGGCGAGCCGCCGGAGAGGGTCGCCGAGGCGGTGCTGCATCACCAGATGCGCTAATGAAGCCGGATAGCAGCCGAGGTTGTAAATCGCCCCCGGCTGTCCGGATTCACCAGATGGGCCTCGATCTGCACCTGCGGCTTCGCGGCTCAACCGGGCCGGTGGCGAAGTAGCCCCGCCGGGATAGCGACTAAAAATCACCGCGATTCGCATCGCCGGAGACGAGTACAACGGTTCCGGCGTTCAATCCGCACGCCATCTGAGAAAAAGCGAACCCGGCGATCAGCGATAACCGCTAAGGCTCCAGGCTCTAAGGAGAAAAACGGGTTACGCGCCGCCGCGCAGCATCGTGCAGAAGGCGCAGTGGCAGCCGGGAACCGGCGTCGCGCTGCAGGTTCCCAGTATTGAGGTCTGAAAGCCGGCGGCGTTGTGGCTGTAGAAGTTGCTGACGAGGCTCTCTTCCGCCTTTTTCAACTGGGCGGAGTTAACCTCGGCAGAAGCCACGCTCTTAGCCTGGAAGGCCCAGGCGGCCGGGGAACTCACGGCAACGGTTAAAAGTACTATGCGATAAATTTTCATCTTAGAAACGCGTCCCGGCCCAGTTATTGATGCGAAAACCCTACCACAGCGCCCGTTCGGTGCCAGCGCTATCTTGCACAATAAATACATTGTTACAATATAACATCCACCTTTACGCGGGGTGCAGACTATCCAGGAGGGAGCGCTTTGTTTATATTGCGGATGTTATCATATAACACCATCGGTTCTTCGTCTCAGCGGTGACTTCAGCAGATCGTTTGCCCGGGTTGCGTCGGGCAGGGACGGATCAACTGGAGAGTCTATGGCGCAGCCCCCCTCACCCGAGAGTCGCCCTCGGGTCGCTTCGCGAAGCCGACGTTTGCTTATCGCGCAGGCCATTCTGTACTGCCTTCTCGCCGTCGCTGGCGCGATTTATCTGTTCCTGGCGCTGTTTTCCATCACCGGGTTCTGGCTTCCCGTCACCCGCCTGATGCTCGCCGCGGTGCTGGTCGCGCTGGCGTTTGTCGAAAACGCGCTGCGCTGCGAAAGCGGTGGGAGGCAGGCCCCGCCGTCCGCCGGGAGCCCGGAGGACGAGCCGACGCTTCTGCGCCGGCTGCTGCCGGAAAGCGTGCAGGCCTGGCTTCGCCATTTTCATCAGCATCTGGCCACCACCCTGATCGCCGCTGCGCTCGCCAGCGCCTTTGCCATCGCCAATATCGCGGATGCCCGGCCCGTTGAGCTGGCCGACGCCCCGCGGCCGATCGCCGTCGGCGCGTTTATTGTGCTCTGCTTTACGCTGCTGCTGCTCGAACGCATGCTCAGCTTCCGCCCCCTTCGCGGCTGGCCTCATCGGCAGCAGTACGTGGGGCTTGCCCGCTTGATGCTCAGCCTCTTTCTGCTGCTCACCCTCTCCCTGCTGGCGGCAATGGCGTTCCCCGCCCCCGCGCTGTGGGGCATTAAGCTGGCGAGCCTGACGATCCTGCTGGTGGCGCTGGAGTATGCGCTGCGCGCCCTGGTCGCGCTGGCCTCTCCCCCTGTGCCGGGCTCCACCCCCCGCTTTCTGACCCGCAGCCTGCTGGCCGCGCAGTATCAGTGGCCGCCGCGGCCGCTGCTGCACGCCCTGGACTCTTTCCAGCAGCGCTTTGGCGTCGATCTGCGTCAGATCCACGCCTTTCGTCTGATGGGCCGCCGGCTTGTACCGGTGACCCTGGGCATTGCGGTGCTGGGCTGGCTGCTCAGCGGGCTAACGGAGGTGGGGCTGCATCAGCGCGGGATATACGAGCGTTTTGGCCGGCCGATCGCCGTGCTGCCTCCCGGTCTGCACGCCGGACTGCCGTGGCCCTTTGGCCGGGTGGTCGCCGTTGAGAACGGCGCGGTGCATGAACTCCAGCTCAGCGATCTCACCGAGGCAGCGCAGCCGGATCGCCAGCCCGACGACGCCGCGGAAGGCCCGGCGCCGCAGAGCAGCTGGCGGCTGTGGGATAGCAGCCACTCCACGGACCAGTCCCAGGTCATCGCCAGCGCCGCCATGGACCAGCAGAACTTCCAGATCGTGAATATGGATATCCGCGTGATCTGGCGCATTGGCCTTAGCGATCGCGATGCGCTTAACAGCCAGTACCAGACCGAAGACCTGGCGGGGATGATTCGCAGCCTCGCCCGGCAGATTCTGGTGACCCAGTTTGCCAGCAAGCAGCTGGATGAACTGCTTGACGAGCAGCGGGCGACGCTGGCTAGCGAGCTCAGCCGGCAAATCCAGCAGCGTCTTACCGCCCTGCATACCGGCGTGGAGCTGCTGTTCACCCGCATAGAGGCCATTCATCCTCCCGCCGGGGCGGCCAACGCCTATCACGGAGTGCAGGCCGCGCAGATCGCGGCAAACGCGCTGATTGCGCGCGAACAGGGCTATGCGGAGAAGGTCAGCCGCGAGGCGCAGCGTAACGCCCTGACCGGCCTGAATAACGCCGAGGCCTCCGCGGCCGAAAACCTGTCTCAGGCCCGGGCCGCCGCGGTGACCTTCACCGCGGAACGGCAGGCGTGGCAGCAGGCCGGCGAGGCGTTTATTACCGAGCGACGCTATCACATACTGAGCCAGGCGCTGGCCCATACCCCGCTGCTGATCCTTGATAGCCATCTCCAGGGAAGCAGCGAGCCGGTGCTCGATCTCCGTCAGTATCCCGCTTTATCCGACAGTACCGCCCCACAGAAGGCCAGCACACCATGAAGATCCGCGCGATAGCCGCCACCCACGTCCCCCCAAACGCCGTTAAGCGGCAGATCGCTCCGCCCGCCCCGCAGCGCCGCAGGCGCGGTATTCGCCTCGCCGTGGCGGCATTTTTGGTCACGCTGGCGGTGCTAACCGCCTGCCTGCTGGAGGTCCGCGCCGGAAGCGCCACCGTGGTGACCCGCTTTGGCGATCCGGTACGCGTCCTGCTCGCGCCCGGTCTGGCGTGGCGGCTGCCGGCGCCTTTTGAAACGCCGCTCGACGTCGATCTGCGCATTCGCTCCACGTCCAGCGGCCTGCAGGACGTGGGCACCCGCGACGGCCTGCGGGTGCTGGTGCAGGCCTGGGTTATCTGGAAGGTCAAACCCGATAACGATAACGTGCTGCGCTTTATCCGCGCCGTGCAGAACCAGCCGGATGAGGCCGCCCGCCAAATCCGCACCTTTGTCGGCTCCGCGCTGGAGACCACCGCCAGCAGCTACGCGCTGTCGGACATCGTTAACGTCGATGCTAAAAAGGTCAAAATAGCCCAGCTGGAGAGCCAGCTGCAGTCGCAGCTGCAGGCCCAGCTGCTGAAAAGCTACGGCATTGAGCTGATCCAGACCGGGATCGAGCGCCTGACCCTGCCGGCCGTCACGCTGAACGCCACGGTGGACCGCATGCGCGCCGAGCGCGAAACCATCGCCACCGAACGCACCGCCGAAGGCAAACGTCAGGCGGCGGAAATCCACTCCCGGGCGGATCGCGATGCGCGCATTCTGCAGGCCGACGCTGCGGTGAAAGCGGCGGCCATCAGCGCCGACGCCCAGCGCGACGCGGCCAGCATCTACGGCAAGGCGCGGGCCAGCGACCCGCAGCTGTACGACCTGCTGCGTTCGCTGGATACGCTGAGCACGATTGTTAACGCCAGCACCCGCCTGGTGCTGCGTACCGACGCGGAGCCGTTCCGCACCCTGGTGCAGGGCCCCACGCCGTTGACCGGGACTCCGCAGCCATGACCTCAGCATCGCCGGGCTCAACGCCCTGGGGACAGTCGTACCGCATCGCCTTCTTTACGCTGTACGGCGCGGCGATCCTCGCCGCCGGCGCGTGGCTGTTCTCCTGTATCCATTCGGTGGCCCCCGACAGCCGGGCGGTGGTCTTTCAGTTTGGCAGGCCGATCCGCGTGGCGAACGCGGGACTGCTGTTTGCCTGGCCGCATCCCGTCAACAGCATTGAGCTGGTGCCGGCCGCCGAACGCATTCTCGAACGAGACGTGGCAGTGCTGCGCCGCGACCAGCAGCTGGAGCAGATCAACAACTGGGAGCGCGACGGCGATGCCGGCGCCGGTGCAGGCTATCTTTTAACCGGCGACGAAGGCGTGGTGCAGCTGGACGTCCGCGTATTTTGGCGGGTCAGCGACCCTGTCCGTTTCGCGCTACAGCGTGCGCATATCGCGCCGCTGATCGATCGCCTGACCGAACGCGCCGCCGCGGTCGTCTGCATGGAGCGCGGCCTGGACGCGATTCTGGTTGCCAGACCGGAGAGCCTGCAGAACGACCGTCACTCGGCGGAGGAGCGCATCCGTCTGCGCAGCGACTTCAGGCATAACATGGCGCAAAGCCTGGCGCAGATGGCCGCCGGCGGCAACGATCCGGGCATCGTCATTGAGCGCGTCGATATCGTTTCATCCCTGCCGGCTAACGCGGTGGCGGCCTTCAACGCCGTGCTGACCGCCAGCCAGCAGGCCGATAAAGAGATAGCCAGCGCGCGAACCGCAGCCACGCTGCTGAGCCAGCAGGCGCAGCAGCAGGCGGATCGCACCATCCAGCAGGCAGAGGCCGGCCGCCAGGAGACCCTGGCGAAGGCCAGCGTTGATACCCGAACCATCCTGCAGCTGGCGCAAACCCGGCGCGACGGCAGCGATGGCGGACTGCTGCTGCGCCTGTGGCGCGACGCGGTCAGCCGCATTCTGTCGCAGGCCGGACAGGTTATTACCGTCGCCCCCGGAGACGACAGCCGCCTGCTCCTCCAGGGCCTTCCCCCCCAGCCGGCCACGCCGCCGGCCAGCGAGAAATCACCATGAGCCAGTCGTGCAGCCACGGACATATTCACTTCAGCAATCATCTCCAGACCCCGGCGGAGCAGCGGCGGATGGCGCGTCGGCTGACGCTGGCGATGATAACCATCGGACTGCTGTTGCTCAGCCTGCTCTGGCGCGCCGTGGTGCCGGATCAGCCGGCGATCGGCGATATTCTGGCCGGCGTGGCCTGGCTGCTGGTTGCCGTGCCGGTATTTCGCGCCGGCTGGCACAGCCTGCTGCATCCGGATCTCCACGGGGTAACCGACCTGCTTATCGTACTGGCGATGCTGGGCGCGTGGGCGCTGGGCGATCTGATGACCGCCGCGCTGCTGCCGGTGATCATGATTTTCGGCCATATTCTGGAAGAGCGCAGCGTCATGGGAACCCGCCAGGCCATCGCCGGGCTGAGCAAGCTGGCGCATAGCCGGGCGAGACGCCTGCGCCAGGACGGATCGCTGGAAAATATCGGCAGCCAGCAGCTGCGCCCCGGCGACGTGGTTGAGATTCGCCCTGGCGATCAAATTCCCGCCGATGGGCAGATCCTCTCCGGTAACGCCAGCCTCGACGTGGCGTCCATTACCGGTGAATCGGTGCCGGCGGAGGTCTGCCCCGGAATGTCGGTTTTCGGCGGCACGCTAAATCTCAACGGCCTGCTGCGCGTCGAGATTACCCATACGGGCGAGCACTCCACCCTCGGGAAAGTGCTGGCGCTGATGCAGGACGCCGAGCAGGCAAAACCGCCCATCACCCGAATGCTGGAACGCTACGCCGGACACTATCTGATCCTCGTGCTGCTGATCGCCGCAACGACCTGGTTTTTGACCTACGACAGCCAGGCGATGCTGGCGGTGCTGGTCGCGGCCTGCCCCTGCGCCCTGGTGCTCTCCGCCCCGGCCACCTCGATGGCGGGGATCGCGGTGGCTGCCCGGCACGGCATCCTGATCCGCAACGCGGCCTTTCTTGAGGAGCTGGCGGACGTTGATGCGGTCATTATTGATAAAACCGGCACCCTGACCCAAGGGCGGCTGCGGCTGGTCGACGTTATCCCGGCAACCGCGCGCCCTCGCGAGTCTTTGCTGCTGCTGGCCTCGGCGCTGGGCGCGGCGAGTAATCATCCGGTGAGCCGGGCGATGGTTGGCGCCCTTCCTGCAGATGATGAAGAGATGACGCTGCGCGACGTGGAGGAGATTCAGGGGCTGGGCGTCGTCGCCACCACCGCTGCCGGCCGGGCTTTGCTGGGGCGAAAAGAGCTCTTTGACCGTTATCGGATCGCGGTCGCACCGCTCCCCGACCACGACGGCCCGACGGTCGGTCTCGCGGAAGGCGGCGTCTTTCTCGGCTGGCTGCTGCTCGATGATACGATCCGCCCCGAGGCGCCGGAGGCCATCGGGATGCTGCAAAACCTCGGCATTGGCCGCTTCCTGCTGCTGACCGGCGATCGTCTGGCCGTCGCGCAGCGCGTGGCGCAACGGACGGGAATCAACGAGCTGGCGGCCGAAATGCTGCCGGCCGAAAAGCTGCAGCAGGTGCAGCGGGCCGTCAGTGAGGGATGGCGCCCAATGGTGGTTGGCGACGGGATCAACGATGCGCTGGCGCTCAAGGCCGGCGCCGTCGGTATTGCTATGGGCAGCAACGGTGCCGATATCGCGCTGGCGTCCGCCGACGTGGTGCTGACCGGCAGCGACTTACGCCGTCTGCCGCTGGCGGTAAGGCTCAGTCGCCGATGCCGCGCCACCCTGCGGGTCAACGTCTTTATCGGCCTTGGCTGGACGATTTTAATCGTAATTGCCGCGGCGATGGGGCTGCTCGGCGCGGCGGGAGCCCTGGTAGCGGCAATATTGCACAATCTCAGCACCCTGCTGGTGCTGCTGAATACCGGGAGGCTGCTGCAGTTCGATGGCCGACGCGGGAAAGATGAGCGCGCGGGTAGCGAACCGCGAGGGTAATAACAGGCGCCCGCCGTCCGGACCCGTTTGAGACCGGGCGCGGGCAGGCGGGAAATCGCGTACGAAGACCAGTTTCCCCCGTGAAACGACAGCGCTGCAAACGACAAAAAGCCTGCTTAGTTTCCTAAGCAGGCTTCTTAAATTTGGCTCCTCTGACTGGACTCGAACCAGTGACATACGGATTAACAGTCCGCCGTTCTACCGACTGAACTACAGAGGAATCGTGTGAACGGGGCGAATATTAACGGCGACGCCCGGCCTTGTCAAAGGCTGTTTCGCACATTTCAAACCGTTTGCCGATTTATTCTCCACTTTGGGCGAAATTTGTCGTTTCGCCCAGAAAATGGTTAGGTTTCGCGCACCTGGCTTTTGCTTCGCGGATATTTCCACAGCCAGCGCCCGCTGACCATCCGGCAGTAAAACAGCGCACCGCGTACCGCCCAGTCGAGCACCATCCCCAGCCACACGCCAATCACGCCCATGCCGAGCACGATGCCCAGCGTATAGCCCGCCACGACGCGGCAGCCCCACATCCCCAGCATCGACACCCACATGGTGTAGCGTACGTCGCGAGCGCCTTTAAACGCGCACGGCAGGGTCCAGGACATCGCCCAAATCGGCATAAAGAAGGCGTTCAGCCACAGCAGCTCTTTAACCACCACTTTGACGTCCTCTTCGCTGGTATAGAACGAGGCGATCAGGTTGGCGAACGGCGCGGTTCCCCACGCAATTACCGTCAGGATGATGGTCGATAGCCAGAATACGTGCCACGCCTGGCGCTCCGCCTGCCCAATCTGGCCTTTTCCCAGCCGGGTGCCGGTAATGATGGTCGACGCGGAGCCCAGCGCATTTCCCGGCAGGTTAATCAGCGCGGCGAAGGAGAAAGCGATAAAGTTGCCGGCAATGACGTTGGTCCCCATGCCGGCGACGAACATCTGCGTCAGCAGCTTGCCACCGTTGAACAGCACCGATTCGATACTCGCCGGGATGCCAATGCCCATCACTTCCCAGATAATGGCAAAGTTAAGCGGTTTGAAATAGCTCTTCAGCGAGATGCGCAGCGCCGGGTTAAAGCCGACGGCTAATACCCATACGATCGCCACCGCTCCGATGTAACGCGCGATGGTCAGCCCCAAACCTGCGCCGACAAAGCCGAGTCCTGGCCACGAAAAAATGCCGTAAATCAGGATGCTGCTGATAATAATGTTGATGATGTTCATCCCGCCGTTAATCAATAGCGGAATTTTGGTATTGCCTGCCCCGCGCAGCGCGCCGCTGCCGATCAGCGCAATCGCCGCCGCCGGGTAGCTCAGCACCGTCAGCTCCAGATAGATTAAGGCCATATCCTTAACCTGGGGCGAGGCGTCGCCGGCAACAATATTGATAATCTCTTTGCCAAAGGCGTGTATCACCACCGCCAGCAGAATGGAGAACAGCGTCATAATTGCCAGCGACTGCCGCGCCGCCGCGCGCGCGCGTCGCGGATCGCGCTTGCCGAGGCTAAAGGCAACCACCACCGTCGTACCGAGATCGATGGCGGCAAAGAACGACATGATCACCATATTAAAGCTGTCGGCCAGCCCTACCCCGGCCATCGCCTCTTTACCCAACCAGCTCACCAGGAACGTACTGACTACGCCCATCAGCAACACGCAGCTATTTTCCAGCAAGATGGGGACCGCCAGCGGGCTGATTTCACGCCAGTAGAGTACGCGATAACTCTTACGTTTTTTGAACCAGGATGTTCGTTCTACAACCCTGCGTGCTGCGGATGTGACGTTCAAGGGAGACCTTAGTGAGAAAAGTTGAAACTACATTTCAAATGATGATAGAGAAATGCTAATCCTGCAAAGCATTTTTCCTTCTAAATTGTCGGTAATTACAACAAATTGTTGATAGAAGCGGCGGTTAATCGACAGGGGCAGAATAGATGTTTGACAAAAATTTTTTCGCCGCTAAGATACGACCCCACACGATTCCTCTGTAGTTCAGTCGGTAGAACGGCGGACTGTTAATCCGTATGTCACTGGTTCGAGTCCAGTCAGAGGAGCCATATTAAAGAAGCCCGCTTAAGGAAACTTAAGCGGGCTTTTTGTTTTTACATTAATCCTGAACGCTGGCGTAGCGCAGGTTATTCTTTGGCAAAATTCGCCTGAATACGCTGTTGCAGGTAATCTTCAGCGCTGATGGCCGGGTATTTCGCCTGCGGCCCCAATATTTCAATGTCCTTGTTTGCCTGACAGAAAAACGCCAGGCTGTAGCGTGCTCCCTGATACTCACCTGGCAACGGATTTCTCACCCGATGGAAATTTGACGGCAGCTGGTCGTCACTCCAGCGCATCAGCATGTCGCCAATATTACAGGTGATCACGTCCTCACGCGGTTCGATGCTGGTCCACTGCTGGCTTTCGCGATCTTTGCCGGGGCAAACCTGTAATCCTCCCTGACCGGGACGCTGGAAAAGCAGCGTCAGACAGTCAAAATCCGTATGCGCCCCGGCACGCCACATCCCCTGCTCCGACTGCACGGTGGCATAGTAGTGCAGCATGCGCAGCGTACTCTGATAGCTTTTCTGTTGCGGATCGTGCGCCTTTTCGAAAAAGTGCTCAGGAAACCCTAACCGAAGGGCAAAACATGAAAGCAACTTCATGCCCAGCTGCCAGCATTGCGATTCGAAATTTAGCATCGTGCGTTTAAACGCCGGTAGTTCATGTTCAGCGGGCCATAGCGGGTCCATCAGCGGACGGGTAATCTGATAGGATTCTTTCTGATCCGGCGTTTGGGTCGACGGGCGCACCTGGGATTTATTTTCCCACCCGGCGTTGCGCGACAGCGGGTAGCGGGCTTTGATCTCCCCCGGCAGCGCGAAGAAGGCTTCCGTCATGCTGAATGCCTGCCGGATGTCGTCCAGCGCGATACCGTGATGACTCACCTGAAAGAAGCCGATTTCCACTGCTGCCCGCCACAGTTCGTCGGCAATCTCGTCTTTACGGTTGGCGAAATCCGACAGATCAATACAGCGAACCTCACGGGCAAAAGTCTCTTCGCCCATTGCGCCCATCGTCGCCTCTTTTTCCAGTTCCTGTAATGCATAGCTTTGCGTTTGAGTTGATTGCGCCACTGTTTTTATCCTTCTTAATCAAAAGAGTTAGCCTACTGCGCGCTGTTGCAGAGTGCGCACCGCCGATATTGCCTGATGGCGCATTGCGTCCAGATCGAGGCCGGGGATCGCATCGTTTTCGACGATAACGCGACCATTGATCATCAGCGCCCTGAGCGAAGCCCGCCCACCGCAAGCCACCGGGCCAATCGCCATGTCGTGCAGGCCGAAATAGCGAGGGTCGTCCAGCCGGTAAATCGCGATATCTGCCAGCATGCCCACCTGCACGGTGCCACTTTTTTGCAGGCCAAGGATCTGTGCGCCACCAGCGCTGCCCCATCGCACAACGTCTTCAATCGTTGCCGCATCGCCGCCGCCCTCAAAGCTTCCGCCTTCATAACGCGGCTTCGCCTGCATGCCTTTTCTGGCACGCTGCAAAAGCCAGGCGGCGTGCGCCTCACTTTGCATGTCGGCGGCCTCGTTCGAGGCTGCGCCGTCAACGCCCAGAGAGATGGGGACACCCGCCTGTTCCAGTGCCAGCAAATCCGCAATGCCGCTGCCCAGCCGTCCATTACTTTGAGGACAGTGCGCAATGCCGGTACGCGTCTGCCCCAGCATCGCTATCTCCTGCGGCAGCAGTTTCACCAGATGCGCAAACCACACGTCATCCCCCAGCCAGTCGTGCTCGGCGCAAAACTGCACCGGAGTCATATTAAATTTGGCGCGCGCTGCATCGAGATAATCCACCGTTTCAGACAGGTGGCTGTGCAGCCGGATACCTAAATTTCGTGCCAGTTTCGCCATTTCGCGCAGCTGCGGGCCAGGAGCCGAATGCAGCAGCGTGGTCGGGGCCATCACCACGCGGCGCAACGACGTCGGCTCCGGGCAGTGATAGCGGCTGACAAGGCGCTCCATATCCGCCATGTAATGATCAAAGCTCTCCGGGCGCAGCGCCTGCGGCAAATCCTGCTCAATCGTCCGCCCCTGCGTAGCGCCACCGCGGCACAGCACTATGCGCATCCCCAGCGCCTTGCCCTCATCGAACAGAATCTCCGAGGTGTCAAACGGCATATCCGGCCAGTAGAGATAGTTGTGATCGGCCACCGTGGCGCAGCCCGAACGCAACAACTCTGTTAACCCGATTCGCACCGCCAAACGAAAAGTCGGCTCGTCGAAGGTGGCACGAAAACGATAAGGCGTGGCGCTTAACCACGCAGTCAGGCTTTTATTCAGCCCCTGAGGTTCTCCTTTAAGCAACGACTGAAACAGGTGATGGTGAGTATTGACCCAGGCCGGATAGACCACACAGTCACGTGCGTCGAGCAACCGCTCATCCGCCAGTGCCGTCAGGGAGCCAATGGCCTCGATCACGCCATCGCGGACGCGAATATCTGTCCCGGCGTGGCGCGCCGCACTCCCCGCTAATCCGGTCAGGATCGCGTGCGCGTTTTTAATCAGCAATGATTGAGATGACATTGCAACGCTCCTCAAGGTTTAACCTGCATGTGCTCAACAAACTCCGTGGTATAAGCCTGTTTCCAGTCGGTATCTGCCTTTAACAGTTTGGCGTTGACCATGAAATCACGGGTTTTCTGCCAGCGGTTTTGCGTCATGGTGCCCCAGCCTTGCGTTGCCGCATCGCCACCGTCAATCAGATGATGCTCTTTGATTTGCTGAACGCCCCAGGCCAGCAGATCATCGGTCATTTTCGGATTATCCTTTTTAATTAGCGCGTTACCTGACGACGGATCCTGCAGATAGCTGACCCAACCCTCCATTGACGCACGTACGAATTTCGCCATCGCTTCTTTACGGCTGCTGACAAGATCCGGACGCGTGATCAAAATCCCGCCATAAGGGGGATATCCGTGTTCCGAGAAGAGGAAGAAATTAGATTTCACCCCGGCCTTCTGCGCCTGAAAAACCTCCGAGCTGACATAGGCTTGCTGCGCAACATTATCGTCGGCAACAAAGGGCTGAATGTTAAAGGTATAGGGGCGAACCTGTGAGTCGCTGAGCTGGTAGCGCGCCTTAAGCCACGGCCACCAGGTCGATTGCCCTGAGCTGGACACCAGAATGGTTTTGTCCTTCAAACCGTCGAGGGAAGTGACGGAAGCGTGCGTCAGCAGACCCTGCGGGTCGAACTGGAACGGAGCCGCGATGGCTTTGGCCTGAAAACCCCGCTGTACTGATTCGAGCAACTGGAGGTCGTAGCCGATTATCACATCGGCGCGTTTTGACAACAGCAGCTGCATGCCGTTGATCTGCGGGCCACCGGACTGAATGCTGACATCCAGCCCGTAGCGTTTGTAAATGCCTGTCGCCAGCGCCTGATAATACCCGCCCTGCTCCGCCTGAGCATACCAGGACGTCAGCAATACGAGTTTCTCATCAGCGTGAGCCGGCAGTGAAAACAGGCCAGGAACCAGCGCGCTCAGCACGCAGCAAGATAGGGGAATACGGGATATTAACTTCATTACTCCTCTCCTAATCATCGCCGGAGGGAGAACGAGCAGACGCAGCTCAGCCCCCCTGACCGGCTCAAAATGAACCGCGAAATAGTTGCTGAGCAATGTCCCGCGCAGTTATCTGCACTGACCGCTTCTACTCATTTTTAACTATACAAAAAGGATGCCAACTCCGCGGGTGCACTCTCTGTGCGCCTTCTCAGGGGAGCGGATTTCATCGACCTGCAACTTTTGATTCATCTCGGAGCGTGCCGCACCAAATAAGTGCGTATTAACGTGGGTCCTGGCCGGGCGTTTGAATCTGGCTAAAGAGCATTTCCAGTTGTTTAAGCATCATCGAAGCCGCCAGGGAAAGCTGTCTTGCCGGAGCCACGCACAGCGACAGCGTGAAGGTTTTTAATTGCGGATCGGTCAGCGGAATAAACTGCAATTCGTCGTTTTGTACCTCATCTATGATATCGAGCCAGCACAGAATACCGATGCCAATTTTCTCTTTAATCAGGGAGCGGATCATATGAATGTTATTTGAAACGGCGACCTCATTAATCATGTCCCCGTTGATATTCATCAGCGCCTGAACTGGCTCGGCAAGCATCAGCGGCGCAGAAGGCAGGATGAACGGATATTCCATGCACTGATTAAAACGGACACCGCTTTTGTCCCCAAGCGGATGCCCTTTCGGCACCACGACGCCGAGTTCAATTTCGGCAAAGGCCCGCACCTGCAGCTCTTTGGAGCTTTGCGGGTTCAGCATAAGCCCGAAGTCAGCATCGCCCGACATCAGCGCCTGCTGAATATCGACGTTGTTCATCGTTGTCAGGGTGAATGAAATGTTCGGGTAGTCGAGATGCACCTTTCTGAGCATCGCCGAGAAAAAATGCCGGTTGATAGCGTCGATGGTGGCGATCCTCACATGCCCTCTGCGCAGCCCCCGCAGGTCGTCAAGCTGTTCGCAAACGCGGGAAAAATCTTTTTTCCAGTTGTTGGCGGCATGTAACAAAAGCTCACCAGCAGCCGTCAGCCGCAGCCCGGTGGGATGTCGTTCAAACAGGGGCATCGCCAGCTCGTTTTCAACCCGCAGTATCTGCCGGTCAATTGACGAAGCGGCGACATGCAGGGTTTCGGAGGCCTTGCGAAACGAGCCCTGGCGGGCAACCTCAGTGAAGTACAGCAAAAACCGGGAGAATGCGAACATTGTGTAGTGCTCTCTTTTATGCAACGGGACGTGCGAATCAAAGCGCTGGACGCAACAGTTTTATAACAATAACGTAGCTTTCATTGCAACGGGAACAATCGTTTCATCGCTTTAAAAGCAAAATTTTCGCCTCCTTCTTACTATGGCGGCGGATTGTGCGGCGAACGGGTTGAACTTTCCCTTTAATGAATGGCTTATCAAATTAAATACGGTAAATGACAATGAAAGATGCCGGAGTAATTCCTGTCACAATAAAAACGGTCGATATAAATGGTGAAGGAAATATTTCATTGCAGCTTGTTGCGCAGCACGAGAGGTTATTACCGGCTTATTCCCCCGGCGCCCATATTGATGTTTTCATTCCTGAGATCGGGGCCCGGCAATATTCTCTTTGTACCGAAAACAGCAGCCGGGAATATTATGAAATTTGCGTAAAACTGGCGGAAAACTCCGCCGGCGGTTCGCACTTCATTCACCATCATTTCCGCCCTGGCGATAACCTGACCATCTCGGCACCGCGCAACCATTTCCCGTTGCCCGATGCGGGACGATATCTGCTGTTTGCCGGGGGTATCGGCATCACCCCGTTGCTGACCATGGCGGAGTACATAGCTGAGCAACAGATTGAATTTGAAATGCATTACTACATTTCAGACACGGCACAAACGGCGTTTATATCACGTCTGAATACGCCCGCACTGGCCGGTCATGTTTTTTTGCACTGCAGCGCAACAAACGATTCTCTGCGCGACAAAACGCCCCCAAGCCTGCGTCAGGCCGATCGGAATACCCGCGTGATGGCCTGCGGCCCGGACGGATTTATTCAGCGTTTGCAGGACATTATGCAGGAACACCACTGGCCAGCCGAAAACTTATCTTTTGAGCGTTTTAGCAACGCCAATATGAATAATGACACCGGCGGGCAGGAATTCCATATTCAGCTTAATTCTACCGGCAAACGTTATTTAGTCAGCCCGCGCCAAACCATTGCCGAAGTTTTATTAAGCGCCCGGGTCGATATTATGCTGTCGTGCGAACAGGGTATTTGCGGCTCCTGTATCACCGATGTGATCGACGGGATCCCTGACCACCGGGATTGCGTGCTGACTGACGAAGAGAAAGCCGCGAACACACAAATTACGCTGTGCTGTTCGCGATCCAAAAGCCCCGTACTGGTCCTTGACCTGTAATGCCAACGCGGAGTCTCAAGATGAGTATCTCAATCCCCACATCACCGCTTAATGGCATTGCTAACGTGCGCCTCCCCGCGTGGCTGCTTCCCGGCGACTGGCCCGTGCAGGCGGGGGAACCGGTGACGGCCGATTTGCGCTTTGACGCAGGGAAAATTACGTCACTGATGCCCAGCCAGCCGCAGCAGGATCACTTGTGGAATGCCCACGGCGCACTGGCGCTTCCGGGGCTGATTGAACCTCACGCACATCTCGATAAAACCTTCACTATTGGCCGCAGCCGACCGTCCAAACCGGGTCTGCTGGCCGCCATTGAAACAATGCATCAGGACCGCCAGCACTGGACGGCGGCAGACCTTCATCAGCGCGCAAAACAAGGGCTGACGTGGGCCGCCGTTCACGGCGTAACGCATTTGCGCACCCACATTGACTGGTTCGACATCCTCCCGCCCATGGCCTGGTTCGAGCTGGCAAATATCAGGCAGCCGGGCGTCACCCAGGAACGCGTCGCACTGGTCCCGCTGAGTTTTTTTGCCGACGCAGAGGCCGCTGACCGCATCGCGCGCGCGGTGGCGCAAAGCGGCAAAGACTGCCTGCTGGGGGGCTTTATCCACTCCTCAAATTGGGACCCGGCGGCCATGACCCATCTGCTGCGCAGCGCCGCCCGCTGGCAGCTGAATCTGGACCTGCACATTGACGAAGAGCTTTCTGACGTGGCGCACGGCCTGACCTGGCTGGCGCGTTATTTGTCGGAGAATGAATTTAGCGGCCACATCAGCTGCAGCCACGGCTGCGCGCTATCCTCCGGCAGTGAGCAACAGGCGCACGAGGTGCTGAGTTTACTGGCGGCACAGCGCGTCACGCTGATTGCGATGCCGATGACCAACCTGCTGTTGCAAGATGCCGTGACAAACCGTACGCCGCGCCAGCGTGGCATCACGCTGTTGAAAGAAGCGCAGGCGGCGGGCATTCCGGTGCTGCTGGGCTGCGACAACGTGCAGGATGCTTTTTGCCCGGCAGGCAGCTACGACCCGCTGGATACGCTGATCTGCGCCCTGTTCTCACTTCAGTTGGAAAACGTCTTTGACCAGCAATCGCGTCTTATCTGTGATGTGGCGGCACTGACCGGTGACGTCGCCGCAAATCGTCCGCTGGCTGTTGGCACCGAGGCCAGTTTGATCCTCTTTCCAGGCAGCGACAGTCTGACCTGGCCTTTAAACAGCGCGGCCCGTCTGGTTATCCACCACGGCAGGCTGACCCACCAGCGCACGTGGAATCAGGAGTGACCCCATGAGTCTTGAAGCAGGAGCGGGCAAACCGCTCGCCAATTATGCCGCCTGGCGTCGCGCCGGTGATTTTGTCTTTCTCTCCGGCATGATTCCCGTCAATCCGCAGAGCGCGACGATCGTGCGGGGTTTTCAGGATATCCCCGACCCTGCACGCCGGTTACTGGGCGAAACCGGCGAATTCTCAACCGATGCCAAACAGGGGCCGGTTCTGGCACAAAGCTGGTATGTGCTCGAAAGTATCCGCCTCACGATTGAAGAAGCCGGAGGGCAAATGAGCGATGTGATCAAGCTGGTGCAGTACTTCCGCAATCTCGATCACTTTCCTTACTACAGCCGGGTCAGAAAACTTTTTTACCCCGATCTGCCACCGGTTTCTACCGTCGTGCAGGTCAGTGAAATGCTGCCCAGCGCCGAGGTGCTGATTGAAGTTGAAGCGACGGCCTGGTTACCGCAATCCCGCCTAACCCAATAATGTCCGACCACGAGGCACAGCATGATTAACGGCTACATTCCCGCAGAGCGGTTTCTCCCCTTCCTGAGCTGGACGGCGATTGCAGCCCTGCCAGACAAAGCCAATACCGTGATCGTATTGCCAACCGGCGCAATCGAACAGCACGGGCCGCATCTGCCGTGTTCGGTTGATAGCGTGATTTCCTCGGGGGTGGCGGGTTATGCGCTGGCACGGCTGCCGAAGGCGATCCCGGCCTACGCTATCCCGCCGGTAACCTACGGCAAATCGGATGAGCATCTGAATTTCCCCGGCACGCTGACCTTAACCGGTGACACGCTGCTGCAAACGATTTTAGAAATTGCCGAATCTCTGTACCGTGCCGGATTCCGTAAATTACTGATGATCAACGGTCATGGCGGGCAGCCGCAGGTGCTGCAAATGGCATCACGGGAAATGCGCCTGCGCCACGGCGACATGATTATGATCCCTCACGACGTGTTTCGCGTGCCCAACGTTGAAAACGAGTTTCTGAGCGCGCAGGAACAGAAGATGGCGATGCACGCAGGTCACAGCGAAACGGCGGTGATGCTGGCGCTGGCCCCTGAGTGCGTCCACATCGAACGCGCGGTCGCCAATTACCCCCCGGAGTTCCCTTGCCCCACGCTGTCGTCAGGTCGCCCGGCGGCGGCGTGGGCTTCTTATGATTTTGGCCCGAGTGGCGTCATTGGCGACCCGACCGGCGCTACCGCCGAACAGGGGCACGCGATCCTCGATTCGCTGGCGGCAAGCTGGGCACAGGCGATTACCGAAATCCATCATATGGAATGGAAAGTACGCAGCGAGCCAACCTGGGGGAAACACCACTGGAACGGTTTTGTGCAAACCACTTTTACTCCTCCTCCGTCTTCTTTTGTTTCTAAATAAAGGAACCCTTGCGATGAAAATACGGCGTACACCTTCTTATACCCTCCTTGCCCTGCTGCTGGCCGGGGTTTCCACCGCCAGCATGGCGGAAGAGAAATTCACATTCATCACTAACTGGTACGCTCAGGCGGAGCACGGGGGTTTTTACGACGCGCAGGCCAAAGGTTTGTATAAAGCGGCGGGGCTGGATGTCAACATCAAGATGGGTGGCCCGCAGGTAAACGTCATGCAGCTGATGGCCGCCGGGCAGGCTGACTGTACGCTTGGCGACAACGGCCAGGCGCTGGAAACCTGGCAGGCAGGCGTTCATGCGGTCACGGTGGCGACCGTGTTCCAGCATTCACCTACCGTCTTCATCAGCCATGACAAGGTGGATAACGCGCAGGAGCTGAAAGATAAAACTTTCCTGCTGGCCACGGAGGCTTACACCTCCTTCTGGCCGTGGGCGAAGAGCGAGCTGGGGCTGTCCGCCGCGAAGATTCGCCCTTACACCTTCAGCGTGCAGCCTTTCCTGGCAGACAATAATCTGGTGCAGCAGGGTTATGTCACTTCCGAACCGTTCTCGGTCGAAAAAGGTGGCAAACCTTTCTACGTCTACATGCTCAGCGACTGGGGCTATCCGCCTTACGGCAACTCAATTATCTGTATGGCCGATACGGTTAAAAAACGCCCGGCCGCAGTCGCCGCCTTCGTAAAAGCCTCTATGCAGGGCTGGAAAGAATATTTGCAGGACCCGACCGCAGGCAACGTACTGATCGCCAAGGCTAACCCGCGCATGGGTGCCGACCAGATTGCCTTTGGTATCGCGCAGATGAAGAAGTATGAGCTTGTCACCGGCGGCGATGCGCAAACCGGCGGTATCGGCATCATTACGGAACCCCGGCTGAAAAAGACCTGGGAGATGCTGGTGAAAAACAAGCTGATTGACGCGGATAAAGTGCCGTTTGAGCAGACCTATACCCTCGAGATGATCAAAAACGCGAAGGTTATGCCATGAATTCAGCCCCTAAACTGACCATGATGAGCGATGTTCGCTCACCTCTCCCCTCGTCGATACCGGCTATTGAGGTGCTGTCGGCGGAGAAAATTTACAGCAACGGCACGCGTGCACTTTTGCCAGTCAATCTCACGATTAATCAGGGGGAATTTGTGACGCTGCTCGGCCCGTCGGGCTGTGGCAAAAGTACGCTATTAAAGATGGTCGCCGGCCTGGTTGAACCCAGTGACGGCAAGCTGGTGCTGTGGCGGCGCGACAGCCGTGAAAAAGTGCAGGTGCCGCTTTCTTTTGTGTTTCAGGAGGCCACGCTGATGCCGTGGAGCAACGTGCAGAACAACGTACGTTTACCGCTGGATCTGGCGGGTGTGCCTCGTGCCGAAGCCAACACCCGCGTCAGTGAAGCGCTGGAGCTGGTGGGACTGGGGAAATTTGCCAACGTATTGCCGCGCGAACTCTCGGGCGGCATGCAGATGCGCGTGTCGATTGCCCGCGGGCTGGTGACGCGCCCGAAACTGCTGCTGATGGATGAACCCTTTGGCGCACTCGATGAAATAACCCGTAATAAGCTCGACAGCGACCTGCTGCGCCTGTGGCGTGAACAGGGTCTGACGGTGGTATTCGTCACCCACTCTATCCACGAGGCCGTGTTTTTGTCGCAGCGGGTGATCATGATGGCCGCGCGGCCAGGCCGGGTGGTGGAAGATATCGCCATCTCCGAACCGTTCCCGCGCAGCGAAGATTTTCGCGTCAGTCCGGCTTTTTCACGGTATGCGAAGCAATTGCAGGACAGCCTGCTGCAAGCCAGCCAATCGGGTATGGAGTAAAAATATGCACACACAAAAATCCTCTCCGTGGATCAACAACCCCACGTTTCGCAAAGTGCTTTACCCGGCAGTCGTAGCGGTCATCATGGTTTTGCTGTGGCAGGGCTGGGTGAGCTATTTCAAAATCCCTCAGTTTCTGGTGCCTTCACCGGGGGTGATGCTGCAAAGCCTGTGGACCAATCTGGGTTCGCTGACGATGTCGCTGCTGTTTACGCTGAAAATCACCCTGATCTCATTTTTACTCTCGATCATCATCGGCGCAGCGGTGGCATTTGTGCTGGTGCAAAATCGGTTTGTTGAAACCGCACTGTTTCCCTACATCGTGTTCCTGCAGGTGACACCGATTGTGGCCATCGCACCGCTGATTATTATTTGGGTCAAAGACACCACGCTGTCGCTGGTGGTGTGTTCGACGCTGATGGCGGTATTTCCGATTATTTCCAATACCACGCAGGGGCTGCGCAGCGTATCGCCGGGTCTGCTGAGCTATTTCCAGCTCAACCACGCCAGCCGTTTGCAGATACTGATCCGTTTACGCATTCCTTCCGCCCTGCCTTATTTTTTTGGTGCGCTGCGGATTTCCAGCGGCCTGTCGCTGATCGGTGCCGTCGTTGCCGAATTTGTTGCAGGCGCTGGCGGCAATAACACCGGCCTGGCCTATCAGATTTTGCAGGCAGGATACCAGCTGGACATCCCGCTGATGTTTGCTGCCCTGCTGTTAATTTCCCTCACCGGCATCGCGCTGTTTGGCGTGATGTCATGGATTTCAAGGCGTGTTCTCAGCGCCTGGCATGAAAGCGAAGCCGTGCAATCTCATTAACCTCACTCACGATTAGGCAGGAAGAAGATGGACAGTGAACAACGTAAACATGCGCTTGCCCTGATACAGCAGGCGCTGCCCGATCTAGACTGGACTTTGCAGGCGGCAAAGGTCAAACGCCTTTCACGCGATTTTCACTGGTTCAGCCCGGTGCTGAAACAACGGCTCGAAGACAAACAGGCTGATGCCGTGGTCAGGCCACGTAACGAAGAAGAGCTGACTTTACTGGTTAAAGCCTGCGTTCAACACCAGCTGCCGCTGATTTTTCGGGGCGGCGCGACCGGCAACTATGGTCAGATGGTGCCCCTGGAGGGCGGGATGTTGGTCGATATGACCGGACTCAATCAGATATGCGAACTGGGTGACGGCGTGGTTCGTGCTCAGGCGGGTATCCGGCTGGCCGAGATCGAGGCAGTCACGCGCCCTGCGGGCTGGGAGCTACGCTGCATGCCGTCAACTTATCGGCTTGCCAGCCTCGGCGGCCTTTACGGCGGCGGCTTTGGCGGCATTGGCTCAATCAACTACGGCCCGCTGGGCGCGCCAGGTAATGTGCTTAGCGTAAAAGTGATGACGATGGAGGCCGAGCCGCGCATTCTGCAGATTCCTGCCCCGCAGGCGCTACTGCTGCACCATGCCTACGGTAGCAATGGAATCATTCTTGAGGTTGAGCTGGCACTGGCACCGCTTCACCGGTGGATAGAGCGGCTGGACGTGTTTGATGATTTCACCGACGCGCTGGATTATGCCAACGCCTTTGCCCGCTCTCCGGGGCTGGTAAAACGCCAGTTGGCGCTGCTCGCCGCGCCGATCCCGAGTTATTTCAGTCACCTGAACGGGCACTATCAGGCAAATCAGCATGCCGTCATCAGCATTATTGCGCAGGAAAGTGAGGGATTCTGTGCCGGTCTGTTGGAAAAATACCGCGGGCACAGCGCCGTGCGTCAGACCGCCGACGAGGCGCGCGAAGCCAATGCATCACTGATGGAATATTGCTGGAACCACACAACGCTGCACGCCCTTAAAATTGACAGCTCTCTCACTTATTTGCAGACGGCGTTTAATTATACGAATTATCATCAGCAGATTATCGATATGGCGGCTTTATTCGCCGACGAGGTTATTTCGCATATCGAATTCCTCCGTGACACCGATGGAAATATAACCGCCAGCGGATTGCAATTAGTACGTTACTCCAGCGAAGAACGACTGAACGAAATAATAGCCACCTTCCGTGACAATGACGTAAAAATAAACAACCCCCATGTTTATCAAATTGAAGATGGTAAACAAGGAGACATTAAACCCGAGGTTGTTTCTGTTAAAAAATGCCTTGATCCCAATGGGTTACTTAACCCTGGCAAGCTCAGAGGCTGGGAAGTCCGCAACACATTGATTTTAGATAACGATCCTCTTTTATTGCCTGACAGATAAAAATAACTATTACCTCCCTCCCTTTTATAAAAAATCGGGATAGTAACCGTTTGTGCACTACCCGATAAAAAAATTATTGGCCGTCTTCTCTGCCGGCTGAAGACATTATATTTTTTTACCAGGAAGATATTAATGAAAAGTAATAAATTCAACTTTACGCTAAAGTTGGGCGCAATCGTCGTTTCTCAGGCATTATTTATGGGCCATACGCTGGCGGCCACGCCTGCTGCATCCGGCTGCACGGCAGGCGTGGCTGATTCCCTGACCGAAATGTTCACCTGCGGCTCGGTCACCGGCAGCCTGCGTACCCTGTATTACTCCACCCATAATGCCTATTTTTCGCCAGGCTACTCTCAGGACACCGTCAGTTACGGCGGCAGCGTGAAGTATGCAACAGCGGAATACTACGGCCTGAGCCTTGGCGTCAGCGGTATTCTCCAGCGCGGTATTTCGCATAACGACGACCATCTGATCGCCGAACTCGGCCCTAACCAGACCGGCGTGGGCGAAGCTTATCTGAGCTACCACTATCAGGACTTCCGCATTACAGCCGGTGACCAGCGCATCAATATTCCCTTTATCGGCGACTATGACTGGCGTATCACACCGATTCTATTCCGCGGTGTTGACACTCATTACGGCGACAGCGACAACTTCCTGCACGCCACCAAAATCACCCGCTACAAACCGTGGGGCGACGACCAGTTCCTCAATACCACTGCTTATACTGATGCCGACGGTACCACCAACGGCATGTGGGGTGTTGGCGGCGGGCGTGCCGTTAAGCTGGATAATAAAAAGCTTAACGGTCAGCTTTGGTACGAGAATTACAATAACTACAGCAGAATAGTGTACGCCGACAGCTTCCTGTCCTGGTCTGATTCACCGTCTCAGCCAAAAATCGGTGTTCAGTTTATTCGTGGCCTGAGCGAAGGCAAAGCGCTGGCTGGCGAAGTTAACAGCACCAGCTACGGTGCACAGTTCGTGATGAATTTCACCCCGGTATTGAAATGGTCCCTGAACTACGACCACATCGCCGCCAACGGTAATGCCTACGGTAACGGCGCGCTGGTGACGCCTTACGCACACAACACCTCCTCCGGCCCGTATTTTGCGCAACCGTTCTTCACCAGCACTCAGGATCTCGGCAGCGGCAATGCTTACTCAACCGATCTGAACTGGACCGCTACCGACAATATCTCTTTGGGCAGCCGCTATTCCTTTATGGATTTGACCGCCAGCGCCGGCGCATCCAGCAGCAATCAGTCTGAATATCTGGTGTACGGTACCTACAGTTTTGATGGCGTACTCAAAGGGTTGAGCATCACGGATTTTGCCGGTGTGCAAACCACCTCAACGTCGGACAAGAATTTCTGGCAGAACCGTCTTGCCCTGGAATATGATTTTTAAATATCCCTTAGTGCGGCGGTAATGTCACAGCGGTTTTCTGCGCGTCTGGCTGCACCTTGTGCAATGCCTTTTCAGCCCGCGCTGCGGCCGCACTTTCCCCCCTATCCCGCACTACCTGCACAAGCAGACGCAGTTGCCCGACGCTCAGGCCAATCCGCAAACTGGCACGCGTGTGTGGCAGCCGCGTTGCTCCCATTCCCGGCGTGGCGGATAAAGCGCCAACCTCCCGCTCAAGCCCACCTGCTAACCTGTTTTGTGATTGTGCGCTTCACTGCCGGTTAGGCTTTTTGTGGTTCATGAAGCCTTCAGGAAATACCTCAGCATCATGCTCATCTAAGCAAAAAATAAGAGACTTATCAGACACAACCTAGCCCCCTGCAGCTATATTTGCTGTAAATAAAAGCATGTTTTTAAAAACAGTATTGACACCACTTTCAAAATGGGTAAATTAGGATTCAACAGCGGTGAAGTGGTAGTTCGCTGTTATAAGTTGAAAGTGTTGGTAAGGTAACAAAAGTAATTTGCGATAAAGGCCACGTATTTTGTTGTATGGGATTACGGATGCTAAGAAGCGTTTTTTTACATCGGTAATGTTTTAAGGCCACGTATTTAGAGTAGCTAATCGCAAATCTGGGGAAGTAGCGCGACGATGTAAGGCTATGTTTTTAAAGTTATTGCTTGCGATTGAGTTGGGTACGTTAGTTCAGTTAAGCGATCGCAACGGAAGTCAAGCCACGCATCAAAGAGTATATGTCGCGAGGGGATGTACTTGTTTAAAGTGCCATTTTTGAAGGTGATGAAAATGGTGGGGTAAAGTAACGAGAAAATAGAGGGAGGTTTTAGTTAGTATCAGCACCCAATATTATCTGTGATAAACGTGTACATTTAAAGCAGTACCATAAGTAGTACTCATATTAAGTCCATGAATGTTAAATCTTAAATCAGTAGTTCCTTAAAAGCCCTGGCTGCAACGGTCAGGGCTTTTTTGTATCTGCTTTTTGCATCTACTCCGTTGCTCTCCTCTATCAAGCGACTCATGAGTGACGGCCTCGTTCCCCACTCCCTAAGATGATTCAGCCCTGTACGGGCGCGAGCGGAGCTGATTCCAGCCCGACACAACGCCTGTCCTTAAGCTCCTCCCCATTGCTGGCAGTCGCACGCGCCGGCGTATTATGCTAAACCATGTCGCTGACGATGTAGTCTGCTGGCTGTCGTTGCCACTCATGCACTAAACGGAGGTTATCATGATTTTTTTAGGCTACGTCACTTCGCGGACATACCTGCGCTGGCCGGATCCTCCGCGCTGGTTAGCCAATTTCAGCTTTTATGAGCATCATCAATCCGCGCCTATTGCGGCTGAGCCCGGCACGATCATTCAGGCGGTACAGAACCTGGACATGACGGCGGACCCGATTATTAACGCGCTGCTAAAACTGCGTAAATTACCCAGCAGATGCTATCAGCGTTTTACGCAGCATCCCTCCCCCCACACCGTTGACGTCAATGATTTTGGCTTTGCCACATTCACCCCGCTGCATCAAACCAGCCGGGAGCTGGTTCTCGGACTTACCGGCCAGTTCTGGCGGCCCACGATGGCGGTTCATCGCCTCCCCGACGCCGAAGCATTCGCCCGCTTTAACGAGGCTGATGCCGCGAAGCTTATTCTGTGTTTTCGGGTCGTCACGGTCGACGGCGAGCACCGGCTGGTCACCGAGACCTTCGTGCACTGCCCTACCCCACGGGTAAAACGGCGCTTCGCCTGCTACTGGGGAGTTATCCGTCCGGCAAGCGGCTGGATCCGTCGGCGAACCCTGCTTGCGGTGCAGCGTCAGCTGGCGCTGGAAAACAGCGAGGGATAGAGGTGGTATGAGGGAAAGGCAGACACCGTCAGATGTCTGCTTTAGCCTGCGGCGCGGACATTACCAGCCGCAGACGTTGGTCTCTTCGTCCGATTCATAGCCGCGGACGATATTAACCAGATCCTTCACCGCATCGGCGGCAATGAGCGGATCCTGTAATTCGACGAGGGTAGCAAATTCTTTATCTACCGATATGCCGTTATTATTATTGGTCACCGACAGAACAAAGCCTTTGCCCTGCTCATTATCTACCGACAGTGAACCAATAAGTTCTGCTACCGCCTGCACCGCAATATCGGGAACATAAAGTGCCATCGGTTTCAGATAGACTTTTGCTTGTTTTTCATCATTGTTGCCGTTAACAACCGCTAATGAATAGCCTTTATTTTCACTGTTCATAAGTTCAGCTTTATCCCTCTATCAGAATTTTAGGATCGACATAGAAATCCACGTTAAAAACGGTATCTTCCGTCAACGCTTCAATACGGTGCCATTTTTCCGCCGGAAAGACGCCGAACTGGCCGGCCTCTATCGTCATCGTTTCGACAGGTTCAGGGGCGGTTTCATCCGTATAGCCATAATAGCGTATAGCGCCCTGCATGACCGCCAGACGAGGGTAGACGCCCTGCCGCGTGCCGGCATCAAGATGTCGCTGCCAGATTGACGCCGGTGCCGTTTCTTTGGTCCATAGCGGGGTTGTGCGGGTATGCACGTAGTGGGTAGGAATAACGATACGCTGCATGATTCGGCCTCTCTTTCCGCACCATTGAGCACGGTCGGGAACGGGGAAATATATTGCATATGATATACCCCTTTTAATCACTGCGGGTATTATTTTTTAAGAAATTTCACTCTACCCCTATTTATACCCAACAAGGATTATCTTTATTAAATATAAGGTAAGACGGATCGGTATTAGCCGATCCGCAGTAAAGAATTAACCCTGAGCTATTTATTACTGGCGGTATTCAGCGGCCCCGGCTTGCCAATCAGGTAGCCCTGCACCAGGTCGCAGCCTAATTGCTGAAGAGATTTTAACTGCTCATCCGTTTCAACGCCTTCCGCTACGATCCGCATATGCAAGCTTTTACCCATGCTGATAATCAGCCGGACAATATCGAGGTCATCTTTCTGCGCGGGAATATTAATCACAAATGAGCGATCGATTTTAATCTTATCAAACGGGAAGTAGCTGAGTCGTGATAATGAGGAGTATCCGGTACCGAAATCATCAATAGAAATCTGAATCCCCAGCTCGCGCAGCTGGCTGAGGATTTCTAAAGAGCGCGTGTTTTCATTAAACACATCTGATTCCGTAATTTCCAGGTCAAGGCGGTGCGGATCCAGCCCCGTGTGCTTTAGCACCGAGATAACGGTATCGGTCAACGAGCTGTTGATCAGCTGAACGGGCGATACGTTGACCGACACTTTGAGCGGCGATGACCAGCTCGCCGCTTCTTCACAGGCGGTTTTAAGCACCCACTCCCCGAGCGGGTTAATCATGCCAATCTTTTCGGCGACGGGAATAAATATTGTCGGCGGCACCATGCCGCGCACCGGATGGAACCAGCGTACCAGCGCCTCATAGCCATAAATCTCGCCGCTCATCGTATCGGCAATCGGCTGGTAGTAAACGCGGAATTCCCCGTTATCGAGCGCCTGCAGCAGGTCGTCCTCAAAGGATTTATTCTCCTGCAGGCGCTGGAGCATCCCCGGGCGGAAGATCTGGACGGTGCCCGAACCCTCTTTTTTCGCCTCATAAAGCGCAAGATCGGCGCATTTATATAAATAATCGGTACGGGTTTCCCGGTCAGAGATAACAATCCCGATGCAGGCATCAATATTGATCAGCGAATCATAGACCTGATACGGCTGGCTAATCTTTTCGCGGATCACCGTCGCCCGCGCCAGAGCCTGCTCTTCGCTTAAATCACAGGAGACCAGCGCAAACTCATCTCCCCCGAGCCGGTACAGGGTTTCGGAGGTTCTGCGGAAAAAGGAGAGCCGGCTGGCAAGATCCTGCAGCAGCTTATCCCCGGAATCGTGGCCCAGCGTATCGTTAACGTCCTTAAAATTGTCCAGATCGAACAGCATCACCACCGCCGAGCCGTTATATGGCCGAACCTGATTGACGATCTCCTGCAGCTTTTGCCAGAAGGAGAGGCGGTTCGGCATCCCGGTCAAGGAGTCATGATACGCGTCGTATTGCAAACGCCGGTTTTGCACCTGGAGCTTCTCTTTTGACGCCTGCAGATCGTTCGCCAGCAGCTTCATGCGGACGTGCGCGCGGCGCAGGTTGTTATTTTGCCGCAGCATTAACAGCCCTAAAGAAATACACATGGTGATCAGCAGAATAGAAATAATCGAATAGATAAAATAGAGATTCTGTATTTTATCGTGGGTCCGGTTAACAATATTAATATCCTGCGCCAGCGACATTGACGCCAGCCCGGTCATAGGGCCATCGAGCGCGCCCATGCGCTGCAAAATCGGCTTTACCTGCTGCGGGGTGATGGTATCCAGCTGCTTATCAAGCTGATACAGAATCGCGATCAGGTTCTCAATCGTCGCCCGGCGCCCCGCATCCTTACGAATAAACTCGCTCGGCTCCCCCTGCTCTAGCGGTTTGATCTGACCCATCATGATCTCCAGACGCAGCCGGACATCATCCCGATCGACCCCTTCAACGCCCAGGGCATAGGAGCCCAGATGCGCTTCCAGCCGCATATACTCAGAGACTATCTGCGCGATTGACCACGAATCGGTATAGCGGGTCAACTTTTGCAGCTCGCTCTGTCGCTCATGCACCAGATAGGTAATGTATCCGGTGATAACGAAAAGCGACAAAATAATGGCAGTGAGTATTCGATTCAAGATCAAACCCTTAGAGCCTATCCCATTAGGCTGTTTTATTTATCAGTTTGCTCCTGGGCAGAGCTCAAAATTTCCGCGTACGCCGTATACGCCTTGATTCCTGAGCCCTGCCGGTGTCCAAACCCTATGCACAATTACGCCTGGCGGGACAGGCTATTACTCGATAATAATTTTCGCAACCTGCCACGCCGATCGGGAATAATAGATTTGATTTTGTAAATCAGGACTGCTGTCGTAAGGATAAACAATAAACAGCGGGCCCTTATCGCGAACGCGCATATATTCACCGTTCATTTTTAAAGCCAAAATAACGGGGAATTTATGGAAATCATCAATCGGCACGATCGTCGTATAGTCATTGAGGGCGATAACCCGCGCCGACTTACCCTTTGCTGCGACTAAGTCCATGAGCTTGCTAAGGGAAATTCCGTCAAAACGGATTTTCCCGGAGAACCACGGGGTGGTGGTTTCGACGGTCTGCATGCCCAGCTTCTCTAATGCCGCGCGATCAAACACCGCGGTATCGCCTACATTTGTATTTCCAATAAGGCCGGAAATGGTTAAAACGGGCTTGCCCTGAGGCGCGGGCAGTTTTTCTGCAAATGCATTTGGTAAAACTATGAAACAAAATAAAACTGCGAAGAGTAAACGCATTTAACTCACCATTTCCAGGATTGGAGATCTGTTAATTGTAAACCATTTACAGCAATTCTTAAAAGATGTCATCGGAAGGTTGTGAGCTGTTCAATTAAAAAAGAATCCATAATTTCAGAACCTTCCGATCGCCCGCTGATGACAGGCCGTAGAATGCACATTTTTTGCCGTTAATGCATGACGACGGGTAAAAATCTTTTCTCTCGCCCGGCGGCGCGGTAGTCTCTTTGATGACGCCGTTAAGAGTGCGTCTCATTCCAATAACGATAACGTAGCAACAGCACAGATTGACAGGACAGGTATGGACTCAACGCTTACATCCCCCCGCCCCGCTGGGGAAGCCCGCTCACTTCATCGCGCGCGAAGAGCGGCGTGGGGCAGCTTCGCCGGCGCCGTGGTCGACTGGTACGACTTTTTGCTTTACGGCATCACCGCCGCCCTGGTGTTTAACAAGGAGTTTTTCCCGCAGATAGGCCCGGCCATGGGCACGCTGGCGGCCTTTGCCACTTTTGGCGTCGGTTTTCTATTCCGCCCGCTGGGCGGCATTATCTTCGGCCATTTTGGCGACCGCCTCGGGCGCAAGCGGATGCTGATGATGACCGTCTGGATGATGGGGATCGCCACCGCCTGCATCGGCCTGCTGCCCTCGTTTAATCAAATCGGCTGGTGGGCGCCGGTGCTGCTGGTGCTTCTGCGCGCGATCCAGGGCTTTGCCGTGGGCGGCGAATGGGGCGGCGCGGCGCTGCTCGCCGTCGAGAGCGCGCCGAAGAATAAAAAGGCCTTCTACAGCAGCGGGGTTCAGATTGGCTATGGCGTCGGCCTGCTGCTCGCAACCGGCCTGGTGTCGCTCATCAGCGCCAATACCAGCGACGAACAGTTTTTGAGCTGGGGCTGGCGTCTCCCCTTCCTCTTCAGCGTAGTGCTGGTGCTGGCGGCGCTGTGGATCCGCAACGGCATGAGCGAATCGGCTGAATTTGAGCATCAGCAGCAGCAGAAAAAGATGCCCGCCGCGGCGAAAAAGCGCCTGCCGGTCGTCGAAGCGTTATTCCGCCATCCCGGCGCCTTTTTGCTGATTATCGCGCTGCGCCTGTGCGAACTGCTGACGATGTATATCGTTACCGCCTTCGCCCTCAACTACTCCACGCAAAACCTCGGCCTGCCGCGGGAGCTGTTCCTCAACATCGGCCTGCTCGTCGGCGGGATCAGCTGCCTGACCATTCCGTGCTTCGCCTGGCTGGCGGATCGCTTTGGCCGTCGGCGCATCTATATTACCGGCGCGCTGATCGGCACCCTGAGCGGCTTCCCGTTCTTTATGGCCCTCGAAAGCCACTCCTATTTTTGGATCCTGTTCTTCGCGCTGATGCTGGCCAATATCGCCCATGATATGGTGGTTTGCGTGCAGCAGCCGATGTTCACCGAAATGTTCGGCGCCAGCTACCGCTACAGCGGCGCCGGGGTGGGTTACCAGGTCGCCAGCGTCGTCGGAGGCGGCTTTACCCCCTTCATCGCCGCCGCGCTGGTCACCTTCTCCGGTGGCTCCTGGCACAGCGTCGCCATCTATCTGACCGCTGGCTGCCTGCTCTCGGCCATCACCGCCATGCTGATGAAAAAGCCTCAGCACGCCTGACAGCGCCAGGGACGGCGGAAGACCGTCGTCCCTAAGGAGACCCCATGAACCAGCACAACAGAGCGGCCTGCTGGCCGCAGCGCTTCATTCATCAACAGCTGCCGCTGCAGTACCACGCAGACCCGACGCTTGCCGAGCTGCCGCTGTTCGAACGGGCCCGCGGCGGCGAAGCGCTGGCCCAGCTGTGGCAGGCCCCGCAGGGATTCGTGGTTCCCGGCAGCTACCGGAAATTTAGCCAGCTCTCCGCCGTTAGCGAACGTTTTGCCGCGCGCGGCTGGCCGGTTTGGCTGCGCCGCTCCGGCGGCGGCCTCGTGCCGCAGGGGCCGGGGATCGTCAATCTCAGCCTTGCCTGGCCGGTCTATCAGCCGCTGGGCGAGGCCGCTGAACCTATCTATCTGATGCTCTGCGGTCTGCTGCAGCGCGCGCTGGCGACCTTTGGCGTCGATGCCCACTTCCAGGCGGTAACCGGCTCGTTTTGCGACGGACGCTATAACCTCGCCTGCGGTCAGGGGGATCAGGCGCGTAAAATTGCCGGAACCGCGCAGTACTGGCGGCCGATGGCGGAGGGCCGCGGTCATGTGGTGCTCGCGCATGCGGTGATCCTGATCGATGCCGATCCGATCGCCGCGCATCAGGCGGCCAATGATTTTGAATCACAGCTGGGCAGCGGTCGGATTTACCACGCGGATAAAACCATCACCCTCGCCCAGCATCTGGCCGGTGAAAAAGATCTGCTTTCCCGCTTCCGCCAGGCGCTGGCGATCGAGCTGCAAAATCTTAGCTGAAGGTACTTTTCAGATAGCGGCTGAAAGTCTCTACCGCCCGCGATACGCGCGGCGCGTAGGGGCGGATGACGTACAGACTCCCGGCAAACACGTCCACCGGCCGCCAGCCGGGCAGCAGCACCTGCACCTCTGTGCGCGCTATCGCCTCCCGGGCGCTAAAATCGGGCAATAGCGCAATCCCAAGCCCCGACAGCACCGCATCGCGAAGCGATTCGCTGTTATTCGTGGCGAAGGGGCCGCGCACCGGCACGCTCACGCGCTCGGCGCGATCGTCGTCAGATTCAAACGTCCACTGCGGGCTTTGCGAACCGCGCGGGTAGGTCAGACACTGGTGATGGCGTAGCGCATCGGGGGATTCCGGGGCGCCAAAGCGGCGGATATACGCCGGGGAGGCAACAATCAGCGTGGTGGTTTGGCACAGCGTCCACGCGACGTGGGTATCCGGCAACGCCTCGCGTCGGCAGTGACGGATCGCGAGGTCAAATCCCTCGCTGGCAAGGGATACCAGCCGGTCGGTGACCTCCAGCTGCAGCTCAAGCTGCGGATGCTGATGCAGAAACGGCGTCATCGCCGGGACCAGCTGCTGGCGCGAAAAGGCAACAGGGGCGGTCACCCGCAGCGTACCGCGCAGCGGCCCCTCTTCATCACGGGTGCCGTTAAAGATATCGCGCAGCTGGCCGAAGGGGGCGTTCAGCTCAGCCACCAGCCTGAGCCCGTCTTCGCTGAGCGTCACGCTGCGGGTGGTGCGGTGGACCAGCGTTTTGCCGGTTACCCGCTCCAGCTCGCTGATTTTCTGGCTGACTGCCGATTTACTGACCGCCAGCTTTTCCGCCGCGCGGGTGTAGCTCTTCTGCTCTTCCAGCACCGTGAGCCAGTACAAATGGGTCCAGAAAACGTCGGGGCGCGGATCGCTCATCTCGATTGTTCACCTGTAAAAACAATGAATTCAAATATAGCGGTTTTTGCCCGTCGTCACATTGGATAGCATCGGTTTTGTCCACTCATCGTACATAAGACAATAAGGATGACCTGCTATGCCGCTCCTGACATTTGACGTGATCGAAGGTCGCAGTGAAGACGAAATAAAAACGCTGCTCGATGCCGCCCACCGCGCCGTACTGCATGCCTTCAAGGTACCTGAACGCGATCGCTACCAGATTGTTCATGAAAACAAGCCTCACCATATGGTGATTGAGGATACCGGTTTAGGCCTGACGCGAAGCCACCGGCTGGTGGTAGTGAGGGTGTTCACCAGCCCACGCAGCGAAGAACAAAAACAGCTGTTCTACGCGACGCTGCTCGCCGAGCTGCAGGAACACTGCGGGCTGAGCCCCGATGATTTAATGGTTTCGGTGATAAGCAACCAAAAAGGCGACTGGAGTTTTGGCCGCGGCGTGGCGCAGTATCTGACCGGCGAGCTTTAGCCGCTCGCCGACGGCGGCGCTACGCCCTCGGCGCAGCGGCCATACGCCTGCGCGCCTTTTGTTCAATATTTTCCAGCAGCTCCTGGACGTCATCTTCATCAATATCGAGGAACTGGCCATCGAGCAGCGCGGCGTGAATATCCTCGCGGGTCACCGAAAGCCCCAGCGGAACGACTTTGCTTTTCACCTCTTCCGCCGCCAGCGGGTGCGGATAGCGGCGCCCAACGAGGTTATTAAATACGATCGCCAGCAGGGCAAGCATGGCGGAGTTCAGCAGTACCGGCGTCAGCACGAAGTGATAGCCTTCGCTGTGTACGCCGGCGCCGCCGAGGATGGCCGTCAGGGCCACGGCGCCGCCCGGCGGATGCAGGCAGCGCAGGAAATACATGCCCGCAATCGCCAGCCCGGCCGCCAGCCCGCAGGCCAGCGCAAGGTTGGGCACCAGCACGCCCACGGTTACGCCAATCAGCGCCGACAGCACGTTACCGCCGACAATCGACCACGGCTGCGCCAGCGGACTGCTGGGCACGCCAAACAGCAGCACCGCCGAAGCGCCCATAGGGGCGATAAACCACAGGTTGACTTCACCCAGCAGCCAGTGGCTGAACATACTGGTGACCGCCAGCCCCGTCCCTGCGCCGAGGGAGCCGAGGAGAATATGCTTTCTGGCAACCGGCAGCGCGTGCGGCTTCAGGCGACCGATAAAAATGCGGATCCGCGAAAACAGCGCGGAAGGTAAAACGCTTAACATTTCACTGCTCACTCACGTCATATAAATTACTTATATTTTATTTTCTTTTTTTAACCATATTTTAACAACCACGCATTTATCATGCCTATTCTCCCCTCGCCCTGTCCGCCTGCCAGCCATTGACCCCGGCTATGTGATTTCAGCCTACTGCGCTAGAATCATCCCCGTTCGGAATTTCTCCCACTCTACGGATTGAAGGCATAATACGTTGAATAATAATATTAATTTAGAGAAAGAAGTGGCATGGGCCAGCCAGAACATGCCGCGCACCCTGCGCCAGGTAGCCGCGCTTCCCGACCTGAGCCAGGTACGACTGGCCTGCTGTATGCATCTGGATATGAAAATGATCCCGCTGGTGCAGGGCATCCTGGAAAAGGGCGCGCAGGTCTTTTTAACAACCTGCAACCCAACCACCGTACAGGACGACGTCGTTAGCTGGCTGGTGGCGCGCGGCGCAGAAGCCAGCGCCTGGCGCGATATGAGCGATGCCGACTGGCAGCAGTCGTGGGAAAAGGCCATCGCCTGGGGGCCGACGCATCTGTGTGAAATGGGGGCCGATATCACCACCCTGCTCCACCAGCGCGGCGAATTTGGCAATATCGTGGCCGGGTTGGAAGCGACCGGTTCAGGCGTCAGCCGGCTGGGCGATATTCGCCCGGGCTATCCGATTTTTAACTGGGACGATCTGCCGGTTAAAGAGGGCCTGCATAACCGCCATATGGTCGGCCTGACCGCATGGCACACCTTCTTCCAGACCACCCATCTCACGCTGCATGAGAAAAAAGTGCTGGTGATCGGCTATGGCCTGGTGGGCCAGGGCGTTGCCGCCGCCGCGAAGGCCTTCGGGGGCCAGGTGATGGTTGCCGAAATCGACCCCGCCCGTCGCCTGCAGGCGGCTTACGACGGCTGGCATGTCGTCGAACTGCAGGACGCCATAGCTTCAGCTGACGTCGTCGCAACGGCAACCGGCGCTAAAAAAGTGGTTAACAGCAGCGCGCTGGATAAAGCGAAAGACGGCGTATTTATCCTTAACGTTGGCCACGTTGCGGAAGAGATTGACTGCGGCTACCTGCGCCAGTTCAGCCATGAAGAGGTGATGCCGTATATCAACGCCTATCAAATGGGCGCTAAAACCCTTTACCTGATGGCCAACGGTTCGATGCTCAACCTGACCGCCGGTTTTGGCGATAGCCTGAACGCCTTTGACGTGACCCTGGCGGTGATGACCAGCGGTATCAACCATATCGTGACCGACGGTATGAAGGCCGAGGCCGAGGTCTATCTGCTGCCGCAGAGCGTGTGGCAAAAAGCGCTGTAAGCGGAATAGCATCAGGGCGCCTGACGGCGCCCTGCTTTGCGGTTTAGCGACTCTCCGGCAGGACGATATTGCTCTCCGCCAGGGTCCCCATCTCGTTAAACACCGTACAGGCTGCCTCCACCAGGTGCATCGCCAGCGCCGCGCCGCTCCCCTCGCCCAGACGCATCCCCATATCCAGATACGGCTCAAGCTGCAGATGCTCAAGCGCAATGCGCGCCCCCTTTTCCGCCGACAGATGCGAGGGGATCAGATAGGGATGAACGGCTGGCGCAATGCGGCAGGCCGCCAGCGCCGATGCGTAGGAGAGGAATCCATCCAGCACCACCGGCAGCCCGCAGGAGGCGGCCCCCAGCATCACGCCGGTCATGCCAACCAGATCGAAACCGCCAACCTTTGCCAGCACCTCGAGGCCATCCTCAGCCCGCGGCTGATTGACGGCAATGGCCCGACGCACCACCTCCGCCTTATGCGCCAGCTGCGACACAGGCAGGTTCGCCCCAATGCCGACCGTATCCTGCGCATCGCGCCCGGTCAGCACGCTCAGCACCGCCGCCGCCGGCGTGGTATTCGCCATTCCCAGCTCGCCGACGCCGAATAGCGTCACGCCCTGAGCCGCCAGCTCGCGGGTATAGTCGATGCTCGCCAGCAGCAGCGCCGTCGCCTGCTCGCGGCTCATTGCCGCCGTTTGCGCAATATTGCCGCTGCCTCGCGCCACTTTTAGGTCGACAAGGCCGGGGATCGGATCGGCATCGATCCCAACGTCAACCACCCGAACTTTTGCCCCCGCCTGCGCCGCAAGGACGCAAACGCCGGTGTTTTGCCGGGTCATGTTTCTCGCCTGAATCGCGGTAATTGCCTGGGGCGAGATAGCCACGCCCTCGTGCCAGACGCCGTGATCGGCGCACATCACCACGATGGCTTTTTCTGCCAGCCGCAGCTTGCCTTTCAGCCCCGGCATGCCGGCAAGCTGTACCGCCAGCGCCTCCAGGCGGCCGAGGCTGCCGGGCGGTTTTAATAAACCATCAAGATGCTGCTGCGCCTGGGCCATCGCCGCCCGATCCGGCTGCGGAATGTCGGCAATGAGGGCCGAAAGTGTGTCCATGATGTTCCTCGTAGCGCTTAAAGGGAGCGGACCGTTGCGCCCGTATTCTCTGCGTTCGGGCCAGAAGTCTGCGTTATACGGCGGTTCGCCATACACAAGAAAGGAGTCGTTCAGAGGGAATGCCTGGGATAACTCCCGGCGACGAGAACCGCCGCCGGGCTGGGTCGAGGAGATTACTCTTCGACCTTCGCTTCGCCGATAACTTTCAGCTTTTTGGAAATGTCGCGGCGCTCTTTAGAGAGCTCAGCATTTTTGATGATGTAATCATCAACGCGATCTTCGTAATCGCTCTTCATGCTGGCAATGATGCCCTGGATAGCTTCAACGCTCATGCCCGGTTTGATGTAGTCGCTGAGGTTGTCCAGCAGCAGTACGCGCTTCTGGTTATCGCGGATCTTTTTCTCAACGTCCTGAATTTCACGCTGCAGCTTATTCTTACGACGATACAGACGGACAAACTCCAGTACGTCCTGGAAAGAAGGCTTAGTTGTTTCCATTTTTATACCCCTAATATTTGAGATTCGGATTCGCTAAAGCGACTGCAATATAGGGCTAACATAACTGTTAGCAGCCGCTGATGACAATGTTTTTTCCTTTAGGGTTATCATACCCCTAAATGCTGCTGAATCGAAGCAACCTGTGGGTCGATGTCGCGTATCTGGTTTTTATTTACGCAACGCCCGACAGATCAAATTCGACAGCAGCTCAAGCTGGCGCGCCATCTCTATGGTTAGCCAGACGTAGCCGTGTATCGGCGTTTCCGAGAGATTTTCGCCCGGGTGCTCTTTGATAAGCTGGCGCAGTTCGGCGACGATCTCATTGAGCTTTTCAGCGTTAGCGCGGATCGGCTGCGGGTTGCCTTCATAGAGGGCGTGGGCGATGGTCAGCAGCGTTTGCTGGGTCATTTGCTGAGTTTCACGCAGCGTACGGGAGTTTAGCATCACAAAGTGCCCCGGCCGCGACACCCAGTAAGCGTTAACCTGCAGCTCAAGCATACAGACCAGGTTACGACTGACGGTCTGAATTGCCTCGAAAATGGCCTTCTGGATATGGGTCTCTTTGCTCGCCGGCGTAATCAGTCCGCGCATTTTTACCACGTCGTTGAGGACTTTTTGCAGGTGTTTTTCCAGCCGCGGGCGCTCGACCAGGTTTGGTGAGATCCCGGCCTGATACAGGCGATTAAGGGCAGTGACGTAATTTGCCATCTGGATACGCCAGTGCAGAAACGCCCGCTGCGGCCAGATGCCGGTAAACAGCATCGCCAGCAGGGAGCCGAAGATAACGTCGCCGCTTCGCCACAGCGCGGTGTTCATGTCCCCCGGCGGCGCCCCTACCACCACCGCCAGCGTGATGCCAATCAGCAGCGCCTGATAGGGTTTTTTCCCTAAGGCCAGCCAGCCGCAGAGGAACATCGCCGCCGCGCACCACAGCACCATCACGGGCAGGGAGATAAGCTCCAGCTTGAGCGCCACCAGCCCGAGCGCAGAGCCAAGGATGGTGCCGCCGATACGCTGAAACGCGCGCGGCACCACGTTGCCCCAAAACGATATCGGCCCCATCACCACCACCAGCGTAATCAGCGGCCAGGTGCCTTCCGGTACGTTCAGCAGCCGTACCAGTAAAAAAGTGAGAACAAAAGCCAGCGCGATGCGAATGCCATGCACGATTCGGTAATGTCGATACAGGCGAATTTCGAAAGGCTTAAGTGATTTATCAGCGCGCACGACCCTCTCCGCTAAGAAGAAAAGGCCGATTGTAACTGCTTTTTCACCGCAAGCATCACGCTAATGTAAGAAACCTTGTTTATTCCGTGGATAAGCGCCTACCCGCCGATACGCTCAACGGGCACGTACATTTCGATATCCCAGTGGCCGTCGCGATTGCCGTCGTTAAGATAGAGCTCAAAGCAGGGTTTTGCCGCCAACTGGTACTCTTTGCTTTGCAGCAGGTTCTCAAAGAACTGCAGCCAGGGCGTGGAGAAATCATGATTCAGCACCCGCGCGCGGGCAATAGCGTACTCTCCGCCGACGATCCCGGTCAGAATCACCCCTTCGCTATTGGCAGGAATGACGAAGTCGTCGTCCACCGTCACTACGGTGTCGCAGCGCAGCTTCTCTGCCGGAACCTGATCCGGGTTATCGTAATAGACGGCGATCCACTCCCGTGCCGGGATCTGGCGGCTGTTGACCCATACCGCCAGTTGCTCAAAACCCTGCTTAACGGTCTGCTCCCAGGGCCCCACCATATGAAAACCGGCGATTTTACGCGCGCTGACGGACTTAACGCTGTAGTTCATATTGCCTCCGCGATTGATAGAAAACACTGTATAAATATACATGCAATGTAGCAGGCAGCTAAAAAACAGTATGTGCGCGGATTCACAGAGTCGCCATTGGCCGGCGTTGAAAAAATGATTCAGGAAGCGGGTACGCAGAACGGATAGTTGACTCAAGGGGCTGGGCCGTCCGGCGCTGCCGGGCTGGCCTCTGTGCTAGCGCCGGCGTGGATGCCTGCCGCCGGCGGTTACAGGCTAAAAGGGAGCTCAATCCCCATACTGGCTCCCAGATCGTCGCTGTCGCTGTGGTTAGCGTCGGTATACCACACGGAAGTGCTGAGACGCACGGTGGGCATCACGTCGCCGCTCCAGCCTAACTGCACGCCTTTTAGGGTATCGGCGTGCGGGAAGGCTTTATTAATCCGCTGATTTTTCGGGTTCACCTCGGCGTAGATCAGCCGTGCGCTCCAGCGCTGATCCTCCCCCGTCACCAGTTCGACCTTGCCGGCGTACAGGCGCCCGTCGCCGCCCATGGCGTCGCCTGGCGGGTAGCCCTGCTGGTAGTAGCCATCTTGGTAGATAAGGTTGAGCTGTAGCCGGTGACGCGCAGGTCGGCTTTTAACGCCCTCAGGCGCTGGCTAACCCGGCTCAGCACTGCTCTCTCTGCGGGCGTTGTCGGATGCGCGTCGGCCAGCGCGCGGCCGATCTCTTCTTCGCTCAGGGGCCAGGTCGATAAACTCAACGACAGGATTCCGCGATCGGATAACCAGGCTAAATCATTGCGGACGTCGTTATCGGCCAGAACCGGACCAGAGGCAAAGCCTGCGGGACTCAAAACGGCCGCAAGCCCCAGAAAAAGCGCACTACGCGCGAAAAATTTCATCTTCCCAGCGCCATTTCAGACGCACGGGCGCCGGAGAATTTCCTTAAAGGGTGAGCAGGTACGGTAATTGACTGAAACTAAAAGAATCGCCAACCAGCGCCACAACGGCATGGGGCGAGAAAGGGTGCCGCTCCGCAGGAGAGCGGCACCGGGGGGAGCTACAGCTTGTGGTGCAGATAATCACTCATGCGCGAGAACACGCCGCCCTTGCCAACGCTTTCCAGCGTCACCAGCGGCCAGTGGGCCACGACCTTGTCGCCGTCGTAGAGCGAAATTTCACCAACCCGCTGATTGGCGGCGATCGGCGCTTCCAGCTCTTTCTGGTCCAGCACATATTTGGCCTTGATCCGCGAAACCTCCGACTTCGGCAGCGCTAACCAGAAGTCCTGGTCGGTACCAAGCTGGATCTGTTCCTTATCGCCATACCAGATGCGCTCGCTGCCCACTTTTTTGCCTTTTTGCAGCACCTGGACGGTGTCGAAGTTTTGCTGACCCCAGTGCAGCAGTTTGGCCGCCTGCTGCTCGCGCCCTTTCGGACTCTCGGCCCCCATCACCACCGCAATCAGGCGGCGCTGGCCGTCGACGGCAGAAGCAATAAGGTTAAAACCGGCGCCGGAGGTATGGCCGGTCTTCAGGCCATCGACGTTCATGGTTTTATCCCACAGCAGGCCGTTGCGGTTCTGCTGGGTGATCCCGTTCCACGTCAGGCTTTTCTGACTGTACATGTGGTACACGTCAGGCTCGCCGTGAATAATCGCCCGCGACAGGACCGCCAGATCGTAGGCCGAGCTATGCTGCCCCGGCGCGTCCAGCCCGTGTACGGTTTCAAAATGGGTATCCTGCAGGTGCAGCTTTTGCACGTATTCGTTCATCAGGGCGACGAACTGCGGCTGGCCGCCGGCAACGTAGTCGGCCAGCGCCACGCAGGCGTCGTTCCCGGAGTCAACGATAAGCCCGCGGCTTAAATCGCGGACGCTGAGCCGATCGCCGGGCTTGAGGAACATCAGCGATGAACCATCGAATACCGGGTTGCCCTTCGCCCAGGCATCTTTGCCGACGGTGACCATATCGTCAAAGGTGATGCGGTGGCTGTCGATGGCGCGGTCGACGACGTAGCCGGTCATAAGTTTCGTCAGGCTGGCGGGGTTGCGCTGCTGATGTTCGTTACCGGCGGTCAGGATCTGACCGGTGGTGTAGTCCATCAGCACCCAGGAGCCTGCCTGGATGGAAGGCGGCGTCACGGTGACGGGAAAATCATTAGCGGCAAAGGCGCAAGAAACGCTCGAAGCGAGCAAAGTTACAGCAATAAAAAAACGGCCTTTCAACGGCATATCCTCAAGATTTACAGATTCGCCGTCCTTTTTACGGAAGTTCTCCTTTCATATCATGGTTTAATTGCAAGAAAATATGACACGATAAACGCCCTGCGCGGCCGATGCCCTTCTGATGCCCGGGCAAATCGTTTACCATAGCGCGTCATACTTCAGCAGCATGTGCGTTGGCTTTATGACACGGCTCATCCCTGAGCATCGGCCTTACGGGCCGCTGCGACACGGCGTGCAGATCCGTTGCGGACAGATTTGTCGTTTACCGCGAACGATTTAGAGTACGGACGCCAACCACCACGGAAAATAGACAGACTATGCAAGATAGCGCCAATCAGCCCGGATTTTTATTCCACGACTACGAAACCTTTGGCACCCGTCCGTCCCTTGACCGGCCGGCGCAGTTTGCCGCTATCCGCACCGACGCGGATCTTAACGTCATCGGCGAGCCCGAGGTGTTCTACTGCAAGCCGGCTGACGACTATCTGCCGCAGCCGCAGGCGGTGATGATTACCGGCATCACGCCGCAGGAAGCGATCGCCAAAGGCGACAACGAAGCCGCCTTTGCCCGCCGCATTCACGACCTGTTCACGGTGCCAAAGACCTGCATTGTGGGTTACAACAACGTGCGTTTCGATGACGAAGTCAGCCGCAATATTTTCTATCGCAACTTCTACGATCCCTACGCCTGGAGCTGGCAGCACGATAACTCGCGCTGGGACCTGCTGGACGTGATGCGCGCCTGCTACGCGCTGCGCCCCGAAGGCATCAACTGGCCGGAAAACGACGACGGCCTGCCCAGCTTTCGCCTTGAGCATCTGACCGTGGCCAATGGCATCGAGCACAGTAACGCCCACGATGCGATGGCCGACGTGTATGCCACTATCGCCATGGCCAGGCTGGTCAAAACCCAGCAGCCTCGCCTGTTCGACTACCTTTATACCTTCCGCAATAAGCGCAAGCTGGCGACGCTGATTGACGTGCCGCAGATGACGCCGCTGGTCCACGTCTCCGGGATGTTCGGCGCCGCGCGCGGCAACACCAGCTGGGTGGCTCCGCTGGCGTGGCATCCGGATAATCACAATGCGGTGATTATGGTTGACCTTGCTGGCGATATGTCGCCGCTGCTGGAGCTGGACGCCGACGCGCTGCGCGAGCGGCTGTATACCGCCAAAGCCGACCTCGGCGACCTGCCGGCGGTACCGGTCAAGCTGGTCCATCTCAATAAATGCCCGGTGCTGGCCAAGGCCAATACGCTGCGCCCGGAAGATGCCGAGCGTCTGGGCATCAACCGCCAGCGCTGCCTCGATAACCTGCAGCTACTGCGCGGCCAGCCGCAGGTACGGGAAAAAGTGGTGGCCATTTTCGCCGAGGCGGAACCATTTGTGCCTTCCGATAACGTCGATACTCAGCTCTACAACGGCTTCTTCAGCGATGCCGACCGCGCGGCGATGAAGATTGTGCTGGAGACCGATCCGCGCAACCTGCCGGCGCTGGACATTACCTTCGCCGATCCGCGTATCGAGCGCCTGCTGTTTAACTATCGCGCGCGAAACTTCCCGGGCAGCCTTGATGAAGCCGAGCAGCAGCGCTGGTTAGAGCATCGTCGGGAGGTGTTTACGCCGGAGTTTTTGCAGGCTTATGCCGATGAGCTGCAGATGTTGCAGCAGCAGTATGCTGACAATAATGAGAAGCTGATGCTGGTGAAAGCGCTGTGGCAGTACGCGCAGGATATTGTTTAGAATAAATAAATTCCCGGACTGCGCGACGCAGACCGGGAACGGTTATTTACCCTTTCGCGCGGCTGGCGATAATCGCCTCCGCCACGTTACGCGGGGCCTCCGCGTAATGATGGAACTCCATGCTGTAGGTCGCCCGCCCCTGGGACATCGAGCGTAGCGTCGTGGAATAGCCGAACATCTCGGCCAGCGGCACGTCGGCGCGGATAATCTGACTACCGAAGCGCTCTTCCATCCCCTGCACCATGCCGCGGCGCGAAGAGAGATCGCCCATAATGTTGCCGGCATACTCTTCCGGGGTTTCCACCTCCACATGCATCACCGGTTCGAGAATCACCGGATCGGCCCTGCGCGCGCCCTCCTTGAAGCCGAAAATAGCCGCCATGCGGAAGGCCATTTCCGAAGAGTCGACGTCGTGGTACGAACCAAAAGTCAGGGTCGCTTTGACGTCCACCACCGGATAGCCTGCCAGCACGCCGGTGCCCATCGCTTCGCGCAGACCTTTTTCCACCGAAGGAATGTACTCGCGCGGCACCACCCCGCCTTTGGTGGCATCTTCAAAGACGAAGCCGCTGCCGGGCTCCAGCGGTTCGAGCGTCAGCACCACGTGGCCGTACTGCCCCTTGCCGCCGGACTGGCGGACGAATTTACCTTCCACCTCTTTCACCGTTTTGCGGATCGTCTCGCGGTAGGTCACCTGCGGACGGCCGATATTCGCCTCAACGCCAAATTCGCGCCGCATCCGGTCAACGATAATTTCCAGATGCAGCTCGCCCATCCCGGAAATAATCGTCTGCCCGGACTCCTCGTCGGTGTGCAGGCGGAACGACGGATCTTCCGCCGCCAGGCGCTGCAGCGCGATGCCCATTTTCTCCTGATCCGCTTTGGTTTTCGGCTCGATTGCCAGCGAAATCACCGGCTCCGGAAACTCCATCCGCTCCAGGGTGACGATCGCATTCGGATCGCACAGCGTGTCGCCGGTGGTGACGTCTTTCAGGCCAACGCAGGCGGCGATATCGCCGGCGTGCAGCTCATCCACCTCGTGGCGATCGTTAGCGTGCATCAGCACGATGCGACCGATACGCTCTTTTTTACCTTTAACCGGGTTATAGACCGCATCCCCTTTCTTCAGGGTGCCGGAATAGACGCGGATAAAGGTCAGCTGGCCCACGTAGGGGTCGGTCATCAGCTTGAACGCCAGCGCCGAGAGCGGTTCATCGTCGGCAGGATGACGCTCCGCCGGCCGGCCTTGCTCATCAACGCCCTGAATCGCCGGGATATCCAGCGGGGACGGCATCAGTTCGATGACCGCATCGAGCATCCGCTGGACGCCTTTGTTCTTAAAGGCGCTGCCGCACAGCACCGGCTGGATCTCTCCGGCAACGGTGCGCTTACGCAGCCCGGCGACGATCTCAGCCTCGCTCAGATCGCCGGTTTCGAGATATTTGTCCATCAGCTCATCACTGGCTTCCGCCGCCGCTGAGACCATTTTTTCCCGCCACTGGCGGGCGGTTGCCAGCAGCTCATCCGGCACCGGCGCATAGCTGAAGGTCATCCCTTGGGTCGCATCGTCCCACAAAATGGCGCGCATTTTGATGAGGTCCACGACCCCGACGAAGTGCTCCTCGGCGCCAACGGGAATCACCACCGGCACCGGGTTGGCCTTCAGGCGGTCGATCATCATCTGCACCACGCGGAAGAAATCGGCGCCGGGGCGGTCCATTTTATTGACGAAGGCCAGCCGCGGGACGTGATACTTATTCGCCTGCCGCCAGACGGTTTCCGACTGCGGCTGCACGCCGCCGACGGAGTCGTAGACCATCACCGCGCCGTCGAGCACCCGCATGGAGCGCTCGACTTCAATGGTAAAATCGACGTGCCCGGGGGTGTCGATGATATTAATCCGGTGCGGCTCAAAGCTGCGGTCCATGCCGGGCCAGAAGCAGCTTACCGCGGCGGAAGTAATGGTTATCCCGCGCTCTTGCTCCTGCGCCATCCAGTCGGTTGTTGCCGCGCCATCGTGTACTTCACCCAGCTTATGGCTCATTCCGGTATAGAACAGAATGCGCTCGGTGGTGGTGGTTTTACCGGCATCGATATGCGCGGAGATACCGATGTTGCGATAACGTTCGAGGGGGATGGGTCGGGGCATGATGCGTCCTTAGTCATTTTGACTGTCAGTGAGCGGCGAAATCGCCGCGGTTCGTTCAACGGCCTCTATCATAGTACAACTGTACGAGTATATTCGAACTATTTTTGCTATCGTTACTATCGGTGAAGCTGCAGCACCGCGCGTGGCTTTAGCGATTGAGTTTGGGTATATTACCGGCCAGCCGCCGATACGGGCTGCTGTTCCGCGGAACAGAGCAACCGCCGACACAGGAATATTATGATCGCCAATCACCCCGAACGTGAACAAATCCGCCTTGAAAATGTTCTTTTTGCCCTTGGCAATCCGATGCGGCTGGAGATTATTCGCATCCTCGCCGACGGCAGCGAACAGAGCTGCAACGCCCTGCGCCATGAAGACGTTGCCAAGTCCACCATGACCCATCACTGGCGCGTGCTGCGCGATAGCGGCGTGATATGGCAGCGCCCGCAGGGACGGGAGAATATGATTTCGCTGCGCAGGGAGGATCTGGAGGCGCGTTTTCCCGGACTGCTGGATACGCTACTCAGAGTGATGCGCCAGGAAGCGCAGGAGTGACGGAAACAAAAAAGCCGGAGGTCTCCCCCCGGCTTTTTTCATTCTGATGCGCGATCAGGCAATGTCTTCGTACTGCGGAACCGGGTTACGGAAACGACGGGTTACGCAGGCCAGGTAGACCAGGCCGATGGTGCCCCAAATCAGGCCCAGAACCATAGAGCTCTGCTCCAGGTTGACCCACAGTGCGCCAACGGTCAGCGCGCCACAGGTTGGCAGCACCAGGTAGTTAACGTGGTCTTTCAGAGTCTTGTTACGCTTCTCGCGGATCCAGAACTGCGAAATGACCGACAGGTTAACGAAGGTGAAGGCCACCAGCGCCCCGAAGTTAATCAGCGCCGTCGCGGTGACCAGGTCGAATTTAATCGCCAGCAGCGCAATGGCACCCACCAGCAGCACGTTAAACGCCGGGGTACGCCATTTCGGGTGAACGTAGCCGAAGAAGCTGGTCGGGAATACGCCATCGCGGCCCATCACGTACATCAGACGGGAAACGCCCGCGTGTGCGGCCATACCGGAAGCCAGAACGGTCACGCTGGAGAAGATCAGCACGCCCCACTGGAAGGTTTTGCCCGCCACGTACAGCATGATTTCAGGCTGCGACGCGTCCGGATCTTTAAAGCGCGAGATATCCGGGAAGTACAGCTGCAGGAAGTAAGAGGCGCCGATGAAGATCATCCCGCCAATCAGCGCGGTCAGGAAGATGGCCTTCGGGATCACGCGCTCTGCGTCTTTGGTCTCTTCAGACAGAGAAGAGATACCGTCAAAGCCGAGGAACGAGAAGCACAGAATGGTCGCACCGGTAATCATCGGCACCACGTGGGCCCCTTCAGACCAGAACGGACGGGTGCTGGTCAGCGTACCGGCGCCTTCACCGTGCATGATACCGTAGATAATCAGGCCGACGATAACCGCCACGATGCCCATCTGCAGAACCACAATCAGGGTATTGAAGTTCGCCACGGCCTTGATGCTGCGCAGGTTGGACACGGTCATAAAGCCGACCAGCGCCACCACGAAGATCCACGACGGAACGGAAGGCATCAGCGCTTCAAAGTAAATCTTCGCCAGCAGGATGTTGATCATCGGCATAAACAGATAGTCGAGCAGCGATGACCAGCCAACCATAAAGCCAACGGCCGGGCTGATAGATTTCTGAGCGTAGGTGTAGGCGGAGCCTGCAGACGGAAAACGACGAACCAGTTTACCGTAGCTCAGCGCCGTGAAAAGAATTGCGATCAGCGCGAAGGCGTAGGCCGTCGCAACGTGACCGTCAGTCAATCCAGAGACGATACCAAACGTATCGAACAGCGTCATCGGCTGCATATAGGCCAGGCCCATCATGACAACCGGAATCAACGTAAGCGTTTTACGTAATTCCACGCGAGAGGTTTTTGGAGTAGCGTTATGCGACATTGTGGTCATCCCCTTTTACGGCGAAAGCCATCGCGTAAGCAAAAAATTGCCCCATTTCTGTGTATTCCTCAGCGACAACAACTGTCGGTTTTTAGTAAATATCTATCCGGTACGAAGCCCGGCCTCTTGGTATTGAATGATGTGTCTTTAAAGCAAAAAAATAACCGACACTTTAAAAAGCGTCGGCTAGTTTCTGTTTTTCAGGCCGCGTATTTTGCAACATTTACTGGCCGGATGACAAGCCGTAGAAGAGCCAAAAAATTGCAGAAATTATTTAATAGCCTAATATTCATACAATTTTAGTATTGTATATCCTGCGAATAGCATTATTTGCTAAAACCGCATTCTGCCACCATCCGCTGGCGAGACCGGAAGCGTCCTCATGCCAGCCAATCCACGCCCGGTAGAGCGGTTGATGGGCGGCAACCTCCTTCATTATCAGCTCGCCGAGGTCAAGCTGGGCCTGGGCCAGGTAGCGCGGCAGATAGCCCCAGCCAAGACCGGCGGAAACCAGCGCCAGCAGGCCGGGAAAATCAAACGCCGCCAGATTCTCCTGATCGTCAGCGGACGGCCAGCCACCGCCGCAGATAATGGCCCGGTGGCGCTTCATTACCCGCCAGCTCAGCGGTTCCGGCAGCTGCGCCAGCGGATGCTGCGGGGCGACGACAAAAATATGCTCCAGCTCGCCGAGCGAAGTGAAACCATAGCCGCTGAGGGCTGGCGGATCGCTTAACGCGCCGACCACAATATCCGCCCGCCCTTCGACCAGCGCCTCCCAGCGGCCGCTCACGGTCTCGCGGCTAAAGCGCAGCTGCGCCAGCTGGTGCTGCTGATAAAACTGGCCCACCAGCGGCGCCAGTAAAGAGAAGGGAAAGGTGGCGTCCACGGCAATGACCAGCGCGTTTTCCCAGCCCTGGTGCAGCTTAATCGCCTGTTTTTCCAGCTCCCGCGCGGTGTGGAGCACTTCGCGCCCCTTTTCCAGCAGCAGCTGGCCGCTGGGGGTAAAGCGTGCGCGATGTCCGCTGCGGTCAAGCAGCTGAATATTAAGATCGCTTTCCAGCTTATGAATGGTGTAGCTCAGCGCGGAGGGCGTTTTATAAAGCTTTGCCGACGCCGCAGCAAAGCTCCCCTCTTTTTCCAGCGCATCCAGAATAACGAGGACATCCAGCAGTGGTTTCATCGCCGCCCCCTTACGGTTCGCGATTTCCCGCTGACTGATTACTCCATCGGCATGACCAGCGGGTCCGGGTACTGATACTCAAACCCCAGCTCGTAGCAGATGCGGTTGCCGTCGATAATCTTGCCGGTATCGCCGTCCGGGTTATCGGCAAACACCGGTGCCGGCAGGCCAAGTTCGCGGGCCATCTGCGGATAGAAGACGCCGCGAGCGGGATGCTTTGGCGCACATATATTATAGATGTGTCCGCCCTTCGGGGCCTGCAGCAGCAGCTCAATCGCGGCGATAACGTCCTGCAGATGGACCAGATTGACCCCCTGCTGGCCGTCCGGCGCCGACTTACCGGCAAAGAAACGTCCCGGATGGCGCGATGGCCCCACCAGCCCGGCGAGGCGTAAAATATCGACCGAGGTTCCCGGAAGGTTATGCAGCCAGTCCTCCAGCTCTTTAAGCACCCTGCCGCTGGCGGTTTGCGGATTGCGGGGGGCGCCCTCTTTCAGGGTGCCGCTGGCGTTGCCATACACCGAGGTGGAGCTGGTAAAAATTATCCGCGGAACGTGGTGGACTAACGCGGTATCCACAATTTCCTGCACCGCCTGCAGGTAGAAATCCTCCCCCGGGCCGGTACGGCGAGCCGGCAAGGTGATCACCAGCGCATCGACGTTCATTAATGCATCCAGATCTTCGGTGTCGCACACCAGCTGCGGTTCAAGTCGCAGCGGATAGCCGTCAATTCCGCACATCCGCGCCGCCTCCACGCCATCCTGCGTCGTCTTACTGCCGGTCACCTCCCACCCACGCGCCATCAACGATAGCGCAAGGGGCATACCCAACCATCCTAATCCGACAATCGCGACCTTTTTCATACTCTGGCTCCTGGCTCTTTCGCTGTGCTGACTTAAGGCTACGCCAGCCGGCGGCGGCTGACAATTTCTTCGGTGAATATGAAATGAATTAATGATAGTAAAAAGCCCTTGCTTTATGCCGCTGAACTGGTTTAGGTTAAAGGCATCAAATGCATAGTCATTCAAAGAGAATTTTATGAACTGCGTTCAATCTAAAAACCACCATCATCACCATCATCCTGACTAGTCTTTCAGGCGATGTGTGCTGGAAGACGTTTGGATCTTCCAGAGGTGCATGAACGCAAAGAGAGCCCCCGGAAGATTTACTTCCGGGGGCTTTTTTTTGAATTAAATTCGGACAGATTCAGACAGGTATAAGAGGAAAAGAAGAATGTTAGACAACAGCCGTTTACGCATAGCTATTCAAAAATCAGGCCGCCTGAGCGAAGATTCACGCGAATTATTGAGCCGCTGCGGCATCAAAGTGAATCTGCACACTCAGCGCCTGATTGCGCTGGCAGAAAATATGCCGATCGATATTCTGCGCGTGCGTGATGACGATATCCCGGGCCTGATTATGGACGGCGTGGTCGATCTGGGCATTATCGGCGAAAACGTGCTGGAAGAAGAGCTGCTGAGCCGCCGCGCTCAGGGCGAAGACCCGCGCTACTTCACCCTGCGTCGCCTGGACTTCGGCGGCTGCCGCCTGTCGCTGGCTACGCCGGCGGACGAGCGCTGGGACGGCCCGGCGGCGCTGGACGGCAAGCGTATCGCCACCTCCTACCCGCACCTGCTGAAGCGCTACCTCGATCAGAAAGGCATTTCGTTTAAGTCCTGCCTGCTGAACGGCTCCGTTGAAGTCGCCCCGCGCGCGGGCCTCGCCGATGCGATTTGCGACCTGGTGTCTACCGGCGCAACCCTCGAAGCCAACGGCCTGCGCGAAGTGGAAGTGATGTTCCGCTCCAAAGCCTGCCTGATTCAGCGCGACGGCGACATCGCCGATGCCAAACAGCAGCTGATTGACCGCCTGCTGACCCGTATTCAGGGCGTTATCCAGGCGCGGGAATCGAAATACATCATGATGCACGCGCCGACCGAGCGTCTGGAAGAAGTCGTGGCTCTGCTGCCGGGCGCCGAGCGCCCAACGATCCTGCCGCTGGCGGGCGATAAGCAGCGCGTCGCGATGCACATGGTCAGCAGCGAAACCCTGTTCTGGGAAACCATGGAAAAACTGAAAGCGCTCGGCGCCAGCTCGATCCTGGTTCTGCCGATTGAGAAGATGATGGAGTAATCCAGCCAGCTCAGGTCCCACCGGGCCTGTCTCAGAGATTAAACAGGGGAAACGATCATGAGCTTCAACACAATCATCGACTGGAATAGCTGTAGCGCCGAACAACAGCAACAACTATTAATGCGCCCGGCAATTTCCGCTTCCGACAGCATCACACGCACCGTTGCTGAGATCCTTGATAACGTCAAACAAAACGGCGACGCGGCGCTGCGCGAGTACAGCGCAAAGTTTGATAAGACCGACGTCAAGGCGCTGAAGGTCAGCGACGAAGAGATCGCCGCCGCCGGCGAGCGCCTGAGCGACGAGCTCAAGCAGGCGATGGCGGTTGCGGTACGCAATATTGAAACCTTCCATAACGCCCAGCAGCTTCCGGGCGTGGACGTTGAGACGCTGCCGGGCGTGCGCTGTCAGCAGGTCACCCGCCCTATCGCCTCCGTCGGCCTCTATATTCCCGGCGGCTCGGCGCCGCTGTTCTCTACCGTATTAATGCTGGCGACGCCGGCGCGCATCGCCGGCTGTCAGCAGGTGGTGCTGTGCTCCCCGCCGCCCATTGCCGATGAAATTCTCTATGCCGCCCAGCTGTGCGGCGTGCGTAACGTCTTTAACGTCGGCGGCGCGCAGGCGATTGCGGCGCTGGCCTTCGGCAGCGAATCGATTGCCAAAGTGGACAAAATCTTTGGCCCGGGTAACGCCTTCGTGACCGAGGCGAAGCGTCAGGTCAGCCAGCGTCTCGACGGCGCGGCGATCGACATGCCCGCCGGTCCGTCAGAAGTTCTGGTGATTGCCGACAGCGGCGCGACGCCGGACTTCGTGGCGTCAGACCTGCTGTCGCAGGCCGAGCACGGCCCGGATTCGCAGGTTATTCTGCTGACCCCGGACGCTGAAATGGGCCGCCGCGTCGCCCAGGCCGTTGAGCGCCAGCTGGCGGAGCTGCCGCGGGCGGAAACCGCTCGCGAGGCGCTCTCAGCCAGCCGCATTATCGTGGCGCGCGACCTCGCGCAGTGCGTGGAGATCTCCAACCAGTACGGCCCGGAGCACCTGATTATTCAGACCCGCAGGGCGCGCGAGCTGGTTGACAGCATCACCAGCGCCGGGTCGGTATTCCTCGGCGACTGGTCGCCAGAGTCGGCGGGCGATTATGCCTCCGGCACCAACCACGTGCTGCCGACCTACGGCTATACCTCTACCTGTTCCAGCCTCGGCCTGGCGGATTTCCAGAAGCGCATGACGGTGCAGGAGCTGTCCCGCGAAGGCTTTTCCGCCCTGGCGTCAACGATTGAAATTCTCGCCGCCGCCGAGCGCCTGACCGCCCACAAAAATGCCGTTACGCTGCGCGTTGCAGCGCTTAAGGAGCAAGCATGAGCATCGAAGATTTAGCCCGCGCTAACGTCCGTGACCTGACGCCATACCAGTCTGCTCGCCGCCTGGGCGGTAAAGGCGACGTCTGGCTCAACGCCAACGAATTCCCGACCGCGGTTGAATTCCAGCTAACTCAGCAAACGCTGAACCGCTACCCGGAAGGCCAGCCGAAAGCGGTGATTGAGAACTACGCACAGTATGCCGGGGTTAAGCCCGAGCAGGTGCTGGTCAGCCGCGGCGCCGATGAAGGCATTGAGCTGGTGATCCGCGCCTTCTGCGAGCCGGGAGAGGACGCGGTGCTCTACTGCCCGCCAACCTACGGCATGTACGGCGTCAGTACTGAAACCTTCGGCGTGGCCTGCCGGACGGTGCCGAGCCTGAGCGACTGGCAGCTCGATCTCCCCGGCATCGCCGCCAATCTCGACGGCGTGAAGGTGGTCTTTGTCTGCAGCCCCAACAACCCGACCGGGCAGGTGATTAACCCCAACGATATGCGCGCGCTGCTGGAGATGACCCGCGGCAAGGCGATTGTCATCGCCGACGAAGCCTATATCGAATTCTGCCCGCAGGCGACGCTGGCCGGCTGGCTGAGCGACTATCCGCATCTGGTGGTGCTGCGCACGCTGTCGAAGGCCTTTGCCCTCGCCGGGCTGCGCTGCGGCTTTACGCTGGCTAACGCCGAGGTGATTAACCTGCTGATGAAGGTCATCGCCCCCTACCCGCTCTCCACGCCGGTCGCCGATATCGCCGCCCAGGCCCTCAATGCTCAGGGTATTGCCGCCATGCGCGCCCGCGTCGCGCAGATCGTAGAGGAGCGAGAGTACCTGATTGGCCAGCTGCGCGGCATCGCCTGCATTGAGCAGGTTTTCGATTCCGAGACCAACTACATCCTCGCACGCATTAAAGCCTCCAGCGCGGTATTTAAATCTTTGTGGGATCAGGGCATTATCTTACGAGACCAGAATAAACAACCCTCATTAAGCGGCTGTTTGCGTATCACTATCGGTACCCGTGCAGAGAGCCAGCGCGTGATTGACGCTTTGACTGCGGAGAATGTATGACCCAGAAGTTTCTCTTTATTGACCGTGACGGTACGCTGATTTCCGAGCCACCGGTTGATTTTCAGGTAGACCGCTTTGAAAAGCTGGCCTTTGAGCCGCAGGTGATCCCTGCGCTGCTGAAGCTGCAGCAGGAAGGCTATCGGCTGGTGATGATCACCAATCAGGATGGTCTGGGCACCGACAGCCTGCCGCAGGATGAGTTTGACGGCCCGCACAACCTGATGATGCAGGTATTTGCTTCCCAGGGCGTGAACTTTGAAGAGGTGCTGATTTGTCCGCACCTGCCGACGGAAGGCTGCGACTGCCGCAAGCCGAAAACCCAGCTAGTGCTGCCGTGGCTGGAAGAAGGCGTGCTGGACAAAGCCAACAGCTACGTCATCGGCGATCGCGCCACCGACATCGAGCTGGCGGAAAATATGGGCATTATCGGCCTGCGCTACGACCGCGAGACCCTCGACTGGCCGACCATCTGCGAGCAGCTTACCCGCCGCGACCGTTATGCCCACGTTGAGCGCATCACCAAAGAGACCCAGGTTGATGTGAAGGTCTGGCTGGATCGCGAAGGCGGCAGCAAAATCCATACCGGCGTCGGCTTCTTCGATCATATGCTCGATCAGATAGCCACCCACGGCGGCTTCCGCCTGGAAATTAACGTCGGCGGCGACCTCTATATTGACGATCACCACACGGTGGAAGATACCGGCCTGGCGCTGGGCGAAGCGCTGAAGCTGGCGCTGGGCGATAAGCGCGGCATCAGCCGCTTTGGCTTTGTGCTGCCGATGGACGAGTGCCTGGCCCGCTGTGCGCTGGATATTTCCGGGCGTCCGCACCTCGAATATAAGGCCGATTTTGCCTATCAGCGCGTTGGCGATCTGAGCACGGAGATGGTGGAGCACTTCTTCCGCTCGCTCTCCTACACCATGGCGGTGACGCTGCACCTGAAAACCAAAGGGAAGAACGATCATCACCGCGTCGAGAGCCTGTTTAAGGCCTTTGGCCGCACGCTGCGTCAGGCAATCCGCGTCCAGGGCGACACGCTGCCATCTTCAAAAGGGGTGCTGTAATGAACGTGGTGATCCTCGATACCGGATGCGCCAACCTCAATTCGGTGAAGTCGGCAATTCTCCGCCACGGCTATCAGCCGGCGGTGAGCCGCGATCCGGACGTGGTGCTGCGCGCCGACAAGCTGTTTTTACCCGGCGTGGGCACCGCCCAGGCGGCGATGGACCAGCTGCGCGACCGCGAGCTGATTGAGCTAGTGAAGGCCTGCACCCAGCCGGTGCTGGGGATCTGCCTCGGCATGCAGCTGCTTGGCCGCCGCAGCGAAGAGAGCAACGGCGTCGATCTGCTGGGCATTATTGATGAAGACGTGCCGAAGATGACCGACCACGGGCTGCCGCTGCCGCATATGGGCTGGAACCGCGTGTACCCGAAAGCGGGGAATCGCCTGTTCAGCGGTATCGAGGACGGGGCCTATTTCTACTTCGTCCACAGCTACGCGATGCCGGTCAATCCACACACCACCGCCCAGTGCAACTACGGCGAGCCGTTCACCGCCGCGGTACAGCAAGATAACTTTTTTGGCGTGCAGTTCCACCCGGAGCGCTCGGGTAGCGCCGGCGCCCAGCTGCTGAAAAATTTCCTGGAGATGTGATGATAATTCCGGCTTTAGATTTAATTGACGGCACGGTAGTCCGTCTCCACCAGGGCGATTACGGCCAGCAGCGCGACTACGGTAACGATCCGCTGCCGCGCCTGCAGTCCTACGCCGCTCAGGGCGCGGAAGTGCTGCACCTGGTCGATCTGACCGGCGCGAAAGATCCTGAAAAGCGACAGATTGCGCTGCTCAAAACGCTGGTTGCCGGCGTTGACGTACCGGTACAGGTCGGCGGCGGCGTGCGTACGGAAGAGGACGTCGCGGCCCTGCTCGATGCCGGCGTCGCGCGCGTAGTGGTAGGGTCTACGGCGGTGAAATCGCCGGAGACGGTGAAGGGCTGGTTCAAACGTTTCGGCCCGCAGCATCTGGTGCTGGCGCTCGACGTGCGCATCGATGCCGAGGGTAATAAGCAGGTGGCGGTCAGCGGCTGGCAGGAAAACTCCGGGGTGGCCCTCGAGGAGCTGGTAGAAAGCTATCTGCCGGTTGGCCTGCAGCACGTGCTGTGCACCGACATCTCCCGCGACGGCACCCTGGCCGGTTCTAACGTCTCTTTATATGAAGAGGTGTGCGCCCGCTATCCGCAGGTCGCGTTCCAGTCCTCCGGCGGCATCGGCGATCTTAACGATATCGCCGCGCTGCGCGGAACCGGCGTTCGCGGCGTCATTGTCGGCCGCGCCCTGCTGGAAGATAAATTCAACGTAACGGAGGCCATTCAATGCTGGCAAAACGGATAATCCCCTGCCTCGACGTTCGCGACGGCCAGGTAGTGAAAGGCGTGCAGTTCCGTAATCATGAAATCATCGGCGATATCGTCCCGCTGGCGAAGCGCTACGCCGACGAAGGCGCGGATGAGCTGGTCTTCTACGATATCACCGCCTCCAGCGACGGCCGGGTGGTCGATAAAAGCTGGGTTTCCCGCGTGGCGGAAGTTATCGATATTCCGTTCTGCGTCGCAGGCGGGATTAAGTCGCTGGAAGACGCGGCGCAGATCCTCTCTTTTGGCGCAGACAAGATTTCAATTAACTCCCCTGCCCTGGCCGATCCGACGCTGATTACCCGCCTCGCCGAACGCTTTGGCGTGCAGTGCATCGTGGTGGGTATCGATACCTGGTTCGACGCCGATACCGGCAAGTACCACGTTAATCAGTACACCGGCGACGAAGCCCGCACCCGGGTGACTCAGTGGGAAACTCTCGACTGGGTAGAGGAAGTGCAGAAGCGCGGGGCCGGAGAGATCGTGCTGAACATGATGAACCAGGACGGCGTGCGTAACGGCTACGATCTTGCGCAGCTGAGCAAAGTCCGCGCAGTGTGCCACGTGCCGCTGATCGCCTCCGGCGGCGCCGGCACGATGGAACACTTCCTTGAAGCCTTCCGCGACGCCAACGTCGATGGCGCGCTGGCCGCATCGGTGTTCCACAAGCAGATTATTAATATTGGTGAACTGAAAGCGTACCTGGCAGCACAGGGCGTGGAGATTAGGGTATGTTAACTGAACAGCTGGACTGGCAAAAAACCGACGGCATGATGCCGGTCATCGTACAGCACGCTATTTCCGGCGAAGTGCTGATGCATGGCTACATGAATCAGGAAGCGCTGGCGAAGACCGAAGAGAGCGGAAAGGTGACCTTCTGGTCGCGCACCAAACAGCGCCTGTGGACCAAGGGCGAAACCTCCGGCAACTTCCTCAACGTGGTGAGCATCACGCCGGATTGCGACAACGATACCCTGCTGGCGCTGGTTAATCCGATTGGCCCAACCTGCCACAAGGGCACGTCCAGCTGCTTCGGCGAAGCGGGACACCAGTGGCTGTTCCTGTATCAGCTGGAGCAGCTGCTGGCCGAGCGTAAGCACGCCGACCCGGAGAGCTCCTATACCGCGAAGCTGTACGCCAGCGGCACCAAGCGCATTGCGCAGAAGGTTGGCGAGGAAGGCGTGGAAACGGCGCTGGCCGCTACGGTGCATGATCGGTTTGAGCTGAAGAATGAGGCCTCGGACCTGATGTATCACCTGATGGTGCTGCTGCAGGATCAGGAGCTGGATTTGACGGCGGTGATAGAGAATTTACGCGATCGGCATAAATGATTTTCCGCCGTCGGGCGATAATAAAACGAGCATCAATAGATTGCGTCCAGGCGCAATCTAAATACGATTAGCCCTGATTTTGTTTTTTGCCTTTGCAGCAAAATCAGGACTTCACCTTTTATTGCATTGGCGGTCCCCTTCTTGTTATTAAAAGACCCGGATTTATCTACAGGCAATATATTAAACTTCGATTAAACACAGTTATTGAATATATCTCGAGAAAACCTAACCTGAACACATCCGAAGGGCGACACTCGCATATTAATTATAGTGCTATGAATGATGCATTATCCCGACACCGGCGAATTCACTTGTCTGCTTTTCGATTCAGCCACTTATACCTGACACCTAATTATGGACAGAAGATATCGATTCTGAGTTCAGAGGCCGTATACTATACAGACATGAACAAATCCTCCGAGCCAAGGTATACGTTACCTGGTATACGTTGCCTGATGAAAAATATAGAATAATGCACTTTATTTTATGTTGGTATAAATCTTGACTCTTGCGCAATCCAACACCTCTACACCATTATTTTGTCACCAGATAGTGAGTAGGGTCTATTGAAACAGAAGATGCGAGGGAAGTTACAGCGCCGGTATTATCATTATGCTGAGGAGTATTGTGGCGATCGCGATCGATCTTTGACCCAGGGCTTATGCATCAGGGGAAAGTGTGCTGTACGTCTTTAACATATCTTTAGTGATTTATACATTACTAAATCTGAGGCGACTGCTCATTGAATAATGATAGCATGCCTAAGACATTATTGATTAATTAAATAAAAAAAGCCCCGCAGGGCCTTTTTTATTGCATATAAGGTAGGTTGGACATGTAGATTTGCAAATAATATTTTGTGCAATAAAATTATAAATAATCTGTCGCAACCAGCTGTTTGTTTTTTGAGCTCCCCCATGCATCAAAGTTTCTTAGGCAAGTAATCAGTGAATACTGGTCCCAATTATCCGTACGGGCTAGTTCAATCATCGGCATTGCCAGCATCTGTGGGCTCAGTGACAATCCAAGGCGTTCCTGAATCTGATAGTACAAGCGGGCGAAACGTTCACTGCCATAACAAAGCGCTTGTACAGAATCACAGAGATTCTCATCCACGCCGCGGCCCGCATCTTCGACTGCAACAACAGGATTTCCCGGCACCAACCCGATGATAGAGTGATGCGGCGCTGAAAAGAAAAACTCAACGGCAACCCTTGCGGCATAAATCTTCGACACAAGCTCTGGACTACTATTTGAGCTATCAAAAAGAGCCGACATATTCATGCTATTCTGACGATGCAAACGCTCTGGGGTATCGGCAAGACAGAAATAGTACCCATGAACGTCAACCTTCATAAATGAGCTTATTGCATTAATAAAAGCTTCCTGGGTTGTTCCACTCCAACCGACATCAACCACAGCAATTTTCTGACCGCTTTGGATACCCGATTGCCTTAGATACTGGAATAGTGCACGACGATTACGCTGGCAAATTTTCAATATCTCCCAGCGCCAGGCGTACATAAAAGCGACTAGCTTTTCATGTAACGCTGGAGTAATCGCTACCTGGGCACCTAAACCGAATTTATCCATAATATCAGGCGCCGGAACCTTAACCCCAATTCTTTCAAGCACTTCACAGGCACAAAGGCCATCACTGCCCGAAATCAGAAACGGTATATAAGCGCTAAAATTGGCGTCAGTCATTGCCGCCAAAGTGAATGTTGTACGCGAACCGTAGAAATAGCCGAACGGCGGTAAACGATCTTTCATATGCTGATTCGCAATATTGGTTAATACATAACCATCACGAGCGAAAAATAGAATATGATCAATACCATCATCACGAGATTTAGATTTTATCCATTCAAGAAAACCAAGGCTGGCGGGTCCTCCGGTTAAGAACCCTAGCTCTTCATAAGAACCGTATTCAATCTCACGGGCCTCCATACGTAGTAAACCCTCAGCAATAGAGGTGCTTACGCTAACATTTTTCTTTTTATCGCGAAAACGGCTCGCCACATAATGGTAACTCAGCAGACCTTTCTCCGCAGGGCGCTTCACGTCGCCTGTTTCACTATCGCCAATATGCAGAATCTTGCCCGGTGCGACACCGAGTTGAGTACTGACAATAGTGAAAAGCTCACCGCTATCACGCTTCGTTGCGTTGGTATCCGCTGACGAAAAAACAGTGATGTTTTCGATTTGCTGTTTTGCCAGCGCCTGTTCAAAGAACTGCCCGGTGAAATACATATCGGAAACAATTATCACCCTCTTTCCGCAGGCGATTAACTGTTGGAAAAGCGGAAACAGCTCATAATTAGGCTCAATCAGCTGCATTTCCAGATCATATTCCGCCTGCATCAACGTTTCTTTAGCGTATTGCTTATCCGGGAAACAGCTATATATGTTATCGAGAGTGATCTCTTTACGCCCTTCCTGAACCATCACTCTGAAAGCTTCCGCCTGCGCCTGTTGACGTTTAGCCCTGAAGTTCTCAATATTGAGTTTTTCCCCCAAAAGAGTGAATGCATCTTCCGGGTCAGAAAGAGGTCTTAGATATAAAGTATCAAAAAAATCGAATGAAACAACCTCGGCCATATCAATTTTTTTGGCCAGTTCTGGTTCACATACAAACTGTTCCATAGAAATTTCGTCCATCTTCTTACTCCAAATATAAAATCAAAAAATGACTCAGGCCGTCAGATCAAAGTTAATTCCATTCGGTGCCAAATTAACGTTGTAGAAAGGATCATATTGATAATAATTTGGATGCTTTTCGTATAAACGACGCAACTCGCTATAAAGACGCTCTTGTTTTACCGGGTCCACCTGATCCAAACCACGGCTAATCGATTCATAATGATGCAAGGTGACCGCCTGACATACAACGTTGTAGAAACCATGCTCTACCGATTTAAAACACAAATCGACATCGTTGTAGGCCACAGGGAATGACTCGTCAAAGCCACCGATTTTCTGATACTTCTCACGTTCGATCATCAGGCATGCACCTGTAACTGCCAGCCAGTTATACTCAAGCAAATTACGCATAAAGTAGCCTGGGCTGTTGCTATCATGACGCAAGAATGCGTGCACCGGACCACACTGCAGGTTTAATACCCCGGCATGTTGAATTTGCTGAGTTCCTGGATAGAGTAATTTTGCACCAACGGCACCGATATGCGGCAGCTGGGCGTAGCCCGCCATACGTTCCAGCCAGTCCTCCATCAGCACTTCGGTATCATCGTTCAGGAAAAGCAGGAGCTCCCCTTGTGCTGCCGCTACGCCCACATTATTAAGTTCAGAAAAGTTGAACGGAATATCATGGTGGATAACCTTTACACGTTTATCAGCAACGACTCTGGCAAAGTATCCCAGCGTCGATTCTGCTACTGACCCATTATCAACAATAATGACTTCATAATTCGCGTATTGCGTTTTTTCAAGGATCGAATCAATGCAGCGGCTTAAGACATCAACATTATCTCGCGTCGGAATGATGATAGAAATTAGCGGCGTACCGGTTACATGATAATTGACTCGAAAATACCCCGGCATCTGAGCCACCGGCTCAACTGTACCCTGCAGCCCACGACGTTTTAATGCATCGATACGCACCTGACGCGAAGCTTCAAGTACATAAGGTTTCGCTGCAATATCAGAAGCAACGGAAGCCGGAATAATACGCCAGTGGTACAGGACTTTATCAATATGGCTAATGCGCGTGGTGTGTTCAGCAACACGTAATACAAAATCCCAATCCTGACAGCCATCGAATTCAGAGCGCAGCAGGCCCGTTTTATCAAGCAGACTACGACGCACGCAGGAAGCATGGCACGTAAACATCGTACTCATCATCGTATCCGGAGACCAGTCAGGTTTATAATGGGGTTGCGTATAGTTACCTTGCTCGGTTAGCTTATCTTCATCACTGTAAATAAAATCAGGCTGCTGCTGCTCGATGCACAATGCCATTTCATACAAGCAGTCAACGGTTAACTCATCGTCATGATCGGCAAAAATAATAAAATCACCTTTCGCCGCACCAATCCCGAGGTTAGTTGCCCCGGAAATTCTGAGATTGGATTTAGCATGGATCACCCTGATCTGCGGATGCGAGATTTTACTCAATGCCAGCTGTAGCTCCGGATCTGGACTGCAATCATCTGCCAGAATCAATTCCCAGTGCGGATACCATTGCGAAGTGATAGATTCCAGCAAGCCGTCAAGCAAATCCAGTGGCGTGTTATAAACAGGAATAACTATTGAAAAGAAAGGTTTGCTTTCAATGCTGGCAATCTTTTCCGCCAAATCTACCGGTCGTGCGGGAGTAACATAGCAATAGCCGGAATGAGATGATTTGAGGCTATATCCCTCTTCCCTGTCGAAGCAAATGGAAGCGACCGGAGAAGAAGAGTGAGTAGCATTCATCGTCTCCTGTAAAATACTGAGGCTGCGCTGCTGTCTCAGGCGAGCAATAATCCCGGAAACACCCTCTTTACGAATATAAAATATCCCTTTCTGAGCAACAGACTTAAGGCCATGCTTTTGAATAAGACTGGTAGCCAGCTTATTCGCTTTTTTAATTTTTAGATTTAAGCTACCTAAGGACCTTAAAGGCTGAGACACTTTCCAGCTTGTCGACTGACGGTACTCTGTAATCGTATTATTAAGTACCTGAATATGACCAGCATAGTTGGCCAGTTGAATATTCTGCGATTCTAGTTTTGATTTTAACTCAAGCATTTCGGCCTCCAGCTGCTGCTGTGATACTTCCAGCTGCTGTTGTGATGCCTCCAGCTGCTGATGAGTCCAGGCCAACTCGCGGAAGCGATCTGACTGTAGCGTATTTTCTGCCATTGCTTTTGCCACAGTGCATGAGCTCACCAGTTCCATATCAGCATCGACCGTTAAAGCACCGTCAGTGAAGGCTACTGGCACAATAATTTGCGGATCGTTAGAGCTCGAATAATACAACACACCATTATTCAGCGCCCCGACCCGCGACAGATTGATATAATCGCCAGAAGCATCATCTGAAGACCACAGAACTTTGCCTTGCTGATTTTTAACCGTCAGGTTATTTAGCAAGATCCAACCGCTAGTTTCTGATGGATCTAAACGCAGATAGACGGGTCCATTAGGTTTCCCTGCAACGCTGAACGTATGACGCAGCGGGCGATCCATTTGCGTTTTAAATGACAGGCTGTGCTGTTGTGTAAAGCTTGCCTCACCTGCTTTAAAGTACAGGCGCACTTCAGAATGATTTGCCGACTCTCCACCTGCAAGGAGTTCATCAGGGCGCCAGTTACCCAGGAATGACCGATCTAAACCGGTTACCTGCTGCTGGAAAGCAACCTCTTTAGCATTAAAACGCTCGAGATCGGCTTCATCAACCATAAATCCGCTTTCACGCATGACGTAAAGAATGAACGCTTTACGAGTCAGTTCCGGCTGCTGAGCAGGCTGCATTATGCGTGAACTTTGCTGCATCAGTAGGATAAGAGCCCTAAATAGCAGATGACCGGTTTCAATAGGTTGCGGAGCGCACCATTCGCAATCAAATAAATTTGCGTGGCCTTCAGCATCAAGAATTATATTTTGAGGCACTGCATCGATGAATTTCCCAGGGATAGTCTGATTAATCGGTCCTGCAACACCATCCTCGGTCAGGAATGATTGCAGATACCCCAGATATTCTGTGACCAAATTCACCGCTGCATCAACGGTCCAACCACTGGACGTAAAGAGCGTGACAAACTTAAGACTTAATGGCGTACCACAGTAATAAGCAGGATTTTTAATCAGCTCACAGCTGTAGCCTTCGTGTTGACTCTCAACTGTATTGGCAAATTTTTCATAGCAAATGCTGACAGCGCCATTATCTAAAGAAAAAATCGTCTCCTTAGCATAGGCGCGTTTTCTTTGAGTACTATAGTGATAAGCCAGAATATTCGCATCGAGTCCAGGTACGTCAGATGCCGTCGCAGCAATCAGAAATGAGTTTGCCAGATCCATTCCCAGACCGTTTTTGAAAATAACCGGCCAGGCATCCGTCAACGAGAAATTCAGCTCATGGGGTAACTGCGGGTCCGCAGAAACCGTCTGCCATGCAAACGCCCCGGCGTCAAACTCCCGTACCTTGCAACCACGTTCAGTGACGATCGATGACGGCATTTTGTAGTCAGGATACGGCGCAAGAAACTCTACGGTTTGATAGCCACTGCTGTTAAGTAAGCGCTCAATTGTAACCTTGCCGTAGGTTTCTGGTTCACCTAATTTGTAGCGGCCTTCAATACCGTACATGACTTTATCAAGGTGATCTTCCGGCATGCCGGCAAAATACTTCAGGCCTAGCTGGTTCTCAATCGCGATGAAAAGATAGCCATCGGGTTTCAGGAACCCCCTAATTTTTTCCAGCATTGCAGCAGCCGCATGTTCAGCTGAACTAAACATACTGGCATATTCGAGCACACCGATAAGGGTAATCGCATCGAATTTCTCTTCAGTCTGGAAGTCATCAAATCGTTCGGCCAGAACGGTAATATTGTCCAGATCCCGCGTGCGGCTTGAGGCAATGGACGCCCTACGCTGGCTTCCTTCAAGCGCCAGGATCTGACCACCATTTTCTCCGAGAAAACGGGTAATCGCACCGCAGCCGGCACCGATTTCCAGCACCCTGCCTTTTAGCTTATCCTGGAACGGACGTAAGATATTGCCGCGTTGTGAGCTCAGGTGATAAAGCGTTTGCCAGTCGACACACTGATTACGTAACTCAGAAGAGAAGATTGATAAATCATGCGCAGAGGCGATTATTTTTGCTAATCGTTGTTCTTCGTAGTCGCCATCGCTGTAGGAGATATCCTGATAATCAATCTTAGACCAGATGCCATATTGTTCGAGAAACTTATACCCACTTTCTTCGAGATGAAACATATATTCAACCTATGCAATATTTAACGCAGATATACTCACCTGACATATCTGGTTGTACTTTCCAAATTATTTATCAACCGAACTACATCGGCGTACAATTCATTTTCACGCCAAGGTCAACTAATCCAATGAAGTCAGGCGTCGGTTCTACCGCCAAATGAATTGAATCATAACGACGGTCATGAGGTATAATATTGCCTACACCATCGCTGCTGGCAATACCGACAGAAATAAAATAGTCCCCTTGGCTGAGGACTCCAGGAATTTCAACTGAGACAATATACTCATCGTTTGATTTGGTTTCATCAGCGAAATTCACATCCTTATATTCAGTATTGGTATTATAAATAGTAATACCTTCTTTGGTTTTTATCGCAAAGCCAAAGATTGGCCGAACCACCAGCTGCGTGAATTTAATTCTGAACTTAAAACGTAACAGTTGCCCGTGCTTACAGATCGTCGGGTATTCTTCACTACCTTGTACTAAATGGTAGTCAACTATCTCGGCGCCACGATCGCCCCAGCGATACTCGGCATTGTTATAGTTCGCGCGCTGTATAAAGCCGTCCTCGCCGTATTGCCATGCCGACTCTTTTACTGTCTGACTTTGTTCTTCCACTTCCATTTCGCGATCGAGGCGTTCTTGCTCGCCTTTTGCCGCCTGTTCGATTGAGGCAGAAACCGATGCACGCTCGGCGCTCTCTTTCGGGGATTTACCAAACAGTAGATCGAGATAATGGTTGACGACAATTCGAGGGGAGTCTTCGAGAACTAATTCACCATCATTAAGTAAGATCGCACGATCACAATGGGTAACGATTTGTTCTGTCGCATGTGAGACAAACAAAATCGATGTGCCGTTCGCTTTTAGCTGCTTCAGACGAGCAAAGCACTTGGCCTGAAATTTTGCATCGCCCACGGCCAATGCTTCATCAACAATTAATATCTCAGGGTTAATTTGTGCCTGTACGGCGAATGCCAGTCTTACCAGCATTCCGCTTGAGTATGAGCGGACCGGAGAATCAATAAAGTGGCCGATATCTGCAAATGCGAGGATATCATCCAGACGATTATCCACTTCAGATTTAGTCAAACCAAGTAATGAAGCATTCAGATATACGTTTTCACGGCCGCTAAAATCATTATTAAAACCAGCGCCTAGCTCAAGTAATGCAGCAATTCGTCCGTTAACACGAACCTCTCCAGAAGTTGGAGTTAAAGTGCCGGCCAGAATTTGCAGTAGCGTCGATTTACCTGAGCCATTTTTACCGACCACACCAATAGTCTGACCACGTGGTAATTTAAACGAGATGTCCTGCAGCGCCCAGAATTCGTCATGGTATACACGCGCGACGCGTCCAAGTCGTTGATCGATTTTGGGAACAATGAAGTCTTTTAAGCGGCGTAGTGGATTATCATAGACTTGATAGCATTTACTAATATTATCCACTTCAATTGCATAATCGTTAGATGACATCAGCAAAACCCTTACGCGTTTTCTGGAACCAGATATAGCTCAGTAACATGATAATAACTGATACCAGTGTATAAACTGCCAGGCCAACAAAATCAGGCACCCCACCCCAGATGATCACCGTTCGGGCCTGTTCAATAATAAATGTCAGCGGATTCAGCAAGACAATATGCTGAAAAGCTTTGGGCAGCGCTGATAATGGGTAAAAAACCGGGGAGAGAAACATCACTACGGTCATAATAATCCCAATAGATTGCCCAATATCCCTGATGTAGACCCCCAGCGATGACAACAGCCAGGCGAGGCCTAAGGTCAGGATGACTAAGGGAAGGAAGACGAAAGGTGCGAAAATCACCGTCCAATGCAGGAAGCCATTAAAGGTAATAAATGCGATTAGCAAAACACAAAAACTGATAAAACTATGGAAAAGTACGGAGAGTAAGGTGACAACAGGTAAAATTTCGAGAGGAAAAACAACCTTCTTCACGTAATTTGCATGCTGAATAATGAGTCCCGGGGCGCGCATCAGCGTTTCGGCAAAAAAACCATGGGTAATCATGCCTACAAAAAGAATAACCGCAAACTGCGTTTTGGGTTCATTTACTGCACCGGCCCCCCATTTAGCTTTAAATACCACTGAAAAAACAATGGTATAGACTGCAAGCATAAATATTGGGTTAATAAATGACCAGAACAATCCCATAACCGAACCTTTATATCGCCCACTAATATCACGGCGGGTCATTTGATATATAAGATTCCTGTTGCGCCATATAGAAGTCAGCATCTCATAGATTGCTGATTTTTTTTGAGATGGATTACTCACTGGTATCCTCTTGAAAGTATAGAACCGTACTGAATAAATTAGTCAATAGCAGCTTTTAGAGCTTCTTTAAAAGAACGGCCATAAACAAAGCAATATTGCCAAGCGTGGTTTGCCGATAAGGTTTTAATTTACAAAACGTCCGGAACCTGTCAACCAAACAAGAGCTGCGTAGCTTAACAAAATCTTTTAACTTTTGTTTATTTTCTACCGTCAATTGCGCATCGAAACTTTGCAACAGATCGATGTTTTTTTGGTTCCAGATTTTGAACTTACCATCCATCAACTTCCTTATCCGCAAAACTCTTGCGGTCATCGATATATTCGAACCGATGATATTATCACCGTGCTGCCGATAATATATTGAGGGATTCGGATCATAGTACATGTGGCCATTGCAGCCCGAAACCAGGATATAGATCCACCAGTCATGGGAGATAATTTCCTCATAACAGGGTGTTTTGCTTACCAGCTCTTTAGCTGGATAATTCAGGATCATAGTGTTGCCACCGGCAATGCTTTGTACTAACGCGTTACAGAATGATGGCTTGTACTCAAATAATGGCGAATCACCAATCGGCTGGCCATCGCCGTCAATGAGTTTGGTTCGCCCACAGTACACCGCTGGTTCATTTCTCTGGCTAAAACCAGCAAGATATTGAATCCCACGGGCGAGCTTATCGATGTACCAAATATCATCTTGATCGCAAAACGCAAAATAACGGCAATGAGTGCCGTTATTTTGCAAAGAAGAGATAAAATTCCAGGCGAATCCTTTACGCGGGCCGTGGGTAATAAACAGACGGTCCTCGCCAAGCTGACGCTGGTACTCCTCTAAAATAGCGATGGTTCCATCCGTGGAACCATCATCAGAAACGTAAATAACCCACTCTTGATAGGTTTGATTAATAATCGAATCAACCTGCTCTCTTAAGTACTTTTCACCATTATAGGTGCAGAGCAGGATCGCAATTTTGTCGTTTATATTCATGAATTAATTATATACTTCAGCATCGCTCAATAATAATCCATTCAGATCTTTTACAGAAAGCTGAATATCATCAATAGCAGGCCACTCAATACCAATTTCCGGGTCATTCCAGAGAATACTGCGCTCTGACTGCGGCGCGTAGTAGTTGGTCGCCTTATATATAAACTGCACCGTCTCGCTCAGCGCCATAAATCCGTGCGCAAAACCTTCCGGGATCCACAGCTGACGCTTGTTTTCCGCACTCAGCACCACGCCAACCCACTGACCAAACGTCGGCGATGAGCGACGTACGTCCACGGCGACATCGAACACTTCACCCTCAATGCAGCGCACCAGCTTACCCTGCGCATGCGGCGCCAGCTGATAGTGCAGACCGCGCAGCACGCCTTTCTGCGACTGCGAGTGGTTGTCCTGCACAAATTCGACCTTCCGACCCACCGCCTCATCAAAGATTTTACTGCTAAAACTTTCAAAGAAAAACCCGCGGGCGTCGCCAAACACCTTCGGCTCACAAATTAATACATCCGGAATTGCGGTTTTAATAATATTCATTTTGTATGCTCACTTACTTTACTTACCTGAAACTTCAACAACCACGCGCTCAACGCCCTGCCGCCAGTCCGGGAGCGTCACGCCGAATACACGCTGGAATTTCTCATTCGACAGGCGGGAATTCAGCGGCCTTTTCGCCGGCGTCGGATAGGCCGTCGTCGGGATCCCGTTCACCGTATTAATAGCCAGCTGCACGCCGTTCGCCCGCGCCACATCAAATACAAAGCGCGCATAGTCGTGCCAACTGGTTTCACCGCTCGCCACCAGATGGTAGGTTCCGGCAACCGCCCTGTTACGCAGCTCCTCACGGATGGCAAGGGCGGTACAGTCCGCCAGCAGCTCGGCACCGGTCGGCGCGCCGTGCTGATCGTTAATAATCGACAGCGTCTCTTTCTCACCCGCCAGGCGTAGCATGGTTTTGGCAAAGTTCGTCCCGCGCGTCGCATAGACCCAGCTGGTACGGAAAATCAGGTGGCGAGGATTAGCCTGCTCCAGCGCCAGTTCTCCGGCACGCTTGGTTTCGCCATAAACGTTCAGCGGCCCGGTGGCCTCGTCTTCAGAACGATAGTGGCTCCCCTCACCGTCGAACACATAGTCGGTGGAGTAATGCACCATCAGGGCACCCAGCTTCGCCGACTCTTCCGCCAGCACCGCCACTCCCCGGTCGTTCAACAGGTCGGACAGCTCGCGTTCGCTTTCCGCTTTATCCACCGCCGTGTGAGCGGCCGCATTGACAACCACATCCGGTTTCACCTGGCGCACGGTTTGCGCGATACCCGCCAGATTGGTCAAATCACCGCACAACTCTTTATCAAAATAGTCAACGGCCACCACGTCACCCAGCGTCGACAACGAACGCTGCAGCTCCCAGCCAACCTGACCATTTTTGCCAATCAGTAGAATTTTCATTATTGGATACCCTGTATATGCCCGGCTGGCGATTAACGCTCGTTGAGCAGACGTTTCAAATAAGCGCCATATTCCGTTTTCTTCAGCCGCTCGGCCTGAGCCGCAACCCCTTCAGCGCTCAGCCAGCCATTGCGATAAGCGATCTCTTCCAGACAGGCCACTTTCATACCCTGGCGCTTCTCAATGGTGTGAATGAACTGCGAAGCCTCAATCAGGCTGTCATGCGTACCGGTGTCCAGCCAGGCAAAACCGCGGCCCAGCAGTTCAACCTGCAGGTCGCCACGCTCCAGATACATCTGGTTGAGGGTGGTGATTTCCAGCTCGCCACGCTCTGACGGTTTGACCGCTTTTGCCATCTCAACAACGTCATTGTCATAGAAGTACAGGCCGGTCACCGCCCAGTCTGATTTTGGCTTCAGCGGCTTCTCTTCGATCGACAGTGCCCTGAAGTTTTCATCAAACTCCACCACACCAAAGCGTTCAGGATCCAGAACCTGGTAGCCAAAGACGGTGGCACCCGACCTTTTGCCGGCCGCGGCGTCCAGCTTTTTACCGAAGCTTTGCCCGAAGTAGATATTGTCGCCCAGCACCAGCGCGCAGGCATCATTGCCGATGAACTCTTCACCGATGATAAAGGCCTGCGCCAGACCGTCCGGAGAAGGCTGAATGGCGTAGCTGAAATTGACACCAAACTGAGAGCCGTCACCCAGCAGACGCTGGAAGGCCGGCATATCTTCCGGCGTAGTAATGATCAGGATGTCCCTGATACCGGCCAGCATCAGCACCGATACCGGGTAATAAATCATCGGTTTATCGTAAATCGGCAGCAGCTGTTTCGACACGCCCTGAGTAATCGGGTACAAGCGGGTGCCGGAACCGCCGGCCAGAACAATACCTTTCATTTGCCAGTTTCCTTAATTAATTATTCAGACCAAGACGCTCGCCGGCATAGGAGCCGTCCAGCACGCGCTGCCACCAGGTCTGATTGTTCAGATACCAGTGCACCGTTTTTTCAATGCCGCTTTCGAACGTTTCTTCCGGCACCCAGCCGAGGTCGCGCTGAATCTTAGCCGCATCAATAGCGTAGCGCAGGTCATGGCCCGGGCGGTCTTTGACAAAGGTAATGAGATCGGCAAAGTGGCTGATATTGCCCGGCTTCTGCTCCACCACTTTATCAAGGATGGCGCAGATGGTTCTGACCACATCGATATTTTTACGCTCGTTATGGCCGCCGATATTGTAGGTTTCGCCGCTATGCCCTTCGGTAGCCACCTTATATAGCGCTCTCGCGTGATCTTCGACGTACAGCCAGTCGCGGACCTGTTCACCGTTGCCATAGACCGGCAGCGGTTTGCCCGCCAGCGCGTTGAGAATGGTCAGCGGGATCAGCTTTTCCGGGAAGTGATACGGACCGTAGTTGTTCGAGCAGTTAGTCACCACCACCGGCAGTCCGTAGGTGCGGTTCCAGGCGCGGACTAAATGATCGCTACCGGCTTTCGAGGCCGAGTACGGGCTGCTCGGTGCGTAAGAGGTTTCTTCCGTGAACAGGTCATCGGTGCCGTGCAGGTCGCCGTAGACTTCATCGGTGGAGATATGGTGGAAGCGGAAGCGTTGTTTCTGCGCTTCGTTCAGCGACTGATAGTAGTGACGCGCCGCCTCAAGCAGCGTAAACGTGCCGATCAGGTTAGTCTGGATAAAGGCTGCAGGACCGTCAATAGAGCGGTCAACGTGGCTTTCAGCCGCCAGGTGCATCACGATATCCGGCTGAAACTCACTGAACTGCCCGGCGATCCCCTGCGCGTCGGTGATATCCGTGCGTGAAAACGAATAGCGTTCATTTTGGGCAACGGATGCCAGAGACTCGAGATTACCCGCGTACGTCAGGCAGTCCACGACGCGAACGTCATCCTGGGTATTTTCAATAATATGACGAACAACGGCGGAACCGATAAAACCCGCGCCACCCGTAACAAGGATTTTCATACTTTATCTCATTTTTCAAATAGTTATATGCCAATCAACATATATCATAAATTTCAGGCACGCTACCGCCATTGGCTATCGCAACCAAAGCGCGTAACGCTGCTGTACTACTTTCACGATTATGGCTTTGGCCAGTCAGTCACAGCATGCTCTTGCTGCTACCTGACGGCTGGCCTTTACGCTGCGTTCTGTCGCCGTAAACAAAACAGGCTGGCAGACCCGCGATAAACAACTAAAAACAGAGATATATCTCGCAAGCCATATCTCTGTTTTCAGGCCCTACGCCGTACAACCGGATAGTAAATGCGTGAGCGCTACTCTCCCCGTTTTGCTGCCGGCTATCTATCGGGACTTTCTCATTTAGCAAGCTCCAGGGTTCACCGACATCACCGGTACGGTCGTTGAAAGCCGGCTGCACGCGCCAGTTAAGCTGCTGTACGCATCACTGAAGCATCAAGGGTAGCCAAACTGACGCAACGTTCCAGAACATTGCCCATATTGTTCCCCCCAGATAAAGAGTATCCATTTCCGGGTTTGTCACACGGCTCACCGGATGTTCCGAGGAAGCGTTACCCTGCGAAAAAACACTCCTGGGACACATAGATTATCCGCGCATTATAACGCTGGTAACTAAGAATAAAAATCAAAAAGCATGGCAAATCAACTCATGTGAAAAGCAAACAATAAGGATACATTATTTACACAATTTAAAATAACAACCATAACCAATTGATATGTAATTAAAAAAATCAAAAAAGGCACAATTGACATAGGAATCACGAGCATTCAGCGGCGGAATGCTCGGAAATCATATAATCAGTAACAATATAGTCAGCAGGGCATGCTCAATCTCATATTGAGTACTTTATCGGCGGAACATCAATTATTAGTATAAGAAACTATAGGTATTATTATGGTGCTAAGCTACATACAAATGATAATGATTTCTATTTGAGAGGATAATACAGTAGATATGCCGCAAAAACGATCGCTGCTCCTCAAGCGCTGCCCCGCTCTGACCGCTTTATGAAGATCCTGTAACGGGAAAGCAGATGACCCCTAAGGCAACCCGGTGTAAAATCGACGATTATATATAGCGGGAAACAACGAACCCGGAGGATGAACATGAAGTTTTTAGTCACTGGAGCCGCAGGATTTATCGGTTTCCACACCTGCAAGCGCCTTCTTGAGGCGGGTCATCAGGTTGTTGGTATCGACAACATGAATGATTATTACGACGTCAATCTTAAGCAGGCGCGTCTGGATTTACTGCAATCCTCCCTTTTCAGTTTCCATAAAGTCGATCTTGCCGATCGCCAGGGCATCGCAGAACTGTTCGCAGAAGAGAAGTTTCATCGCGTGATCCATCTGGCCGCTCAGGCTGGCGTTCGGTACTCGCTGGAAAATCCTCATGCCTATGCTGACTCCAACCTGATCGGCTATCTGAACATTCTGGAAGGTTGCCGACACAATAAGGTCGAACACCTGCTGTACGCATCGTCCAGTTCCGTCTATGGTTTGAACCGTAAAATGCCGTTCTCAACCGACGACTCGGTCGACCATCCGGTTTCACTCTATGCCGCCACCAAGAAAGCCAATGAGCTGATGGCGCATACCTACTCCCACCTTTACGGCATACCGACTACCGGCCTGCGGTTTTTCACCGTGTACGGTCCGTGGGGTCGCCCTGACATGGCGTTGTTCAAATTCACCAAAGCCATGCTGGAAGGTAAGAGTATTGACGTGTACAACTACGGCAAGATGAAGCGTGATTTCACCTACGTTGACGATATTGTGGAAGCCATTGTACGCGTTCAGGATGTTATCCCGCAGGCGAACGCGGAGTGGACCGTCGAGAATGGATCTCCGGCAGACAGCTCGGCTCCATATCGGGTTTACAATATCGGCAACAGCTCCCCGGTTGAACTGATGGATTACATCACCGCCCTGGAAGAAGCGCTGGGAATGATCGCTGAGAAAAACATGATGCCTATCCAACCGGGCGACGTGCTTGAAACCAGTGCGGATACCAAACCGCTGTACGATCTTGTTGGCTTCAAGCCGCAGACCACCGTCAAAGAAGGTGTGCAGAATTTTGTCGACTGGTACAAGGCCTACTACAAGGCATAATCGGGCAATCAGTTTCTCAACCGCAGCAGCATAGCTGCGGTTCTCTCTTCTGGTATCGCTCCTCCCCTTTTGTGCGTAACCTCGTTCACTGGTGCGGAAAGTCCCATATCTTCAACCACAGTATCCTTGCCCTTCTTTCAATTGAAGCGCGCTTACCTCGTTATGGCAGACTAAAATTGTCACTTTCACCAAAGAGCCGGAGCACGAGCACGAGCCAGTTTTCTTTTGAAAGTATAGTTTTTCATTCTCCATAAAAAAAACACAATTAGCGTATAGGAATCTTCCTAGAAAGAAGATATGTTAGTGTGATAAAGATAATTTTTATCGATCTTTTAATTGCAAGCTAATCACTTACTCCCGTAACTTCGCTCTGGTAGATCATATGGAAAACTTATTTTTCTTGGTTGTTGCTGCCATACTACTTGCCGTTTCCATTTACTTTTTAATTTCTTATTTAAAGGATAGAAAAAGAACGAAATTATCGTTCAATAAACGTCAATGGTAGTCGCAGTGTCAGCACATTGGCACCTGAAATAAGATTTAAGAAGAGCAGCCGTGTTTTTTTTCGGTACAGACTCCTTTAATAATTAATCTGCAATTTAGTTAGTAATATACCTGGTTCATCAGGCTACAAAAATAACAAAAGCCTGCATTGCAGGCTTCGTTTTACCTTCCGGCGCTTATCTCCAGCATCTACATCACAGTGACGGTAGCTCTTCACAAGGTAGATTCAACATATCCGACCTGTTCAGACGGTGCAATGGATGGAATGTTAGATTACGGGATACATCACAATTTTAGTGGTGCCAGGTAACAGTAGAGGAAGAGGCTAGAAGGGTTGAGGAGGGATGGTTAAAACAGACCGGCGGCAGGTACCGCCAGTCATGGTCAGCGAAATGCTAGTCGTTGCCGAACAAATCGCGGGTATAAACCTTATCAGCGACGTCAGCAAGTTCTTCTGCCATACGGTTGGACACGATGACATCAGCTTCCTGCTTGAAAGCTTCCAGATCACGAACAACTCGAGAGTTAAAGAACTCCTCTTCCTGCATGACGGGTTCGTAAATAATAACCGGAATACCTTTGGCTTTAATGCGCTTCATGATTCCCTGGATAGAGGACGCACGGAAGTTGTCTGATCCACTCTTCATGATCAGACGATAAACGCCAACCACCTTCGGCTTACGGGCAAGAATAGAATCGGCAATAAAGTCTTTACGGGTACGGTTAGCATCAACGATAGCGCCAATGATGTTGTTCGGTACCGATTCGTAGTTTGCCAGCAGCTGCTTTGTATCTTTTGGTAAGCAATAGCCACCATAGCCAAACGACGGATTGTTATAGTGGTTCCCAATGCGCGGATCCAGGCACACACCTTCAATGATCTGCTTGCTGTTAAGACCCTGGCTCTCAGCATAGCTGTCCAGCTCATTAAAATAGGCAACGCGAAGAGCAAGGTAGGTATTGGCAAACAGTTTAATCGCTTCGGCTTCGGTCGAATCAGTAAACAGCGTTGGGATATCCTGTTTAATCGCCCCTTCTTTTAGAAGATTGGCAAATCGTTCAGCACGTTCGGAACGCTCACCAATAACGATACGAGACGGATGCAGGTTGTCATACAACGCACGGCCTTCGCGCAGGAACTCTGGGGAGAAAATAACGTTATCAATCCCTAGACGCTCTTTAATATCACGGATAAAACCAACGGGAACAGTTGATTTAACAATCATTACCGCCGCAGGGTTAATCTCTGCTACATCACGGATGACGGCTTCAACGGTAGATGTATTAAAATAGTTCGTTTTTGGATCGTAGTCAGTCGGGGTAGCGATAATGACATAGTCAGCATTACGATAAGCGTCCTGCTTGTCAGTTGTCGCACGAAAATTCAACGGCTTTTCGGCCAGATATTCCTGGATCTCTTTGTCGACAATCGGAGAAATCTTCTGGTTAAGCATATCTACTTTGGACTGAACGATATCAAGCGCGACCACTTCGTGGTTTTGCGCAATCAGGATGCCGTTCGATAAACCAACATAACCGGTACCGGAAATAGTAATTTTCATTCGATCACACTTTAATCAGTTAACTGGACAATGGCAATTTGCCACCCTGGAAATCTACACTTGTGGCGGTTTTACTCTCCGACTGACTGTATGTCAAGACAGACCTTTTTGTATGAGAGCAAACTGAATAGCTTAAGGGGGGACGGACAATCACAACAAGAGTGTTTGGATTGAAAGTACTTGATAGAGAAAACCCGGCCATGAAATAACCGGGTTTTAATTAGCTTAACAAGCTGTGATTATTCCATCCACTCGGTATGGAATACACCTTCTTTATCGGTACGCTTATAAGTATGCGCACCAAAATAATCACGTTGAGCCTGAATCAGGTTAGCCGGCAGAACCGCAGAGCGATAGCTGTCGTAGTATGCGATAGCAGCAGAGAAAGTTGGTACCGGAATACCATTCTGCACAGCATATGCAACGACATCACGCAGCGCCTGCTGATACTCATCAGCAATCTGTTTGAAGTACGGTGCCAGTAACAGGTTAGCAATCCCTGCATTCTCTTCGTAAGCATCTGTGATTTTCTGCAGGAACTGGGCACGAATGATGCAGCCAGCACGGAAGATTTTAGCAATCTCGCCGTAGTTCAGGTCCCAGCTGTATTCATTAGATGCAGCACGCAGCTGAGAGAAGCCCTGCGCATAGGAAACAATTTTACCCAGATAAAGAGCACGACGCACTTTCTCGATAAATTCTGCTTTATCACTAGCCGGTTGCGCCTGTGGACCAGTCAACACTTTAGAAGCGGCAACACGCTGATCTTTCAGAGAAGAGATGTAGCGAGCGAATACGGACTCAGTGATTAGGGATAGAGGTTCTCCCAGATCGAGAGAACTCTGGCTAGTCCATTTACCTGTACCTTTGTTGGCCGCTTCATCAAGAATCACGTCAACCAGGTATTTACCTTCTTCATCTTTTTTAGTGAAGATGTCTTTAGTAATATCTATCAGGTAGCTGCTTAACTCACCTTGATTCCACTCAGTGAAGGTTGTAGCCAGCTCTTCATTAGAAAGGGCCAGACCACCTTTCAGCAAAGCGTACGCTTCTGCAATGAGCTGCATGTCGCCGTATTCAATGCCGTTATGAACCATTTTCACATAGTGGCCTGCACCATCAGCACCAATATAGGCAACACAAGGCTCCCCATCTTCCGCTCGGGCGGCGATCTGCTCAAGGATTGGCGCTACCAGCTCATAGGCTTCCTTCTGACCGCCAGGCATAATGGATGGGCCTTTAAGTGCGCCCTCTTCTCCGCCAGAAACACCGGTACCTATGAAGTTAAAACCATCAGCAGACAGTTCACGATTGCGGCGGATGGTGTCCTGGAAGAAGGTGTTACCACCATCAATGATGATGTCTCCTTTATCCAGATACGGTTTGAGAGAATCGATCGCACTATCAGTGCCGGCACCCGCTTTGACCATTAACAGGATGCGGCGCGGAGTTTCGAGGGATTCAACAAACTCTTTGACTGTATAATGCGGGACCAGTTTCTTGCCAGGGTTCTCGGCAATCACTTCCTCAGTCTTTTCACGGGAGCGGTTGAAAACAGAGACGGTATAACCACGACTTTCGATGTTGAGCGCAAGATTGCGCCCCATCACTGCCATACCGACAACCCCGATCTGTTGCTTGGACATTACATACTCCTGTCTGGTGTGGTCACTGCGACACGCTCGCAGCTTAAATGTGATGATTATGTTAGCTCAAAGCAGGTGAGGCGCATAGCCTAAAAATTAAGGCCACACTAGAATGTCAAATACCATGTATATATTTTGATTCCCGTTCGCGAAAACTACAACTAATCATTCAGCAATGGGATAATTACTAAAGCGCACAGAATGACACACCAACTAAATTGCCCATGTCAAAATAGATAGTAAGGTTTTGTATAACAACACGAAATTGATTTATAACTTTGCAACCACATCACCAATGGCCATGCGCCAGTTAGAAGGTAAAACACCTAATTTTTGAATTTTTGTTGTATCAAGAATTGAAAAGAGAGGTCTTTTAGCCGCTGTAGGATAGCAATCCGTCGTGATCGCATTAACATCTGGAATTTTGCTCAATTTACCAGCATATTTGGCTGAATCGAAAATTTCCTTTGCAAATTCGAACCATGAAACGCCCCTATCTCCGCAGTAATGATAAACACCACCGGTAGCCTGAGCATTGATTAGTTCAATGATTGCATTGGCAATATCACCAGCATATGTTGGGCAACCACGCTGATCACCAACAATCCCTATGCTTTCACGCTCAAGCCCCAGACGTAACATAGTCCTTACAAAGTTATTACCATACTCGCTAAATACCCATGCAGTCCGTATAATGATAGATTGTGGTAGCTCTTCAATTACAGCCTTCTCTCCATCAAGTTTTGTTTTTCCATATACACCAAGAGGATTAGTACGATCCCTTTCCGTGTAAGGAACAGTAGCATTACCATCAAAGACATAGTCAGTAGAAACGTGAATAAATCGAGAGTTATATTTTTTTGCAGCAAATGCAAGATGGTGTGGACCACGATGATTCACAAGATCAGCAGATTCAATATCCGTTTCAGCTTTATCAACGGCAGTGTAGGCAGCAGCATTAACAATAATATCAGGTTGATAGCTTCCTACGGCAGCTAAAACAGCATCACAATCAGTAATATCAAGCTCATGAGTATTTGTCGGCCAGATCTCCCATTCTTTCGGAAGACGATCCTGAAAACAATGACCAAGTTGCCCATTAGCACCAGTCAATAAAACTCTCATGGGAAAAGTTCCTTCAGTGTTTTTCCTTTTTTATCTTTGTCAGATAATAAAGGGTTATCTATTGGCCATTCGATACCAATTTCCGGATCATTCCAGATAAGGCAACTTTCATATAAAGGATTATAATAATCCGTACATTTATACTCAAAATCAGCAACATCCGATAATACGACAAAACCATGAGCAAGTCCCGGTGGCACCCAAAATTGTGTTTTATTCTCTTCTGAAAGAATAACACCTTCCCACTGACCAAATGTTTGTGATTCAGGACGGATATCAACAGCAACGTCAAATACAGTACCACGGACTACTCGTACCAGTTTACCTTGCGGATTTTGATTCTGAAAATGCAAACCACGTAAAACACCTTGAGAAGAGCGAGAGTGATTATCCTGAACAAATTCAAGATCAATATGTAGTAATTCTTGATAACGTTTTCTTTCAAAAGTTTCTAGGAAAAAACCTCGATCGTCACCAAAAACTTTAGGTTGAATAATCTTAACGTCAGGAATACGTGTTTCAACAATATGCATATTAACTTTCCTCAGCTAGCATTTGCAAATATTTTCCATATTGTGTCTTTGATAACACTTTCGCTTGTGCAAGCACATCTTCTTTAGATAGCCATCCTTTGCGATAAGCTATTTCCTCAAGGCAAGCAACTTTAAATCCCTGGCGTTGCTCAATTGTATGAATAAATTGCGATGCCTCAAGCAGACTTTCGTGTGTACCTGTATCTAACCAAGCAAAACCGCGTCCAAGTTTCTCGACATGTAAATTACCCTGCTCTAAATACATTTCGTTAAGAGTCGTAATTTCAAGTTCACCACGCTCCGACGGTTTTACTTTCTTGGCCATTTCCACAACATTATTGTCATAAAAATATAAACCAGTAACTGCCCAGTTTGATTTAGGTTTTGTAGGTTTCTCCTCAAGCGAAACAGCGCGGTTCTCATCATCAAACGCTACGACCCCAAAACGTTCAGGATCCATAACTTGATAACCAAAAACAGTAGCTCCGTCAGTACGCATTACAACATTTTCCAGCTTACGGCCAAAGCTTTCACCAAAGTAAATATTATCTCCCAGAACTAAAGCGCAAGAATCGCCAGCAATAAATTCCTCTCCGATCAGAAAAGCTTGAGCTAAACCATCAGGACTTGGTTGTATTGCATAACTAAAAGTAATTCCAAACTGACTACCATCCCCAAGTAGTCGTTTGAAGGCTGGCATATCATCGGGAGTTGAAATTATAAGAATATCTCTGATGCCAGCTAACATAAGAACTGAAATAGGATAATAAACCATAGGTTTATCATAGATTGGCATTAACTGTTTAGATGTTCCTTGGGTTAGTGGATATAAACGAGTGCCGGACCCTCCAGCTAAAACAATACCTTTCATTTCGGATTTTCCTATCTATAATTACTGAGAAATGCCCAAACGTTCGCCTGCATAGGACCCATCTTTGACACGACTCCACCAGTCAACGTTTGATAAATACCACTGCACCGTTTTTCGGATACCACTTTCGAACGTTTCTTGTGGTTTCCAACCCAATTCAGTTTCAATTTTACTGGCATCAATAGCATAACGCATATCATGGCCAGGACGGTCAACAACATATGTAATCAAATCGGAATATTTTGCTACGCCATCAGGTTTAGTTGGAACCAATTCCTCAAGTAAGTTACAGATAGTGGTAACAACATCAATATTTTTACGTTCATTATGTCCCCCGATATTGTAAGTTTCTCCAACTTGGCCGTTAGTTACAACGGTGTAAAGCGCACGAGCATGATCATCCACATACAACCAATCACGAATTTGTCCACCATTACCATAAACAGGCAAAGGTTTGCCATCTAGTGCATTCAAAATAATTAGTGGGATCAATTTTTCTGGGAAATGATAAGGCCCGTAGTTGTTTGAGCAATTAGTGATCATGGTCGGCATACCATAAGTACGTAACCATGCCCTAACTAAATGATCACTGGATGCCTTAGACGCAGAGTAAGGACTACTTGGCGCATAAGGAGTTGTCTCTGTAAATAAATCATTGCTTCCATGAAGGTCACCGAAGACCTCATCTGTCGAGATATGATGAAAACGAAAGTCTTTTTTTGCAACACTATCAAGATTATTCCAATACTCTCTCGTAGACTCCAATAAAGTATAGGTCCCAAGAATATTAGTCTCAATAAAAGCAGATGGGCCATCGATTGAACGATCGACGTGACTCTCTGCAGCAAGGTGCATCACGGCATTTGGTTTATACTCACTAAAAACACGATCTAATGATATGCGATCACAAATATTTATATTTTCGAAGTGAAAACGTGAATTGTTAGATATAGTATGAAGTGATTCTAAATTACCAGCATAAGTCAAAGCATCTACAATAATAACTTCATTATCAGTTTCATTAATAATATATCTTGCTACTGCAGACCCAATAAACCCAGCACCACCGGTGATCAAAATTTTCATTACATCCTCTTTTTATAAAATAATATAATTATAAATCATTAATATGCGGATTTGTTAATAAAACCCTTGAAAATGGTTAAGAATATAATTTTAACATCTAGCCAGATACTCCAACCTCTAATATAAAGCAAGTCATACTCAATTCTTTTCTCCATTTTTTCAAGAGTATCTGTTTCTCCACGCCAACCATTTATTTGAGCAAGACCTGTAATACCAGGCTTCACTTTATGCCGTAACATATAACCTTGAATTAGTTTCCTATATTGCTCATTATGTGCAACAGCATGAGGTCGCGGACCTACAACAGACATCTGGCCAAATAAAACATTAAAAAATTGAGGGAGTTCATCTAAAGAGGTACTTCGAAGAAATTTACCAACTGTTGTAACACGGAAGTCATTCTTTGTTGCTTGTATAACTTTATCATCATTTTCCATGACTTTCATAGAACGAAACTTCCATACCTTTATCGGCTTACCATCCATACCATATCGTATTTGACGGAAAATAACCGGCCCAGGTGATGATATTTTAACTGCACATGCGATGCAAAATAGCACTGGGGAGATTAACAAAATAATTATTAAAGAAAAGATTATATCCTCGAGCCTTTTAAAAACCATGTTAATTCCGTTCAATGGAGTATCAAAAAGCGGAACAACAGGTACACCATTAATTTCTTCTGTACGGGACTGAAGAATGTTGAATGTGAAAAGGTCTGGGATGAAAAGAACGGAACATGTCGTATCGGTTAGTTTACGAACAAGCTCTTTCATCGTATTTTCGTTACTCATACTCATAGCTATATATATACGATCTAGCTTTCCTTCCCTTGCATCCTGTACTAACATATCAAAGTTACCGATATAATCAATACCATCCTTAGATTCAAAAAATTCATCATCATAAATACCTTTTACGATAAATCCAAGCCAAGGTTCATCGGTAAAACTTTTTATTAAGTTAACACCAGCGGGCATAGATCCAGCCAAAGCAATGCGCCGTGTGTTATATCCTAACTTGCGTAAAACCCCTGATAAAAAACGAATCAATGACCGACAAGATACAAAACCTAAGGCAACAATCAAATACCATTGGAAAAAGATATCAATCCCGATCTCAAAGGTCTCTTGAAAAGAGGTTACTCCCATAGTTAATATAAGGCTCAAAGTCCAGTTTTGCAAAATCAATATTATTTCTGCTGAAAATTTCACTCCTCGCCAAGAGCGATAGAAATCTGTAATTCCGCCAATCATTTGAAAAATGACCAATACCAATAGAGCAATCATTAAAGCTTGATAATTGAACTGCATTTTGTGAAATAAACAAACCAGATATAAAGATAAAAAAATAATTATTATATCTGAAAAGCGTTGTAAAACCGAAATTAGTGAAGCATTCGCATTTGAGCGCGAACGATAATGTAATATCGCCATATTTTACTCTTTCAGACCTAAAATGGAATATATTTATATGCTGTACCGTAACCACATGCTTAGAAATTACAAGGTGTTAACTACAGAGATTGACTTGACAGTACAATTAAATTTAATGGAGATAAATTTATAAGAGAAGTCACATGTATTTCTTTGACCGCGGATGATAACCTTTACTATATGTTTTAAATGCTAACAAAGCATTATTAAAATCCAATTTCAATAATTTTTTTGCAATGACGAACAATATATCAAAAGGAGTCTTTCCATAAAACTTCGTTGTTAACGCTTGATCTATCGTTATTTCACACTTACGCCAATTCTCTTTGACTTTTTTGGTCTTCGCTAAAGAGTGTGACAATGAGGATACGACTGCAATATTGATAGTTGCCCCCTCCTTTTGAATTCGTTTAATTCTTCTAAATAAACTGAAGTCAACACCATAAAAAGCATATCTTTCATCGAATAATTTTAGATTATTATTTTTGAAACACTCAATTAATGAATTAAATATTGTAAGTCCTGAGCCAATTGAAAAAACGGTTTTCTCAGAAGACAAGACGCCTTTTGTGTCAGTTGGTTGATTGTTAATTAATGGATAGTGCACGACATCATCACTTACTGAGCGAATAACTGGTAACATTAGATCAACAGGATGGAGGTTTTTAGCTTTCTCAATTTCTACAAAATAATCGACTGGAATATTTGTATCGTCATCAAAAAGGCAATAATAGCTGTAACCACTATATTCATCTATTGCATAATTATACAACACGCTTAAGGGTCTGTTGCTTAAATCTTCTTGAACAAAAACTTTCCCATTAAATTTATTTTTTAGACCAATATAAGTTTCATCGTCTGTTTCTAGGACTCTTGGCCCATTATTGAATATCAAGAGATGAGCATCGACCTCGAGTGCATCTAATAATGAATTTAGTGTCTGAGAATTGTTGATTTTTTTATTATAAATTACTGCAATAATTAAAGCATTCATGTACTAACCTGCCATGTTTCTCAATAGACATTTTACAATGTCCCCAGCACGGGGGGTTATAAAATTGCAGATATTTTATTTAGACTTTCGAATATTCTTTTTTTAGATTCTTCTACGGTATTGAGTAGTTCAGAACGTCTACTACTATGATCATACTTTAAAGTTGACGCAATATCAGTAACCGCGATCGATTCATTATATGGATAAATACTCCATGTTTTCAAAAAAGAAACTAATTTTTTAATATCATGATTAATGCAGTAATGAGGAACTCCGAAGGACATTGCAGTAATCACCCCATGCAAACTAGTACCATAGAATGCTTCGGAGCTAGCGATCATATACATAATTTCCCATACAGAAAGATCATCATATATTGCAAGCCCAGATAACGAAGCATCTTTAACCTTCTGAAGAAAAACAACATCGTCATGTCCACTCGCATACCCAATAGGTAATAGAACTGGCTGAACATCACTAGTAGAGGCTATCAAATCTAGTTCTCGAGCCATTTCCTGATATGTAAATTGTACCTTGTAAGGACAAGCTTGAACCGTAATGATTTTTTTGGACTTGACTAAATTTTTAATTTCTAATCGCACATGATTTTCTAAGAAATCAAAATCAATTAACGATGAAACCATTAAGACAGAATCAGGGACTAATTCGGTAGGAACCATTGACGAAACAGCATTGTATGTTCTTTCATCCCTAGATGAAATATATGCTGCATTAGTTATATTTTCTTTTTGTGATGGATAAGGAATACCACCAACTGTATTATATATGACTTTGACTTTATTTTTGAAAGAATTGATTTGAGGTATATATGGATAATCCCATATGGCGCCATAATTCTGTTTTGCGATATTCTTTATAAGCTGTGGAAATAGTTTATTTCCGGCGCGGATAAGCTTTGCATGTAATGGATTTTTTTGTACATGAGTGAATAATCCGACAACATCGGCGCTAAGTACTTCACCTCCAACAACAATTAAAACAGATCCATCCTCTGCATTTAAAAATTCTGTGATTGGCAAAGTTTTTTTACATTCATACTTTGTTAAATCTGATGATTTGATAGATGCAAAAGAGATATTATAGTTTTTAACCGCATTGGCATGAAAACGTACTAAATACATTTCCATTAATATGGGCATTAAATTGTCGCCATAGTTATATCTATCAAACGCACCATACAATATTATTTCTTTTACCTTGTGTTTTGCGATCATACTAAACCTTTATTCAACAATGATTTTCTCAAGCGAAAAATAGCACCAGGGATCCATAATGCTTTGGATTTTTGATAAAATGAAATTCGTGTTTTCCTATTAGATACATCAAAAAGATAAGCTGCACAAAAATATGCAATTAAGGTCGCGTATGCGGATCCTACAATCCCATATATAGGTATTAATATATAATTCAAAGCAGCACCAACTAATAAGCCTAAAAGATTTCTAGTTAGAGCGAACATTTGCAACTTTTCATTTATATACCATCGTCCACTTGCCGAACTTAGAAAATAAAATATACTAACCCATGCGTATATTTTAATAACATCAATAGAAGAAGAATATTTCTCACCGAAGAAAAAAATAATTATATAACTAGAAACAAATGTTATGAATATTGCTAATAAGAGTCCGATTATCACAAGAGCATCATATAATAATTGCATTTTGGCATTATATACCTCTTCACCTTTCTCTTTTGATTTAATAATCTTCGGGAAAAAGGAAGAAACTATAGCAATTGGAAAAAAATACCATACCTCTATCATTTTAACAGCAACAGAATATACACCAACAGCTGTATTATCGATTAAATTCCCGATCATGATTTGATCCATTCGCATATAAAGCATCAATGCTAAACCAGAAAAAATCAAAGGCCAACTTTGTGAAAGTAGTTGTTTACATTCTTTCGAGTCAACTTTCCATTTTATTTTAGAAGTTTTCTTATAATAAATATAAAACAAGATAATTGCAACGAATAATGCTTCGATAGAAACCGTAAGAGATATTAATAAATATGAACCTTTTAATAAAATAACTGTAATCTTAAGAGCGCAACTTATAAAGAATGCTATATTCTGTGCTATTACCGTATGCTTTGACGTTACATTTGATTCAAACCAATACTTTATAATATCACTAGATCTAAATAATACAGAAGGTAACATTATTACAACAACAAGTAGAACATCATATTCATGTGGTCGCAGTAGCAAGGTAAAAATAACTACTAAAAAGCAGGCTAGAATACTGCCAGAAATTTGTAAAAGGAAAGAACTTCCCATAATAACATCTGAATTATCAGGTTTGCTTACCAATTCTCTAACAGTAACACCATTCATCCCAAGTGATGCCACTGCAGTGAAAATAGCAATTATAGCAATGGCATAATTATATAATCCAAACTCATTCGGCCCCATATAACGAGCTAGCCAAACGCTAATTAAGAACCCGAACCCCAAGCGTATAATGCTATCACCTGATAGCCAAATCATATTCAGCAAGGGTTTGCTTCTAGTTATCGACATACATTTCTTTCCTAGTTAACCGACAAGACCAATATAGTATTCTTTATCGGGACTTTAATTATTAAATGAATATTATTTAGTTATATTATTTGTGTTTTTGAATATATCTGGTTTAACAGAAAAGTTGAATGAGCTGCCCGTAACACCTGTAAGATCACTATCAGAGACAATTAGCTTCATAGCCGAACTTTCTCCTTGACATACAATTCCATACTTAGGGGATACCTTACCACTCTTATCATCATCGCGGCCTATAACTGTTTTTATACTCCTTATCAAGGCTGACGTTCTCTCACCTGTTAACAATACATGTCCAGACTTTTCATCATTACTAATTTTTGCAGAGTTACGTCTAAATACTGAAGAGTCAATAACAACCTGAGAGCTATTCAAATATATACCATATTGTCCTGCGCGATCACTAATGCAAGAAGAAATAATATTGTTTACTGAGTTTATAAATTTAAAATTACTTCCATCATTCCATTCAACTTTTACATTTAAGAAAGTATTGTCATTTGCGCCTTTATTTAATAATATACCATCTGCCATATTCCCATTAATACTTCCACCAAATACTTTTGAGTCGACAATATTGTATACTCCAACTTTATTAGCAGAAATAACACAGTTATTTACATCTACCTTAATATACTTATTTTTATTCCCGATTGCGATTCTGAAACCGTAGAAACCACAATATAAAAAACGCAAATTAGAAAGTTTGCCTACTTCTGTGTTAGCAAACGTGACCCCATCGCTATCAAGTTTCTCATTCCCATATAGAGCTAAACCGAAAAGCGTCACATTATTATTATATTTAAATATGCATGTCCCCCCTTCAGCCATAATAATAGATGAACCACACCCTATCAACTTAGAAGATTGACTTCCCATATATGGTAATTTGGAATTCCCTATTAACCAAACGCCATCAGGTAATTCCACATCTTTGAAGCGGTATGCTCCTTTTACTGCAGGTAGATATAAAAAAGATGTATTTTGCAGCGCTTTTTTTAACGCTGCAGAATGGTCTCGATGTGGATTGTCACTATTTGCATCTTCTAATTCTTCTGGAGACATGTAATCATGTAAACTTGTCATTTTCCCAGCAATATTGCTTGGAAATAGCTGAGCTGATGTAACTGAATCAAGATCACCTTCTGTAGCTGAAAAAACTTTATTAGGTAAAACAAGCTGGGTACTAAGTAAAGATACAAACTTTAAAAAATTTCTTTTTGTAATATCCAGCATGACAATTTCCTATTAATTAGTCTTTGAAGTGATATACTTTCATACATTATGACTGCATTTGCATTATTTGTTAAATTTACCTCTGACATAATCATAGTAGAATAGCGCTATGGACAATGGATAGTAAATGAAATATCGTTTAAACAATTTTGGTTCATCATATATCCTGTAAAGCCATCTTAGATTATATTTATCAATAAGCTTTGGATAATAAACAGTTCCTTTACTCGCAGTTTGATGAATAAAACCACCACAAGTATAACCAACTCCTTCCCAACCTTTATCCTTTATATCTGTCAAAAAATAATCTTGCAAAGGAGTTCCCATTCCAACAATAATAATATCAGGATTTATTCCAGATAGTTTCTCCAAATAATCAGTGCGTTCTTCCTTTGAATTAAAAAATCCATTCCTGGATTCAATTATATCCAATTTTGGGAAATTATTTTTTATTTCCAAAATGGCTTTTTGCAGATATTTATCCTCACTACCTATGATTGCGACGGTGTTAAGATTCCGTTCAGCATGCCCGAAAACTTCTGGTGCAAGTGAAGTCATATCAAAACTAATCCTTTTAGTTTTGATACCAATAAGCCCTACCATTTTTTGGAACAAGATACCATCACAATAAATTTTATCGAAACTTTGATAGCTGTTTGCTATTTTTCGATATACATAATAGGAATAACAATTTAGAAATGTATTAATACCTTTGTTATTTTCTATATGAAATTCAGTTTGTGGTATTTTTTTGGATAATTCTTTAACCGGATTTGAATTTAGCTGCATTAATTTTAGCCTTTTTATACATCATATAAAGTGTTCGCTGCAGATTGCTAGGTATAATAATTACTATTGAATAAATTATAATTTGTTTAATATGAAGTGTTTTAATATTTAATTTAAGGAAGTTTTTGATGCTGAGTTTTTTTAAACCACTTCTTGCAGATTTCAACACAATGAATTTAAAATAAAATTTCTGATACGCTTTTTCAGTGATTCGATACCTGTTCTCTTCAAGCCAATTCAGAGAATACTGAAATGACTCTCCCTTTTCATTTGGTCTTTCTTTAGAATTCCAGAATATTTTAGTACCAATAAAATCAGCATATTCTACCATCATTTTCTTATCATCAAACGTTAAGCATAGATCATAGTCTTGGTGTCGAATATATTTTTCATTGAAACCACTATCTTCAAAGAAACTTCTTTTAATAGTTAGTGTTGATGTCTGCATATATTCATCACTAACAAATAAATACTCAGATATTTTTTCATCTGGTTTTTTGGGCCTATGTGGTACTACATCTTCAATCTTTTCATCAAAATAGACTATAGCTTTATTATAATAAACATCAGCCTTACTACCTATTTTATCTACTAGTAACTGAAGTTTGTTATTTGTAAATGCATCATCAGAGTCAAGTAAGCATACCCATTCAGTTTGAGCTAACCTGGCGCCTTGATTACGTGTTGCTGCAGCATTACTTTTAAAGGAGTTTTTTACTAAAAAAATTTTATCATCGCTAAAAATTTTCAATGCATTTTCAATATCTTCAATGTTTTCACTTTTATCGTCCACAATTATTATTTGATGAACTAATGAATCATAATTTTCTTGTTCTCTAATGCTATCAATAGCTCTTATTAACTCATTAATTCTTTTATAATTCGGTATTACTATAGTAAATGGTTCCTTGACATTTTCTTTAAGTTGTTCCATTTGTTACCCTATAATTTTTTTCAGCACCGATAAAGAAAACTAATGCTAATGATACATAAACATTATTTAATGACGAAACTGACATTGCGGTAGCCATTAAGATAGCGATAATACAAAATTTATTTTTTAGGGAGAATTTATTCAAAAATAAATTTAAAACTATTAAGAGTACGACAAATCCAAAAATACCATGATCATATATAACGCGAAGTAAAAATGAATGTAATATTACGGAATAGCATTTCCCATCACCAGCATAACTGAAAAGAAGGTGATAATATGATAAATTTCCACATGATATGGCAGATAATGGAGTCAATGCCGTAGAGCCTGTAAAAAACTTCCACCAAGGCCACTCAGATGTTGATGAAAGAAACTCCAAAAAAAATCTATATCTATCGATCTGTTCGTAGGAACTACCACCAGAATCTTCTAACCGCGCCTGAAATATCATATAAACCCCTAGTACCGCTAGTGGCACCAAAGTCATCATTACTATTTTTTTAATATCTAATCGACGGTCAAACGAAAATAGAATAGCTATCATCATTGCAATCAATGAGGAGCGAGAGCCAGAAATTATACAAACCACAAGCATAAGTAGAGTGTTTATTATATTTGCATCTTTTTTTATTATATTTACATAGTAATAAAGCAGTATCAGTAATATCAGTTCGAAGTTATTCTCTATAAGTACTGTTGGTCTATCAATTTTCAATGCGAATTTATCAAAACTATATTTAACGATAAAAACAAATAAAAGAAACTTAAAAAGCCTTTCCACGACCTTTTCTGAGAAAATCGCTTTCTTATAAAAAACGCCAAGTAGTATGAAGTAATAGTAAGATTTATATGCCTGAATAAAATCCAACAAATTGGCATGCGTTATCAGTGTTACTGTAACGAAAGAATAAAAGAGATAAATTAAAAAAGCATTTGAAATAAACATTGCACTTTTGTTTATTCCAGTTGTAATTAAAGCCAGCGCGGAGGACAGCAAGAAAATAACTTCAAGCAATCCTGTTTCAGAAATTGGTAACAATTTTGCTGTATATGTTGCACCTAAAACACTCAGAATCACAATACTCCATATTGTGAAGCTCTCGCATTTATTTGTAGTTCCAAAACCATTGACCAACATGAAATCATCTCATTTTTAGTAAAGGTAATGCCAGCCATTTCTGGCTGACATTTCGAACCTACATTTACTTATTTTTATCAGTGTAGTCATATGTATAATTAGTATATCCATACGCGTAATAGTTAGTTGCGCGTTTAACTACAGCATTAAGAATTACACCTTTGACACTAACATTATTCATTTCGAAACGTTTTATTGCTGCCACAACCTCAGGTAAAGTATTTACCTCATGTCTGATAACCATTAATGTCGTACCTGCACATCTGGATATTATTGTTGGATCCGTTACAGCAAGAACTGGTGGCGTATCTACAATCACGAGATCATAATTTTTAGAAGCCCATTCAATTAGTTCTTCGAGATTTCCACGCATCAACAATTCTGCTGGGTTAGGCGGATTTGTTCCCCTGCTGATAAAATCAAATTGACCAGAATCTACTCTTTTAACAACACGCTTTATATCTGCAGAACCGGATAAATATTCAGATAAGCCAATATCATTTGGTAAACCGAATATCTTATGAGCGTATCCTTTGCGCAAATCGGCATCTATAAAAATGACCTTTCGATCTCCTTGAGCCATAACAGCAGCAAGGTTACTACTTACGAATGTTTTACCAGCATTCGGACTCGCACCAGAGATCATTAATACATTATTTACAGCATCTAGCATAGCAAAATGGAGGCTCGTTCTAAGGCTCCTTATTGCTTCGATCGCTAAATCAGCCGGATTTTCAACCGCCAATAAACCATAAGCTTTATGATGATGCGCTTTATTAATACCTAGTTTCCCAGCATTGTCGCTATTTTTATATAACCAATCAGAAATTGGGACACTTGCATAGACATTAATGCCATTTTCTTCTAATTGGGCAGGTGAATCAATGCCCTTTCTTAGTAAGATACGGAGAAGAATAATCCACCCAGATACAAAGAAGCCTGCAATTATTCCAATTGCGATAATCGCAATTTTTTGAGGTTTAACTGCTGTTGGTTCAGTCACTGCAGGGTCAATAATCCGTACGTTACCGATTGCACTTGATTTTGCGATACTAAGCTCTTGTTGTCTATTTAACAATTGCATATATACGGCTTGACCAGATTCTACATCGCGACTTAATCGCAAAATCTCCTGTTGTGTTTCGGGCATTGAAGCTACACGTTTATTTAGCCGAGCTCTCTCTTGATTTAGTGTTTCTCTTTTTTCAACTAATGCTTTATATGTCGGATGTTCTTTCGTATAAAGCTGTGATATTTCTGCTTCACGGAAAACTAACTCATTTAACTGATTGTCAACGTTGACAACTTGATCCAAGACTGATTTTGCTTCTAAAGATAAGTCTACAGAATCTTTCTTTTGCCTATAAGCATTTAGTATATTTTCAGCTTTATCTAGATCATTGCGAACTTTTGGTAATTGCTTACCCAAAAATTCAAGACTTTTGGCATCTTGTGCCGCTTGTCTATCAATATTCTGCTCCAGATAATTTTTACTAATGCTGTCCAAAATCCTTTTAATTAAAATTGGATCCTCACCAGTAAGTGTGAGGCTAAGCATCCCTGTATCTCTGCCTTGATCCTCAACTTTAAATGAGTTCTGGATATTATTGATTGCGTCCAATTTACTCAAATATGTGATTTCAAATACACTTCCAGGTAAAGCATCAATACTGTTAACCTTAATAGATAAATTTCCATTATCTATTAACTCTCCAACATTTCCTTTTATTTCTTCAGCATCATTTGTAATCACGAATGATTTGTTATCAATAACTTCCAATTCAATTTTAGGATGATTCTTATTCAAAGAAATCAGATTGAAATTGCTTACTGAAATACGTCCATCAGATCCTCCTGAGATTCTACTCAGACCTTTCCCAAATAATGGGAAATGCTTTTCCTCAATTTGTGCCTGCAGATTCAGATCATCAACTGTTTTCCCTAGAATCATACGAGATAAAAGCAGTGATATTTCTGGGTCTGACTTAGGCTGGGTTGTTGGCAATGCTTGGGTCAAGCTATCAAGGATAGCATTTCCTTGCTTTTGCTCAACCTGCACTAATGCGTTAGCCTGGTATACTGGTGTTGCAAAAAGCACGTATACCAACGAAATCGTCGCAAAGATTGCCACGACACTGATAATTAATTTACGATGATCTATAACTTCACCAACTAGTCTACCGATATCAATTTCAGTTTTCTGTTGGGTTGTATTTTTTATCGGCGTTTCAGAAGGCATGCACGAAATTCCTAAAGAGTTAACTGTTCAGTTTTTGTACCCAAAGTTTGCAACTCTGCTCAATTAGCTGATATACAAACTCGAATGCTTCTTTGCTTTGTCTGTAAGGATCGGGAATTTCTTTTTGATCAATCCAATGACCTAAAAGCAATGTTTTCCCACGAACCTCTGGTGCAATCCTGTTCAATTGTTCTATATGAGACTTATCCATGACTAATATCAGGTCATACTCTCTCGCCATTTTCGAACTAAATTGCTGCCCTTTATGCCCGCTTAATGACAACCCGTGCTCTTCTGCAATTGCAATGGCTGAGGAATCGGCAGAATGATTGACTAGTGCACCGACACCGGCTGAATCGACCTTCTTTCCAACCAACTGCTTGCGCAGCAGTCGCTCCGCTATTGGAGACCGGCACACATTTCCAGTACATACAACAAGGATAGAGTTGAACATATTATGGCCACGTTTTGATGTAACGGGTGGTTTCAGTTATATCATGGACACCAGTAATTGTCGGTACTAACTGGGTCATTACTCGGTTCCAACGTACGAGTGGGGCTGTTGTGACATAGACAATATCATAAGGTTGTAGCGCAAATTCAGTCCCTAATACCATAGCAGAGGCATCTTGAGCATTGAGCTGGTAGATATTCGCAATCTTGCCTTGTTTATCCCCTTTTAATTGGCGGATAACAAATACACCTGTTGCATCACTCATTGCCTGAGATATCCCTTCCGCATTCCCTATAGCTTCAGCAAGAGTCATACCACTACGGTCCATTTTCATAGTGCTCTGTTTACCAACCTCACCCATCACAAATATCTTCAGATCATCATTGCGTGGTACAAACAAAATATCACCTGGATATAGCAAATGGTTTTGGGTTAAATCCCCTTTTTGCATCAATGCATATAATGAAATTTTTGTGTCTTTACCATTATGAGTGAGAACAACATTGCGCCAGTCAGCATCAGGTGCAAGACCACCTGCGCTATTAACTGCATCCATAACTGTCAAAGGTATATTTGTAATTGCCTGTTGGCCAGATTTTGTTACTTCACCTGTCACATAAACTTTTTGCGAACGAAATGCAGCAATACTGACATCAACCTGAGGACTTTCAATGTACGTAGTCAAGCGACTAGCAATTATTTGCCTTACTTCAGCCAAAGTTTTACCTACAACCTGGACTTTGCCTATATAAGGATAGAAGATTGTCCCATCAGAATTAACCCAGTTGCCGGTATCGCTTGCGCTGCGATACTGTCCTGCGGGCGTAGTCAACTCTGGGTGATCCCAAACGGTTACCATCAGTACATCGCCGACGCCAATTCGATACTCATAGCTTCTCAGCAGGTTATCTAACTGTGGGTTGGAACGCGCCATTACCGTTTCTGGCCGTAGTTGGTCGATTAGGCCCGGCGTCATAGGATAAACGTTAACTAACTTATCCAGATCGTAATCGCTATCCGGTAGTTCAACCACATTTTTGCGCAGGCTATTTAATCCCTGGCCAGGAAGGATAGTACAACCCGCTAAAAACCCAATTGCCAATGCTAATGCCGAAAATCTAACAATTTTTTTCTTCATAATGTCACATCATCAGTAAACCAAAATTTGTTAATACCTGAACCGCTTTCAATTCGTCAGTTTATTTCATACCGACTTTAGGAAGAAAACATCTCTTTCCCTTTAAAATTCGCAGCATTCAGCCTATAAACTAAACGGGATTTCGATCCCTGCACTTGCACCTACATCATCGCTGTCACTATGTTCAGCGTCGGTATACCAGAGTGAAGTATTCAGGCGCACCGTCTTATATACATCCCCACTCCATCCTAACTGTACACCTTTCAATGTATCTGAGTGTGGAAACGCCTTATTAATCGATTGATTCTCGGGATTAACCTTCGCGAAGACTAAGCGCGTACTCCAGCGCTGGTTATCTTCTGTAACCAGTTCTACTTTTCCGGCAAACAACTGTCCATCACCGCCCATTGCATCACCCAGCGGATAGCCCTGCTGATAGTAGCCGTCTCTATAAATATGGTGGGTATAAACATAATTTGTACGGCTCATATTAGAGCGGGTATCGTGCGCTTCTACGTACCAGTTAACAGCATCTTTACCCCAACCATGATGCCCTTCAACACCACCGAGGAAGGTGTTTGCTGAAGGTAAAAAGCCAGCCTCATCTTCACCGATCATCTGTCCGTAGAAACTTACCGGCCAACCTAACGTTGGTTCAAGCTTGAACTTGAAATCAAAGCCTGCCAGCTGATTCCCCGGCTCATTCGCCGTGCCTGTATTATCCTGCCCGGTGAAGCCATCCCAGAAGCTGCTGAAAGACTGCGGCCGCCCTTCCCCACCCCACTGCATAATGCGTGACGCACCCAGTTCAAGCGACTGGAACGGCGTGAAGGTCAACCGGCCACCGATGATCTTGGTGTGCGGTACTGCGGTATATTGATTCATCTGGCTGGCAGAGATCTGATACTGCCACGGGCCAATCCAGCGCAGCCACCAGGTTTCCGGTGCGGCCTGCTCGGCACGCTGCATTAAAAAGCCGGTCATCGGCCTGGCGGCGTCGCCGCGGATCAGGCTGCCTTCATAACCAGGGCCCCACCACTGCTGGACCTGGCCAAACGACAGCCACTGGTTCCAGAACTTCACGGCGCCATAGGCACCATTCGCATTAAAGCGAGAGCCGTTGCTGATACGCTCTCCGCCTTCAACATTTCCCTGGAGATGAACGTCCCACCATTCGCCGCTATTATTGAAGGCCAACGAGAGCGAGTTATCCGCGGGCTGGCTTTGGCCAAAGCCCTGCGGCGTTCCGGGCTGATCTGTCGAGGTATAGCCGCTGACACGGAAATCAGCTTTCAGGGAAGAGAGGCGTTCGTTAATGCGCGCCAGGACAACCTGCTCTGACGAATAGGAGGGCTTTGCCTTCTTCAATGCGCGGGTAATCTCTTCCTGACTCAGAGGCCATGTTGAAAGGCTAAGCTGGATAACGCCCCGGTCGGATAGCCACGACAGGTCGTTACGCAGCTCGTTATCATTCGTCACCAGACCAGCGGCAAAAACCGGCGAGCTCACCGAGGTAAGCAGCCCGAGAGCAAGTGCGATACGCGCAATTTTCATCATTATACAAGATCCATTTTTTTAGCCCCACCGGCAAACAGACATAGTTGCGGGGAATGTAGGTATTGAGAGCGTACTCTGACGCCAGCCTTCAGTATGTTTGTGTCACATCTATACTGCAGCAACGGTCACCGGGGAGCGATAGAGTGAATCATCGGTGAAACGTCGCCGCCTCAGCGGTTGATAATCGTTCATATCGCATATAATGCAAGCAAAAAACGCGCGTAGCGTTATCAAGAACTATTCTTTGCTGGGTTTTGCCTTGGCTGGCACGTTGCTGCAGATCGCACCGGCTATTCTCTGAAAGCGACTCAGTATATACGGGCCGTTACGTTATTCACCTGCCGAGACAGGTTTTAGGAATTTCGAACGCCTGAAGAAGGCCTTGCTGAAAGGATTCGAGTACTTTCGGAAACGCTACCGCCCTTGGCTTAACAGCTACCAATGCACTGTACTTCCTTTTTAAGCCAAATGACCGACTTCATGTCTGTCGAATAACTAATCACTTACTATAATTTTAGCGGCATCAAGTTTACGAGATTCTGCCGTCAAATGGGAGAGCAAATGAAAATTATTCACTCATTAAAACCCATCTACCTTGATGCTAAATCTAAACACACGCTTAGCATTAAGCTTATTCAGTAGCATCCTAAAATTTAGTCCCTTAACATTCGCCGTAGACGATAAAACAACGCAACTCATTGTTTTAAAACGCTTTACCTAACTGTTGGCGCGAATGAATTCATTCACTATCCGCTCCGGTCAACTACAAAATCTAATAGATCTAGTTTGATGATTATACTTGACAAACTTAATTTAAAATCAGACGTTAATCTTATCGCTCTATTTAGGAATCATCTCACAAGCATTATAAAAATCATGGATATTGCACAGGATGTAGTAGCAGTTATTTATTTCACGAAGATGAATCCGCTTAAGCCCGCTAAATCAATCTGCAGCTATCCTGACGCTATCGCTGTGTCCGGGATATTTAGCGATGCCCGTAAGCTCAACGCCTGTCTTCGGTGCGATCAATAAAAGTACTTATGCAGATCCGCGCGGGTAAAGGGCTTTTCCAGCGGGCCAATCTTCACCGCAATCTCACCCAGTAAGGACTGGGTGGGCGCCTTTACGCCAGTGTTAAGCAGCAGGACGGGGATCATCATTACGCTGAACACCCCGCTCCAAGAAAGCTGTACATTCTCCGCCCGCGATGTCCGCGATTGCAGCAGGAGGAACAATGCGCTGCCGCTCGCACCAAGCAGCAGGCCTGCGACCACTTCCGAGGTGGAGTGGGCGTGAATCATTAATCTGGAGTACCCCACCAGCGCCGCAAGGGTATAGCCCACTACGACGGCGGCGCGACGCACTCCTGTTGTAGCGCGAGAGAAAAGAAGCCATAAGAATATCGGCCAAAATGCGGCTGACAGAGCGGTATGTCCGCTAAAACCGGTAAAGTCGAGTTCCCGAATTCCGATGCCCCAGCCCATAAAGGCCAGTTTAGATGCGCTAACGATTGCGCCAGTGATACCGAACAAGAGTGCCCAGTGACAGGCCACCTGCCGGGATGGAGCCCGCAGGAACAACACAATCAACAGTACCGCCGCGCTAGGTAACAGCACGGTGCTATCGCCAAAAAAGGAGACAAATTGCCAGCTCATTTACTTTTCATCCTTTGACGATATCTCCTGTTCATAGCGTTTTTCCACGATGTTTATGTGGGCATGCATACCCATAAACTTCACATTTTTATGCATGCATAACCGTTGTTTAATGCGTAAGTATGATCTCAGTCAAGTTTTATTTTTTTATGTTCGCCGTGACTACGCATCTGTTTTAAGAATAATCCTACTAAGTAGTTCTTCATTAAGATTAAATTCTGCTCGTCTGACCATTACGCAGTCTTGCCGTTATCCGCGCACAATCTGTTCCACAGGGCTTATTTCGCATAAATTCAGTGAAATGCTTATCTAAAACCGCTAACACATTGATTATTTATGTTTTTTAGATAAATATTTCTTTCAGGCTAAAGACTATCTAACCGGCTACAGAAGCATCGAGGGATTTACCTTCTTAATTTTGCTTCCGTAGCCCGCTATTTTTACGCTGCCGCCTTCACGCTGTTAGGCCAGCAGCTTCTTAATGCTCTCGCGGAATTTGTTACCTTCTTTATGGTTACGCAGTCCGTAATTAACGAATGCCTGCATATAGCCCATCTTCTTACCGCAATCGTAGCTCTCGCCGGTCATCAGCATAGCGTCGACGGACTGCTTTTTCGCCAGCTCTGCGATGGCATCCGTTAACTGAATACGGCCCCATGCGCCCGGCTCAGCGCGTTCCAGTTCACTCCACACATCGGCGGAAAGAACGTAACGGCCTACGGCCATCAGGTCGGAGTCGAGGGTCTGCGGTTCATCCGGCTTCTCGATAAACTCGACAATACGGCCGATTTGCCCTTCTGTCTCCAGCGGCTCACGGGTCTGAATTACCGAATACTCGGCCAGATCGCCGGGCATTCTCTTCGCCAGAACCTGGCTGCGCCCCGTTTCATTAAAGCGGGCAACCATCGCCGCAAGGTTATAGCGCAGCGGATCGGCGCTGGCATCGTCTAATACGATATCCGGCAGCACGACAACAAACGGGTTATCGCCAACGATCGGGCGGGCGCAAAGAATAGAGTGGCCTAAACCAAGCTGCTGTCCCTGACGTACGTTCATTATGGTGACGCCCGGCGGACAAATAGCCTGCACTTCAGCCAGCAGCTGGCGCTTCACGCGCTGTTCAAGCAGCGCTTCCAGCTCGTAGGAGGTATCAAAATGGTTTTCAACAGCATTCTTGGATGAATGGGTAACCAGCACAATTTCCTTGATGCCGGCGGCAACAATTTCGTCAACGATGTACTGAACCATAGGTTTATCGACGATCGGCAGCATCTCTTTGGGGATCGCCTTAGTTGCCGGTAACATATGCATACCTAACCCTGCTACCGGAATAACCGCTTTCAAACTCGCCATTCTCATATCCATCCGTAAGTTATAGATCTTTCTATGCCTGTCAGACCGCATGTATCAACGGCATTTATTGCTGATAATACAGGTTTGCGACCGGCCCGACTTCCCGTCAAATTCTGAATTTACGCGTTTAACCAGAGAATACACTTAAAGTACGATGGCCGACAGGCCGATTTAAGAAAATTCTTATGCCATTTATTTCGTTGGATCGCAATGCGCGCTCATCGTGATGCACCCTACTTATCCTTCCATCGCCACTCATAAGATTAAGCTATATATCAGTAAACGCAAAATAACACCAAACACTTGATATAAAACAATATTTTATAACCAAGGTGCGCAGAAACCGCTCGCTGAATAGCGCTCAGCGCTGCGTTAAAATGAGCGTGAAGTTGAGATATTTTGAAATATTCACCCTATACCTGACCAGACAATACGCCTCTAAGCACCATATAAATCTACTCACATCCTCATATATAAACGGATATATCACAATCCACTCTAATAGGTAGTAGGAAAAACTATTCATCTCCCTAATGTAGAAAAATAGCTGCCTGCACCTCGTACCGCGACACCAGCAATCGCGCTGACGATAGCCGGCAGTGAGCCGCGATATAACGCCGCTGGCGCTCAGAGCCACAATAAGCCCTCTCCCGGCGGCACCCCTGATTTCAATCGCTTATAAATCGATTAATTCGCATAAATATAAGTCATAACGTTTATATTTCACCCGCTGGAATATTCATCACGATTACTTTTATTTGTCTCCAACCTCAGCGACGGCGGGGCCTGAAGGACCGTATACGACATAATTCGAGTTGCAATTTAGCAGTCGCTTATCCATGATCGACGTATGGCACGCTTATGTTGTAAAGGTTTTAACGAATGATGGAATGGATTGCCGACCCCTCAATCTGGGCCGGTCTGGTAACGCTTGTCGTTATTGAACTGGTGCTCGGGATTGATAACCTGGTGTTTATCGCGATTCTTGCCGAAAAACTTCCCCCCGCTCAGCGCGACCGCGCCCGCGTCATTGGCCTGCTGTTGGCCATGCTGATGCGCCTGCTGCTGCTGGCATCGATATCCTGGCTAGTCACCCTGACAAAGCCGCTGCTGACCTATCATGACCTGAGCTTCAGCGCGCGCGACCTGATCATGCTGTTTGGCGGGCTATTTTTACTGTTTAAAGCCACGGTTGAGCTTAACGAACGCCTCGAAGGCAAGGACAGCGATAATCCCGTTCAACGCAAAGGCGCGCGGTTCTGGGGCGTGGTGACGCAGATTGTGGTGCTGGACGCCATTTTCTCGCTCGACTCGGTGATTACCGCGGTCGGCATGGTCGATCATCTGGCGGTAATGATGGCGGCGGTGGTTATCGCCATAAGCCTGATGCTGCTTGCCAGCAAAGCGTTGACCCGCTTCGTTAATAGCCACCCGACTATCGTTATCCTGTGTCTCAGCTTCCTGTTAATGATCGGCTTTAGCCTCATCGCCGAAGGATTTGGCTTCCCAATCCCGAAAGGTTATCTGTACGCGGCGATCGGTTTCTCGGTGATCATTGAGTCGCTCAACCAGCTGGCACTGTTCAATCGCCGTCGTTTCCTCTCGGCCAATCTGACGCTGCGCCAGCGCACCACGGAAGCGGTGATGAGCCTGCTGAGCGGACATAAGGAAAACGCCGAGCTGAATACCGACAGCGCGGCGCTCATTGTCAATCAGCAGGACGGCCCGCTGTTCAACCCCCAGGAGCGGCGGATGATTGAGCGGGTGCTTAACCTCAACCAGCGCACCGTCAGCAGCATTATGACCTCACGCCATGATATCGAGCATATCGATATGAGCGCGCCGGAAGCCGAAATCCGCGCGCTACTGGAGAAAAACCAGCATACCCGGCTGGTGGTCACCGGCGGGGAAGATGACGAAGACCTGCTCGGCGTGGTGCACGTTATCGACCTGCTGCAGCAGTCCCTGCGCAACGAGCCGCTCAACCTGCGCGTTCTGCTGCGCCAGCCGCTGGTGTTCCCCGAAACGCTGCCGCTGCTTCCCGCCCTCGAGCAGTTTCGTCATGCCCGCACCCACTTTGCCTTCGTGGTCGATGAATTCGGCTCCGTTGAGGGGCTGGTGACGCTGAGCGACGTGATGGAAACGATTGCCGGTAATCTGCCGAATGAGGCGGAAGAGATTGACGCCCGCCACGATATTACCCGGGCCCCTGACGGCAGTTGGACGGTCAACGGCCATATGCCGCTCGAAGATTTAGTCCAGTACGTTCCCCTGCCGATCGATGATAAGCGCGAATATCACACCATCGCCGGCCTGCTGATGGAATATCTCCAGCATGTGCCTGAAGCAGGGGAAGAGGTTAAGATTGGCGATTATATTCTGCGCACCCTGCAGGTTGAAAGCCACCGGGTGCAGAAGGTACAGATAATCCCACCGCCGGTGCATGACGATGAGCTGAATTACGAAGTGTAGGATGGTGGCACTCCCCGGTCGCGCTGCGCTTACCGGGGCTACGAAGCGTATGCGATCGCGTAGCCCGGATAAGGCGCTTGCGCCGCTATCCGGGAAAGCCCCTGGTGATAACCGTTAAACCCGCGTTCAGCATCTGGTCCGCGTCCCCCGGTCGCGCTGCGCTTACCGGGGCTACGAAGCGTATGCGATCGCGTAGCCCGGATAAGGCACTTGCGCCGCTATCCGGGAAAGCCCCTGGTGATAATCGTTAAACCCGCGTTCAGCATATGGCCTGCTTCTGCTTCCCCCGGCCGCACTGCGTATACCGGCATTTTGCGAGCCATTTGCCAATCCTTTCTACTGTTCATGGCCTACGCGCTTATCCCAATTTATTCTCCCGCTGCAGAGACCACATCTCACATAAGGAGCCTTCTTTGGTCGCCTATCGCCGCAACTATATTCATGGTGCAACCTGGTTTTTTACCGTCAATTTACGCAACAGGAAAAGCGCGCTCCTGACTCAGCAGGTCGCAGCCTTACGTCACGCGATTATGACCGTTAAACGGCAAAAGCCTTTTTATATCGACGCCTGGGTTGTACTTCCGGAGCACCTGCATTGCATCTGGACCTTGCCGGACAACGACTGTGATTTTTCGGGGCGCTGGCGGGACATAAAGGGAGGATTTTCCAGAACATTAAGTCAGAATAACGTCTGGCAGCCTCGTTTCTGGGAACATACGATTCGCAATCAGCAGGATTATCGCCGTCACGTCGATTACATCTACATGAATCCGTTCAAACATGGCTGGGTAAAACAGATACAGGACTGGCCATTTTCAACCTTTCACCGGGATGTCCGACGCGGGCTATATCCTGCTAACTGGAGCGGAGAGGTGGATGATTTCACCTGTGGCGAACGTTGACGACCGTCCCCCGGTCGCGCTGCGCTTACCGGGGCTACGGGGCGAGTACGATCGCGTAGCCCGGATAAGGCGGTTACGCCGCTATCCGGGAGTCCAGCAGCAGGTCAAAGCGCTCAAAGCTTATCGAGCAGCTTCTTCACGTCTTTGCCATCCTGGCTATTCTTATTGCGTTCAACCCAATCGTTCAGGCGCTGCTTCGCCTCATCCTGCAGCTGCTTACGCAGAATCTGGTCAACCTGCAGGCTGTAGCTCAGCGCCTGCCATTTACCGTAGATTCGCAGCGGAATCGCCGTCTGCTTGAGTCGTTCGATCAGCTTGCCCTCGCCTTTCCAGCCGCCAAGCACGCGGACGTTAAAGCGCATGTCGCAATCTTCTTTCAGCAGATTCAGGCTGCCCTGTCCGGTAAGCGCCATCAGCTCAGACTGCCCCTGCAGGCTCTTCAGCGTGACCTCGCCTTTATCCAGCAGCAGGTCGCTGCTCATGGAGTCGAGGCGGGTGGCGTTATCGTAGTTCTCCTGCGCCTGCACGTTGGTGCTGCGCTCAACCGCCTGCTGTACCAGCTGCTGGAAGTTGAGCCCTTCGGTGCGGGTATCGCTCATTTGCAGATGCGCCTGCCCCTGCCAGCTGCGGCGGAAGTCGTCGGCATCAATACGCTGACCGGAAAAATCGCCGGCCAGCGAGAGCTTACCGGTGAGGTTCAACGAGTAGTTAAAGGCATTAAGGATGGTGGCAATCTCGACGTTATCGAGTTTTGGCTGGAAAGAAGCCTCAGCGGTATCCTTGCGCGCATCCAGCGTGCCTGGCAGAGAGATAAGCCCGCCGTCGAGCTCGCCCTGCAGCTGATTAATCGTCAGCAGCCCCTGCTGGTTAGTGATATCGCTCTTAACCTGGGTAAAGTTCATTCCCCGCCACTGCAGGCGATCGGCGGTCAACGCCATATGCGCGCTGAAGCCGCGCAGGCTATCGTAATCCTGCTGAATGTCGCTATCGGCAATCACCGGACGCATCTGCCGCGGCTGGCTTTGCCCCTGCTGGCTTGCCGCGCTATCGCCGGCGGTCTCGGTGTGCGTCAGCAGGCTGTCGAGGTTGAGCGTACTGGCGTGGAGATTAAGCTTCCAGTCGGCCTGCTCGCCCAGCACCACGCTGGCACTGCCGGAAATCGTGCTGCCATTAGCCGTCAGATTCAGCTTATCAAAGCCGATCTTTTTCTGATCCTCAAGCCAGCTGGCCTGCAGGCTGCCCTGACCGCTGATGCCGTTAGCCGGCAGCTCGGCGCCGCGCAGCTGCCAGTTAAGCTGGGTAATTTCGGCCTGCAGGGAGTGCGGATAATCGCCGCCCTGCACCTCGGCGGAGAAGGAGAGCGCCAGGTCGCGCTGATCGCGATTGACCCGCCCGGAGAAATCGAGCGTCGCGTGATGATTTTGATCCTGATCCATCTGCAGACGGATATCGCGCACCGTCACCTGCTCGCCGCTTTCGTGCTGGAAGAACAGCACGCTGTCGACAACCTGCAGCTTCCGCACGTCATAGGACCAGCCGCTGTCTTCCGACACCTGCGGCAGCGTGTTGTCGTGCGGAACCACCGGCGCATTCAGATCGCGCACCGCTTCCGTTTTTGGCGTCAGCTGGATAACCGCGCCTTTAAGCATCACCTGCTTAACCTGCAGCTGGTGGGAAATCAGCGGCAGCAGCGCCACGTCGAGGCGCATATTGTCGGCGCGAACCACCGGCTCGGCCGCGCCGGGCGCCGTCAGCGTCATGCGCCCGGACAGGATGCTCAGCTGCGGCCAGACGTGCCAGCGCAGCGGGCCATCGAGTTTGAGCTGATAACCGCTACGCTCCGCCACCTTGTGCACCATATAGGCGCGAAAATCATTGGGATTGACCAGCAATACCAATGCGGTAAGCCCGGCGACAACTACCGCCAGTAAGATCATCAGCGTCGTCAGAATTCGTCTCATGGCACCCTCAGCAAGCCGCTTACGTTATCAATCCTTGTCGATTCGACTCGCCACCGCGCCCTGCTGGTCGCGATATTTGGCGTCTTCACGGCGGTTATAGGGACGGGCCGCCGGGCCGGACAGCGGTTCAAAACTCAGTGCGCCGATCGGCATCCCAGGACGCAGCGCCAGCGGCAGCTTGCCGGAGTTAAAGAACTCAAGCACGATGCAGCCCGACCAGCCCGGATCGATGCGGTGGGCGGTCACGTGAACCATCAGCCCCAGGCGCGCCAGCGACGAACGTCCGTCCAGCCAGCCCACCAGATCCGCAGGCAGGGTCACCGACTCAAAGGTAACCGCCAGCGCCAGCTCGCCCGGATGGAGATAGAACGCTTCGCCTTCCGGCAGCACGATCTCTTCGCTCATCACGCGCTCCAGCGCCGCGCTCACTTCCGCCTTCGGCCCGCTCAGGTCGATAAACGGCGCCGTGTGGCCGCGAAAGGTGCGGAACTTATTGCCCAGGCGGACATCGACGGTCGCACCATTAATGCGCTCAACGGGTGGACGCGGGCTGATGGATAGCCGGCCCTCATCCAACCAGGCTTCTATATCTCGGTCGCACAGACGCATGAGCTTTCTCCTTTAAGGCATCGCGCCCTCACACCTTCCGGGGATAAGGGCAATATGGGTTCTCTTTGCACGTTACACAATTCGTTAGTGTTATTCAAAGAACTGGCTGATCTTGGCCTTCAGAATGTCAATCGCAATGCGGTTCTTACCGCCGCGAGGCACGATGATGTCGGCATACTGCTTGGAAGGGTCAATAAACTGCAGGAACATCGGACGGACGGTTTTCTGATACTGCGCCATCACCGAATCCATCGAGCGCCCGCGTTCGTTAACGTCGCGCTTAATACGACGCATCAGGCAGATATCCAGCGGCGTATCGACGAAAATGGAAAAGTTTAATTCATTGCGTAAACGCACGTCGGTCAGGAGTAAAATCCCCTCAAGGATAATCACTTTCTTCGGCTCAATATGAATTGTTTCCGGCATCCGCGTGTGCTCAACGTAGCTGTAAACCGGTAATTCAATCGGCTGGCCGCTTTTCAGCATCTGCAGGTGCTGAAACAGCAGGCTATGGTCCATAGAGCTGGGATGGTCATAGTTGGTTTTAACCCGCTCTTCCATCGACAAATGACCTTGATCTTTGTAATAGCTGTCTTCCGGAATAACGCCGATATGCTCGTCGCCAACCTGCTCGCGTAATTCGCGATAGAGCGTGCTGGCAATAAGACTTTTTCCCGAAGCCGATGCGCCGGCAATACCTATAATGACGCACTGATGAGACGTATCAGTCATAACTTTTTGCGACCTGATTAACCTGGATATATATACACATCATCCTGCAAACTGCCTCGGCGTTAGCTGCGTCGTGCACTTCGGTCGCTGGCTTTAGCCCGCTTCCGGGGGTTCACTTCCCCGCCGCCTTGACGCATCTCGAATGATTTTATGTACAGGAAGGGTGACGTTTTAGCGTCAAACGCGGCAATTATAGGGGCTTCAGCGCGGCGATACCAGCGCTAAGCGCCCCGTTAGGCTATTCCGCGACCGGGCTCCACCCTTCGGTGTACCAGATGTGCAACAGCGCATAGGATCGCCACGGCTGCCAGCGGCTGGCATAGCGAGCAATACGCGCCGGGGTCAGGGTGGGGAAGCGCTGCTTAATCAGATAATCATCGGCGAGGAAAATATCCTTCGCCTGCCAGCCGCGCAGGGCGAAATAGCTCGCGGTCCAGCGGCCAATGCCCGGCAGGGTTTGCAGCTGCTTCATCCCCGCCGCAATATCGTTCGGCGCCGTCAGCGGGAGCTCGCCGCTGATGGCCGCCTGCGCCAGATAAACCAGCGCTTCGGCGCGCCGCAGCGGCATGCCCAGCGCCTTCAGCGCCAGCGGGTCGGCCAGCGCCAGTTTCTGCGGCGATGGGAAAAGAAAATATCCCGGCGCCTGCGTCAGCGGCTCGCCGAAGGCCGCTACCACCTTCGCCGTCAGCCTGGCCGCCATCGCTACGCTAACCAGCTGCCCCAGCACCGCCCGCACCGCCTGCTCGAAGGGATCGAGACAGCCGGGCAGGCGCAGACCCGGCCGTGGCTGCGCCAGCGGACCCAGCGCGAGCATAATCTCCTGCGGGTCGCAGGCGAGGTCAAACATGCGCGCCACGCGGCGCAGGCACTCATCCGCAACCGGCAGCAGTCCCTCGGAGAGCGTCACCTGCAGCCCCTGCGCGGCATCGTCCGGGGCGATCGTTATCAGCCCGCCGTGCCCCGCCAGGGAGAAGCTGCGGGTGTAGCGCCCTTCGCTAAAGGTTTCGATTCCCTGAACCACGCGGGCACCGAGAAAACCGAGTATCCACTCCCCGTCGTAGGGCGGGTGCCAGGGTAATAGCGTCATAGTTTCTCCTGATGAATTGCCTCAATGATAGCCGCTGTGCGGATGCTGCACCTTGCTTTTAAATTCCAGTTGTCGCCGTGGCGGCAATCCGCTAAAGTCGCCCCCCTTCTTCACTGGCATGGGGATTTTCAGGTCATGTTTATTGGTTTTGACTACGGAACCGCCAACTGTTCGGTTGCCGTAATGCGCGATAATACGCCGCAGCTGTTAACGCTGGAAAACGGCAGCAAGCTGCTGCCTTCAATGCTCTCTGCGCCGACCCGCGAAGCGGTCAGCGAGTGGCTCTACCGGCATCATAGCGTCCCGACCAACGGTGATGAAAATCAGGCGCTGCTGCGCCGCGCGATGAACTTTAACCGCGAGGAAGATATCGAGGTTCTCGATAGCAGCGTGCAGTTTGGTCTCGCCTCCCTGCACCAGTACGTCGATGACCCGGAGGAAGTGTACTTCGTCAAATCGCCGAAATCCTTCCTCGGCGCCAGCGGCCTGAAGCCGCAGCAGGTCGCGCTGTTTGAAGATCTGGTCTGCGCCATGATGGTCCATATTAAGCAGCAGGCGCAAACCCAGCTGTCGGAGACCATCGACCAGGCGGTCATTGGTCGCCCCATTAACTTCCAGGGGCTCGGCGGCAATGAGGCTAACGCCCAGGCGCAGGGGATCCTCGAACGCGCGGCGCAGCGTGCCGGGTTCCGCGACGTGGTGTTTCAGTTTGAGCCGGTTGCCGCGGGGCTCGATTTCGAAGCCACGCTCGGCGCGGAAAAGCGCGTGCTGGTTGTCGATATCGGCGGCGGTACGACCGACTGTTCGCTGCTGCTGATGGGCCCGGAATGGCGTCAGAAGGCCGATCGCCAGCAAAGCCTGCTGGGGCACAGCGGCTGTCGCGTCGGCGGAAACGATCTTGATATCGCCCTCGCCTTTAAATGCCTGATGCCGCTGCTCGGCATGGGCGGCGAAACCGAAAAAGGGATTGCCCTGCCGGTTCTGCCGTGGTGGAACGCGGTGGCGATTAACGACGTCCCGGCGCAGACCGATTTCTACAGCAGCGCCAACGGCAGGCTGCTCAACGATTTAGTCCGCGACGCCCGCGACGGCGAGAAGGTTGCGCTGCTGACCAAGGTGTGGCGCCAGCGCCTCGGCTATCGCCTGGTACGCGGTGCCGAGGAGAGCAAAATTGCCCTCTCCGCGCAGGATAGCGTCACCGCCGGGCTGCCGTTTATCAGCGCCGACCTGGCGACGGCCATCAGCCAGCAGGGGCTGGAAGCCGCGCTGAATCAGCCGCTGGCGCGGATCATGGAGCAGGTTCAGCTCGCGCTGGACAGCAGCAGCGAAACGCCGGATGTGATCTATCTGACCGGCGGTAGCGCCCGCTCCCCGCTGATTAAGAAAGCGCTGGCGGCCCATCTGCCGGGTATACCCGTTGCCGGTGGCGATGACTTTGGCTCGGTCACCGCCGGTCTGGCCCGCTGGGCGCAGGTGGTCTTTAGCTAACCCCGCTACGGGCGGCCGTACCTTCGGCCGCCCCGTCGCCCGTCAATGTTGCAGGCGATAAACTCTCCTGCCGCCCGTATCGGCCAACTCGTCGGCAAATAAAACGATATTCTCAGCCCGCACCGGGCGCCTGATATCACAAAATGCTCTCTCCCATCCTCTTTCATTCGTGATATACCCTAAGCCCGCGGCGCTGCTGCAAGGCTTTGGCCCGTTATGACCAACAGAAACGGCGAACTGAAATAAAGCTGGAATATTCTCTGTCGGGTCAGCAAAATGCTTTCGCGTCTGAACCTCTGCATTTTCCCCGGGATCCCGGCGGATTTACGCTGCCGGTTATTCACTGTCGCGCTATTTAAAATACCGTTAATAATGCCGCAAGGGGGCGTGATTGAATCGCGTGTGCGCTATTTTTGCTACGGCTAAGCCGGCAGCCTGGTTCAGGTGCCTTTTTTTAGTCTGCTGCGGCGTTTTGAGCTATTTCCAAACCCTGGCGCCGGCTCATGCTGAGACCTACCAGCTGGGAATTGATATTCCGGTCTTCTGGTTTGCCGACGCCGATGGCCGGATGACGGTGGATACCTTCGCTTCGCTGCCGGAGAGTGACCTGCAGCCGCTGCACAAAATCCCCTCCTTTGGCTACTCGCGCAAGGCCTGGTGGCTTAAGGCCACCCTGCCGGCCTCTTACTTTGCCGGCGAGCCGCGCTGGCTGCAGGTTGGCCCCTCTTTTGTCGACAACCTGACGGTATTCTATCGTCCGGCCGGCAGCGCTGCGCCCTGGATCCGCAAGACCTTCGGCGACCACGCCCCGGCCAGGGAGAGCGATATCGACTATCGCGAAAGCGTACTGATTTTTCCGCCGCCCCCGGGCCCTGCGGGCTACGAGGTGGTGTTCCATCTTCAGAGCACCAGCACCCTGATCCTGCTGGCGACTCTCTCCTCCCCCGAGGAGTTTGTACAGTCGGCCACCATCGATACCGCCTTCTGGAGCTTCTATTTCGGCCTCGCCATTATTGCCAGCGGCATTGCCCTGTGGCTGGCCATCGCGCTGCGCCGTCGCCTGCTGTGGGGGATCTGCCTCTTCTCCCTCAACTACCCGCTGGTTGCGGCACTGCACGGCTATCCGGAGTGGCTATTCGGCCAGGCGGTGCTGCCCGTTCAGGACTACATGATAAGCTGCCTGTCGCTGCTCAGCTACGCCACCGCCCTGTGGCTGCACGCCGAAGTGTTCGACCTGAAGAAGAACATGCCCAGGCTTTATCGCCTGCTGCTGCTGGCGGTGGGGCTGAACGTCGTGCTCCAGCTGAGCATTCCGCTGGGCTTTTACGGCCTGGCGATGCAGATTGAGGCGGGGATATTCTTTATTGCCTCCCCGGTGCTGCTGACCACCTCCTGGATGCTGTGGAGGCGCAAAGCGATCGACTTAAATACGCTGCTCCTTGGCCTGCTGCCGCCGGTCTACGTCGCCTCGGCGGCGCTGGTATTGCTCTCGATACACGGCATCATTCCCTATCATCAAGCGATCTACTCCGCCTGGCAGTACGCGCTGATCGTCCATATCATCACCGTGCTGATCATCGCCGTGCTGCGGGTGCGCGCGGAAAACCGCCGGCTGCTGCAGAAACAGCAGCTGGCGCGGGAGCTGCGCATCGAGCGCGAGGCCAGCTTTAACCAGCGCCAGTTTATGGGGATGGTGGCGCATGAGTTCAGAACGCCGCTGGCGATTATCCAGGCCGCGCTGGAAAACCTGCGCCTGTGCGCCGCAACCCTGGAGCAGGAGCCCCGGCTGGATCGCATGCAGCGGGCGACCACCCGACTCGTGCAGCTCACCGATAACTGCCTGGCCGATGCCCGGCTCTCCTCTGAGGCGTTTTCCGTCGATAAACAGGACGCGGCGCTGCTGCCGGTAATCCAGATGGCGGCGACGGTGGTGGACCTCTCGCTGAAGCACAACCTCAGGATCAGGCTCGAGGGCCAGCTCGTGGCGCCCGATGCCCCCTCGCCGACGCTGTTTATTGATAGCGGGCTGCTGTGCGTTGCGCTGGCCAACCTGTTCGACAATTCGGTGAAGTATGCGCCCTGCGGCGAAATCAGCATCGATATCGCGCAAAAGGAGCGGCACGTCGAGATAAGGATCCGCGACATGGGCCCGGGCATTGCCGGCGAAGCGATCGAGCTGATTTTCGAGCGCTACCGACGCGGCGAAACCCACGGTGCGTCTCCGGCCGGTACCGGCCTCGGGCTGTACGTTGCCAGGCAAATAGTCCAGGCCCACGGCGGCGATTTATGGCTGGCGGCGAACACGCCGACCGGCTGCGAATTTGCGTTAACGCTTCCCCTGACAGAACAGCAGAAGGCCAGGTTATGACATTACGCGTGGCTATCATTGAAGATAGCGCTGATTTACTCGACGAACTGCAGGCTTTTCTCCGCCACCGCGGGTTTGCGGCCTGGGGCGTACGCAGCGCCGAGGCGTTCTGGCGGCAGCTGCACGCCGATCCGGTTGATATTGTATTAATCGATATCGGGCTACCGGGCGAAGATGGCTTCAGCGTGCTGGAGTATCTGCACCAGCTCGGCCAGTTTGGTCTGATCGTGATTACCGCCCGAGGCCACCAGCAGGACAAGCTGCAGGCGTTAAGCCTCGGCGCAGACTTCTACCTGATTAAACCGGTTAACTTTTCCGACCTTGCGGACACCATCCATGCGCTGGGCGCGCGGCTGAAGGAGCAACAGGCGGTGACGCCCGCGCCGCCGGCGCGAGTGGCCGACCCGGCGGTCTCCTCCCCGTGGACGCTGCAGGCCGAGCGGCTGGTGGCACCGTCGGGGCTGATCCTTCCGCTGACGCAGCAGGAGTACCGGCTGATGGAGATCCTGATGCGCAACCGCAATGAAGTGTGCAGCAAGGTCGATCTGCATGCCTGGCTCTTCACCGACGAAGGGGAACCCGAGCTGCACCGCATCGACGTGGTCATCAGCCGGCTGCGGCATAAGGCGCGGCTGCACGGTATCAGCCTGCCTATCCGCGCCATTTTCGGCAAAGGCCTGGCGTTTCTTTCCTGAGTTCGATGGACAGGAGCGCCCCTTCCCGCGCCGTCGTCATTGCCGGTACGTTATTCATTTTTCTGTCGTTGTTATTTTTTCTCACTTTTTGAGAGAAATGAGAGAAATGAGACTGACGCCCCGATTAGGAATTTTCTTACACTGATTTTGCGCCATCAAGCGCGGGCTGCCGGTGTCTCCCCTTTAGCGAACGGTCTGACAGGCACAGTTCGTGATACCGGCCGCCAGGTAAATATAACGATAACGCCGCCCTGCCTGGCTTTGCCAGAGCATTAACCACGGCGCAGCAGGCAGCGTAGAGCAATATTCACCCCTTTTTTTGTGCCATACACCGTTTAGAGCCTGCCCGACAGGCCCTTAAATAAAGGAAATTCATCATGAACATGCAAACGGGGTTCGCCCTGCTGCTGTGCGTATTTTGTCTGTGTATTTCGGTTTACTGCCTGGTGTCCTATCTGAAGGACCGTAAAAAACAAAAGATTCCGTTTACCTACGGACGTAAAAAATAACGTTCAGCGGATTTCGGGCAACACGAAAAATAATGCGTCCAATAATAACCGGCAGCGGTAATAAGCCGATGCGCAGCTTTTTTCTGCAGCACACACAGCAACCATCGCCTACGCCGGAGGTCCGGTCGCGCAATGGCGTCACGTTGACTTATAAAGGAAGTCACGCCATGAAAACGATTAATATTGCGCTTAACACCCGCAGCGCCTTTATCCGCGATGCGTTAGTTTACATGGTGAATGAGCTCACCCGGGATCGCCCCGGCGTCCGGGTGAACTTTTCCTCGCGCAGCGATACCCTGGCGCACGAGGACATCATTTTCGCCGACCTTCTGCCGGGGGAAATTCACCTGTGCAATACGCTGATAAAAAATCGCAAACCCGGCAGTTCGGTCATTATCCTGCATAGCTACGACGCCCTCCCGGAGCCGGCCGGCATCGTCAACTGCCTGAGAGACGTTATCTTTTTCGCCATCAAATCGGCCAGCGTGGCGCAGATGCGGGCAATTATCGAAAAGGTGCTCAAGAGCGCTGAAAATCCGCCGATTAAATTATTCAAGGACCCCGGGTTAATTTGCAACCACTGTCCGCACCAAACGCTATCGCGTTCGCAGGTCGCGGTCGCCCACGGTCTTATTCACGGGTTTGATATCGGTAAAATATCCGCCATCAATAAGGTGAGTATCAAAACGACCACCTACCATAAAAGTAAGATCATGGAAAAATACCGGCTTAATAACAACCATGACTTTTTTCAGTTTATGAATTTACTTAGAGAAAGAGGATAGCCCGCGTCATCGTCGGGGAATATTTGCGGCCCAGAGTTTAAATTTAGGAATTTATGGGGTTGCGCAGGGAGGCAATTCCTAAAAAAAGCGCCGTGCGGAAAAATAGCTTCTCATGCTCGCCAGACAGCGGATAACATCAGCGCATCCCCGGTATAAAGACGCTTCACCGCGTGGTTATACAATAATAACAACGTATCTAGCGGGGAATTATTACTTCGTCACATCGCCCCTTGCGTGCCTGTTAGGGGCATCTTTTTATCTCGCCGCACCCGCGCGCCGGAAGAAATACGCGCTCCACCGGGAGCGCGTATGCCATCGTCAGGCCTGAACGCCCTGAGGCTCCGCTTCCGGCACCTCTTCCTGCAGCTGACCCTCATTTTTTGACAGCATCGCCGTCGCAATACCGTTGCCCAGCACGTTAATAGCGGAGCGCCCCATATCGAGGAAATGGTCGATCCCCATCAGCAGCAAAATCCCGGCGACCGGAATATTGAAGCTGGGGATCGTCGCGGCCAGCACCACCAGCGCCGAACGCGGTACCCCGGCAATCCCCTTCGAAGCCAGCATCAGCGTCAGCATCATCACCGTAATTTCGCTGAAGCTGAGGTGGATGTTATACGCCTGAGCGATAAACAGGGAGGCAAAGGAGCAGTAGACCATCGAACCGACCAGGTTAAAGGAGTAGCCGATGGGCAAAACGAAGGAGACGATATTGCGCGAGCAGCCGAAGCTGACCAGCCGCTCCAGCGTCTTCGGATAGGCCGCTTCCGAGCTGCTGGTGGTAAAGGCGACCAGCACCGGATCTTTCAGCATATTGAGCAGGCGGAAGACCTCTTTTTTCAGCACCATATAGCCCACCGCCACCAGCACCGCGCTGGTGAGCAGTACCGCAACGTAGTAGCCGCCGATAAATGAGGCGTAGTTCAGCAGAATGCCCAGCCCCTGAGAGGCGATGACCGAGGAGATAGCGGCAAAAATCGCCAGCGGAGCCACGTACATCACGTAGCCGGTCACCTTGAGCATAATGTGGGAGACCACGTTCAGCGCGGCCACCAGCGGGGCGTTAAATTTCTCCCCCAGCGATGCCCCGGCGATACCAAAGAACATCGAGAAGACCACGATCTGCAGAATTTCGTTACTGGCCATCGCTTCGGTAATGCTGGTCGGAATGGTATGCGACAGGAACCCTTTCAGACTCATCCCGCTGACCGCCAACCCGGTATCCACGGACTCTTTGGGGATCGCCAGATTCAGGCCGTTGCCGGGATGCCAGAGGGTGACGATCACTAATCCCACCAGAATGGAGAGGACCGAGGAGGTGACAAACCACACCATCGCCTTACCGCCTACGCGACCGATAGTGGCGGTTTCGCCCAGCCGCATTATGCCGACGGTCAGGGTGCTGAAGACCAACGGTGCAATCACCATCTTGATCAGACGTAAAAACATATCGGTGAAGAGCGTGATGTTATCCGACCATGCCACGATGGCGGTCGGGGAGGCGTAGGCGTGAATTGCCGCGCCGGAAAGTATGCCCATCAGCATAAAGATAACGATGAAGAGCGTGAGTTTGTTTGCACTGGCCACTAAAATTACCCCTGATTTATGAACCCGTCGCGTTCAGTGCACATATATTTTTATTATCGAAGTGCACTAAAACATTCGCCGTATAAATTGAATAAAAGCCGCGTCAGTTACAACTCTTTTTTATTTTTTAAACTAAAAGTCGACAGGATGCTTGATGTGCATCAAGTGCTTAATCATGCAACTTCGCTGCATCTTCTTCGCACTTTGCCGCCGGGATGCCGCGAGAAGATGCGCCGACGGAGGGGAAGGTCAGCAGAGGCTGCGTCGATGCGCGCGGCGCAGCGGGTTGAGGAGGGAAAACGGCCGCCCGGCGGCGCCGGGAATGGTCTCTATCCAGACATATCTCAACAGTCTTTTCATAATTCCTCCATTTTTGCGGGGCGTTCCCTCACTAAACTAGTATCATTTCGCGAAACGTTTCAGGATGAGATAGCAAAATAATGAAAGGCAGTCACACACTTCGTTGGGCAACCGCCCTGGCGGTCGTCATCGTTGCCGGCACCGCATACTGGTTTTGGCAGGGTCGTGATACGGCGGGTGAAGCGGCTCCGGCGGCGGCAGGACAAGGTGCGCCCGCTGCGGGCGGCCGTCACGGCCGCTTCGGCGCGCCCCTGGCACCGGTCCAGGCGGCTACGGCCACCAGCGAATCGGTGCCGCGCTATCTCAGCGGCCTCGGCACGGTCACCGCGGCCAATACGGTCACCGTGCGCAGCCGCGTCGACGGCCAGCTGCTGGCGATCCACTTCCAGGAAGGCCAGCAGGTAAAAGCCGGCGATCTGCTGGCGGAAATCGACCCCAGCCAGTTCAAAGTCGCGCTGGCGCAGGCCCAGGGGCAGCTAGCCAAAGATAAGGCGACCCTTGCCAACGCCAGGCGCGACCTCGCCCGCTATCAGCAGCTGGTCAAAAGCAACCTCGTTTCGCGTCAGGAGCTGGATACCCAGCAGTCGCTGGTCAGCGAAACCAACGGCACGATTAAAGCCGACGAAGCGGCGGTGGCCAGCGCCCAGCTGCAGCTCAACTGGAGCCGCATCGTCGCGCCCATCGACGGGCGCGTCGGCTTAAAGCAGGTAGATATCGGCAACCAGATCTCCAGCGGCGATACCACCGGCATTGTGGTATTAACGCAAACCCAGCCGATCGATTTAGTCTTCACGCTGCCGGAAAATGACATCGCGGCGGTGGTTCAGGCGCAGAAGGCGGGTAAAGCCCTGCCGGTTGAGGCCTGGGACCGCACCAACAAGCAGAAAATCGCCAGCGGCGCGCTGCTCAGCCTGGATAACCAGATTGACGCTACCACCGGCACCATCAAGCTGAAAGCCCGCTTCAGCAACCAGGACGATGCGCTGTTCCCCAACCAGTTCGTTAACGCCCGCATGCTGGTGGATACCGAGCACAATGCGGTGGTGATCCCTGCCGCCGCCCTGCAGATGGGCAACGAGGGTCACTTCGTGTGGGTGCTGAACGCCGACAATAAGGTCAGCAAGCATACGGTGACGCCGGGTATTCAGGATAGCCTGAAGGTGGTTATTAGCGCCGGGCTTTCCGCCGGCGATCGCGTGGTCACCGACGGTATCGATCGCCTGACCGAAGGCGCGAAGGTTGAAGTCGTCGAGCCGCACAGCGCATCCGCCGCCGCGCCGGAAAAAGCCACCAGCCGCGAATACGGCAAAAAAGGAGCGCGCTCCTGATGCAAGTTCTACCGCCGAGCAGTACGGGCGGCCCTTCCCGTCTCTTTATCATGCGCCCGGTGGCCACCACGCTGCTGATGGTGGCTATTCTGCTGGCCGGGATTATCGGCTACCGCTTTCTGCCGGTCTCGGCGCTGCCGGAAGTGGATTATCCGACCATTCAGGTAATCACCCTCTACCCTGGCGCCAGCCCTGACGTGGTGACCTCCGCGATCACCGCGCCGCTGGAGCGCCAGTTTGGCCAGATGTCCGGCCTCAAGCAGATGTCGTCGCAAAGCTCGGGCGGCGCCTCGGTGGTGACCCTGCAGTTCCAGCTGACGCTGCCGCTGGACGTCGCCGAGCAGGAGGTGCAGGCGGCGATTAACGCGGCCACCAACCTGCTTCCCTCAGACCTGCCAAATCCGCCGGTCTACAGCAAGGTGAACCCGGCCGATCCGCCGATTATGACCCTCGCGGTCACCTCTTCCGCCATTCCGATGACCCAGGTGGAAGATATGGTGGAAACCCGCGTGGCGCAGAAAATCTCCCAGGTCTCCGGCGTCGGCCTGGTGACCCTCGCCGGCGGCCAGCGTCCGGCGGTGCGCGTGAAGCTCAACGCGCAGGCGATTGCCGCCCTCGGATTGACCAGTGAAACCATCCGCACCGCCATCACCAGCGCCAACGTCAACTCGGCGAAAGGCAGCCTCGACGGCCCGTCGCGGGCGGTGACGCTCTCCGCGAACGACCAGATGCAGTCGGCGGAAGAGTATCGCCGGCTGATCGTCGCTTACCAGAACGGCGCGCCGATTCGCCTCGGCGACGTCGCCACTATCGAGCAGGGTGCGGAAAACAGCTGGCTCGGCGCGTGGGCGAACAACCAGCGGGCGATCGTCATGAACGTTCAGCGCCAGCCGGGAGCGAATATTATCGCCACCGCCGACAGCGTGCGCCAGATGCTGCCGCAGCTGACCGAAAGCCTGCCGAAATCGGTCAAGGTGCAGGTCCTTTCCGATCGCACCAACAACATTCGCGCCTCGGTGAGCGATACGCAGTTTGAGCTGATGCTGGCAATCGCCCTGGTGGTGATGATCATCTACCTGTTCCTGCGCAACGTCCCGGCGACCATTATCCCCGGCGTCGCCGTGCCGCTCTCGCTGGTGGGCACCTTTGCGGTGATGGTGTTTCTCGACTTCTCGATTAACAACCTGACGCTGATGGCCCTGACCATCGCCACCGGCTTCGTGGTCGATGACGCCATCGTGGTTATCGAAAACATCTCGCGCTATATAGAAAAGGGCGAAAAACCGCTGACCGCCGCGCTCAAGGGCGCCGGCGAGATCGGCTTTACCATCATCTCGCTGACCTTCTCGCTGATCGCGGTGCTGATCCCGCTGCTGTTTATGGGCGATATCGTCGGCCGATTATTCCGCGAATTTGCCGTCACCCTGGCGGTGGCGATCCTGATCTCCGCCGTGGTGTCGCTAACCCTGACGCCGATGATGTGCGCGCGGATGCTGAGCCATGAATCGCTGCGCAAGCAAAACCGCTTCTCCCGCGCCAGCGAACGCTTCTTCGATCGAGTAATTGCCGCCTACGGCCGCCTGCTGAGCCGAGTGCTGAACCACCCGTGGCTGACCCTCAGCGTGGCGCTGGGCACCCTGGCGCTGTCGATTATGCTGTGGGTGTTTATCCCGAAAGGCTTCTTCCCGATCCAGGACAACGGCATTATTCAGGGCACGCTGCAGGCCCCGCAGTCGGCCTCTTTTGCCAGCATGGCCCAGCGCCAGCAGCAGGTCTCGGCGCTGATCCTCAAGGACCCGGCCGTGGAGAGCCTGACGTCATTCGTGGGCGTCGACGGCACCAACCCGGCGCTGAACAGCGCCCGGCTGCAGATCAACCTCAAGCCGCTGAGCGAGCGCGACGACCGCGTCCAGACGGTTATCTCTCGCCTGCAGCGCTCGGTGGACGGCATTCCGGGCATCGCGCTCTATTTGCAGCCCACCCAGGATTTGACCATCGATACCACCGTCAGCCGCACGCAGTACCAGTTCACGCTGCAGGCCAACTCGCTGGATGCGCTCAGCAACTGGGTTCCGCAGCTGCTGACCCGCCTGCAGGCGCTGCCGCAGCTCTCCGACGTCAGCAGCGACTGGCAGGATAAGGGCCTGGCGGCCTACATCAACGTCGACCGCGACAGCGCCAGCCGCCTTGGGATCAGCATGGCCGATGTCGACAATGCGCTGTACAACGCCTTTGGCCAGCGCCTGATCTCAACCATCTATACCCAGGCCAACCAGTATCGGGTAGTGCTGGAGCATGACACCCAGGCCACGCCGGGGCTCGCCGCGCTCGACGGCATTCGCCTCACCAGCAGCGATGGCGGCATCGTGCCGCTGAAGTCAATCGCCACCGTTGAGCAGCGCTTTGCCCCGCTGTCGATCAACCACCTCGACCAGTTCCCGGTGACCACCATCTCGTTTAACGTCCCGGACGGCTACTCCCTCGGTGATGCGGTGGAGGCGATTCAGACCGCCGAGAAGGCGCTGGAGTTCCCCACCGATATCCGCACCGAGTTCCAGGGCAGCACTCTTGCCTTCCAGTCGGCGCTGGGGAATACCGTCTGGCTGGTGGTCGCTGCGGTGGTGGCGATGTATATCGTCCTCGGCGTGCTGTATGAGAGCTTTATCCATCCGATCACCATTCTCTCCACCCTGCCGACCGCCGGCGTCGGCGCCCTGCTGGCCCTGTGGCTCGCCGGCAGCGAGCTGGACGTGATCGCCATTATCGGCATCATCCTGCTGATTGGTATCGTCAAGAAAAACGCCATCATGATGATCGACTTTGCCCTCGCCGCCGAGCGCGAACAGGGCATGCCGCCGCGCGAGGCCATTTATCAGGCCTGCCTGCTGCGTTTTCGCCCCATTCTGATGACCACCCTGGCGGCGCTGCTCGGCGCCCTGCCGTTGATGCTGAGCACCGGCGTCGGCGCGGAGCTGCGGCGTCCGCTGGGGATCGGCATGGTCGGTGGCCTGATGCTCAGCCAGGTGCTGACGCTGTTTACCACCCCGGTCATCTATCTGCTGTTCGACCGCCTGTCGCTGTACCTCAAAAGCCGCTTCCCACGGCGTGAGGAGGAGGCGTAAATGAAGTTTTTCGCTCTCTTCATTTACCGCCCGGTGGCGACGATTTTGATTTCGCTGGCCATCACCCTGTGCGGCATTCTCGGCTTCCGCCTGCTGCCGGTCGCCCCGCTGCCGCAGGTGGATTTCCCGGTAATCATGATCAGCGCCTCGCTGCCCGGCGCCTCGCCGGAAACCATGGCCTCGTCGGTGGCGACGCCGCTGGAGCGCTCCCTCGGGCGCATTGCCGGGGTCAATGAGATGACCTCCTCCAGCTCGCTGGGCAGCACGCGCATTATTATGGAGTTCAACTTCGACCGCGATATCAACGGCGCTGCCCGCGACGTGCAGGCGGCGATCAACGCCGCGCAAAGCCTGCTGCCCAGCGGCATGCCGAGCCGTCCAACCTATCGCAAGGCCAATCCGTCAGATTCGCCGATCATGATCCTGACGCTCACCTCGGATACCTACTCCCAGGGCGAGCTGTACGATTTTGCCTCCACCCAGCTGGCGCAAACGATCGCCCAGATTGACGGCGTCGGCGACGTTGACGTCGGCGGCAGCTCCCTGCCCGCGGTGCGCGTAGACCTCAATCCGCAGGCCCTGTTTAACCAGGGCGTGTCGCTGGACGCCGTGCGCGCGGCGATTGATAACGCCAACGTGCGCAGGCCGCAGGGGGCGCTGGAGGACGGCAGCCATCGCTGGCAGATCCACACCAACGATGAGCTGAAAACCGCCGCGGAGTATCAGCCCGTCATCGTGCACTACAGCAACGGCGCGGCGGTGCGTCTCGGTGACGTTGCCAACATCAGCGATTCGGTACAGGACGTGCGCAACGCCGGGATGACCAATGCCAAACCGGCAATTCTGCTGATGATCCGCAAGCTGCCAGAAGCCAATATCATCCAGACGGTGGACAGCATTCGCGCGCGCCTGCCGGATCTACAAAAAACCATCCCGGCGGCGATCGATCTGCAAATCGCCCAGGACCGCTCCCCGACGATCCGCGCCTCGCTGGAGGAGGTCGAACAGACGCTGGTGATTTCGGTGGCGCTGGTGATCCTCGTGGTGTTCCTGTTCCTGCGTTCCGGCAGAGCCACGCTGATCCCGGCGGTGGCGGTACCGGTGTCGCTGATCGGCACCTTTGCCGCCATGTACCTCTGCGATTTTAGCCTCAACAACCTGTCGCTGATGGCGCTGACCATCGCCACCGGCTTCGTGGTGGATGACGCCATCGTGGTGCTGGAGAATATCTCCCGCCACCTTGAGGCGGGGATGAAGCCGCTGCAGGCGGCGCTGCAGGGAAGCCGGGAGGTGGGCTTTACGGTGCTGTCGATGAGCCTGTCGCTGGTGGCGGTCTTTTTACCGCTGCTGCTGATGGGCGGCCTGCCGGGGCGCCTGCTGCGCGAGTTCGCGGTCACCCTGTCGGTGGCGATTGGTATATCGCTGGCGGTGTCATTAACCCTGACGCCGATGATGTGCGGCTGGCTGCTGAAGAGCGGCAAGCCGCATGAGCCTACGCGCAACCGCGGCTTTGGCCGCCTGCTGGTGGCCGTCCAGGGCGGCTACGGCAAATCGCTGAAGTGGGTGCTGAGGCACAGCCGAATGACCGGCCTCGTCCTGCTGGGCACGATTGCCCTTAGCATCTGGCTCTATATCTCGATTCCGAAAACCTTCTTCCCGGAGCAGGATACCGGCGTGCTGATGGGCGGCATTCAGGCGGACCAGAGCATCTCCTTCCAGGCGATGCGCGGCAAGCTGCAGGACTTTATGAAAATCATTCGGGAAGACCCGGCGGTGGATAACGTTACCGGGTTCACCGGCGGCTCGCGGGTCAACAGCGGGATGATGTTTATCACCCTTAAATCCCGCGACCAGCGCCACGAAACGGCGCAGCAGATCATTGACCGGCTGCGGAAAAAGCTGGCGAAGGAGCCGGGGGCGAACCTGTTCCTGATGGCGGTGCAGGATATCCGCGTCGGCGGACGCCAGTCCAACGCCAGCTACCAGTACACCCTGCTGTCGGACGACCTGGCGGCGCTGCGCGAGTGGGAGCCCAAAATTCGCAAAGCGCTGGCGGCGCTGCCCGAGCTGGCTGACGTCAACTCTGACCAGCAGGACAACGGCGCGGAGATGAACCTGCTCTACGATCGCGATACCATGTCGCGCCTCGGCATCAGCGTGCAGGACGCCAACAGCCTGCTCAACAACGCCTTCGGCCAGCGGCAGATCTCCACCATCTACCAGCCCCTCAACCAGTACAAGGTGGTGATGGAGGTTGACCCGGTCTATACCCAGGACGTCAGCGCGCTGGATAAGATGTTTGTTATTAACAGCGAAGGCAAACCGATCCCGCTCTCCTACTTCGCCAAATGGCAGCCGGCTAACGCCCCGCTGTCGGTGAACCATCAGGGACTGTCGGCGGCTTCCACCGTCTCCTTTAACCTGCCGACCGGTAAATCCCTGTCGGAGGCCAGCGAGGCCATCAACCGCGCCATGACCCAGCTCGGGGTGCCCTCCAGCGTGCGCGGCTCGTTTGCCGGAACCGCGCAGGTTTTCCAGCAGACCATGAATTCGCAGATCGTGTTAATTCTGGCGGCGATTGCAACGGTCTATATCGTGCTGGGGATCCTCTACGAAAGCTACGTGCATCCGCTGACGATCCTCTCCACCCTCCCCTCGGCGGGAGTCGGGGCGCTGCTGGCGCTGGAGCTGTTCGGCGCGCCGTTCAGCCTCATCGCGCTGATCGGAATTATGCTATTAATTGGAATAGTGAAGAAAAACGCCATCATGATGGTCGACTTCGCGCTGGAGGCGCAGCGTAACGGCAACCTGCCGCCGGAAGAGGCCATTTTCCAGGCCTGCCTGCTGCGTTTTCGCCCGATTATGATGACCACCCTCGCGGCGCTGTTCGGCGCGCTGCCGCTGGTGCTATCCGGCGGCGACGGCTCGGAGCTGCGCCAGCCGCTGGGGATTACCATCGTCGGCGGCCTGGTGGTGAGCCAGCTGCTGACGCTGTACACCACGCCAGTGGTGTATCTGTTCTTCGATCGTCTGCGGCTGCGTTTTTCTCGAAAAGCCCGGCAACCGGTAAGCGAATAACATGACCGATCTCCCGTCCAGCGTACGCTGGCAGCTATGGATAGTGGCATTCGGCTTCTTTATGCAGTCGCTGGATACCACTATCGTTAATACCGCCCTCCCCTCGATGGCCAAAAGCCTCGGGGAGAGCCCGCTGCATATGCATATGGTTATCGTCTCCTACGTGCTGACGGTGGCGATTATGCTGCCCGCCAGCGGCTGGCTGGCGGACCGGGTGGGAGTGCGCAATATCTTTTTCAGCGCCATTATCCTCTTTACCCTCGGATCGCTGTTTTGCGCCCAGGCCAATACCCTCGACCAGCTGGTGCTGGCCCGGGTGCTGCAGGGCGTCGGCGGCGCCATGATGGTGCCGGTTGGCCGCCTGACGGTGATGAAAATCGTCCCCCGCTCGCAGTATATGGCGGCGATGACCTTCGTCACCCTTCCCGGCCAGGTCGGGCCGCTGCTGGGCCCGGTGCTCGGCGGCGTGCTGGTGGAATATGCCTCCTGGCACTGGATCTTTTTAATCAATATTCCGGTCGGCATTATTGGCGCTATCGCCACGCTATCGCTGATGCCGAACTACACCCTGCAGACGCGGCGCTTTGACATGCTCGGTTTTATCCTGCTCGCCGCCGGCATGGCGACGCTGACCCTCGCCCTTGACGGCAAAAAGGGCCTCGGCATCTCTCCGCCGCTGCTGGCAGCGCTGGTGGCCATCGGCATCGCCTCCATTGGGCTCTATCTGTGGCACGCGCGGGGCAACGACGGGGCGCTGTTCAGCCTCGACCTGTTCCGCAACCGCACCTTCTCCCTCGGGCTCGGCGGCAGCTTTGCCGGGCGCATCGGCAGCGGCATGCTGCCGTTTATGACCCCGGTATTCCTGCAAATTGGCCTCGGCTTTACGCCGTTCCACGCCGGCCTGATGATGATCCCGATGGTGCTCGGCAGCATGGGCATGAAGCGCATCGTGGTGCAGGTGGTGAACCGCTTTGGCTACCGCCGGGTGCTGACCGTCGCCACCGTCGGCCTCGCGCTGGTCAGCCTGCTGTTTATGGCCGTCGCGCTGGCGGGCTGGTACTGGCTGCTGCCGGTAGTGCTGTTTTTACAGGGCATGATCAACTCCAGCCGCTTCTCGTCAATGAATACCCTGACGCTGAAGGATTTGCCGGACCCGTTGGCCAGCAGCGGCAACAGCATGCTGTCGATGGTGATGCAGCTGGCGATGAGCATTGGCGTGACCATCGCCGGCATGCTGCTGGGGATGTTCGGCCAGCAGCACCTCAGCGCCGATGCGGCGACCGCGCATCAGGTCTTTCTCTACACCTATCTGAGCATGGCGGTCATTATTGCGCTGCCGGCGCTTATTTTTTCCCGCGTGCCGGATGACATCGAAGGCAATACCGTCATCGCCCGCCGCAAAAGGAGTGAACCGTGAAGTTTTGGCGTCCCGGCATTACCGGCAAACTGTTTCTCGCCATCTTCGCCACCTGTATCGTGCTGCTGATCAGCATGCACTGGGCGGTGCGGATCAGCTTTGAGCGCGGATTTATCGACTACATTAAGCGCGGCAACGAGCAGCGGCTGACAATGCTCGGCGACGCCCTCAGCGAGCAGTACGCCCAGCACGGCAGCTGGAAGTTCCTGCGCAACAACGACCGCTTTATTTTCCAGCTGCTGCGCACCTTTGAACGCGACAACGACGACCGCTCCCCCGCCGGCCACGGCCAGGGACCCGGGCCTGACGGAGCGCGCGGGCCAGGCCCCGGCTCGGACCGCGGACCGCCGCCGGATGACGGGCCGCGCGGTCCCGGGCCGGATATTCCGCCGCACGGCTGGCGGACGATGTTCTGGGTGGTGGATCAGAATGGCCGGGTGCTGGTCGGCCCGCGCGAGCCGGTGCCCGAAGACGGCACCCGCCGCGAGATCCTCGTTGACGGCGCCGCGGTGGGGGCGGTCATCGCCTCGCCGGTAGAGCGCTTAACCCGCAATACCGATATCAACTTCGATCGTCAGCAGAAGCGCACCAGCTGGCTGATTGTGGCCCTGGCGACCATCCTCGCGGCGCTGGCCACCTTCCCGCTGGCGCGCGGCCTGCTGGCGCCGGTCAAGCGGCTGGTAGAGGGCACCCATCGCCTCGCGGCGGGGGATTTCTCCACCCGCGTCACCGCCAGCGGCGGCGACGAGCTTGGCCGCCTGGCGCAGGACTTTAACCAGCTCGCCAGCACCCTTGAGCGCAACCAGCAGATGCGCCGCGACCTGATGGCGGACATTTCCCACGAGCTGCGCACGCCGCTGGCGGTTCTGCGCGGCGAGCTGGAGGCGATTCAGGACGGAGTGCGCAAATTCACCCCGGACTCTATTCCCTCCCTGCAGGCGGAGGTCGCTACCCTCACCAAGCTGGTTGACGATCTGCACCAGCTGTCGATGTCGGACGAGGGCGCGCTGGCCTATCAGAAAACCTCCGTGGATATCATCAACCTGCTGGAAGTCGCGGCGGGAGCCTTCCGCGAGCGCTTCGCCAGCCGCGGGCTGGAGATCGGCGTATCGCTGCCGGAAAGCGCGATGATTTTCGGCGACGGCGATCGCCTGATGCAGCTTTTCAACAACCTGCTGGAAAACAGCCTTCGCTACACCGACAGCGGCGGCAAGCTGCTGATTAGCGCCGCGCAAAGCGGTCGGATGCTGATCGTCGACTTCGCCGATAGCGCCCCTGGCGTCAGCGACGCCCAGCTGGAGCGCCTCTGTGAACGCTTCTACCGCGCGGAAGGCTCGCGCAATCGCGCCAGCGGCGGCTCCGGCCTCGGGCTGGCTATCTGCGTGAATATCGTCGCCGCCCACGGCGGCACCTTACGGGCCGGCCATTCGCCTTTTGGCGGGGTTAGCATTAAAGTAGAGTTACCTCTGGAACGCGATTTACCGAGAGACGTATGACTGAATTACCTGTTGATGAAAACACGCCGCGTATTCTTATCGTGGAAGATGAACCCAAGCTCGGCCAGCTGCTGATCGACTATCTGCTTGCCGCGGGCTACGCGCCGACGCTGATTAACCACGGCGATCGGGTGCTGCCCTACGTTCGCCAGACGCCGCCGCACCTGATCCTGCTGGATCTGATGCTGCCGGGCACCGACGGCCTGACGCTGTGCCGCGAAATTCGCCGTTTCTCCGACGTTCCGGTGGTGATGGTGACGGCCAAAATTGAGGAAATCGACCGCCTGCTGGGACTGGAGATCGGCGCCGACGACTATATCTGCAAGCCCTACAGCCCGCGCGAAGTCGTGGCGAGGGTGAAAACCATCCTCCGCCGCTGCCGGCCGCGCCCGGAGCTGCAGGCGCTGGATGCCGACAGCCCGCTGATCGTCGATGAAGGGCGCTTTCAGGCCTCGTGGCGCGACAAGCTGCTGGACCTCACCCCCGCGGAGTTTCGCCTGCTGAAAACGCTCTCCCAGGAGCCGGGCAAAGTATTCTCGCGCGAGCAGCTGCTGAATCATCTCTATGATGATTATCGCGTGGTCACCGACCGCACTATCGACAGCCATATTAAAAACCTGCGCCGCAAGCTGGAGTCGCTGGACGCCGAGCAGTCGTTTATCCGCGCCGTCTACGGCGTCGGCTACCGCTGGGAGGCGGACGCCTGTCGGCTGGCATAGTCCGGGGCTAGTGCCATTACCCGCCTTCTGGCGGGTATTTTTTTACGCTTACAGCGCCTCCGCCGTTATGCCCTCTATAGCGCCTGAACCATCCGACCGGCGCAGGCGGCGGGAAAGGGTTTACCTGCCTGCCCCACGGCGCTACAATGCCCGCCCTTAATGTGGGGACACTCCCCAACTCGCCCACCAGCTGCGGCGAATCTGACCTGTCATCAGAACGAGAAAATCATGTTTAAACCGGAACTCCTTTCCCCGGCGGGAACGCTGAAAAATATGCGTTACGCTTTCGCCTACGGCGCAGATGCCGTTTATGCTGGCCAGCCGCGCTACTCTCTGCGCGTGCGCAACAACGAATTCAACCACGAAAACCTGCAGCTCGGCATCAACGAAGCCCATGCGCTGGGGAAAAAGTTCTACGTGGTGGTGAATATCGCGCCGCATAACGCCAAGCTGAAGACCTTTATTCGCGATCTGCAGCCGGTAGTGGAAATGGGGCCGGATGCGCTGATCATGTCCGATCCGGGCCTAATCATGCTGGTACGGGAAAACTTCCCCGAGATGCAGATCCACCTCTCGGTCCAGGCCAACGCCGTCAACTGGGCAACGGTAAAATTCTGGCAGCAGATGGGGCTCAGCCGGGTCATTCTCTCGCGCGAGCTGTCGCTGGAAGAGATCGCCGAAATTCGCAGCCAGGTGCCGGAGATGGAGCTCGAGATTTTCGTTCACGGCGCGCTGTGCATGGCCTACTCCGGCCGCTGCCTGCTCTCCGGCTATATCAACAAACGCGACCCGAACCAGGGCACCTGCACCAACGCCTGCCGCTGGGAATATAACGTCCAGGAAGGCAAGCAGGACGACGTCGGCAATATCGTCCACAAGCATGAGCCGATCCCGGTACAGAACGTTGAGCCCACTCTTGGAATTGGTGAGCCGACCGATCGGGTATTTATGATTGAAGAAGCAAAGCGTCCGGGCGAATATATGACCGCCTTCGAAGACGAGCACGGCACCTACATCATGAACTCGAAGGATCTGCGCGCCATCGCTCACGTTGAGCGCCTGAGCAAGATGGGCGTACATTCGCTGAAAATCGAAGGCCGCACCAAGTCTTTCTACTACTGCGCCCGTACCGCGCAGGTCTACCGTAAGGCGATCGACGACGCTGCCGCCGGCAAACCGTTCGACGAAAGCCTGCTGGAAACCCTCGAAGGGCTGGCCCACCGCGGCTATACCGAAGGCTTCCTGCGTCGCCATACCCACGATGACTATCAGAACTACGAGTACGGCTACTCGCTGTCAGAGCGCCAGCAGTTTGTCGGGGAGTTTACCGGCGAACGTAACGGCCAGCTGGCGGCGGTGGCGGTGAAGAACAAATTCACCCTCGGCGACAGCCTTGAGCTGATGACGCCGCAGGGCAACGTCAACTTCACCCTCGAGCATATGGAAAATGCCAAAGGCGAAGTGATGCCGGTCGCCCCCGGCGATGGCTACACGGTCTGGCTGCCGGTACCGGAAGATATGGTGCTGCAGTACGCCCTGCTGATGCGCAACTTCACCGGCCAGAGCACCCGAAACCCGCACGGCAACTAGTTTATCAGGGTTATTTTTTCAGGATGCACGGATATTAGAAACGGATCACATACCGTTTCGCTTAAAGTCGTTATCATCCATTTCGCTGAAAAACATAACCCATAAATGCTAGCTGTACCAGGAACCACCTCCTTAGCCTGCGTAATCTCCCTTACGCGGGCTTATTTTTTTAATCCCGCCGCCCGCGCGCTATCCCCGCGATTTTTCGCGTAAAATTTTCATCGCCGCCAACCTGAGATACACTGTCTGCATCTTGTGCAATGAGGCAACCATCATGTCAACGTTTCCGTCCAGCTTACTGATCCTGAATGGCAAAGGCGCTAATGAGCCGCAGCTGCGCGAAGCGATAACGCTGTTACGCGACGAAGGCGTCGATATCCACGTCCGCGTCACCTGGGAAAAAGGCGACGCCGAGCGCTTCGTCGATGAGGCCGAACGGCTTAACGTCGGCACGGTGATTGCCGGCGGCGGCGACGGCACCATCAATGAAGTCGCCACCGCGCTGGTGCAGAGTGGCAGCAAGGCGGCGCTGGGGATCATCCCCCTCGGCACCGCCAACGACTTCGCCACCAGCGTCGGCATCCCGCAGGATCTTGCCAGCGCACTCAAGCTGGCGATCGTCGGGCGCGATATCGCGATTGACGTCGCGCGGGTCAACGATAAAACCGGCTTTATCAATATGGCCACCGGCGGCTTCGGCACCCGGATCACCACCGAAACGCCGGAAAAACTCAAGGCCGCGCTGGGCGGCGTCTCCTACCTGATCCACGGCCTGATGCGCATGGATACCCTCAAGCCCGACCGCTGTGAAATTCGCGGGGAAAACTTCTCCTGGCAAGGGGACGCGCTGGTGATCGGCATCGGCAACGGACGTCAGGCCGGCGGCGGCCAGCAGCTGTGCCCGCAGGCGTTAATCAACGACGGGCTGCTGCATCTGCGCATCTTTACCGGCCAGGAGCTGCTGCCGGCGCTGTTCAGCACGCTGGCCAATCCCGACAACTCCCCTAACCTGGTGGACGGCGTGTCGTCGTGGTTTGAAATTACCGCCGCCCACGAGATGACCTTTAACCTCGACGGCGAGCCGCTGAGCGGCAAAACCTTCCGCATGGAAATTCTGCCCGGCGCCCTGCGCTGCCGGCTGCCGCCGGACTGCGCGCTGCTGAAATAATCCCCGACGCCCGGCGGCGACAGTCCGCCGGGCGTCATTCAGTACGCGGCCACCTCCCGCGCCATCTCCCGGGTATACTGCCGGCTGGCATTGACCAGCATTTGCGTGTAGGCCGCCTGCGCCTCGCCGTTGACCAGCGCATCCACCGTCAGGGTTTCGAGGATCTGCCCGTGCTGCATCACCGCCACCTTATGACAGAGATGGGCAATCACCCCAAGGTCGTGGGTGACCATTAAATAGGTGAGCTTCGCCTCCCGCTGCAGCTCCGCCAGCAGGTTGAGGATCTCGGCCTGCACCGAAACGTCCAGCGCCGAGGTGGGCTCATCCAGCAGCAGCACCTGAGGTTCGAGGATCAGCGCCCGGGCGATCGCCACCCGCTGGCGCTGGCCGCCGGAAAGCTGGTGCGGATAGCGGTCGCGAAAGGCGCGATTTAGCCCCACCCTGTCCAGCAGCGTATTGACCCGCCGCTCGCGATCGCCGATACCGTGGATCTGCAGCGGCTCCTCAAGAATATCGCCCACGGTATGCCGCGGGTGCAGCGAGCCGTAGGGATCCTGAAACACCATTTGCACCTGGCGACAGCGCTGGCGGCTGATTTTATGCTCCAGCGCGCGGCCGTCGATCGCCAGCGCCCCCTGCCAGTGGGTGAACAGCCCGGCCAGGCACTTCAGCACCGTGGTTTTGCCGGAGCCAGACTCCCCCACCAGGCCGTAGATCTCGCCGGGACGGACGTGAAAACTCACGTCATGCAGGACCTGGCTACGCTTGCTGCCCTCGCCAAAGGCGAGGTTGAGGTTTTGTACGTCAATCATCAGGCTCTCCTTATTCCGTCAGCCAGCTGGCCTGGCGCTGTAGGACCGGCAGCACCGGGCGGCGACGCTGCATATCCGGCAGGGAGTTAATCAGCCCCTGCGTGTAGGGATGGCGGGCGTTATCAAGGTCTTTGGCGGCAATGGACTCCACTACCCGCCCGGCGTACATCACCAGCACCCGATCGCAGAAGCTGCGCACCAGGTTGATATCGTGGCTGATAAATATCAGCCCCAGCCCGCGCGACTGCACCAGATCGTCGAGCAGGCCGAGGACCTGCAGACGCACCGAGACGTCCAGCGCCGAGGTGGGCTCATCGGCAATCACCAGCTCCGGGTCGACGATCAGCATCATGGCGATCATGATGCGCTGCCCCTGGCCGCCGGAAATTTCGTGCGGATAGAGCCGATAGACGCGCTGCGGGTCGCGGATGCGCACCACCTCCAGCATCTCCAGCGCTTTGCTCCTGGCCTCGTTTTTACGCCCGGGATGGTGGGTGAGCCAGGCTTCAGCCACCTGATCGCCGACGCACACTACCGGATTGAGCGAGTATTTCGGGTCCTGCATAATCATGGAGATGCGCTTGCCGCGCACGGCGCGCATCTGCGCCTCGCTGAGCTGCTGTAAATCAAGGTCGGCGAACTGCATCCGGCTGGCGCTAACCCGCGCCTTTTTCGGATGCAGCTGCAGCAGCGCCCGCCCGACGGTGGATTTGCCCGAGCCGGACTCGCCGACAATCGCCAGCTTCTCCCGCCCCAGCTGGAAGGAGACGCCGCGCACCGCATGGGTGACCGCACCGCCGTTAACAAAGTCGACGCACAGGTCGCGCACGTCGAGCAGCGGTGCGCTATTCGCTACGAGGATCGAGGATGTCACGTAGGCCATCTCCTAAGAAGTTGAATGCCAGACTGTTAATCAGGATTGCCAGCCCCGGGATCGTTACTACCCACCAGCACTCCATCATGTAGGTGCGACCGCTGGAGATCATCGCCCCCCACTCCGGATCCGGCGGCTGGGCGCCGAGGCCGAGAAACCCCAGCCCGGCGGCGGTCAGGATAATTCCCGCCATATTCATGGTGATGCGGATGATCACCGACGGCAGGCACAGCGGCACAATGTGCCGCCACAGCACGCGGGTCGCAGAAGCGCCCTGTAAACGCACCGCCGAGATAAAATCGGCCTGCCGCAGAGAGAGCGTTTCCGCGCGGGCCAGACGCGCAATCGGCGGCCAGGCGGTCAGCGTAATCGCAATCACCACGTGCTCAAGGCCGGGGCCCAGCGCGGCCACAAAGGCCAGCGCCAGCACCAGGCTCGGGAAGGAGATAAAGATATCGGTGACGCGCATCAGCACCATATCCACCCTGCCGCCAAAGTAGCCGGCGCTCACTCCCAGCAGCAGCCCCAGCGGCCCAACAGTCACCGACACCAGCAGCACGATATAGAGCGTGATGCGCGAGCCGTAGACCAGCCGGCTAAAGATATCGCGGCCAAACTCGTCGGTGCCGAACCAGTGCTGCGCATTGGGCGCCGCCAGCGCGTTATTGAGGTCCTGCACCAGCGGGTGATAGGGGGCAATCTGCGGCGCGAAAATCGCCACCACCAGCAGCAGGCCGATAATCCCGCCGCCGATCGCGGTGAGGGGATTGCGCGCCATCCGGCCGATAAACCCGGCACCGCGCCTCAGCCCGCGAACTATCCGCTGGCGGCCCTCGTTCGTTCCGCCTCGCAGCGGGGTATCCAGCGAAACCGTCATGATTTGGTCCTCGGGTCAAAGAATTGGTACAGCATGTCGGAAAGCAGATTGAGCATCACGAAAATCACCCCCACCAGCAGCACGCAGCCCATCACCGCGTTCATATCCCCGAGCAGCAGGCTGCCGGTGAGATAGGAGCCGAAGCCGGGCCACGAGAAGACCGTCTCGATCAGCACCGCCCCTTCCAGCAGCGCGCCGTAGGCCAGCGCCACGACCGTCAGCAGCTGCACCAGTATGTTGCGAAAGGCGTGATGCCAGATAACCTGCCGCTCGGTGAGCCCCTTCACCCTGGCGGTGATAATGAACTCCTGCGACAGCTGGGCCAGCATAAAGCTGCGGGTCATGCGGCTGATGTAGGCCAGCGAGTGAAAGCCGAGCAGCGAAGCGGGTAAAATCAGGTGATTGATGGCGTTCCAGAATACCCGCCCATTCCCCGCCAGCAGCGCATCAACGGTCATCAGGCCGGTGCGCCGCGGCACGATCCCGTCCAGGCCGAGATCCACCCGTCCGGCGCCGCCCACCCAGCCGAGCCAGGCGTAGAACACCAGCAGCCCGATCATCCCGACCCAGAAGATCGGCGTCGAGTAGCCGGCGAGGCTAATAATTCGCACCACGTAGTCGCTGAGGCTGTTGCGCCGCGCCGCGGCCAGCACGCCCAGCGGAATACCGAGCCCGGCACCCACGATGATCGCCATCGTCGCCAGCTCCATGGTCGCCGGGAAGACGCGAATAATGTCGTCCATCACCGGTTTCCCGGTCAGCAGGGCGTTGCCCAGATCCCCGTGCAGCAGGTTGCCGAAATAGATGGCAAACTGGGTGACCAGCGACTGGTCAAACCCCAGCTGGTGGTACACCTGCTGATAGGTGCCGTGGTCGGCATCCGGGCCAACAATCGCCAGCACCGGGTCGATGGGCATCACCCGTCCGATGGTGAAGGTGAGCAGCAGCAGGCCGAACAGCGTGATCGCCACCTGCAGCAGCCGTTTAGCCAAGCGCCGGGCGCGGGAGCCGGGCGCGAAAAGGCGTGTACTCATCCTTTCTCTCCTTCGCTGACTTTATAGACTTCGCGTAAAAAGGTGGTGGCGGACGGATGCGGTCGATAGTCGTGCACCTCCCGACGGACCACCACCGAATCAACCATCTGTGAAAGCGGGATCAGGGCCGGGATCAGCTGGTCGTAGCGGGCCTGAATCGCCCGGTAGTCGGCAACCTGCTTCTGCGGGTCGCGTTCGAGCAGCGCGCCGTCGATCATCGCGTTGAGCTGCGGGTCGTAAAAACCGGTCCGCCAGCCCTGGAAGTTGGTCAGCCGCGCGGCGTCGCTGTTATCCGGGTTATAGACCAGCGCCCGCAGGCTGGAGTGCGGATGCGGCTCCATCCCGCTGCCGCCGCGGCCCACCAGCAGGTCGAACTGACGCTCGCGCATCGCCCCGTAGATCTGGTTGCCGGTACCGGTAATAATTTTGGCGTTAATGCCCGCCTGCATCAGCGTGGACTGCACGGCAATGGCGATATTGAGGAACGGCTGGTCGGAGAGCACCCGCAGCGTGGTAGTGAAGCCGTCGGGATAGCCCGCCTCCGCCAGCAGCTTTTTCGCCCGCGCAATATCCAGCCGGTAGCCCGGGTCCGGCAGCGTCGAGGGCATGCCGGCTTTGATCGGCCGCTGGTGCAGCACGCCGTAGCCCGGCATCAGCGCCCGGTTAATCCCCTGATAGTCAATCAGGTAGCGCAGGGCCTCGCGCACCTTAGGATTGGCGAAGTGCGCCTCCTTCATGCTCATCGCCACGTAGTACATCGTTCCGCGCTGCACCGCATCGACGCTCAGCTGCGGGTTGCTGCGCAGGGCGTTGATATCCGATACCGCCATATTGTTGGCGATGTCGAGATCGCCCTTCTCAATCATCAGGCGCAGCGTTTGCGACTCCTGAAAATGGCGCAACACCACCCGGCTCATCTTCGCCTCCCCGCGCCAGTAGTTCGGGTTGCGCTGCATGCGCAGCACCTCCTTCGCCTGCCAGGTTTCCAGCATAAACGGCCCGGACCCGGCTTCGTGGGTGGTCAGCCAGCGGTTGCCCCAGTCGTTATCCTGCGCGTGGCTTTGCACCGTTTTGCTGTCGATCACGCCAAGGTTGCCAAGCGCGCCGAGGGAGTAGAGCACCAGCTGCGGATCGTTGGCCTTCGGCAGGGTGATTTGCACCGTCACGTCGTCCAGCGCCGTCACCTGCTTATCGATATTGCTTTTGCTGAAGCCGTAGGATTTCCACACCGAGGCCTGGGCGAGGTTAAGGTGCAGGATCCGCCGCATCGACCACACCACGTCGGCCGCGGTCAGCGGATTGCCGGAGTGAAACGTCACGTTATCGTGCAGATGGAAGGTCAGCGTCGTGCCGTCCGGGCTTATCTCCCAGGATTTAGCCAGCGCCGGACGCACGTTGGTGAGCTGCTCGGGGTCCAGTTCAACCAGTGAATCGTAAAGATTGACCACAACCCCCACCACCTCGTTGCCGGTCATGGCCGCCGGGTCGAGTGTCAGCAGGTTATTCATATTCATACCGACGATCAGCTGGTCGGGCGGCGTTTTGGCGTAGCTCGCCCCGCTCCCCAGCGTCACGGCGAGCGCGAGCAGGCACGCTCCCAGTAAGGAGGATTTCTTCATCTATCTTTCGCCTGTAGGGTACACGCCCGTCATCATTGGCGCCGCAGCGGCTGACTCAGGGCCTGTTTTATCATTGTTATCCGTTCGGCCATATCCGCTATGCCTTCGGCATGCGGACTTGTTATTAATCAGTCGTGGCTAACGGTATTGGCTTCGATATACGCAAAGTTGATGTCTTCTCCGAGGCCCGGGCGCTGTGACAAATGCACAAAGCCCTGCTCATCCATCGGGTCAACGATGCTGTTGAGATAGGTGGCCGGCGTGTCGTAATCGAGGAACGGGTGCAGCAGACCGCGCTCGTACCAGCGGCAGTTGCGGATCGCCCCCACCACCGCCAGGCTCGCCGCCCCGTTGCCATGAACCTCACAGTCCATGCCGAAAGACTCCGCCAGCGCCGCCACCTTCATGGTGGGCGTAATCCCGCCGACGCCGTTGGCCCCGGCGCGTAAAATATCGCAGGCTCCGGCCTTCACCCATTCAGCGCGCATATGATGCTTGCCGCCGAAGCTCTCCGGGCCGACGATCGGAATGGTCAGGTTTTCCGCCAGCCAGGCGTAGGACGACATCGAATCCTCCTCCATCGGCTCTTCAAACCAGGCGAAGTCGAGCTTTTCCAGCTCCTTGCCAATCCACAGCGCCTCGGCGCGGCTGTACCAGTGGTAGCCGTCAATCATCAGCTCAACGTCCGGGCCAACCGCTTCACGTACCGCGGCGCAGGCTTTGATATCCATCTTCGGATTCGGCGCAAAGGCGATCGGCGGCATCCAGGTGTGCAGCTTGATGGCCCTGTAGCCGCGCGCCACCAGCTTTTCGGCAAACGCCGCGAACTCGTCCGGCGTCGACAGGCCGCCGGGCAGATCGTCCCCGCACATGGTGCTGCCGTAGGCCGGCACCTTATCGCGATAGCCGCCCAGCAGCTTATAAACCGGCATATTGAGCCTGCGGCCCAGCAGATCCCACAGCGCCTGCTCAACAAACGACAGCGCGCGCTCGGTCAGCTGGTGGGCGCTGCCGCGCTGCCAGTGGTTAAGATCCTGCCAGATGCGCTCGCGATTAAAGGGGTCCTGCCCCACCAGTACCTTGCGGAAAAAGGTGTCCACCACAAACGGGCGCACCACTTCCGGCGGCGCGAAGGCGTAGCCCTGGGTGCCGTCATCGGCGGTGATGGTCAGCATCGCCATTTTCGCCAGCCCTTCCGCTCCCGGGTGGGAGTGCCCGGCGCTATCGGCAACCCGCCGGGTGGGATAGTGAAAAACGGTGACGTTTACAGATTCAATTTTCATTCTTTGTCCTTAGTACGATGCACCTGAACCCATATGGCCAAAATTCGCCCAACTGATAAGCATGGTGAATGAGTTCATATAATTGAAAAAGCGTTTCAATTATTAATCTAAGCACAAATCATTAACACTGCCTCGGACAAATTCCGCTATGCAACGACCGAATTTTGGGCATCGGCACGACAGAACGTGATTGTTTTCACAAAAGGGAGAGGAAATGTGAGGGCGATCGCCAGGGGAAAAGCGTGAAAAATGAGCGCAGAAAAGAGATAAACCGACCGTTTACACCTCCAGGGATCCTGCGCTCACCGGTTCGGAACTATCCGGCCGCCTTAACGCGTTGGTCGCGCGACAGCAGCAGCTCGGTGAGGGAGTGATGGCGGGCAACCGCCCCCTGGAACTGCGGGTGCTGGCAATCTTCAGCCACCGCTATCGTCGGAATACCCGCGGCCCGGGCGGCCTGAAAGCCGCTGGCACTATCTTCGATAACCAGGCACTGCTCCGCGCGGAGGTTGAGCTTGCGCAGGGTTGAGAGGTAGACCGCCGGGTGCGGCTTGCCCCACGCTTCGTCGTCGGCGCTGGAGATCGCATCGAACCAGGGGCGCAGGGCGAGCTTATCCAGCACGGCGGCAATCACCTGATGGGACGAGGAGGTCGCCAGCGCAATCTTATAGCCGCAGCGGCGGAAATGGGCTAAGGCGTCATTGACCCCCTCCATCGCCTCGCCGCTGGCGGTAATCAGGCCGGTGACCCGCTGCAGGATAGTCTGCTGCAGGCGCTGCGGCGCGACGCTGAGCCGGCAGTGGCGGCACCAGATGCGCGCAATGTCGTCCAGCCGCTTGCCTTTGGTCAAGGTTTCGCACTCCTCGACGCTGACCGTCGCGCCCAGCGATGCCAGGGCCTCCATCTGCGCCTGGCGCCACAGGCCTTCCGAGTCAATCAGCACGCCGTCCATATCAAAAATTACCGCTTTAATACTCATCATCCACCTCAGGCGGGCCGCGATATTGCTCACGCGGCCCGTAGACTCTCATCAGGAAAATTCGACGCTTTTGCCGCTGCCGGCCGGCTGCTGGCTAAAGCCCGGCTGCTCGACGCGGATAAACGCGCAGAGGAAGAACGCCAGCACGTACAGCGCGGTGTAGGCGATAACCACCCCGATGGTGCTGTAGTACGGCAGCAGAACCACCGCTATCGCCGGGGCGAGGAAGTTGGAGAGCCCCGCCGACAGGTTATAGACCGAAATGGCCGCCCCTTTATGCTTTGGCTCAAGCGCCGGGAACACGGCGGCCATCGGCACGAAGGCGGCAACAAAGATCCCCAGCGCAACCGCCGGGATCAGCGCCATGGCGAAGTTATGCCCGAAGTGCTGCGGAATGTAGTAGAAAGCGAGGCTCGACAGCGCCATGCCGACGCAGCCAAACCAGCGCACCACTTTGATCCAGCCCAGCTTCTCGCCGACGATCCCCCACAGCACGTTGGAGAAAATGGTGGTGAAGAAGAACACCGCCCACACCTGCAGCCACTCCGAGGTGGTGAAGCCCAGCTCGTCAACAAACATCAGCGGCATAATGACCGCAAAGCCGAACAGCGACAGGGTGTTGATAATACGCACCATGCTGGAGAGCAGAATATTGCGATTGCTGTAGAGCAGCGTGACCGCGCGGCCCAGCTCGGCAAACTTCTCGCGGGTGGTCAGGTTTTGCATATGCCGCGGCGTTTCGATTTTGCGCAGCGCGACCATCGCGATGACGCCACCGGTGATGCAGAACGCCAGCGCCAGCCACAGCGTGCCGAGCTCGCCGATATGCGGGATGGTAAAGCTCGGGATGTAGCTGCCGAACACGCCGATGCCGATGGAATAGACCGCCCAGAACCAGCCCAGCGCCGAGCTGGCGCTGTCGCTTTTGACGTTGTGAATAATCGCCACGATGAACGAGTAGAGGAACAGCGGATAGGCAAAGCCGCGAATGCCGTAGAACAGCAGGATCAGCGGATAGTTAGCGTGTCCGAGGCCAAAAATCAGGAACAGAACGTGGAACACGCACCACAGCACGAAGCCGATCATCATCGTTTTCTGCGGGGTGATGATCTCCGCCACCACGCCGGAAATCCACGCCGAGAGCGCGGCGGCCAGGCCGTACAGCGTAAAGGCGAAAGAGGCCTGCGCCGGGGTAAAGCCCAGCTCCTTGATATAGTGCGAGAGAAAAGCCAGCTCGAAACCGTCGCCGGTCATAAACACGGCGATAGCAATGTATCCCCATATCAGATTCAGGGGCAGACCGAGCCACTGTTTATTGGTTGCGGACATAATGACCTCGTTTGCAGGGTACAGGAGTTCGCTCCGATGACGCCACCGGAGCGGTTGTTCTACCCCTCATCGTTCAGGCCGCAGGCGCCTTGCCTTCCCGCGGCCCGAACTCGTTAGGGTATGTTATTGATATTTAGCGCTGACGGTAATTCAGGTCGTTGAGATATAAGGCTTTAAACTGCGCATAGCGCTGCATCAGTGCCTGATGGCGGGCCGGCGTTGTGCGCCAGGTCTGCCAGACTTCCGGCTTTTCGCACACCGCGGCCAGCGGTTTCCCTGCCGCCAGGCAGGCCAGCCGCGCGGCCCCCAGCGCGCCGCCGGTTTCGCCCCCTTTGTGGGTGACCACCGGCATTGCGAGAATATCCGCCAGCAGCTGGGCCCAGAACGGGCTTCGGGCGCCGCCGCCGACCAGCGAGCACTGCTCAATCCGCGTGCCGCTCTCCTTCAGCACCTGCAGCCCGTCGTTGATGCCAAAGCTCACGCCCTCCAGCACCGCGTAGCCCAGCTGCGCGCGCAGGCTGGAGTGCGTCATCCCCCAAAACATCCCGCGAGCGTCGGGATCGTTATGCGGGGTGCGTTCGCCGGAAAGGTACGGCAGGAAGAACGGCGCACTGGCTTTCTCCTCCTCGCTGAGCTGGGCAATCTCCTCCAGCAGGGCGACCTCGGTGGTGCTGGTGAGACGGCAAAACCACTGCAGGCAGCTGGCGGCGCTGAGCATCACGCTCATCTGATGCCACAGGTTCGGCAGCACGTGGCAGAAGGCGTGAACCGCCGACTGCGGCGCCGGACGATAGGCATCGGTGACCACGAACAGCACGCCGGAAGTCCCGAGCGAGATAAAGGCATCCCCCGGCGAGACCGCCCCAACGCCAATGGCGCTGACCGCGTTATCGCCCCCGCCGCCGGCCACCACCACCGACGCGTTCAGCCCCCAGCGCTCCGCCACCTGCGGATCGAGGGTTGCTGAGACCTCGCAGCCTTCGACCAGCGTCGGCATATGGCTGCGCGACAGGCCGCACTTGTCCAGCAGCGCATCGGACCAGTCGCGCTTCGCCACGTCCAGCCACAGCGTCCCGGCGGCGTCCGACATATCGGAGATTTTGCGGCCGGTCATCCGGTAGCGCAGATAATCCTTCGGCAGCATCACCGTCGCCGTGCGCTGGAAGTTGGCCGGCTCGTGGCGGCGCACCCACAGCAGTTTTGGCGCGGTAAACCCCGGCATCGCCAGGTTTCCCGCCACCTGGTGCAGCTCGGGGGCGGCCTCCTCAAGCTCGCGGCACTCGTCGGCGCAGCGGGTGTCGTTCCACAGGATTGCCGGGCGGATCACCTCCCCGCGCTCGTCCAGCAGCACCGCGCCGTGCATCTGCCCCGAAAGGCCAATCGCCTTGATGGCCGACCAGTGAGGGCCGCACTTTTCCCGCAGGGTGGTCATCAGATATTCCGTGGCTTCCCACCACGCCTGCGGCGCCTGTTCTGACCAGTGAGGATGGGGCCGCTGAATGCTCAGCGGTGCGCTATGGCTGGCGACGACGTCGTTGTTCTCGTCAATGACCAGCGCTTTCACTTCCGACGTGCCAAGATCGATCCCTAAGTACATAGCCACCTCTTACTTAATCAGCGTATAAACTGCGGCAATCTTCTCGCGCAGCAGCGCCAGGAAGTCCTCGTTCTCCGCCAGCGCGCCGAACAGCGCCCGGTCTTTGGCGTAGACGGCGATCGGGTCGCTGGCCTCAAACATCTCGTGCACCGTCTGCGCGTCGAGGATCCCGTCCTGGTATTGATACGGCAGCGTTCCCTTATGCCACTGCTCCATAAAGACGAAGAACAGCGCCGGGAGCATCGCCGTCGCCTCCGGACGCGCGCCGCGCTGGTAGCACTCCTGCAGGGTCGGGGCGATCATCGCCGGGATTTTAGAGAAGCCGTCCGCCGCCACCCGCTGGTTGGTGTCCTGGATGTAGGGGTTGGTAAAGCGCTTGAGCACCACGTCGCGATAGGTCGCGAGGTCGATACCGTTATCGCCGAGGCACGGGATCACGTCTTCGGTGACGTAGCGATCGGCAATGGCGTAGATGAACCCGGTGAGCGTGCTTTCGTGGATATAGCGCTGGCCGATCAGGGTGCCCGCCCAGGCGATGCAGCTGTGCGAGGCGTTGAGAACGCGGATTTTCGCCTCTTCGTAAGGGATAACCGAGTCCACCATCTCGACGCCAACGGCTTCCAGGTTCGGCCGTTCGGCGCGGAAATTATCCTCCACCACCCACTGAATGAAGCTTTCGCCCATCACCGGCGCCCTATCGTCAATGCCGGTTTGCGCTTTGATGCGCGCCGGCAGATCCGCCGCCGGTCGCGGCGTGATGCGGTCAACCATGGTGTTCGGGCAGTTCGCATTCGCCGCCAGCCACTCGACCAGCGCCTGCCTGCCGGTTAGCTGCAGGAACTCCACCAGCCCGTCGTGAAAGCGCTCGCCGTTGTGGCGGACGTTATCGCAGTTCAGCAGGGTCAGCGGCCCGGCGTTATCCGCCATGCGCTTTTCCAGAATACGCGCGATGGTGCCGTAAATGGTCTTGCAGTCACCCTGCAGGTCGGCAAGGAGATCGGGGTTGCTGGTCTCCAGACGATGGCCGGTATTGAGGTAGTAGCCCCCTTCGGTCACGGTGAAGGCAATCACCTTAGTCTGCGGGTTGGCCCCTTCGTCAATCAGCGGCTGCAGCCCCTTCTGCCACGCCAGCAGCTTCTGGATAGAGGTGATTTCTTCATATTCGCGCTCGCCTTCCGGGCTGACGGTCTCCAGCACGTAGCGCCCGCCCTGCGCGGCCAGCGCCTGCACCACCTGCTCGGCATCATCGCGAATGTTGCCTGCCGCGATATGCCAGCGCTTATCGCCGCTGGCGATCAGGCGATGCAGGTACCACGCCTGATGCGCACGGTGAAAAGAACCCAAACCGATGTGAAGCCATGTGTATTGCTGATTCATATTCTGATCTCCTTGAGTGATGTGGCTCACTGTAGATGATCATTTGACCCAATTAAGAGCCGTAGATCACAAAAGAACAATTACCCAAACAAATTACAAATGACCAAATCAGAGCAAAAGCTTGCCTGTTTTCTGAGCCGCGGCCAAAATGCTGCTAACAGTCAACATCAGCGGGCCTGCAGAAAGACGAACGTCTCGCCGTGGCCGCAAACTTAAGGCAGGGAACCGTGAGTAAAGAAGATGACATCAGGCTGGACCAGAAGGTCCGCGCCGCGTGGATGTACTACATTGCCGGCCAGAATCAGAGCGAGATCGCCAGCCAGCTCGGCACCTCAAGGCCGGTAGTCCAGCGGCTGATTGCCGCGGCGAAAGAGGAAGGCATCGTCTCGATTGGGCTACATCATCCGGTAGCAAACTGCCTCGACTACGCCCAGCTGCTGCAGGAGAAATATCAGCTTATCGACTGCAATATCGTCCCGGCCTACAGCGAGGAGAGCACCCTCGACAGCGTGTCGTTCGGCTGCTACCAGCTGATGGCCCGCTATCTGCAGGACGATAAGGCCAAAATCATCGGCATTGGCTCCGGGCTGACGCTGAAGAAAACCATGCAGCGCATCGATTTCGACAGCTTCAACACCCGCTGCGTGGCGCTGATAAGCGCGATGGATGCCGACGGACAGTGCAACTACTACGACGACGTTCCCCTGCTGCTGGCGCGGAAAATTCAGGCCAAATATTACCAGTGGCCGGCGCCGCGCTACGCGCAAACGGCGGACGAGCACCGGATGTGGTGCACCAGCCGGCTGTTTCAGAGCGTGTCGGGCGTCGCGCAGCAGGCGGACGTGATTTTCGTCGGCATTGGCCCGCTGGGCACGCAGAGCCCGATCTTCAAGGACGGATTTATTAATCAGGCGCAGCTGGACGAGCTGACGGCGCAGGGCGGGATCGGCGAGATCCTCGGCCGCTTTATTGATGCCGAAGGCGGCGTGGTGGAGAGCAATATCAACCAGATGATCACCAGCTACGATATCCGCCACAACCGCTGCCCGCGCATTGCGGTGGCCTGCGGCGAATACAAGCGTCCGGCGATTCTGGCCGCGCTGAAAGGCGGCTGGATCAACGGCCTGGTGACCGATGAACACACCGCCCGCTGGTTGCTAACGCGCTAGCGCCCGCGCGGCGCTCAGATAAGCTCCCGGCTGCCGATCAGCAGCGGCGGAATTTCGACCAGCTGCTTAGCGGCATCGCCGGAATCGATAATGCCGAACACCGCCTCCAGCATCGCCGGCACGTTCTGCTGAACCATGTCGATATCGTGCCCCAGCAGATAGACGAAGGGATCCCAGTCGAAGCAGCCCATCGGCGGCTGCCCGGTGCCGGTCAGGCCCCGCTGGGCCAGCCAGCGGACGACCCCTTCAAGCGAGATGGTGGAGTTGACGAAGAAGCCCTGCAGATGCTCATCCGGCGCGCCGAAGCGGGCCTGCATGCTGGCCTCAACTTTGCCTTTCGAGTAGCCGGGGGCGAGAATATTTTCCGCCGGTACGCTCAGGCCGCGCGCCCGATGCGCGTCGTGAAAGCCGCGCAGGCGCTCAAGGGTGTTGTGGTCGCTGCTGCGTCCACCGACGAAAGTCAGCGGTGCGAGGCTGCCGTGCCGGCGCAGGCTGTTGTCGAGGATTTTATCGGTCAGCGCCCGCGCCCCGGCGTAGTTATCGGAAATCACCGACGGCGCAATGGTGCCCGGCAGGTCAAGGTTGACGGTGGGCACGCCCGCCTGCTGGCACAGCTCGGTAATTTTGTCCGGGTTGGTCGCCCCGGTCGCCACCACCCAGTCCACCTGCCATGAGAGCATCGCCTTCACGGCTTCAATCTCCAGCTCCGGGCGGCGACGGGTACAGGTAATAATCGGCAGCAGGCCGCGCTCGCGCGCCATCTCTTCAAAGCTTTCGGCCACCGATCCGAAGTAGCGGTTATCATATTTAGGGACGATCATGCCGATCACGTGGGATTTTTTACTGCGCAGCATGCTGGCCTGGCGGTTGATCGCATAGCCCTGCTCTTCGGCAATCCGGGTAACCTTCTCCGCCAGCTTCGCGCTGATGCGGCGCTTTTTCCAGTTGCCGTTGAGGATCGCGCTGACCGCGCTTGCCGAGACGCCGGATAATTCCGCCAGATCGTAGATAGTGATTTTTTTCATTTTCCCAACTTGCGTCACAAATTCATTTCGCTGTTAATTTACCCACTTGCTCAATCGATGAAGCTGGCGCACATTAGCTTCATCGATTGAGCTACCACTATGCTCCCCGGCGCGCCAGGTCGCACGCCGCTCAGTATCCAGCGTATATAAATAAATGATGCTGATATTCAAAATCTTAGCAAGATTTAGTGCCTGACTCCAACGCTGGTCCCGGCTTATTGCGGGCCAGATCGATTTACCAAAATAGACTCGGTGAAGGATTATAAAATGAACCACTCTGTATCCTCTATGAATACTTCTCTCAATGGTAAAGTCGCTGCGGTGACCGGCGCGGCTTCCGGTATCGGCCTTGAATGCGCCAAAACCCTGCTCTCGGCGGGCGCGAAGGTGGTGCTGATCGACCGCGAAGGCGAAAAGCTCAATAAGATTGTGGCCGAACTGGGCGAAAACGCCTTTGCCCTGCAGGTGGATCTGATGCAGGGCGAACAGGTCGATAATATTCTGCCCGGCATTCTTAAGCTGGCGGGCGGGCTGGATATCTTCCACGCCAACGCCGGCGCCTATATCGGCGGGCCGGTGGCCGAAGGCGATCCGGACGTGTGGGATCGCGTGCTGCATCTCAACACCAACGCCGCCTTTCGCAGCGTGCGCAGCGTACTGCCGCACCTGATCGCACAGAAGTCCGGCGATATCATCTTCACCAGCTCCATCGCCGGGGTGGTGCCGGTTATCTGGGAGCCTATCTACACCGCCTCGAAATTCGCGGTTCAAGCCTTCGTGCACACTACCCGCCGTCAGGTGTCGCAGTACGGCGTACGCGTCGGCGCGGTCCTGCCTGGCCCGGTGGTGACCGCCCTGCTCGACGACTGGCCGAAAGAAAAAATGGAGGAGGCGCTGGCCAACGGCAGCCTGATGCAGCCGATTGAGGTGGCTGAATCCGTGCTGTTTATGGTGACCCGCTCGAAGAACGTCACCGTGCGTGACCTCGTTATCCTGCCTAACAGCGTGGATCTCTAACTCTTCAATCAGGCTGGCTAAAGGATGGCTCTATGAACTGCGATACACCAACCATTATTGGCGTCGATGTCGGCTCGGGCAGCGTGCGGGCGGGCATTTTCAACCTCAATGGTGAACTGCTCGCCCACGCGACGCGGGAGATTACCCTCTTTCGCAGCGCGGGCAGCATGGTTGAACAATCCAGCAGCGAGATTTGGCAGGCGGTGTGCGATTGTATTAAAACCGCGATCGCGCGCGCCGGCGCCGCGCCGGGCTCGGTGGCGGGCATTGGCTTCGACGCCACCTGTTCGCTGGTGGTGGTCGGTGAAAACGACGCGCCGCTGGCGGTAGGTCCTTCAGAAGACCCCAACCGCGACATTATCGTCTGGATGGATCACCGCGCGACCGGGCAGGCGGAAAAGATTAACGCCACCCGCCATCCGGTGCTGCAGTACGTCGGCGGCATTATTTCGCCGGAGATGGAGACGCCGAAGATACTGTGGCTGAAGGAGAACCGCCCGCAGACTTATCGGCAGGCGCGACACTTTTTTGACCTCGCGGACTACCTGACCTGGCGCGCCACCGGCGACGAGGCCCGCTCGGTCTGTACCGTCACCTGTAAATGGACCTATCTGGCCCACGAGCAGCGCTGGGATGCCGACTACTTCCGTCAGATTGGGCTCGCCGAGCTGGCGGATGAAGACTTTGCGCGCATCGGCCAGCGCATTGTCGATCCGGGAACGCCCTGCGGCAGCGGCCTTACCGCCGTCGCCGCTCAGCAGATGGGCCTGCCCGCCGGAACGCCGGTGGCGGTTGGCATGATTGACGCCCACGCCGGCGGCATTGGCACCGTTGGGGTGCTCGACGGCGCGCTCAGCAATATGGCCTACGTGTTCGGCACCTCCTCCTGCACCATGACCACCTCGCAGGAGGCCATCTTCGTACCCGGCGTCTGGGGTCCGTACTACTCGGCGATGGTGCCGGGCTTCTGGCTTAATGAAGGCGGCCAGAGCGCGGCCGGCGCCGCTATCGACCGGCTGCTGAGCTTCCATCCGGCGGCGCACGAGGCCCGCCAGCTGGCGCAGGAGGCCGGGCTGCCGCTGCCGGTCTATCTCGCGGACCGGGTGCTGGCCCGCATGGAGAGCCCCTCCGAGGCGGTACATCTCGCCGCCGGCCTGCACGTGGTGCCCGAATTCTTAGGCAACCGCGCCCCGCTGGCGGATCCTGGTGCCAGGGCGATCGTTGCCGGGCTGGGAATGGAAGGGGATATCGATAATCTGCTGGCGCTGTACGTGGCCGGGCTGTGCGGTATCGGCTACGGCCTGCGGCAGATCCTTGATGCCCAGGAGGCCTGCGGCGTGCGCAGCGAGAATATCGTGATTAGCGGCGGCGCGGGGCAGCATCCGCTGGTTCGCCAGCTGCTGGCCGATACCTGCGGGATCCCGGTGATGAGCACCGAGTGCAGCGAGCCGGTGCTGTTGGGTTCGGCGATTCTTGGCGCCGTTGCCGGCGGGGTTTGCGCGTCGCTGCCGGAGGCGATGAAGCGGTTTACGCGGGTGGACAAGACCTATGGCAGCGCGACGCAGTATCAGGGGGTTCACCAGCGTCGCTATGAGGCTTATTTGGCTTTGCAGAAGACGGCAAGGCTGATAAGGGAGTAGCGGCGGGTGGAGGATATTTTCTTGCTCCGCAGGATGTTGCGCTCCCCGGCGTTTTCCCTGCCCCATGTTTCCCAAAGCGCAGGGAGCGCACAGGGGGCGGCCCATCGCCGCCGCCCCCTGTACCCCCGGGCTCCGGCCAGCCAAAATCGCCGCTGCGCGGTCCCTTCGACCGATGCCGTCAGGCTGTCGGGTCGGGCCGAGGTAACGTCCCTGTAAATCACGGCCCTCAGCCCGCATCCATGCGGGCTGCCCCGGCCTGCCAGCAGCGTCTCAGCGATTTTGAGGCCGACAACACCCGCGGTTTCAGCTGGCTTCAGAGCATTCGATAAACGACATTCAAAGACATAAAAGACACAAAAGACATGCCTAGGCTATGGTTACCTTGCCGTCGAGATAGACGTCCTGCACGGCGTTGATCAGCTTCACGCCGTCGGCCATCGATTTTTTGAAGGCTTTACGTCCGAGGATCAGCCCCATGCCGCCGGCGCGCTTGTTGATGACCGCCGTACGGACGGCATCGGTCAGGTCCGTTTCGCCGCCTGCTGCGCCACCGGAGTTGATCAGCCCCGCCCGCCCCATATAGCAGTTCGCCAGCTGATAGCGCACCAGGTCGATCGGGTTGTCGGTGGTCAGCTTGCTGTAGACGCGGTCGTCGGTATAGCCGAAGTTAACCGCCTTATAGCCGCCGTTATTTTCCGCCATTTTCTGCTTCACGATATCCGCGCCAATGGTCGCCGCGAGGTGGTTAGCCTGCCCGGTCAGATCGGCGGAAACGTGATAATCGACGCCATCTTTCTTAAATCCCGGATTGCGCAGATAGGCCCACAGCACGGTGACCAGCCCCAGCTCGTGCGCGCGCTCGAACGCCGCGGAGATCTCTTCTATCTGGCGCCGCGACTCTTCGGAACCGAAATAGATGGTCGCGCCCACCGCCACCGCGCCCATATTAAAGGCCTGCTCAACGCTGGCGTACAGCGTCTGGTCGAAGGTGTTCGGGTAGCTCAGGGTCTCGTTGTGATTCAGCTTAACGAGGAACGGAATGCGGTGCGCGTAGCGGCGCGATACCGAGGCCAGCACGCCGTAGGTTGACGCCACGCAGTTACAGCCGGCTTCAATCGCCAGCTCAACGATATTTTTCGGATCGAAGTACAGCGGGTTGGCGGCAAAAGAGGCGCCCGCCGAGTGCTCCACGCCCTGGTCAACCGGCAGGATCGACAGGTAGCCGGTGCCGGCCAGGCGCCCTGTATTGTACAGGGTCTGCATATTACGCAGCACCGCCGGCGGACGATTGTTATCAACCATCACCCGGTCGACGTAATCCGCTCCCGGTAAATAGAGCTGATCGGCTGGAATAGTCATACAACGGTGCTGTAACAGGCTGTCGGCATCTTTGCCAAGCAACTGCGTAATATCAGTCATAGCAATAACTCCCGTAAGGCCGGCCGCAGCCGGCGTCAATTATCCTGACCCAACTTTTTTGGGCAGGTTAAGCCTGGTACCGACTTAGCAGATTTTCCAGCCGGGATCGCATTTTTTCAGCAACTTCTGCTGGCACGATTCAGATACGAAAAAGTGTTATCTTGCTCAAACAATCGCCTCAATGGTATTTCAAAGGTATTATCAGGTGGTACTCTCAATGCGTACCTTACCTGTCATGAAGGATCTCCAAATGAAAACTACAGCAAAGCTGTCGTTCATGATGTTCGTTGAGTGGTTTATCTGGGGAGCGTGGTTTGTTCCCCTGTGGCTGTGGCTGAGCAAAAGCGGCTTCAGCGCCGGCGAAATTGGCTGGTCCTATGCCTGTACCGCCATCGCCGCTATTCTCTCCCCGGTGCTGGTCGGCTCGCTGACGGACCGCTTCTTCTCCGCACAAAAAGTACTGGCGATTCTGATGTTCGCCGGGGCGATACTGATGTACTTGGCCGCGCAGCAGACCACCTTCAGCGGCTTCTTCCCGCTGCTGCTGGCCTACTCGCTCACCTACATGCCGACCATCGCCCTAACCAACAGCATCGCCTTTTCCAACGTTGCCGACGTCGAGCGCGATTTCCCGCGCATTCGGGTCATGGGGACCATCGGCTGGATCGGCTCCGGCCTGGTGTGCGGCTTCTTGCCGGGAATGCTCGGCCTGAGTGATATCTCGCCCACTAACGTACCGCTGCTGATCGCCGCGGGAAGCTCGCTGGTGCTGGGTATTTTTGCGCTGTGCCTGCCGGATACGCCGCCGAAGAGCACCGGCAAGTTGAGCCTGAAGGTGATGCTGGGGCTGGACGCGCTGATCATGCTGCGCGACAGGAACTTCCTCGTCTTTTTCTTCTGCTCGTTCCTCTTCGCCATGCCGCTGGCCTTCTACTACATCTTTGCCAACGGCTATCTCAGCGAATCGGGAATGAAAAATGCCACAGGCTGGATGACTCTCGGCCAGTTCTCTGAAATCTTCTTTATGCTGGCGCTGCCGTTCTTCACCCGGCGCTTTGGTATTAAAAAGGTTCTATTGCTTGGTCTTATTACCGCCGCCATCCGCTACGGCTTTTTCGTCTACGGCGCGGCAGATAACTATTTCACCTATACGCTGATGTTCCTCGGTATTCTGCTGCACGGCGTCAGCTACGACTTCTATTACGTCACCGCCTATATCTACGTCGATAAAAAGGCGCCTGTGGCGATGCGCAACGCCGCCCAGGGGCTAATCACCCTCTGTTGTCAGGGGTTCGGCAGCCTGCTGGGCTACCGCCTCGGCGGCGTGATGATGGAGAAAATGTTTGCCTACCCGACGCCGGTTAACGGCCATACCTTTAACTGGGCTGGGATGTGGACGTTCGGCGCCATAATGATTGCCGTTATCGCCGTCCTGTTCATGGTGTTCTTCCGCGAGTCGGATAAGGAGATCACCACCATTGACATCGATACGCAGGATGCTGCGCTTACACAAGAGGAAGTCAAATGAAAGCAGAACGTATTCTCGGAGCCCTTTACGGGCAGGCATTAGGGGATGCGATGGGCATGCCGTCGGAGCTATGGCCAAGATCGCGGGTGAAGGCCCATTTCGGCTGGATCGACCGTTTCCTGCCCGGTCCGGCGGAAAACAATGCCGCCTGTTACTTTGCCGAGGCCGAGTTCACCGACGACACCTCGATGGCCCTGTGCCTCGCCGATGCCATCATCGAGTGCGACGGGCGGATTGTTCCCGATACCATCGGTCGCCACATCCTGCGCTGGGCGGAGGAGTTTGACGCCTTTAATAAAAACGTCCTCGGGCCGACGTCGAAAATCGCCCTCAAGGCCATTCGCCGCGGCACGCCGGTGAGCGAGCTGGAGAATAACGGGGTGACCAACGGCGCGGCCATGCGCGCCTCGCCGCTGGGATGCCTGCTGCCGACCGGCGACCTCGACGCCTTTATTCACGAGGTCGCCGCCGCCTCCAGCCCGACGCATAAATCTGATTTAGCCATCGCCGGCGCGACGGTCATCGCCTGGGCCATCTCGCGCGCCGTTGACGGCGCAAGCTGGTCCGCCATCGCCGACGCGCTACCGGCCATCGCCGGGCACGCCCAGCAGCAGCGCACCACCACCTTTAGCGCCTCGCTGGCCCTGCGCATTGAGCTGGCGCTGCGCACCGTTCGCGGCGCGGGTGGAGTCGAGTCCGCCTGCGAGCAGCTTTATCAGCTGGTGGGGGCCGGAACCAGCACTATCGAATCCGTACCCTGCGCCGTGGCGATGGTTGAGCTTGCCGGAACCGACCCTAACCGCTGCGCCGTGCTTTGCGCCAACCTTGGCGGCGATACCGATACCATCGGCGCGATGGCTACCGCCATCTGCGGGGCGCTCAACGGCATATCGGCCATCGATAGCCGGCTCAAAGCGCGTCTGGACGAGGTCAACAGGCTCGACTTCACGCGCTACGCCGACGCGCTCAGCCGTTACCGCCAGCAGCGGGAGGCGCAATGAATAGCCGTCAGCTGAGCGATAAGCTCGCCACCCTCACCGCCGTCAGGCCGGTGACGGTTATCGGGGCCGCGGTGATCGACGTCATTGCCGACGCCTACGCCCTGCCGTGGCGCGGCTGCGATATCGAGCTGCAGCAGCAGAGCGTCAACGTTGGCGGCTGCGCCCTGAATATTGCGGTGGCGCTAAAAAGGCTGGGCATCGCGGCGCAAAACGCGCTGCCCATCGGCGAAGGCGTGTGGGCAGACATCATCCGCAATCGCCTGGCGCAGGAGGGCATAACCAGCGTTATCACCCGCGCCAGCGGCGATAACGGCTGGTGCCTGGCGCTGGTGGAGCCGGACGGGGAGCGCACGTTTATGTCCTTCAGTGGCGTCGAAAACCAGTGGTGCGACGACTGGCTCACGCCGCTCAGCGCCGGGTCCAGCGGCCTGGTCTATCTTTCCGGCTACCAGCTGGCCTCCCCCAGCGGCGAGCGGCTGGTGGCGTGGCTGGAGAAGCAGCGTCACGTCACGCCGTTTATCGACTTTGGTCCGCGCATTGCCGATATCCCCGCGGCATTAATGCCGCGCCTGATGGCGCTGAAGCCGCTGGTTTCCGTTAATCGTCAGGAGGCGCTGATTGCCGCCGAGGCCAACGGCTTCTCCGCCGAGGTAAGCGAGTTCGGCGCCGCATGGCTGAAGAAGTACGGCGCTCCGCTGATCGTCCGCCTGGATAAAGAAGGCGCGTGGTATTTCAGCCCGCAGGCCTGCGGTGAGGTCGCGGCCTTCCCGGCGACGGTGGTCGATACCATCGGCGCCGGGGACAGCCACGCGGGCGGCACCCTGGCCGGACTTGCCGCCGGCTGGAGCCTGCAGGAGGCGGTGACGCTGGGGAATGCGGTGGCGGCATGGGTGGTCAGCCACCGTGGCGGCGACTGCGCCCCGGATCGCGAAGCCCTACTCCTCGCACACAAAGACGTATAGATCGCTGCGGCAGTAGCTAATGCTGTATTCGATAGGGTGCTGGTGCTGATCGAGGGCAACCTGCTTGATCACCAGCACCGGGATCGCGCTATCCATCTGGATATGCGACTGAAACTCGGCATCCGGCATGCGGGCGCTGACCCGGGAGCGGGTGCGTTGGGGGAGGATCTGCTGGCTGCGGAAGTAGTCGTACAGTGAGACGCTGATCGCCTCGACGTCGTGGATAAGGTGCGCGGGCACCCACGACTCTTCGAGCGATACCGCCGCGTCATCCACGTAGCGAATGCGCTTGAGCATAAACACGTCGCTGCCGGCGGCAATCGCCAGCTGCTGCGCGACCTCCTCCGGGCATTTGACGATCCGCTTGTTGACCCACAGGGTGTCGGGCTTTTTGCCGCGCAGCACAACCTGCTGGGTAAAGCCGCGCGCCTCCTTCAGCGAATACTCGAAAATATTGTTAACCCGGGTGCCGTAGCCCTGGGCGCGGGTGACCACGCCTTCATCTTCCAGCATCCGCAGCGCCTTGCGCACGGTGATGCGCGACACGCCGGTGAGCTGGCTCAAATCGCGCTCGCCGGGCAGGATATTGCCGTTTTCCAGCCAGCCGCTGCGCACGGCGTCTTTGATGGTGTCAGCAAACCTGATGTACAGCGGCGCGTTATCCTCCGCGGCCATGCGTTCAACGAGCTGGTGAATCAACCGGGTATGCGCCTGTTCCATTTGTCTTTTCCTGACTGAAATCTGGCGTCAGTATATCAGGCTTACCACCAGGCGTGGAAATGATGCACCGGGCCAATCCCCTGCCCCACCTCCAGCGAATCCGCCTGCGCCAGCGCCGCGGAGAGCCAGCCTTTGGCCTCGGCGACGGTTTGTCCCCAATTGTCGTAGCGCGGGCGCAGCGCGGCCAGTGCGGCGGAGAGCGTACAGCCGGTGCCGTGAGTATTTTTGGTGAGGATTCGCGGGGCGGTGAAGCGCTGCTCGCCTTCGGCGCTAAAGAGCCAGTCCGGGCTTTCGGCATCATCGAGATGACCGCCCTTCATCAGCACCGCGCCGCAGCCCAGCGCCAGCAGCGCCCGACCCTGCTCGAGCATCTCTTTTTCATTGCGTGCGTGCGGCGCATCCAGCAGCGCCGCGGCCTCCGGCAGGTTAGGCGTTATCAGCGAAACCTGCGGCAGCAGCCGGGTGCGCAGCGTCGCCACCGCCGATGCTGACAGCAGCGGATCGCCGCTTTTCGCCAGCATCACCGTATCCAGCACCACGTTGGCGATCCGATAGCGCGCCAGCCGTTCCGCCACGGCCTCGACGATATCCGTCTCCGCCAGCATGCCAATCTTGGTGGTATCGATACGGACGTCGCTGAACACCGAGTCCAGCTGGGCGGCAACAAAGTCAGGCTCGATGCGGTACACCGACTGCACGCCGCGGGTATTCTGCGCCACCAGCGCGGTGATCACCGAGCAGCCGTAGGCCCCGAGGGCGGAGAAGGTTTTAAGATCGGCCTGAATGCCCGCGCCGCCGCTGGGATCGGTGCCGGCAATCGTTAAGGCATTGATTCGCTTCATTGCTGCTCCTCCCCGTAGAGCGCATCAAGGAAAGCCGGGGTAAAGCTGCCCGGGCCGCCCTGACGAGCAGCCCGCCCGCCTGCCAGCTTCATCAGGCCGCAGGCCGCCGCGACGTTTTCCAGCCGGTCACCGGGCAGCGCCGTACTGGCAGCAACCACCGCAGACAGGGCGCAGCCGGTGCCAACAACGCGGGTCATCAGGGGATCCCCGCCGCTGACGGCGCGCGTGCGCTGGCCGTCGGTGACGTAATCCACCTCGCCGGTCACCGCCACCACCGTATTCAGCTGACGCGCCAGCGCCCGGGCGGCCGGCAGCGCCACCGCCGCGGTATCGGTAGTATCGACCCCGCGCCCGCCGCCGCTCATCCCCGCCAGGGCCATAATTTCCGAGGCGTTGCCGCGAACGGCGGCCGGCTGCTGGGTTAGCAGGTCACGACAGAATTCGCTGCGCAGCGTGAGCGCCCCGACCGCAACCGGGTCCAGCACCCACGGCTTGCCCGCCCGCTGCGCGCTGGAGACGGCCGCGCGCATGGCGTCGGCGCGATCGACGGTTAAGGTGCCGACGTTAATCAGCAGCGCATCGGCGATGGCAGCAAACTGGCTGGCCTCCTGCGGGTCAATCACCATCGCGGGGGAAGCGCCAATCGCCAGCAGAACGTTGGCGGTGAACGTCTGCACCACGTCGTTGGTCATGCAGTGAATAAGGGGGGAGTGGCGGCGAAAAAGATATTGCAGATGCGCGATATGCGCAGGGTTCAGTGGCTCAGCTTGCATCGTTTGCTCCAGCCAGGCGATGAAGAAGCAACGACCTTGTGGTCTCTGACTTCCCTACGCTGGCATTATCCAGATCAGGTGGTACGGGTTTTTCTCAGCCTTCACAAGGAAGGGCACCCCGAGTCATGTAGATTGAATCTCTGTACTTTTTGCCAGATTAGGGGAAGTGGCTGGCTGATGCAAGCGCGCCCTTGTGGTTATCGCTTCTGACCCTGACCCCGTATGTGATCCATTCATAATCAGGAATAACCGGGTTCATTCTGGCGGCATATTCTGGCAACCGGCAGATTTTTCGGCAAATTCGTAGGGCGTCATCCAGCCCAGTGCAGAATGGGGACGACTCTGGTTATAGTGTATGCGCCAGGCCTCGATTTTGCGCCGTGCATCCTCCAGAGACATGAACCAGTTCTCGTTCAGACATTCCTGCCTTAACCTGCCGTTGAAGGACTCCACTGTCGCATTATCCGTCGGTGTTCCCGGCCGTGAGAAGTCGATCCTGATCCCTCGTTCATATACCCATCTGTCCAGCATTTTCCCTGCAAATTCATAACCATTATCGGTTTTCAGCAACTGAGGTAAAGGACGTATGAGCGCTATGCTGTTCAGCACTTCAGCCACTTCTAACGAGCTGCGGCTGAGCCGCAGCGCAAAACGGAGGTAGTCCATAGATGTAAAAAGTGGCATCAGAGATACTCAGCTTACGGCAGACATCCGGTAACAGCAGAGGAGAAATGAGTATGGAGATTATCGAAATGAACGAACACACAACCGCTTTCAGTCCTATTGAGAGTGAAGAAGAATTGAAATTCGCCGTAGCATTTTTGGATATGTGGCAGAGAAGCCAGGAGCACGGCGTGAACTTTGAACAGATGTTGAAAATGTAATTCAACAGGCAACACCAAACGAGAATCGTAAATGTGTGAGTATCAAATGACTAACAATTACGGATTGAAAACGCCTGAACAATGGCAACATGAAAGTATTCTTGCCCTGCTGTTTCATTACGACCACGTAGAAGCCTGTTTCATGGCAGATGCAAGCAAGGAGCTACCAGAGGATCACGACTGGAACAGAGCGGAGGAGTATTTAGAAAGCCTGATTGAATGGCTGGCTGGCAACACGGACGGAAGCGAAGTGAGAAAGGCAATCGAGGGTTACAGCGTCAAAGGCAGCGAAGACCAAACAGAATTTTTCTTAGGTGTAATTCTTGGAGATCAGTATTGAAAAAGGAAGAAGAGCCGATCGTCAATTTAACTTAGAGATCGTTCATACACTGTACAAAGCCTTACAAACAATGCGAGAATTAATGATTAAAAAAACAACACATGTACAGGACGTTATGAATAAGAAGATTCATTTTTACGTACCAGCTTCAAATGATTACATTAGCGCTACTTCACTTTATTCAGTTGCCCGTGTGACGGTTAATGATGACGGGATGGAATGGTTAGAGACTCAGTGGGTTGGAGGTGGTGATGGTCATGGGATGGCCCTTTATACTTCGATGCTTGATGCGGCAATTGCTGCCGAAGTGCTGAACCAGGGGGATAGCCCGTCTGAATGGCAGGTTTATCTGTTCTCTGATCTAAACATCACGGAAATGATGGTAAACACGAAAGCCCATAAATCACATTACGGCATCATGCTTGTGTTTGGGTTCTCAATCGACGATTTCAGAAACCTTATCTTGCAATCTGAACTCTACCGCACCCTTCAATTCCCTGAATCATTCCCTATCGGTGACGGCTTAGATCCTGTCACAAACAAAGCAATCCTGAAATTCGATGAATCCTTGTTTGAGGGGATGAATGGTTACTGGCATGAAGAATTTGCCAACTACTGCGAATCAATAGCGAAGCTAAATTCTCAACCTCTTGGTTTCATCAAAGAACATGCCCGTAATGCTGTATCAACGGCACTTGTCACCGCAACACCGATGATCAGCCCTGCAACGCAATACTGCGTATCCACCTACTCTATCGAAAAACAAATGTGGATCGTATCTTCCCTGGCGGTTAATGGTTCCAACCCTGCCAACAAACTTCATTAAGGATGATTCTATGGCTACTGGTCATTTTTTGCGTATTGGCGACAAGACAACATGCGGCGGTAGTATTCTCTCAGGCTCCCCACATCATAGCTTCGGAGGGATTGCGACTGCGAGGAATGGTGATTCTGTATCGTGTGGTAAAGATGGAAAGGTTTATCACATCGCGGGTGGCATCCCCGATTACTGGATTCATGGCGTCGCAGCAGCAGGTACTTTGCATAGCCGCAGTACATGCCCCTGTAGAGCAAGATTCATTTCATCATTTCCGAACGCTTCTTATTGGGTTGAAGAGGCAAAACCAGTTAAAGCTGCGCCTGTTGCGGCCCCACTGGTAGCCGCTGCCCCTACACCTCAACCTGCAAAATTTGCAGAGCCAGAACAACATGCACAAGCCGCGAAGAAAAAGGTTGAAGCAAAACGCGAACCAGTGGACGCTGGTTTTTGTGTACTGCCCTATGGAGCTGAAATCGTAGCCTATGAGCCGTGGCTGTTCGAAAGCGAACCACCAGCAGGAACGCGCGAACTTTACCGTTCACTTAATGGTGCAAGTAAGGAATACAAAGCTGGCTCTATTCTGCTTCTGGTTGATCCTGATAAGCAGGACGACGAACAGATTGCCCACATGAAAGCCGCGAAAGCGCGAGTCGATACAGCATTGGCCCCATTGACGCATGAGGAAGCTAACTTACTGCACAAACACTACGCTACCATCGCTAATTTCACCAGCTACGCTGATACAGGAATTGGCCTTGCTGCTGATCCTGTTGGAAAATACTTTGAGAGTATCGAAAAAATACTCAACGAGATTCAAGAAACGTATAAGAACACTTACATAACAAGAGGCTCATTGATTGGAGAACAATTTTATGTCAGACGTAGCCAGTTGTTTAAAGAACTTGAATCCATACTCAAAGTCAGTTTTCTTAATAAGGCTATGAAATTCGGAGAGTATACCAAAATCAAAAATGCACTCGGCCTTTCCAGCAGTTCTATTACCCACAAATGGAATGAAACGGGGATCAGTGACATTGAAGGCTATGCTACCCACATCGAACGGGCAGCTAAATACGTAAAAGCAATGCGTTACACTGGTTATTTAGGCATTGGTTTTAGCGGACTCCATTCTCTTAACGAAATTCATGAGGCGTGTTCTGTTGGTCGCGAAGCTGAATGTACCAAGAAAAAGTATACTGAGATTGGTAGCTTTGCTTTGGGTACAGGTGGTGGTGTTCTCGCTGGTGGCGGGACTATACCATTATGCGTCGCAATCGGCGTTGGTACTGCTGGTGTTGGCGGGCTTGTTTGTACCGTTATTGCAGGTGTTGGTTTAGGGTACGCTGGTAGCACAGTGGGGAGTGCTGTTGGGGAGTTAGGCGGAGAACAGTTGTATGACGTTTTCGGCAATTAATTTTCTGATGATACATCGAGTTGAAATCGCTGGGATCTTTATGACTCTCGGAATAATTAATTATGTTTCTTACGTGATTTATGACAAATTAGCCAAGAGGAAATTCATGACTCTCTGCTCGCTATTTGTTGAAAAATTTGGAGCAAGACCAGTAGAGGTTTTAATTTATCAGGATGGGGGATTCTTTTTCTCGTTTATGCGTGATGCATTCTTTATTAAAGCATTATACTTTAAAGAAAACTCATTCCATACGCGAGGAATGGATAATGAACAAATTCGATTTATTAAGGAACTTCCTAATCAGTACACCGATTGGTTACGTGTAAAAGTGCGACTTTCCATCGTCGGTCTTATTTTTCTATTCATGATGCTGGCAATTTTCTATTTACCATCATTCATTTAACGGAAATAAAATAAATAGCCAAGCTTTACGCCTGGCTATTTATTCACTCCCAATCAATTCCATCAATTCCATCAATTCCATAATAAACTGAGGAGAAGGGAAACGTATGCAAATAGCGTTTAGTGATCCCCCAGCTTTTCTCGTGACCTACGGTTTGCTGTAGGTGCAGAATGTTTTTCACCCAACCAGCCATTGCCGAAGAGCAAACACTATGACGAATGGAGTGCAGTAACCGCCGTTGTCCGTAATCATCCAGATACGGGATACCAAGCTGATCTCGTAGATCAGCAAAGACCTTGCCGATCTTAGTCATGTTCGTACCTGCCACTTCGGAGAAAATTCGATCTTTCCACTGGCGATCAACATATTCCATGAAACCCCATTCGATTAACTTAGGGTGGATGACTACCTGCCTTGTAGCGTTCTCTGTTTTCCCCTGCCCGCCTTCAGCAATCAGGAAATAGTAACGCTTGCTATCTTCATCGAATTTAATCTGTAACTTCTCCAGCTTTCCTATCTCGCCTCTTCTCGCTCCCGTATATGCCAATAACAACGTGATCCATTTTTGCCAGTTATCGAGCTGCTTAAGTGCCCACCCTACAAACTTTTTCATCCCCGCCGTGCTGTATGCACCAAATCTCGCTTTCGATGGTGCAGTCACTACGCCATCAGTTGGCGACTTAGATAAATGTCTTTGCTTTCTGTGAGGAAGGTTTTGAAGAGTGATTTATACAGCTTGAGATGCTTATGGATGGCCTCAACGCCTACCAGTTGATCCGGTGGAACATCATCGCACTCAATCAGTTGCTGGATGGTCATTGAGCGGTAAGGCTGAACAACGCGCTTAGGGAGATTCTCAACAGCTTCCATCACCAGCTTAATGTCTTGCTTAGTGATCACCGTTACATCAGTTTCCCCTCCCAAGACCGTTAGTAACACTGCAATATAACGATCATTCGCCATTGAGATCGATTTCGTCCAGTTACGCCCATTTTCGTATTTGTACATCGCCCACGCATCCGAAAGGGTTAGCACTTTTTCCGGTTCGGCTGGCGATGGAGATTCCAAGATTTCAGCAGGAACAATTATCTGCTGTTGTTGGGCTAAAAGTGGGTTTCTTGCTGCCCTGCGTTCTGACGCAATCAAGTTTGACAAGAATGATTAGAATACAGGGATCGGCGTAGCTAATGATTTAAGAAAAGGAATGTGTGGAGTAACGCCAATCAGCAAAGAAGATGCTTCACGATAGCTGTCTGTGAGGAGGGATTTCTTATACATCCTGCCACTTGAAAGCCAGATTTGTAGGTAGTAGTTGCCGTTTCTCTGAAACGTGTATGGAAGAGTTCTGTACCCCATGAATACACCCTTTTTGTACCTCAAGTGCATTACGCACGGACAAAAAGAGAGTCAACCTCATGATAAGTAGGCCTAATTTCAGCCCCCTACGCTGGCATTATCCAGATCAGGTGGTACGGGTTTTTCTCAGCCTTCACAAGGAAGGGCACCCCGAGTCATGTAGATTGAATCTCTGTACTTTTTGCCAGATTAGGGGAAGTGGCTGGCTGATGCAAGCGCGCCCTTGTGGTTATCGTCTCTTCGCCTTAGAAAGGTATCTGACCCTTTTTTGCCCCCACCAAACTGGAAAAAGGAGCCGAAGCGCCTTTATCTTATCCACCCGGTGAAGATTGAGCGCTTGAATCGCTGCCGATGGTGTGCGGTAAGAATGTATCAAGTCTCAGATTGAATATAGGATGCAACGTGTACGCTGGCGCATTGCCGCTACTGGACGGCAATGCAGAACTACGTAGCGAATTACCGTTAAGGGTTATTTTATTGCGTCTTCTATCCTTCTTTCTTCGGTTTCATCCATGCGTCATCGTATTTAATATTTCCTCTGACATAATTCCATTCAATTCCACGGAATCGAAACCCCACTACCTCGTGCATGTTAGGAGATGTACTGCCGGGATAATAAACATGTGAGAAATCAACAGAGGAAATAACAACGTTTTCAAGAGTAATTTTATAAAATTCCGTTTCTATTCCAGCCTCGATTATTTGATAGTATTTGATCACTGCTTTCTGCAGGCGTCGACCTTCACATACAGCAATAGCAAGATAAGGACTCACTTTGTCCAGCTGCTTATGAATAGTAACGGGATCATGCTGCCGTGTTCCCGTCATGCTCCCCGTGCAGCTATCTACGCCTTGCCTTACACCGTAGCTACTATTCATGATCTCGATTGCCCCCTCACGGCCTGACGCCAAACAATCACCTATAATTTGCATTCCATTTTCATCGTAAAGGAATAAATAAGCTGGTAATGACATTTCCGCCTCCTTATTTGGTTAACTTTCCATTGCTATCAATAAAAAACTCATGAACGTACTTTTTATTATTTAACCCATAGTTGATCGCATAGGTGTGATTATTCTTCCATTTAACATTGATACAATTATCCGGATAAGAAGAATTTGATTTATTATAACCTGAACTAACCACTGTTTCTATTTTACCGTTTTCACTTGTATCAATAGTGTAATAGTTCAATACATCTTTATTATCTTCACTGAAACAAAGATGTTCGCCATTGATAAATGTCGTTCTGGGGTGTGGTGCAGGATTACCGCCAGGGCAACCGGAAAGAAGGAAAACTAAAGGTAGAATAGTTAATCTCTTCATGCCGGAAATCCCTTCATCACACTTCCGTATCTTTGGAGCAATGAGTAATCAGACTCTTTAGGCTCATAATCTCGTAATGCAGGAAGATACATATAGTTTTTAAAGCCATAAGTTTTCAATAACCAATAATCGCTAACTAAAGAGGCTTGTTGTTCTAAACTGTAATGCCGAATGTCAGCTTTATCCAGGCTGTAGCTGTAATCAGCAAAACGGGAAAATAGCCCCCTTGTTCTAACAAACATTCCGTGCTGTGCTTGCCATACGTGCATCATTTCGTGCATAAATCTATGTTTTTTCTGTACGTTCGCTTCCATCGAGAAATCGTGAGAATAGGTGTCTTCCCTAAACCACATTTCACCATTTGGGCTCATAGCAACATCAATAGGCTGTAGGTTGAACGGTAAATAGCTTTCCCGATGCAGCCAAATTTGATTGTATCTGAGGCCATAGCCATAAAGCGATCTTCCTAACGCGATCTCACCTATTGTGATAAGTCTCACGCCGCCGGGGTTAATATGTGTTCCCGATGTTGCGTTAATCCTCTCATTTACAGGCATTCAAAATCCCTCTACTCTGTAATGACATTGGTCATTTATCGTACTACCATGCAATCAAATAGAGGAAATATTTTTTCCGGGAAAGTTCTGATTATCAGCTGGTCAATGCAACTCCGGATGACAAAAGATATTGTCCTGATGCGCTTCTGATGGCCGTGGATTTAGATCCGCTTAATAGGCCATACAAGTTAACTTAAGCCCTTCGATTTTAAGCGCTGCCCCGGAGCGAGAGTCCGGACTTTCAGAGCTTTCCCTGAAATCTCCATTCCTGATAACGGCCGCACACGTGTACGATTGACACTCAAAACAACACAAAATATGACGAATAATGGAGTGGCTATAATGGTCATAAGGGAGAGACGAATGGCAGGGCTTTATAAAGTAAACTCGCATAGCGTTTATCTGAATACGGCTGACCCATTGAATGACAAAGATTGTGACCAACCGGCCTTTAATCGTCTTTCCGCTAACGCGGGGAATAGTCCTGGAGTCAGATCGTTGCGGCAAGTAGTGACAAAACTCTGGTAGTGGAAGATTAAAAATGATGAAAAAAGCACTCATCTTCATGCTGGCTGCGGTTCACCCCGCGTCTTATGCTGACGATCTCGGCTGCGCTTCCGTGGGTGCGTCAATGGAATTATCCCTGTTTGACGCTATCTCAAAGGATTTAAAAATCGATCCAGCCGCGATTCAAAGAGATAAAACGACGGTAGAGATAATCAATACGGCAACCGTATCAGAACTCTATGCAGAATCGCTGGCTAAAAGGGACCATAAAGAAAGTATTGATAAGGGCCTGGCGACAATCCCCGTTCGGGATTATTTCTCCAGCTACTATGAGAACAACGCTCAGTCCATTACCGCAAAATATACCTACACCACCGCCCGGGGCATGAAAGATATATTCATTGCCTCCAGCCTTATGAATAAAGATGAGTGTTCCATCAGATTTAATGGCTACCTTACCCTCGCCAGAGAGTTTTAATAGTTAACGGGGCTTAGGGATCTATAAGACCCTTTATTTCTTAATTAATTTTAGCGTTGTCACTATATCTTGCCTGGTCACTATCTGAACCTCAGCTAATCCCCCAGACAAAAAGCGCGTCCTTTGGAGCAGCAGGCTCATGCTGTTTTCCTGCAGCCGCGGCTCCTTAGCACATAGTTGGGCCAGACGGCCTTCGTTCTGCTGCCTGAAAGATACCCCATGCCATAGAAACGCTCGGCAACAAATCTAGTACTAAAGTAGTAATTTATTAACTAAATGAAGATTTATGTAACCAAAAATTCGCCCTTTTTAAACAAGTGGTTATAGTTTTAGCAAGCGTTACAAGGTGTGACCCGTTGTCACATCGATATTACCGAGTGAATCACCGAAAAATCATGAGGATTCCAATGAAATTGACACCAATAGTAAAGGGAATGGCGTTAGCCGGGGTGCTATCGACCTTTGCCCTTTCCGCTTGGGCAGACACTTCCCCCAAAGAAGCGACCGCCGCCACCAAACAGGCAAACGATGCCCTTTACAACCAGCTGCCCTTCTCCGACAACACCGATTTTAGCAACGCGCATAAAGGCTTTATTGCCGCTCTCCCTGGCGATGTCATCAAAGGCGAACAGGGCAACGTCGTCTGGAACCCGCAGCAGTACGCCTTCATCAAAGAAGGGGAAAAGGCGCCGGATACCGTCAACCCGAGCCTGTGGCGTCAGTCTCAGCTGATTAACATCAGCGGCCTGTTTGAAGTGACCGAAGGCGTCTATCAGATCCGCAACCTCGATCTCTCCAACATGACCATCATCGAAGGTAAAGAAGGCATTACCGTCGTTGACCCGCTGGTATCCGCTGAAACCGCAAAAGTGGGCATGGACCTGTACTACAAAAACCGCGGCAAGAAGCCGGTGGTGGCCGTTATCTACACCCACAGCCACGTTGACCACTACGGCGGCGTGCGCGGCGTCATTGATGAAGCCGACGTGAAGTCGGGCAAAGTGAAAGTCTATGCGCCGGCCGGCTTTATGGAAGCCGCCGTGGCGGAAAACATCATGGCCGGTAACGTCATGAGCCGTCGCGCCAGCTATATGTACGGTAACCTGCTGAAGCCGGAAGCTACCGGCCAGGTAGGCGCTGGGCTGGGGACCACCACCTCCGCCGGTACCGTGACCCTGATTGCTCCGACCAACATCATTGAAAAAGACGGCCAGAAAGAGGTTATCGACGGCCTGACCTATGATTTCATGCTGGCACCGGGCTCTGAAGCACCGTCTGAAATGCTGTGGTATATCGAAGAGAAGAAGCTCATCGAAGCGGCGGAAGACGTCACCCATACCCTGCATAACACCTACTCCCTGCGCGGGGCCAAAATCCGCGAGCCGCTGCCGTGGTCGAAATATATCAACGAAGCGATCGTTCGCTGGGGCGACAAAGCTGAGATCATCATGGCTCAGCACCACTGGCCGACCTGGGGCAACGAAAACGTCGTCAACCTGCTGAAGAGCCAGCGTGACCTCTATCGTTACATCAACGACCAGACCCTGCGCATGGCTAACGAAGGGCTGACCCGCGACGAAATTGCCGCCAAATTCAAGCTGCCGGACAGCCTGGCGCACACCTGGGCCAACCGCGGCTACTACGGTTCCGTCAGCCACGACGTGAAGGCCACCTACGTGCTGTACCTCGGCTGGTTCGACGGCAACCCAGCCACCCTCGACGAACTGCCGCCGGAAGAAGCGGCTAAAAAGTTTGTTGATTACATGGGCGGCGCCGACGCCATCATGAAGAAGGCCAAAGAGGACTATGACCAGGGTAACTACCGCTGGGTAGCCCAGGTGGTGAGTAAAATCGTCTTCGCCGACCCGAAAAACCAGGAGGCGCGTAATCTGGAAGCGGATGCCCTGGAGCAGCTGGGTTACCAGGCTGAATCCGGTCCGTGGCGCAACTTCTACCTCACCGGCGCGCAGGAGCTGCGCAACGGCGTGGTGAAAGGCCCGACGCCGAACACCGCCAGCCCGGATACCGTCCGCGCGATGACCCCGGAAATGTTCTTTGACTATCTGGCGGTACACATCAACGGTGAGAAAGCCGGTAAAGCCAAAGCGGTCTTCAACATCGACCTCGGCAACGACGGCGGCAAGTATAAGCTGGAGCTGGAAAACGGCGTGCTGAACCACACCGCTAAGGCCGAAGCGAAAGATGCGGATGCCACTATCGTGCTGGACCGTGCGACCCTGAACAAAATCATCCTGAAAGAAGAAACGCTGAAACAGGCTGAAGATAAGGGTGAAGTGAAGGTCACCGGTAACGGGGCGAAGCTGGATGAAATGCTGGGCTACATGGACAAGTTCGAGTTCTGGTTCAACATTGTGACGCCATAAACCTCACCCCCGCGGCCTCCGGTCGCGGGGTTTCTCTGCGCTAATACTCCTCGGGCAGCGCCCGGTCGATAGACACCAGCTTTCCTCTTGCCATCGTGATGTAGCCCCCGGCCTTGAGGTCGGCAAGCACCCGGAAAACGTGGGTCCGCGAAAGATTGGTTCGCTTGATGATAAACAGCGCCAGGCCTTCATTTTCACCCTCATGCGTATTCTGCCGGTAGAGATAGCGAAACAGCATCGGCCGAATGGTCTGGTAGCTGGTCAGCTGCCGACGCTCGTTATGCAGGTCGATGGTGAAAATAGTCATATACACCAGAATCGTCGCCAGCTCCTGCACGCGCTGCGGATTATTTTGGATAAAGATACGGTCAAACGCCTCATAGGATATTTTAATAAGCCTGACCGGCGCGCTTCCCATATATTCAAACTTAGCCAGCGGGCAGTATCTTTCCATTAGGCCAATCGGCATATGCTCAATGCTATTCCCGATATTAAGACCGTTCTCCGGCATTAATATTGATAAAGAACCGCCAGTACAAAAATAAATATAGCCAGCCTTGACTTCTAATTTTTTATTGGCAGGCAACGAAACGACCTCGCCTTCCTGAATGATTTCATCCAGATAGCTATCAATCTCTAACGTGCTGTAATAGCCGTGTATTTCCTGAAAATTCACCGCATGCCCTCACTCCATTCTGCCGTAAGTTCAGTATAGCAGCGAGTCCGGCGTGGATTCGAGGCCTACCGTTGTTATTTTCCAGGCAGTCCCATATGGGACTATTAACACCATCTATTCCACTTACAATAGCCGGTAATGAGTCCGCATTTGCATTAGCCGTATCATATTTATTATTGATTTCGGCTCAAATAATCTAAGAGGTCATTTAATGAAATTAAATCAGATTGCTAAACACCTGGCGATGGCCGGTGTTCTGGTTTCGCTGTCCGCTTCCGCTTTTGCGCAGGTTCAGCCGAACGATGCGACGCCTGCCACCCGTCAGGCCAATAGCGCGCTGTACAACAAGCTGCCGTTTGCCGATAAAACCGATTTTGAAAACGCGCATAAAGGCTTCATCGCCGCGCTGCCGTCGAGCATGATTAAAGGCGAACAGGGCAACGTTATTTGGGATCCGGCGAAATACGACTTCGTTAAAGAAGGCCAAAAATCTCCGGATAGCGTTAACCCTAGCCTGTGGCGCCAGTCCCAGCTGATTAATATCGGCGGTCTGTTCAAGGTCACCGACGGCGTTTACCAGATTCGCAACCTCGACCTCTCCAACATGACCATTATCGAAGGTGATAAAGGCATTACCATCATCGATCCGCTGCTGAGCGCCGAACCGGCCAAAGAGGGGCTGGACCTCTACTACGCCAATCGCGGCAAGAAGCCGGTGGTCGCGGTGCTGTTCACCCACAGCCATGTTGACCACTACGGCGGCATTCGCGGCGTGGTTGACGAAGCCGACGTTAAGTCAGGCAAAGTCAAAATCTACGCGCCGGACGGCTTTATGAAAGAAGCGGTTTCGGAAAATATCATGGCCGGTACGGCGATGAGCCGCCGCGCCAGCTATATGTACGGCAACCTGCTCAAGCCCGACGCGAAAGGTCAGGTTGGCGCGGGTCTGGGGACCACTACCTCCGCCGGTACCGTTACGCTGATACAGCCGACAAACTACATCACTAAAACCGGGCAGGAAGAGGTGATTGATGGCCTGACCTACGATTTCATGATGGCGCCGGGCTCTGAGGCCCCGTCGGAAATGCTGTGGTACGTCAAAGAGAAGAAAATGATCGAAGCGGCGGAAGACGTGACCCACACGCTGCACAACACCTACTCCCTGCGCGGCGCAAAAATCCGCGATCCGCTGGCGTGGTCGAAATATATCAACGCCGCCATCGACCGCTGGGGCAGCGACGCCGACGTGATTATCGCACAGCACCACTGGCCGACCTGGGGCAACGACAACATTGTTAAGCTGATGAAAGGCCAGCGCGACATGTATCGCTATATCAACGACCAGACCCTGCGCATGGCTAACGAAGGCCTGACCCGCGACGAAATTGCCGCGAACTTCAAGCTGCCGGAAGCGCTGGAGAAGCAGTGGTCAAGCCGGGGCTACTACGGTTCCGTCAGCCACAACGTCAAGGCCACCTACGTGTACTATCTCGGCTGGTTCGACGGCAACCCGGCCACCCTCGACGAGCTGCCGCCCGAGCAGGCTGCGAAGAAGTTTGTCGAATATATGGGCGGCGCCGGCAATATCCTGAGCAAAGCCAAAGAGGATTACCGCCAGGGTAACTATCGCTGGGTGGCGCAGGTCACCAGCAAAGTGGTGTTCGCCGACCCGCAAAACCAGGACGCGAGGAACCTCGAAGCGGATGCGCTGGAGCAGCTGGGCTACCAGGCGGAAGCCGGCACCTGGCGTAACTTCTACCTCACCGGCGCGCAGGAGCTGCGTAACGGCGTGCAGAAGCTGCCAACGCCGAACACCGCCAGCCCGGATACCGTCCGCGCGATGACCCCGGAAATGTTCTTCGACTACCTGGGCGTGCATATTAACGGCGAAAAAGCCGGCGCGGCGAAGGCGATTCTCAACGTCGATCTGGGTAAAGACGGCGGCAAGTACAAGCTGGAGCTGGAAAACGGCGTCCTGAACCACACCGCTAACGCGGTCGCCGACAACGCGGATGCCAACATCACCCTCGATCGCGATACGCTGAACAAGATTATCCTCAAGCAAGAGACGCTGAAGCAGGCGGTTGATCAGGGTGAGGTGAAAATTACCGGTAATGCTGCGAAGCTGGACGAAATGCTGAGCTACATGGACAAGTTTGAGTTCTGGTTCAATATCGTTACTCCGTAACTGAGCCGATTATCATCCCCCGAGGCCGCCGGTCGCGGGGGATTTTTTTTGGCCATTTCCCGCGACCGCCCCCTGCGCTTCCCGCCCTGCTTCCCCTGCCCTTGCGCGCACATCTCAATTTGCTTTCCCCACCGCCCCGGGCACAAGATTAGCTGTGGGAATAGTGATTTCGCAGATAACCAACCGAGGTGGGCTATGTCCGTTTATCACCATGCGCAGGTGCTGATTAAGCACCTGCCGTAGCTCGCTCGCGCAGGCCCCGTCCGGCCGATCAGGGATTCACTTCCCGCAGCGAACTCAGCAGCAACGCGAAGCTCGACTCAATCAGCGGCGGTAGCGTCTGCGGCCCGCGCATCAGCGCCACGGTGCGGCTCAGCGCCGGCTGCTGCAGCTGGGCTATCTTCAGCTGCGGATCGCATAAGTGGGTGGTATAGAGCTCGGGAAGAATGGCTATCGCCAGGCGCGAACGCACCAGGCCATACAGCGTTTCGATATAGTCCACCTGATAGCGCGTATTCAGCATCAGGCGATGGCTCTCCGCCAGCGCCCCCACCAGCCGCTGGATATTGCCCTTCGAGAACACCGCGATATCGCGGCCAGCCAGCAGCTTCCACGGCAGATGCGGTTGACCGGCGAGCGGATCGTCGCCGTGCAGCACCGCCACAAACGGGTCCTCGCGCAGCGGATAGACCTGCAGCTCTGCGGGGATCGAACTGTCGATGGCGCCCACGGCGAAATCAATCTGCCCGCTCAGCAGCTCGCGCACCAGCGCGTCGTTGGCCCGATCGTGAAACTCGACCCGCAGGCGCGGAAAGGTTTCGGCCAGGGTCTGCGGCAGCAGGGGAAAAAGCAGCGAGCTGACCGACGGCATCAGGCCGATGCGCACCGTGCCGTCGCCGCCGGCTTCAACGATCTGCTGCATGTCCTGAAACGCCAGCTGGGCCACGCTCAGCACGCGCTGCGCGTGGGGCAGGATCGCGGCGCCCAGTTCGGTCAGCGTGACCGAAGAGGCGGTGCGGTTCACCAGCCTGCCGCCGAGCACCGCTTCAACCTGGCGCAGCGCGCTGCTCAGCGCCGGTTGGCTGATGGCCAGCCGGTTGGCGGTATCGGTAAAGTGACGCAGCTGCGCCAGGGTAACAAAATACTGGAGCTGCTTAAGAGAAAGCGCGGGCAGCCGCTGCCAGGGTTCGGTCATGTTATCCATCGCTGAGGGTGAGTAGGCAGAATAACCCGAGCTTATCGGGCGATAAATTTATTCATCTGGGCAAACGTTTGCTGTGCCCCTAGAGTAGCGCCATTATCCTTGTGCCGGAGTTGTTATGTCCAGCAGTGCTGAAAACCGCCGCCGCGCCGTCCAGGCCGCCCGGGGCGAATTGCCGTTCGACCTGTTACTCACCGGAGGGCAGATCGTTGATATGGTCACCGGGGAACTCCGCGCCGCCGACGTCGGCATCGTCGGCGAGATGATTGCCAGCGTCCATCCGCGCGGCAGCCGCAGCGACGCCGCTGAATCCCGCGACCTGCAGGGCGCCTACCTCTCCCCAGGGCTGATGGATACCCACGTCCATCTCGAAAGCTCCCATCTCCCCCCCGAGCGCTACGCGGAAATCGTCCTCGCCCAGGGCACCACGGCGGTATTTTGGGATCCGCACGAGCTGGCCAACGTGCTCGGCGTGGAGGGCGTGCGCTACGCCGTTGCCGCCAGCCGCAATCTGCCGCTGGAGGTGATGGTCGCCGCCCCTTCCAGCGTCCCGTCCACGCCCGGGCTGGAGATGTCCGGCGCCGATTTTGCCGGAGAAGAGATGACCACCATGCTGGCGTGGCCGGAGGTGCGCGGCGTGGCGGAAGTGATGGACATGCACGGCGTGCTGCACGCCAGCGAGCGGATGCAGGAGATAGTTCAGGCGGGCCTGGACAGCGGCAAGCTGATTGAAGGCCACGCCCGCGGGCTGAACGGCGCGGACCTGCAGGCCTATCTGGCCGCCGGCGTCACCTCCGATCATGAACTCACCTCGGCGGAGGATGCGCTGGAAAAGCTGCGCGCCGGACTGACGCTGCAGATTCGTGGCTCGCATCCCTATCTGCTGGAGGATATCGTCAAGGCGCTGAAAACCCTGCCGCACCTCTCCTCGCAGATCACCGTCTGCACCGACGACGTGCCGCCGGATATGCTGCTGGAAAAAGGCGGCATTATCGCCCTGCTCAACCTGCTGATCGGGCACGGCCTGCCGGCCACCGATGCCCTGCGCTTCGCTACGCTGAACGCAGCGATCCGCCTGCAGCGCCATGATTTAGGCCTGATTGCCGCCGGTCGCCGCGCGGACCTGGTGGTGTTTCCCGAACTGGACAAGCTGCAGGCGCGCGAGGTCTATGTCGCCGGGAAGCTAATTGCCCGGAACGGACAGCTGCGCCAGCCCATTCCTGCGGCCACCGGCGTCACGCCGCCGCGCGATACCCTGCAGCTTGCGCCGCTGAGCGCCGACGACTTTATCCTTAAGGTGGGCGGTATTCACCACGGCGTTGCCCGCCTGCGGCATATTCGCGGCGCGCGCTTTACGCAGTGGGGAGAAGTCGAGGTGCAGATCCGCGACGGCAAAGTCCAGCTGCCCGACGGCTTCAGCCTGATTTGGGTCAAGCACCGCCACGGTCGCCATCAGGCGACGCCGCAGATTGCCCTGCTTGAGGGCTGGGGCGAGCTGCGCGGGGCGATTGCCACCAGCTACTCCCACGACTCGCACAACCTCGTGGTGCTCGGGCGAGACGCCGAAGATATGGCGCGGGCCGCCAACCGGCTGATCGCTTCCGGCGGCGGCATGGCGCTGGCGCAGCGGGGGGAGATTCTGGCCCACGTCGCCATGCCGATTGCCGGAATGCTTTCCGACCTGCCGGCGGCGGAGCTGGCACGCCAGTTCCGCGAGCTGCGCGACCTGAGCGCCGAAATTGCCGACTGGGAGCCGCCGTACCGGGTGTTTAAGGCCATCGAGGGGACCTGCCTCGCCTGCAACGCCGGGCCGCATTTGACCGATTTGGGCTTGACCGACGGCACCACCCGCCGGATCGTCGACCCGCTGATAGCCTGCCGGGAAACCCCGGAGCATACCCACAACAATAATCACGGAGCCTGATAATGGCTGACAACACGCTTCCTGCATCAACCCGGGGCCGCTGGCTGGAACGGCGATTTGCCCTCTACTCCCGCGGCAGCACGCTGCGCACCGAGTGCCTGGCGGGGGTCACCGGCTTTCTCGCCGCCGCCTATCTGCTGGTGGTGATCCCCGGCCTGCTGGCGGTTGGCGGAATGGATAAAGGCGCGGTCACTACCGGAACCATTTTGGTCTTCGTCGCCGGCACGCTGCTGATGGCGTTCTACGCGAACCTGCCGTTTATCGTCGGCCCCGGCATCGGCGGGTCGGTGCTGGTGGGCGTCACCCTCGCCGGGAGCGAAGGCATCGGCTGGCAAATCGGCCTCGGCATCGCCTGCTGGTCCGGGATTCTGTTCTTCCTGCTGACCAAATTCGGCCTGCGCGAGGTGGTGACCCGCTCGGTGCCGCAGTCGATCAAGCTGGGGCTTACCGCCTCCATCGGGCTGTTCGTGGCGGTGCTCGGCTTTCGCAACGCCGGCCTGGTGCTGGCGAATGCGAAAACCAACGCCCTGATGCTCGGCGACTTCCTCTCCCCCGGCGCGCTGGTAGCGCTGTGCGGCCTGTTTCTCGCCATTGCGCTACAGGCGCGGCGCATTCCGGGTGCGATCCTGTGGGCGATCCTCGTTGCCACCCTTGTCGGGATCCCGTTCGGCGTCACCCGGCTGCCGACCAGCTTTATCGCCATGCCGCACTCACTGACGCCGGTCCTCGGCCACGTCGATATGCTCGGCGCGCTGAATATCGCCTTTCTGCCGTTTCTGTTTATCTTTTTCGCCTCCGAGTTTTTCTCCACCATGGGAACCACTCTGGCGGTAGGCGGCGAGGCGGGACTGCTGGATGAAGAGGGCAATATGGTGCACATCAACCGGCCGTTTATGGTTGACTCCATTGCTGCAGCCATCGGGCCGTGGGTCGGCATTCCGGCGGCCACCGCGCTGATTGAGTCCTCCGCGGCGGCCGAAGCCGGCGGTAAAACCGGGCTGACGGCGCTGGCGGCGGCGGTGATGTTCCTGCTGATGCTGCTGTTTACCCCGATTGCGCTGATGATCCCCAAAGAGGCCACCGCGCCGGCGCTGATCCTGATTGGCCTGAATATGTTCAGCGGCCTGCGCAAGGTCGATTTAGCCAACTTTACCGACGGGCTGCCGGTGCTGATGATGGTGATGATCACCCTGATTGCCAACAGCTTCGGTACCGGCATCGCCGGCGGGCTGCTGTTCTACGTGGTGATTAAGAGCGTGGCCGGAAAGTGGCGCGAGATCCCGTTAGGGCTGTGGATCCTCGCGATTCCGCTGGTCTACTACTTCGCGACCCTGGTCAGGCACTAGGGCGCCGGGCGCTGGTTGTGCAGCGCCTCGCAGCGAGCCTTCACCTCTTCATACAGCAAACGCACCGCGGCAGAGAGCTGCTTGCGGTGCGGGCAAATCATATTCAGCGGCACCCGGTCGCCCTGATACTGCGGCAGCAGGACCTGCAGCCGCCCGGCGCGAATATCGTCGCTGACGTCGAGCCAGGACTTGTAGGCAAACCCCTCCCCGGCAATTGCCAGGCGGCGAATCACTTCCGCATCGTCACTGACGATAACGCCAGAAACCTGCAGATGCTGAACCTCACCCGCCAGGCTTAACGGCCAGCGATCGAACTGCCTGCCGCGCAGCACGTACAGCAGAGCGTTACGCTGTGCCAGCTCCTCCAGGGTTTGCGGTTCACCGTGTTCGGCGATCCACGCCGGGGAAGCCACCAGCACCCGGCGGTTTTCCGCCGCCACCGGCAGCGAGATAAACGACGCGTCGTCGTTATCGCCGTAGCGAAAGGCCACGTCGACCGGATCTTTAAACACGTCGGTGCGGTGATCGGAGAACAGGATACGCAGCCTGAGCTCCGGGTAGCGCTGGCGAAATCCGCGAAACACGGTCAGCAGCAGGTTACGCCCGAGGTCGGAGGGCACCGCAATTTGCAGCGTGCCGCGGATTTGGTCATCCGGTAGCTGAATCTTTTGCAGCCCGGCGTGCAGGGTATCGAGCATCTGCGTGGCATAGGGCAGCCAGGTCTCCCCTTCGGGGGTCAGGCGCAGGCTGCGGGTTGAGCGGGCAAAAAGGCGGATATTCAGCGTGGTCTCCAGACGCTTAATCGCCGCGCTCACCTGCGCCGGCTGCTGCCCGACCTCCCGCGCCGCGTCGCTAAAGCTGCCCAACGCCGCCGCGCGGACAAATAACGTCAGATCTTCCAGCCTGAACATATTCACTCCCACCTCCGGATCCCCGGACTTTTCCTAAAACAGGCGCGGTTTGCTGAATCGCGTAATCGGCACCATCGTTTGCTTACATTTTTAATCAACCAGTACTTGCCATCGCCCTCATGCTTCGGAATGATACGAGGCTGCGATTTTGTGTCCAGGATAATAATGAGGAATTTATGCGTAAAACAAAAATGATGCTTCTGGGCGTACTGCTGGCCGGCACCTGCGCAGTTGGGTCGGTCTCCGCCGCCGATCTGCAGAAATATGAGCTGGACGGCGTGACCTCCGACTTCCAGCAGTTTCGCGTCGGCGATAGCGTACCGCCGCTGTATATGACCCCGGAGTACACCATTAAGCAGTGGCAGCAGCGCCACCTGCCGGCGCCAGACGCCAACACCCACTGGACCTATATGGGCGGCAGCTACGTGCTGGTCACCGAGCCGGAAGGCAAAATTGTCAAAATTTACGACGGCGAGATTTTCTACCAGCACTGATTGTGCGTAGCGGCCGCTTGCCGCCACGAAAAACGCCCGGTCCTTCTGCTGCTCCCGCATGGCGCAGCGAAGTCCCGGGCGTTGTTTTATCCGCGACGCTTACACCGCGCGGAAGGCGATCTCGCTGGGGATAACCTCACCCTGCCAGTAGAGCTGGGCCGCTACGCGCCCTGCCAGCTGGCGATAGATATCGGTAAACTCGCTTTCCGGGCGGGCGATCACCGTCGGGGTCCCGTTATCCAGGTCCTCGCGCAGATGAATGTGCAGCGGCAGCTGGCCGAGCAGCTGGGTGTGATATTTTTCCGCCAGCTTCTGCGCACCGCCGGTGCCAAAGATAGCCTCATGGTGACCACAGTTGCTGCAAATATGCATGCTCATGTTCTCCACGATACCCAGCACCGGCACCTCCACTTTTTCGAACATCACGATGCCCTTTTTGGCATCGATTAGCGCGATGTCCTGCGGCGTGGTGACCACCAGCGCGCCGGTTACCGGGATGTTCTGCGCCAGCGTCAGCTGAATGTCGCCGGTGCCCGGCGGCATATCCAGCACCAGGTAGTCGAGATCCGGCCACAGCGTCTCCTGCAGCATCTGCATCAGCGCTTTACTGGCCATCGGGCCGCGCCACACCATGGCGTTCTCGTCAGTCACCAGATAGCCGATGGAGTTGGTGGCGAGGCCGAATTTCATAATCGGCGCCATATGGGTGCCGTCCGGCGAGGTGGGACGCTGATCTTCAGCGCCCAGCATGGTAGGAATCGACGGGCCGTAAATATCGGCGTCGAGAATACCGACCTTCGCCCCTTCCGCCGCCAGCGCCAGCGCGAGGTTAACCGCCGTAGACGATTTGCCGACGCCGCCCTTGCCGGAGCTCACGGCAATAATATTCTTCACGCCGTTAACGCCCGGCTGGTTTTTCACCCGCTTCAGGGTGGCGATGCTGTGCGTCAGCTTCCAGTCGATAGCCTGCGCGCCGGTAATGCGCAGCAGCTCGGCGCTGCACTGCTCTTTCAGGGCTTCAAAAGCGCTATGCCAGACGAACGGCATCTGAATTTCGATATGCACGGTGTCGTCCAGCCAGGCAACGTGGTGCAGCGCCTTCAGCGCGGTGAGATTATGCTTCAAAGTGGGGTGCTGAAAATTAGCCAGCGTTCCGGCGACCATCGCGCGTAGACGTTCGGGGGATTTGGCCTGGGATTGCGAATTCATCCCGACTCCTTTGTTGTTATGAGATGCTTTCAGTAATGATTGAGTTTATCACAGCTGAGGATTATCCATATATGGTCAGCCATTTATGGCGCACCCAGTGCCCTTTTGGTAATATCGGAAGCCCTTTTTACAACAGAAGATGTAATGCTCACTATGACTCAAGTCGCGAAGAAAATTCTGGTAACGTGCGCACTGCCGTACGCCAACGGCTCAATCCACCTCGGCCACATGCTGGAGCACATCCAGGCTGATGTCTGGGTCCGTTACCAGCGAATGCGCGGCCACGAGGTCAACTTCATCTGCGCCGATGACGCCCACGGCACGCCGATCATGCTGAAAGCTCAGCAGCTTGGTGTCTCTCCAGAGCAGATGATTGGCGAGATGAGTCAGGAGCACCAGACCGATTTTGCCGGTTTCGACATTAGCTACGATAACTACCACTCCACCCACAGCGACGAAAACCGCGAGCTGTCGGAGCTTATCTACTCGCGCCTGAAAGAGAACGGTTTTATTAAAAACCGCACCATCTCTCAGCTCTACGATCCGGAAAAAGGGATGTTCCTCCCTGACCGTTTCGTGAAGGGAACCTGCCCGAAATGCAAATCACCGGATCAGTACGGCGATAACTGCGAAGTGTGCGGCGCGACCTACAGCCCGACCGAGCTTATCGAGCCGAAATCGGTGGTTTCCGGCGCGACGCCGGTGATGCGTGAATCCGAGCACTTCTTCTTCGACCTGCCCTCCTTTAGCGAGATGCTGCAGGCGTGGACCCGCAGCGGCGCGCTGCAGGAGCAGGTGGCGAATAAGATGCAGGAGTGGTTCGAGTCGGGCCTGCAGCAGTGGGACATCTCCCGCGATGCGCCGTACTTCGGCTTCGAAATCCCCAACGCGCCGGGCAAATACTTCTACGTCTGGCTGGACGCGCCAATCGGCTACATGGGTTCATTCAAAAACCTGTGCGACAAGCGCGGCGACAGCGAAAGCTTTGACGCCTACTGGAAGAAAGACTCTGACGCCGAGCTGTATCACTTTATCGGCAAGGATATCGTCTACTTCCACAGCCTGTTCTGGCCGGCGATGCTGGAAGGCAGCGGCTTCCGCAAGCCAACCAACCTGTTCGTTCACGGCTACGTGACGGTCAACGGCGCGAAGATGTCTAAATCGCGCGGTACCTTCATCAAGGCCAGCACCTGGCTGAACCACTTTGATGCCGACAGCCTGCGCTACTACTACGCCGCCAAGCTCTCTTCGCGCATCGACGATATCGACCTGAACCTCGAAGACTTCATTCAGCGCGTGAATGCTGACATCGTCAACAAGCTGGTTAACCTCGCATCGCGCAACGCCGGCTTTATCGCCAAACGTTTCGACGGCATGCTGGCGGCTGAGCTTGCGGACCCGGCGCTGTATCAAACCTTCACCGATGCGGCAGCAAGCATTGGCGAAGCCTGGGACAGCCGCGAGTTCGGTAAGGCCATCCGTGAAATCATGGCGCTGGCCGACGTGGCAAACCGCTACGTTGACGAGCAGGCGCCGTGGGTAGTTGCCAAACAGGAGGGCCGCGATGCCGATCTGCAGGCGATCTGCACCATGGGCCTGAATATGTTCCGCGTGCTGATGACCTGGCTCAAGCCGGTGCTGCCGCAGCTGACCGCCCGCGCCGAAGCGTTCCTCAACGCCGAGCTGAGCTGGGATGCCGTTCAGCAGCCGCTGCTGGCGCATAAGGTCAACACCTTCAAAGCGCTGTATAACCGCATCGAAATGAAGCAGGTTGAGGCGCTGGTAGAAGCATCGAAGGAAGAGGTGAAGGCGCTCTCCGCACCGGTCAGCGGCCCGCTGGCGGACGATCCGCTGCAGGAAACCATCACCTTTGATGATTTTGCCAAAGTCGATATGCGCATCGCGCTGATTGAAAACGCCGAATTCGTCGACGGTTCCGACAAGCTGCTGCGCCTGACGCTGGATATCGGCGGCGAGAAGCGCAACGTCTTCTCCGGCATCCGCAGCGCCTACCCCGATCCGCAGGCGTTGATTGGCCGCCTGACGGTGATGGTGGCGAACCTCGCACCGCGCAAAATGCGCTTCGGCATCTCCGAAGGGATGGTGATGGCGGCGGGCCCTGGCGGGAAAGATATCTTCCTGCTCAGCCCGGACAGCGGCGCCCAACCTGGCCAACAGGTCAAATAATCTCCGCGAAAAACGCTGCCCCGGCAGCGTTTTTTTTTGCCTGTCGCCCGCCCGGACGGGCGCTTTTATTTGCACCCCTCGCGGATAAGAACAATACTCAATACGCTATTCTGACAACGGAACGGTATACATACCAACACAGGGAACCGGGATGAAATACACACACAGGCTGACCGCAATCGCCGTCGCCGCTCTGCTTGCCACGGCGCTGGCCGGCTGCGACAACAAAAAAGAGCAGAGCAAAACCTTTAACCGCGCGGCCGAAGGCGTCGAGCTCAGCTTTACCTACTATTATGATGGCGACAAGGTGCTGCGCCAGGATGCCAACAACACCATCCCCTATAAAACCATCGGCGCCAGCAATAAAGAGCAGGCGCGGGCGATTATTGAACCGATGAGCAGCGTTTACCGCAGCATAAAGGGCGTGGAGCAGACCATCGACTACAAAGACAGCTATGCCCTGGAGCATCTGAGCGTCGATTTTAGCGAGGCGAAAATCAGCGAGCTGTGCAAGCTGCCGGGATCGATGTTTACCGACTGCTCGCGGCAGTTCGTGTCGATGTCGGTGTCGACAAAATTACTCGAAGAGCAGGGTTTTCAGGAAGTGAAGTAGGTCATCGCCCGGCTAAGCGTTGCGCCAGCCGGGCTGCCTGAGGCTGAAACTCAGGCTTTAGCGGCGTGAACGCGCTCGGTCAGACCGCGCAGGAAATAGCGCAGGAACTGGTCGCCGCACTCGCGGAAGTTTTTATGCTCCGGCGCGCGCATCATGGCGGTAATTTCCGGCATCGAGACGCGGAACTGCTGCTGGGTCAGAATGGCGAGAATGTCGTCGGTCTTCAGGGAGAAGGCGATACGCAGCTTTTTCAGCACGATATTGTTATTCACCCGACGCTCCACCGCCAGCGGCGGTGCGGACTCATCTTTACCGCGTTTATCGTAAATCAGACCGTTGAGGAAGATCGACAGAAGGATATCCGGGCAGCGCTGGAAGCCTTCCTCATCCTCTTTTTTCAGCCACGGTACCAGCTGCTCTGCGCTGACGACGGAATCGCCGAGCGCGAAAATACGCACCAGGCCATCATTATTGGTTTTCAAGGTGTAGCGCAGGCTACGTAGGATATCGTTGCTGATCATAATGCCTTCATGATGAAAAATACTGGCGCTAAGTCTACCACGATTCTGCCGTTTTACAGACCAATCGCCTCTTTCAGGCTTTTTAAGTAGCGACGGCTGACCGGCACCGTGTGCCCGGCGCGCATCAGCAGCTCGGCCTGGCCGTTCTCCTCAAGACGGATCTCCTTCAGGTGGGCCATATTGACCAGATACTGGCGGTGGCAGCGCAGCAGCGGCGTTCGGCTCTCGAGGGTGCGCAGGGTCAGCTCGGTAAAGCCCTCCTTCCCTTCGCTGTCGGTGACGTAGATACCGCTCATCCGGCTGCTGACAAACGCCACATCCTCCATCTGTAGCAGCCAGATCCGACTATGCCCGCTGCAGGGAATATACTTCAGCGCCTGCCGGGCGTCGTCGAGCAGCGAGATATCCTGCAGGCTGCGCTCCTGGCGCAGGCGCGCGAGGGTTTTATCCAGCCTCGCGCCCTCAATCGGCTTGAGCAGATAGTCAAACGCGTGCTCCTCGAACGCCTTAACCGCATATTCGTCGAAGGCGGTCAGGAACACGATATAGGGCCGATGCTCCGGGTCGAGCATGCCGACCATCTCCAGCCCGCTGATGCGCGGCATCTGGATGTCGAGGAACAGCACGTCCGGGCGCAGCTTGTGCACCGCGCCGATCGCCTCAACGGCGTTACCGCACTCGCCCACGACCTCGATATCGCTCTGCGCTTCCAGCAGGATCCGCAGGTTTTCACGCGCCAGCGGCTCATCATCAACTATCAGTACTTTTAACACGCGCTCTCCTCCACGGGCAGTCGCAGCGTAACGCGGGTAAAGCGCTCGGCTTCACAGGTCACGGTAATTCCACATTCGGCGCCAAATCGCGCCCGCAGCCGCCGGTCCACCAGGCTCATACCGAGTCCGCTGGCGTCCGGATTGGCCTGATACAGCCCGGCGTTATCTTCGATATCCAGCTGCAGCCAGCGCTCATCCTGGCTGGCGCGAATGATAATCTCGCCCACCCCAAGATGCTGCGAGGTGCCGTGCTTAATGGCGTTTTCAACGATCGGCTGCAGCGTAAACGCCGGCAGCTGGTGATGCGCCAGCGCCTCGGGCACCAGCATCTGAATCTGTAGATTGGTCTGGAAACGCGCCTTTTCAATCTGCAGGTAGGCGTTCACATGCTCAATCTCATCCGCCAGGGTGACAATCTCCGACGGCCGCTTCAGGTTCTTGCGAAAGAAGGTCGACAGATACTGCACCAGCTGGCCGGCCTGGTCGCTGTCGCGGCGGATCACCGCCTTCAGGGTATTGAGGGCGTTGAACAGAAAATGGGGGTTAACCTGGGCATGCAGCAGCTTAATTTCCGACTGGGTGAGCAGCGCCTTCTGTCGCTCATACTGCCCGGCAAGAATTTGCGCCGACAGCAGCTGGGCAATCCCCTCGCCCAGCGTGCGGTTGATTGAGCTGAACAGCCGGTTCTTGGCCTCATACAGCTTGATGGTACCAATCACCCGCTGGTTCTCGCCGCGCAGCGGGATCACCAGCGTCGAGCCGAGCTTGCAGTGCGGATGGATTGAGCAGCGATAGGGAACCTCGTTGCCGTCGGCATACACCACTTCTCCGCTGTCGATCGCCTTTTGGGTGTAGAGGGAGGAAATTGGCTTGCCGGGCAGATGGTGATCGTCGCCGATGCCGGTGAAGGCCAGCAGCCGGTCGCGATCGGTAATCGCTACCGCGCCGATATCCAGCTCCTGGATAAGCACCTGCGCCACCCGCATGCTGTTCTCTTCGTTAAACCCCTGGCGCAGGATCCCCTCCGTCGAGGCCGCGACCTTCAGCGCGGTGGCGGAAAACGCCGAGGTGTATTTTTCAAACATCGCCCGCTTATCGAGCAGGATACGCATAAACAGCGCGGCGCCAACGGTGTTGGTGACCATCATCGGCGCGGCAATGCTCTGCACCAGATGCAGGGCGTCCTGAAACGGGCGCGCGATCAGCAGGATGATCATCATCTGCACCAGTTCGGCAAAGAAGGTGATCGCCCCGGCAGTCAGCGGGCTAAAGACCTTATCCGGCCGCCCGCGCTTGACGAGGATGCTGTGCACCAGCCCGCCAAGCAGCCCTTCAACAATGGTGGAAACCATGCAGCTTAGCGCGGTCATGCCGCCAAGCGAGTAGCGGTGCAGCCCGCCGGTCAGCCCGACGAGGCCACCGACCACCGGCCCGCCGAGCAGGCCGCCCATCACCGCGCCGATGGCCCGAGTATTGGCGATAGAGTCTTCGATATGCAGGCCGAAGTAGGTCCCGAGAATGCAGAAAATGGAGAAGGTGACGTAGCACAGCAGCTTGTGCGGCAGACGGACGGTAACCTGCATCAGGGGGATGAACAGCCGCGTCTTGCTCATCAGCCACGCGATGACTAAAAAGACGCACATCTGCTGAAGCAGCAGCAACACCAGATCGAACTCGTACATACCCGCAGACCACACATCACCTGAAAGCGCGTAACATACACCGCCGGGGAAAATCTTTCTTTGAAGCGCTACAAGAAAATGAACATTCATGGCCGCGATCACACTTCTTAGCGCCTCGCTCTCTTTTGGCAGCACAAAAAATGAGCAAATATTTCCCCTTCCACAAACAGCTTCTACAGTTATAGGGAGGAGAATTCTGCGGGAGGGGAAGAGATGACGCTTTATACGATTGGTGAAGTGGCCCAGCTTTGCGATGTTAACCCGGTCACGCTTCGCGCCTGGCAGCGGCGCTACGGACTGCTTAAACCTCAGCGTACCGACGGCGGCCACCGCCTGTTCAACGAGCAGGAAATTGACCGCATCCGTGAAATTAAGCGCTGGATTGACTCCGGCGTTCAGGTAGGAAAAGTCAAAACGCTGCTCGCCGACAGCGACCCGCAGGAGCAAGGCGGCTGGCGCGAACAGCAGGAGATCGTGCTGACGCTGCTCCACGACGGCAGCTACCATCGCCTGCGGACGTGGATTAAAGAGCGCAGCCACAGCTATCCGGCGCACACCCTGGTCAACCACCTCTTCGTTCCTTTACGCCATCGTCTGCTCAGCCCCCAACCAACGCTTATCGCGCTGCGCGGCATTCTCGACGGGATCCTCATCAACCATATTGCGCAGAGCCTCGCCAGCGCCTGGAAGCACCCCGGCAGCCACGCGCTGGTGGTGGGCTGGAACAGCGGCGACATCGCCCGGCTGTGGCTGGAGGGCTGGGTGGCCAGCGAACAGGGCTGGCGGGTCGACGTCGTCGCCCACTCGCTGACGCAGATTCGCCCGGAGCTGTTCCCCGAGAGCACCCTGCTGGTGTGGTGCGGTGAAACGCCCGCTTCCGCCGATCAGGAGCAGCTGCTGGAGTGGCAGCAGCAGGGGCGCGTTATCTGGCTAAATAGCAATTAATGTTTCATTAACACCTGCGCTTCACCGTATAATCGCCCCGTTAACATCAGGAGCCTATTATGAAGCCAGCAAAAATTGCGGTTATTACCCTGTTCTTATTTATGGCTATCGGCGGGATCAGCGGCGTTATGCTTGCCGGTTACTCCTTTATCGTTCGCGGCGGTGTCGGCTGATTCGCTGATTCAGCCGCTCAAACCCGCGATCGACCACGATCGCCGCCAGCGCCACCAGCAGCGCCCCCTGCAGTACATAGGCGGTATTAAACCCGCTCAGGCCAATGACGATCGGCGTGCCGAGCGTATTGGCCCCGACGGTTGAGGCAATCGTCGCCGTCCCCATATTGACGATCGTCGAAGTGCGAATACCGGCCAGCATCACCGGCGCCGCCAGCGGCAGCTCGACTTTTACCAGCCGCTGCCAGCCGGTCATCCCCATTCCCTGCGCCACCTCAAGCGCCCCCGAGGGCACCGCGCTCAGGCCCGCCAGAGTCCCCTGTAGCACCGGCAGAATGCCGTACAGCGCCAGCGCAATCAGCGCCGGCTCCCAGCCAAACCCCAGCACCGGAACCGCAATCGCCAGCACCGCCACCGGCGGAAAGGTCTGCCCCATGGCGGCGATGGTCTCCACCAGCGGGCGAAATTCGCGGCCCGCGGGGCGGGTTACCGCAATCCCCGCGCCTACGCCGATAAGCGTTGCCGCGAGGCTTGAGAGCGCCACCAGCCAGCAGTGGGCGAGGGTCAGGGCCAGAAAGCTCTGCTGCTGATAGACCGGGCGCGGCAGCTCCGGAAACAGGGCGCTAAACAGCGGCGCGCTGTAGGGAAGCGCCAGCAGAATGGCGATAAACAGCGCCAGCAGCCACAGCAGCGGATCACGCAGAGCCTTCATGCCGACCCCCCTCGCGCAGCAGATCGGCGAAGTGCAGCGTCCCGCAGGCGGCCCCCCGTTCATCCACCACCGGCAGCACCTCGCGGCGATGGGCCACGAACAGCGACAGCGCCTCGCGCAGCGTCATCGCCACGTTGAGAGTATCGCCGGCGAGACGTTCATCGCGACGCAGATAGTCGCCGACGCCGCGCAGCGACAGCAGGCGCACGCCAAGCTCGCTGCGGCCAAAAAAGGTCTCAACAAAGTCGTTCTTCGGCTGCAGAAGCATCTGCAGCGGTTCCCCCTGCTGCACCACTTCCCCGCCGTCCATCAGCACCAGGTGGTCCGCCAGCCGCAGCGCCTCGTCAATATCGTGGGTGACCAGGACAATGGTGCGCCCCAGCAGCCGGTGAATGCGGATCATCTCCTGCTGCAGCGCCTCGCGGGTCACCGGATCGAGCGCGCCGAAGGGCTCGTCCATCAGCAGCACCTCCGGATTGGCCGCCAGCGCCCGCGCCACGCCAACCCGCTGCTGCTGGCCGCCGGAAAGCTGGTGCGGATAGCGCGCCCGCAGCGTAGCCTCCAGCCCCAGCAGCGCCATCAGCTCATCAACCCGCGCATCCACTTTTTGGCGCGGCCACTTCTGCAGCTGCGGAACGGTGGCGATATTCTGCGCCACCGTCCAGTGGGGAAACAGGCCTATCGACTGGATGGCATAGCCCATCCGCCGACGCAGCGCCAGCACCGGCTGCTCGCGAATATCCTGGCCGGCGAAGCGGATGGTGCCGCTGTCGTGCTCGACCAGCCGGTTGATCATCTTCAGGGTGGTCGACTTGCCCGAACCGGAGGTGCCGATCAGCACCGAGAATGCCCCTTCCCGCAGATGCAGGTTGAGGTTTTTCACCGCCGGCTGCCCGGCAAACGATTTGCTTACGCCGTCAAATTCAATCACCGGCCTCTCCTTTTAGCAACGCGCCCCACAGCGCAAAAAGCGCATCCACCACCACCGCCAGCGCGATCGTCGGGATCACCCCGAGCAGCACCAGGTCCAGCGCGCTGCTGAGCAGGCCCTGGAAGACCAGGGCGCCAAATCCTCCGGCGCCGATCAGCGCCGCCACCACCGCCATACCGACGGTTTGTACGCTCACCACCCGCAGGCTGCGCAGCAGTATCGGCAGCGCCAGCGGCAGCTGTACCTGCCAGAAACGCTGGAAAGCGCTCATGCCCATCGCCGCCGCGCTTTCCAGCGCTTCGCGCGGCACCTGCTGCAGACCGGTGACCACGCCGCGCACCAGCGGCAGCAGCGCGTAGAGCACCAGCGCAATCAGCGCGGGCGCCGTTCCGGTGCCGGAGATGCCGGCCTCAGCCAGCGCGGGAAAGCGGCGCGTCAGACCGGCAAGCGGCGCGATCAGCAGGCCAAAGAGCGCCACCGAAGGGATAGTTTGAATGACGTTGAGGCAGGTAAACACCGACGCCTGCCAGCGCGGCTGCCGCCAGACCCACACGCCCATCGGTACGCCGATGAGCAGAGCGGGCAGCAGCGTACCGAGCAGCAGGAGCACGTGCTGGCGCAGGGCATCGTCAAAGATATCCTGGCGGTTGGCGTACTCTTTTAGCAGCGAGAGTGAGTCAAGCCTCCCCGTCGCCAGCAGGACGCAGGGAATGAGCCAGATTTGCGCATTGAGCAACCAGCGCCACAGGGTGCGTGCCGTCAGGCGCCGTATCGCATCGCTGGCCAGCAGCAGGCACAGCGCCAGCGACAGCCACAGGCCGCTGCCCGGCGACGTGCGCGCCAGCGACGACCCGCTTTGTGCCAGCTGCAGCGCCGCCTGCCCGCCGCCGTACCACAGCAGCGGCAGCAGCGCATCGGCTATCAGGAAAGTTAACAGCAGCGGTAAGCGCCCGGGGAGCGCGCAAAGCAGCAGGACGGCCGCCGCCATGCCCAGCTGCGCGGCAGCCAGCCACGGCCAGCTCTGCCACAGCCAGCGCGCCTCGCCGGAGAGCAGCCGGTTCGGCGCATAGTTAACAAACGGCAGCGCCACCATCATCAGCAGTAAAAGTGCCAGCAGCAGCGAAACGCGGTTATAGCAACGAATAGCCACCAAAACCTACTTCAACAGCCCTTTTTGCTGCAGATAGTCTGCGGCAACTTTCTTCGCGTCCAGCCCCTCCACCGCAATGCTGGCGTTGAGCTGCTGCAGCGTTTTTGCGTCAAGGCTGGCGAAGACCGGCTGCAGCCACTGCGCTATCTGCGGATAGGCCTTCAGCACCGCTTCGCGCACGACCGGCGCCGGGGCGTAGATCGGCTGCACGCCTTTCGGGTCGCTCAGCGTTTGCAGCCCGAGCGCGGCCACCGGCCCGTCGGTCCCGTAGGCCATCGCCGCGTTGACGCCGGAAGTCTGCTGCGCCGCCGCCTTGATGGTCACCGACGTGTCGCCGCCGGCCAGCGACAGCAGCTGGCTTTGATTAAGCTTGAAATCGTAGGCCTTTTCAAAGGCCGGGAGCGCATCCGGACGTTCGATAAACTCCGCGGAGGCCGCCAGCTTAAATTCGCCGCCCTTTTGCAGATAGCCGCTCAGGTCGGCCAGCGAAGTGAGATGATTTTTTTGCGCCACATCCTGACGCACGGCGATGGTCCAGGTGTTGTTGGCCGGCGCGGGCGTTAGCCAGATGAGCTTATTCTTCTCGGCGTCCAGGGTTTTGACCTTCTCATAACCCTGCTGCGCGTTTTTCCACGCCGGGTCGTTCTCCTGCTTAAAGAAGAAGGCTCCGTTGCCGGTATACTCAGGGTAAATATCTAATTCGCCCGCGGTAATGGCGCCGCGCACTACCGGCGTGGTGCCGAGCTGAATTTTGTTCACCGTTTTTACGCCGTGGCTCTCAAGAACCTGCAAAATAATATTGCCCAGCAGCGCCCCTTCGGTGTCAATTTTTGAGCCCACTTTGACCGGCTCCGCCGCCTGCAGCGGAAGGCTCACCAGGGCTGCCAGCGCCAGCGCGCCCGACCATTTGCTTGCAATCCTCATCCCGCATCCCTCTTTAATTTGCGCTCCATTTACAGAAGCTTAAGAGAAAAGAGTAGCCCAAATGCGCGATGAAAGGAAAAGAAAAGGCCGGTTACCCGGCCTGATAGAGGAGCAAAGTCGGCGCATCGCGCCGGCCCGAACTAGAGCAATTCAAACTCGCCCTGCTTCACGCGGGCAGAATCGACGCCGATAAAGACGTTGAATTTGCCCGGCTCGGCGGCGTATTTCATTTTCTGGTTCCAGAACTTCAGGGCGTCAACCTCAATCGGGAAGCTGACGGTTTGCGTCTCGCCCGGCTTGAGCGTGACGCGCTTGAAGCCGCGCAGCATTTTCACCGGACGGCTCATCGAGGCGGTCACGTCCTGCAGGTACAGCTGGATAACCGTGGCCCCTTCGCGCTTGCCGGTATTGGTCACCTGCACGCTGGCGGTCACGCTGCCGTCGGCCTGCATGGTCGGTGCCGACATTTTGACGTCAGAGACGCTAAAGGTGGTGTAGCTCAGGCCGTAGCCGAACGGGTAGAGCGGGCCGTTGGCCTCGTCGAAGTAGCGCGAGGTGTACTTGTTCGGCTTGTCGGCGTTGTAAGGACGACCGGTATTGAGGTGGCTGTAGTAGACCGGGATCTGCCCGACCGAGCGCGGGAACGACATCGGCAGCTTGCCGGACGGATTGGCATCGCCGAACAGCACGTCGGCAATGGCGTTGCCGCCTTCGGTGCCGGCAAACCAGGTCTCCAGCATCGCGTCAGCCTGCTGATCCTCTTTGACCAGCGCCAACGGGCGGCCGTTCATCAGCACCAGCACCAGCGGTTTACCGGTGGCTTTGAGGGCGCTGATTAAGTCGCGCTGGCTCTTGGGCAGCGTGATATCGGTGCGGCTGGAGGCCTCGTGCGCCATCCCCTGCGCTTCGCCGACAACCGCGACGACCACGTCGGACTGCTTCGCGGCGGCCACCGCCTCGTCGATCATCGCCTGCGGCGAGCGCGGATCGACCTGCACCGCTTTCTCATACAGGTTGAGGAAATCGACGATGCCTTTATCGTCGGTCACGTTGGCACCGCGGGCGTAAAGCACCTTGCCGCGATCGCCGAGCGCCGTTTTAATCCCGGTGAGCACGGTAACCGACTGGTCGGCAACGCCTGCCGCCGACCAGCTGCCCATCATGTCGCGCTTGCTGTCGGCCAGCGGCCCGATGACCGCCACGGTGCCCGATTTTTTCAGCGGCAGCGTCTCGAGACGGTTTTTCAGCAGAACCAGGCTTTCGCGCGCCACTTCCCGGGCCTCTTTACGATGCAGGCGGCTTTCGGCGTTGGTGTCCTGCGGATCTGACTCCTTCGGCCCCAGGTGGCTGTACGGATCGTTGAACAGGCCCATGTCGTATTTGACGTTAAGCACGTGGCGCGTCGCGTCGTCCAGCTCCGCCATCGTCACCTTGCCGGACTTCACCAGATCCGGCAGGTATTTGCTGTAGTACTCGTCGCTCATGCTCATATTGATGCCGGACTTCAGCGCCACGCGCACCGCGTCTTCCGGGTCGGAGGCAACGCCGTGCTTGATAAGCTCTTTGATCGCCCCGTGGTCGGAAACGGTAATGCCCTTAAAGCCCCAGTCGTCGCGCAGCACCTCTTTTAGCAGCCACGCGTCGGAGGTGGCCGGGGTGCCGTTGAGCGAGTTAAGCGCCACCATGACCGCGCCGCTGCCGGCATCCAGCCCCGCTTTGTACGGCGGCATATAGTCGTTGAACAGGCGCTGCGGGCTCATATCGACGGTGTTGTACTCTTTACCGCCCTCCACCGCGCCGTAGGCGGCGAAGTGCTTCACGCTGGTCATCACCGAGTAGCGGTCCGCCGGGCTCTTGCCCTGCATCGACTCCACCATCGCTTTGCCCATCATGGTGGTTAAATAGGTATCTTCACCAAAACCCTCGGAGGCGCGTCCCCAGCGCGGATCGCGGGAGACATCCACCATCGGCGCCCAGGTCATGTTGAGGCCATCGTCGGCGGCTTCATAGGCCGAAATACGCCCGACGGTATTGACCGCGTCGAGGTTAAAGGAGGAGGCCAGGCCAAGGCTAATCGGGAAGACGGTGCGCTGACCGTGGAGCACGTCGTAGGCGAAGAACAGCGGGATTTTCAGCCGGCTGAGCTGCATCACCTGGTCCTGCATCACGCGGATATCCGAGCGGGTCACGGTGTTAAAGATAGCCCCGACCTGGCTCTCTTTGATCATCTCGCGGATCGCCTCTTTCGGGTTATCCGGCCCGACGCTAATCAGCCGCAGCTGGCCTATCTTTTCGTCCACCGTCATTTTCTTCAGCAGTTCGCTGACGAAGGCATCCCGCGCCTGCGGAGTCAAAGGATGGTTGCCGAACAGTTCATCCGCCAGCGCGGGTTGCAGCGCCAGGCTAACGGCGAGGCCTACAGTACAGAGCCATTTCATGGTTATCTCTCTTTCTTCCAGTAGCGAGGATTTTGGCGAAACCTATACTTTATCAATTTCGAACCGCGGCGCTCGTCGTCCCGACGCCGGCCCGTAAAGGGCGAGGCCGGCGGCGCGCAGCTTGTAGGCGACAAGTATAATAAAAACCGCAGTTTGCCATAAACATAGGCGAGACGCCTGTAGAAAGCTCGGCTTCTGCTCTGATTTTTCGCAACATTCTTGCACCAAATTGTCATACAAAGCGCTATTCTTAGTGCAGAATTTTTTGTCCCACCACAAGGAGTGGATCATGTCATCTGCAGCAACACCCCAAAACAACGCATTTCTGACAGAGCTGGCGCGACTGGTTGGCTCCTCGCATCTGCTCACCGATCCGGCCAAAACCCAGCGCTATCGCAAAGGGTTCCGCTCCGGCCACGGCGACGCGCTGGCCGTGGTTTTTCCGGGAACGCTGCTGGAACTCTGGCGGGTGCTGAGCGCCTGCGTGGAGGCCGATAAAATTATTCTCATGCAGGCGGCGAATACCGGCCTCACCGAAGGCTCCACCCCCAGCGGCAACGATTACGATCGCGAGATCGTGATTATCAGCACCCTGCGCCTCGACAAGCTGCATCTGCTGGGTAAAGGCGAGCAGGTGCTGGCCTTCCCTGGCACCACGCTCTATTCGCTGGAGAAGGCGCTGAAGCCGTTTGGCCGCGAGCCGCACTCGGTGATTGGCTCCTCCTGCATCGGCGCATCGGTTATCGGCGGTATCTGCAATAACTCCGGCGGCTCGCTGGTTCAGCGTGGCCCGGCCTATACCGAGATGTCGCTGTTTGCGCAGATTGATGAGAGCGGCAGGCTGCGCCTGGTTAACCACCTGGGCATCGATCTCGGCGCCACGCCGGAGCAGATCCTCAGCCGTCTCGACGACGATCGCATTAAGGATGAAGACGTCCTGCACGACGGCCGCCACGCCCACGATCATGATTACGTCACCCGCGTGCGCGACGTGACCGCCGACACGCCGGCGCGCTACAACGCCGACCCCGACCGCCTGTTTGAGTCCTCGGGCTGCGCCGGCAAGCTGGCGGTGTTTGCCGCCCGTCTCGACACCTTCCCGGCGGAAAAGCGCCAGCAGGTGTTTTATATCGGCAGCAACAGGCCTGAAGTGCTGACCGAAATCCGCCGCCATATTCTTGCTGAATTTAACAACCTGCCGGTGGCGGGAGAGTATATGCATCGCGATATCTACGATATCGCCGAGCGCTACGGTAAGGACACCTTCCTGATGATCGACAAGCTCGGCACCGACAAAATGCCGTTCTTCTTCACCATGAAGGGCCGCACCGACGCGATGCTGGAGAAGGTGCCGCTGTTTAAGCCGCACTTCACCGACCGCTTTATGCAAAAAATCGGTCACGTTTTCCCGGCGCACCTGCCGGAGCGAATGAAAACCTGGCGCGATAAATATGAGCACCACCTGCTGCTGAAGATGGCGGGCGACGGCGTCGAGGAAGCCCAGGCGTGGCTGACGGAGTACTTTAAAGAGGCCGAGGGCGATTTCTTCGTCTGCACGGCGGAGGAAGGCAGCAAGGCGTTCCTGCACCGCTTCGCCGCGGCGGGTGCCGCCATCCGCTACCAGGCCGTTCACGCCGACGAGGTGGAGGATATTCTGGCGCTGGATATCGCCCTGCGCCGCAACGACACCGAGTGGTTTGAGCATTTGCCGGCCGAAATCGACAACCAGCTGGTCTATAAGCTCTATTACGGCCACTTTATGTGCCACGTCTTCCACCAGGACTACATCGTTAAGAAAGGCGTGGATGCCCACGCGCTGAAGGAGAAAATGCTGGAGCTGCTAAAAGCGCGCGGCGCGCAGTATCCCGCCGAGCACAACGTCGGGCATCTTTACGAAGCGCCGGAGAGCTTAAAGCAGTTCTACCGCCAAAACGACCCGACCAACAGCATGAACCCGGGGATCGGCAAAACCAGCAAGCAAAAATACTGGGGCGAGCGCCAGGAGAGCGACGGCAGCGCCTCGTAGGCGCAGAGGCTAACCGCGAACGTCTTCGGCCTGACCTCGCCCGCGGGCAAGCAGGCCGAAGAACGATCCCTGCCGGGGCTATTCATCTACCGGGGTTATGTATTACGCTGCATGCCGAAGAAAACGCGTCCCCGGTAAACCTGGCTTAAGGAGCCCCACCATGTCCGAAGCGGATATGTTACACAGCGCTGAATTAGAAATCCGCGAAGCCCTGCCCGATGATGCTCACGCCATCGCCGCGCTGTACGTCTGGCACGTCCTCAACGGGCGCGCCTCCTTTGAAGATATTCCCCCCACCGTCGACGAAATGCGCAAGCGGATTAAAACCGTACGCGACAACGGCCTTCCGTGGCTGGTGGCGCTGTGGCGTGGGTCCATCGTCGGCTACTGCTACGCTACCTTTTACCGCCCTCGCCCGGCCTATCGCTACACCCTGGAAGAGTCGATTTACGTCGAATCAGGCATGGGCGGACGCGGCATCGGCAGCGCCCTGCTGTCGCAGCTCATCGCGAAGTGCGAGCAGGGGCCGTGGCGGCAGATGCTGGCGATCATCGGTGACGGGCACAATAACGCCGGCTCGCTGGCGATCCACAAAAAATTTGGCTTTAGCGTGGCGGGACAGCTGCGCAGCGTGGGCTACAAGATGGGCGACTGGCGGGATACGCTGATTATGCAGCGCCGGCTTGGCGACGGCGACCTGACGATCCCGGAGTAGATTTGGGCGAGAACCCGCAGCGGCGTCGCCTGCGTGGAGAGCGCAAAAGCGCCGGGACGGGCAATCCCCGAGCCGGCGCTTTGGGCAAAGCCTGGCGTCCGATTAATCGTTCTGCGCGGTCTGCGCGCCGCCTTTCAGCATCGCATCCGCCATCTGCGCTTCACGCTGCTTTTTATAGCTCAGAGCGGAAGCCGGAACCGGCATCACCTTCCCGGTCTCAATCCACGTCCGCAGGCGGCTGGCGTCGGCAAAGTGCGTATATTTGCCAAACGCATCCATCACCACCAGCGCCACCGGGCGCTGATTAATCACCGTGCGCATGATCAGGCAGTGGCCCGCGGCGTTGGTAAAGCCGGTTTTGGTCAGCTGAATATTCCAGTTATCGCGATACACCAGGTGGTTGGTGTTGCGGAACGGCAGCGTGTAGGCCGGCTGGGCGAACGTGGCCATATCCTCTTTGGTGGTGCTCAGCTGGCCGATCAGCGGATACTGCTCGGTGGCAATCAGCAGTTTGGTCAGATCGCGCGCGGTCGAGACGTTGTGAATCGACAGGCCGGTCGGTTCAACGTAGCGGGTACGGGTCATGCCCAGCGCCTGCGCCTTGGCGTTCATCGCGCGAATAAAGGCGTCATAGCCGCCGGGGTAATGGTGAGCGAGGCTCGCGGCGGCGCGGTTTTCTGAAGACATCAGCGCCAGCAGCAGCATGTTGCGGCGGCTGATTTGGCTGTTCAGGCGCACGCGCGAATAGATCCCCTTCATTTCCGGGGTATGGCTGATGTCCACGCTCAGCATCTCATCCAGCGGCAGATGGGCATCAAGAACCACCATGGCGGTCATCACTTTGGTGATGGAGGCCATCGGGCGAACCAGATCCGGCTGGCTCTGGTAGACAATTTTTTTACTCGCAAGATCGACAATCATCGCGCTACCGGAAGCGATATCCGGCTGCATGGCGTGAAGGGTCGCGGGGGTTTTTGCTATCGCCTGGGGCGCAAAAGGAACAGCCAGCAGCAAAGTCAGGCTGAGCAAAGAAACTCGAAATTTCGGCATGGTGAGCATTCTGAAAAGTATTTTTGCACGTTTGTACGTACGCTGCGGCGCTGAAGCAAAAACGACGCTGGCGGGAGCAATCATACCGCGCCACGGCCGCGCCTGGCTAATAAGAATAGTGAGCAAATGCTGCATTGCCAGCATAAAAATCCATTTATGCTGGCAATGTATGTTGTTAGAACAGCCGGTATCCGTAGCCCCACAGGATAACGGTTATCGCCAGCAGCACTTCCAGCACCAGCACCCCGATTGCGAGGGTGGAGCTGGCAAAGCTTAGCCCCTCTTCACGATTGATACTCAGGAAGGTTGGGATCCCGAGATAGAGCAAGTAGCCGGTGTAAAATAGCGCCACCGTGCCGACAAACGCGCACAGCCACACCAGCGGATAGAGCGCCACGATCCCGCTTAAAAACAGCGGCGTCGCGACGTAGCCTGCAAACACCATGCAGCGTTTTAGCGAGGGCCGCTGCGGATAGCTTCTCGCCATCCACCAGATGACCCGCCCCATCACCGCCACCCCGGCGAGCATCACGGCATAAAACAGCACCGCGAGCGCCAGCCCGGTAAACAGCGACGGTTTTATCACGGTGCCATCGCCGAAGTTCCAGCCCAGCTGCGTGGTGCCAATAAACGCGCAGATAACCGGAACCGCCGCCATGATCAGCACGTGGTGCGTGTAGTGATGCGAAATCGTTTCGTTTTCGCTCTTGATAACGCTCATCTCTTGATTCGGATGAGAGAAGAGTCCCCAGACATGGTTCATATCGTCCCCCTTGTCACGGCTTCGTACAGCAGTGATACAAGTATAATTCACCCTGAGAGATTATTTTGTGTACAGCGATAAAAAGGCACTTAACCTCATTTTAAGCGCCAGGGTGTATGCTTAGGCTTTAGGGTCAAAACGTCGCGTCATTCAGGACGGGTAAGACTGGCAGTCGGGCCGGGCACAGGCCGCGCGCCGGCGCTACCGGAACGATGCCGCGAGGAGGGAGAATTTTTTGTATGGATATCAATAACCTGATTTCCCATTATGGCTACGCTGCGCTGGTTATCGGCAGCATAGCGGAAGGCGAAACGATCACCCTCCTTGGCGGAGTGGCGGCGCATCAGGGCTTATTGAAGTTTCCGCTGGTGGTCATTTCCGTGGCGCTCGGCGGGATGATTGGCGATCAGCTGCTGTACCTGCTCGGCAGGCGCTTTGGCGGCCGGCTGCTGCGACGCTTTTCCCGCCAGCAGGCGCGGATCCGTAAGGCGCAGCGCATGATCCAGCGCCGCCCCTATCTGTTTGTCATCGGGACGCGCTTTATGTACGGCTTTCGCATCATCGGCCCGCTGCTGATCGGCGCCAGCCGCCTGCCGCCGAAGGTCTTTATGCCGCTCAACATCCTCGGGGCGATCGTCTGGGCGCTGCTGTTCACCACCCTCGGCTACCTGGGGGGAGAAGCCATTGGCCCGTGGCTGCATCATCTTGATGGTCATCTTAAGCACGCAGTCTGGCTGATCCTTGCGGTTGTGCTGGTGCTCGCCGCGCACTGGTGGCTGAAGCGCCGCGAGGCGCAAAGGAAAGAGTAGACGGGCGCCCCGGCCGGCGTCTTCGCCGCCGGGGAAAAGGGCATTACTTCGCGGCCTGGCGGTAGCCGCCGCCCAGCGCAGAGGTCAGCTGAATGTTGGCGTCCAGCCACTGACCGTGCAGGCGCAGCGCGAAAATCCGCTCTTCGAGCGCCGGCAGCTTCGCCATACTCACTTTCGAACCCGGCAGGATCCCGGCGTTCATCCGCGCCTGCGCCAGATCCACCATCCGCCGGGCGTCTTTTTCGACCTGCTGCTGCTGCTGATTTTTCTCCATCAGGGTCTCTACCTGGCTCGCCGCCTTCGCTACCTGATTCACCGCGTCAACGACCGCTTTGTTATACTTTGCCACCGACAGATTGTTCTGCGCGCTGACGATATCCAGGTTGGCGTTCAGGCGGCCGCTATCAAAAATCGGCAGCGTCAGGCCCGCTGAGAGCCCCATCTGCTGCGCCGAGTGGCGGAACAGATCGCTTAAGTGCAGGGCATCCTGCTGCAGGAAGCCCATCAGGTTAATATCCGGATAGAACGCCGCTTTCGCCGCATCCACCTCGCTTAAAGAGGCTTCGATATACCAGTGCGCCTCCTGCAGATCCGGGCGGCGCGCCAGCAGCTCGTAGCCCAGCTCGGTCGGCATCTGCGTGCTGACGGCGGGCAGAGGCGCCGGACGGAGGTTCAGCGCCCGGCTCTGGCTGTTGGTTAAGGCCATCAGACGCGCCTCAATCTCCTTCATGCTGCCGGTGACATCGGCCAGATGCTGATCGGTTTTGCTGACGTTGATATCGTTCTCCGCCCCCTCAACCGAGTTGGTGATCCCACGCTGGTACAGCGCGCGATCGACGCTAACGATATTGTTCTGCTCATCCTTCAGCTGCTGCAGCACGTTTTTCACCGCCGCCTCGGTCTGCCACTGCCAGTAGAGGCGCGCCACGCTGCTGGCCAGCAGCTCCCGGGTTTGCGCCTGCTCGGCTATCTGTGCCTTCACTTCGCCGATGCGGGCCTTCACCAGCGCGCGATTTTTCCCCCACAGATCCAGATCCCAGCCCGCCGTCAGGCCGAAGGTGCCGTTGGTGTACCACGGCCCGGTGTTGCCATCGGTATCGGTCGCGAAAGGCCCCATCAGCCCCTCTGAGGACATTTTCTGCCGCTCAACGTTGGCGGAAAAGTCCATCTCCGGGCCAAGATTGGCCTGCGACATCCGCGCCTGGGCTTCCGCCAGCTTTATCCGCTGGTCGGCAATCTGCATATCCGGCGCGTTGGCTAAGGCGCGCTGAATCAGGCTGTTCAGCTGCGGATCGCGGTACTCTTGCCACCAGCTGTCGTGCGGCCAGCCGTTTTTCACGCTGGCAGGCAGCTCCGTTGCCACATGGGAGGCAGGTGTCTGCTGCTGCGGCGCAGTGCCGGTATCGTGTGACGGCGCGCAGCCGGCCAGCGCAATGACCAGGGGCAGCCCGGCGATAACGCGTTTGCTCAGATTCAGGTTCATGAGATAGGTCAGATTACTTAATAAGGTCGGGTATAATAAATTAATTGCCTTCGCGCCGTTAAGTAAAGCGTGTGGCTAGCCAAATCATATGGTTAAAAATAAATAAATGAATTCACGGAGTGAACATGAGCCAGAATATTTACGATGATCCGAGCTTTTTCGCCGGCTACGCGACCCTCGACCGTTCGGTGAAGGGCCTTGACGGCGCGCCGGAGTGGCCCGCCATTCAGCAGATGCTGCCGCCGCTATCCGGCCTGCGGGTGGTTGATCTCGGCTGCGGCTACGGCTGGTTCTGCCGCTGGGCTCGCGACCAGGGCGCGGCGCGGGTGAGCGGGCTGGATATCTCCAGCCGCATGCTCGAACGCGCACGCGAAATGAGCGAGGGTCAGGATATTGACTACCGCTGCGCCGATCTGCAAACCCTGACGCTGCCCGCCAACGGCTGCGAGCTGGTCTACAGCTCGCTGGCCCTGCACTATCTGCCGGACGTGGCCCCGCTGTTCGCCACCGTTTATCAGGCGTTGACCCCGGGTGGCACGCTGCTCTTTTCCGCCGAACATCCGGTCTACACCGCGCCGCTGCGTCAGGGCTGGCAGGAAGATGCCGAGGGGCAGAAAAGCTGGCCGGTCAGCCACTATCAGCAGGAGGGTGAGCGCATCAGCAACTGGTTTGCCGATGGGGTAAAAAAACAGCACCGCAAGCTCGCCAGCTGGATAAACCTGCTGGTTGCCGCCGGCTTCGTGATTGAACATCTTGATGAGTGGGGCCCGACGGCGGCGCAAATTGCCGCCCAGCCGGGCCTCGATGAAGAAAAAGAGCGGCCGATGATCTTTTTACTGCGCGCGCGTAAGCCGGCGTAACCGGCTGGCGGCCCGGAACCTGCGGGCCGCCGAGCGGCTTACTCTTTCAGGCTGGCGCCGTTGCTGGCAATAACCTCTTTATACCAGCTAAAGCTCTTCTTCCTGCTGCGCGCCAGCGTACCTTTACCCTCGTCGTCACGATCGACGTAAATAAAACCGTAGCGCTTGGAGAGCTCGGCCTTCGAGGCGCTCACCAGGTCGATGGGCCCCCAGCTGGTGTAGCCCATCAGCTCAACGCCGTCGTCGATAGCCTCCCGCACCTGCAGCAGATGATCGTTCAGGTAGGCGATGCGGTAGTCATCATTGATGCTGCCGTCCGCTTCGACCTTGTCCTTCGCGCCGAGGCCGTTTTCAACGATAAACAGCGGCTTTTGATAGCGATCCCACAGGACGTTAAGCAGCGTGCGCAGGCCGAGCGGGTCGATTTGCCAGCCCCACTCCGAGCTCGCAAGGTGCGGGTTGGGTACCATGCTGAGAATGTTGCCGCGCGCTTTTTTATTCAGCTCTTCGTCGGCGGTCACGCAACCGGTCATATAGTAGCTAAAGGAGATAAAATCGACGGTCTCCTTCAGCGCCGCGCGGTCGGCGTCGGTTATCTCAAGGCTGATACCCTGCTCGCGGAAATAGCGCAGCATATAGCCCGGATAGGCGCCGCGGCACTGCACGTCGCCGAAGAACTGCCAGCTGCGGTTCTGCTGCAGGGTCTCAAAGATATCCTCAGGACGGCAGCTGAGCGGATACATCAGGCCGCCGAGCAGCATATTGCCGATTTTCCCGTCTTCGACTATCTCGTGGCAGGCCTTAACCGCCAGCGCGCTTGCCACCAGCTGATGATGTATCGCCTGGTAGACCGCCGCCTTGCTGCTGCCCTCCGGCAGGCCGACGCCGGTCATCGGCGCATGCAGGGACATGTTGATTTCGTTAAAGGTGAGCCACAGCTTGACCTTATGCTGATAGCGGGCAAACACCGTGCGCGCATAGCGCTCAAAGAAGCCGATGACCTCCCGCCCGCCCCAGCCGCCGTAGTTTTTTACCAGCGCCCACGGCATTTCGTAATGCGACAGCGTCACCAGCGGGGTGATGTTGTGCTGCGCCAGCTCATCAAACAGCCGGTCATAGAAGGCCAGCCCGGCTTCGTTCGCTTCGCTATCGTCGCCGTTGGGGAAAATGCGCGTCCAGGCAATCGACACCCGCAGGCAGTTAAAGCCCATCTCCGCGAACAGGCTGATATCTTCCGGATAGCGGTGGTAGAAGTCGATGGCGATATCCTTGATGCCGCTGTCGCCGGCCACGCGCTCAACCACGTCGCCAAATACGCCGTGCGGCTGAACGTCTGACGTCGACAGCCCCTTACCATCGTCCAGATATGCCCCTTCCACCTGGTTTGCCGCGGTCGCGCCGCCCCATAAAAACGTTTTTGGGAATGTCTTCATCTCTCTCTCCTGTAATTAATGGCTGACGGACAGCAGCGGCTGGCCGGCGTCAACCACGCTGCCAGATACAATATCAACGCTGCGATAGCCGTCGCTGTTACTGATAATAATCGGGGTTGCCAGGTCATAGCCGGCATCCAGAATCGCCTGGCGATCGAACTCCAGCAGCAGGTCACCGGCCTGCACCCTGTCCCCTTCCTTCACGTGGGCGGTAAAGGGCTCGCCGTTGAGCTTAACGGTGTCGATACCGACATGGATCAGCAGCTCAATGCCGCTGTCGCTGAGCAGGCCAATCGCGTGTTTGGTCTGGAATAAGGAGGCCACTTCGCCAGAGAACGGGGCGATAACCTTGCCGATGGCGGGAATAATCGCCACGCCCTGCCCCAGCAGGCCGCTGGCGAAGGTGCCGTCGGGAACCTGATCGAGCGCCAGGACGCTGCCGGACATCGGGGCCAGAATATCGTTTTCGCCTGCCGGAGCGGTGACGACGGCGGCCTCCCCGGCGCTGCTCTTCGGCATCCCGGCGACAAAGGTCAGCACGCAGGAGATAACCAGCGCGGCAACGATACCGATCGCACCGCCCCACAGGGTGGCGTCAATGCCCTGCGGCGGGATCATCTGCGCAAGGGTGAAAATGTTGGCAAAGCCGAAGGAGTAAACGTGGCTGTTGCTAAAACCGACAATCGCCCCGCCGATCGCCCCGGCCACGCAGCCGAAGATAAACGGCCGACGCAGCGGCAGGTTCAGGCCGTAGATAGCCGGTTCGGTGACGCCAAAAATCCCGGCAGAGATAGCCGACCCGGCCAGCACCTTCTGCCGCGCGTCGCGGCTGCGCAGGAAAATCCCCAGCGCGGCCCCCACCTGCCCCATCACCGCCGGCAGCAGCATCGGCAGCATCGAATCCTGACCCAGTACCGCCAGGTTATTAATCATCAGCGGCACCAGCCCCCAGTGGAGACCAAAGATCACGCACACCTGCCACAGGGCGCCCATTGCGGCCCCTGCCAGCCACGGCGCAACCGCGTAGATAATCTGGTAACCGTGGGCCAGCAGCTGGCTCAGCCAGGTTGCAACCGGGCCGATAGCCAGGAAGGTCAGCGGCACAACTACCGCCAGGCAAATGGCCGGGGTGAAGAAGTTTTTCATCGCTGGCGGCAGCACCGCGTTGCTGCGCCGCTCCAGCCAGCAGCTGGCCCACGAGGCGAGAATGATCGGGATAACCGACGAGCTATAGTTGATAAAGGTCACCGGGATGCCGAGGAAATGCGTCGCCCCGGCTCCCGACACCTGGCTGGCCTCAAAGGCCTGAATCATCAGCGGGTGGGTTAACGCCCCGCCGATAACCATGGTGATAAACGGATTGCCGCCAAACTTTTTGCCGGCGGTATAGCCTAAAAAGAGCGGGAAGAAGAAGAACAGCGCGTCGCTGGCAGCAAACCAGATCTGATACGTCGCCTGCTGCGGAGCCAGCCAGCCGCACACCACCGCCAGCGCCAGCATGCCCTTAAGGATCCCCGACGCCGCCAGGACGCCGATAAACGGGGTAAAGATGCCGGACACCACGTCGATAATCTGGCCGAGAACCGAGGTTTTTTCACCCGTTTCCGCCACCGGCTCGCTGTCGTCGGTCAGCCCGGCTTCGCTGCGCACCGCCTGCCAGACGTCGTGAACGTGGTTGCCGATCACCACCTGAAACTGGCCGCCGCTTTCGACCACCATAATGACGCCCGGATTCATCTTCAGCCCTTCCGCGTCCGCCTTTTTATTCTCTTTAAGCTTAAAGCGCAGCCGTGTAGCGCAGTGAACCAGACTCACAATATTCTCTTTGCCACCAACCCGGCTAAGAATATCCTGCGCGAGTGCTTTATATTCCATGCTGTTTTCCTTGACTTCAGCCGCCCACGGGCGGCCAGTGACTGAGTGTTAAAATAAAAAAAAACCCGAGAAAAACGCCGGATGGCGTCGCGCTCAGGTTTTGCCTGCGTTATGCAGTAACAATCCAATTTTAGGTCGCTGGAGGCTAACGCCCCTCTTTTCTTACCCGTTCAATATGAATGGCAAGAAACATAATCTCTTCCGTCGTCAGCTGCCGCTGATAGCTTTTCTGCAGATGTCGAGCCACGGTTTCCGCACACTTCCACGCTCTGGGGTAGTTGTCCTTCACCGCGCTGTGCAGCGTCACGTCATCATCTTCCACCACCGTGCGGGTCAGCATCCGCTGGGCGAAAAACTTCAGGTGGGTGACAAAGCGCTGGTAGCTTAACGACTCTTCGTCATAGTTCAGCTGCAGCTGATACTTCACCAGCTGCAGAATTTCCTGCATCACCCGGGTGACGTGCATCACTTCCGGCATTTCGCTGTTGAGTTGGGCGGTGACCAGATGCAGGGCAATAAACCCGGCCTCGTCTTCGGCAAGCTCAACGCCGAGCCGCCGGGCAATAATCGCCCGCGCCTCCTGCCCCAGCTCAAACTCTTTCGGATACAGCCGCTTAATTTCCCACAGCAGGACGTTGCGGATGGTCACGCCGTTTTTCTGCCGCTCAATGGCGAAGTGGCAGTGGTCGGTCAGGGTGATGTACAAACTCTCCTGCAGTTTGCCCAGCCGCCCGCGCGCCAGCTCAATAATTCGGTCGCAGGTGGTCATCACTTCCAGCGGTATCTGGCTGAGTAACTCCCCCAGACGGCCAACCAGCTCATCGCTCTGCAGCGCGAAGACCTTTTCAATTTTACTTTCGTCCAGCGAGTCGCCGACGCGTTTCTGAAAGGCGAGCCCTCGCCCCATTACGACCTGCTCGCGCTGCTGCTCGTCGAGAATAACCACCACATTGTTATTAAGAACTTTGGCGATTTGCATATGAACCCCGGAAACAAAAAAACCTGACCCCCGACAAATGCCAGGAAATCAGGTTTTGCCTGCCTAAGCAGTAGCAATCCAACTCCAGCACTGTAGCAACTTCTTTCTTTGTCTCAACTACCCAGGCAAAAAAACGTGATACAGATCGCGGCTAACAGCGTATCGCCACGGCGTTTTTTAGAAAGTGACCACCGTCTTCCACTCCACAACCCACGCATCCTGGGTCTCGGCGATGCCGCCGGGACGGTGCCAGTACTGCAGGCCTGGCTGCAGCTCAAGCCAGGAAATCGGGCGGAAGCGATAGTAGAGTTCGGCGTTCAGCGAATGCCCGGCCACCGGCTGATAGCTGGCATCGTAGTCGTTCGTGGCCCCGCTGATTTGGTTCATATAGCGCTGATTGCGGGCGTAGCTGTCGCTCATATCCATCCAGGTCAGGCCAAAGCCGATCCAGTCCGCCGGTCGGGCGTCAAACAGGCCGCGATAGCGCATCGAGGCGGCCACGGCGGTATGGATATAGTTGCTGCGCTGGTCGCTGTAGCTGCCGCTCAGCGACAGGCTCATGCCGCGCTCAGGATCGTCGGCGTGCCGGGTGACCTGCTGGTTGAGCCCGCCGTACAGGAACCAGGTCCGGTTATGCTGAGCATAGCCGTCGGGGTCCGTCGCGCCGGGGCCGCCGGATTTGCCGTAATAGAGATCGCTCTGCGGCGCGTTGGTGAACAGCACGCCGAGGTTATAGGCGCCAGGCAGGTCGTTAATCATCGGACGAGCCTCAATTTCCAGCGGCAGCAGCACGCCTTTACTGCCCTTCGTCGACCAGCTCCACGCGTGGCTGCGGGAAGCGGCCTGCGGGTTCTGCTCCATCACCCCGCCCTTCAGGGTGAGCGTCGGCATCAGCTTATATTCGAAGGTGGTCCCCCAGGTATGCACGTTCCAGTTATTCCACGTCAGCGAGTTGGCGGATTTACCGCCGCACTGCGAGAGCAGCTGGAAGTCGCAGGGAATGATCTGATCGAACGTCTGCACTTTGTTCATCATGCCGATTCGCCAGGTCAGGCGCCGGTCGTCAAAGCTGCGGGCGAAGGTGAGCCAGCCGAGGCGGGTGATGGACTGCCCGCCCCAGCTCTCCTGGGAGAGATCGTTAAAGTTAACCCGCGGATCCTGCAGCCGCCTGGTGGTCAGATTGTCGTCGTGATTACGGTTGACGATATTCCCTTCGATGCGCGCATCGGGGATCCCGGTCCAGCGCTCAAGATCCTGGTTAAAGGTCAGCGCCAGCTGGTCGATATAGGCCAGATGCTTATCATGGTTGTAGCCGCCGCCGGCGTTATAGCCCATTTCATTGAGATAGCCGAGGTTATAATTAAATCCCAGATCCGTAAGTATTGGGCGAATGCCTGCCATATCGCCCAGCAGCCCTTTTTGCGGGTTTTCAAAACCTAATACGCTACCGTTCCACGCCGGCGTTTCGGCAGCCAACGCCGCCGGCGTCAATAGTGAAAATGCCAGCAGAGAGAGCAGGCGATTTATTTTTTTGTCGTTCATAGATATATCCAACCTGACTGAGTAAAGGTAATAGCTGTCCGCAGGCAATAAAGTTGCCCGTTTTTATTTTATTTTTTTATTTTTGGAGAAAAGGGCGTTGTCGGTCATTAAACCGCTTAGCCGCATCGCACCTTTATTTACAACTCATTGTTTTATTTAATAACTAAAATCTCCATAAATTGAAGGCAAAAAAAAACCTAAGCACTCCCCACCACGACTGGCGGAAGTGCTTAGGTTTTGCCTGTAATCAGTAGCAACCCTGAATATTAGAACGGCACAATATCACTCCCTTAATGAAATTCCCATCAACAGGAACTTCCTAAGTAATAATCTGTGAGCCAATTAACACTCCTGAGATTAATAACGGGCGATAGCCGCGGCAATTTCGGCAGAGGTTTTTAGGGTACGGATCTCATTAAATACCCCCAGCGCTTCGGTATATTCTTTACGTAAATAGCTGAGCCACTGCTTGATGCGGGCCACGTGATAGAGGCCGGTATCGCCCTGCTTTTCCAGACGGGTATATTTTTGCAGCAGCAGCACGACCTGCGGCCACGGCATGCGCGGTTCGTTGTATTTTATCACCCGGCTTAAGTTCGGCACGTTCAGCGCTCCCCGACCGATCATCACCGAGTCGCAGCCGGTGGCCGCCAGGCACGCCTGCGCGCTCTGCCAGTCCCAGATTTCGCCGTTGGCCACTACCGGGATCGTCAGACGGCGGCGGATCTCGCCGATCGCCTGCCAGTTGATGCTCTCCGCCCTGTAGCCTTCTTCTTTGGTGCGTCCGTGAACCACCAGCTCGCTGGCGCCCGCCTGCTGTACGGCGTCGGCAATTTCAAACCGCCGCTCGCCGCTGTCCCAGCCGAGGCGCACTTTTACCGTCACCGGCAGGTGGTCTGGCACCGCTTCACGCATGGCCTTCGCGCCGCGATAAATCAGCTCCGGATCCTTCAGCAGCGTCGCGCCACCGCCGCTACCGTTAACCAGCTTTGACGGGCAGCCGCAGTTCAGGTCAACGCCCCACGAGCCGAGCTCCACCGCCCGGGCGGCGTTCTCCGCCAGCCACTGCGGATACTGCCCGAGCAGCTGCACGCGCACGCGAGTTCCGGAAGGCGTCCGGCTGTGGTGATGCAGCTCCGGGCAGAGTCGGTAAAACGATTTTGCCGGCAGCAGCTGGTCCACCACGCGCAAAAATTCGGTGATGCACAGATCGTAATCGTTGACTTCGGTCAGCAGCTCGCGCACCAGCGAATCGAGCACGCCTTCCATCGGCGCCAGTAATACCCGCATATTGTTATTCATTGCCCGGAAAAAAAGAGGCGCTATGTTAGCGCCTCTCCGTGCCGGTTGAAAGGGCTCCGTGCGGGTTTTCCCGCCGCCGGCGCCGCGGCAGCCTGCGCTAGCGCGGCTGCAGGCAGTTATCTTCCTTCCAGCCGTACAGCCACTCGATGCCGCGATAGAACTCGGCCTGAGTTTTGCCCTTCCACAGCAGGTTGCGCACCTGGCGCTCAACGCCTGCGGCATGGTAGATCCGCCCCATTTCACGAGTTGACCAGACGATGCGCGCGGTGCGCGGAATTCGCACCGATTCATACAGCGCGAACGCGCGGGCGGCATCGCCGTCGCAGTGCGCCAGCGCCTTGCCAAGGGTGACCGCATCTTCAAGCGCCATGCAGGCACCCTGGGCCATATACTGCGCCACCGGATGGGCCGCGTCGCCGACCAGAGTGATACGTTCATTGCCCCACTTCTCGACCGGTTCGCGATCGGCGGTGGACCAGCGCCGCCACGAGGTGGGTTTATCCAGCATCTGCCTCGGGCGCGGATGGATCCCCTGGAAGTAGGAGAGCACCTCCTCTTTGCTGCCGTCGCGTACGCCCCACTCCTCCTGCTGGCGGCTGTGGAACGTCACCACCAGGTTGTACTGCTTGCCGCCGCGCAGCGGGTAGTGCACCAGATGGCAGTGCGGCCCGGCCCACAGCACCGGCGCGTTGATACGTAAATCCTCCGGCATATCCGCCGCTTCCACCACCGCCCGGTACACCACGTGGCCGGTGACCCGCGGCGTGTCGTCCAGCAGGCTCCGGCGAACCACCGACTTCACGCCGTCGCAGCCGATCAGGATATCCGCGGTCCAGACGTTGCCACGATCGTCATAGACCGTTACCTCGTCGGCGCTCTGGCGGATATCCACCACCTGGGTTGAGGTACGGTACTCGACGTCGGGATGGGTTAACGCCGCTTCCCAGACGGTGGCGTGAATATCCGCCCGGTGGATAACCGCGTAGGGGCCGCCAAAATGGTCGCGGAAGGCCTGCCCGGTTTTAATCTGCACCACCTCTTCGCCGTTCACCGCATCCATCATGGTGATGTGATCGGTGAAGACGGCACGCTGGCGGGCAATTTCGCCCACGCCCAGGCTATCCAGCGCCGAAAAGGCGTTGGGGCCAAGCTGGATCCCGGCGCCAATTTCGCCGATCTCATGGGCCTTCTCCAGCAGCATCACCTTGATGCCCTGGCGCGCCAGGGAGAGCGCCGTCGCCGCGCCGCCAATTCCCCCACCGACAATCGTTGCTCGCGTCACTTTCGCCATGCTCTGTCCCCCTAAGCCGGAATTTTGTCTTGTTGATTTTCCGGCGCGGCGGCGATAAACGCCGGAAGCCGGGTACAGGCGTCATAGACCGCCTGGCAGCGCGGATAGTGGCTCAGGTCGCAGCCCATGCGCTGAGCGTTGGCCCACTGCGGCACCAGGCAGCAGTCGGCCAGCGTCGGCGTCTCGCCGACGCAAAACGCGCCGGACCGGGCGTGGCGCAGCAGCTGCTCCAACGCGCTGAGCCCCTGCTGGACCCAGTGCGCATACCAGCGCTGCTTGTCCTCTTCGCTCACCTTCAGCTCATCGCTAAGGTAGCGCAAAACGCGCATGTTATTAATCGGATGAATATCGCAGGCGATGGCGTAGACGATCTCCAGCACCCGCATCCGCGCCGGATCCTGCTGGGGCAACAGCGGCGTCTGCGGATAGTGCCGGTCGAGCCAGTCGGCGATCGCCAGCGACTGGCCCAGGGATTCGCCCTCGTCGGTCATCAGCGCAGGCACCAGCCCGACCGGATTCAGCCGCCGATACTCGAGGGCGTTTTGCTGGCCGATACGAATATTGACGCCCACGCTCTGGTAGTCGATCCCCTTCAGCGCCAGGGCGATACGCACCCGGTATGAAGCGGAGCTATTGAAAAAACTGTACAGCTTCATCGCTCACCTCACACCACGCGCACGGCGATGGGCGTCAGTCCATCCACGCCGCCGTTAATCACATCCCCTTTCACCACCGCGCCAACGCCTTCCGGGGTGCCGGTGAAAATCAGGTCGCCGGGCTGCAGCTCGAAGAAGCCGGAGAGGTAGCTGATGGTTTCGTTAACCGACCAGATCAGATGGCGAATATCGCTACGCTGATGGTCTTCACCGTTCACCTGCAGCCAGATCGCCGCCTCATTAACTGCCACGCTATCCGCTCTGTGCAGCGGCGCAATCGGCGCGGAGAGATCGAACGCCTTGCCGATTTCCCACGGACGCCCCATCTGGCGCATCTCCATCTGGCGGTCGCGGCGGGTCATATCGAGGCCGGTCGCGTAGCCCCAGATATAGTCGTGAGCCTGCTCCAGCGGAATATCGCTGCCGCGCTTGCCGATCGCCACCACCAGCTCGATTTCGTAGTGGTAGTTGTCCGTCTGCGCCGGATAGGGCAAATCGAGGGTTTCGCCTGCGGCTACCGCCACCACCGCATCGGCCGGTTTACAGAAGAAAAACGGCGGCTCGCGGTCCGGGTCAAAGCCCATTTCACGGGCGTGCGCGGCATAGTTACGCCCCACGCAGTAGACGCGGCGCACGGGAAACTGCTCCTCGCTGCCGACAACGGGAACGGTAACCGGGGCCTGGGGAGCAAAAACGTATTGAGTCATGATCGAGTCCTTATTATTAGTAACGCGCTTCGCGGAACAGGCCGAGGGTTTCCTGGACCGGGCGGTCCGAGAAGCTGAATAACACCGTCTCCTGCGCTGCGGTGAAAGAGACGCCGTGCCAGGTCGGCACCACGAAGATATCTTTCGCCTGGAAGGTAAAGGTTTGCTCGCCGACGGTAACCTGCCCGCTCCCTTCGACGACGTGGTAGATAGTGCTGTCGGTGGTTTTCGCGGTCCGGGAGCTAAAGCCTTTGGGCAGTAGCTGCAGGAAAGCGCCCATTGATGGCATCGGGTAGCCGCCGGTGAGTGGATTGACGTAGCGCATTTTGTAGCCGTCCCACTCGTCGGCGGCGCCCATTTTGGTCAATTCATGCAGCGCATCGCGGCTGCGGTCATAGCGGTAGTTAAAGATCGGCGAGGAGTTGCCCACCTGGTGGCGCAGCGGCAGCATGTTGGCGGCGTAGCGCGGCAGATAGTCGCCCTCCTTGCGGGTGACCGGCTGCTGATCCTCAGGGTAATCTTCGGCAAAGCCGCAGCCCAGATAGTTCACCAGCGGCAGGTCGAGGCCGTCGAGCCAGATAACCGGCTCATCGCCGGGGTTGCCGTGGTCGTGCCAGCGCCACTGCGGGGTGAGAATAAAGTCGCCGGGACGCATCGCCGTGCGCTCGCCGTCGACGGCGGTAAAGGCCCCTTCGCCCTCCACGACAAAGCGCAGCGCCGACTGATTATGCCGATGGCTCGGCGCCACCTCGCCGGGCATGATCAGCTGTAAACCCGCATACAGCGAGGAGGTAATGGAGGAGTGGCCGCGCAGGGCCGGGTTCTCCAGCACCAGCACCCGACGCACCGCTTCTTTGGCGCCAATCAGCCGGCCGCTTTCCAGCAGCAGCGGGCGAATTTCCTGATAATTCCAGTAGGCCGGCGCGCAGTTGGCGTTCGGCGTTTTCGGCACCAGATGATGCAGCGACTCCCACAAAGGCGTCAGGTTCTGGCCCGAGATATGCTCATAAAACTGCTGGCGACCGCCGGTAACTTCCGTTGCGTGCTGAGACATGATTGTTCTCCTTATTTATTCACGATGCCCGCGGAGGGCAGCGCGTCGGGTACGGTAATCGGATTGCGGACAACCAGGGTCAGCAAAATCAGCATTCCTGCGCTAATCGCGGCCGGAACGGCGATGACGAAAAACAGGGTATCGAATGAGAAATTCATCGCCATCATCATGCCGCCGGAGAGAGAGCCGACGATGGCTCCGCAGCGGCCGACGGCGTTTGACCAGCTGACGCCGGTGGCGCGGCTCTGGGTCGGATAGAGCGTGGCCGTTAGCGCGTTAAGGCCCACCTGCGAACCGCTGACGCCAATCCCGGTGCCGAAAATCGCCAGCGCCATTAGCCACAGGCCGTTCTCGCTAAGGCCAATCATCACGATGCAGACCGCGCCCAGGCAGTAGCTCAGCGCCAGCACCCGATACGGATTAAAGCGATCCATCAGCACGCCCAGCAGCAGCGCGCCGAAGGTGCCGCCAATCTGGAAAGCGGCGGTGACCCACGAGGCGTGCTGCAGGTCGATGCCGCGATGGTTGAGCAGCGTCGGCATCCAGCTGGAAAGCAGGTAGATAATCAGCAGGCTCATAAAGAACACCACCCATAGCATCAGGGTAATGGGCAGCTGGCGGCCAACGAACAGCTGGCCGATGCTGCCTTTAGCGCCGGTGGCCGGCTCATCCAGCCAAAAATGGGTCTGCTCATAGCGCTCGCCGGTAATAGCGCCGACGGTTTTCGCAATCACCGGCTGCGGCAGACGGCGGCGGATCTGCCAGCGCGGGGATTCCGGCAGCACCGCCAGCAGCGCCGCGGCCAGCAGCAGCGGCAGAACGCCGCCAAGCGCCAGGATGCCGTGCCAGCCAATCTGCGCTACCAGCTGGGCGCTGACCACGCCGCCCAGCGCCGAACCGAGGGTAAAGCCGCAAAACATCAGGGTCACCAGCGCACCGCGTCGCCGGGCGGGCAGATACTCAGAGGTCATGGTAATGGTGTTCGGCATCGCCCCGCCGAGGCCGAGCCCGGTCAGGAAGCGCAGGATAACCAACGTCTCGAGGTCGGGGGAAAAGGCCGAAAGCAGGCTAAAGAGGCCAAATAACGCCACGCAGAACTCAATCACCCGCTTGCGACCGAAGCGGTCGGAAAGCGGGCCGCACAGCAGAGCGCCGGCGGTTAAGCCCAGCAGGCCTGCGCCAAACAGCGGCGCGAGCTCGCTGGCGCCGAGCTGCCAGTGGGCGCGAATATCGGGAGCGATAAAGCCAATGGCGGCGGTATCAAAACCGTCGAGCATGACCACCAGAAAACAGCAGATAATCACGCGCCACTGCCGGGCACCTACCGGAGCGGCGTCCAGCAGCGTTTGCAATTCACGTCGTTGAGTCATCGTTATGCCTCAGTGCAGGGAGGAGGAGATGTTGTATTTATTTCTTTTATGTTGCGATTTTGTAACTCAGGCGATGAAATGTACAATGGTATCTCGGGCATAGACATAACCTGGAGGTTATTGCTAATGGCAAACTGGACGCAAAAACTGAAGCTGCATCATCTGCAAATGCTGGTGGCGCTCGGCGAGCAGGGCAACCTGACGCAGGTGGCGAAAATGATGAATATTACCCAGCCCGCGCTCTCTAAATGGCTGACTCAGTTTGAAGAAGAGGTCGGCATGCTGCTGTTCGAACGCCATAGCAAAGGCCTACGCCCTTCCGAAGGCGGCAAGTTGCTGCTGCAGCACGCCCAGCGCCTGATCAACGATATGTCCCGCTCGCAGTATGAGATTGAGCGCTTCAAACAGGGCGGGCTGGTGGGTAGCCTGATGATCGGCTGTTCGCCGGTGGCAACAGACTGCGTTGCGCTGGCCATTCTCTCGCTGCTCAAGGAGATGCCGAGCCTGCATCTGAACATCGAGGAAAAGGTGATGACCCCCCTGCTTCACGACCTGCTCTCCGGGGTGGTGGACGTGGTGGTGGGCCGAGTGGGCGGACGGGCGCTGGAGCTGCCGCTTAACTATCGGGTGCTGTATACCGAGCCGGTGTGCTTTGTCGCCCGCCCCGATCACCCGCTGGCGCAGATGCCGAGCCTCGGCTGGGCCGACCTCGCCCACTGGCGCTGGATAGTCTGGCCAACCGGCACGCCGATCCGCCTGAGCATTGACAACGCCCTGGTCGATAATGGCGTGATGCTGCCGGAAAATACCATCGAGTCGGCGTCGATGAACGTCACCAGCAACCTGCTGCAAAGCAGCGACATGATCTCTATTCTTTCTTTACGCCTGGCACAGCGCTTTGCCGAACAGCAGCAGCTGGCAATTCTTAATTTGCCGCGCATCGAACAAAAAGGTAGCGTCGGGGTATTCTGGCGAAAAAGTGAAACGCCATCGCTTGCCCTCAGCCGGTTTCTGGATTATCTATCGCAGGCATCGTAGCCGTGGCGCTGCCCGCGCGGGGTTCCATTTCTCTATCCCCGCTATGCGTATTATTCATGATGTGATCGGTAGCACATTTTTGGGTTTAATTGTATGATGAATGCGGTTCATCAAGGGTTATTACCATGAGTCAATCACTGATTATTATCTGGCAGTATCTGCGGGCTTTTGTGCTGATTTACGCCTGCCTGTACGCCGGGATTTTTATCGCCTCCCTGCTGCCCATCACCATCCCAGGCAGCATTATCGGGATGCTGATTTTGTTCGTCCTGCTGGCGCTGCAGATTATGCCGCCGAAGTGGGTTAATCCCGGCTGTAACGTGCTGATTCGCTATATGGCGCTGCTGTTCGTGCCCATCGGTGTGGGCGTAATGCAGTACTGGGATTTGCTCCGCGCTCAGCTCGGCCCGGTCGCCGTCTCCTGCACCATCAGCACGCTGGTCGTTTTTCTGGTTGTCAGCTGGAGCTCTCACCTGGTGCACGGCGAACGCAAAGTGGTCGGCCAAAAAGGAAGCAAAAATGATGCATGAAATCTGGTGGTCACTGCCGCTGACGCTGATCGTGTTTTTCCTCGCCCGCAGGCTGGCAGCGCGCTTTAAATTTCCGCTGCTCAACCCGCTGCTGGTGGCGATGGTGGTCATCATCCCTTTTCTGCTGCTGACCGGCATCTCTTACGATCGCTATTTTCAGGGCAGTAAGATCCTCAACGATCTGCTGCAGCCTGCGGTGGTGGCGCTGGCCTTTCCTTTATACGAGCAGCTCCACCAGATTCGCGCCCGCTGGAAATCGATTATTACCATCTGCTTTATCGGCAGCGTGGTGGCGATGGTCACCGGGACCACCGTGGCGCTGTTAATGGGCGCGACGCCGCAAATCGCCGCGTCGATCATGCCGAAATCGGTCACCACGCCGATTGCGATGGCGGTCAGCGGCAGTATTGGCGGTATTCCGGCAATCAGCGCGGTATGCGTTATCTTCGTCGGCATCCTCGGCGCGGTTTTCGGCCATACGCTGCTCAACCTGATGCGCATCCGCACCAAGGCCTCACGCGGCCTGTCGATGGGTACCGCCTCGCACGCGCTGGGCACCGCGCGCTGTGCGGAGCTGGATTACCAGGAGGGGGCCTTCAGCTCGCTGGCGCTGGTGCTGTGCGGGATTATTACCTCCCTGGTTGCGCCGTTTTTGTTCCCGGTGATTTTAGCCGTGGTGGGATAATTTGTGATTTAAGTCACATTTATTAATGCAACATAATGGAGTTGCACAAACAATGAGATATTAATCACATATACAGGCCATCACCGCCCGTACACTAGATTTCCATTACATTGTTATGAGGCAACGCCATGCACCCACGTTTTCAAGCTGCTCTCCCTCAACTGACGGCAGACCTGCAGACGGCAATCGCCCCGATGCTGACCGACCCGCATTTCCCGGCCATGCTCGATGCAGACCAGGTCGCCGCGCTGCAAAGCGCAACCGGCCTCGACGAAGACGCGCTGGCCTTTGCCCTGCTGCCGCTGGCCGCAGCCTGCGCGCGCGCCGACCTCTCGCATTTTAACGTTGGCGCTATCGCGCGCGGCGTCAGCGGGCGCTGGTATTTCGGCGGCAACATGGAATTCCTCGGTGCGACCATGCAGCAAACCGTCCATGCGGAGCAGAGCGCCATCAGCCATGCGTGGCTGCGCGGCGAAAAATCCCTGCTGGCAATCACCGTTAACTACACGCCCTGCGGCCACTGCCGCCAGTTTATGAACGAGCTCAACAGTAGCCAGGTGCTGCGCATCCACCTGCCGGGCCGCGAGGCGCATTCGCTGCAGCACTATCTGCCGGATGCGTTTGGTCCGAAGGATCTGGAGATCAAAACGCTGCTGATGGACGAGCAGGATCACGGCTTCCCGCTGAGCGGCGACGCGCTGGCGCAGGCGGCGATCCGGGCGGCAAATCGCTGCCACATGCCCTACAGCCAGTCGCCGTCAGGCGTCGCGCTTGAGCTGAAGGACGGCACGATCTTCTCCGGCAGCTATGCCGAAAACGCCGCCTTTAACCCGACGCTGCCGCCGCTGCAGGGCGCCCTTAACCTGCTCAGCCTGAACGGCTATGATTATGCCGATATCCAGCGGGCCATTCTCGCCGAAAAAGCCGATGCGGCGCTGATCCAGTGGGATGCCACCGCCGCCACGTTGAAGGCCCTCGGCTGTCACAGTATTGACCGCGTGCTGCTCGGTTAAATCCCCCATAAAACGGGCCTCTGGCCCGTTTTGTTGAAAATCCCCGCAATCAAACGATGGTTTCTTGCTCTTGCCCGGCGGGTAAAGTAGCCTGAACACTCCATTGTCTACCGTTGAGCCCAGGTTAATGTTAAAGCGTGCGTTATACAGCCTGTTAGTCCTGTTCGGCCTGCTGCTGTTGACCGTGCTGGGTCTTGACCGCTGGATGAGCTGGAAAACCGCGCCCTATATCTACGATGAACTGCAGGATCTGCCCTACCGCCAGGTTGGGGTGGTACTCGGCACCGCCAAGTACTACCGCACCGGGGTCATCAATCAATACTACCGTTACCGCATCCAGGGTGCGCTCAACGCCTACAACAGCGGCAAGGTGAACTATCTGCTGCTCAGCGGTGATAACGCGCTGCAGAGCTATAATGAGCCGATGACAATGCGCCGGGACCTGATTAAAGCAGGCGTCGATCCGGCGGATATCGTGCTGGACTATGCCGGCTTCCGCACCCTCGACTCTATCGTGCGGACCCGCAAGGTGTTCGACACCAACGATTTTATTATCATCACCCAGCGCTTCCACTGCGAGCGCGCGCTGTTTATCGCCCTGCATATGGGCATTCAGGCGCAGTGCTATGCGGTCCCGTCGCCAAAAGATATGTGGAACGTGCGGCTGCGCGAGTTCGGCGCGCGCTTTGGCGCCCTCGCGGACCTCTACGTGTTCAAACGCGAGCCGCGTTTTCTCGGCCCGCTGATCCCTATTCCGGCACAGCAGGAAGTTCCGCAGGGGGTGCAGTCCTATCCGGCGGTGACGCCTGAGCAGCTGCTGGAGCTGCAGAGTAAATAGCGCGCGACCCGACGGAGTCGCGCAGCGCTAAATCCGCCGTTTAATCGCTAAATTCAACCACCCGGTTACGGCCGCCGTTTTTGGCGTCATACAGCGCCTTATCGGCCTCATCGACCATTTTTTGATAATCAGGATGGCCGCGATAGTGGCTGACCCCGAACGAGGCGCTGAGCGCAACCTTTTGCCCCTCCGCGGTCACGTAAGGCGAGCTGGCAATTTTGTGGCGGATAGCGTCGACAAAGCTCAGCGTCTGGTGGCGGGTAAACTCCAGATAAACAATCATGAACTCCTCGCCGCCGTAGCGGAACACGTAGTCGCTGGCGCGCGTGCTCTCCGTCAGGATCGCCGCGATATGGCGTAATACCTCATCCCCGGTCGAGTGGCCCCAGGTATCGTTGATCTGCTTGAAGTGGTCGACGTCCAGCATCGCCACCGCCAGATTTTTGCCGCTCTCCATCGCCAGCTTCACCTCGTGCTTGAGCACCGTTGACATAAAGCGTCGGTTTAGCAGGTTGGTCAGCACGTCTTTACCGCTTTCCAGGCGATTGGCCTCTTCAAACAGCGAGGTGAACAGGTTATTGATGATCATGGTCTTTGAGCGAATATCGCTCAGCAGGGACTGAATAGAGTCCAGCTCGTTGCCGCCGGTATCCGCCCCTTTGTTTAACATGTCGTCAATGGCTTCAATCAGCAGATTAATTTGTTCTATTTCCGGCTGCCTGCCGAAGTGCTGACTGCACTTGTGGCGGAACCACAGGCCAAACTCTGAATCGCTTAGCAGATAGGAGTGAATATTGGCGGTACGCGAGACCAGCGCATAGATCAGCGCATTTTCCCAGTTAAACAGCGCGGCCTGCTGCTTGCCTTTTTCCAGCTCAAGGTTGGCAATAAGATTGTGCAGGCGGTAGGACTCTTCGTTCTTCGCTTCATTTAGCTGATATTTTTCATAAGCGTAGGTCATCAGCTCGCTGGCAATTTGTATCGATACCGAAACGTACTGCTGCATCAGAATACTTAATTTACTGTCGAGCGCTAATGACTGAATATAGTTAAGCATCGACTGAGTAATGATGCGCATGCCTTTGAGTACCAGACTCGCCGGAATGCCAACCCGCGAATGGATATTACCGATATGATATTGCTGCCCGGCAAACTCCAGCAGCCCTTCGCCTTTCAGGGTCAGAGCATGAATAATCCATTTACGCATCGAATGCCGCAGCCGCGTATGAACCATTTCCGAACAGAGGAATTTTTCCGCGTGCGGATCCGCCAGCATAATGTCATAAAATTTATCCGCCAGATCGGCCGCCTTATCATCAGCAATATGCCGCAGCTTAGCGGAGACCGGCTCGGAAATCAGCAGCGAAAACTCGACCCATTCTTTTACAATTTGTTCACTATATTTCATCAATCACTCAATGACTTACTCATGTGCTTAAATTATCCTGAATAAACTATCCATTAATTATGCAGAAATTATTATCTTTACCAGAAAGACCCATTCCGCACTATCTTCCTCCAGATATCGTGGAAAGAGAATTGCTGCGCGGGGGCTTATTTGTCTATTTTTGGACTTTAATCCTTAAACCCTGAAGCGGTTTAACAATAAACCCGTGCGGCGCAAACAAAAAAAAGCCCGCGCACTGCGCGGGCCTGATAAACATCGAACGTTATTTTTTACGCGCGTATTTCAGCGAATCCAGCGCAACGGCGAAGATAATAATGGCGCCCTTGATAATATACTGCCAGTACGGGTTCACGCCGATATAGGTCAGCCCGTAGTTAATCACCGTAAAGATGATAACGCCGGTAACCACGCCGAACACGGTACCCACGCCGCCGCTGAAGGAGACGCCGCCGACTACGCAGGCCGCAATCGCATCCAGCTCGTACATAAAGCCGAGGTTGTTGGTAGCGGAGCCAATTCGCCCGGCCTCCAGCAGCCCGCCGAAGGCGTAAAACACGCCGGACAGGGCATAAATCATCAGCAGGTTAAGGGCCACGTTAACCCCTGAAACCTTCGCCGCTTCCGGGTTGCCGCCGATAGCAAAGATGTTTTTGCCGAAGCGGGTTTTGTTCCACAGGATCCAGACGAAGAAGACGGCAATCAGCGCGTAGAAGGTGATATACGACAGGCGGAACGTCCCCAGCGCAATAAACCCTTGAGCGAAGTGCGAGAAGTGGCTGTCGAATCCGGAAACCGGCGAGGCGCCAACAAAATCGTAGTACAGGGAGTTGATCCCATAAACGATGATCATGGTGCCCAGGGTGGTGATAAACGGCGTCACGTTCAGGTAGGCGATGATAATACCGTTAATCAGGCCAATCACCGCACCAATCGCGCACACAAGCAGGATCACCAGCGGAATTGGCATGGTTGCCATATCCGGGAAGACCTTGTTGGCGTTATCCACCGCCTGCAGCATCGTTGCGGCGATAACCGCCGCCAGGCCAACCTGACGTCCGGCTGACAGGTCGGTGCCCTGAGTCACGATGAGCCCCGCGACGCCCAGCGCGATAATAATACGCACCGAGGACTGGGTCAGAATGTTACTTAAGTTGAGTAAACTTAAGAAGGTGGGATCCTGGAAAATAATAATGGCCAGCAGGACCAAAAGTACAACGTAAATCCCACCATCCTTCAGGTAGGTGAGAAAACTCTTTTTATTTAATGCGCTCATCGCAAGCCCCTGATCTTAAAGATGCAACGACGCAAGACGTAAAATTTCGTTTTGCGTAGTGGTTTTTGTCTCAACAATTCCGGCAACGAGACCGTTGCTCATTACCAGAATACGGTCAGTAATACCCAGCAGCTCCGGCATCTCGGAGGAAATAATAATGATCCCTTTCTCTCTTTTGGCCAGCTCGGCAATCAGCTGATAGATTTCAAACTTAGCCCCGACGTCAATCCCGCGCGTCGGTTCATCAAGCATCAAAATCTCCGGCTGGGTTAACAGCCAGCGGCCGATAATAACCTTCTGCTGGTTACCGCCGGACAGCGAACCAATTTGCGTATGCTGTCCTGGGGTCTTCACGCGCATGGAGTCAATAACCCACTGGGTATCGCTTTTCATGCGTGAGTTATCCAGCAATCCGATCCTGTTCTTATATTTCTTAATATTGGAGATCAGGGAGTTAAAGCCGATATCCAGATAAGCGTAAATCCCGGTAGAGCGGCGCTCTTCGGTCACCAGCGCAAAGCCGTGGTTAATGGCTTCGTTGGCGCTATGGTTATTAATTTTCTTACCGTGGAGCTTAATCGTCCCGCTGGCCTTTTCGCGAATGCCAAATAGCGTCTCAACGATATCGGTACGCTTGGCCCCCACCAGCCCGGCCACGCCGAGGATTTCGCCCTTGTGCAGGTCGAAGGAGACGTCGCGGATTGACGGCTGACGCAGAGACGTCAGGTTGCGCACCTCAAAAATCACCTCGCCCGGCGTATTTTCACGGTTCGGGAAACGCTGGTTCAGAGAACGGCCGACCATCATGGCGATGATCTTATCCATGTCCAGACCTTCCAGCGGCTGGGTGGCAATCCACTGACCGTCGCGCAGGATGGTTATCTCATCGCACAGCTGGAAAATCTCTTCCATTTTGTGGGAGATATAGACGATGCCGCAGCCGCGTTCTTTCAGCTTACGGATGATCTTAAACAGATGGTTGACCTCTTTTTCGGTCAGCGACGACGTCGGCTCGTCCATAATGACGATTTTGGCGTCATAGGAAAATGCCTTCGCAATTTCAATCATCTGCATTTGCGATACCGATAGCGTCCCCACGCGCGCGCGCGGGTCAATATCAATATCCAGTTCATCAAATATCGCTTTGGTATCGCGATACATTTTGTCCTGATCGACAAACATGCCCTTGGTGGGATAACGCCCCAGCCACATGTTGTCCATTACCGAACGTTGTAATACTAAGTTTAATTCCTGGTGAACCATTGAGATGCCGTTTTCCAGGGCTTCTTTAGCCGAATGGAAGTCGATCTCTTTTCCCTGAAAAAGAATGCTGCCGGAATCCTTTTGATAGATCCCAAAAAGGCATTTTAATAATGTCGATTTCCCCGCCCCGTTCTCGCCCATTAATGCATGAATAGAGTGAGGACGGACCTTCAGGTTGACATTATCGAGTGCCTTGACGCCAGGAAATGATTTGTTGATGTTGCTCATTTCCAACAAAAATTCGCCCGACCGTTCGCTATTATTACTGACCATAGTTATACCTGGCTGCGTTCATGCACACCCTCAGCTGACGAATTAGCGCCAAAATAAGGGTCTGGTTCTGTATCAGGAATAATCGGGCGTAGCGGCTCGCGATCCTTCAGGCTGCCATTTTACCGGCGACGTTGATCTCAACGCTTCCCGAGTGATTTTATTTATCGCTGATACGCCCGTACATCTACTCGATGAATATCGAGCTGCGAAATGGTATTCACCCGCAGCTCGAAACCGAGTACTAAATATTATTTGCCAATAAACTGGCTCAGATTGTCTTTATCTACGCCAACGTAAGGAACGCGAACGATTTTATTTTCAATCTTCCAGCTGGTGCCTGCAGCAGGTTCTTTACCGGCTGCCAGGTTTCTTGCCAGATCGAACGTGGCTTTTGCCTGGTTATTAGCATCGTTCAGCACGGTACCGGCCATCGCACCGGATTTAACCAGCGCCAGCGCTTCTGGTAAGGCATCGACGCCGAAGACCGGAATGCTGCTCTTGTTATGCGCTTTCAGCGCTTCTACCGCACCCATTGCCATCGCATCGTTGTTGGCGATAACCACTTCAATTTTGTTAGCGTTAGGGCCGGAGAGCCAGGCGTCCATCTTATCTTTCGCCTGAGCGGTATCCCACATCGCGGTATCCATCTGCAGCTGCTGAGTTTTCAGACCTTTATCATTCAGCTCTTTAATGACGTAGGTGGTACGCGCTTCAGCATCCGGATGGCCCGGCTCGCCTTTCAGCAGCACATACTGAATCTGACCGTCTTTGTTCAGATCCCAGCCGGCGTTGGCTTTCCAGTGTTTAGCAATCAGGTCGCCCTGGATAATACCGGACTCTTTAGAGTCGGTACCGACGTAAAACGCCTTGTCATAGCTGTCCAGCGCTTTACGGGAAGGCTCTTTGTTAAAAAACACGACCGGGACGTTCTGTCCGCGCGCTTTATCGATAACGGTGCCTGCAGCAGCCGGATCCACCAGGTTAATTGCCAGCGCCTTGACGCCTTTTGCCAGCAGGACGTCAATCTGATCGTTCTGTTTGGACTGGTCGTTTTGCGAGTCATTCATCAGCAGCTGAACGTCCGGCGCTGTTTTGCCGTCTTTCTCAATGGCCTTACGCACCACCGACATAAAGTTGTCGTCATATTTATAAATGGTTACGCCGATGCGGGTATCAGCTGCGTGTGCCGCGGCGCCAAATAACATACTCGCCATAACTGCAGACAGGGTTAACACCTTCTTATTCATGGAATCTCCGGTTTTTTTTATGCAGGGTCATTGTGTGAAAACGGCTGGCGGGAAGTTGTTACATTAACGTTACCGCACAACAAGGTTCACGACTGTAAATTCTGTCTTCCGTGTAGGGTAACGCTCCAAAGGTACGGCTTTACTCGCAGTTTAGCGCCTTGTTCCCGTTGCAAAAGTGATTAATCACCGTGACAAAATGGTCAGGACTGATAAACGCGGCCATCATAATCAGTTGAATGTTAATATACTGTGAATTTACTCACAGATTGAAAGCGGTTACATCACTGCCCTTTTCAGTTAGTGATCGGCCCCACAATTTGCCGCTGGGTCACCGAATGGCGACGTACCAGAGTCGGCATAAAGCAGTGGCGAGCGTCATGGTCGAGTTTCCCCGCAGCCCCCAGCAGCGCCAGCTCGGTGGCCAGTTTTGCCATCGACATAATAGGATAGCGCACCGTCGTCAGCTGTGGGTCGGTGTAACGAGAAATAGGGATATCATCAAAGCCAATCAGCGACAGATGCTGCGGCACGACAATGCCGTTATCTTTCAGCGTGGTCAGCGCACCGGCCGCCATGCTGTCGTTGTAGGCGAAAACGGCGGTGAGGCCTAAATTACGCCCCAGCAGCTCGACCATTGCCGCCTCGCCGCCCTGCATATCCGGCGAGCCGGAGCCTACCCAGCTGTCGGGGGCAATAATGCTTTGTTCCTGTAACGCCCTGAACCACCCTTCCCGGCGCAGAGCGTCATCCTCAATGCCGTGATTTGATGAGAGATAGCCGATCCGCTGGTGGCCGTGGTTGAGCAGCATCCGCGTCGCCATCAGCGCCCCGCTGACGTTATCCAGACCGACGCAGCGGTGCGCGTAGCCGGGCACAATGCGGTTGATCAGCACCATCCCCGGAATATGCTGCATGAAATCGCCGAGCTCCTCGTCGCTCAGCGCCTTGGAGTGCACGATCAGCGCCAAACAGCGCTGGCGGATCAGCACTTCGATGGCGTTACGCTCTTTTTCCGCCTCGTGGTAGCTGTTGCCGATCAGCACGTATTTCTGATGCTGCTGGGCCACGGTATCCACCGCCTTCACCAGCGCACCGAAAAAGGCATCCGACACGTCCATCACCACCACGCCGATGGTATCGCTGACCTGCGTCGCCAGCGCCTGCGCGTTGGCGTTGGGCCGGTAGCCCAGCTGCGTTACCGCTTTCATTACGCTTTCGCGCGTATCCGGGCTCACCAGCGCGCTATTATTCAGCACGCGCGAGACCGTCGCGACGGAAACACCCGCCTGACGGGCGACATCACGAATGGTGATCATGCTCACCGACCTGTAGAGAATTGCAATACGTCACACCCACCTCCTGTGTTCAGCAAGGTGGCTATTCTGGCAGCGACGCGCGGTGCGCTACGTGAGTGAGGTCACACGCCTGAAAACGCTTACATTCATTTTGTTAACGATTGTGATCGAGATCGTTATCTGGATGTGTTCTTTAATGATGTCCCTGAGGCCCGCAGGGTGAGCTGACGCCACAGCCATTCAACCGGGCCCTGGCGGAAATGACGCAGCCAGAAGAGTGAGAAGATGAGGTTGACCGCCCAAACCGGAACGACGAAGGCCAGCAGCTGCAGGCGGTCGAACTTCATAAACAGGCCAAGGTGGTAAAAGAGCGTGGTGCAGATGAGGGTTTGTAGCAGATAGTTGGTCAGCGCCATGCGCCCGACGCAGGCAATGGCGGTCACCAGCCGCAGCTTACACAGCCAGGGCCAGAAGCCCCACGCCAGGGAAGCGTAGCCAATGGTTTGCAGCGGCGCGCCGAGCTCGCGCGGCGCCTGCAGCAGGAACGCGCACCAGCGGGGATCCCAGTCGAGATACCACTGGGCGAAAATCGCCGGGATGTTCACCGCCATTCCGGCGATGACCAGCAGGACGCCGGTGCGCCGGTAGTGGCTGAGGCTGAACTGCCCTTTTAGCCATCCGCTGCGCATCAGGGCGGCGCCCATCAGCATCATTCCCGCCAGCTGCCAGCCGTACTGCGCGCCGAGCGCCAGCAGGTTATCCGACAGCATATCCGCGCGGTTGCTTATCGCTTCGAAGCCGCCGTTCAGCTTCCAGTACTGCTCATACTGTAAATTTGCCGCGTCGGGTACCCAGGAGCGATTCGGCGCATTGCCGGAAATGACGCCAAGCAGCACCAGCACCGCAACGCCGATGACGTACAGCATCACGCCGGTATTAAACAGGGATTTGAGGTGATGCGCGTCGCGAATCATTCTCCAGGCCACCAGCCCCACCAGCGCATAGGCCAGCAGGATATCGCCATCCCAGAAAAAGAGTCCGTGGATAAACCCCAGCAGCGCCAGCAGCGTCAGACGCGACTGGATCCAGCGCTTGCCGCGAGGCAGCAGCATCTGAAGCCCGGCGCCAAACAGCAGAGCAAAGAGGGTCAAGAATTTCACCTGCGCCAGCAGATCGAGAATCGCCCAGGTCCAGGCGTCGCTAACGGAGAGGCTCCCGGACCACGCCGGGTTGAGATAGGCCGCCTTCGGCAGGCCGAAGGCGTTAATATTCAGCAGCAGAATACCCAGGATGGCGACGCCACGAACGAAGTCCAGCGTGACGTTTCTTTCCATGTACCCTGCTCCGATTTTAGCTGTGGTGACGTACGGCGCGCAGGAACTCCTGGCGGGTATTCTGGCTGGATTTAAACAGGCCGCCCAACGAGGTGGTTGTGGTGGCGCTGGTTGCATCGCGAATACCGCGCGCCTTCACGCAGTAGTGCACCGCATCAATCGATACCGCCACGTTGCTGGTGCCCAGCAGGGTCTGCAGCGCGGTTAAAATCTGCTGCGTCAGGCGCTCCTGCACCTGCGGGCGCTGTGAGAAGAACTGCACGATGCGGTTGATTTTCGACAGGCCAATGACCGAATCTTTCGGAATATAGGCAACCGTCGCTTTACCATCAATCGTCACGAAGTGGTGTTCGCAGGTGCTGGTCAGGGTGATATCGCGCACGGTAACCATTTCATCAACCTGCATCTTGTTCTCGATGACGGTGATTTTGGGGAACCTGGCGTAGTCCAGTCCGGAAAAGATCTCATCGACATACATTTTAGCAATGCGATGCGGGGTTTCCATCAGACTGTCATCACTAAGATCAAGATTCAGCAGCTGCATAATCTCAGTCATGTGTCCGGCAATCAGACGCTTGCGAGTTTCATTATCTATTTCTTGTACTGGCGGACGCAACGGCGTCTCCAGCCCACGAGCGACCAGCGCTTCATGAACGAGTATGGCTTCTTTGCTCAGTGATGACATTTATGTTCTCCTGCAGGTGTGGCGCTCTTTGCTCTTCTGAGGGCAAAGTTTGCATGCATTGTGCGTGAGGTAGCGCACATAATCTAGTAGCCGAAACGATAATTATTGAAATTTGCGTTACCTATTGATAGTGCGCTTCCGGTCTCACCTCTTCCACGTCGCGCCTGTCAATCGTCTAACGCCCGCCAGTTGCCACTTCCCGAATAAAAGAACGACTTCGCGTCATTCTCAATAGCACAGCCGCCGGAGCATGTTGGCTAAAAGTTGCATTAATGATGCAATATGTTCCCGAAAGGAGAAAGTGAAAGTTGCTCACGAGTGTATGAAATATCTGTATGATGAAAAATTACGTCCACATACGCAGAATCACTCAGCGGCCGTTACCACTTATATCCGTAAAGTAGGGTCTGCAGACTCGCGTATCCCCTTTTCAGAGGAGCCCGGCATGGAATTGCTTGAAGAGCATCGCTGTTATGAAGGTCGGCAGCAACGCTGGCGGCATGACTCCACCACGCTGAACTGTTCAATGACGTTCAGCATCTTCTTACCCCCGCAGCGCGATACCGCGCCGCCGCCGGTTGTGTACTGGCTCTCCGGCCTGACCTGCAACGATGAGAACTTTACCACCAAAGCCGGCGCTCAGCGCATTGCGGCCGAGCTAGGCCTGGTCCTGGTCATGCCGGATACCAGCCCACGCGGCGAGAGCGTCGCCGACGATAGCGCCTACGATCTGGGCAAAGGCGCGGGGTTTTATCTCAACGCCACCGAAGCGCCGTGGTCCGCGCATTTTCGCATGTACGATTATCTTCGCGACGAGCTGCCGCAGCTGATTGGCGCGCAGTTTAACGTCAGCGATCGCTGCGCAATCAGCGGCCACTCAATGGGCGGTCACGGTGCGCTTATTATAGCACTGAAGAACCCTGGCCGTTTCGCCAGCGTGTCGGCCTTTGCACCGATCGTCAACCCTGCCCGGGTGCCGTGGGGGCAAAAAGCGTTTAGCGCCTATTTGGGCGCCGACGAAGCCAGCTGGCAGGCGTGGGACAGCTGCGCATTGATGCAGGCCAGCCAGGCCAGCGACGCGATCCCCACGCTTATCGATCAGGGCGACAGCGACTCATTCCTCGCCGAGCAGCTGCAGCCGGCGGTGCTGGCTGAAGTTGCGCGTCAAAAGGCGTGGCCGCTGACCCTGAGAATTCAGCCCGGCTACGATCATAGCTACTACTTTATTGCTTCCTTTATCGAAGACCATCTGCGTTTTCACGCGCAATATCTGCTGATGCGCTGATAACGCGCATTTTAGCCGCCAGCGCTTAGAGGGCTGACAGGTAAACCTGCCAGCCCTCTTTTATTTATCAGCTAACCTGAATGCGCTTAGAAGCGGTAGTCGACGGCCATAAAGTAGCGGCGGCCCTCTTCGGTATAGCTGTAATCGTCGCGGCTCAGATCTTTATCCCCGACGTTCAGCACGCCTGAACGCAGCTTAACGTTCTGGGTAACCTGCCACGCGGCGCCGATATCAAACATGGTGTAACCGCCCGGCGTTTTAGCCGTGGCGCTGACCGCGCGCTGCTCGCCGGTATAGTTCGCCGAAACGTAGAAGGACCAGTCGTCCAGCGGTTTCCAGTCCAGCGTGCCGTTGGCCGTATGGAACGGCAGCGTTTGCAGCGGCTTATCGCCGCCGTTGCTGAGGTCGCGGCCGTCGTTATAGGTATAGTTCACCGTTAGCTTCCACTCGTCGCCAAACGGCACCTTCACTTCGGTTTCGACACCCTTGATGCGGGCCTTGTTGACGTTAAAGTAGCGGAATACCGGCACGCGTTTGCCGTTAACGGTTTTCCAGCCCACAAAGTTAGGATAGCCCGGCGCCTCGCTGGCGCTGGAGGTACGTAGGATATCAATCATATCGTCCACGTTGTTCTGGAAGGTGGTCACGCTCCCTTCCACACCATCCAGTAATCCCTCTTCACCCCGATAGTAAAGTCCGATCTCGAAGCTTTCGCTGGTTTCCGGCTTAAGGTCAGGGTTACCGATAATGCTGCACGAGCCGCGGCAGGAGTTGGTGGTCCAGTCAGGGTTCAGCTGCAGCAGAGACGGCGCTTTGAAGGCCGTCGCCCAGCCCCCTTTCACCGTCACCGTATCGGTCGCGTTATAGACGAGATAGGCGCGCGGGCTCCAGTGATCGCCGTAGGTTTCGTGGTCATCCATACGAATACCGGTGGTCAGCGCCAGCGGTTCGAAAATACGCCATTCATCTTCAACAAACAGCGCATACTGGCTGGCGGAGGTAGATTTGCCTCCGCTGCTCAAATTGACCGGGTCTTTCAGCTTATCGTGTCGCCATTCGCCACCGACGGTTACCAGCTGATTGATCATTCCCAACGGCAGAACGTATTTACCGTCCACGGAGTTGCTTTCGGAGGTGATCGTCCCGGCCTGACCCGGATTTTTGTTATCCACTTTTTCGCCGTAGAACTTCAGCTCGCTGTTACCCAAGTCCCAGCGGCCGTTGTGGCTAAGCGAGTAGTTCTGGCGCTCAAGGCGGTTGCGATCGAGGGAGTCTGAATCCCTGTCCTGGCGGTCAAACCCGTAGCCGGCGGTAATATCCTGGCTATCGGTCGGTGTCCAGGCAAACTCAACGTTGCCATCGCGGCTGGTGAATCCTTCAATGCGCGGCGTCTCGCCCGCGGCGTTGCTGGACGCCTGCTGATCGTCCTTCGCGCGTTTTGCCAGGCTGCCGTAGGCTTTCATGCCCAGCACGCCATCAATCAGCGGCCCGCTGGTAAAGAACTGTCCGTTATAGGTATCGCCACGGTCACGATGCTCCTGAATAGTGGTATCCGCACTCAGGGAGCCGGTCCATTTTTGGCCCACTTTTTTAGTGATAATGTTGACCACGCCGCCAAGGGCGTCGGAACCGTAAAGGGATGACATCGGCCCGCGCACCACTTCGATACGCTCGATGGCGTCTACCGGGATCCAGTTAAGATCGAAGTCGTTGTGGCGGAAAACGGCGTTGCGTGAGTTGACGCGTTTGCCGTCCACGAGAATGAGCGTATAGCTGCTATCGAGACCGCGGATGCTGACGCCCTTGCGGTTATCCCCTTCGTTGGTGAGCTGCACGCCCGGCACGTCGCGCAGAACATCCTTCAGGTTTTGCACCGGACGGCGCTGTAAGTCCTGCTGAGTGATAACGCTAATACTGGCAGGAGCATCCTTTACGCTCTGTTCAGTTGCCGCGGCGGTGACAACCAGCGTTTCTTCATTGACCTCGGCCGCAGCCGGAAGCGCCAGCGAGACGACGGATGCGCACAATCCCGCCCGGACAAAAGGGTTTAGCCTGAACATTTCATATCTCCATGAGGTCACTAACAAATCAAACAAAAGGTGCTGCTCACACGTACTGTCGGCGCACCGCTCATTGGCGGTACGCGCGTATTTTTACAGCAGACGTGGCTGGTCACCCCTTGTCAGATGCTGAGACCTGCAAGATATGGGGATTGGCTTCATCCTGAATTTTGCAAGGATGATAAAGATAATGATATTGATTATCAATACAATTATGAAGAATTGTGACAATTTGTAAGGGCTTCAGACATAAAAAAGCCCTCTAAAAGAGGGCTTTATCTACTGCGATTCGGCGGCTATTCACCTTTGAAACGCTGCGGGAACTTCATTTCGCTATAGCGGACAAAACGGGTGCCTTTGGCAAGCTTATAGCCAAACCAGATAACCAGGAACAGCGGAATACCGATATAGGTTGCCGCCACGCCGCCCCAGTCAATGGTGTCTTTCAGGAACGCTTCGTAGTTCTGGCCGAGGGTGATAATCAGGCACAGGACAAAGGCGAAGATCGGCCCAAGCGGGAAGAACCCGGAACGATACGGCAGATCGTTGATATCGTTGCCCTGCAGCACGTAGCCGCGGCGGAAACGATAGTGGCTGATGGCGATGCCCAGCCAGGCGATAAAGCCGGTCATCCCCGAGGTATTCAGCAGCCACAGGTAAACGGTCTGGTTGCCAAACATTGAGCTCAGGAAGCACAGCGCCGCCACAACCGTAGTGGCATACAGCGCGTTACGCGGCACGCCGCCGCGCGACAGCTTAGAGAAGATACGCGGCGCTTTGCCATCGCAGGCCAGGGTGTAGAGCATACGCGTGGAGGCGTACATGCCGGAGTTGCCCGCCGACAGCACCGCCGTCAGGATCACCGCGTTCATGATTGCCGCCGCAGACAGCAGACCCGCATGCTGGAACACCAGGGTAAACGGACTGACGGAAATATCCTTCACGTCGTTACGCAGCAGGCTCGGATCGGTATAAGGGATAATCAGGCTGATGATTAAAATCGCGAACACGTAGAACAGCAGAATACGCCAGAACACCTGGCGCACGGCGCGCGGAATGTTCTTCTCCGGGTTTTCTGATTCACCCGCAGCGATGCCGATAAGCTCGGTGCCCTGGAACGAGAAGCCGACGATCATCGCCACGCCAATCATCGCCGCAAAACCGCCGGCAAACGGCGCATCGTCGATACCCCAGTTGCTCCAGCCCGCCGGCTGTGCGCCTTCAAAGATGCCGACGATCATCATCACGCCAACAATAATAAAGATAATGACGGTGGCGACCTTGATCAGCGAAAACCAATACTCTGCTTCACCGAAGCCTTTGACCGAGATCCAGTTCAGCAGGAACATAATGCCGAGGAACAGCGCGCTCCAGATCCAGCCCGGGGCGTCAGGGAACCAGTAGGTCATGACCAGCTGCGAGGCAACGAGGTCAACGGCGATGGTCACCGCCCAGTTATACCAGTAGTTCCAGCCCAGCGCGAAGCCGAAGCCCTCTTCAACATAGTTCTGACCGTAGGTGGCAAAGGAGCCGGACACCGGCATGTACGCCGCCAGCTCGCCAAGGCTGGTCATCAGGAAATAGACCATCAGACCGATCAGAATATAAGAAAGCAGCGCGCCGCCGGGGCCTGCCTGGGAAATAGTTGCACCGGATGCAACGAAAAGACCTGTACCGATGGAACCGCCAATAGCGATCATGGTCAAGTGACGCGCCTTCAGTTCACGGCGTAGGCCGGGCGCTTCTGTGGTTTTAGTATCCGAAACCATGTGAAAATGCTATCCATCAAAAAAACGAGGCGAGATTGTAGCAGACGATCGGCGATCCATCCGGTACAAATACAAAGTTATAAGAGAGGTTCATGATCGAACATGGATTATTAGTAAAGCACTAAATCGCGGAATTGCCAGCAATAATCCCCCGCCTCTCTTCAGGCTAGCGCGCTGGATCCACCATTTTCACACCTCGCAGTAGTGCAGAAAGCGCAGCAACGCTTTGGAAATATGCTTCTGGCGATGATGGATCCGCCACAGGGTACGGGTTAACGGCGGCAGCGGCACGCTCAGCTCAACCAGCGATCCCACCTCCAGCTGTTCGGCGATAACCCGCCGCGAAAGGCAGCTGATCCCGAGGCCATGACGTACCGCATGCTTGATAGCCTCAGAGTTGCCAAGCTCCATCCCGAGATGAAACGCCGGCAGATGCGATAGCAGTAAATAGTCGACGATTTCCCGGGTGCCCGAGCCGTGCTCGCGCAGGATCCACGGCGCCTCCGCCAGCCGCTGCAGCGTCACTTCGCCCTCCAGCAGCGGCGATCCGGGAGCGGCAAATACCACCAGCTCGTCCGCCAGCCAGGGTTCGGCGATGATATCCGCCGCATGGCACGGCCCCTCAATCAGCCCGATATCCACCCGCAGATCGGCCACGGCGTTAATCACGTCCTGGCTGTTGCCGACGCTCAGCTCCAGCGGCAGGTCGGGAAAATCGCGGCGGTAGCGGGCAATGATTTCCGGCAATATATAGTTGCCGATAGTGCTGCTGGCATAAACGCGGATCGCGCCGTTGTCGCCGCGAAACAGCTGCTCGATTTCAACCGCACGTTCCAGCAGCGCCAGCGCGCGCGGGTAGAGCAGCCTGCCGTGCTCGTTGACCACCAGCCGCTTGCCGACGCGATCGAAAAGCTGCACGCCCAGCTGCCCTTCCAGATCGGTCAACGCCGCGCTGACCGCCGACTGCGAAAGCGCCAGCATTTGCGACGCCTGGGTGGTTGAACCGCTCTTAAGAACTTCAGCAAAAACTTCCAGCTGCCGTAGCGTGATATGCATAACCCTTCCTTGCTCGTCTATCCGACATCACTCTTCGCCGTCCCGGCCGTCGGCGCGTAGCGCCGTCACGAGCCGCGAAGAGGCTTGTTTACCACTTATTACGATTGATTATAAATATATAATCAATTTTATATTTAAACCAGCGCGTCGTAATCTTTACGCAGACAAAGGAGAAGGTTATGACAGCACTCACTTTACCGACAAAACATCGCACACTGTGGCATTTTGTCCCCGGACTGGCGCTTACCGCCGTGGTAACCGGCGCAGCGCTCTGGGCAGGCAGCTTTCCCGCTATCGCCGGCGCCGGCTTCAGCGCCCTGACGCTGGCCATCCTGTTCGGCATGGTCGTCGGCAATACGCTCTACCCCAAGATATGGCAACCCTGCGACGGCGGCGTGATCTTTGCCAAACAGCATCTGCTGCGTCTCGGTATTATTTTATACGGCTTTCGCCTGACGTTCGCGCAGATTGCCGACGTTGGGGTGAGCGGCATTGCCATTGACGTTCTGACGCTGACCAGCACCTTTTTTATTGCCTGCATCCTCGGGCAGAAAATCTTCGGCCTGGATAAGCACACCAGCTGGCTGATTGGCGCCGGCAGCAGCATCTGCGGCGCGGCGGCGATTCTGGCAACGGAACCGGTGGTGAAGGCCGAGGCCAGCAAGGTGACCGTCGCCGTGGCCACGGTGGTGATTTTCGGCACCCTGGCTATCTTCCTCTATCCGGCGATGTATCCGCTGCTGGCGCACTGGTTTACGCCGGAAGCCTACGGCATCTATATGGGCTCGACCATGCATGAGGTGGCGCAGGTGGTTGCCGCAGGCCATGCGGTGAGTCCGGACGCTGAGAACGCGGCGGTGATTGCCAAAATGCTGCGCGTCATGATGCTGGCACCGTTCCTGCTGTTCCTCGCCGCCCGCGTTAAGCAGCTGGCCCCGGCCGGCAGCGGTGAGAAAAGCAAAATCACTATCCCGTGGTTTGCCATTATGTTCATCCTGGTGGCGGTATTTAACTCCTTCCACCTGCTGCCAAAAGCGGCGGTCGACGCGCTGGTGACGCTCGATACCGTGCTGCTGGCGATGGCGATGGCCGCGCTGGGGTTGACCACGCACGTTAGCGCGCTGAAAAAAGCCGGCGCCAAACCGCTGCTGATGGCATTAATACTGTTCGTCTGGCTGATTGTCGGCGGCGGCGCGATTAACCTGGCGGTTCACGCCCTGATGGCCTGAGCGTAAGCAGCCAGACCAGATTATTCGTTGATGTAACTCTTCGGTTAAGCCGCTATCATTACCCACCCCGCAGCGGCTTAACTGGAGTTTTTTATGAAATATATTGGAGCGCACGTCAGCGCCTCCGGCGGAGTGGCCAATGCCGCCATTCGCGCAGCCGAAATCGGTGCGACCGCCTTCGCCCTCTTCACCAAGAACCAGCGCCAGTGGCGCGCCGCGCCGCTGAGCGACGAAACCATTTCTGAATTCAAAGCCGCCTGCGAAAAATACCGTTTCGCTCCCGGGCAAATCCTGCCGCACGATAGCTATCTTATCAACCTCGGCCACCCGGTCGAAGAGGCGCTGGAAAAATCCCGTGAAGCCTTTATTGATGAGCTGACCCGCTGCCAGCAGCTGGGGCTGACGCTGCTGAACTTCCATCCCGGCAGCCATCTGCAGCAGATACCGGAAGAGGAGTGCCTGGCGCGCATTTCCCGCTCGATTAATATCGCGCTGGAAAAAACCGCAGGCGTGACCGCGGTTATCGAAAATACCGCCGGTCAGGGCAGCAATCTTGGGTTTAAGTTCGAACATCTGGCCGCCATTATCGACGGCGTGGAGGATAAATCCCGCGTCGGCGTATGTATTGACACCTGTCACGCCTTTGCCGCCGGATACGATCTGCGCAGCGCCGAAGAGTGTGAGAAAACCTTTGCCGATTTCGAGCGCATCGTCGGCTTTAAATACCTGCGCGGGATGCACCTCAACGATGCCAAAAGCACCTTCGGCAGCCGCGTCGACCGCCACCATAGCCTCGGCGAAGGCAATATCGGCCACGACGCTTTCCGCTGGATCATGCAGGACAGCCGCTTTGACGGTATTCCGCTGATCCTCGAGACCGTTAATCCCGATATCTGGGCGGAAGAGATTGCCTGGCTGCGGGCGCAGCAAACGGCGGAAGCCTCGGCCTGAGGTCGATGCCGGGAGAATCCCAAAAGCTAAAAAAAGAAAGGGCCGAATTATCGGCCCTTTTGCTTATCAAGGTTTTACTCAGGCCGCTTTTTCAACCGCCTGCACTTCCGGACGCTTCAGCACCGCGTAGGAGAGACCGGCAACCAGCGTACCGGCAATAATCGCCAGCAGGTAGCCGAGCACCGGCGTAATGGCGCCAGGGATCAGCAGAACAAACAGACCGCCGTGCGGTGCCATCAGTTTGGCACCAATCGCCATGGAGATGGCACCGGTTACCGCCCCGCCGACGATACAGCATGGCAGAACGCGCATCGGGTCACGAGCGGCGAACGGAATCGCCCCTTCGGAGATGAAGCACAGTCCGAGAACCAGGGCCGCTTTACCGCCTTCGCGCTGGCCTTTATCAAACTTGTTGCGCGCAACTAGCGTGGCGATACCCATCGCCAGCGGTGGAACCATACCCGCCGCCATAATCGCCGCCATCGGCGCGTAGGTCTGGGTACTCAGCAGTCCGACGCCAAAGGCGTACGCCGCTTTGTTCACCGGACCGCCCATATCGGTACACATCATTGCCCCGAGGATGGCGCCCAGCAGAACCGCGTTAGCCGTCCCCATAGTTTGCAGCCAGTGAGTCAGGCCCGCCAGGATACCGGCAACCGGCTTGCCGATCAGGTAGATCATGGCCAGACCGACAATCAGGCTGGAAACCAGCGGAATGATCAGAATCGGTTTCAGCGCTTCCATGCTCGGCGGCAGCTTCAGCTTCTTGCTGATAAGCTTAGCCACGTAGCCGGCGAGGAAGCCCGCAATGATCCCGCCGATAAAGCCGGAACCGCCGCTCACCGCCAGCATACCGCCGATAAGACCCGGCGTCAGGCCCGGACGGTCGGCGATAGAGAAGGCAATAAAGCCCGCCAGCACCGGAACCATCAGCGCAAAGGCTGAACCGCCGCCGATCTGCATCAGCGCCGCCGCCAGCGTATCCTTCACTTCAAATGCTTTAATCCCGAAGGCGAAGGAAAGCGCGATACACAGGCCGCCCGCCACCACCATCGGCAGCATGTAGGAGACGCCGGTCAGCAGGTGACGATAGGCGCCGCCGCCCTCTTTCTTCGCGCTATCCGCCTGCTGTCCGCTCTGCCCGGAAGGCTGATACGGTTTGGCTTCCAGCTGCGCCTTTTCAAACTCCTGGGCGGTTTTCTTCAGCGCCAGGCCGGTCGTAGTGCGATACATTGGCTTACCGGCAAACTTCGCCAGGTCAACTTCAATATCCGCAGCAACGATAACCAGATCGGCCTGCGCCACCTCTTCTGGCGTGATCTCATTACCCGCGCCGACGGAGCCGCGCGTTTCAACCTTCACCCACCAGCCGCGTTTTTTCGCTTCGGTTTCGATAGCCTCTGCGGCCATAAAGGTATGCGCCACGCCGGTTGGGCAGGCGGTGATAGCAACAATACGTTTCGGGCCGCTAGCCGCAGCGGCTGCGGGTGCCGCAGCCGGCGCAACGTAAGGCGTGGCATGGCTTTTCGCCTCGCCGAGGAACAGCTCCGGGTGGGCTACGGCGCGGTTAATATCACCGAGGTACACCTTTTTACCGTTCAGCGCGCTGTCAGCAGGCAGCGTTGAGCCGAGGACGATAGCCAGCTCTGCATCGTTCGGGTTATCAATCAGTTCGAGTTGCGCTTTTTGCGCCGCGGTGCCCAGCAGGGTTTTCGCCATATAGGCGCGAGCCTGTCCGAGTCCGGCATCAATAATCAGCAGCGTTTTCATTATGCCTCTCCTGCTGTCAGTTAAACGGTTGTAAGTCGACGCGCGCCATCATTGCGGCCAACTGGGTACGATCGGTAATACCAACATTGCTCTGGCTCACTGCCAGGGCCGCAACGGCCGTGGCCAGGCGCAGAGTATGCTCGCTGGATTCACGCATCAGCAGGCCGTAAATCAGGCCGCCAACCATAGAATCGCCGGCGCCAACGGTGCTGACCACTTCGACTGAAGGCGGCTTGGCAATCCATTCGCCGGAGGCGTTAACCCACAGCGCGCCCTCTTCACCCAGCGAGATAACCACGTGGGCAATCCCCTGCTCGCGCAGCGCGTGGGCGGCGTCAATCACGTCTTTCATTTCAGGCAGCTTGCGGCCGGCCCAAATCTCCAGCTCGCGGCGGTTTGGCTTCACTAGCCACGGTGCCGCCTTCAGGCCGGCAACCAGCGCTTCGCGGCTGCTATCGAAAATAATGCACGGGCACTGGCTGCGCAGGCGAATCATCCATTCGGTGAAGGCCTCAGGGCTAACGCCTGACGGCAGGCTGCCGCTGACGCAAACCATGTCGAACTGACCCAGCCAGCTCAGAGAATCATTGACGAAGCGCTCCCAGTCACCCTGAGTCACCTCGAAGCCGGAGAAGTTAAAGTCGGTGACTTCGCCGTCTTTTTCCGTCAGCTTGACGTTAATGCGGGTACGGCCCTGCACCACCTGAAAACGGTTGGCAATTCCCAGCTCGCTAAACAGCTGCTGAAAACCGTCCTGGTTATCTTTCCCGAGGAAGCCGCCGACGGTGACGTCAATACCGAGGTCTTTCAGGACTTTGGCGACGTTGATGCCTTTTCCGGCCGCGTGCAGGCCGGTGGTGCGGACGAGGTTGACTTCGCCGCGCTCAACTTCCGGAGTGAAACCCACCAGATCGTATGCCGGGTTTAAAGTAATCGTTGCTACACGTCTGCTCATTTATGCGCCCTCCCCAAGGCCTGCGGCGATAGCTTCGCCAATCGCGTCCAGCGCCTGTTGCGCATCTTCACCCTGCGCGGTAAAGCGCAGACGGTGACCTTTTTTCACACCCAGCGCCACGACCTTCATCAGGCTGCGGCCGTTGGCCGGCTTGCCGGAACCGTCGAGGTTGGTGACGGTAATGTCGCTGGAAAATTGTTTGATGGTATTAACCAGCATAGTGCCCGGACGCGCGTGCAGCCCGTGCTCGTTGCGCACGACAAATTCAGCGCTCAGCACGTCCTCGGCAATCGCATCATCGCTGGTTAGCAGCGCCAGCAGCGTGGCGCTGTCGGCCTTCAGCAGACGGTCAGCTTTTTTATCAATCAGCAGATTGCTCAGGCGACTGAGCACCGCGGTCGGCTGCTCGTCGGCCATCGCGACGGTAATCAGCAGCGAGACCGGCTGGTCATCGGCGGTAAATGCGCTGGCGGCGCGGCTCACGGCAACGGCGCTGCGCAGGTTGCCTTCCGCGCTGTCGTTCAGCCAGATGCCCTGACCCAGGTTCAGCGGCTTATCGTTAATGGTGCGGCTGACAAACGCGGCGTCAACGGCGCCGGCTTCTTTCAGCCGCGCGGCGTTCAGCGCCTGCAGGGTCAGCAGATCGCTGGCTGCGATATCAAGGCTCAGCGTGTCGTTATCCAGCTTCAGCATCTCGCTCTGCTTTTCACCCATCAGCAGGGCGCGCAGCTCTTCCGCCGTGGTGGCAGACCTGAGCTGCTCGGCGACAGAATCATCGCTGAGCACGTGCGTCAGCTGACGCAGTAGCCCGAGATGTTCATCAGAACTGGCGGCGATACCAATGGCAACATAGGCCGTCTGCCCTTCCCCCCAGGTCACGCCCTGCGGGAACTGATAGACCTGAACGCCGGTTTTCAGCACCTGATCGCGCGTGTCGGTGGTACCGTGCGGAATTGCAATCCCGTTACCAAGGAAAGTAGAGGTCTGCTGCTCGCGCGCCAGCATCCCGTTAACGTAGCCTTCCGCCACGTTGCCTGCGCTTACCAGCGCAGAAGCAACCTGACGAATTGCCTCTTCTTTATTACCGGCCTGCTGGCCGGGATGAATATCCTGCACAGATAACTGGAACATGGATCTCCTCTCCTGCTGAGTTGAATCGTTTCAGCTGTTTGGTGAAAAAAGGCGTCACCGTGCTGCTGAAGAAAACCCTGATGACGCTGAAACGTTTCAATGAGTCTGTACCTTTCTTAATCACCGCGCAAGATAAGTTAGCAACCTGATAACAGAAGTTAGAGATGACGCACATTTTTGCTGAAGCCGTACCGCAAGAACGGCCTCAGCTTCAGCATTTTGCTGAACGTCATATTTTGAAACGCCTTTTTGATTTATTCGTGCCATACTACTGTTCATTCTCTGATGGGCGGCGTAAACTTCGCGACTCCTGAAACCACAGATAACCGCACATGCAAAACAGCAGCGCCGCCCTTCCCCGACGCGGGTTCGATTTAACCTCTTCCGCCTTCCTGATAGTCGCCTTTCTGACCGGGATTGCCGGCGCGTTGCAAACGCCCACCTTGAGCCTGTTTTTGACTAACGAAGTGCACGTGCGCCCGGCGATGGTCGGCTTCTTTTTTACCGGCAGCGCGGTCATTGGCATTCTGGTGAGCCAGTTTCTCGCCGGGCGCTCGGACCGCCGTGGGGATCGTAAGCAGCTGATCGTCTTCTGCTGCCTGCTGGGCGTGCTGGCCTGCCTGCTGTTTGCATGGAACCGCAGCTACTTTGTTCTGCTTTTCGTCGGGGTATTCCTCAGCAGCTTCGGCTCCACCGCCAACCCGCAAATGTTCGCCCTTGCCCGCGAGCATGCGGATAAAACCGGCCGCGAGGCGGTGATGTTCAGCTCGATTCTGCGCGCCCAGGTGTCGCTGGCGTGGGTGATCGGCCCGCCGCTGGCCTACGCGCTGGCGATGGGCTTCGGCTTTACCGTGATGTACCTCAGCGCCGCCGTCGCCTTCGTATTCTGCGGGGCGATAGTGTGGTTCTTTCTGCCCAGCATGCGCAAAGAGCCGAGGGCGGCGTCGGGCCAGCTGGAGGCGCCGCGCACCCATCGTCGCGATGCGCTGCTGCTGTTCAGCGTCTGCACGCTGATGTGGGGGATCAACAGCCTCTACATCATTAATATGCCGCTCTATATCATTAATGAGCTGCACCTGCCGGAGAAGCTGGCGGGATTAATGATGGGTGCCGCGGCCGGCCTTGAAATTCCGACGATGCTGATCGCCGGCTATTACGCCCGCCGTTTCGGCAAGCGTTTTTTGATGCGCGTGGCCGCCGTCGCCGGGCTGCTGTTTTACGTCGGCATGCTGCTGGTTCACACGCCCGGCCTGCTGCTGGCTTTACAGCTGCTGAACGCCATTTTCATTGGCATCCTTGCGGGAATTGGCATGCTCTATTTTCAGGATTTAATGCCGGGTCAGGCGGGTGCAGCAACCACGCTGTATGCGAATACCATCCGCGTCGGCTGGATTATTGCCGGGTCGCTGGCCGGCGTGGTCGCCGAGATTTGGAGCTATCACGCGGTATTCTGGATCGCGCTCGGCATGGGGGCGATCGCCCAGCTGTGCCTGTGGCGCATCAGGGATATTTAAGCCGCAGGGATAAAACGGCGCCGCTAGCCGGCGGTGAGCCGTTCGAGATGAATAAGGTACGCCATCGCCTCATCGCGCCGGGTTCCGCACATCTCGCGCTCCGGCTGCAGGCTGCCGCAAACTTTGGGGCGCAGCGGCGAGCCAAAGATATTGCACAGGTTGCCCGCCGACAGCTGGACGCATCGCGTGTTCGCGGGTTTGCCGTCAGGCATGCCGGGGATCGGGGATGAGATGGAAGGAGCGATACAGCAGGCACCGCAGTCAGTACGACATTCCATAGATGGTTCTCTTAACGGTGCTTTTTCAGACGCAGCCTAAACGTTTTATCCGAAGATAGCAAAACGCGCGAATTCCACTTGCCTGAAAGGCCCGGCGCGAGTAGTTTTACGCGATATTTTGACCCTTTAAGTTACAGGATTACCGCAATGCCAAGAGCGAATGAAATTAAAAAAGGTATGGTGCTGAATTACAACGGCAAGCTGCTGATTGTTAAAAACATTGATATTCAGTCACCGAGCGCCCGTGGCGCAGCAACGCTGTACAAAATGCGTTTCGCTGACGTACGTACCGGTCTGAAGGTTGAAGAACGCTTTAAGGGCGACGACATTGTCGATACCGTGACCCTGACCCGCCGCTACGTTGACTTCTCCTACGTCGATGGCAACGAATACGTGTTTATGGATAAAGAAGATTACACCCCGTATATCTTCACCAAAGAGCAAATTGAAGAAGAGCTGCTGTTTATTCCGGAAGGAGGCATGCCGGACATGCAGGTTCTGACCTGGGACGGCCAGCTGCTGGCGCTGGAGCTGCCGCAGACCGTCGATCTGGAGATTGTTGAAACCGCGCCGGGCATCAAGGGCGCATCCGCCAGCGCGCGCAACAAACCGGCAACCCTGAGCACCGGCCTCGTGGTGCAGGTTCCTGAATACCTGAGCTCGGGCGAACGCATTCGTATCCATATCGAAGAGAGCCGCTATATGGGCCGCGCCGACTAATCGAACGGCGGCTTAATCTCCGATAATCAACGCAAAAATGCCCGTCAGCATCGCCGCTGACGGGCATTTTTTTATCCGACGAACGCTGTGACCTACAGCAGTTCCGGGTATTTCGTCATCTTCAGCGCCAGCTCAACGCCGCGCACTTCCGCCATTCCCTTCAGGCGACCGATCGCCGAATATCCCGGGTTGGTTTTCTTACGCAGATCGTCCAGCATCTGGTGGCCGTGATCCGGACGGAACGGGATCGGACGCAGATCGCCGGCGCGCTTGCGGCGCAGCTCTTCGCTCAGGATCGCATTCACCACCGCCACCATATTGACGTCGCCGTTCAGGTGCGCCGCCTCGTGGAAGGTTTTCGGGTTCTCTTCGCGGCAGGTCGATCGCAGATGGGTGAAGTGAATGCGATCGCCGAAGGTTTCCACCATCTTCACCAGGTCGTTGTCGGCGCGCACGCCGTAGGAGCCGGTACACATGGTAAAACCGTTGTTAATGCTATCAACAACCTCTTTCAGCCACTGCATATCCTCGATGGTCGACACGATGCGCGGCAGGCCAAGGATTGGACGCGGCGGATCGTCCGGGTGAACAGCCAGGCGCACGCCTACTTCTTCACATACCGGCACGATGGCGCGCAGGAAGACGGCCATATTTTCACGCAGCTGCGCTTTATTAATATGGTCATATTCGGCCAGGCGCGCGCGGAACTGATCGAGGGTGTAGCCCTCTTCGGCTCCCGGCAGGCCGGCAATAATATTGCGGGTCAGCTTTTCAACTTCCGTAGCGCTCATCGCCGTAAAGTAGGCCTGCGCCTGGCGCTGCTCCTCTTCGCTGTAGTCGGCCTCCGCGCCAGCACGCTGCAGGATATGCAGCTCAAAGGCGGCAAAAGCAATGTGATCAAAACGCAGCGCCTTCGAGCCGTCCGCTAGCTGATACTCCAGATCGGTACGCGTCCAGTCGAGGATCGGCATAAAGTTGTAGCAGACGGTATCGATCCCGCAGGCCGCAAGGTTGCGGATGCTCTGCTGGTAGTTGGCAATCCAGGTTGCGTACTGCCCGCTATGGGTTTTAATCTCTTCATGCACCGGGATGCTTTCGACCACCGACCACGTCAGCCCTTTTTCCGCCAGCAGCGCCTGACGCTGCTTGATATCTTCAACGGGCCATACCTGCCCGTTCGGAATATGGTGCAACGCGGTAACCACGCCCGTCGCACCGGCCTGCCGTACATCATCAAGCGATACCGGATCGTTCGGTCCGTACCAACGCCAGGTTTGCTCCATCGCTATACCCCTTTAAAGTTGTTATACCAATAACGCGAACATCAATGACGACTACCATACAGGCTTCCGTCAAAGGGTCAATTTATCCCGCTGAATTGATTGATCCAGCTCACACTAAGCGTATAAATACGGCTCACCAATTTAATTTGTTGTCATATAACTTTACACTGGCCGTGTTAATCATTGGTTAATCAGGTGTGTAAAGAATGACGAATATTGCTACAGCTACGCTACCGGAAGACGTGCAGCTTCCCCGCTACGATCGCAGCCAGCTGCGCTCGCGTATTGTGCACTTTGGGTTTGGCGCCTTTCATCGCGCGCACCAGGCGCTGCTTACCGACCGGGTGCTGAACGCCAGCGGCGGCGACTGGGGGATCTGCGAAATAAGTCTGTTCAGCGGCGATCGGCTGATGAGCGAGCTCCGCCAGCAGGATCACCTGTTTACCGTGCTGGAGAAAGGGGCGCAGGGCAATAAGGCTATCGTGGTCGGCGCGGTGCACGAGTGCCTGAACGCTAAACTCGATTCGCTCCCGGCGATAATCGAGAAGTTTTGCGAACCGCAGGTCGCCATCGTCTCTCTGACCATTACTGAAAAAGGCTACTGCATCGACCCGGCAAGCGGGTTGCTGGATCTTAAACAGCCGCGCATCGTGCACGATCTGGATAACCCGACGCTGCCGCAGTCGGTGCCGGGTATTTTGGTCGAGGCGCTCGCCCGCCGTCGTGAGCGCCACCTGCCGCCGTTTACCGTGCTCTCCTGCGATAACATCCCCGACAATGGCCACGTGGTGAAAAACGCCGTGCTGGGAATGGCACAGAAACGCTGTCCGGAGCTGGCGCAGTGGATTGCTGAACGAGTCAGCTTCCCCGGCACGATGGTCGACCGCATCGTTCCCGCCGCCACCGACGAGTCGCTGGCGGAAATCAGCGCCGCGCTGGGCGTCGAAGATCCCTGCGCCATCAGCTGCGAGCCGTTTATTCAGTGGGTGGTTGAAGATAACTTTGTCGCCGGCCGCCCGGCGTGGGAAACCGTCGGCGTGCAGATGACCGACAACGTGCTGCCCTGGGAGCAGATGAAGCTGCGAATGCTCAACGGCAGCCACTCTTTCCTCGCGTGGCTCGGCTATCTTGCGGGTAATGCGCATATCAGCGACTGCATGCAGGATGAGGTGCTGCGCGCCGCCGCGCGCCGGCTGATGCTCGATGAACAGGCGCCGACGCTCTCTATCGAAGGCGTCGATCTGACGGGCTACGCCGACGGTCTTCTCGAGCGCTTCAGCAACCCGGCGTTGAAGCATCGCACCTGGCAGATCGCGATGGACGGCAGCCAGAAGCTCCCGCAGCGTATGCTTGACGGCATCCGGGTGCATCTCGCTCGCGGCAGCCGCTGGCCGCTGCTGGCGCTTGGCGTCGCCGGCTGGATGCGCTACGTCAGCGGCGTGGACGATGCCGGCCAGCCGATTGACGTTCGCGACCCGCTGGCGGAGAAAATCCGCACCCTGGTCGCCGGCAGCAACGAGCAAGAGCGGGTCAGCGCCCTGCTCTCCCTCGAAGAGATTTTTGGCAACGACCTTCCTCACAGCGCCGAATTTGTCGCCAACGTGACCTCGGCCTGGCGCCAGCTCTCGTCGCTGGGCGCACGCGAAGCCATCGCCGCCGCGCTGGATTCTTAACAATTTCTGCTGTTTAACGGACAGAATTCTTTTCTGTCCGTCGTAAGCCTTCTCTTTTCCCCATTTTTTCGTCAGGATAGTCGCCAACTGTTACAACATTACATTTGTATCCTGGAGAAAATGTGACCAAAACAAACTTGATCACGGGGTTTCTCGGCAGCGGTAAAACGACCTCGATTCTTCATCTGCTGGCCCACAAGCCTGCAGATGAAAAATGGGCCGTACTGGTCAATGAGTTTGGCGAAGTGGGCATCGACGGCGCTCTGCTGGCCGATAGCGGCGCATTACTCAAAGAAATTCCCGGCGGCTGCATGTGCTGCGTCAACGGCCTGCCAATGCAGGTCGGGCTGAATACCCTGCTGCGCCAGGGGAAGCCGGACCGGCTGCTGATTGAGCCAACCGGGCTCGGTCATCCGAAACAGATCCTCGATATTCTCACCGCCGCGGTCTACGAGCCGTGGATCGACCTGCGCGCGACGCTGTGCGTTCTCGATCCCCGTCAGCTCCTGGACCCGAAGGTGGTGGCCAACGAAAACTTCCGCGATCAGCTGGCCGCCGCCGACGTCATTATCAGCAATAAAACCGACCGGATGACCGCTGAAAGCGAGCGCGCCTTCAGCGTCTGGTGGCAGGAGTATGCCGGCAAGCGCCTGCACGTCAGCGCCACCCAGGGAAGTATTGACCCGGCGCTGCTGGACCTGCCGCGGCTAAACCTTCGCCCGCTGCCGGAGAGCGCGGAGCATGCGCACGGCCACGGGCAGAAAAAGGGCCTCGCGGCGCTGAGTCTCCCCGGCCACCAGCGCTGGCGCCGCAGCCTGAACGCAGGTCAGGGCTACCAGGCCTGCGGCTGGATTTTTGACGCCGATACCACCTTCGATACCGTTGGCCTGCTGGAGTGGGCGCGGCTGGCCCCGGTGGGCCGCGTGAAGGGCGTGATGCGTATTGCCGAAGGCCTGGTGCGGATTAACCGCCAGGGGCTGGACCTCAATATTGAAACGCAGAACGTCGCCCCGCCGGACAGCCGCATAGAGCTTATCTGCGACGGCGAGGCGGACTGGAATGCCCTACAAGCCGCTCTGTTGAGGCTACGTTTAAGTTAAGGCGGCTATGTTTGCCGCCGTTTTACACGATATGCGACCGTTATGAATAAAACCCGAATCCCCCTTATCCTGCTGCTTAACGCTGCGGGTATTGCGCTTTTTTTATCATGGTATCTGCCCGCCAACCACGGGCTGTGGTTTCCGCTGGATTCTGCCATTTTCCACTTCTTTAACCACAACGTCGGCGTCAATCGCGGCTATACCTGGCTGCTGGCGATTATCAACAACCGCGCTTTCGACGCCTGCTCTCTGCTGGCGATGGGAGCCGTGATGCTGAGCTTCTGGCTGAAGGAGCAAAGCGCCGGCCGCCGCCGAATCGTCATCATCGGCCTGGTCATGCTGCTGTCGGCGGTGGTGATAAACCAGCTGGCGCAGCACCTGATGCCGGTTAAGCGCGCCAGCCCGTCGCTCTCGTTTAGCGGTATTGTTAAGGTCAGCGACGTGGTCTCATTGCCGACCAAAGATGCCTCGAAGGATAGCTTCCCGGGCGATCACGGGATGATGCTGCTGATTTTCGCCACCTTCATGTGGCGCTATTTTGGCCGTCGGGCGTTTGCTATTTCCCTCGCCATTTTCGTTGTGTTTGCCTTCCCGCGGGTAATGATTGGCGCCCACTGGTTTACCGATATTGCCGTCGGTTCATTAACCGCGCTGCTGGTCGGCGCTCCCTGGGTTCTGCTGACCCCGTTGAGCGACAAAATGATTGCCTGGTTCGACCGGACTCTGCCCGCCGGAATGCACCAAAATTAACATTTCCGTCGCATATTATTAAATATCCATAAGGGATCGTTCTCGGTCCCTTTTTTTATGTTTCGCCTTTTTTATCCCCACAATCATCTTTCTGTCACATTAATCGTCTTAGAAATGAGGTAATTGCGTATTTTTTACCCATCTCTGCCGCTATTTTGGCCTTTCCCGATGATTCACTTTTTGTCGCAAAAATTCTTATAAGAAATCTCGCAAAACCGCTCGCCATCCCAGTGTTGATAGGGTAATCTCATTCTCGTTTTGCCTTTCCAGCAACGTAAAACCGGCGTCAGAATTAAATTGTGCGTTACTGCACAAATTTAGATTTAAGGATTTGTCTCATTGCTGCCAGGTATTTAGGCTCTAACACGTTTGGCATTTTTTATAACGACATTGTCGTTAAGGACAACAAGGGAAAACACACAACATGGTCAAATCTCAGCCGATTTTGAGATATATCCTGCGGGTCGTTCCCGCGATAGCAGTGGCAGTTTTGCTCTCTGCCTGTAGTTCGACAAGTAGTACCGCAAAGAATATGCATTCTGAGACGCTTGGTGTGGGTAGTGGCGATTTATCATCACTGCAAGCCTCTCAGGATGAATTTGAAACAATGGTTAGCAATCTGGACGTTAAGTCCCGTTTGATGGACCAGTATGCTAGCTGGAAAGGCGTGCGTTACCGCCTTGGCGGCAGCACCCGGAAAGGCATCGACTGTTCGGCATTCGTGCAGCGCACCTTCCGCGAACAGTTTGGTCTGGAACTGCCGCGCTCAACTTCAGAGCAGCAGGATTCCGGCAAATCGATTTCACGTTCCCAGCTGCGTACGGGTGATTTAGTCCTGTTCAGAGCGGGATCCACAGGCCGCCATGTGGGTATCTACATCGGCAACAGCCAGTTCGTTCATGCTTCCACCAGCAGCGGTGTGACCATCTCCAGCATGAACGAGCCGTACTGGAAAAAGCGCTATAACGAAGCGCGCCGTGTACTGAGCCGTTCGTAATTTCTTCCGTCGTCAGTTTTCCCTTGGCTGACGAACGGAAATTAAAAAACACTGCCAAGGCAGTGTTTTTTTTTGCTCATAGCCTCGCAAAGCCGCAATATAAGCTATGTCTTTAAATGGAAACGGTGAAATCGTTTTTCTGTCACCCCATTGGCGCGCCTCATAAACACGGACTGACTATAGCCTATGCTTACCCGCTACTTCTCACCCCGGCGTAAAATCTGGCTGACCAGCACACTGATTGGGGTTATCGTCGCCCTGCTGGCCGGTAGCATTCAATTTATGGTTATCTACCACAACCGCTCTGAACGCTTTGACTCCATCATCAATAACGTCAACGTCTACCTGAATGAGTACTTCCACGAGCTTAATCAGACCATCGCCGAGCTGCAGCCGCTGGTCGACCGGGAGTGCGAGAACGTCGCATCGGGCCTGACCGCCCATGCCGCATTCAGCCCAAACGTGCGGGCGTTTCTGCTGGTGAAAAATGGCCAGGCGTTTTGCTCTTCGGCAACCGGCCCCATGAAGACGCCCCTGGAGCAGCTTATTCCGCAGCTCGATATCACTAAACCCGTCGATATGACCATTCTGCCGGGTACGCCAATGATGCCAAAAAGCTCGGCGCTGGCGATGTGGGTACGCAGCCCGCACGGCGGTAACGACGGTATCTTCGTGTCCATCAATACCAACCTGACGCCCTATATTCTCTATTCTGCCCGGCAAAATGACTTCAGCGGCATCGCGTTGGTGGTCAACAACAGCGCTATTTCAACCTTCAGCAACAGGCTGGTTAGCCCGCAGGCGATGCTCTCCGAGCCGATTCGCGAAGTGCAGATCAAGGGGCTGCCGCTCAAGGTCTACCTCTACGCCAACAGCTGGCTGGCTGAAAACACCCAGTACGCCCTGCTGTTAGGCGTGGTATGCGGGCTGCTGGCGGGACTGCTGGGCTATTACGTGCTAACGATCAAGTCCGATCCGCGAAAAGCGATCCTGATGGGAATAAAGAACGACCAGTTCTACATCGTCTATCAGCCGGTCGTCAAAGCCGATACCCTGCACATTAGCGGCGTTGAAGTACTGATGCGCTGGCGCCATCCGGTCGCCGGCGAGATTCCCCCGGACGTCTTTATCAACCTGGCCGAAACCCAGCAGATGATCGTGCCGCTGACCCACCATCTGCTGGCGCTGATCGCGCGCGATGCGCCAACGCTGCAAAAAATCCTCCCGGCGGGAAGCAAGCTCGGCCTGAATATCTCCCCGGCCCACCTGCACGCCGACAGCTTTAAGTCGGATTTACGGCAGTTTGCCGCCGCCCTGCCGGCCAACCACTTTAGCGTGGTGCTGGAGATAACCGAACGCGCGATGATCGATAAGAACCGATCCCTGGCTATCTTTGACTGGCTGCACGAGCAGGGCTTTGAAATTGCGATCGATGATTTTGGCACCGGCCACAGCGCGCTGATTTATCTTGAACGCTACAACTTCGACTTTTTGAAAATCGATCGCGGCTTCGTGCAGGCTATCGGGACCGAAACCGTCACCTCGCCGGTACTTGATGCCGTGCTGACCCTGAGCCGCCGCCTGCAGCTCCTGACCGTTGCCGAAGGGGTTGAAACGCCTGAACAGGCGGAGTGGCTACGCAAGCACGGCGTGCACTACCTGCAGGGCTACTGGATAAGCCGGCCTCTGCCGCTGGAAACGCTGCTTGCCGCGCACGACGAACCGGCGAAATACTTCGCCGCCGCCGAGCGCTGATGATTTAATCTATGGACGGGCCCGCTCTGGGCCCGCCGACAGAGGATAACAACCTGGCCATGTTTGCGCGTATCTGCCTGATATTAATTACCTTTATGAGCCTTAACGGTCAGGCGCAGGCCGTGAAAGAGAGCCACAGCTTCGCCATTATTGGCGAGCCGAAATACCCTGACGGCTTTAGTCATTTCGCCTATGCCAATCCGGCGGCGCCAAAAGGCGGCAGCATCACGCTCGCCTCCATTGGCACCTTCGACAACTTCAACCGCTATGCGCTGCGCGGCAACCCCGGCGTGCGTACCGATGCCCTGTACGATACGCTGTTCACCACCTCCGACGATGAAGCGGGCAGCTACTATCCGCTGATCGCCGACGGGGCGCGCTACGCCGATGACTTTTCGTGGGTGGAGGTTACCCTCAATCCGCAGGCCCGCTTTCATGACGGCACGCCGATCCGCGCCAGCGACGTCGCCTTTACCTTCCAGAAGTTTATGACCGAAGGCGTCCCGCAGTTTCGTCTGTTCTACAAAGGCACTCGCGTTAAGGCCATCGCCCCGCTCACCGTGCGCATCGAGCTCGGCCAGGCGGGTAAAGAGAACATGCTCAGCCTGTTCACCCTGCCGGTCATGCCGGAAAAGTTCTGGCGAGACCACAAGCTCAGCGACCCGCTCTCGACGCCGCCGCTGGCCAGCGGCCCTTATCGCATTACCGACTGGCGGATGGGTCAATACATCGTTTACTCGCGCGTTAAAACCTACTGGGCGGCCAATCTTGCGGTCAACCGCGGGCGCTGGAACTTCGATACGCTACGCTACGACTACTATCTCGACGATAACGTCGCCTTTGAGGCCTTTAAGGCGGGGGCGGTCGACCGGCGGGAAGAGACGATAGCCAAAAACTGGGCCACCCGCTACGTCGGGCGCAACTTTACGCGCGGCTACATCGTGAAGGATGAGTATCAGAATACCTCGGCGCAGGATACCCAATGGCTGGCCTTCAACATTCAGCGTCCGGTTTTTGCCGATCGTCAGGTACGCGAGGCCATTACTCTCGCCTTCGATTTTGAATGGATGAACAAGGCGCTGTTTTACAACGCCTACAGCCGTGCCAACAGCTATTTCCAGAATACCGAGTACGCGGCCCGCGCGGCGCCCGATGCCGATGAACTTGCCCTGCTGACGCCGATGAAAAAAGATTTGCCGCCCGAGGTCTTCACCGCGATCTATCAGCCGCCGCAATCCGACGGCGGCGGTTTCGATCGGGCAAATCTGCTGAAGGCGGACAGCCTGCTCAACCGGGCCGGATGGGTGGTGAAAAACCAGCGCCGGGTGAACGGCAAAACCGGCAAGCCGCTGCGTTTTGAGCTACTGCTCCCCGCCGGCGGTAACGATCGCTGGGTGCTGCCCTTTCAGCACAATCTGCGGCGTCTCGGCATCACCATGGATATTCGCCAGGTTGATAATTCCCAGTACAGCAATCGCCGCCGCAGCCGGGATTACGATATGATGCCGATGGTCTGGCGGGCGACGCCGTGGCCCGCCACCGACCTGCAGGTTTCCTGGGACTCGGCCTATATTCACTCCAGCTACAACGCGCCGGGGGTCCAAAGCCCGGTCGTGGATAGCCTGATCGCGCAGATTATTCGCTGGCAGGGCAACGAGCAGAAGCTGCTGCCCCTGGGCCGCGCGCTGGACCGGGTGCTCACCTGGAACTACTACATGCTGCCGATGTGGTATATGGCGCAGGACAGAACGGCCCGCTGGGACAAGTTCTCGTTCCCGCCAACGCGGCCGGTATACTCCTCCGGCTTTGATAGCTGGTGGTATGACGTTAACAAAGCGGCAAAACTGCCCGCGGACAGACGCTGAGGAACGACGATGGGCGCATACCTGATCCGCCGACTGCTGCTGATTATCCCTACCCTGTGGGCGATCATTACGATCAACTTTTTTATCGTCCAGATTGCCCCCGGCGGCCCGGTCGATCAGGCCATTGCCGCCGTTGAGTTCGGCAATCATGGCGGGATGCCGGGCGCGGGCGACAGCGGAATGGCCGCCAGCCACGCGCGCACCGGCGTAAGCAACGTCAGCGAGGGCCACTATCGCGGCGGGCGCGGCCTCGACCCGGAGGTCATCGCCGAGATAACCCATCGCTACGGCTTCGATAAGCCCATCCACGAGCGTTACCTGAAAATGCTCGGCGACTACCTGCGCTTTGATTTTGGCGACAGCCTGTTTCGCAGCGCCTCGGTGCTAGAGCTGATCAAAAACAGTATGCCGGTCTCCATTAGCCTCGGCCTGTGGAGTACGCTGATTATCTACCTGGTGTCGATCCCGCTGGGGATCCGTAAAGCCGTCAGCAACGGCAGCCATTTTGATATCTGGAGCAGCACGCTGATTATCATCGGCTACGCGATCCCGGCCTTCCTGTTCGCGATTCTGCTGATCGTTATTTTCGCCGGCGGCAGCTATTTTGACCTGTTCCCGCTGCGCGGGCTGGTCTCGGCTAATTTCGACAGCCTGCCGTGGTATCAGAAGATCCTCGACTACCTCTGGCACATTACGCTGCCGGTGCTGGCGACGGTGATCGGCGGCTTTGCGGCACTCACCATGCTGACTAAAAACAGCTTTCTGGATGAGATCCGCAAGCAGTACGTGGTCACCGCCCGCGCCAAAGGGGTAAGTGAAAAGCAGATTTTGTGGCGCCACGTGTTCCGCAACGCCATGCTGCTGGTTATAGCCGGTTTCCCGGCGATGTTTATCAGCATGTTCTTTACCGGTTCGCTGCTGATCGAGGTGATGTTCTCCCTCAACGGCCTCGGGCTGCTGGGCTATGAGGCGACGGTTTCGCGCGACTATCCGGTGATGTTTGGCACATTGTATATTTTTACGCTGATTGGCCTGCTGCTTAATATCGTCAGCGATATCTGCTACACGCTGGTCGACCCGCGTATCGATTTTGAGGGCCGCTGATGTCATTTTTGAGTCCCGTCAACCAGGCCCGCTGGGTACGTTTTCGCCACAACCGTCGCGGCTACTGGTCGCTTTGGCTGTTTTTAATCCTCTTTGTCTGCAGCCTCGGCGCGGAGCTGATCGCCAACGACCGCCCGCTGCTGGTGCAGTACCGCGGCAGCCTGTACGTTCCGCTTTTAAAAGAGTATAGCGAGAAGACCTTCGGCGGCGACTTTGCCACCGCCGCCGACTATCAGGATCCGTGGCTGCAGAAGCAGCTCGAGGCTCACGGCTGGGTGCTGTGGGCACCGGTGCGCTTCGGGGCGACGACCATCAACTTTGCGACCCAATCTCCCTTCCCCTCGCCGCCGTCGTCGCAGAACTGGCTCGGCACCGACGCCAACGGCGGCGACGTGCTGGCGCGAATTCTCTACGGAACGCGGATCTCCATTCTGTTCGGCCTGCTGCTGACGCTCTTTTCCAGCGTTCTCGGCGTGCTGGCGGGCGCCATCCAGGGGTACTACGGCGGCAAAATCGACCTCTGGGGGCAGCGCTTTATTGAAGTGTGGTCGGGAATGCCGACGCTGTTTTTGATTATTCTTCTCTCCAGCGTCGTGCAGCCCGGCTTCTGGTGGCTGCTGGCGATTACCGTCCTGTTCGGCTGGATGACGCTGGTGGGCGTGGTGCGCGCCGAGTTTCTGCGCACCCGTAACTATGACTATATCCGCGCGGCGCAGGCGCTGGGCGTTAACGACCGCAGCATCATCCTGCGCCATATGCTGCCCAACGCGATGGTCGCCACCCTCACCTTCCTGCCGTTTATTCTCTGCAGCTCGATTACCACCCTGACTTCGCTGGATTTTCTTGGCTTCGGTCTCCCACTGGGCTCGCCTTCGCTGGGCGAGCTGCTGCTGCAGGGGAAAAACAACCTGCAGGCGCCGTGGCTGGGGATCGCCGCCTTTTTGTCCGTCGCGGTGCTGTTAACGCTTTTAATTTTCATTGGTGAAGCGGTTCGCGACGCCTTCGACCCGAGTAAGGCGGTATAGCATGGTGCAGCCTCTGTTAGAAATCGACAATCTCTCCATCGCCTTTCGCCAGCAGGGAGAAACCCAGACCGTCGTCAGCGAACTGTCGCTGCACATTGCGGCGGGGGAAACCCTGGCGCTGGTGGGCGAATCCGGCTCCGGCAAGAGCGTTTCCGCGCTGTCGGTGCTGCGCCTGCTCCCCTCGCCGCCGGTAAGCTACCCCAGCGGCGATATCCGCTTTCACGGCCAGTCGCTGCTGCATGCCGATGAGCGAACCCTGCGCGGGGTTCGCGGCAACCGTATTGCGATGATTTTCCAGGAGCCGATGGTGTCGCTCAATCCGCTGCATACCCTGGAAAAGCAGCTCTATGAAGTGCTCTCTCTGCATCGCGGAATGCGCAAAGAAGCCGCTCGGGGAGAGATTCTCGACTGCCTGGAGCGCGTCGGTATTCGCCAGGCTCCTCGCCGGCTCGCGGACTATCCGCATCAGCTCTCCGGCGGCGAGCGCCAGCGGGTGATGATCGCCATGGCCCTGCTCACCCGCCCGGAGCTGCTGATCGCCGACGAGCCGACCACCGCGCTGGACGTCTCGGTGCAGGCGCAAATTCTGCAGCTGCTGCGGGAGCTGAAGCAGGAGCTGAACATGGGGCTGCTGTTTATCACCCATAACCTGAGCATCGTCCGCCAGCTCGCCGACCGCGTGGCGGTGATGCAAAACGGACGCTGCGTCGAGCAGAACGGCTGTCGCGCCCTTTTCTCGGCCCCTCAGCATCCCTATACCCGCCGCCTGCTGGATAGCGAACCGGCGGGGCTGCCGGTTCCGCTGGCGCCCGATGCGCCGCTGCTGCTGGCGGCGAGCGGGCTCAGCGTCGCCTTCCCGGTCCGTCGGGGACTTTTGCGCCGGGTGGTTGAGCATAATCGGGTGGTGAACGCCCTGAGCTTTCAGCTGCGCGCGGGGGAAACTCTGGGCCTGGTGGGCGAATCAGGTTCCGGCAAAAGCACCACCGGGCTGGCGCTGCTGCGCCTGATTGCCTCTGAAGGGGTTATTGCCTTTGATGGCCAGACGCTGCAGGGCCGCAGCCGTCGGCAGATGCTGCCGCTACGCCGCCGAATGCAGGTCGTGTTTCAGGATCCGAACTCGTCGCTGAACCCGCGACTAAACGTTTTACAGATTATTGAGGAAGGGCTGCGCGTCCACCAGCCGACGCTCACCTCCGCCGAGCGTGAACGGGCGGTCATTCAGGTGATGCAGGAGGTGGGGCTGGATGCGCAAACGCGCCTGCGCTACCCGGCAGAGTTTTCCGGCGGCCAGCGGCAGCGTATTGCCATCGCCCGGGCGCTGATCGTTAAGCCTCAGCTTATCGTGCTGGATGAACCGACCTCGTCGCTGGATAAGACCGTGCAGGCGCAAATCTTAGCCCTGCTGAAAGCTTTACAGCAAAAGCATCAGCTGGCCTATATTTTTATCAGCCACGATCTGCGCGTCGTGCGGACGCTATGCCATCAGGTGATGGTGCTGCGGCAAGGAGAGGTGGTCGAACAGGGAGAGTGTGAGCGCGTATTTACCGCTCCGCAGCAGGAGTATACCCGCCAGCTGCTGGCGCTGGGCTGACGGTCAGAACGGGTTGTTGCCGGAGAAGGGCTCGGCAATGGCTACGCCGAAATTTTTCAGACGACAGGTGGCGGCGAACTCGTCCTGCATGTTGACAAACAGGCACGGCTCCCCTTCACACTCAACGATTGAGCAATCGACTTCGATGTCGCTGAGCGCCTGGCTAAGCTTATGCATAACCGGCCACGCTTTCTCGCCGTCCGGGCTGAGTAACTTCAGCGCCACGAGGCTATTTTCGCTCTGCGCGCCGTTTTGCGGAATCGGTTCAACTCTTGAACCCGCAAAACCGGCCAGCCAGCGATAGCTTTGCGGCAGTCGGTGTACGATAGAGAGTTGCTGTGTATTCACCTGGTTTTCCCCGGAAGCAAAATGCTTCACAATAAATTTACATCAATATTAACACATTGTTGACAACTAGTCCTGTATCAGCGTGGAAAACGTTTACACCGGCGCGGCGCCGGGGTTAACCGCTTATTATCCAGAACTTTATAGTTTCGCTGCGGAACCGATCGGGGCTATATGTACCCGTTTCTGTGATCCAAAACAACTTTTTTATCGCAACATTGCGACTTTTTACACTAATTGATTTTACATAAAAGAAACAAATTGCAGAATAGCGAAGCCCGCCGCGGTTGATATGCATCAAAAAAGGGGCTGAAATAGCCCCTTAAATGAGATTCAAAGCGCGACTTTTCGCCGCCGACTGGCGTAGAGGTAGAAGAGAATGGAGCTGCTGGCGCAGAAAGCGATAGAGATCAGCATCGGCCAGGCGGTAGTAAAGGTTGCCATCGACAGCAGCGCCCCGACAATCGCGCCAATGCCGAAGCGGAAGGTTCCCGCCAGCGAAGAGGCCGTCCCGGCCATATGCGGGAACTCATCAAGAATGACCGCCATCGCGTTCGAGGAGACCATCGATACGCAGCCGATAAACGCGGCCACGCCGAACACCAGCGCCCAGAAGCCGACATCAAACAGCGCGCAGACCACCATCCACACGGCCATCGCGAACTGGATCCACAGCCCGGCGCGGAACATATTCAGCGCCCCAATCCGCCGGACAAAGCGGCTGTTAATCATGGTCATGACGAACAGGAAGGCCACGTTCAGCGCAAAGTAGTAGCCGAAGTGCTGCGGGGAAACGTGGTTAATCTTGATGTAAACAAACGGGCCGGCGCTAAGAAATGAGAACATCCCGGCAAAGCTGAAGCCGCTCGCCAGCATATAGCTCAGCACGCGCTTGTGGCGGAACAGGGTGGCAAAGTTGCCGAGGGTCGTGCGAATGTGGAACTTCTGCCGCCGCTCCGGCGGTAGGGTCTCGCTAATGAAGAACGCGATCATTGCCGAAGCCAGCAGCGCCGCCACCGCCAGGATCCAGAATATCGCATGCCAGCTGAACCACACCAGCACCGCCCCGCCCACCATCGGCGCGACCAGCGGAGCGATAGTGGTGACCAGCATCACGAATGACATCATCCGCGAAAACTCTTCTTTCGGATAAATATCGCGCATCAGGGCGTTAATCACCACGCTCGCCGCCGCCGCCGCGAGGCCGTGGAAGAAGCGCATGGTGATCAGCATTTCGATGGTCTGCGACAGCGCGCAGGCCACCGCGGCGGCAGCAAAAATCAGCGTCCCCCCGAGGATAACCGGCTTACGGCCGATGCTGTCAGCCATCGGGCCGTACAGCAGCTGGCCAAAGGCAAAGCCCAGAATATAGGTACTGAGCGTCATCTGCGCGCTGCCGTCCGGCACGTTAAACTGCGCCGAGATCACCGGCAGAGCCGGGAGATACATATCGATCGACAGCGGCATGAGCATGGCCAGCAGGCCAAGAATAAACACAATCCCCAGGGAAGAATTCTGCTTTGCCGTCACGTTTTACTCCGTGCATGCTGAATGCCAACGCTGGCAATCTCTTCTTCCGTCAGCGGGCGATACTCGCCGGGCGCCAGAGAGTCGTCCATCGCGATCGCGCCGATTCGTTCACGATGCAGGCCGACAACGTGGTTGCCCACGGCGGCAAACATCCGCTTAACCTGGTGGTAGCGCCCTTCGCTGATGGTCAGGCGGACTTCCGTCGGGGTAATCACTTCGAGAACCGCCGGCCGGGTCAGATCTTTTTCATTATGCAGCTGAACGCCCTCGGCGAACTGCTCCGCGGTGTTTTCAGCGACCGGGTTTTCCAGCGTCACCAGATAGGTCTTTTCGCAGTGATGGCGCGGAGAGGTAATACGGTGCGACCACTGGCCGTCGTCGGTCATCAGCACCAGGCCGGTGGTGTCGATATCCAGACGCCCTGCGGCATGCAGCTTGTGCGCCACCGGCACGTCAAGGAAATAGAGCACCGTTGGGTGATCCGGATCGTCGGTAGAACAGACGTAACCCTGCGGCTTGTTAAGCATAAAGTAGCGCGGGCCGTTCTGCTGGGTAAGCGTATTACCGTCATACTCAACGTCATGCTCCGGCTGGAGCTTGAACGAAGCGTCTTTCACGATTTCACCATCCACGAGAACGCGGCTGCTGCGGATTTCACGTCCGGCAATAGCCCTACTGACGCCAAGTTGCTGAGCGATAAACTTATCAAGTCGCATGAGATTTTTTTAGCCTGTAATAATGCTGGAGCGGGCAAGCGCCCGAAAAAGAAGAAATTCATTGGCTAGTATAACGGGCTCTTAACGCCACTCAAGGGAAAAGATTCGTGGCATACTATTTGCGAGTTAATTAACGCCTGTGAAGCCATGAATTTTACACTACGCCCCTACCAAAAAGAGGCGGTCGATGCCACCTTAGCCTGGTTTCGCCGCCACCATGAGCCCGCCGCTATCGTCCTGCCAACCGGGGCAGGCAAAAGCCTGGTCATTGCCGAACTGGCGCGCCTGGCCCGCGGCCGCGTGCTGGTTCTGGCGCACGTCAAAGAGCTGGTGGCGCAAAACCACGCTAAGTATCTTGCCCTTGGGCTGGAAGCCGACATTTTCGCCGCAGGGCTGAAGCGCAAAGAGAGCCACGGTAAGGTGGTTTTCGGCAGCGTGCAGTCGGTTGCCCGCAATCTTGAGCAGTTCCAGGGGGAGTTTTCGCTGCTGATCGTCGATGAGTGCCACCGCATCAGCGATGACGACGATAGCCAGTACCAGCAAATTATCACCCACCTGCGGCAGGTCAATCCGCAGCTGCGCCTGCTTGGGCTCACCGCCACGCCGTTTCGCCTCGGCAAGGGCTGGATTTATCAGTTCCATTATCATGGCATGGTGCGCGGCGACGAGAAGGCGCTGTTTCGCGACTGCATCTATGAGCTGCCGCTGCGCTACATGATTAAACACGGCTATCTGACGCCGCCGGAGCGGCTCGATATGCCGGTGGTGCAGTACGATTTCAGCCGCCTTCAGGCGCAGAGCAACGGCCTGTTTAGCGAGGCCGACCTCAATCACGAGCTGAAAAAACAGCAGCGCATTACGCCACATATCGTCAGCCAGATTGTTGAGTTTGCCCAGACGCGAAAAGGGGTGATGATTTTCGCCTCTACGGTGGAGCACGCGCGGGAAATCACCGGTCTGCTGCCCGCAGGCGAGGCCGAACTGATTACCGGCGAAACGCCGGGCCCGCAGCGCGACCGCATTATTGAATCGTTTAAAGCTCAGCAATACCGCTATCTGGTCAACGTGGCGGTGCTGACCACCGGCTTTGACGCCCCGCATGTCGATCTTATCGCCATTCTGCGCCCGACCGAATCGGTGAGCCTCTATCAGCAGATCGTCGGTCGCGGCCTGCGACTGGCGCCGGGAAAAACCGACTGCCTGATCCTCGACTATGCCGGCAACCCGCACGACCTCTACGCGCCCGAAGTCGGGACGCCTAAAGGTAAGAGCGACAACGTACCGGTGCAGGTCTTCTGCCCGGCCTGCGGTTTTGCCAATACCTTCTGGGGCAAAACCACCCCCGACGGCACGCTGATCGAACATTTTGGCCGCCGCTGTCAGGGCTGGTTTGAGGATGATGACGGCCATCGCGAGCAGTGCGACTTTCGTTTTCGCTTTAAGAACTGCCCGCAGTGTAATGCGGAGAACGATATCGCCGCCCGCCGCTGCCGCGAGTGCGACACGATCCTCGTCGATCCCGATGATATGCTGAAGGCGGCGCTGAAGCTCAAAGACGCGCTGGTGCTGCGCTGCAGCGGCATGGATCTGCAGCACGGCGCCGACGACAAAGGCCCGTGGCTGAAAATTACCTACTACGATGAAGACGGCGCCGACGTTAGCGAGCGCTTCCGCCTGCAGACGCCCGCCCAGCGCACCGCGTTTGAACAGCTGTTTATTCGCCCGCACACCCGCACGCCCGGCGTGCCGCTGCGCTGGATAACCGCTGGCGATATCCTTGCTCAGCGGGCGCTGCTGCGCCATCCGGACTTTGTCGTCGCCCGCATGAAGGGGCAATACTGGCAGGTGCGGGAGAAAATGTTCGACTACCAGGGACGCTTCCGCCGGGCCAACGAACTGCGTTAATCGGCATTGAGGCTGAGGTTTTGATTGCCGTAAAAACCTCAGGCGGCTATAATGCCGCCCGCTTTTGCATTCGCAAAGCAGATCATCTGCCTGCTGCTGGGTCGCCTGTAGCAGGATTTAAATATAGAGAGACATCAATGTTTACTATCGACGCAGAAGTACGTAAAGAGCAGGGTAAGGGTGCGAGCCGCCGCCTGCGTGCAGCTAATAAATTCCCGGCCATCATTTATGGCGGCGAAGCTACTCCGGTAGCAATTGAGCTGGACCAGGACAAACTGTGGAACATTCAGGGTAAAGCTGAGTTCTACGGTGAAGTTCTGACCATCGTTCTCGATGGCAAAGAAGAGAAAGTTAAGGTTCAGGCTGTTCAGCGTCACCCGTTCAAGCCAAAACTGTCTCACATCGACTTCGTTCGCGCTTAATAGCCGATAGCAGTTGTTGTATGAAGCGCCCCGGTCCGCAAGGTCCGGGGCGTTTTGTTATGTGCTTTGCGCCCACAGAGCCGGCGCTAAATCGATAACCGTCTTCAGATCCTGGTGTTTGTTCATGCCCGGCTGCCAGAGCATCACCATCGTAACGTTCAGCCCCTGACTGCCGACCTCGGTGTCGATTTTACTCACCCCATCCCAGCGCTGCGCCTGAAGGTGATCGGCCAAAAACCCCCAGCCCTGCCCTTGCTGCATGGCGTGACGCAGCAGCGTGATTTCATTCATATACTGCGTATGGCCGGAGATCTGCAGCCGGCGGGCAATCTGATCGTCAGAACGGCGATGCATCACCAGCTGCGGTACCAGCGCCAGATTCAGCAGCGTCAGCGGCCTCGCATAGCCGGCAAACAGCCGCTCTGCGGCATAAAATCCCAGCTCAACGGTCCCCAGCGCGCGCCACTCCATCTCGCTGCCAAGGGTGCGGTTATTGGCCTGACATAGCGCCAGGTCGGCATGGCCGTCGGCCAGCGCCTGTTCGGCCTCGCGACGCGACGCGCTCCAGCAGCTCATCCGCAGCTGACGCTGCGCAAGATTATCGGCCAGCGCACAGAGAAAGCCGCGCGGCACGAAGGGATCGTACGCCACCCTCATCTCCTGCCAGGCCGTGCCCGGCAGCGTCCGGGCAAAGGATTCAAAGGCCTGCGCCTGACGCAGCAGCAGATGCGCCTGGCGAAAAAGCTGCTCCCCCTCCGCGGTTAACGCCAGGCTGCGTCCGTGGCGCTGGAATAGCGCGTAGCCCAGCGCATCTTCCAGATAATCCAGCAGATCGCGCAGCGTCGTGCGATCTTTGCCGAGGCGAATCGCCGCCCGCGACAGCGAGCCCGTTTCGGCGACGGTGGCGAAAGCCTCAATTTGCGCAAAAGAGTACTGCAGCGTTTTCATACCATCCCATCCTTTCGGGGGAAAATCCCCCATCGGCTGATTTTAGCCTGCGGCCGACGATTTATATACTGCGCATCGGGTTGTAATGGCTAACAAGGAATTCCTGATGACAAGTATAAAAACGATCAAACCGCTGGCGCTGGCGCTGATGCTTACCGCCCTGCCCGGCGCCGCGCTGGCGCAGGCGCAGCAGACGTGCGGCGGCGTGCTGCTCGATACCTGCCCGACGCCGTTTGATAAAACGCTGCCGGCGGCTAAAGAGATGCTCACCTGGGATCGGACCGATCGGGTGATTGGTTTTCGTAACGACTATCGTAACTATGCCGGGGACGTCTTTCACCACGGCGCCTCCGCTGCGCTCCAGCAGGCAGATAAGCCGCTGACCGACGTCAGCTATACGGTAAACGGCCATACCTGGCACCTGGAGGACTACCTGAAGCGCCAGAACGTTACCGGCTTCCTGGTACTGAAAGAGGGCAAAATTGCCTATAAATATCTCGGCGCCGGCAACAGCGATACGACCCTATGGACCTCACGCTCGGTTGGCAAAGCGGTGGTTTCCACGCTGGTCGGTATCGCGATTCAGAAGGGAAAAATCCGCTCTTTGGATGACCTGGTGACCGATTATGAACCCGACCTTAAAGGGACGGCCTGGGAGGGCGTGACGCTCCGTCAGCTGATTCAGCACACCTCCGGCGTTGAGTGGAATGAGGACTACACCAACCCGCAGTCCCACTTCGCCCGGCTGACCCAGTGCGAGGCGCAACCGGGCGCCTACGACTGCGTCAGCAAGATTGTCGCCTCCCTGAAACGCGCCCATCCGCCCGGGGAGCAGTGGTCCTACTCCTCCGGCGGGGCATGGCTGCTGGGGGATATCGTGGAGCGAGCAACCGGCATGCCCCTTGCCGCCTGGCTGGAGCAAACGCTATGGCGGCCTGGCGGCATGGCCCAGGATGGCGTGTGGCACGCCTATCAGCAAGGCAAGCACGATGTCGGCGCCCACGGCTTCAACGCCACGCTTGAAGACTGGGGACGCTTCGGTGAGTTCGTCGCCCGGGACGGACGCCTGGCCAACGGGAAAGCGCTGGTGCCTGACGGCTGGTTCGATATGGCCTCCGCCTGGACTCAGGCGCAGAAGTCGGTCTCCGCGGCGCATCCTGAGGGAATTTACGGATTCCAGTGGTGGAATAACGTCATTCCAGCTAATGCCAAAAACGTCGAGCCGACGGCTCAGCAAGGGCTGAAGGATTCCCTGTGGGCGCTCGGCATCTATGGCCAGGTGATTATGGTCAATCGCGCTGAGCATCTGGTTATCGTCCAGTGGTCAACCTGGCCGCAGGCGGAGCCTTCGTTTAGCGCCCAGCCGCTGGAGGCCGCGCTGATGTACAGCGCCATCGCCCGCCAGCTGCGCTAACCCCTATCGCTCTTTGCCCGCTCTGTGGCAAAGAGCGAGGCTGAATTAAGCGCCAGGTGCTGCAGCAGCATGATGGTTTTGGCATCCACGATCTCACCGTCGCGGATAGCCTGCAGCGCCTGCTCCAGCGGCCACTCCAGCACTTCGATATCTTCCCCCTCTTCCGCCAGCCCGCCGCCGCCGGTTTGCCGATCGTCAGGCGAATATTCGGCAATAAAAAAGTACAGCTTTTCCGTGACCGAACCGGGGCTCATGTAGGCGGTAAAAACGGGCTCGATGCGGGTCACCCGAAAGCCCGTCTCCTCCTGCGCTTCGGCGATAATTCGCTCTTCCGGGGAGGCGTTATCCAACAGTCCGGCGGCGGCCTCAATTAAAAAACCGTGGTGGCCGTTAATCCAAACCGGAAAGCGAAACTGGCGGATGAGAACCACCGTTTTTTTCTCGCGGCTGTAAAGTAGAATGACGGCACCGTTTCCGCGGTCGTAGGCTTCGCGGCTCTGCTCCTGCCAGCGCCCGTCCCGCCGCAGCAGCTCAAAGGTATATGTTTTGAGCGTATACCAGTTATCGGATAACAGCGTTTCACGGATATTACGAACCTTTGGTGCGTCAATGTGCATGCTTTGCTCCTTATCAGGTGACAGCAGGCACCATAACATGCATAATCAGGCATAAACAAGATCAATCGTGAAGGAAACCGCATGCTTGCCAGTCAACGAAAGCAGCTTATTTTGCAGATTCTCACCGCCGAGAAGCAGGTGATGTCGGGAGAGCTCAGCCAGCGCTTTGGCGTCTCGGAGGACTCCATTCGTCGCGACTTACGCGAGCTGGCGGCGGAAGGGAAGCTGCAGCGGGTTCACGGCGGCGCGCTTCCGGCTTCGGCCGCCGTTGCCCCGATAGCAACGCGCAGAAACGTGCAAATCGATTCAAAACAGGCGATTGCCCGCCGGGCGGCGGCTCTCATTCATCCAGGTCAGGTGGTTATCGTTGACGGCGGGACCACCACCACCGAGATGGTAAAGTTTCTGCCCGCCGATTTGGCCTGCACCATTGTGACCCACAGCCCCGGCATTGCCGTCGCGCTGGTCGATCGGCCGCTGATTGAGGTGATCCTGATCGGTGGCCGCTTGTTTAAACATTCGCTGGTCGCCGTCGGTGCCGCGGCGCTGGAAGGCATTGCGCGGATCAACGCCGATCTGTTTTTTATGGGCGTCACCGGAGTACATCATCATGCGGGTTTCACCACCGGGGACTATGAAGAAGCGGGCATTAAGCGGGCGCTGGCCGCACGGGCGGCGGAAACCATCGTGATGGCGTCGCAGGAGAAGCTGAATTCGGCGTCGGCTTTTGCCATCGGCGAGCTGAGCCTTGCCGGTACGCTGGTGGTGGATAGCCCGGTGGATGAGCTGCTGCAGGCACAGCTGGCACAATGCGGTATTGAAACGATCCACGCTGGCGCGCAGTAAGAGAGGAGAACGCTCCCGGCCTGAAGCCGGGAGCGTGTAGCTTCAGCTGCCGCCGGACGTCCGGCGCTGGAGCTGATCGCGCAGATTCGGCGGCGTGCCCTTAATGGTTAAGGTATCCGTCGCCGGGTCCCAGAACACGCGCTCGCCGAGCAGCATGGCATCAAAGTTGATCGTCAACCCGCCGCCGCTGCCGGCAAACTTGGTGAGCTGTCGCAGAGTGCTGCGATCCGCCGGGAAGCTCTCTTCCAGCTCATACCCCTGTTCAGCGGTAAACTCCTGGAAACTCTTCTCGCTCACGCCCGCCAGCTCTTTAGAGAGCGATTCAAGCTCGATCTCTTCTCCGGACTGCAGCTGCTCGCTGCAGTAGGCGTAAACCTGCTGACGCACGTTCTGCCGCTCGGACTTATCCAGCTGCGCGTCGGCGGCAAAATCATCCACTGCCTGCAGCAGGCCGCGGTTCTGCGCTTTGGCGTTCAGCCCTTCGCTGGCACCGAGGAAATCCATAAAGAAATCGGCGACTTTGCGCCCTACCCTGCCCTTCAGGAAGGTCAGATAGCGGGTGGATTCCGGGTTCGTCTCCCACTCGGTTAAATCAATGCGCGCCACGATATCGGCATGATTGATGTCCAGGTAGTGGGTGGAGCTGATATCCAGCTCTTCGTTGACGCGCATGCTGCTCAGGTTGTTCAGCACCGCCACCAGCAGATACTCAACCGCCAGATAGCGATACTGGCAAAACAGGACGATCCCGCCCTCGGCGAAGGGATATTTCGCCAGCTCGTCACGCAGACGACCAGTGGCCGCGCGGCTGAACGGCAGAAAATCTTCTTCACCTTTGCGCTGCAGGCGCAGCGCCTGCGCCAGCTCGCTCTCTTCATTAAACAGGCCATAAGCCTTGTTTTTTGCGCTGTAGACACGATGCAGCTCGGCCATCATCTCCACCACCGTCGCATTCGGCTCCAGCAGCGAATCGCGCAGCACCAGCTCAAGGTTTTGTTCATCACGTTTAATTAACTGATGCAGGGCAATCTGGTCGATATCCAGACTCATGTTAAACTCTCCTTTTAGACCGGGCGGTATTCAACCACCGCCGGGACGGCGACGCAACCGGCGCGTGACTCTTCGGCTAGCAGAGACCCGCGATCCTGCGCGCTTTTGCGCCGTGGCGAAAAAATGCGGAAAAAAAGCTGCTGCTACGGTAATATGTTGCCCTTTCACGAACAAACAGATTTTGACTTTTATGCCGCAATTATCCCGCTATAGTGATGAACACGTCGAACAGCTGCTTAGCGAGCTGACCAACGTGCTGGAAACACACAAAGCCCCCGTTGACCTTTCACTGATGGTGCTAGGCAATATGGTGACCAACCTGATCAATAGTAGCGTCGCGCCGGCGCAGCGTCAGGCGATCGCCCGTTCTTTTGCCCAGGCTCTGCAGTCCTCAATCAACGACGACCCGGCGCACTAAGGATAACCAACAACTTTATATGGTGACTCTTCGTCAGCCCTACCGAGAAAAAGTCTCCCAGATGGTCAGCTGGGGGCACTGGTTCGCCCTGTTCAACATGTTGTTGGCTATGGTGCTCGGCAGCCGCTATCTTTTTGTCGCCGACTGGCCAACGACGCTTGGCGGACGCATTTTTTCGTACGTCAGCCTCGTTGGTCACTTCAGTTTCCTGGTCTTTACCAGCTACGTACTGATCCTCTTTCCGCTGACGTTTGTCGTGATATCACAGCGACTTATGCGCTTCCTGTCGGTCATTTTGGCCACCGCAGGAATGACGCTGCTGCTGATTGATAGCGAAGTTTTCACCCGCTTCCACCTGCATCTCAACCCTATCGTCTGGGAACTGGTTATCAACCCGGACCAGAACGAGATGGCGCGGGACTGGCAGCTGATGTTTATCAGCGTGCCGATTATCTTCCTGCTGGAAATGCTCTTTGCGACCTGGAGCTGGCAAAAGCTGCGCAGCCTGACGCGCCGCCGCCACTACGCGCGCCCCGTCGCCTGGCTTTTCTTTATCTCTTTTATCAGCAGCCACCTGATCTATATCTGGGCGGATGCTAATTTCTATCGTCCGATTACCATGCAGCGGGCGAACCTGCCGCTCTCCTATCCGATGACCGCGCGCCGCTTCCTTGAGAAACACGGCCTGCTGGACGCGCAGGATTACCAGCGTCGCCTGGTGGAGCAAGGCGCTCCGGAAGCCGTCTCCGTACAGTATCCGCTGAGCGATCTGCGCTATCGCGACCTCGGCGCCGGCTATAACGTGCTGCTGATTACCGTTGATAACCTGAACTACTCGCGTTTCGAGAAGAACATGCCGGAGCTTGCCGGCTTCGCGAAAGATAGCGTCAACTTTACCCAGCATATGAGCTCAGGCAACAGCACCGATAACGGTATTTTTGGCCTGTTCTACGGCATTTCACCAGGCTATATGGACGGCGTGCTGTCGGCCCGTATTCCGGCCGCGCTGATTACCGCCCTCAACCAGCAGGGCTATCAGCTGGGCCTGTTCTCTTCCGACGGCTTCAGCAGCCCGCTCTATCGCCAGGCGCTGCTGTCCGACTTCTCGCTGCCGGTAGCCAAAACCCAAAGCGATGAGCAGACGGCAAATCAGTGGATTGGCTGGCTGAATCGCTACGCTCAGGATGAAAACCGCTGGTTCTCGTGGATTTCGCTCAACGGCACCTCGCTTGACGACGGCCAGCAGCAGAACTTCGTGCGCCGCTATAGCCGCGCGGCGGGTGATGTCGATACGCAGATTGGCCGGGTGCTCAGCGCTCTTCGCGAGGCGGGCAAGCTGGATAACACGGTGGTTATCGTCACCGCCGGTCACGGCATGCCGCTTAATCCTCAGCACGGCAAGTTTGACTGGTCGAGAGATCAGCTGCAGGTTCCGCTGGTAATTCACTGGCCGGGCATTCCGGCGCAGAATATCGCGACGCTGACCGATAACAAAGACGTGATGACCACGCTGATGCAGCGCCTGCTGCACGTCTCTATCCCGGCGAACGAGTATTCGCAGGGTGAGGACCTGTTTAGCCCTGCGCGCCGCCGCGGCTGGGTCACCGCGGCGAACAGCGATACGCTGGCGGTCACCTCACCGGAAGTCACCGTGGTGTTGAACCACAACGGAACCTACAGCACCTGGAACAGCGACGGTAAGAAGATCGACAATCGCAAACCGCAGCTCAGCCTGCTGCTGCAGATCCTGACGGATGAAAAGCGCTTTATCGCTAACTGATTGATTAATTATGAATCAATTGGTCGTTCCCCGCTTGCATTCGCCAGGGGAACGGGTAATATTACCGCCACGCGTCGGCACGTAGCGCAGCCTGGTAGCGCACCGTCATGGGGTGTCGGGGGTCGGAGGTTCAAATCCTCTCGTGCCGACCAAATCACTCCGAGAAACCAGCCTTTTAAGGCTGGTTTTTTTATGCCTGCTTTTTGCCAGGGCGTCAACGAGTGAGCCCGGACAATAACCCCACACTTCCTCGCTATTCCTGCGTATCAGAACCTATAAAATATCCCCTCGCCGGTTCTTTGTGCCCGAAAGCTGACGCGAACCTGCCCGCAGCGCCGCTCTTGAGCCGCGCCGCAAAATAAACTGCGATACCGCTGATTGTAAATCGAGGAATAGCTTCTATCATTCGACTGTATCAGTCATACGCCAGGAAGATAAATATGAGAGTTAATGGAATTACCAAGGGATTTTTTATCCTGATTCTGCTGATAGTCAGCCTTGCCTTTTTTGATGTTCTTTCTCCCTATTACTCAGCCATTCTGTGGGCGGCGATTCTGGCCGTGATCTTCAATCCGGTGAAGAACAAGATCCGCGCTAAGCTTGGTGAACGTAATGGCCTGGCCTCACTGCTCACCGTGGCGATTATCTGCCTGATTGTCTTCACCCCGCTGGCGATTATTATCTCCTCGCTGGCGCTCGAGCTGAACGTGGTTTACACCAAGCTTGAGCACAATGACACCCAGTTTCCGTCGGTAGTGGCAAGCCTGTTTGCCCATCTCCCGGAGTGGGTCAGAAGCTTCCTCTCTGAGCATAACCTCGACAGCGCCGATCAGATTCAGAAACAGCTCTCAGACGCGGCGCTAAAAGGAGGCCAGTATCTGGCCGGCAGCGCATTTCTGATTGGTAAAGGGACATTCGGCTTTACCATTAGCTTTGGCGTCATGCTGTATCTGCTGTTTTTCCTGCTCAAGGATGGCCCGTATCTGGTGCTGCTGATCCTCGAATCCCTGCCGCTGTCGAATTACGTTAAGCAGCACCTGTTTGCCAAATTTGCCGCCGTCGCCAGGGCAACCGTGAAGGGTACCGTCGCCGTCGCTCTGGTCCAGGGTATCCTGGGTGGAATTGCCTTCTACGTTGCCGGAATTGACGGCAGCATTTTGTGGGGCGCGATCATGGCGTTTCTGTCGCTGATCCCGGCGGTAGGTTCCGCCATCGTCTGGGTTCCCGCGGCCATCTTCCTCTTCGCAACCGATCAGATATGGCAAGGGGCGTTTGTCGTCGGCTTCTTCGTGATCGTTATCGGGCTGGTGGACAACATCCTGCGTCCGCTGCTGGTGGGTAAAGATACTAAAATGCCGGACTACATGATTCTGATCGCCACCCTCGGGGGAATGGAGATTTACGGTATTAACGGTTTTGTGATCGGACCGCTGATCGCCGCGCTGTTTATCGCCTGCTGGAATCTGCTCTCAGGCCGCGAACACGCCGGCAATACCGATGAAATTGATGAAGAGTTTATCGAGGAAGGCAAGCTAACCCGCGACGAGTGAGCCGTTAGCGGCGCGACGTCAGCAGCCTTAGGCGGCTGACATAAACCAGGAGGAGCCGCCTGCCCCTCCTGGCGTTCGCGGCGCGAGCCATACTCTTATTTTGCGTAGCCTTTGAAAGTGCCGTTTTCAGTCACCGCAATCTTGCCGTTGGTGTAAACAATAAAATTGTACAGCCCCTGCTGGTAGACCGTTGCCTTAGGCTCCTTCTCAATCACCGCCGCCGGTTTACCGTCAACGGTAATCCCGGTACTGGTAGACTTGATCTCCATCCCCGCAAAGTGCTTTACGTTACCCTTAGCACCTTGTGCGTGCTGTACGGCGCTGGCAGCGTTCTCCATCGCCTGTTTCTCATAGGCGGCGTTAAGGGCAGCTTGTTTATTTTGCTCAGCTAAATAACAGGTATCTTTCGATACGCCTTTGGCTTCACAGCTGGCTAAACGCTGCGCCTCGGAGGTGCAGCCCGCTAAGGCTGCCGTCATCCCCAGTACCGCGACCAACATGACTTTATTCACTTTCATCTATCATCACTCATATAAATAATCTAATTTTAATAACAATTCCATATCAATTAATTTCCCTGGTAAATCATTCTAAGCGGTGAATATTGGGCGGCGCGACTGAAATAATTTCATGCGAAAATTAAGTTTTTCATTGATGATTATCAATGCTGATTTCACCAATAAAAGCATGGTGCGATAAACCTATAAAACCCAGTGGATAATAGTTCTTTAGTTAAGATTACTTTCAGTAAATTCCTATACACCACAACAATAAGTCAGCATATCACGCTATTTTATATGCAAATATTGGTAAATAACTCTTACCAATGGCGCAAACAGTGATAATCTTTTAGCGTTGAAGAACGATAACAAAGGATGATCGATCGTGAAAAAAATCGCTACGTTTGCTGTTTCCCTGCTGACCGTTGCCTGTGTCTCCACCAGCGCTATGGCCGCCGAACAGCCTCTGGAAAAGATTGCGCCCTATCCGAAAGCGGAGAAAGGCATGAAACGTCAGGTGATCCAGCTGCCGCCGCAGCAGGACGAATCGGCCTATAAAGTTGAGCTGCTGATTGGCCAGACGCTGGAAGTCGACTGCAACCGCCATCGCCTGGGGGGTCAGCTGGAAAGCAAAACCCTGGAAGGCTGGGGCTACGACTATTTCGTCTTTGATAAAGTGACGTCGCCGGTTTCGACCATGATGGCCTGCCCGGACGGGAAGAAGGTGGAGAAGTTTGTCACCGCAGGTCTGGGTGACGCCGGCATGCTGCGTTACAACAGCAGGCTGCCGGTAGTGGTTTACACGCCGGATAACGTACAAGTGAAGTATCGCATCTGGCGAGCAGACGAAACTATCGGTAATGCCGTCGAGCGCTAGCCGATAGAGGATAAGAAACCGGCGGCCAGGGCCGCCGGTTTTGCCTTCTACAGCGCGATATCCGCTATCGGTTTGCTATCCGTCAGCGGTTTCAGCTCTGCCTGAGGGGCTTTATCCGCGACCGAAACCGGCTCGTAGCGCAGCTGCAGAACCTCGCTGGTCCACGCCAGCGCCTGCTCAATCGCCGCGGAATTACCGTCGAGACGCAGGCCATAGGAGGGAACGATCTCTTTCAGCTTCGCCTGCCAGGCGGCTGAGTGAACCTTATCCTTAAAGACCGTTTCCATCAGCTGCAGCATAATCGGCGCGGCGGTCGAGGCGCCGGGCGATGCGCCCAGCAGTGCCGCAACGGTACCCTCATCATCGCTGACCACTTCGGTTCCCAGACGCAGTACGCCCTTCTTACCGTTGCGCTTAATGATCTGCACGCGCTGGCCGGCCTGCCACAGGCGCCAGTCGCCTTTATTCGCTTCCGGATAGTATTCGCGTAGCGCCTCGTGGCGATCTGTATCTTTCTGCATCACCTGGCTAATCAGGTATTTCACCAGATCGAAATTATCCAGACCGACGTTGAGCATCGGCAGAATATTTGAGGTGTTGGTCGATGCCAGAAGATCCCACAAAGAGCCGTTTTTCAGGAAACGGGTGGAGAAGGTGGCAAACGGCCCAAACAGCACCACCCGCTTACCGTCAATAATACGCGTATCAATATGCGGCACCGACATCGGCGGCGCCCCAACTTCGGCCTGACCGTAGACTTTTGCCAAATGGTGGTTAACGACTTCCGGGTTTTCACACACCAGGAACTGGCCGCCAACCGGGAAGCCCGCGTACTCTTTAGCCTGAGGAATACCGGTTTCCTGCAGTAGCGTCAGCGCCGCGCCGCCGGCGCCGATAAAGATAAATTTGGCTTTAATGACCCGCTTCTGGCGGCGGTTATTCGCGTCCGCCAGGGTGACCGTCCAGCTCTTATCGGCGTTGCGCTTGAAGCGACGCACAACGGTGCCAAGCTGTAAGGAGAAGTTAGCGTGGGTCTGCAGTCCGGCAATCAGCTGACGGGTAATTTCGCCGTAGTTGACGTCGGTGCCGACCTCGGTGCGGGTCGCGGCAACCTTTTGCTGCGGATCGCGCCCTTCCATCACCAGCGGAGCCCACTCTTTAATCTGCTGATGATCTTCGGAATAGCGAATACCGCGGAACAGTTCGCTCTGCTGCAGAGCGGCATAGCGCGCGCGCAGGAAGTTGACGTTATCTTCGCCCCACACAAAGCTCATGTGCGGTACGCTGTTGATAAATGATTTCGGCTTACTCAGAATGCCGCGCGTGACCTGGTGGGCCCAAAATTGACGAGAGATATGGAAGGATTCGTTGATATCGACCGCTTTGTCGATGTTGATCCCGCTGGCGGTCTGGGGCGTATAGTTCAGCTCCATCAGCGCCGCATGCCCGGTACCCGCGTTATTCCAGCCGTTCGAGCTCTCCTCAGCCACGCTGGACATCTGCTCAACCATGGTAATAGACCAATCCGGCTCCAGTTCCTGCAGCCAGGTTCCCAACGTGGCGCTCATGATGCCGCCGCCAATCAACAGTACATCCGTCTCTTGCTCGTGGCGGGTGTTGGTCCGAGGTGTATTTGAACCAACCGCCGGTGAGCTGGGTACGGCCATCTTTTTCTTCATCGAATTTGAGCCTTACTTTACTCGCTTTTTTTTATTTAGCGCAGGTGACACGATTATCAGGAATCAAAGTAACACTGAAGATAAAAAATTTAAATATTGTTTAAAATTTAAGTTGAGTTTTGAGATCTGTTATAAAAATGTTTAATAAATGTGTACCACAAATCACATTTTGTACTGGTATAAGCGGCGCGACCGCGCTATCATCCCCCGTTTTGTGACAGACCGCACGCAAGCTCAGGCTTACTCGTCCCGGCTTAAACTAACCTGCGAAATCCCTATGCCTCAGGCTCCAGACCACGCTACGCCCGCTTCAACAGGCGCCATTCGCCACGTACTTCGTTCGCCGTCGCTGTTCACACGAGAAGCTCTGGCAGGCGTTCTGACCGCTCTGGCTCTGATTCCGGAGGTTATCTCCTTCTCAGTGATTGCCGGCGTTGACCCCAAGGTCAGCCTGATTGCGTCCGTTGTGCTGTGCCTTGCGATGTCGGTACTCGGCGGCAGGCCCGCAATGGTTACCGCCGCCGCCGGGTCGGTGGCGCTGGTGATTGGGCCGATGGTGCATCAACACGGCGTCGGCTACATCCTGCCCGCCGTCATTTTGGCCGGTATTATTCAAATTTTGTTTGGTTTGGGCGGCATGGCCCGGCTGATGCGGTTTATACCGCAAGCGGTGATGACCGGTTTCGTCAACGCGCTGGGGATTCTGATCTTTTTCGCCCAGGTTCCCCATTTTTGGAGCAAGCAGCCGCTGATCCTCGGACTGTTCGTCCTGACGCTGCTGATTGTCCTCTGGGCGCCGCGCTTTATTAAAGCGATCCCCGCGCCGCTGATTGCTATCGTGGTAATAACCCTGTTTACCGCCACCACCGGGCAGCTGCTGCCTACCGTCGGCGACGAGGGTTCGATGAGCGGCGGGCTTCCGGGGTTCACTGCCCTGCTGGTGCCGCTCAATCTCGACACCCTGCAAATTATCTGGCCCTGCGCCCTGAGCATTGCCTTTGTCGGCCTGATGGAGTCGCTGCTGACCGCCAAATTAGTCGATGACCTGACTCAGACGCCGTCCAGCAAAGCGCGCGAGAGCGCCGGGCTGGGCATCGCCAATATTCTTGCCGGGTTCTACGGCGGCATCGCCGGCTGCGCAATGATTGGTCAGACCATTGTTAACGTTGAAATGGGTAAAGGCCGCAGCCGCGTCTCCACCCTCGCCGCCGGCGTGGTGCTCCTGCTTCTGGTTACCGTGCTGAGTGAAGTGATGGCAAAAATTCCGATGGCGGTGCTGGCCGGAGTGATGGTTATTGTGGCAGCCAAAACCTTCAGCTGGCACAGCCTTCGCCCGGCCGAGCTGAAGCGCAATCCGTGGCCGGAAACGCTGGTTATGCTGGTGACCGTTGCCGCAACGGTAGGCACCAGCAATCTGGCCATTGGCGTTCTGGCAGGCCTGGTGGCGATGGCGCTGATCCCACGCAGGCTACGCAGCGGGCCGTCGGCTACATCAGGAAAATCGTCGCCAGACCGAGAAAAATAAAGAAGCCGCCGGTATCGGTGATGGCGGTGATCATCACGCTGGAGCCGACCGCCGGGTCGCGTCCCAGCTTCACCATCACCATCGGGATAATCACCCCCATCATCGCCGCCATCAGCAGGTTGAGCATCATCGCCAGCGTCATCACGGCGCCGAGCTGCGGGTCGCTGTAGAGCCACCAGGTCACGGCGCCCATAATTCCGCCCCACACCAGCCCGTTAATCACCGCAACCCCCATTTCACGCAGGATCAGGAACGAGAAGCTTCCCGGCTGAATATGCTGCAGCGCCATCGCCCGTACGATCATGGTGATGGTTTGATTTCCGGTATTACCGCCGATCCCGGCGACAATCGGCATCAGCGACGCCAGCGCCACCAGCTGCGAAATCGTATGCTCAAAGCCGTCAATCACCCGCGAGGCGATAAACGCGGTGCACAGGTTGACCGCCAGCCAAGCCCAGCGCGTTTTCACCGCTTTGCTCACCGGGGCGAAAACGTCGTCATCGTTGCTCAGCCCCCCCATTCGACGTAAATCGTTATCGGTCTCTTCATAAACCACGTCCACGATTTCGTCGATGGTCAGGCGCCCCATCAGCTTGCCGTCGGCATCAATCACCGCGGCGCTCAGCAGGTTGTCACGTTCAAAGGTGCGCGCGACCTTCTCCGCCTCTTCGTGCGGCTGAAAGGTCACCGGATCGCCTTCCATGACGTCTCCTACCCGCTTCTGCGCATCGTTGAGCAGGATGGTCTGCAGCTCCAGCTCGCCAAGCAGCAGCTTGTTGCGGGTGGTGACAAACAGCTTATCGGTGTTTTCCGGCATTTTGCCTAACCGCCGCAGGTAGCGCTGCACCGCGGCGAGCGTCGCCTCCGGGCGAACGGTGATCACCTCAAACTCCATGATCGCGCCGACGGTATTGTCGGCGTAGCGCATCATCTGACGGATACGCGCCCGCCTCTCCGCCGGCAGCTCCGCCAGCAGGCGTGCGGTCAGGTCTTGCGGCAGATGCTGCAGGATATAGACCTGCTCATCAATATCCAGATTTTGCAGCGTAAACAGCAGCTCACGATCGCTCATCTTATCGATGAGGTCGCCCCAGACGCTTTCCGACGCCTCAAGCAATACTTCGCCGCGTTTATCGTCGGCAATCAGCCGCCATAGCGCGTTACGCGCGTCGTAAGGCAGCGCCTCGAGGGCATCGGCGAGATCCGGCGGCGGCAGGTGGGAAACCAGCACTTCCACTTCCGCCAGATCGTCGGCAAGGGTGCCGTCGTCATAGCGTTCAGCCAGCGTTAATTTGCCCAACAGCGAGGAGGTAACGGCTTTATCAGTGCTCAGCAGCCAAATGAGGCGGGCGCGCTCTTCGTCGCGCAATCTGGCGCTTTTTTTATGCAAAACGGACATCGGTCAGGCAATCCTTGTGAGAATAGTTGGCCGACCAGCAGGCCAGGTGCCCTAAGCATAGCGCGAGGAGGGGGAAATAATAACCGCCGGCGGGTTCGTCCGGCGGAAAAATCAACAATAGCGCCCGCCGTGGGTCGGCAGGCGCAGCTTTCAGGCGGTGCGGGAGACCGCATCGCGGGTCGCCAGCTCGCGATCCTGGCCCGTCAGCTCCGCCAGCTGGCCGGCGCGCATCTCCAGCAGGCGATCGGCATGCTGGAAATAGTGATCGTCGTGGCTGATAGCGAAAATGGTTTTACCCATCTGCTGCATCAGCGGCAGCAGCACCTGATAAAACTCGCGGCGAAAGTGCGGATCCTGATCCGCCGCCCACTCATCAAGCAGGATGATATCGCGATCTTCAGCCAGGGCCAGCAGCAGCGCCACGCGCTTTTTCTGCCCCTTGGAGAGCTTCAGATCGAGGATCCTGCCGTTATCCAGCCGCAGCTTATGCGTCATTTTCAGGTACTCCATCCACTGGCTCACCCGCGCAGGATCGGCCGCTTTCCCCTCCGGCCCCAGCAGCTGGTCAAACAGCCAGACATCGGTAAATACCGCCGAGAAGAGCTTACGATAGTCTTCCGGCCGGTCTACCGCCAGCGTCTCGCCGTCCAGCAGGATCTGACCGGAAGCCGGCTGATACAGCCCGGTCAGCAGCATCGCCAGCGTCGATTTGCCGCTGCCGTTGCCGCCGATCAGGAACACCAGCTCGCCGCGTTTGAGGGTCATATTGACAGGCCCGACGGCGAAGCTGTTGTCCGGGTAGTGGAAGCAGACGTCGCGCAGCTCCAGGGTTTGCCAGTGCGGGTGCGCCTGCGGCTGCGGGAATTCGGCCCGGTACGGCGCCAGGGAGAATTTGTGCAGCTTATTGAAGGCAACCTGGGCGCTGAGCAGCGTCGGCAGCGCGCCCACGGCGGAAAGCAGCGGCGTGCGCAGGAACAACAGGGTCAAAGAGTAGGTCGCCGCCACGGCGGTATTCGCCCAGCCGAGGCTGTTGGCCATCCAGAACACCAGGCCAATGGCGCCGAGCATCATAATATTCGACCAGTTTACCGCGCTGAGGTGGAAGGTATCGGCGCGGATAATATGGTGACGATACTCGCGCGCGTCCGGCAGATAGAGATGATTAAACACGTATTCGGCGCGCTCGCGATTGAGCGTCAGCTCTTTGCGCCCTTCCAGCACCGTCTGATAGTCGTGGTGCAGCTTGTCTTCGGTCTCCCGCAGCGTCGCCATATGCTTATAAACGCGTGATACCAGCATAAATCCGCCCCAGATGGTTATCGCCATCCACAGCGCGGTCACCATCATCATTTTTCCCGACAGCCACGCCAGATAGGCGGCGGAACCAAAGGTCAGGATAATGCCCTGCACCAGCTCGGGCAGGCGCACAAAGGCGATGGTAATGCTGCGTACGTCGCTGGTTAAGCCGGCAAGCAGCGAGGCGCTGCCGATCTTCTCAACCTGCTCGATTTGGGTGTCGAGGATGCGCTTAATGAACTCCCCGCGCAGACGGAAAACAAAATGGTGCCCAAGGGTCGTCAGCGCCAGCTGTGAGCCCAGCGTCACCGCCATCAGCAGCAGCAGCAGGCCGAGAAACTCCGGCAGCACCGTCAGCGAGGTATCGACAACGGTCATCAGCCGCAGATTGATAAAGGCAATCAGCCCGATCCCCAGCGCCGCGCTGAGCAGGCTCAGGGCAATGACGGAAATAAACGGCCAGCGATACTGGCGCCAAACAAGAAGAAGAAGTTCCATAACAGCAATCCGGGCAAGCAAAACAGCCAGCAGTGTAAACTGCTCGCCGATGACATCAAGAATAATTCTTATTTTTATTCTTTATCGCCTGCCAGCCGAAAGGTGAGGTTGTAACGGCAGGCGCCGGTGTCCGGATGGTCACCCTCTTTCAACGGCTGAATACCGTGATAAAACAGCCGCGACTCGCCGCCCCAGACCACCACGTCCCCGTGCTCCAGCAGCACTCTGCGCAGCGGATCGCTCCGCTGCAAGCCGCCAAACTGAAACACCGCCGGCAGCCCCAGCGATACGGAAACGATCGGCGCACGCAGATCGCGCTCATCCTTATCCTGATGCAGCGAGAGCTTCGCCCCGGGCTGATAGCGGTTGATTAAGCAGGCGTCGGGCACAAAGCCCGCGTAGCCACAGGCGAGCGCCGCCTGCGCGGCAAGCTCGGCGAATATCGGCGGCATCGGCGGCCAGTTGCGCCCCGTTAGCGGATCGCCGGGAGCATACAGATAGCCGTGCATATTGGTCGTCCAGCCCAGCGGCCCGCAGTTAGTCATCGCCACCGACATGGTGTAGCCGCCGGGCGTGACCATCTGGCGAAACGGCGAGACGTCGGCAACGCCCAGCAGCGCCTGCAGCAGAGCCGGAGCGCGCTGGTGGGCGAAGCGCCGCAGAATGACGGCCCCGGGCGCCAGCGGTTCCTGCCAGGGGGGCGTATCAGCAAAAAGATCGAGCATTACGACTCCTCAGTTTGTGCTTCCCGGGCCAGCAGCTGCGCTTTGCGGGCGGTTCCCCAGCGATAGCCGGACAGCGCCCCGCCTTCGCGTACCACCCGGTGGCACGGAATGACGATAGCCAGCCGGTTGGCCGCGCAGGCCCCCGCCACCGCCCGGACGGCGCGCGGCTGGCCGATACTTTCGGCAACCTGGCGGTAGCTGCGCGTTTCGCCCGCAGGGATCTGGCGCAGGGCCTGCCAGACCCTCTGCTGAAAGGCGGTGCCGCGAATATCTAACGGCAGATCGACGGCCTGGCGGCTATCGTCGATGTGGGCAAAAATCTGCGCCACCCGCGCGGAAAAATGCGCGTCGCCGGGCAGAAGCCGGGCGTGAGGAAACAGGCGGCGCAGCTCGTCCAGCGGCGCGTCGCCCTCTCCGGGCAATACGGCGCACACTCCGCGCTCGCTTTGCGCCACCAGACAGCGGCCAATCGCGCAGTCGCCGAGCGTGTAGACGATATCGGTATCATCGCCGCCGCGGCGAAACTGGCTGGCGGTCATGCCAAGCACGGCGTCGGCCTGACGATAGTAGCTGCTGCCGTCGGGAAAGCCTGCGGCCAGCACCGCCGGGGTCACTTTTTCCCCTTGCGCCAGCGCGTCCCGTAAACGCCGCGCGCGCCACGCCTGCTGCCAGGCCTTCGGCGTCATGCCGGTGACGGATTTAAATAAACGGTGGAAGTGGTACGGGCTGACCGCCAGCTCATGGGCCAGCGCCTCGAGGGTGATGGGCGCTTCCTGCTCAAGCAGGCGGCAGGCTCTGGCAACTTTCTCGGCCTTCTGCCGCTGCGGGTCGCTTTTGTCCGGCTGACAGCGCTTGCAGGGGCGAAATCCGTCGGCGATGGCGGCCGCCACATCAGGGTAAAAACGGACGTTTTCCCGCAGCGCCCGCCGCGAGCGGCAGGAGGGACGGCAGCAAACGCCGGTGGTCAGCACGGCAAACACAAACTGACCGTCGGCGTGGGCATCACGATCGCATACCGCCTGCCAGCGGCGGTCATCGGTATCAGCAATAATCGGTTTCATCATCGGCTCCTGCTTTAAGTGTATAGCCAGTCTGATTCATCGCCCGCCGAATAAAACCCGAAATCTTGCTGTTTAATTCTTTTCGCCAACCAGGAAGGTGCGGAACTGCGGCGACATCCAGGTTTTAAACCCCTCCCCCTCTTTGACAATCATATAGACGGCCAGCCCCTGCTCTTTCACCACCTCCTGCGCCTTTTGCGGGCCGAGGACCATCAGCCCGGTATCCCAGCCGTCGGCTTCCAGCGCCGTCGGCGCAATCACCGTCACCGAGACCAGCTTATGGTCGATCGGTCTGCCGGTTTGCGGATCGATCACGTGCGAGATCCGTTTGCCATCCAGCTCGTAATAGTTGCGGTAGCTGCCGGAGGTGCTGATACCGTGGCCGTTAATATCGACGATGGCCTGGACGGCGTTTTCACGATCGGTCGGCTTTTGGATCGCCACTCGCCACGGCTGCCCGTCGGCGTTCATCCCTCGGCTAACCAGCGCGCCGCCGACGGAAACCAGATAGCGAGAAATGCCCTCTTGCTCCATCAGACGCGCCAGATGATCGGCGGCATAGCCCTCGCCCACGGTCGAAAGATCGACATACAGATCCGCAATATCTTTTTGTAAATACTGACGATCTGCGCGGTTAATCACCGTCAAATGCTGCAACCCCGTCCGTGCTTTTGCCGCCGCGATCTGCTGAGGATCCGGCGTTTTTACCGGCTGCTTATCCGGGCCAAAGCCCCAGAGATTAACCAAAGGCCCAACGGTAACATCCATCGCGCCGTGCGTTTTCGCGCCAATGCGCAGGGACATGGTGACGATATCGGCCATCGCTGCGCTGACCGGCCACGGCTCGGTGGAGGTGGCGTGGTTAAATTGCATCAATGCTGAATCGTTTTTCCAGGTGGAAAGCAGGCGATCGTCGGCGTCCAGTTGGGTCTCTATTTTCTGCCGCAGCGCCTGGGCTTTCGCTCGATCAACGTCAATGACGCTGACCCGCCAGAATGTGCCCATCGTTTTGCCGTCCAGCACGGTCGCGGCACTCTTTTGGGCTGCAGGTGAGGTGGCTGAATCACAGCCGGAAAGGAGTACGCAAACGCCGAGCAGCGCGGCGCGGAAAAAAGTGATATCCATAAAATTGGCTTCCTCTTGCTAAGGCTGCAAGAGTACACCAGCCTGCTTAAACGAGGCATAAAAAAAGGCGCCAGAGGCGCCTTTTTCGTAACTTCAGCGTGCTTAGAACTGGTAAACCAGGCCCAGAGCAACCACGTCGTCGGTAGAGATACCGGCGCTGCGGGTGAAGCTGTTGTCGTCCAGCAGGTTGATTTTGTAATCAACATAGGTAGACATGTTTTTGTTGAAGTAGTAGGTCGCGCCTACGTCAACATATTTCAGGATATCCTGGTCGCCGTAGCCTTCCAGATCCTTACCTTTAGACTGCAGGTAAGCAACGGACGGACGCAGACCGAAATCGAACTGGTACTGTGCAGCCACTTCGAAGTTCTGTGCTTTGTTAGCAAAGCCCAGGCTACCAGCGCGAGTTGCGTTGTAGGTCTGAGTGTACTGAGTTGCCAGGTAGATGTTGTTCGCGTCGTATTTCAGACCGCCGGTGTAGGTTTCAGCGTGATCGCCTTCGCCCAGCAGCAGCTGGTTCTGATCGTCGGTACGCTTGGAGTTAGCATACGCGAAACCAGCGCTGATACCGTCGAAGATATCATAAGTTACGGAAGTACCGAAACCGTCGCCGTTCTGTTTCAGAGCGCCACGACCGTTGTTGGTCGCGCCTTCGCCGCTGACGCTGCCGTTTTTACCCTGATACTGCAGAGCAAAGTTCAGGCCGTCAACCAGACCGAAGAAGTCAGAGTTACGGTAGGTTGCAACGCCGTTAGCACGGGACTGCAGGAAGTTGTCAGAACCGTAGGTGTCGCCGCCGAATTCCGGCAGAACGTCGGTCCAGGAAGTTACGTCGTAAACAACGCCGTAGTTACGACCGTAGTCGAAAGAGCCCGCGTCGCCGAATTTCAGACCTGCGAATGCCAGACGAGTCCATGCCTGATCGCTGGAGCTTTCAGTGTTGTTCGCCTGAACGTTGTATTCCCACTGGCCGTAACCGGTCAGCTGGTCGTTGATCTGGGTTTCGCCTTTCACGCCAAGACGCATGTAGGTCTGGTCGCCGTCTACGCTCTTGTCATCAGAGAAATAGTGCAGACCGTCGATTTTGCCGTACAGGTCTAATTTGTTGCCATCTTTGTTATAAATTTCAGCCGCATTTGCTGCGCCTGCTACCAGCAGAGCCGGTACCAGGAGGGACAGTACTTTAACTTTCATGTTATTAACCCTCTGTTTGTTATATGCCTTTTATTATGCCACTGCTTACTGATTACCCTTCTAATCAGTCGGCTATATTCATTGTGCTGTAAAATGCAGAATAATCCAACAAGAATATGATACGAAAACTTCTAAGGTGTTTCAAAATGCGCACAAGATGTTTCAATTTGTAAATGCAAGGGAACTTTTCGCAACGATGAAAAATCGTAAAATAAGCACCAATAATCAAGAAAATAATTTTTTCCAATTACCATCAGGTAGTTACACACCACGTCAGGTATAGCACTGAATGACAAAACAAAATGGTCGCCTGCGACTAGAATAACTCCCGCTATCATCATTAACTTTATTTATTACCGTCATTCAGTTCTGAATGTCTGTTTACCCCTATTTCGACCGGATGCTTCGCATCCGGTTTTTTTTACCCTTCTTTACATAACTTTAATTATACCTGTGCTAGCCGCGATAAAAATAACGGTTATTAATCAAACACTCCGCGTATCAGGAAGTCCTTATCCGGGTAATTTCTTGTTATTTCGTGCTATTTCCTGCAGGTAATCGGCAAATAACTGTACAGAATCAATTCCGCTGTACATTTTTATTGTCAACGCTCCTTTAAGATAAATCCCAAAGCAAAAAAGCGCTGAAGGCCATTCTGTAGTATGGATTTGATAAATTAGCCTTTATACTGCTTAGCGAATTCACTCTGCTACCAGTTACTTTGGTGCAACATCCTGCTTACAAACATTGATGAGTCGCACTGCTACACGATGACCCAGAAAAAGTTCACCCTGATGCCTGGCAGCATCACCCGTTTCTTCATTTTAATGGTCATCGTCCTGCTGGCGACGATGAGCGTGACGCTGCAAAGCGCGGTCAACGCCTGGTTAAAAGAGAAAAGCTATCAAGTTGTCGACGTAAGCCATGCGCTGCACAAGCGTATCGATGCGTGGCGCTATGCCACCTGGCAAATTTACGACAATATTGCCGCCACCTCTTCCAGCGCCGCCGGCGAGGGTTTACAGGAAACGCGGTTAAAGCAGGATGTCTATTATCTGGAAAAGCCGCGGCGTAAGACCGAGGCGCTGATTTTTGGCTCTCATGACAGCTCAACGCTGGAAATGACGCAAAAAATTTCCAACTATCTCGATATTCTGTGGGGCGCAGAGACCATTCCCTGGTCGATGTACTATCTCAACGGGCTGGATAACAGCCTGATTCTGGTCTCAACTCTGCCGCTCAAAGACCTGTCTTCCAGCTTTAAAGAGTCGACGATTAGCAACGTGGTGGAGTCCCGCCGCGCGGAAATGCTGCTGCAGGCTAACACGCTCGACGAAAGAGAAACCTTCTCGTCGCTGCGCCAGCTTTCATGGCAAAACGGCCACTACTTCACCCTGCGGACCACCTTCAACCAGCCGGGTCATCTGGCCACCGTGGTCGCTTTCGACCTGCCGATTAACGATTTGATCCCGCCGGGCATGGCCCTTGACAGCTTCCGCCTTGAGCCTGACCCGTCGCAGAGCGCGACCGGCAATCCGGATAAAGAAGAGTCTGATAACGTCAGCATCAACTTCAACGGCACGCGGATTGAAATCGTCACCGCCATTAATACCACCGGGATGCGCCTGATCTGGGTGGTGCCATTCAGTACTCTGATGATTGAGTCGCTGCAGAACGTCCTGCTGCCGCTCCTGCTGATTATCGGCCTGCTGGCGCTGACCCTGTTTGGCTTCACGACCTTTCGCCACTACAGCGGCCGTAGCCGTCAGACCGGGACGAGCGTCTCCTCTGCCGCCAGCGGCGAGCATCGTACGCTGCGGGCAATAAATGAAGAAATTGTCTCGCTGCTGCCGCTGGGGCTGCTGGTTCACGATTTGGAAGCTAACCGCACGATTATCAGCAACCCCATCGCCGATCATCTGCTGCCGCATCTCAACCTGCAAAATATTACCAACATGGCGGATCAGCATCAGGGCGTGATTCAGGCTACGGTGAACAACGAACTGTATGAGATTCGCCAGTACCGCAGCCAGGTCGCGCCGCGCACGCAGATCTTCATCATCCGCGATCAGGATCGGGAAGTGCTGGTGAGTAAAAAGCTCAAGCAGGCCCAGCGCCTGTACGAGAAAAACCAGCAGGGCCGCACCGCGTTTATGCAGCACATTGGCGCCGCGCTGAAGCAGCCCGCCCGCAGCCTGGCGGAGGAAGCGGCCGCGCTCGGCATTGCTGAAAGCCGCAGGCTGGCGCAGCACGCGGATGAGCTGGTGCAGCTGGTTGACGAAATTCAGCTGGCAAACCTGCTGGAAAGCGATAGCTGGAAGAGCACGCCGGATCGGTTCTCAATTCAGGAGCTGATCGATGAAGTGGTGCCGGAAGTGCTGCCCGTGATTAAGCGTAAAGGCCTGCAGCTGCTGATTAACAACGCCCTCGCGGCAAATGAGCAACGCTACGGCGACCGCGACGCGCTGCGCCGTACGCTGCTGCTGCTCATTCAGTACTCGGTCACCACCACGCAGATCGGTAAAATCACCCTCGAGGTAAGCAAGGACGACTCTGCGGACGATCGTCTGACCTTCCGCATTATCGATACCGGCAACGGCGTTTCGGCAAACGAAATCGATAATATGCACTTCCCGTTCCTTAACGATACTCAGGCCGATCTGTACGGTAAGGCCAATGCGCTCACCTTCTGGCTCTGCGATCGCCTGACGCGCAAGCTCGGCGGCCAGATGAATATCAAAGCGCGCGAATCTCTGGGCACCCGCTACTCCCTGCACCTCAAAATGCCGGCCAGTGAAGAAGAGAGCGACTCCGGCGAACATCTGCTGGATGACGTGGTGGTATTACTTGATATTACGGCTAATGAGGTCCGAAAGATCGTCGTGCGTCAGCTTGAAAGCTGGGGAGCGAGCTGCATCACGCCGGATGAGAGGCTGACAAGTCAAGAATACGATCTCTTTTTAACGGATAATCCGTCTAATCTTACTGCTTCTGGCTTGCTTTTAAGCGATGATGAGGTCGGGATACGAAAAATAGGTCCAGGCCAACTGTGCGTCAATTTTAATATCAGCACGGCCATGCAGGAAGCGATTCTGCAACTGATTGAACAGCAGCTGGCGGAAGAAAACGTGCAACCTTCTCCTCCGGGAAGCGGGAGCAACGCCGAACTGCACGCCAGCGGCTATTATGCGCTGTTTGCCGACACGGTTCCGGATGATGTTAAGAGACTGTATACTGAGCTGGCAACAAGCGATTTAGCTGCGCTGGCCCAGACTGCGCATCGCCTCAAAGGGGCGTTTGCTATGCTTAACCTGATACCCGGCAAACAGTTATGTGAAACGCTTGAGCATCTGATTCGTGAAAAAGATGCGCAAAGCATAGAAAAATACATCAGCGACATTGACGTTTACGTCAAGAGCTTGCTGTAGCAAGGTAGCCTAATACATGAATACTATGAACGTAATTATTGCCGATGACCATCCGATCGTACTGTTCGGTATTCGTAAGTCACTCGAGCAAATCGAGTGGGTAAACGTTGTCGGCGAGTTTGAAGACTCCACAGCACTTATCAATAATCTGCCGAAATTAGACGCCCATGTTCTGATTACCGACCTGTCCATGCCAGGCGACAAATACGGCGACGGGATTACGCTTATCAAGTACATCAAGCGCCATTTCCCGGATCTGTCGATCATTGTTCTGACCATGAACAATAACCCGGCGATCCTCAGCGCGGTGCTGGATCTGGATATCGAAGGGATCGTGCTGAAACAGGGCGCGCCGACCGATCTGCCGAAGGCGCTGGCGGCGCTGCAGAAAGGCAAAAAATTTACGCCGGAAAGCGTTTCACGCCTGCTGGAAAAAATCAGCGCCAGCGGCTATGGCGACAAGCGCCTGTCGCCGAAAGAGAGCGAAGTTCTCCGCCTGTTTGCCGAAGGTTTCCTGGTGACCGAGATTGCCAGAAAGCTCAATCGCAGCATTAAAACCATCAGTAGCCAGAAGAAATCGGCCATGATGAAGCTCGGCGTAGAAAACGACATTGCCCTGCTGAACTACCTCTCTTCCGTTTCACTGAGCGCGACCGACAAAGAGTAACGCTCACCTTCCCGGATACGGCGCGACCGTCATGCGCCATATCCGGGGCAACGACCCGCCACTGCCAGGCCGCGCCCGCGGAAATCTTCGCCCTATTCCCTGCTCTTACGCACCCGTGCGGCGTACAGCGTCAAAGTTTGCTTGATAATATCCAGCGTCACCGGTTTAGAAAGACAGCTGTCCATACCCGACTCAAGGCAGCGCTGCTTCTCTTCCGCCAGCGCGTTGGCGGTCACCCCGATAACCGGCAGCGTCATTCCCAGCTCGCGAATACGCTGCGTCAGGCGATAGCCGTCCATATTCGGCATATTGACGTCGCTCAGTACGATATCAATATGCTGCTTGCTCAGGACGCCCAGCGCATCAACCCCGTCGTTCGCCGTTACGCACTGATAGCCCAGCGATCCGAGCTGGTCGGCCAGCAGGCGGCGGTTGATCGGATGATCGTCCACCACCAGAATCATCATGTCATCGTGATTGGCCGTCTGCGTTTCCGGCGCGGATAGCGCCGGACCGTGTTCGGCGCTGGCCACGTCAACGTGCAGGATACGTCCCAGCAGCGGCAGCAGCTCGTGCGGCGTCGTGACGCTATGCAGCCACTCTCCCGGCGCGCGCTCCTGCGGAATGCCGATATGCCGGCGGCAGAAAATAATCACCGCCGCCCCAGACCAGCCGGTATGCGCTTCATCATCGGTGAGCAAAATATCGTCCGCTCCCGGCGTCTCGCCGGCATAGTTTTTCACCTTCACGCCGTGGTGATTCAGCAGCGAGGTGATAAACATCGTCAGTGCGGTGTTGTGAACGGCAAGCCAGCAGCATTTTTCCGCCAGGCCATCGGCAAGCAGCGGCGCGCCGTTTTGCACGCCATACAGCGGAATGCGGATGGTAAAGCGGCTGCCCATGCCGGGCTCGGTTTCCACGGCAATATCGCCATCCATCATGCTGATGAGCTTCTCGCAAATCGCCAGCCCGAGGCCCGTTCCCTGGAAATTGCGCTGAACGCCGGTGCCGACCTGGAAGAACGGGTCAAACAGGCGCACCACCTCTTTTGCCGGGATCCCTTCCCCGGTATCGCGCACGCTGATTTGCAGATAGTCGCCGGCGCACTGAACGTGCAGGATAATGCAGCCGGTATCGGTGAATTTGATGGCATTGCTCAAGAGGTTAGAAATGACCTGCTGCAGACGCATCGGATCGCCGGACATCAGCTGCGGAACGTCGGGCTCAATAAAGCAGTACAGCCCGAGCTGCTTGCGCACCACCAGCGGCAGATAGTTCGCCGAGATGTGGTTCATCACCTCGCGCGGCGAGAACTCGCTCGGCTCGATTTTCAGCTGCTCGGACTCAATTTTCGAGAAATCCAGAATATCGCTGATGATCTTCAGCAGCAGGCTGGACGAGTTGTTCATCGCCGTGACCAGACGGTCGACGCCCTTCGGTAACTCTTTGGTTTGCAGCAGATCGAGGTTGCCGATAATTCCGTACAGCGGCGTTCGCAGCTCGTGGCTCACCGTCGCAAGGAACATCGATTTCGACTGGCTGGCCTGCTCTGCGGCCTGCGCCATCTCCTGCAGCGACTCTTCCATTTTGACGCGGGCGCTGACGTCAACCAGCACGCAGATAGCCACGTTTTCGTTGCGGTAGCGCGAGTGAACGAAGCTGATTTGCAGATTGGTGTTATTGCTGGTCAGCACATCGACAAAATTGACCTGCTGGCCGCAGATAATCTGCGTCAGCCTCTGCCGGTCCTCATGGGTCAGCATATTGAGGTAGTTATGCGCCAGTTCGTTACTCAGAATATTGGTGCCGTCGAGGGTGCGCAGAATACAGATCCCCACCGGCGCCGAGGCCACGATCTTACGGTTAAACTGCTCGTGCTCCTCGAGGCGCTGGGCGTCATTTTCCGCCGGGATAAAGATCCGCCGCTCGTACATTCGCGCGAGGGCGAAAAGCATCACCCCGGTCAGAATATTGAGCACTATCGCATTGAGGATCAGCATCCGGATGCGCTCGAGGACCTGGTCTACCGATACCGAATATACGATGCTCAGAGAGGATGGCGGCAGGCTCTTCTTCATGGCCAGCTCGCGGAAGCCGGAGGTATAGCCGAACCAGATCCGTTCCTGCATCCAGCGGGCCTCGCCCTTGATTTTAGCGTCCGGCCCGGCGAGGGAGATGAGCGGCTGGCCGTTGTCGTCAAGGATCGTGACGCTCATCGGCAGGCTGCCCGGCGTGAAGAAGCTCTCCATGCGAATCGTTTGTTCGACGCCGAGCATCGCCTGCAGGCGGTTGGCCATATAGACCGGCGTCAGCGCGTAGAAGTAGCCGACGCCGGGACGCACGCCCTGGCTAATCCAGAACAGATTGCTGCCGCGTTCGCTTTGCGGGGCGTCGCGATACTGCTCAATACGCTGGTGCAGCACCTTCAGCGCCTGGTCCCGTTCCAGCGGCATCTCGCGCAGGCCAAAGTTCGCCATGCACAGATTATCGCTGCCAATTAAAAAGATACGGTTGAGATCGTAAGCGGCGGAGAAATTATCGCGCCAGTAGCGCATAAACCATGCCAGAGACTGCAGCGAATTGCGCCAGGTGCCGCTCATTGCCCCGCAATCTGAATCCGGATAGAGCGGTTCGAAGTCCGGAACCGCGATGTCGCCATTTTGCACCGGCGACGCGTCGCCTTCACGGCCGCCGCCCGGCCGATTGCCGGCAACATACTTCAGCTCTTTAATGACGTCCGCCGTGCGCTGGATATAGCGCTGCGCCTGATCGGCGTTGAGGTTAAACTCCTGGCGGATCTCCGACTCCCGGTCATGCAGCGCGTTAACAATGTAAAACACCGAGACGAAAGCAATCAGCATCCACAGCAGGACCGCCAGCGCCCGGAACAGGTAGCGTGAAACTTTTAGCGTGGTATGAAAAGAAGCAAGATATTTCAATGTGGCGATGCTCGGCCGTCAGGGACTCAACAGAATGGGGTTAAGGTAGCGGTAAACACGTTTTGTCGCAACGTTATACTCTCTGGATCACCCGCGGCGGGCAAATAAAAAGGGCCGGGGATATCCCGGCCCTTTTCGCATCATTACCGCAGATTATTCATCATCTTCGGCGATGTCATCATCAGCTTCAGCGTCGGTTTCCGGCGCGATATCCTCGTCGCCTTCCGCCACGCTGCCGTCGATGGCATCCAGCTCTTCATCATCAACCGGTTCAGCAACGCGCTGCAGGCCAACAACGTTTTCATCTTCCGCAGTACGGATCAGAATGACGCCCTGAGTGTTACGACCCACGATGCTCACTTCCGATACGCGAGTACGCACCAGGGTGCCCGCATCGGTGATCATCATGATCTGATCGCAATCGTCCACCTGTACCGCGCCCACCACGGAGCCGTTACGCTCGGTCACTTTGATCGAGATAACGCCCTGAGTGGCGCGGGACTTGGTCGGATACTCATCCGCCGCAGTACGCTTGCCGTAGCCGTTCTGGGTCACGGTGAGGATCGCACCTTCGCCGCGCGGAATGATCAGGGAGACAACTTTATCTTCACCCGCCAGCTTGATACCGCGTACGCCGGTCGCGGTACGGCCCATGGCACGTACTGCGCTCTCTTTAAAGCGCACCACTTTACCGGCCGCAGAGAACAGCATCGCTTCGTCTTCGCCGTTCGTCAGATCAACGCCGATCAGCTCGTCGCCTTCGTTCAGATTCACGGCGATAATGCCGGCTGAACGCGGACGGCTAAACTCGGTCAGCGCCGTTTTCTTAACGGTACCGCTCGCGGTCGCCATAAAGACGTTCACGCCCTCTTCGTACTCGCGTACTGGCAGGATGGCGGTGATACGTTCATTGGCTTCCAGCGGCAGCAGGTTGACGATTGGACGTCCACGCGCGCCACGGCTGGCTTCCGGCAGCTGATAAACCTTCATCCAGTAGAGACGACCGCGGCTGGAGAACAGCAGGATCGTATCGTGGGTGTTGGCCACCAGCAGGCGGTCGATAAAGTCTTCTTCTTTAATACGTGCGGCCGATTTACCTTTACCACCGCGACGCTGCGCCTCGTAGTCGGTCAGCGGCTGATACTTCACATAGCCCTGGTGAGACAGGGTGACCACCACATCTTCCTGGTTGATCAGATCTTCGATGTTGATATCAGCGGTGTTGGCGGTGATTTCGGTGCGACGCTGGTCGCCGAACTGTTCGCGCATCGCTTCCAGTTCTTCACGAATCACTTCCATCAGACGGTCGGCGCTGCCGAGAATATGCAGCAGTTCAGCAATCTGTTCGAGCAGCTCTTTGTATTCGTCGAGCAGTTTTTCATGCTCAAGGCCGGTCAGCTTCTGCAGACGCAGATCCAGAATCGCCTGGGCCTGCTGTTCGGTCAGATAGTATTGACCGTCACGCACGCCGAACTCTGGCTCCAGCCACTCCGGACGCGCGGCATCATCACCGGCGCGTTCCAGCATCGCCGACACGTTGCCCAGATCCCAGGGTCTGGCAACCAGCCCGGCTTTCGCTTCCGCAGGCGTTGGCGCACGGCGGATAAGCTCGATGATCGGGTCGATGTTGGCCAGCGCAATCGCCAGGGCTTCAAGGATGTGCGCACGATCGCGGGCTTTACGCAGCTCGAAAATAGTACGACGGGTGACCACTTCACGGCGGTGACGCACGAACGCGGAAAGAATGTCTTTCAGGTTCATGATCTTCGGCTGACCGTGGTGCAGCGCAACCATGTTGATGCCGAAAGAGGTCTGCAGCTGAGTCAGCGAGTAGAGGTTGTTAAGAACCACTTCACCCACCGCATCACGCTTGATCTCAATCACGATGCGCATGCCGTCTTTGTCAGACTCATCGCGCAGCGCGCTGATCCCTTCCAGACGCTTCTCTTTCACCAGCTCGGCCATTTTCTCGATCAGGCGAGCCTTGTTCACCTGATACGGAATTTCATGGACGATGATGGTTTCACGGCCGGTTTTCGCGTCGGTTTCCACCTCAGCGCGGGCGCGAATATAAATTTTGCCACGGCCGGTACGGTAGGCTTCCTCGATGCCGCGACGGCCATTGATAATGGCGGCGGTCGGGAAGTCCGGGCCTGGAATGTGTTCCATCAGGCCTTCGACGGAGATGTCTTCATCGTCGATATAGGCCAGGCAGCCGTTAATCACTTCCGTCAGGTTGTGCGGCGGAATGTTGGTCGCCATCCCGACGGCAATACCGGACGAACCGTTTACCAGCAGGTTGGGGATTTTTGTTGGCATGACGTCAGGGATGCGCTCCGTGCCGTCATAGTTATCAACGAAATCAACCGTCTCTTTTTCGAGGTCGGCCATCAGCTCGTGGGCGATTTTCGACATACGGATTTCCGTATAACGCATCGCTGCGGCGGAGTCGCCATCGACAGAACCGAAGTTACCCTGGCCATCGACCAGCATATAACGCAAGGAGAATGGCTGCGCCATACGTACAATGGTGTCATAAACGGCGGTATCACCGTGAGGGTGATATTTACCGATTACGTCACCAACGACACGGGCGGATTTTTTATAGGCTTTGTTCCAGTCATTGCCCAATACGTTCATGGCGTAAAGTACGCGACGGTGTACCGGTTTCAACCCATCTCGGACATCCGGCAGCGCACGGCCAACAATGACCGACATCGCATAATCCAGATACGAGCTCTTCAGCTCTTCCTCAATGTTGACCGGTGTAATTTCTCTCGCAAGGTCGCTCATCTAACCGCTATCCCTCTACTGTATCCCGGATTCAAAGGTCGCAAATTATAACACAGCCGCGGTGATACCGGTAAACCTATACCCAATGAATTTCGTACCGCATCAAGGCGGCAAGCGCGGGAGTCCCGATGAGCTCAGATTCGGGTGAGCGCGTGCGGCCAACGAAGAGGCGGTGCGAAAAGCGACGGGTATACCCAATGAATTTCGTACTGCGTCAAGGCGGCAAGCGCGGGAGTCCCGATGAGCTCACCGTAGTGAGTGATTCGGGTGAGCGCGTGCGGCCAACGAAGAGGCGGTGCGAAAGGCGAAGGGTATAGACGGTTTATTCATGGCGGTCTGCTGATATACTCGCAGGTCTGAACTGAAAAGGAGTAAAAGCGCCCATGAATGCCGAAAAACCGTCGGTGGCCCACAACGTTGATCATAATGAAATCGCTAAATTTGAAGCCGTCGCCTCGCGCTGGTGGGATTTAGAGGGCGAATTCAAACCACTGCATCGCATCAACCCGCTGCGGCTGGGCTATATTGCGCAGCGCTCCGGCGGCCTGTTCGGCAAAAAAGTGCTCGACGTCGGCTGCGGCGGCGGCATTCTTGCGGAGAGCATGGCGCTGGAAGGCGCAACGGTAACCGGGCTGGATATGGGCTTTGAACCGCTGCAGGTGGCGAAGCTGCACGCGCTGGAAAGCGGCGTTCAGGTTGAGTATGTCCAGGAGACCGTCGAAGAGCACGCGCTGAAGCATGCGCAGCAGTACGACGTGGTGACCTGTATGGAGATGCTGGAGCACGTTCCCGACCCGCAGTCCGTCGTCCACGCCTGCGCCCGGCTGGTTAAGCCCGGAGGTCAGGTCTTCTTCTCAACCATCAACCGCAACGGCAAAGCGTGGCTGATGGCGGTAGTCGGCGCCGAATACGTGCTGAAGATGGTGCCCAAGGGGACCCATGACGCGAAGAAGTTTATCAAGCCGTCCGAGCTGATCGGCTGGGTAGATCAGACAAATCTGAAAGAGCAGCATATTACCGGCCTCCATTTCAATCCGCTAACCAATACCTTCAAGCTGGCGCCGGGCGTAGATGTTAACTACATGTTGCATACAACGGCGAAAAACGCATAACGTCAGCGGTTTTTCATATGATGATTGCGCGGCATCAAGCCGCGTAATTTTTCCTGGAGCCGAAGAAATCAGCACTCGATCAAATTTTCATTTTTATTTTTGAGTTTATTGACATCTTCGCCAGGCCTTATGCGACGTGGGCCCGGCTATTATTACGCTTCCGCAACCTCAATTTAACGTCAAAATCAACTCTTGTACTCAAAAGAATCCTTACTAGAATACTCACCATATAGCGTTCTTTTTATCTACAACCCCCTACATATAGTATTTATCCACAGAGTTAGTCACAACGACCTTCTGTGGATAAGCGGGGGATATTTTCTTTCACGGACAGGTATAATCCACATGAATCAGAGTCTGCTGGTGACAAAGCGCGACGGTACAACCGAGCGTATTAATCTCGACAAAATCCATCGCGTACTGGATTGGGCGGCAGAAGGACTGAATAACGTTTCGATTTCTCAGGTAGAATTGCGTTCCCACATTCAGTTCTACGACGGCATCAAAACTGCCGATATTCACGAAACTATCATCAAGGCTGCGGCGGATCTTATCTCCCGCGATGCTCCGGATTACCAGTATCTCGCCGCGCGTCTGGCGATTTTCCATCTGCGTAAAAAGGCCTACGGCCAGTTCGAGCCGCCGGCGCTGTTCGATCACGTCACGAAGATGGTCAACAAGGGTAAATACGATACTCATCTGCTGGAAGACTACACGGAAGAAGAGTTCAAGCAGATGGACTCGTTCATCGTGCACGATCGCGATATGAGCTTCTCCTATGCGGCAGTTAAGCAGCTGGAAGGTAAGTATCTGGTGCAGAACCGCGTGACCGGCGAAATTTATGAAAGCGCCCAGTTCCTCTACATTCTGGTCGCCGCCTGCCTGTTCTCGAACTACCCGCGCGAGACCCGTCTGGACTACGTCAAGCGCTTCTACGACGCGGTGTCCACCTTCAAGATTTCTCTGCCGACGCCGATCATGTCCGGGGTTCGTACGCCGACCCGCCAGTTCAGCTCCTGCGTGCTGATTGAGTGCGGCGACAGCCTCGACTCCATCAACGCCACCTCCAGCGCGATTGTGAAATACGTTTCCCAGCGCGCCGGCATCGGCATTAACGCCGGCCGCATCCGCGCGCTCGGTAGCCCGATTCGCGGCGGTGAAGCCTTCCACACCGGCTGTATCCCGTTCTATAAGCACTTCCAGACCGCGGTGAAGTCCTGTTCACAGGGCGGCGTGCGCGGCGGTGCTGCCACCCTCTTCTATCCGATGTGGCATCTGGAAGTTGAAACCCTGCTGGTGCTGAAAAACAACCGCGGCACCGAGGCGAACCGCGTTCGTCACATGGACTACGGCGTACAGATCAACAAGCTGATGTACACCCGTCTGCTGAAAGGTGAAGATATCACTCTGTTCAGCCCGTCCGACGTCCCGGGCCTGTATGACGCCTTCTTCGCCGATCAGGACGAGTTTGAGCGTCTCTACACCCAGTACGAAAAAGACGACAGCATCCGCAAGCAGCGGATCAAAGCGGTTGAGCTGTTCTCTCTGATGATGCAGGAGCGCGCCTCTACCGGTCGTATCTACATCCAGAACGTTGACCACTGCAACACCCACAGCCCGTTCGACCCGGCTATCGCGCCCGTTCGTCAGTCCAACCTGTGCCTGGAAATCGCCCTGCCGACCAAGCCGCTGAACGACGTCAACGATGAAAACGGCGAAATCGCGCTGTGTACGCTGTCAGCGTTCAACCTCGGCGTGATTGAGAGCCTGGACGAGCTGGAAGATCTGGCGGTGCTGGCGGTTCGCGCGCTGGATGCGCTGCTGGACTATCAGGACTACCCGATTCTGGCGGCAAAACGCGGCGCCATGGGCCGTCGTACGCTGGGTATCGGCGTGATTAACTTCGCCTACTATCTGGCAAAACACGGCAAACGCTACTCCGACGGCAGCGCCAACAACCTGACGCACAAGACGTTTGAAGCTATTCAGTACTACCTGCTGAAAGCCTCCAACGAGCTGGCTATCGAACAGGGCGCCTGCCCGTGGTTCAACGAAACCACCTATGCCAAGGGCGTTCTGCCGATCGATACCTATAAAAAGGATCTCGATGCTGTCGTTAGCGAGTCGCTGCACTACGACTGGGAGCAGCTGCGCGAGTCGATCAAAACCCACGGCCTGCGTAACTCGACCCTCTCCGCGCTGATGCCTTCAGAGACCTCTTCGCAGATCTCTAACGCCACCAACGGTATCGAACCGCCGCGCGGCCATGTGAGCATCAAGGCTTCGAAAGACGGCATTCTGCGCCAGGTGGTTCCGGATTACGAAAAGCTGCAGAACAGCTACGAGCTGCTGTGGGAAATGCCGAGCAACGATGGCTACCTGCAGCTGGTCGGCATTATGCAGAAGTTTATCGATCAGTCGATTTCGGCCAACACCAACTACGACCCGACGCGCTTCCCGTCCGGAAAAGTGCCGATGCAGCAGCTGCTGAAAGACCTGCTCAACGCCTATAAATTTGGCGTAAAAACTCTGTACTATCACAACACCCGTGATGGCGCGGAAGATGCGCAGGACGATTTGGCGCCATCCATCCAGGACGACGGCTGCGAAAGCGGCGCTTGTAAGATCTGATAACGCCCCCCTCGCCCCATGGCGAGGGAACATCACAGCCCGGCCCCGTCTGTAGGGCCGGAGCGAGGGGCAATAACATCACAGGACGCACATTTAATGGCATATACCACCTTTTCTCAGACCAAAAACAATCAGCTGCTTGAGCCGATGTTTTTTGGTCAGCCGGTTAACGTTGCCCGTTACGATCAGCAAAAATATGACATCTTCGAAAAGCTTATCGAAAAGCAGCTCTCCTTCTTCTGGCGCCCGGAGGAAGTTGACGTTTCCCGCGATCGTATCGATTATCAGGCGCTGCCGGATCACGAAAAGCATATCTTCATCAGCAACCTGAAGTACCAGACCCTGCTGGATTCCATCCAGGGCCGCAGCCCGAACGTCGCGCTGCTGCCGCTGATTTCGATTCCTGAGCTGGAAACCTGGGTAGAGACCTGGGCGTTTTCTGAAACCATTCACTCGCGCTCCTACACCCATATCATCCGCAACATCGTCAACGATCCGGCGATGGTCTTCGATGATATCGTCACCAACGAGCAGATTCAGAAGCGTGCGGAAGGGATTTCCAGCTACTACGATGAGCTCATTGAGCTGACCAGCTACTGGCATCTGCTGGGTGAAGGCACCCATAGCGTTAACGGTAAAACCGTCACCGTGAACCTGCGCGAGCTGAAAAAGAAACTGTACCTGTGCCTAATGAGCGTGAATGCGCTTGAAGCGATTCGCTTCTACGTCAGCTTCGCCTGCTCCTTCGCCTTCGCCGAGCGTAAGCTGATGGAAGGTAACGCTAAAATCATCCGCCTGATCGCTCGCGACGAAGCGCTGCACCTCACCGGCACCCAGCACATGCTGAACCTGCTGCGTTCCGGCGTCGACGATCCGGAAATGGCCGAAATTGCCGAAGAGTGTAAGCAGCAGTGCTATGACCTGTTCGTACTGGCGGCTCAGCAGGAGAAAGAGTGGGCAGATTATCTGTTCCGCGATGGTTCGATGATTGGCCTGAACCGCGACATTCTCTGCCAGTACGTCGAATACATCACCAATATCCGCATGCAGGCGGTCGGTCTCGAACTGCCGTTCCAGACCCGCTCCAACCCCATCCCGTGGATCAATACCTGGCTGGTATCCGATAACGTGCAGGTTGCGCCGCAGGAAGTGGAAGTCAGCTCCTACCTGGTGGGGCAGATCGATGCCGAAGTCGATGCCGACGACCTGAGCAACTTCCAGCTCTGATGAAACGCATTTTTTTGAAAATTTCTGACACCCATCTCGAGTGTCAGGATGAACACCACTGCCTGCTTGATGCCCTGGAATCGCATAATATCGACGTGGAGTATCAGTGCCGCGAAGGTTATTGTGGCTCCTGCCGCACGCGGCTGGTGTCCGGTCAGGTTGACTGGCTGACCGAGCCGCTGGCGTTCATTCAGCCGGGAGAGATTTTGCCCTGCTGCTGCCGGGCAAAAAGCGATATCGAAATTGAGATGTAGCTGCCTGGCAACATCCCATCCGCGCCGACCGGCGCGGACAGGTTTGCCATTCACGCCGCGGGTTAGCGGCGTTCCCCCTCTTGCTGCAGAAACTGCACCGCCTTATCCGGGAAGTCGCTGAACAATCCATCGACGCCAGCCTTGTTATACAGCAGGTCGAACAGCTGGTTCACGTTGGTGACGTAATCCGGCAGCTGGTCAGCGCGGACGGTATAGGGGTGGACCACCAGATGCTGGCGATGCGCCTCTTTCACCATGTCAGTCAGCGCCACATGGCCCGGCCTGGCGTTCGCCGCCACCAGCATGTGGTAGTCCGGGCCGATGCCGTCGGCGTATTGTGCAATCTGCCCCATCGCGCCGGGCTTAAACATCCAGTCATAGCTGTAGTTAACCCATTTGCCATCCGCCTGGCGCTGCTGGGTTTCATTCCAGTCGCTGTAGGCGATCAGCTGCACCAGATTCAGGTCCATCCCCATCTTCGGCTCCAGCTCGTTCTTGATGCGCTTGAGTTCGTTGGCATCAAAACACTGCAGATACACCTTATCCTGCTTGCTGGTGTAGCCATACTTCTTCAGCACCTGCAGGACGCTGGTGGCGATATCCTTGCCTTCCTGATGGTGGAACCACGGCGCTTTAATTTCCGGATAGATACCGATATTTTTCCCGGTTGAGTGGTTCAGCCCCTGAACGAACTCAATCTCCTCTTCAAAGGTATGAATGCGAAAATCCGCTTTTCCCATCGGGAAGCGCCCCGGGAAGGTCTGGACGTTCTTACCCTTTTTGGGTTCAAACCCCTCGCTGAACTTCAGCGTTTTTATCTCCGCCAGGGTGAAGTCGATCGCGTAGAAGCGGCCATCCTGACGCGCGCGCTGCGGAAATTTCTCCGCCACGTCGGTGACCCGATCGAGATAGTGGTCATGCAGCACCACCAGCCGATCGTCTTTGGTCATCACCAGGTCCTGCTCGAGATAATCGGCTCCCTGGGCATAGGCCATCGCTTTCGCCGGCAGCGTATGCTCCGGCAGATAGCCGCTGGCGCCGCGGTGGGCAATGACTATCTTATCCCCCGCCTGAGCGGCAAAACTCAGCGTGGAGCCTGCCAGCAGAATCCCGGTCATCAAGGTCGTTATTGCCGTTTTCATGCTCACTCCTCAGGACTGTTTCAGCTGCTGGTGATGACGTTTTTCGCCCACCATCACCACAATCAGCAGCAGCACCGCCAGCACGCTACCGCCGATCATGACCATAAATCCGCCGTCCCAGCCGAAGAAGTCAACGGTGTAGCCGACGATGGCGCTGGCGGCAACGGAGCCTCCCAGATAACCAAACAGCCCGGTAAAGCCCGCCGCGGTACCGGCGGCCTTTTTCGGAGCCAGCTCGAGAGCATGCAGGCCAATCAGCATCACCGGACCGTAAATCAGGAAGCCGATAACGATCATGCAGGCCATATCAACGCCCGGATTACCCGGCGGGTTAAGCCAGTAAACGACGGTGGCGATGGTCACCAGCGTCATAAAGAAGACCCCGGTCGCCCCGCGGTTGCCTCTGAACACCTTATCCGACATCCAGCCGCAAATCAGCGTCCCGGGGATCCCCGCGTACTCGTAGAGGAAGTAGGCCCAGGAGGATTTATCCAGCGCAAAGTGCTTCACCTCTTTCAGGTAGGTTGGCGACCAGTCGAGAATGCCGTAGCGCAGCAGGTAGACAAAGACGTTGGCGATGGCGATATACCACAGCAGCCGGTTTGGCAGAATATACTGCTTAAAGATCTGCCGGGCGGTGAGCTCCTGCTCGTGCTGCTCGCTGTAATCATCCGGATAGTCGTTCTTATACTCTTCAATCGGCGGCAGGCCGCAGGACTGCGGGGTATCGCGCATCATGGCAAAGGCAAATACCGCCAGCAGGATCGCGCCAAACGCCGGCATGTACAGCGCCGCGTGCCAGTCGTTGAACCAGGCCATCCCGAGCAGGAACAGCAGCGGCGGGATCCCGCCGCCAACGTTGTGCGCGCAGTTCCATACCGAAACGATGCCCCCACGCTCCTTCTGCGACCACCAGTGCACCATCGTGCGCCCGCAGGGTGGCCAGCCCATCCCCTGGAACCAGCCGCAGAGGAACAGCAGCACAAACATAACCATGATGCTGGAGGTCGCCCAGGGCACAAAGCCCATCACCAGCATGACCAGCGCCGCCAGGATCAGCCCCGCCGGTAGAAAAATGCGCGGATTCGAGCGATCGGATACCGAGCCCATAATGAATTTTGAAAAACCATAGGCGATGGAAATCCCGGACAGCGCAAAGCCGAGATCGCCGCGAGAGAATCCCTGCTCCACCAGGTATGGCATGGCTAACGCAAAGTTCTTGCGCACCAGATAGTAGGCGGCATAGCCAAAGAAAATACCGATAAAAATCTGCCAGCGTAGCCGACGATAGTGCGGGTCAATTTCCGCCTCGGGTAGACGCGCTTTGTGCGCCGCGGGTTTAAAAATACTTAACATAGCAGCCTCCGTTGCCATTTGCTTTTATGGGTACAGGTAAAAAAAAACCTAATTTAATCACCCACTTCTGATATGGCGCGATGGTAGGGAAACCTCGCAGACGATACTGTGAAACATCGCACGCTTTGTTACAAAAATATGACAAAACATTCCATTGTGAGCATGAAATCACATTCCATGCTCGATAAACGCGCGAATATGCTCGAAATCAAGCAATACGCACTATTTGTGTGGCTAAATGGTGTAAAACGAAAGTAGAGGGATAGAGAGATGGCCGAGACCGATGAATGTGATGTCATTGTCATTGGCGGCGGCGCAACCGGAGCCGGGATCGCCCGTGACTGCGCGCTCCGCGGGCTGCGCGTAACCCTGGTAGAACGCCACGATATCGCCACCGGGGCGACCGGACGCAATCACGGGCTGCTGCACAGCGGCGCCCGCTACGCGGTGACCGATGGCGAATCGGCGCGCGAATGTATCAGCGAAAACCGCATCCTGCGCCGCATCGCCCGCCACTGTGTGGAACCCACTAACGGGCTGTTTATTACCCTCCCCGAAGACGATCTCGCCTGGCAACAGACCTTTATTCACGCCTGCCAGCAGGCCGGAATTGAGACCCGTCAGCTCTCGCCCGCCGAGGCGCTGCGCCTTGAGCCCACCGTCAATCCCGCGCTGCTCGGCGCCGTTCAGGTACCCGACGGCACCGTCGATCCGTTTCGCCTGAGCGCGGCCAATATGCTGGACGCCCGCGAACACGGCGCCACCATCCTTACCGGCTGTGAAATCACCGGCCTGCTGCGCAGCGGCGATCGGGTCAACGGCGTGCACTGCTATGATCATAAGCGTCGCGAAAACCGCACGCTGCGCGCCAGCGTAGTGGTCAATGCCGCCGGGATCTGGGGCCAGCGGATTGCGGAATATGCCGATCTGCGCATTGCGATGTTTCCGGCTAAAGGATCGCTGCTGATCCTCGACCATCGCATTAACCGCCACGTTATCAACCGCTGCCGCAAGCCTGCCGATGCCGACATTCTGGTTCCCGGGGATACCATCTCCCTGATTGGCACCACCTCGGTGCATATTCCCTACGATGAAATTGACGATAACCGGGTCACCGCCGCGGAAGTCGATACCCTGCTGCGCGAAGGCGAGAAGCTGACACCCGTCATGGCCCGCACCCGGGTGCTGCGCGCCTACTCCGGCGTACGCCCGCTGGTGGCCAGCGATAACGATCCCAGCGGTCGTAGCGTCAGCCGCGGCATTGTGCTGCTGGATCATGCCGAACGCGACGGGATGGCCGGGTTTATCACCATTACCGGCGGCAAGCTGATGACCTACCGCCTGATGGCGGAATGGGCGACGGACGCCGTTTGCCGCAAGCTTGGCAACACCGTCCCCTGCACCACCGCCGAAACCCCTTTACCGGGTTCCCGCGAGCCGGTCGAAGCCACGCTGCAAAAAATCATCTCTCTGCCCGCGCCGCTACGGGGATCGGCGGTGTACCGCCACGGCGACCGCACGCCCGCGTGGCTTGGCGATAGCCGCCAGCATCGCAGCCTGGTCTGCGAGTGCGAAGCGGTTACCGCGGGGGAGGTGCAGTACGCGGTAGAAAATTTAGCGGTCAACAACCTGCTCGATTTACGCCGCCGTACCCGAATCGGGATGGGAACCTGCCAGGGCGAGCTGTGCGCCTGCCGCGCCGCCGGGCTGCTGCAGCGCTTCAATGTCGCCACGCCGGCCCAATCGCTGACCCAGCTTTCTGAGTTTTTAAACGAACGCTGGAAAGGCGTACAGCCCGTCGCCTGGGGCGATGCGCTGCGCGAAAGTGAATTCACCCGCTGGGTCTATCTCGGGCTGTGCGGTTTGCAAAAGGAGCAGCAGGATGAAATTTGATTGCGCGATCATCGGCGGCGGGCTCGCCGGGCTACTTTGCGGGCTGAGCCTGAATCAATATGGTTTGCGCAGCGCGATCGTCAGCCGCGGTCAAAGCGCGCTGCATTTCTCCTCCGCCTCGCTGGACCTGCTCTCAGAGCTGCCCGACGGCGAAAAGGTGACCGAGGTTGTCCAGGGTCTCGCCCGGCTGGCAGGCCAGACTCCGGAGCATCCCTACGCGAGGATCGGCATCGAACGTGTCATGGACTACGCGGCGCAAACCCAGGCGCTGCTGGCCGCCAGCGGCATTGTGATGCAGGGCGATGCCGCCCGGCCGCATCTGCGCATTACGCCCCTCGGCACCCTGCGCGCCGCGTGGCTCTCCCCGCAGGAGGTTCCCGTTTACCCGTTAACCGCCCAATCCCCCTGCCTGGTCGGGATCGGCGGCTTTGCCGACTTCCAGCCGCACCTGGCCGCCGCGTCGCTTAATCAGCACGGAATGAACGCCAGCGCGGCGGAAATCGATTTACCGCTGCTGGACGTCCTGCGCGAGAGCCCGAGCGAATTTCGCGCCGCCAATATTGCCAGAGTGCTGGATGACGAGCGCCACTGGCCGGCGCTGCTGGCCGCGCTGCTTCCGCTGGCGCAGGAGCACGACTTGCTGATCCTGCCCGCCTGCTTTGGCCTTAGCGATAACCGGCTCTATCTGTGGCTACAGGAGCGCCTGCCCTGCCCGCTGCGCCTGCTGCCAACTCTGCCCCCGTCGGTACCGGGAATGCGCCTGCATAGCCAGCTCCAGCGCCGCTTTATTCGCGGCGGAGGAACCTGGCTGGCCGGTGATGAGGTGACCAACATCAGCCATCAGGATGGAACGGTCAGCAGAGTATGGACGCGTAACCACGGCGATATCCCGCTGCGGCCGCGCTTTACCGTCCTGGCCAGCGGCAGCTTCTTCAGCAACGGTCTGATCGCCGGGCGCGATGGCGTGCGCGAGCCGATTCTGGGCCTCGACCTACAGCAGAGCATGCCTCGCGAGAGCTGGTATCAGCGGGATTTCTTCGCCTCCCAGCCCTGGCAGCGCTTCGGCCTGAAAACGGATGCGATGCTGCGTCCGCTGCTGCAGGGGCGGCCGCTCAACAACCTGTTTGCCGCCGGTTCTCTGCTCGGCGGCTTTGACGCCATTCAGCTGGGATGCGGCGGCGGCGTTTGCGCGGTCACCGCGCTGCACGTCGCCAAACAGATCAACGACCTTGCCGGAGGCGAACGATGAACGATACCCGCTTTGAGAGCTGCATCAAATGCACGGTTTGCACCACCGCCTGCCCGGTCAGCCGGGTTAATCCGCGCTATCCCGGCCCTAAGCAGGCGGGACCCGACGGCGAGCGGCTGCGGCTAAAGGACGGCGCGCTGTATGACGAGGCGCTGAAGTACTGCATTAACTGCAAGCGCTGCGAGGTCGCCTGCCCCTCTGACGTTAAAATCGGCGATATTATCCAGCGGGCGCGGGCGCAGTACGGCCAGCAGAAGCCTGGCCTACGCGATGCGGTGCTGAGCCATACGGATCTGATGGGCACCCTTTCTACGCCGTTTGCGCCGCTGGTCAACGCCGTCACGGGTCTGCAGCCGGTGCGCCGGCTGCTCGATACGGCGCTCAGGATAGATCACCGCCGGACGCTGCCAAAATACGGTTTCGGCACGTTCCGCCGGGCATACCGCCAGCTCGCCGCCCAGCAGGCGCAGTTTAGCGACCAGGTCGCCTTCTTTCACGGCTGCTACGTCAACTACAACCATCCGCAGCTGGGTAAGGATCTTATCCGCGTGCTGAACGCCATGGGCACCGGGGTACAGCTGCTGTCCAAAGAAAAATGCTGCGGCGTGCCGTTGATTGCCAACGGCTTTTTTGCCAAAGCCCGCAGGCAGGCGCTGAGTAACGTCGCCGCCATGCGCGAAAGCGCGCTGCCGACCATCGCCACCTCCTCCACCTGCACCTTCACCCTGCGCGATGAGTATCCGCACGTGCTGGATGTTGACAATAGCGACGTGCGCGACAGGGTTGAGCTGGCAACGCGCTGGATCTGGCGCCAGCTTGACGGCGGGCGAACCCTGGCGCTAAAACCGCTGCCGCTGAAGGTGGTCTACCACACTCCCTGTCATATGGAGAAAATGGGCTGGTCGCTCTATACCCTCGAACTGCTGCGGCAGATCCCCGGCCTGCAGCTGGAGGTTTTGGATTCGCAATGCTGCGGCATCGCCGGCACCTACGGCTTTAAGTCGGAGAACTACGCGTCTTCCCAGGCCATCGGCGCGCCGCTCTTCCGCCAGATTGAGGAGAGCGGCGCCGATGTGGTGGTGACCGATTGTGAAACCTGCAAATGGCAGATTGAGATGTCCACCAGCAAGCGCTGTGAACATCCCATCACCCTGCTGGCGCAGGCGCTGGCCTGAACCTCTGCGCGATGATTATGGGGAGTCAGTAGCTCCCCTTTTCTTCCTCCCGCCGCGCGCTGGGCCTGAACATCGCCAGCCGGCTATCCAACGCGTCGGTATAGAGCTGAGTATCTACGCCAACGGCGACAAAATTGGCGCCCCACTCAAGGCTTTTTTGCGCCATTTTCGGATCGACGGCAAGGAAGCCGGCCGCTTTGCCCGCCGCGCGAATGCGGCGAATGCTCTGTTCAATAATCCGCTGCACGTCAGGATGAGCGGCGTTATCCGGATAGCCGAGGGAGGCGGACAAATCGGCAGGGCCAATAAATACGCCGTCAATGCCTTCCACTTCGAGGATCTCATCCAGATTGTCGAGCGCCGTTTTGCTCTCGACCTGAATGAGCAGACAGAGTTCATCATTCGCCTGTGCCATATAGTTTCCTACTCTCCCCCAGCGCGCCGCGCGCGCCACGCCGGCGCCAACCCCGCGCGTGCCGACCGGCGGATAGCGGGTTGCCGCGACGATATCCCGCGCCTGCTCGGCCGTATCGACCATTGGGATAAGTAACGTCCGCGCGCCGATATCCAGCACCTGCTTGATCAAGCTGCGGCTCCCCTCGACCGGGCGTATCACCGGCTGGCTGGCATAGGGGGCAATGGCCTGCAGCTGATGGTAAAGATCCTGAATGGTATTTGGCGCATGTTCGCCGTCAATCAGCAGCCAGTCGTAGCCTGCCGTAGCAGCTATCTCGGCCACGTAGGAGGAGGTTGAGCTCAGCCACAGGCCAATTTGCGTTTCTCCCCTGGATAATCCCGCTTTAAACGGGTTCGATAAAATAGCGTTCATAGTTCTTCCTTATATTAATGCGGTACGCTGCCGGACTGCGGCACCATGCGTGTGACGCTCAATGAAAAGATAATAACGACGCCCACTATCGCCACGCAGGAGAGCGTCAGCAGGCCGGCGGAATCGCTGGCGAAAATCGTCTCTGCCTGAACGCGAACGATCGGCGCCAGAAAACCGCCGATTGCGCCGAACAGGTTGACGAAGCCAATGCCCGCGGCCAGCGCGGTACCGGAGAGTAGCTGCGTCGGCATCGTCCAGAATACCGGCTGCACGGCGATCACGCCGACCGCCGCGACGCACAGCGCCACTATCGCCAGCACCGGGGGCACCAGCCCGGAGACGCCGATACCAATCGCCGCCGCCAGTAAGGTCAGCGCCGCAATATTGCGCCGTTCGCCGGTCCGATCGGAGTAGCGCGGAATAAGCCAGGTCCCCAGCAGAGCCGCAATCCACGGGATCGCCGTCACCACCGAGGCCACAAACCCCACTTTGGTGCCCAGCAGCGCGGCAACCTGGGTCGGCAGGAAGAAGATCAGGCCATAAACCGCAACCTGAATCGTCAGATAGATAATCGCCAGCTGCCAGACGCGCCCGTTGCGCAGCGCATCGGAGAGCCGCGAAGTCACCTTTTTCTCCTCTTCGCTTGCCAGCTGGCTAAGCAGCGCCTGCTTTTCGGCAGCGGTCAGAAAACGCGCGCTGTGCGGCGTATCATCGAGCCAGAAGAAGGTGAAAAATCCCGCGCAGACGGCCAGCAGCCCCTCAATCACAAACATCCAGAACCAGCCGGGGTGTCCCATAAAGCCGTGCATTTCCAGCAGCGCGCCGGATAGCGGCGAGCCAAGCGTCAGCGCCAGCGGCGCGCCCATATAGAACAGCCCCATAATGCTGGCGCGATTTTGTTGCGGGAACCATTGGGAAGTCAGGTAGATCATTCCCGGGAAAAAGCCCGCTTCGGCGGCACCGAGCAGCGTCCGTACCAGCAGGAATTTTGTTTCGCTATCCGCCCATGCCATGGCCGCAGAGAGCACGCCCCACAGCAGCGTGGTGCAGCCAATCCATTTTCTCGCGCCAAATTTACGCATCAGCAGATTCGCCGGGACCCCGAGAAAGGCATACACCACAAAAAATATTCCGGCGCCAAGGGCGTAGGCCTCGTTGCTCAGCCCGGTATCCAGCTGGTAGGTCTCTTTGGCAAAACCAATATTCGAACGGTCAAGAAACGCCAGCACGTACAGCGCCAGCATAAAGGGGATCAAACGGGCGCGGTTTTTCTTCACCACGCTCTCCAGCAAAGTATTACTCATCGCAATCTCCTCAGGAATCGGCCGCACAGCGACGCTGCGCGGCACGACGAGATCAGTGGCTATAGGGGCGCTTAAGATGACAGTCGCGATTCAGCTCAACGCCAAAGCCCGGTTTATCCAGCACGGATTTATGAATCCGCCCGTTCTGCGGTACCGGCTCGCCCAGCAGGATCGGGTCAAACTGAGGACGCAGCGTGGCGCAGTCCGGGCTGGTCATCAGGAACTCGCTAAACGGGGTGTTGGTGAAGGTAATCACCGCATGGTGTGAATAGACCGACGAGCCGTGCGGCACCACCAGCTGACCGCGCGCCTTGGCGATCGCCGCGATCTCGACCAGGGTGGTTAACCCGCCGCACCAGCCGACGTCGGGTTGCATAATATCGATGCCGGTTTCCGACAGCGTACGGAAAGATTGCAGCGTGCCGTGGTGCTCGCCGCTGGTGACCATCATCCCGGCAGGGGCACTGCGCTTGAGTTCGCGATAGCCTTCGTACTGCTGCGGCGGTAAGCACTCTTCAATCCACTTGAGGTTATATGGCGCGCAGGCGTGAGCCAGCTTAATGGCGTAATTCACATCCTGGCTCATCCAGCAATCAAGCATCAGCCAGAAATCCGCGCCGCATTTCTCGCGATATTCCGCAACCATGGCGGCGTCTTTGCGGATCCCGGCGTCGCCGTCGTGCGGCCCCCAGTGCGTCGGCATTTTGCCACCGATAAAACCCATTTCCTGCGCCAGATCCGGCCGCGCACCGGTGGCATAGAACTGAATCTCATCGCGAACCGCACCGCCCAGCAGCTTGTAAACCGGCAGGCCAACCACTTTGCCGAACAGATCCCACAGCGCCAGGTCGATACAGGAAATTGTATTCAGCACCAGACCGCCGGAGCCAGAGTAGAACAGGGTGGCATTGAGCATCCGATCGTGAATCAGCTTAATATCGCTGACGCATTTTCCCTCAACGAAGCGGCTGAGGTGCTTTTCGACAATAAAGCAGCCCATCTCTCCCGCCGTGGTTACCGCGAAGCCGGTCTGGCCGCTATCGGCCTCCACTTCGACAATCAGCGTGCCCAGCACGTTAATGCCGAACGACTGGCGGGACTGTTCATACTCGGCATATTTGCTCATCGGGGTCGCGATATGATCGTCAATCCAGTGGTTTGCGCCCTGATCGTGGTAGTCGCCGCCGCCGGCGCCCTTTTCCGCGGTCGCGCCGCCGATAAACCACGCGCGGATGTGTTTAATTTTCGGTAGGGTCATGATGTTCTCCTTGTTATGAAGCTCGTCGCTCGAAGGGGCTCTTCCACCCCAGCAAACGGGAAATATCTTTGGCACAGGCAATCGCCTTACCGGCAAGGTAATCACGATTATCTTCATTGATTTGCAAACGCGTCCCCACCACCGAGATCGCGGCGGTGAGATCGTTATTGGCGTTAAAGACCGGCGCGGCGACGCAGCGAACGTCGAGGTAATCCTCGCCGTTATCAAAGCTCCAGCCTCTGGCGCGAATGAGCTCCAGCTCCTCGTGAAGCCGCTGGGCGGTGGTGATGGTGGTCGGCGTAGAGCGCTCCCACCGCAGTTCGCCGATGATGGCGTGCTGTATAGGCGCGGGCTGCCAGGCCAGCAGGCATTTGCCAATGCCGGAGCGGTAGAGCGAGAGGCTTTTCCCCTCGTGCGAGCGGACGCTGATCGTCGCCGGAGATTCAACTTTCAGAATGTAGTAGGCGTTACCCTGATCGATGATCCCCAGATGGCAAAGCAGCCCGCATTCGTCCATGAGCTGAGTCAGCCGCGGCCGCGCCAGCTCGCGGAGATCCATTTTGCTTACGGCGTGCCCGGCCAGCTCCACCAGCTTGGTCCACAGGCAGTAGTTATCCTGATTATCCATACTGAGGAAACGCTGCTTTCTCAGCTCGCCCAGCAGCAGATAGGTGGTGCTTTTCGGAATACCGAGTTCGTCAATAATCGTCGCCGCGCCGCAGGGGCCAATGCGGGCGATGAGATTGAGAATATCGATGGCGCGGGTCAGCGCCGGGACCTTGCTTGATTCCAACATACTGGACTCCAATCCTGAATACTGGAATCAGTGTTGCGATTGTCAGGGGGGAAAATTGTGAGCGGCCTCAAATCACGGCGTTATTCCAGCGGGGTGGACATTTCGCAGCGTATAAATGGGGGATAGCGCACAGAATATTTAAAAATAAGTACAGCGGGCTGGACTTAAAACGCACCGGGAGGGGTTCCCGGCGCGATTGGCGACTTAGATCGACAGCGTTTCGACCACGTTAATCCAGCCGTGATCGCCGGCTACCGGCTGGCCGTTCAGCCAGCGGCGCAGCATATTCAGGGCCATCATCGCGCAAACCTCCTGGCGGACCTGCAGGCTGTAGCGGGTGACGCTGAGCTTAACCCGCAGCGCGTGGGTGCCTTCCGGGGTTGAGAGCACGAAGTTCAGGTAATCGGCTTCCTGGCCGCAGACCGCCAGCGCCAGGCCGGCAAAATGCTTCACCCGCCGCTCTGACGTCCAGCGGGCCGACTGTGCCAGCGTCTCCTCCTGCGCGGGGACCACTTCGCTCGCCAGCAGCGGAGCGCTGGCGCGGGAGAGCTGGAGCGACAGCAGGCCGCTGGTAAACTGCTCGCTGAGGGTCAGGCTCAGCTGCCGCTCCTGCAGGCGGCGCGCAATCTGCGCAGGCAGCCCTTCGGTGCCTTCAAAAATCAGGTTTTCGCCGGCAACTTTTTGCACTTCTGGCCATAGCGCCAGCATCGCGTCGCGCTGTTCAGCAGGGCCGGTGAGTTTTAGCTCAATAATCGGCATCGAAGAACGGTAGCCCATTACCACGCCAGGCGGCAGCGGCAGCGGATTGAGGCTTTGCGCCAGATCGCTTTCTGAACGACCAAAGGTGGTCAGGCGCAGGCACAGCGGCGGCTCAGACAGCGGGAAGCGTTCGCGCAGGCGGGGTAAAATCTCCTGCTCAACCATCACCTTAAATTCCGACGGCACGCCGGGGGTAAAAAACATCAGACAGCGGTTGAGCTGAACGGCAAAACCGCAGGCGGTGCCCACCGGGTTGTTGATCATCTCCGCGCTGGCGGGGATTTCCGCCTGCTTGCGGTTGCTTTCCGCCATCGGTCGTCCGCGCTCGGCAAAGAAACGCGTCATCGTCTCCAGCCATCCGGCGTGCAGAATTAACGACTCGCCTTTAGCGGTTGCCGCGGCCAGCGCGCTGAGATCGTCGCTGGTCGGGCCCAGGCCGCCGTTGACGATCAGCACGTCCGCATGCTCGCTGCGCTCGCGTAAAATAGCGATCAGAGAATCAAGATCGTCACCGACGGTGTTGCGACGCGTTAAAGGCAATCCCTGATTAAAAAAGAAATCCGCCAGCCACGCGGCATTGGTATCGACGATTTGCCCATGCAGCACTTCGTCGCCGGTGGACAGCATTTCCACGTTTAACATTGTGAACTCCAGCCTGATAAGTGGAAATACTATAACGCAAAGGTGCGGGGTGGGTAGACAGGAAATCGGCGCGGCATGATACCGCGCCCGGGGATCAGAAGCTGGCGCTGACGCCGACGTACGGGCCATCGGCAATGGTATTATCTTTGTTACCGTCTTTACCTGCCAGGTTCAGATAACGATAGCCGGCTTCAATGCTCAGAGGACGCATAACCGTCCAGCTCGCGCCGGCGTTAGCTTCCTGATAGCTCTGGATGCCGCTGGAGAGGGAGTCCGGTGAATAGTAGTATTCGCCGAACAGGCGGAAGCTGTCGCCAATTTTCCACTGCAGGCCACCGCCGACCGCTGCCGCATACCCTTCGTCACCGCTTTTCGGATTGGTATATACGCCTTTGCCACCCACCGTTGCCAGGAATGGCCCCAGAGGAATGTTTAAACCCAGCCCTAAACCTGCCGCGTCGCCGTCGTTGTCGCTGTGCATCCAGTTGCCGGTTACCGCCAGTCCGCTTGATTCGGTACCAAAACCCACGCCAAGGTTGGTGTAGTGCTCACCGGCCTGCCCGGTGACGCTGATAGCGTTTGCCGCCGTAGAGACCAACGCCAGGCCGGCAAAGCCGATTAATATGCATTTTTTCATTTTTTACTCTATCCAGAAATCAAGAATCAAAGAAGTCCCAAAAACCGCAGAATTGTACTGCCGAATGCTGAGGAATCAATGTCCTAAAATGACCTTTATTGTTGGGATTGTAAGCAGTTGCTACCGGAACGCAGGATTTGCGCGGTCGCTGCGCCGCCATCAGCGCTGGCGAGGGGAAGATATCTGGTAAAAAGAGGCGTTTTGCGCACCGTGGTGGCGCATTGTCGGGCGTCCACGCCGGGCATCGGCAAAAAATAGCGGCGTAAAAAAACGGCAGCCGTTCGGCCGCCGCGTTGTGAGAATTATGCGCTAGTGCTTAAGCTGCGCCAGGCGCTGCAGGGACAGGCCGGTCAGCTCGGCGACCAGAGGCAATTCAAGTCCGCAGTCGATCATCGCCAGCGCAATACGCTCGGCGGCCTTTTGTTCACCTTCCTGTCGGCCTTTTTCTATTCCTGCCTCAAGCCCTTGCTGCCTTCCCTGCTGCATCCCTTCCTGACGACCGCGGTCTTCCAGGAACTGAGCAATATTCATGAGCGCCTCCTTATGCGGCTGTAGCGGCACGCTTTGCGCCAGCTGACGCAGAAATGCCACGGGATCGGCGGTACTCCCCGCCTGGAGTATATAGTGCAACAGCGTCTGCAGCTGTCTTTCGCTAGTGTATCCCAGCGCTAATAAGCTGACCACCTGTGCCTGAAGCTCCATCAGATCCCGCTGTCGAATGTGTTTTTGCAGCAGCTCCAGCATGGCCACGCGTCGATGCTGCAGCAGCTCGCTATCCGGGATAGTCGTCACATCCACCAGCGGGAAGGGCTGGCTATAGAGCTTTTCGGCTATCTCTGGCTGTGAGAAGCCGTCCAGCCAGCGCATCGAGTGCGGCCAGGGGCTCGCCTTACCGTGATAGAAAAGCAGCGGGATCACCAGCGGCAGCTGCTGCTGGCCTTTATCGAGATGACGCTGCATCGCCGCCACGGCGTAGCGCATTAAACGAAAGGCCATATGCCGATCCGCAGAGCTTTGATGCTCAATCAGCAGATAGATATACCCTTCGCCAGTCCGGGTCTGCACGGAATAGAGAATATCCGAGTGGCTTGCGCGTAAATCGTCGTCAATAAAGCTGCCGGATTCCAGATTCAGGGTCTGCAGGTCGCACAGCTCGCATAAATTTTCCGGCAGATGAATCAGTAAAAAATCCGCCGCCGTCGCCCGGTCCGACAGCAGGCTCTTAAACACGGCATCATGCGGGAAGTGCGCTGTCGCCCGGCTCATGCTGACCTCCTGTCCGTCATTTCAACCACCCTACCACCGCCAACGCCGGGCGCGCGTTTTCGCTTGCGGTTTACCGAGGCGGCTCGCAAACTGGCAGCCAGAAGCTTTGCTAACCGTTCATTCAAAGGAGATACCATGCGCCAAAGGACTATTGTCTGCCCGCTGATTCAACATGATGGACACTATCTGCTCTGCAGGATGGCCGACGATCGCGGCGTTTTTCCCGGCCAGTGGGCGCTTTCCGGCGGCGGCGTGGAGCCTGGCGAGCGAATTGAGGACGCCCTGAGGCGTGAAATTCGTGAAGAGCTGGGTGAAGCCCTGCAGCTGACGAGCATTACGCCCTGGACCTTCAGCGACGACGTGCGGGTCAAAACCTATAGCGACGGCCGGCAGGAGGAGATCTACATGATCTACCTGATTTTCGATTGCGTCAGCGCCAACCGTGAAGTCACCATTAACGAAGAGTTTCAGGATTATGCGTGGGTAAGCGTCGAGGATTTGCCGCGCTACGATCTGAACGTCGCCACGCGCAAGACCCTGGCGCTGAAGGGGCTGCTCTGATTTTTAACCCGCGGTCAGATAGCGGATTCCGCACCGCCGGGCTGAGGATGACTTAGCCCGAGCAATGCGCTACCGGGAACTTTGCCGATTAAAGTTCGCCCTGATGAGTATTAGCGGCATCACTGTAATCATAAAAACGTATTCAATCTCTTCATCAAAAGATGATTCAAAGGTTCACGAGCGATAGCTATCCGCCGCTCTAAGCGCAATCGTCCCGATGCGCGTTGACCCACTCGCGTAACGCCCGACGCGAAATCTTTATGCCGCCGGTTTTCAGCGCCTCGGGCAGCGCCAGCCAACGTACCGGCTGCTGAAAGCGCGCCAGCTTATTCTCGACCCAGGCCGCTAAAGCGGCCATGTCGCACCGTTCATCGCCTTCGACCACCGCCACCGGACGCTGGCCAAACTCGGCATCATCCAACGGCACGATGAACGCCTGGCGAACCTGCGGATGAGCCATAATCACCCGTTCAACCTCTTCCGGCTGGATCCCCTCACCGCCGCTGAAAAAGAGATTATCCAGACGCCCAAGGATGGTCAGCCTACCGTTACGCAGCTCGCCGCGATCGCGCGTGGCAAACCAGCCCTGCTCGTTAACCAGCGGCACCAGCCCGCCGTCGCGCCAGTAGCCCGCCGCCATGCTGGCCCCGCGCAGCCAAACCTCGCCGTCGACAATTTTCAGCTCCCGCTGGGGCAACGGCTGTCCAACATCCGCCTCGCCGTCGGCCTCTTTGGCGCACACCGTCGAGGCAAATTCGGTCAGGCCATATCCGCACCAGCTGCGTATACCTTTCTCCCGGGCCTGCTCGGTCAGTTCGACGGGGATCGCCGCCCCGCCCAGAAGAACGGCCTTCAGCGATACCTGCGCATCGCCGTTGAGCAGCCGCCACAGCTGCGTTGGCACCAGCGACGCGTGGCTGCAGCCCTGCAGAGCCTGTTCTAACGGCCGCTTTTCCCGCACCGTCAGACGCGATCCGGCCAGCAGCCAGCGCCAGAGAATTCCCTGTCCCGAGACGTGAAAAAGCGGCAGGGAAAGCAGCCAGTCGTCGTCGGCGGCCAGCGGGATCATCGCCAGCACCCCTTGCGCGCTGGCAAGATGAGCGCGGAAAGTATGCGCCGCGGCCTTCGGCAGCCCGGTAGAGCCTGAGGTCAGCGTCATCGACGCCAGACGATCTTCGCTCCAGGCCAGGCTGCGTTCTCCGGCATCGGCGCGCATAGTCAGCGGCGGATAGCCGAGGGCGTCATTATCCTCGCCGCTAAGCGCCAGCAGATGGTGCACATCGAGAGACGGCAGCAGCTGCGCCAGCATTGCCGACGGCAGCTGCGGATTAAGCGGCAGCACCCTGGCACCGCACTGCAGCAACGCCAGCCAGGCCAGCAGCGCCGCCGGCTGGTTGTGGGCCCGCAGAATAACGCCATCGCCCTCACCTACGCCCTGAGCGACAAACCCTGCCGTCAGCGCGTCAACCCGGTCGCACAGCTGCTGCCAGGTCAGGCTATCGTCGTTCAGCCGCAGAGCAAACGCCTCGCCCCGCCGCTGACGCCAGTGGTGCCACGGCCAGTCGCGAAAGATCACAGCAGCGGCTCCAGCGCATCCGTTGACAGGCACGGCAGCGTGCTTTCAGGCCACGGGCGCACCAGCTGGGACTGCATCAGCGCCAGCGTATCGAGGCCCGGAATGGTCTGCGGCGTCAGCCAGGCCGCAATACGCGCCAGCTGCGTCAGCCCAAGGCTCGACTCAATCGAGGAGCTGATGACCGCCGTCAGCCCCAGAGCGTGGGCGGCGGCAACCTGCTCCTGCACTTTTTGCAGGCTACCGGTAAGGGTTGGCTTAATCACCACCGCCCCAACTCCCGCCTCGGCCTGCAGGCAAAAATCGGCTTCACGCAGGCTCTCATCCCAGGCAATGGTAATGCCGGTTTCTTGCGCAAAAGCGCGGGAATCAGCCCGGGTTTTGCACGGTTCCTCGAGGAAAGCGATGCGATCGCGATACTGCGGATCCACGTATTTTGCGAACTGCTGCGCTTTCAGCGGCGTCCAGGCACGGTTAGCGTCCAGACGCAGCCGCAGCTCGGGGATCGCCTCCAGCAGCAGATTCACAACCATGCCGTCGCGTACGGCCTCATACAGGCCCACTTTGACCTTGGCGACCTTCTCGCCCGGCATCGCTGCGAGCCTGGCAAACAGCTCGTCCGGATCGCCGGTGCACAGCGGCGCGGCGCGATAATCTGCCGCCTGCGGCAGCTGCTCATTCAGCTCGGCCAGCGCACAGCTGACCCCGAACGCCGCACAGGGCTGCGCAGGAAAAGGAAGATCCTGTCCCTGACGCCAGGCCGTCGCCCACGCCAGCAGCGCAGCCTGCGCCTCTTCCAGGGTTTCTTCGCTAAATCCCGGCAGAGGAGAAACCTCTCCCCAGCCTTCGCGCTCGCCCTCCTGGAAATGGACGAACAGCCCGTCACGGGTTTTTAACCGCCGTTCGCGCAGAACCACGCCCGCGTCCATCGGTATCTGCCAGCGGTAAACCTGCGCCCGGCGCATTACGGATTCCGTTTAAATTTGCTGAAGTCCGGCTGACGCTTCTGATTAAATGCGTTGCGCCCTTCCTGACCCTCTTCGGTCATGTAGAACAGCATGGTGGCATTACCCGCCAGCTCCTGCAGACCCGCCTGACCATCGCAGTCGGCGTTCAGTGCCGCCTTCAGGCAGCGCAGAGCCATTGGGCTGTTTTGCAGCATTTCACGACACCAGCGAACGGTCTCTTTTTCCAGATCGGCCAGCGGGACAACGGTGTTGACCAGCCCCATATCCAGCGCCTGCTGCGCGTCGTACTGGCGGCACAGGAACCAAATTTCGCGCGCTTTTTTCTGGCCAACGATGCGGGCCATATAGGCTGCGCCCCAGCCGCCGTCGAAGGAGCCGACTTTCGGCCCCGTCTGACCAAAGATGGCGTTTTCTGCCGCGATTGTCAGGTCGCACATCATATGCAGCACGTGGCCGCCGCCGATGGAGTAGCCGGCGACCATCGCGACGATCGGTTTCGGACAGGTGCGGATCTGACGCTGGAAATCGAGCACGTTCAGGTGATGCACGCCGGAATCGTCCTGATAGCCGCCGTAGTCGCCGCGCACCTTCTGGTCACCGCCGGCGCAGAACGCCAGGTCCCCTTCGCCGGTCAGGATAATGACGCCAATATTGTCGTCATAGCGGGCATCCGCCAGCGCCTGAATCATCTCTTTTACGGTCAGCGGACGGAATGCATTACGCACCTGTGGGCGGTTAATGGTGATTTTAGCAATACCGTCCGTCGATTTTTGGTAACGAATATCGGTATAGCCTTCGGAACAATCGTGCCATTCAACGGGGGCGTAGAGCATGGCTTCATCAAGAGAGATCATAGAATGTCCTTTAGTTAACTTGCTAAAAACTGCGCCAGGCAGGCGGTTACCGCGGCGGGATTTTCCCGATGCGCGTTGTGCCCGGCATGATGAATAACGTGTATCGTCGCGGCTAAATCGCTGGCTATCGCGCGGAATTTGTCATCGCGCGCGCCGCAAAGATAGTGAAAAGGAAAGCGGCAGGCGCGCAGCGCCGGGCGCAGATCGGGCTGGACCGCCAGCGACGTCGCCTCCAGCATGGCGGCCAGATTGGCGCCATGGTTGCGGCTGCGTAGCGCGATTAAGTCCGCCCGCTGCTGCGCATCCAGTGAGGCGAAAACCGGCTGCTGGTACCAGTCTGCAAAAACCTGGGGCAGCGGTTCGTGACGAAAGCGTTCGGCCCAGGCCGCATCGCTGCGCCGACGCTGCAGGCGCTCGCTATCGTCAACAAGTCCCGGATGACCGCCCTCCACGACCAGCCCGCACAAACCGTCGCGCGGCTGGCTGGCAAAGGCCATCGCGATGCGGCCGCCGAGGGAGTAGCCAATCAGCCAGTAGTTAAGGATGCTGTAACTATCCAGCGTCTCCTGCAGCAGCCGGCAGACATCGGCAAAATCACCGACCTGAATATCGCGGGAACCGCCGTGGCCTGGCAGGTCGATATAGAGCCGCGAACGGGAGCTAAACGCCTCCCCGACCGGCTGCCATTCGCGACTGTCGCCCGAAAAACCGTGTAAAAAAATCAGCCAGGGTTGATGGGCCTGGCCGCGCTCGCACTCGGCGTGCAAACTCATAGACGACTCACCTGCGCCAGCAGCTGCTGCAAAGTATGGGTGCCGTCGGTTTCGTTCACCGCCAGCTCAATCACGGTCGCGCCAGGCGTCCGCCACGCGCCGGACAGCGCCGTCTCCAGCTCGTCCCAGCTGCCCGGGCGGTGGTAGCCGAGATCGAACATCGCCGCGGCATGCCCGAAGCTGACATCCTGCGGCATTAAATAAAACTGGCGCCTTTCTTCCTGCGGCGTCGGCAGCAGAGAGAAGATCTGCCCGCCGTTGTTGTTGACAATAATCAGCACCAGCGGCGCCGAGGCATGGCGCAGCAGCGCCAGCGAATTCAGATCGTAGAGCGCAGAAAGATCGCCAACGATCGCCAGCAGAGGGCGGGCGCTGGCCCGCTGCACGCCGGCGGCGGTTGCCAGCAGGCCGTCAATGCCGCTGGCGCCCCGGTTGCTGTAGACCGGATATCCCGCCGGCAGCTGCGAGAGCGCGTCAATTAAGCGCACCACCAGGCTATTGCCGACGAACAGCTGTCCCTGATCCGGCAGATAGCGATGAATGCGGTGGGCGAGCTGGGCCTCGCCAAAGCGCTCGCTGCATTCGACCGTCGCCTGCCAGGCCTGCTCGGCAAGAACCGGCAGCGTCGTCGCCCAGGGCTGACGTTTTTCCGCCGGATGCAGCTCAAGCCACTCCCCCACCGGGCAGACCAGACGGCGGCCGCGGTGCTGGGCCGGATCTAAACGTCCGGGTAAATTATCGACCAGCCAGTACTCCTCGGGCTCGCAGCTCGCCTGCCACTGCAGAAGACGTTTTCCGGTCAGGCTGCTGCCCAGCTGGACAACGATTTGCGCCTGCTCCAGCTCGCTGACCGCTTTACCGTTACCCAACCATAAATCGGCGCAGGGCAGCGGCTGCCCGGTTTGCGAAAGCACGTCGCCAATCAGCGGCCAGCCGAGCATTTTCGCCCACGCGGCGGCCTGTACTCCTTCGGCGGCGCTCATGCGCCCGGCAATCACCACGCCGCGCTTTTGTCGCCAGAAAAACCAGTCGCGCTGCTTTTCGCTACCGAGATGCAGCGACTGACGCAGCCAGGGCGTATCGCTCTGCCACCACTCCCCGAGCTGCTGCTGCCAGCTCACGCCAGTATCGTCCATATCGCCATACAGCGGCTCGGCAAACGGACAGTTAATATGCACGCCGCCGGAATGCAGCGCGCCCAGCGCCTGGTCGATGGTTGAGACCAGCCAGCGCGCGGGAATATCCTGCGAAGGACGCGGCAAAGAGAGGGTTTCGGACGGGTGCGATGCGAACATGCCCGGCTGACGGATAGCCTGATTGGCGCCGCAGTCGATAAGCTCCGGCGGCCGGTCGGCGGTAAGCAGAATCAGCTTTTCGCCGGTCAGTCCGGCTTCAATCAGCGCCGGATAGAGATTGGCCGTGGCGGTACCGGAGGTGACGATGACCGCCACCGGCTGCCGGCTGGCCTTCGCCAGCCCCAGCGCCAGGTGGCCAAGCCCGCGTTCGTCAAAATGAGTATGGGGAATCAATGCGCGGTTTTCCGCGGCTGCCAGCGTTAAGGGCGTCGAGCGCGACCCCGGCGCAATGCAAATATGCTGCACGCCGTGGCGGGTTAATGCTTCAAGGATCACCGCCGCCCAGCGTCGGTTAAATGCGCTTACTGACATGAAATTGTCCGATATCAAATATTGAGGCTAAGTATAGGTAATACAAAGTGATGGAGTATTGATATGCGTCGTTTATCTACATTTTTCTCAGCAGCAACGAACGCAGCCCCGCCGCTTTATTTTCAATTTCCTGCCACTCCTGCTCAGGATCGGAACCGCTGACAATCCCGGCGCCGGCGTAGAGCCTGAGGGTGTCGTTCTCCACCTTCGCCGAGCGTAGCGCTACGCAGAATTCGCTTTGTGCCAGCGACAGATAGCCGGCGGAACCGGCGTACCATTCGCGGATAAAGGGTTCATTCTGAGTGATAAAGTCCAGCGCCGCCCGCCTGGGTAGCCCGGCGACCGCCGCCGTAGGCTGCAGCTGGTGCAGGCAGCGGGTATCGTCGGGTGCGTTTAGCGCCGTCCAGATGCAGCGCCGCAGATGCTGTACGTTACGCAGGCGTACCACCTGCGGCGGCAGCACCTCCAGCATCTGCACTTCATCCTGCATACGCTGGCAAATATCCTCCACCACCAGCATGTTTTCCCGCTGGTTTTTATCGTCGTGCATTAGCCAGTCGGCCAGCGCCTGCGCCTGGCGATCGTCAGCATGGCCGGCGACGGTCCCCGCCAGCGCCTCGGTGCGCAACAGCGTGCCGCGCCGACGCCACAGCCGCTCCGGCGTTGAGCCGAAAAACGCCTGCTGCGGGTTAAAGGCCATCAGGAAATGGAAGCAGTTAAAGTTGCTGCGGCGGCTGGCGGCCATAATCGACCAGGCATCTAAGGGCGCGGCAAAGCGCAGGTCCGTGGCGCGTGCCAGGACGACCTTTTCCATCTCTGCGGCCGCAATGGCCCGGGTAGCCTGCAGGATAAGCTCACGCCAGCGCGGATATTCCGGGACGTGCCGTTCGCTGAGTAGCTCAGGTACCGCCGCGGGCCGCGCCTGCTCCGCCGTCAAGGAGTGCAGAAACTCGCGCGCCGCATGAGCATCTTCGCGCAGCGAAGCGTCGCTGCACAGCACCAGCCGCAGCGACGCCGTGCCCCCCACCCGACGCCACTCGAGCCGCGGCAGCACCAGCGCCCCGACCTGCGGACTGAACGCATTCAGGCCGCAAATACGCAGGTCCTGATGCTGCTGATGCTGTAAAAAACGCTGCGCTTCGGCCAGCGAAGAGAACGTTTTCACCGCCCCGAGCGCGGCAAGCTCTTCGTCGCCGCTGCGCTGCTGCCAGTAAAACTGCGGCCACTGAGGCTGATGCCCGCACCACAGCAGGGGATCAAACGCGTCGTGGAGAGGAAACGAAACATCGAAAATTCGCGTGCCGGACGATGCGGGAAACTCATCGTTCAGACAGCCGCGTAAGCTTTCCAGCGCAGCGGAAACAGACAGCACGCAAACCTCCAGAGGATAAAAACCCCACATTATACGGGGTCCTGGCAAGAAATAGCAGTACCCACGATGAGGGAGCGGCTTTTAGCTGCCTGCCCGTCCGTCATTTCAGGAAGTCGTAATAGTCGGCGGCTACCTGGGCAGGAGCGGGTCCGCGGCGGCCTCACGGGCCATGCCGATATGCGCGATCCCGTCTTCGTCGTAAACGTCGGTCACCGCCTGGAAGCCGAAGCTGGCGTAGAAGGACTGTAGATGCGCCTGAGCGCCGAGATAGATAGCCTTCTGCGGCCACAGGCGGGTGCAGCTGGCGAGCGCCTTCTCCATCAGCTGATAGCCGAGCTTCTCCCCTCGCACCGTCGGGCTGACGATAACCCGGCCAATAACCACCGGTTCGAAATCCTCTGCGCTTTTCAGGATCCGCGCATAGGCTACCAGCTCATCGCCGCGCCAGCCGAGAAGATGACGGTTTTCACCGATCAGATCGTCGCCGTCAACGTCCTGATAGGGGCAGTTTTGCTCGACGACAAAGACTTCACAGCGCAGCTTTAGCAGCGCATAGAGCTGCGGGACGGTCAGCTCGCTATGGTGGAGATCCTGCCATATCATCATCTATTATTCCTTTATTGAAGTGGGCCCTGCATCATTCCGGCGGCAGGCGAGCGGCTGAAGGCAACAGGCTCAACCAGCGCGCGCAACCTGAAGGATGACGGGTATACTCTGTTTTTGACTCACGCCCTAAGGACACAGGACGATGGAATTAACTTTTTTGGGGACATCCGCTGGCGTGCCGACCCGTACGCGTAATATGACGTCTATCGTGCTGAATTTGCAACAGCCAACGGCGGCGGAGGTCTGGCTGTTCGACTGCGGAGAAGGCACCCAGCATCAGTTTCTGCATACCGCCCTGCACCCCGGCAAGCTGAATAAAATTTTTATTACCCATCTTCACGGCGACCATCTGTTTGGCCTCCCCGGCCTGCTGTGCAGCCGCTCGATGCAGGGCAACTCGCTGCCTCTGACCCTCTACGGGCCAAAAGGGCTGCGGGAGTTTGTCGAAGTGGCGCTGCGCCTCAGCGGCTCGTGGACCGATTATCCGCTGGATATTGTCGAAATTGGCCCCGGTCTTATCCTGGACGATGCCGGATATCGGGTCACGGCCTGGCCGCTAAACCATCCGGTGGAGTGCTACGGCTACCGCATTGAAGAGCACGACAAGCCCGGCACCCTGGACGCGGCCCGCCTTATCGCCGACGGCGTTCCCTCCGGGCCGCTGTTTCAGCAGCTCAAACAGGGGCTGAGCGTCGAGCTTGCCGACGGGCGCATCGTTGACGGCCGCCGCTATCTTGGCCCGACGACGCCGGGGAAAAAGCTGGCCATCTTTGGCGATACGGCGCCCTGTGCGGCGGCGCTTGAGCTGGCGCAGGGCGTGGACGTCATGATTCATGAAACCACCCTCGAACAGGCGATGGCCGAGAAGGCGAACGCTCGCGGACACTCCTCCAGCCAGCAGGCGGCGGCGCTGGCGCGCGATGCCGGGGTCGGCACCTTTATCGCCACCCACTTCAGCTCACGCTACGACCTGCAGGGCTGTCAGCGCCTGCTGGCGGAATGCCGGGAGATCTTCCCGCAGACCCTGCTGGCGGAGGATTTTATGGTCTATCCCATCCGCTAAACGGGCTAGCCCGGCTTAACGACGCGCATAAAAAAACCGCCGATCGTAGACCGGCGGTTTTTTTGCAGCCGTAGCCGCTTTACATCAGCGGCGTTGCCAGCTGTACGATGCTAATCAGCGGCTGCGGCCAGACGCCGAGTACCAGCACCAGCAGAGCCGAGATCAGTACCACGATACCGCCGGCGCTGTACTGCCAGTTAGACGGCGCATCACGGTTCAGTTTCTCCGGCGCGCTCAGATAGAGGCTCACCGCGACGCGCAGGTAGTAGTAAAGACCAATCGCCGAACCCACCACCACGGCGCCAACCAGCCACCACAGGTGCGCGTGCACGCCGACCGCCAGCACGTAGAACTTACCGATGAAGCCCAGCGTCATCGGAATACCGGCCAGCGACAGCATCATCACCGTCATCACCGCAGACAGAATCGGACGGTGCCAGAACAGGCCGCGATAGGAGTACAGCGAGTCGGCATCCGGGCCGCGGTACGGGCTGGACATCAGGCTCACCACGCCGAAGGCGCCGAGGCTGCTGAACAGGTAGCCGGCCAGATAGACGCCGACGGCTTCCATCGACATTTCGCCGCTCTGCAGGGCGATCAGCGCCACCAGCAGATAGCCGAGATGCGAGATCGAAGAGTAGCCGAGCAGACGCTTGATGTTGGTCTGGCTGAGCGCCATCAGGTTACCGAAGATGATAGACGCAAAGGCTATCAGACCCAGCACGATGCGCACCGCTTCGCTGTTGCCTACCGGCATGTACAGGAACAGACGCATCACCACGCCGAAGATAGCAATCTTGCTGGCGGTCGCCAGGAAGGTTGATACCGGCGCCGGCGCGCCCTGATAAACGTCCGGCGTCCACAGGTGGAACGGCACCAGCGACAGCTTAAAGCCCAGACCCACAATCATCAGACCCAGACCCGCCAGCAGCAGCGGCTCGTGCAGGGTGTTATCCGCCAGGCTCTTACCGAGGGCCAGGAAGGAGAGATTGCCAGAGTTCGCGTACACCAGCGCCATACCGAACAGCAGGAAAGAAGAGGCTGCGGCGGAGAGGATGGTGTATTTGATACTGGCTTCCAGAGACCGTTTCTGGCGGAAAGCGTAGCCGATGAGGCCGAACAGCGGCAGCGAAATCAATTCGATACCGAGGAACAGCGCCGCCAGATGGTTTGCACCCGCCAGCAGAATGCCACCCAGCGCGGCGATGAGCACCAGCAGGTAGAACTCTTCTTTGTTGTCCTTGTAACCCTCAAGCCACGGATAGGCAAAAGTACAGGTCGCCAGGCTCGCCAGCAGCACCAGTCCGGTGTAGAGCATGGCGTAGCCGTCAACGCGGATCATCGGCGTGACGTCCATTGCGCCGTTCTGACCGACAAACCAAAGCGATATCAGCGCGGCGTTAAGCCCGAGAACCGACAGCGTGGCATTAAGGAAATGATTGCGTCGCCACGCAATGGAGAGCATCACAACCACCACCGTCAAGCCGACGATCAGCAGCGGTAGCAGTGCGATCAGTTGTTGTGGAGTTATTGTCATGGCGAATTACGGCCTTGTAGTAGAAACAGAATTAACAAACCACTGCTGAATGTTGCTCATCGCAGCATGTGAGGTGTCCAGAATCGGCTGCGGGAAGAAGCCCAGCAGCACCAGCAGAACCACCAGCAGCAGAACAATCGACAGCTCGCGCAGCGACATTCCCGGCAGCTCTTTCGCCGCAATCTCGCTCTTCGCTTTACCGAAGTAGGCACGATGCAGCATCGCCAGCGAGTAGACGGAAGCGAACACCAGACCAAAGGTGGAGATCACGGTAATCACCGGCACCACTTTATAGCTGCCGAACAGGATCATGAACTCACCGACAAAGTTACCGGTACCCGGCATCCCGAGGGTCGCCACGGCAAAGAACATCGACAGCGCCGGCAGCCACTTAATTTTGCTCCACAGGCCGCCCATCTGACGCATATCACGCGTGTGCAGGCGCTCGTAGAGCTGGCCGCAAAGGATAAACAGACCGGCAGCGGAGAGGCCGTGCGCAATCATCTGAATCACCGCACCCTGATAGGCCAGCTGGCTGCCGGTATAAATGGCAATCAGCACGAAGCCCATATGAGAAACGGAGGTGTAGGCAATCAGGCGTTTGATATCGTACTGGCAGAAGGCCATCCACGCGCCGTAGAAAATACCGATGATACCCAGCCACATAGCGATGGGCGCAAATTCGGCAGAGGCGTTCGGGAACAGCGGCAGCGCAAAACGCAGCAGACCGTAGGCCGCGGTTTTCAGCAGGATCCCCGCGAGGTCAACGGAACCGGCGGTCGGCGCCTGGGAGTGCGCGTCCGGCAGCCAGCCGTGCAGCGGTACCACCGGCATTTTCACCGCGAAGGCGATGAAGAAGCCCAGCATCAGCACGTATTCCACGCCGTGGGACATCGGCGTCTTCAGCAGATCTTCATAATTGAAGGTCCACACGCCGGTGGCGTTGAAGTGCACGAACGCCAGCGCCAGGATGGCAATCAGCATCACCAGCCCGCTCGCCTGGGTATAGATGAAGAACTTGGTGGCCGCCGTGATACGCGTTTTACCGTCGGAAGCCTTGTGGCCCCACAGCGCGATCAGGAAGTACATCGGCACCAGCATCATCTCCCAGAAGAAGAAGAACAGGAACATGTCGATGGCAAGGAACACGCCGATAACGCCGCCCAGGATCCACATCAGGTTGAGGTGGAAGAAGCCCTGATACTTTTCGATCTCGCGCCATGAACAGAGTACGGCCAGTACGCCGAGCAGGCCGGTCAGCACCACCATCAGCAGCGACAGACCGTCGATAGCCAGATGAATGCTAATACCGAAGCGAGGGATCCACGGCATGACAAATTCCGACTGCCATTGGGGAATACCCGCAGCCTGTGTCAGAGAATAGCCGCCCTGCAGCCACAGCTGCAGTGAGAGAACCAGCGTCAGTCCCATGGTAATCAGCGCAATCCAGCGCGGCATCTTCACGCCAAAGCGTTCGGTCTGCCAGCACAGGAACCCGCCGATAAAGGGGATTAGTATTAACCAGGGTAATAACATAGCTGAGTATGTCCCTTATATTTACTCCTGCTCAGGCTATCTCGCTCGTCAGCCCGAATTCCGGCAGTGCTCGCACTCCTCGCGCACTTTCGTACGCTGCGGTTGCTCTGCGCTGGCGGTCTCCGGTCTGGCTTCGCCGATGACGCCTGTACCTCAGGAACAGATTTTCAACGAATTCTAAAATTCTTTTAGGGTTTGTCGGCCGGATAAGCGCAGCGCCATCCGGCAATCGCTCACCCAGCCAACAAACTCAACGCAGTACCATCAGCAGCGCCAGCACGACAACCGCACCGATGCTCATTGACGCGACATACCAGCGTAAATAGCCGTTCTCGCTTAACAGCAGGCCTTTACCTGCAAAGCGGGAGAGGATAGCCGGAATGTTCATCATCGAGTTCAGCGGATCGCTTTTCAGCAGCCACGCCACGCCGAGGAACGGTTTCACGAACACCTTGTCGTACAGCCAGTCGAAGCCCCAGGCGTTGTACCACCAGGTGCCGAGCAGGCGGCCAGGTGCGCTGTTGGCGATGGAGGTCACCAGCGTGCGTTTACCCAGCCACAGCCATGCAGCGATGAGGATACCGGCAATAGCCACAATCCCGGAGACGATTTCCAGCGTCATTACGCGGCCGTGCTCAAGCTCGGTGGTCTGCGGCAGTACGCCCTGCAGCGGTGGCACAATCATGGCGCCAACGAAGGTGGAGAGAACCAGCAGAATAATCAGCGGCAGGTGATGGGTAATCCCCTTGCCTGCGTGAGCGTGAATCTGCTCTTTGCCGTGGAACACGATGAAGATCATGCGGAAGGTATACAGCGAGGTCATAAACGCGCCGACCAGGCCGGCAACCATCAGATTGAGATGACCGTTAGCCATCGCGCCGGCGAGGATCTCATCCTTACTGAAGAAGCCTGCGGTGATGAGCGGCAGTGCGGACAGCGCCGCGCCCCCCACCAGGAAGCAGACGTACACCAGAGGAATCGATTTACGCAGGCCGCCCATTTTGAAGATGTTCTGCTCGTGATGGCAGGCAAGGATCACCGAACCAGAGGAGAGGAACAGCAGCGCTTTGAAGAACGCGTGGGTCATCAGATGGAAAATCGCCGCGTCCCATGCCTGAACGCCCAGCGCCAGGAACATGTAGCCAATCTGACTCATCGTCGAGTAGGCCAGCACGCGCTTGATGTCGGTTTGTACCAGCGCGGCAAAACCTGCCAGCACCAGCGTCACCGCACCGACGATTCCCACCAGATGCAGAATTTCCGGCGTCATCAGGAACAGGCCGTGCGTACGCGCAATCAGATACACGCCCGCGGTAACCATGGTTGCGGCGTGGATCAGCGCGGAGACCGGGGTCGGGCCCGCCATCGCGTCCGCAAGCCAGGTCTGCAGCGGCAGCTGTGCGGATTTACCCACCGCGCCGCCAAGCAGCATCAGGGTCGCCCACGTCAGCATGTTGTTGCCGGCTTCGAAGTGCTGAGGCGCCAGCTCGACCATTTCGCGGAAGTTCAGGGTTCCCAGCTCGTTGTAGAGAATGAACAGCGCAAAGGCGAGGAATACGTCGCCGACGCGGGTCACCACAAACGCTTTCATCGCCGCAGCGCCGTTCTTCGGATCGGTATAGTAGAAACCGATCAGCAGATAGGAGCACAGGCCCACGCCTTCCCAGCCGAGGTACATCAGCAGCAGGTTATCGGCGAGCACCAGAACCACCATGCTGGCGATAAACAGGTTGGTGTAGGCGAAGAAGCGGGAGTAGCCCTCTTCCCCGCGCATGTACCAGGAGGCGAACATGTGGATCAGGAAACCGACGCCGGTAACCACAGAGAGCATGGTCAGGGAGAGACCGTCCAGCACCAGGTTAAAGCCGATGTTGAAATCGCCCACCGACATCCACGTCCACAGCGGAACGCTGATCGCCTGCCTGCCGTTAGCAAAGAAGTCCATCCCAACGAAGGCCGTAACCAGCGCGGCCAGGCCTACCGACCCCATTCCCACGGTGGCGGAGAGGTTTTCCGACCAGCGCCCGCGGGAAAAGGCCAGCAGCACAAAGCCAATCAATGGCAAAAGAATGGTTAAGGAAAGCATGTTCATCCACGCAACTCACTTACTGAATCGATGTTCAGGTTCTGGCGGCGACGATGGAGCTGCAGCAGCAGCGCCAGACCGATACTCGCTTCCGCAGCCGCAAGGCTGATCGCGAGAATATACATTATCTGACCATCGGCCTGACCCCAGTAGCTTCCGGCAACCACGAAGGCCAACGCCGCGGCGTTGATCATGATCTCCAGGCTAATCAGCATAAACAGCAGATTGCGGCGAATCACCAGACCCGTCAGACCGAGAACAAACAGGATCGCGGCGAGGATCAGTCCATGTGTTAAGGGGATCATGCGTGCTCCTCCGTTTTTCTTTTGTCGCTATCGTTCTGGCGGTTGCTCAGCACTTCACCGACGCGCTCTTCGCGGCCGATATGGAAGGCAACAACCAGACCGGCCAGCAGCAGCATGGAGGCCAGCTCCACCGCCAGTACGTACGGGCCAAACAGCGCAATACCAACTTCTTTCGCGCTTATCGCGGTGCCTTCAATGCCCTGATCGTTAAGACCGAGGATGGCATAAACGATAACCACCAGCAGCACCGCGGAGAGGATGGCCGGGCCGATCCAGATCCCCGGCTGCAGCCACTTACGTTCCTGCTCAATTTCGCTGCCGCCAAGGTTAAGCATCATCACCACGAAGACGAACAGCACCATGATGGCTCCGGCGTAAACGATGATCTCCAGCGCCCCGGCGAAGTACGCGCCCAGCGAGAAGAACACGCCAGCAATCGCTAACAGCGAAATAATCAGGTACAGCAGCGCGTGCACCGGATTGGTGTGGGTGATCACCCGCAGGGTTGCGAGGATGGCGACAAGGCCACAGATATAAAAAGCGAATTCCATTGCCCTCTCCTTACGGTAACAGGCTCTTGACGTCGATAGGCTTAGCTTCGTTCTCTGCTTCGCCCTTATCTTTGCCGTCGATTGCCATACCCGCCATCCGGTAGAAGTTATATTCCGGGTATTTGCCCGGACCGGAAATCAGCAGATCCTCTTTCTCGTACACCAGGTCCTGACGCTTGTACTCACCCAGTTCGAAATCTGGAGTCAGCTGAATCGCCGTGGTTGGGCACGCTTCTTCGCACAGACCGCAGAAAATGCAGCGTGAGAAGTTAATGCGGAAGAACTCAGGGTACCAGCGGCCATCTTTGGTCTCTGCTTTCTGCAAAGAGATACAGCCTACCGGACACGCTACCGCACACAGGTTACAGGCAACGCAGCGCTCTTCGCCGTCCGGATCGCGCGTCAGCACGATGCGGCCACGATAGCGCGGCGGCAGATATACCGGCTCTTCCGGATACATCTGGGTTTCACGTTTGGCGAAGGCGTGCATCCCGATCATGCAGATACTGCGGACCTGGGTGCCGAACCCCACCAATAATTCTTTTAAGGTCATGGTCAATTCACCCCTTATTGCGCCTGCCAGAGAATGACAGCCGCCGTTACCAACAAGTTGATCAGCGTTAATGGCAGGCATACCTTCCAGCCAAAGGACATTACCTGGTCATAACGTGGACGCGGTAATGATGCGCGGATCAAAATGAACATCATCATGAAGAACGCGGTTTTCAGTGCGAACCAGATGAACGGAGGTAAGAATGGGCCATTCCAGCCACCGAAGAACAGCGTCACGATCAGCGCCGATACGGTGACAATCCCGATATATTCACCGACGAAGAACAGACCGAACTTCATGCCGGAATATTCAATGTGGTAGCCATCGGCCAGTTCCTGCTCGGCTTCCGGTTGGTCAAAGGGGTGACGGTGACACACGGCCACGCCCGCAATCGCAAAGGTAACAAAGCCAAAGAACTGCGGGATAACGTTCCACAGATGCGCCTGGTTGTTGACGATATCGCCCATATTGAACGATCCCGCCTGCGCCACCACGCCCATCAGCGAGAGGCCGAGGAACACTTCGTAGCTCAGCGTCTGCGCGGAGGCGCGCATCGCGCCCAGCAGCGAGTATTTGTTATTACTCGACCAGCCGGCAAACAGCACCGCGTAGACCGCCAGCCCTGCCATCATCAGGAAGAACAGGATGCCGATGTTCAGGTCGGCCACCACCCACGACGGGCTGACCGGCACGATAGCAAAGGCCAGCAGCAGCGAGGTAAAGGCAATAACCGGTGCCAGAGTAAAGATCACGCGATCGGTAAAGCGCGGAACCCAGTCCTCTTTAAAGAACATTTTGATCATGTCGGCAACCAGCTGCAGCGAACCGCCCCAGCCGACGCGGTTAGGTCCGTAGCGGTTCTGGAACAGCCCGAGCAGACGACGTTCGCCGAAGCTCATGAATGCGCCACAGGTGACAACCACCAGCAGAATGACCACCGCCTTCAGGATGCTTAACAGAATGTCGATGAGATCCGGAGTTAACCAACTCATGCTTTTGCCTCCTGCAGAGTATCAATACGCGCTCCGGTCAGAACCGGCGCAATGCCAGGCATGCCCATCGGTAGGCCAACCTGCCCTGCCGTCAGGCCCGCAGAGATAATCAGCGGCAGGCTAAGCAGATGACCCTCAACGCTGAAGGAGACCATCGCCCCCGCGTTGACGCCAAGCTTCGCCGCATCTTCCGGGTTAAGCTTGAGATACGGCTGCGGCATGCGGCTCTGGAACACCGGCGAGCGCTGCGACAGCTCATCGCTGCCGAACAGATGGTAGTACGGCGCAATCCGCCATTTCCCTTCTTCGGCCTGGAAGCTTGCCGGCACCGCGGTGAAGTAATCCAGACCCTCGGCGGAAGCCTCAATCAGGCGCACGCCCGGATCGCCGTGGCGCAGCTTACCGCCCACTTCATCCTGGAATTTGTTCCACGCCTGCGGGGAGTTCCAGCCCGGCGCCCACGCAAACGGAATTTGCGAACGCGGCGCGGACGGCTGGTTGTTCCCTTCCATCGAGAAGGCAAACATGGTGTCTTTGTCCTGCGGCTGGCGCGGTTCATGCACGCTGATATTAGCGCGCATCGCCGTGCGGCCGCTGTAACGATGCGGTTCACGGGCCAGCTTCTGACCGCGAATGCGGAAGCTCGCGTCCGGCGCGGCATCTTTAATGCCTGCCAGCTGCGGCAGCTTAGCCACTACCGCGTCAATGACGTGGTCCAGCTGCGTCCAGTCAACCTGACGGTTGTCGACGGTGCTGTGCAGCGAATGCAGCCAGCGCCAGCTCTCCAGCATTACGGTATTCGCATCGTAGTAGGCCGGGTCATAAACCTGGAAGAAACGCTGGGCGCGGCCTTCGTTGTTGACCACCGTGCCGTCGCTTTCTGCAAAGCTTGCCGCAGAGAGCACCAGATGCGCTTTTTCCATGATCGCGGTGCGCTGATGGTCAACGACCATCACCAGCGGCGCTTTGGCCAGCGCAGCGTCTACGCGCGCGGCGGAAGCGTGACGATGCAGATCGTTTTCCAGCACGATAACCGCATCGGCAGCGCCGGTTTCCAGCTCGCTCAACGCCTCTTCCAGCGAACCGCCGCCGATCATACCCAGACCGACGCTGTTCACCGCGCGGGCAACCATGGTCACGCCGACGTCTGCGCCGCGACCTTTCAGCGCCTTAGCGACGTTCGCCGCGGCCTGAATAATCTCGATGCTGCCGGCGTTGGTTCCGGAAACGATCAGCGGTTTCTTCGCCCCGGCCAGCGCCTGGACGATCACGTCAATTTTGCCCTGCAGATCTTTGCTCAGGCCTTCCACCGCCGGCGAGGTTTCATCCAGCGCGTGCGCAATGGCAAAGCCCAGCCGCGCCTGATCTTCAACCGGCGCGCGGTAGGTCCACGCGGCGACGTCGTCCAGACGGGTGTCGTCGATATTGGTGACAAACAGCGGATGCTTCGCACGCTGGCCGATATTAAGGATCGCGGCAATCTGCCAGTCGGCGACTTTCTGCGCCGCGGCCATTTCACGCGCTTTACCTTTCACCGCCTGGCGTACGGCCAGCGCAATGCGGGCGCCGGTTTGGGTAATATCTTCACCCAGCACCAGTACCGCATCGTAGGATTCAATGTCGCGCAGCGCCGGGGTATGAATACCGCCGTCGCGCAGCACCGTCAGCATCATCTGCAGACGTTCCTGCTCGGCTTTAGCGATGCCGGTATAGAAGTTCTCGGCGCCGACCAGCTCGCGCAGCGCAAAGTTGCTTTCGAGGCTGGCGCGCGGGGATCCGATGCCGATCGCTTTTTTCGACTGACGCAGAATATCCGCCGCACCCTGCATGGCCTGCTCGGCGTTGAGGGCGATCAGATCGTCGCCGCGGCGCTGAACCGGCTGACGCGGACGGTCTTTCAGGTTCACGTAGCCATAGCCGAAACGACCGCGGTCGCAGAGGAAGTAGCGGTTGACGGTGCCGTTATAGCGGTTTTCGATACGACGCAGCTCGCCGTAACGCTCACCCGGGCTGATGTTGCAACCGATGGAACACTGCTGGCAGATGCTTGGCGCAAACTGCATATCCCATTTACGGTTGTAGCGCTCGGAGTGCGTTTTATCGGTGAATACGCCGGTCGGGCAGACTTCAACCAGGTTGCCGGAGAATTCGCTCTCCAGTACGCCGTCTTCCGGGCGACCGAAGTAGACGTTGTCGTGAGCGCCATAAACGCCCAGATCGGTGCCGTCAGCGTAGTCTTTGTAGTAGCGTACACAGCGGTAGCAGGCGATGCAGCGGTTCATTTCGTGCGAGATGAACGGCCCCAGATCCTGATTGCGGTGGGTGCGCTTGGTAAAGCGGTAGCGACGGAAGCTATGACCGGTCATCACGGTCATATCCTGCAGGTGGCAGTTACCGCCCTCTTCGCAGACCGGACAGTCGTGCGGGTGGTTGGTCATCAACCATTCCACAACGCTCTCGCGGAACTGTTTCGCTTCTTCGTCTTCAATCGAAATAAAGGTGCCTTCGGTCGCTGGTGTCATACAGGACATGACCAGGCGTCCACGCGTGTCTTCCGCGTTTTGATATTGCTTCACCGCACACTGGCGGCAAGCACCGACGCTGCCCAGCGCCGGATGCCAGCAAAAATACGGAATATCAAGGCCGAGAGACAGACAAGCTTCTAGCAGGTTGTCGGCCCCGTTGACCTCGTATTCTTTGCCGTCTACATGAATCGTAGCCATTAGCATGCTTCCAAATTAAAAAAATCGTTACCACTTCCTCACTCAGCTGCCGCCCTGGCGCCGGCTGAACGAGTCGGTGGGAATCACCAGCGCGTCTTAAGCAGGTTCGGCTGAATCCCGTTGATTGCATGGGTATTACTGAACTGCTGCTTAATGCCTGCTTCGAATTCGTCGCGGAAATATTTAATGGCGCTTTGCAGCGGTTCGACCGCGCCTGGCGCATGCGCGCAGAAGGTTTTACCCGGCCCAAGGAATCGACACAGTTGCTCAAGTGTCTCGATATCACCCGGCTGGCCTTCGCCGCGCTCAATGGCGCGCAGGATCTTCACGCTCCACGGCAGGCCATCGCGACAGGGCGTACACCAGCCGCAGGACTCGCGGGCGAAGAACTCTTCAAGGTTACGCACCAGCGAAACCATGCCGATCTCGTGGTCGACGGCCATCGCCAGCGCGGTACCCAGACGGCTGCCCGCCTTGCCAATACTTTCGAACTCCATTGGCAGGTCGAGATGCGCTTCGGTCAGGAAGTCAGTCCCTGCGCCACCCGGCTGCCAGGCTTTAAATTTCAGGCCATCACGCATACCGCCGGCATAGTCTTCGAGGATTTCACGCGCGGTGGTACCGAACGGCAGCTCCCACAGGCCCGGGTTCTTCACCCGACCGGAGAAGCCCATCAGCTTGGTACCCGCATCTTTGCTCTTAGAGATGTTCTGGTACCATTCGACCCCGTTGGCCAGAATGGCCGGGACGTTACACAGGGTTTCGACGTTGTTGACGCAGGTCGGCTTACCCCACACGCCGGAGCTCGCCGGGAACGGCGGCTTGGAGCGCGGGTTGGCGCGACGACCTTCGAGGGAGTTAATCAGCGCGGTCTCTTCGCCGCAGATGTAGCGCCCTGCCCCGGTATGCACGAACAGTTCGAAATCGAAACCGGTGCCGAGAATGTTTTTGCCCAGCAGGCCGGCTTCGGTCGCTTCGGCAATGGCGCGGCGCAAATGGACCGCCGCTTCAATATATTCGCCGCGCAGGAAGATGTAGCCGCGGTACGCTTTCAGCGCAAACGCAGAGATCAGCATGCCTTCCACCAGCAGGTGCGGCAGCTGCTCCATCAGCAGGCGGTCTTTATAGGTGCCCGGCTCCATCTCATCGGCATTACACAGCAGGTAACGGATGTTCATGGATTCGTCTTTCGGCATCAGGCTCCACTTCAGACCGGTGGAGAAGCCCGCGCCGCCGCGCCCTTTCAGGCCGGCGTCTTTTACCTGGTTGACGATCTCATCCGGCGCCAGGCCCAGCAGCGCCTTACGGGCGCCCTCGTAGCCGTTTTTGCTCTGATACTCATCCAGCCATACCGGCTGTTTGTCATCGCGCAGGCGCCAGGTTAGCGGATGCGTTTCGGGAGTTCGGATAACGTTTTTCATTTATACCGCTCCAGCAAATCAGGAATTCCTTCCGGCGTCAGATGACTGTGGGTGTCTTCATCAATCATCATGCTTGGGCCTTTATCACAGTTACCCAGACAGCAGGTCGGTAACAGGGTAAAACGGCCATCAAACGTTGTCTGACCCGGCTTGATATTCAGCTTTTGCTCAAGTGCTGCCTGAATCCCCTGATAGCCGGTGATGTGACACACCACGCTGTCGCAGTAGCGAATGACGTGACGGCCAACCGGCTGACGGAAGATCTGGCTGTAGAAGGTCGCAACGCCTTCGACATCGCTTGCCGGGATCTCCAGTACGTCGGCGATCGCATAGATCGCGCCATCCGGCACCCAGCCACGCTGTTTCTGAACGATCTTCAGCGCTTCGATGGACGCCGCACGCGGGTCTTCGTAGTGGTGCTTCTCGTGCTCAATTGCCTCACGCTCTGCCGCACTCAGCTCAAAAGCCTCGGTTTGTGGTTGTTGATTCTCGTGCATAATTAGCGGTCCACGTCTGACATAACAAAATCGATACTACCCAGATATACGATAAGATCGGATACCAGGCTGCCGCGAATCGCCGCCGGAATCTGCTGCAGGTGCGCATAGCTCGGCGTGCGGATACGGGTGCGATAGCTCATGGTGCTGCCGTCGCTGGTCAGGTAGTAACTGTTAATACCCTTCGTCGCTTCAACCATCTGGAAGGATTCGTTGGCCGGCATAACCGGACCCCAGGAAACCTGCAGGAAGTGGGTGATCAGGGTTTCGATATGCTGCAGCGTGCGCTCTTTCGGCGGCGGCGTGGTCAGCGGATGATCCGCCTTGAACGGCCCTTCCGGCATATTATCGAGACACTGCTGAAGGATGCGCAGGCTCTGGCGCAGCTCTTCGACTTTTAACATCACGCGAGTGTAGCAGTCGGAGATGCCGCCGCCGGTCGGGATTTCAAAGTCGAAGTTTTCATAGCCTGAATACGGACGCCATTTACGCACGTCGAAGCCAATGCCGGTCGCGCGCAGGCCAGCACCGGTGGTGCCCCACTCCAGCGCTTCTTTCGCATTGTAAGCGGCCACCCCTTTCGAACGGCCAATCAGAATGCTGTTACGCAGCGCGGCCTTTTCGTAGGAATCCAGACGCTTTGGCATCCACTCAAGGAATTCACGCAGCAGGCGATCCCAGCCGCGCGGCAGGTCATGTGCGACGCCGCCGATGCGGAACCACGCAGGGTGCATACGGAAACCGGTGATGGCTTCTACCAGATCGTAGATTTTCTGGCGATCGGTAAAGGCAAAGAACACCGGCGTCATGGCGCCAACGTCCTGAATAAAGGTGGAGATGTACAGCAGGTGGCTGTTGATGCGGAACAGCTCGGAGAGCATCACGCGAATCACGTTGACGCGATCCGGCACGGTAATACCCGCCAGCTTTTCTACCGCCAGCACGTACGGCATCTCATTGACGCAGCCGCCGAGATATTCGATACGGTCGGTGTAAGGAATGTAGCTGTGCCACGACTGGCGCTCGCCCATTTTTTCAGCACCGCGGTGGTGGTAGCCGATATCCGGAACGCAGTCGACGATCTCTTCGCCATCCAGCTGCAGAACGATACGGAAAGCACCGTGCGCGGAGGGGTGGTTCGGGCCGAGGTTAAGGAACATAAAGTCCTCATTTTCGGTCCCGCGCTTCATGCCCCACTCTTCCGGCTTGAAGGTCAGCGCTTCCATTTCCAGATCCTGTTTCGCTTTCGTCAGCTCAAACGGGTCGAATTCGGTGGCGCGTGCCGGATAGTCTTTACGCAGCGGGTGGCCTTCCCAGGTCGGCGGCATCATGATGCGCGTCAGGTGCGGGTGGCCTTCGATATCAATGCCAAACATTTCCCACGTTTCACGCTCATACCAGTTGGCGTTAGGGAACAATTTGGTCAATGTCGGAACGCGCAGATCGTTTTCGGATAATGCTACCTTGAGCATGATATCGCGATTGCGTTCAATAGAAATCAGGTGATAGAAAACGGAAAAATCCGCGGCGGGTAGCCCGTCACGGTGGGTGCGCAGACGTTCGTCCATGCCGTGCAGATCGAACAGCATGATGTAAGGTTTTGGCAACCTCTTCAGGAAATCGGCCACCTCAAGCAGCTGCTCGCGCTTCACCCAAACTACCGGTACGCCGGTACGGGTTGGCTGAACGGTAAAGGCATCCGGGCCAAAACGATTGCGCAGTTCGCCGATCACCGGGTCATCAAGGTGATCGCGGGTTTGCCAGGCTGGTGCGGCGTCATGCGCGTTTAAATCGGTCATATTGTTCACCATTGCAAAAGGTCCGTGGTGACTGCCGGGCGACGCTTCGCGCTGTTGTAGATTGATTTGCGAAGTATTTTGCCACCGCCCGCAGGCGCAAATTAAATCTCGTCCGGAGTCCGCAGATTGGTCACTGCAATGCGTTCGCCGCGTTTACGCTCACGTTCCGACTGCATGTTGGCGCGATAAACGCCCTGATCGCCAACCACCCACGAGAGAGGACGGCGCTCTTTACCAATAGATTCCTGCAGCAGCATCAGCGCCTGCATATAAGCTTCCGGACGCGGCGGACAGCCCGGGATGTAAACATCAACCGGAATAAATTTATCTACGCCCTGCACGACAGAATAAATATCGTACATACCGCCGGAGTTGGCACACGCGCCCATGGAGATAACCCATTTCGGCTCCAGCATCTGATCGTAAAGACGCTGAATAACCGGTGCCATCTTGGTGAAGCAGGTGCCCGCGACCACCATCAGGTCAGCCTGACGAGGAGAGGCACGCAGAACTTCCGCGCCAAAACGCGCGACGTCATGCACCGCGGTGAATGACGTCACCATTTCTACGTAGCAGCAAGAAAGGCCGAAGTTATAGGGCCAGATTGAGTTCTTACGGCCCCAGTTCACCATGTCATGCAGCGCGTGTTCGAGTTTCCCCATATACACGCTTTTGTTGACTTCTTGCTCCAGGGGATCGGTTACGATCTCCTGTTTTTGCAGGGGGTAACGGTCATTCTCACCGTTAGGATCTATGCGGGTGAGCGTATAATCCATCTTATTGCCTCGCTTTTACTGCATATGACGGTTAGTGGGACTGTCTGTTTCTGAGTTAACCAGCGTGCGACGGGAACGCGCAGGCGTCCAGTCCAGTGCACCGATACGTACGAGATAAACCAGACCAGCCAGTAGCACTAAAATGAAAATTGCGGCTTCCACAAAGCCAACCCAACCGCTTTCACGGATAGAGGTCGACCATGCGTAGAGATACAGGGCTTCCACGTCGAAGATAACGAAGAACATGGCAACCAGATAAAACTTCGCAGAAAGACGTAAGCGAGCCGAACCAACGGAGTCGATCCCCGATTCAAACGGCGTGTTTTTGCTTCGCGCGCGCGCGCGACCGCCGAGGTACCAGCCCCCGACAAGCATCAGGCAGCACAGGCCGATGGCAATGATGAGAAATATAGCGAATGCCCAATGATGAGCGATGACTTCAGTGGATGTTGACATACGCATTGCTTAACCAAAAAAGTGTAGCGCTAAACCCTCTGCTCTTACTGGCAGATGAACGCCACAGCGTTTCACGGGGAGGAATAAAAAAATAACCTTGCAAAAAAGCGTCCCTACTTATCGTAGAAGGCCATATGCGCTGGCTTTTTACCCCTTTCTTTAACCTTTTGTCAACTTCAACAAAAGTTTTAACAACATTAATTTACATTAGGTTTTTTTCATTAACATTAAATGCCCTTTTATGCGAAATAACCTTGCATACCAATTGGATTTAGTGTTGTTGAATCGTGTCCGTTTCCATTGTAAATCATAATTACCCGTCTATTTTGACAGGATTTAGCCTCGATTCCTCCCCCTAAGGAGGGGTATTTTCTTGATCTGTGACACGCTTTTGTTAATTAAACCAAAAAAACAGCAACAAACTGGCCGGTTTTTTAACATTAGCATGAACTATTGAAAGTGCAGGGAAAAGTAGAGAAGTGTCGGTCGGATTATCGCTAACCGACTGATATGCATAACAATAAAACAACAATATATTAAAAATCACTGTAAAATAAGAAAAAAAAGAGCCGCAGGGTCTAATTCTCACCTCAGCGGCTCCTTTTTGCATTTACATTTTGTTACCAGCTTTTTGTGACCAATGTAGCTTAAATCCCCCTCAGGAGATGAGGGTATGGCCTCCCCCTTCGGGGGTAAAGAGCGGGTCCGACGACCAGGGATTATGGTCCTGGCTCAGCGACTGAAAGATGGCCTGCGCCAGTTCGCTCACGCTCTGCGGATCGCAGCTCAAAACGTAGCGAGTATCCGGTAACCCCGGCAGGCCGTCGCTCTTGCCAACCACCCGCAGCTCGGGGCTCATCATTTCCACCGGCCGCGCCGTTACGCCAAGCCCGGCTTTCACCGCCGCTTTAACGCCCGCCAGTGAGGATGCCGAATGGGCCAAATGCCACGGCGTCTGCGCGCTATTGAGCGCCGAGGTAATATCATCCCGGAAGGGCCCGGGCCCCTCAAGCAGGATCAGCGGTACCGACGCCTCGTGCGGCAGCACGTAGTCCGCCGCGCAGTACCAGAGGGTTGGCGACGTGCGCAACGTCAGCATTTCAAAGCTGTCAGACTGATGGGTGGTCAACGCGAGATCTATCGCGCCGTTTGCCAGCCTCTCCACCGCCTCGGCATGATTGAGAACCTTAATTTCGAGGGTCAGCCTCGGGTAGAAGCTGCCGATCCGATTAAGCAAAAACGGTAAAATGGTATCCGCCGTTTCGTCGGTGGCGCCGATAGTCAACGTCCCCTGCAGGCTGCTAAACATCAACGACATGCAGGCTTCGTCGTTAAAGCGCAGAATTTTACGCGCATAGCCGAGCAGCTGAATGCCCTGCTCAGTTAATAGCTTATTGCGCCCGTGGCGGGCAAAGAGCTCTTTTCCGACCAGCTGCTCCAGCCGCTGCATCTGCTGGCTCACCGCAGACTGAGTACGGCGCACCGCCGTAGCGGCGGCAGCAAACGTACTCAAATCGGCAACGGCAACAAACGTTCTCAGCAGATCGAGGTCGAGATTTAGTATTGGACGATTTGCATTTATCATGTTGCTTCACTCACAGGTAGCTATCGCTGACCTGCCTTGTTGATGCTGTGCTCCAGGTTTCCGGCTATTCCTTGAGCCTCGTGTCATCCGCAAAAAGGAAACGGGCGACAGCTGGAAGAACGTTATTGCATTTGAAAGTGCTCGTCCGCGTCAATTGTGCGGAACCTCTGAGTCATATTTTGTTCGTACGCCTAAGCCTTTTCTAATTACGGCGAGCCGCTTTATGTGACCTGATTCAAAAAAGCCATCTACAGCGCAACCCTGCACGTCAATACGCAGTCTGCCTGCGCAAAAGCTTGCTGAACGACAAACAAAAAGCCTGCAATAACAATATATTAATAAGAAAAACCGCATTATTTACGAGGTTTATTTGATATTAACAACGACATCCTAACCGAAAACCGCCTTATTTATAAGGGCAAATCAGTATTATTAAAGATAATTTTAAACATTTTTTCAGGACTTTAATTAAATTAACAAAACCAGGATTATTCATTGCCAAAAAATAAGACTCATTAATCTCTTAGATGTTTTTATTAAGTATATTTAACATTACCGCTACAGTCGTCCCTCGTCAGTTAAAAGCATAGTGCTTTTTTGTGAGCAAAAAAGTATCAGCGCATGACCTCCCCGTCGCCTCAAACCAGATAAACACTCATCATATGGCGATAAAACCACAAGATCTGACCAATAAAATACGACTTAAAGGCATATTCTATAAACACTAAAGCCAATCAACAGATAAATCGATTACCCTAAAAAAAGAATATTAGCAAAATCTTCTCCTGCTAACCCTTCAAAACAGCGGGGATGAAGAGTACATTGTTCCGAGCTGACTTCCACGGCAGGGAGTGGCGATAACAGCTAAAAAGGCAAAGATTCATGTCCCCTATCGAAAAATCCAGCAAGTTAGACAACGTCTGTTACGACATCCGTGGCCCGGTTCTCAAAGAAGCGAAGCGTCTTGAAGAAGAAGGCAATAAAGTCCTCAAGCTGAACATCGGCAACCCGGCGCCGTTTGGCTTCGATGCCCCGGATGAAATCCTCGTTGACGTCATTCGTAATTTACCGACCGCCCAGGGCTACTGCGACTCTAAAGGCCTCTACTCGGCGCGCAAAGCTATCATGCAGCACTATCAGGCCCGCGGCATGCGCGACGTGACGGTTGAAGATATTTATATCGGCAACGGCGTATCGGAACTGATTGTCCAGGCCATGCAGGCGCTGCTGAACAGCGGTGACGAAATGCTGGTCCCGGCGCCGGATTATCCCCTGTGGACGGCGGCGGTATCGCTCTCCAGCGGTAAAGCAGTGCACTATCTTTGCGATGAGTCCGCCGACTGGTTCCCGGATCTCGACGATATTCGCGCAAAAATCACCCCACGCACCCGCGGGATCGTGATTATTAACCCGAACAACCCGACCGGCGCGGTCTATTCAAAAGAGCTGCTGCTGGAGATCGTCGAAATTGCTCGCCAGCATAATCTGATCATCTTTGCTGATGAAATCTACGACAAGATCCTGTACGACGAAGCCCAGCACCACTCGATCGCCGCGCTGGCTCCCGACCTGCTGACGATTACCTTTAACGGCCTGTCAAAAACCTATCGCGTCGCCGGCTTCCGCCAGGGCTGGATGGTGTTGAACGGACCGAAAAAACACGCTAAGGGCTATATCGAAGGCCTGGAAATGCTGGCCTCCATGCGCCTGTGTGCCAACGTTCCGGCGCAGCATGCCATCCAAACGGCCCTTGGCGGTTATCAAAGCATCAGCGAGTTTATTGTTCCCGGCGGGCGCCTGTACGAGCAGCGTAACCGCGCCTGGGAGCTGATCAACGAGATCCCCGGCGTCTCCTGCGTGAAGCCGAAAGGCGCGCTCTATATGTTCCCGAAAATTGACGCTAAGCGCTTTAACATTCACGACGATCAGAAGATGGTGCTCGACTTCCTGCTGCAGGAGAAAGTGCTGCTGGTTCAGGGTACCGCCTTTAACTGGCCGTGGCCGGATCACGTGCGTATCGTGACCCTGCCTCGCGAAGACGATCTGGAAATGGCCATTTCACGTTTCGGCCGCTTCCTCTCCGGCTATCACCAGCTCTGATAAGTCGAACCCGCCGCCGGTATTTGCATCCGGCGGCAATCCCTGCGCACAATGGAACCCGATGTCGTCACTGATTAAGGGTCCTTATGAGTCAGAGTCATTTCTTTGCCCACCTCTCCCGCCTGAAGCTGATTAACCGCTGGCCGCTGATGCGCAACGTGCGCACCGAAAACGTGTCCGAGCATAGTCTGCAGGTCGCCATGGTCGCCCATGCGCTGGCGGCAATTAAGAATCGTAAGTTTGCGGGCAACGTTAACGCCGAGCGGATCGCGCTGCTGGCGATGTACCATGATGCGTCGGAAGTTTTAACCGGCGATCTGCCGACACCGGTAAAATATTTCAACTCGCAGATCGCCCAGGAATATAAGGCCATTGAGAAAATTGCTCAGCAGAAGCTTATCGATATGGTCCCCGACGAGCTGCGCGATATTTTTGCGCCGCTGATTGATGAACACAGCTACAGCGAAGAGGAAAAATCAATCGTCAAGCAGGCCGATGCGCTCTGCGCCTATCTGAAATGCCTCGAAGAGCTGTCGGCCGGAAATAACGAATTTTTACTGGCCAAAGGCCGGCTCGAGAAAACGCTGGAATCCCGCCGCAGCGATGAAATGGATTATTTTATGCAGGTGTTTGTCCCGAGCTTCCATCTCTCTCTGGATGAAATCAGCCAGGACTCCCCGCTGTAAAATCGACGCTAGCCCGGCCTGCGGCCGGGCCATGAGGAAACGGGGCTCAGAACGGGAACAGGACCGGGATCAGCAGCACGCAAACCACCATCACCAGCACGGTAAAAGGCACGCCGATCTTCACAAAATCGCTGAACGAGTATTTACCGGGACCCAGTACCAGGGTGTTAACCGGTGAAGATACCGGGGTCATAAACGCCGCCGAAGCCGCCATCGCCACCACCATCGCAAAGGGGTAAGGCGACACGCCCATTGAGTTCGCCGCCGCCAGCGCAATCGGCGCCATCAGCACCGCCGTTGCGGTATTTGAAATAAACAGGCCAATGGCCGCGCACATCACAAACAGGCAGCCCAGCATTAAATAGGGTCCTTTGCTGCCGGCAACGTCCATCAGTCCCTGAACCACTAAATCCACGCCGCCGGTTTTTTGCAGCGCCAGCGCAAAAGGCATCATCCCGACGATCAGAATAATGCTCGGCCAGTGAATCGCCTTATAGGCGCTCTCGGCGTTGATGCAGCGAAATTTCCCCATCAAAAGGCAGGAGATAATAGCGGCAATGGGGTTGGGAATTTCATCGGTGAGCATCAGGGCCACCATCAGTACCAGGCAGAAAATAGCGTGCGGCGCCTGGCTGTGGGCCGGTGAGGCATCGTTCACCTCGATAGGCATATTTAGCACCACAAAATCGCGCCCGCGCTTCGCCAGCAGGGCTATCTGCCGCCAGTTGCCGACCACCAGCATGATATCCCCAAGCTGCAGGGACTCATCGACCACCGCGCCATCGAGGGCTTTACCGTCCCGCTTCAGGCCGACGATATTGAGACCAAAGCGGGTGCGGAAGGCGATTTCACGTACCGTTTTACCGATAAGCTCCGAGTCGGGGATCAGCGTCACCTCCGCCATACCGACATCCAGCGCCTGGTCGGAGAAATACTCCCCGCGCAGCACCATCGGCTCAAGCATTTGCTCCCCGCAGAACTGGCGCAAATCGACGTCCGAAGCCGACATATCAATCAGCAGAACGTCGCGGGCGCGGAACTCGGATACCCCGTTAACGTTCACAATCACCCGCCGAAAACGACGCCAGCGCTCCACGCCGATAACGTTAGCGCAGTAGCGTTCGCGCAGCTTAAGATCGTCGAGGCGCTGGCCAATCATCGGCGAACCGGGGCGGATCGCCAGGCGACGCGCCCTGCCGGTTAGATGGTACTCTTTGATTAAATCGCGAAAGGTGCTTCTCTTACGCCCGTCGCGCGACAGCTCGCCCTCGTCGCCTTTCAGCATAAAGCGAACCGCCAGCATGTAGAAAACGCCCAGCAGCAAAACCACCAGGCCAATGGGCGTCACGCTAAAGAAGCTAAAGCCCTGCAGCCCTTCGCGTATCAGCTCGCTGTTGACGACGAGGTTAGGCGGCGTTGCCACCAGGGTCATCATCCCGCTGATAAGCCCGGCAAAACTCAGCGGCATCATCAGGCGCGACGGGGAGGTATTCATGCGTGCAGAAACGCTCAGCACCACCGGAATAAAGATAGCCACCACCCCGGTGGAGCTCATAAACGCGCCCAGCCCGGCGACGGTCAGCATCAGGTAGATCAGCATTTTTGTTTCGCTGCTGCCCGCTACCTTCACCAGCCAGCTGCCGACTTTGCTTGCGACGCCGGTGCGCACGAGGCCGTCACCGATGATAAACAGCGCGGCGATAAGAATAACGTTCGGATCGCTAAAACCGGAAAACGCTTCGCTGAGAGTCAGCGTATCGCTGAGAACGAAGGCGACGATCACCAGCAGCGCGATAGCATCCATGCGCACTTTTCCGGTGGCAAAAAGCACGACCGCAACGGCAAGAAGAGACAGCACCCAAATCAGTTCACCGTTCACAACTTATCCTTGTCTGAAGATGGAGTCGAAATTGTGGCACAAAAAAGCCCCGCCAGCGCGGGGCTAAATCATGAGATTATGCTTTAAGCGTAACGCTAACGTTGCCGTCTGGCTGCCGAACAATCTCCAGCTCTTCGAGGCTGGTCAGCACAAAGTCTGCTTCATCGAGACGCGGCGCGTCGGCAGGCACGTTAACGGCAATCGTACGGCATCCGGCGCTCAGGCCGGACAGTAATCCCGCCGGTGCGTCCTCAACCACCGCACACGCCTGCGGCGCCAGCCCCAGCAGCTCGGCCCCGAGCAGATAGGCATCGGGCGCCGGCTTGCCGTGTTTCACCCGCTCCGCCGTGACGAAAATTTTAGCGTCGGGCAGGCCCCCAGCGCGATGGCGCGCATGGGCAACGGGCACCGAACCGGAGGTGACGATAGCCCACGGGATGCCTGCGCTATCCAGCTGAGTCAGCAGCGCAACCGCCCCCGGCAGCGCCGTAATGCCGTCGGTATCCTGCGCCTCTACCGCTTCGAGGTAGCGGAATTCCGCCTGAATCTCCTCTTCGCTACGCCCGGGTAAAAAATGGCGTAAAGAGGTTATCGCCTGCTTGCCGTGGATAAAGTTCAGCATTTCATCATGCGGGATGCCGAAACGATCCGCCCACTTACACCACGAGCGTTCCACCACCGGCAAAGAATCGACTAACGTCCCGTCAAGATCGAACAGGAAACCTTTACACTGCACGGAAACCTCCATCAGGCGTTGATAATTTGATTAATTTCGTTGCTGCTCAAATGGTACTGGCGCGGGCATGAGTGCCAGGCGGCCAGCATACGCTGATATTTTTCCCACATCGGCGTTTGCGAATTGAAGCCGTGAGTGCCGGCGTCAAAATGGCTGTAGCGCCCCTCAACGTTGACGATAAAGCGCACATAGCCGAGGAGACGCGCTTCGGTGGCCACGTCGAACCCCAGGAAGGTCACCCGACGCTCGTCGATTTCGCTGCCGTCCTTGAGGTTAGTCCAGGAGACGTGCATCGCATGATACATTTCCATGATATCGATGACGGTACGGCAGGTTTCCTCGGTCAGCTCGCCGAATTCGCGGTCCAGTTCACGCATCTGCAGCCCGTAGCCACGCTCAATGATGGTCTGCAGACGGCGATAGCGCTCCGCGTTGTCCGGGTCGAGCATCGTCATCATCTTGTACTGATTTGACAAAATCAGGCGCTGCGCATTGGTCATTTCCATTTTTTGACTCCTGTGGCACTTTACGGCGTGAAAAAAGAAGGCGCATTAATTATGCGCCTTCTTTTATATGCGTTTTCCTTAGGGAATTACAAATCATCAAGGAAAGTTTTATCCAGTTGTTTGAAGGCGCGCTTAAGCGTGTCAGCTAAAGCCTGGTAATCCGGCTTACCGTCAACCGGCGCCAGCGCCTGTCCCGCCTCCTGCAGCTTGCCGCGAACTTCATAAAACCAGTTCAATACTGACGGCGGCAGCGGCGTCACCGACCGTTTACCCAGCCACCACAGTCCCTGCATGGGCAGACTCAACGCAAACAGCGCCGTGGCGACCGCGGGACCCAGCTGGCCGCCGAGGGCAATTTGCCAGCACAGCGTAAAAACGGCGACCGGCGGCATGATACGAATCGCGTAGCGGGTGGCGCGAATAATGCGGTTTTCAATAAACACCGGGGCGAGGCGTTTATCTAAAGGCCAGGTCTTTGTGTAATGCTGCCCGCGGCGAAACAAGCTGAAAAAGCTAACGGGACGATTCTCGGGTGTCGACATGGCTGTACCTCAACTTTACATATAAATCTTAAAATATTCGTGCAAAACACCAACTGTGCATGACAACGTTCAAAACATTTTGGCAATGGGTGCGGCAATCAGGTATCCTGTGCCCACCTGAAAGGGCGATAGACCCTTTTACCAGGTTAGTCAAATTATCGCATATTCTGCCATTGTCTGAAAATTATCCAAAATGGCATAAAATCAAATGTACTTATCTCATCGTGCCCGGAAACAGAACAAGGCATGATGTTAATCATAAATGTCGATGTCATCCTGCGCTACGCTTTGTGACACAATGACGTTTTTTTAGCCACGTATCATAAAAGGTACTTCCATGTCGAGTAAGCTAGTACTGGTTCTGAACTGCGGTAGTTCCTCACTGAAATTTGCTATCATTGATGCTCTCAACGGTGACGAATATCTGTCCGGTTTAGCCGAATGTTTCCATCTTCCTGAAGCGCGTATCAAATGGAAAATGGATGGCAGCAAACAAGAAGCAGATTTAGGCGCTGGCGCCGCTCACAGTGAAGCGCTTAACTTTATCGTTAACACTATTCTGGCACAAAAACCAGAACTGTCTGCTCAGCTGACCGCAATTGGCCATCGTATCGTTCACGGTGGTGAGAAATACACCAGTTCCGTGGTCATTGACGATTCCGTCATTCAGGGCATCAAAGATTCCGCCTCTTTCGCACCGCTGCACAACCCGGCGCATCTGATCGGTATTGCTGAAGCGCTGAAATCCTTCCCGCACCTGAAAAACAAGAACGTTGCCGTGTTCGACACCGCGTTCCATCAGACCATGCCGGAAGAGTCTTACCTCTACGCCCTGCCGTACAGCCTCTACAAAGAGCACGGCGTCCGTCGCTATGGCGCCCACGGCACCAGCCACTTCTACGTGACTCAGGAAGCAGCAAAAGTCCTGAACAAACCGGTTGAAGAACTGAACATCATCACCTGCCATCTGGGCAACGGTGGTTCTGTTTCTGCTATCCGTAACGGCCAGTGCGTTGATACCTCTATGGGTCTGACTCCGCTGGAAGGCCTGGTCATGGGTACCCGCTCAGGCGATATCGACCCGGCAATCATCTTCCATCTGCACGACTCCCTGGGCATGAGCGTTGATGCTATCAACAAAATGCTGACCAAAGAGTCCGGCCTGCTCGGCCTGACTGAAGTCACCAGCGACTGTCGTTATGTTGAAGACAACTACGCGGATAAAGCAGACGCTAAGCGCGCGATGGACGTTTACTGCCACCGCCTGGCAAAATACATCGGCTCCTACACCGCGCTGATGGACGGTCGTCTGGACGCGGTTATCTTCACCGGCGGCATCGGTGAAAACGCGGCGATGGTGCGTGAACTGTCTCTGGGCAAACTGGGCGTACTGGGCTTCGATGTTGACCATGAACGCAACCTGGCAGCCCGTTTCGGCAAGTCCGGCTTCATCAACAAAGAAGGTACCCGCCCTGCACTGGTCATCCCGACCAACGAAGAGCTGGTTATCGCGCAAGACGCCAACCGTCTGACCGCCTGATTGCACACCGCCAGCGATAACCCTCAATAATTCGAGTTGCAGGAAAGCGGCGACGCAGCAAATCCCCGGGAGCGTAAGAGAAGTACGTGACCGGGGTGAGCGACAAATCCGTCGTCGCGGTGGCCCGCAAGGGCAAAAGCCAACAAGTATGCAGCTTGAAGTATGACGGGAAGCTGGGGGTGCTGTTTTTGTATCCCGCCTGATACTGGCGGTAACGAAAGAGGATATATCGTGTCCCGTATAATCATGCTAATCCCTACCGGAACCAGCGTAGGCCTGACCAGCGTCAGCCTCGGCGTTATCCGTGCTATGGAACGTAAAGGCGTTCGTCTGAGCGTCTTTAAACCTATCGCGCAACCGCGTGCTGGCGGCGATGCGCCTGACCAGACGACCGCTATCGTGCGCGCGAATTCCAACCTTCCGGCCGCAGAGCCGCTGAAGATGAGCCACGTCGAGTCGCTGCTGTCCAGCAACCAGAAAGACGTGCTGATGGAAGAGATCATCGCTAACTACCACGCAAGCACTCAGGATGCTGAAGTCGTGCTGGTAGAAGGCCTGGTTCCGACGCGTAAACACCAGTTTGCCCAGTCGCTGAACTTCGAAATCGCCAAAACCCTGAACGCTGAAATCGTCTTCGTGATGTCCCAGGGCACCGATACCCAGGAACAGCTGAACGAGCGTATCGAACTGACCCGCAACAGCTTCGGCGGCACGAAGAACACCAACATTACCGGTGTTATCGTCAACAAGCTGAACGCGCCGGTTGACGAGCAGGGGCGTACCCGTCCTGACCTGTCTGAAATTTTCGATGACTCATCGAAAGCGAAAGTGGTCAAGATCGATCCGGCTCAGCTGCAGAACGGCAGCGCGCTGCCGATCCTCGGCGCGGTGCCGTGGAGCTTCGATCTGATTGCCACCCGCGCAATCGATATGGCGCACCACCTGAATGCCACCATCATCAATGAAGGCGATATTAACACCCGCCGCGTGAAATCCGTTACCTTCTGTGCGCGCAGCATTCCGCACATGCTGGAACACTTCCGCGCAGGTTCCCTGCTGGTGACCTCCGCCGATCGTCCTGACGTCCTGGTTGCAGCCTGCCTGGCGGCGATGAACGGCGTAGAAATCGGCGCGCTGCTGCTGACCGGCGCCTACGAAATGGACGCCCGCGTGAGCAAGCTGTGCGAACGCGCGTTTGCCACCGGCCTGCCGGTATTCATGGTGAACACCAACACCTGGCAGACCTCTCTGAGCCTGCAGAGCTTCAACCTGGAAGTTCCGGTTGACGATCACGAGCGCATCGAGAAAGTTCAGGAATACGTGGCAAGCTACATCAACGCCGACTGGATCGAGTCCCTGACTGCGACCTCCGAGCGCAGCCGTCGCCTCTCTCCGCCGGCCTTCCGCTACCAGCTCACCGAGCTGGCGCGCAAAGCGGGCAAACGCGTCGTTCTGCCGGAAGGCGACGAGCCGCGTACCGTTAAAGCTGCGGCAATCTGTGCAGAACGCGGTATCGCAACCTGCGTGCTGCTGGGTAACCCGGATGAGATCAACCGCGTTGCCGCCGCTCAGGGCGTAGAGCTGGGTTCGGGTATCGAAATCGTCGATCCGGAAGTGGTTCGCGAAAGCTACGTGGCTCGCCTGGTCGAACTGCGTAAGAGCAAAGGTATGACCGAAGCGGTTGCTCGCGAGCAGCTGGAAGACAACGTCGTTCTCGGCACCCTGATGCTGGAACAGGACGAAGTCGACGGCCTGGTGTCCGGCGCGGTACACACCACCGCCAACACCATCCGTCCGCCGCTGCAGCTGATCAAAACGGCGCCGGGCAGCTCTCTGGTCTCCTCCGTGTTCTTCATGCTGCTGCCTGAACAGGTTTACGTGTACGGCGACTGCGCGATTAACCCGGACCCAACCGCAGAACAGCTGGCAGAGATCGCAATTCAGTCCGCGGACTCCGCAATTGCCTTTGGCATTGAACCGCGCGTGGCGATGCTCTCCTACTCCACCGGCACCTCCGGCGCCGGTAGCGACGTCGAAAAAGTGCGTGAAGCAACGCGTCTGGCGCAGGAAAAACGTCCTGACCTGATGATCGACGGCCCGCTGCAGTACGATGCCGCCGTTATGGCTGACGTGGCAAAATCCAAGGCGCCGAACTCTCCGGTTGCCGGCCGCGCGACCGTGTTCATCTTCCCGGATCTGAACACCGGTAACACCACTTACAAAGCCGTACAGCGTTCTGCTGACCTGATCTCCATCGGGCCGATGCTGCAGGGTATGCGTAAGCCGGTGAACGACCTGTCCCGCGGCGCGCTGGTAGACGATATCGTCTACACCATCGCGCTGACCGCGATTCAGTCGTCTCAGCAGCAGCAGTAATACTCTCCGCCGGCGCCTGCGCCGGTCGGTAACAACAAAGGCGACCCTGTGGTCGCCTTTTTTATTTACAGCAGCTCTCTCGCCGCCGACACAATATCATGGGCCGTCAGGCCATACTCCTTCTGCAGGAAATCCTGGGTACCGACCTGACCATAGCGCTCCTTCACCCCCACGCGGCGCATCGGCACCGGACAGGTTTCCACCAGCACCTCGGCGACGGCTGAGCCCAGCCCGTTGTGAATACTGTGGTTTTCGCAGGTCACGATACGCCCGGTTTTCTCGGCATAATTTTTCACCAGCATGCGGTCGATAGGCTTGAGGGTAAACATGTCAATCACCGCCGCGCTGACGCCTTCCTGTTCGAGCTGTCGCGCCGCCTCCAGCGCCTCGGCCACCATAATGCCGTTGGCGATCAGGGTAATATCTTCGCCTTCCCGCAGCACGTTGCCCTTGCCGATGGTAAACGTTGAGCCCGGGGCGTAGACGCTCGGCGCCTGCTTGCGGATGGTACGCACCCAGTAGAAACCGTGAAGCTTCATCAGCTGGCGCAGGATATCGTCGAACATCACCGCATCGGTGACCTCCAGCACCACCGAGTGCGCCAGGCCGCGAACAATCCCCATATCTTCAAACGACATATGGGTGCCGCCGTTATGGCAGGCGGTAACGCCGGCGTCGGAGGCAATCACCTTGACGTTGTTACGCTGATAATCCAGCGCCATAAACAGCTGGTCGAAGCAGCGGCGGCTGGCAAACGCGGTAAAGGTATGAACAAACGGCTGGCGTCCGGTCAGCGACAGGCCGGCGGCGGTCCCGATAACGTTGGCCTCCATGATGCCGCAGTTGATCACGTGCTGCGGATAATCCCGCGCCACGCCGTCCATTGCCATCGAACTCATCAGATCGGCCTCGAGGGCGATAATGTCGCTCCCGGCCTCAATCTGCCGGGCGACAAAGCCGGCGTACACTTTGCGCATTTCCACGGCGTCTTTTTGTCCTGCGGGTGCGACGTTAATCATGTGCGGCCTCCAGTTGACGAATCGTCTCATTCAGCGCCACAGTCATCTCATCCGTCAGGCGCAGGTGATGGGAGTTGCTGAGCTGCTCGAGATACGGCACGCCCTGCCCTTTAATGCTGTCGAGGATCACCACCCGCGGACGGGCATCGGCGGCCGGCACGGGCTGTACCGCCTCCAGCAGCCCGACAATGTCGTCCCCCTTCACGGTGATGGCGTCAAAACCAAAGGCGCGGAACTTCTCCTCCAGGTTAAAGGCGCGGATAATTTCGTCGAGCGCGCCGTCGAGCTGCAGTTTGTTCCAGTCAACAAACACCGTCAGGCTATTCAGGCGATGGTGGGCAATAAACTGAAACGCCTCCCAGCACTGCCCCTCGTTGAGCTCGCCGTCGCCGACAATGCAGAATACCCGATTCGGGCGCCCCGCCAGCTTATGTGAGAGCGCCATGCCGCCGGCGATGGAAATCCCCTGCCCCAGCGAACCGGTGGTCGCATCGACTCCCCGCGTTTTCAGACGGTCCGGGTGGCTCGGCAGACGGGTGCCGTTATGGTTCAGCGTGCTGAGCTCTTCCATCGGGAAATAGCCCTTGATGGCTAAGGTGCTGTAGAGCGCCGGACCGGCATGCCCTTTTGACAGCACAAAGTAGTCGCGCTCCGGCGAGTCCGGGTCGGCGGGGTCGATTTTCATCACCGCGCCGTACAGCACCGCCAGCGTTTCGACGACCGACATGCTGCCGCCATAGTGGCCAAAACCCAGATTGGTCAGCGATTTAAGCGTGGCGACGCGAATGTCGCGCGCCAGTTGGGTCACTTCTTGCACATTCATGATTTCGCTCCGGTATTCTCCTGCGCGCCATTGCCCGCAGGTTTCTTCTTCGCAAAGACGTTGTACGCAACCAGCAGAGCGAACAGCGCCACAACAAGACCCGTAATCGCAAACGGCGACAGGTAGCGCGCCAGGTTGCCGAGCACGATGCCGATTGCGCCGAAGTCGGCGTCAGAGAAGGTGGTATTGGCAAAACCGATGGCCCCCAGAACCGGCAGCAGCAGCACCGGCAGGAAGGTGATCAGCAGGCCGTTGGCAAACGCGCCAATCATTGCGCCCCGACGACCGCCGGTGGCGTTGCCGAAAACTCCCGCCGTCGCGCCGGTGAAAAAGTGCGGCACGACGCCCGGTAGAATCAGCACCAGACTCATTTGTCCGAGCAGGAACAGCCCCACCAGACCACCGAGGAAGCTGAACAGGAAGCCGATCAGCACCGCGTTGGGCGCATAGGGGTAGACCACCGGGCAGTCCAGCGCAGGACGCGCGTTCGGCACCAGCTTTTCTGAGAATCCGGTAAACGCCGGCACGATTTCCGCGAGGATCAGGCGCACCCCTTGCAGGATGATGAACACCCCGGCGGCGAAGGTAATCGCCATGATGATGGCGTAGACCAGATAGTTCTGGCCGCCGCTGAAGGTGCTTTCTACATACTCGCGCCCGGCGCTTACGGCCATGATCAGGTAGATAATCATCATCGTCAGGGAGATAGAGATGGAGCTGTCGCGCAGGAAGCTGAGGTTCTTCGGCAGATTCATCTCTTCGGTGGAGCGGGAGCCTTTTCCACAGACGCTGCCAATCCAGCCCGAAAGCACGTAGCCCAGGGTACCGAAGTGGCCGAAGGCGATATCATCGGTTCCGGTAATTCGCTTCATATAGCGCTGCGCCAGCGCCGGGAAGAACGCCATCACCAGGCCTAAGATCAGCGAGCCGGTAAACACCAGCCCGACGCCTTCGAAGCCCGCCACGGTGAGGATCACGCCGATCATACAGGCCATATAGAAGGTATGATGCCCGGTCAGGAAGATATACTTCAGCCGCGTAAAGCGGGCGACGATGATATTCGCAACCATCCCAAAGGCCATAATCAGCGCGGTTGACGCGCCGTATTTTTCGAGGGCAATAGAAACAATCGCCTCGTTATTTGGAATAATCCCCTGGATATTAAAGGCGTGTTCAAACATGCCTCCCAGCGGATTCAGCGAGCCGACTAATACCGTCGCCCCACCGCCCAAAACAATAAAGCCAAGAATGGTTTTAATCGTTCCTTTGACGACGTCAGAAAATGATTTTTTTTGTGCCACCAGGCCGATCAGCGCAATTAACCCCACCAGCACCGAGGGCACTTTCAGAATATCAACAACAAAATTCAGCGTTTCAAGGATAAACATATCCGCCTCGCTACAAATAGTTATTGTTTGGCGAACCACGCGCGCAGCTGCGCTTCGAGTTCATTGATGTCGATGATGTTGGTAATCACCACCAGCTGGCTTTCCGGCACGCTGGCGCTGGCGGCGATATCTTTAGCCATCACGAATAAATCAGCCGCTCCCGGCGTTGCCGATGAGAGATCGGAGTGTTCAACTTCCGCTTCAATTTCGAGCTTTTTAAGCACTTTTTTAATATTCATTTCAACCATAAAACTACTGCCCAGGCCAGAACCGCAAATCGCCATAATTTTCATTGTTATCACCTTTTTTGGGTACAGTTGGTCCGCATCACGCCGGGCGTAATGGGTTATAAATCAGATTATGAATAAGATCAGAATCGCGCGATTATCGTTTTAATTTCCTCCAGGGTTTTCGCCTGATGTAATTGCTCCATATCTTCGTCACTGGAAAATAATTCAGCCAGCGCGGAAATCATCTCGATATGACTATGCTTGTCGGGTGCCGCCAGCATAATAATAATATCGACCGGGTCGAACTCTTCTGAACCAAACGACACGCCTTGCTCCAGCTTCAGCAGCGAAAGGCCGAGGCCTCTGGCCCCCTCTTCCGGCCGCGCATGCGGCATTGCCAGCCCCGGCGCCAACACATAGTAGGGTCCCAGCTTCGCATGTTGTTCCACAATCGCGGTCACGTACTCGGGCGCAATAACGCCAGCCTCGAGCAGCGGCCTGGCACAAACCTCAAGAGCCTGAGGCCACTCTTCTACGCTCTGCCGGAGCGTGATAGTGGCATCAAAGATCCATTTACTGAGCATTTTATCTCCCCCGTCTTTTAGCAAAAGATGGGCAAACTTTATTCAAGCGCACAGCAGTTAGCTGCGACGGCGATCACAAAGATAGCGCTACCAACAGATAACATTCAAAATTGTGATAGCGCTATCAATTCGCAATCATCATATGAAAACGCAGCAAAAATGTGGATTTAAGGCGTATACTCCCTGAAACGTAAAGTGATGGATGCTAATGAAAAGCGTCTGTTCAGCAGGAATGTGTATGTCTCTAACCCGAAAACGGCGTAGTACCGGTAAGGTGACGATCGCCGATGTTGCCCAGCTTGCCGGCGTGGGCACGATGACCGTCTCGCGTGCGCTGCGCACGCCGGAGCAGGTTTCCGACAAGCTTCGTGAAAAAATAGAAGCCGCGGTGCAGGAGCTGGGATATATGCCCAATCTGGCCGCCAGCGCGCTGGCTTCCGCCTCCTCAAGAACGATAGCTATGGTGGTGCCAAATCTTGCCGAAGCGGGCTGCTCCGCGATGTTTGCCGGACTACAGCAGGTGCTGCAGCCGGCGGGTTACCAGATTATGCTGGCGGAGTCGCAGCATCGCCTTGAACAGGAAGAGAAGCTGCTGGAAACGCTGCTGGCGTCGAACATTGCGGCCGCCATTCTGCTCAGCGTTGAACATAGCGACACCGTACGCCACTGGCTGAATAACGCGTCGATTCCGGTGATGGAGATGGGCGCCATGCGCGCCGACCCGATTGACATGAATATCGGCATTGATAACGTTGCCGCCATGTTCGAGCTCACTGAAATGCTCATCCATCGCGGCTATCAGAATATCGGCCTGCTGTGCGCCAACCAGGAGCAGTGGATTTTTCAGCAGCATCTGCAGGGGTGGTACAAAGCGATGCTGCGCCACCATATGTCGCCGAATCGGGTAATTAACGCCGCGCTTCCTCCCAGTTTTTCCACCGGCGCTTCGCAGCTACCGGAATTTTTGCTGGCGTGGCCGGAGCTGGATGCGCTGGTCTGCGTTTCTGACGAGCTGGCGTGCGGCGCGCTGTATGAGTGCCAGCGTCGACGCATTAAAGTCCCCGACGATTTGGCGGTCGTCGGCTTCGGCGATAGCGATGTCAGCCGGGTCTGCCAGCCGCCGCTAACCACGATGGCGGTACCGCATCACAAGATTGGTATTGAAGCTGGACGCGCCCTTCTGGAGCGCCTTAATGAAGGAAACTGGAGCGGCAGAAAACCCATCGTCTCCAGTTTATGCCTGCGGGATAGCTGCTAGGCGGCTACTCGGCCTCTTCCTGCTTTTCCTGCTTTTCTGGTTTTGCCGACTCGTTGTTGGCATTGCGGGTCATCCACAGCGCCAGCGCTTTTAACGAATCCGGGGTGAACTCATCGCAGCGGGCGGTGATCTCTTCCGGCGTCAGCCAGCACACTTCGCTGACCTCTTCTTCCTGCAAAGCAAAGGGACCGTGCGACACGCAGCTAAACAGGCTTCCCCAGACGCGGCAGTGCTTATCTTCGTAGTAGAACTGGCCGTGGTCGGCAAAGGGGACGCCAGCAATGCCCAGCTCCTCTTCGGCCTCGCGACGCGCTGAATCCAGCAGCTGCTCGTCGGCCTGCACCACGCCACCGGCGGTGGCATCCAGCATGCCCGGCTGAAAATCTTTTATCTCGGTACGACGCTGCACCAGAATTTTGCCCATCCCATCATGAACGACAATGTAGGTTGCACGATGGCGCAGACACTGCGCGCGCATTTGCTCGCGGCTCGATTGCGCTATCACCTCATTGTTTTCATTAACGATATCTACCCATTCTGTGCTTGCCAAATCGTTCTGTTCCACCATCAGGAAACCTTACTTTTTAAAGCGCTCTTGCGGCGCGTCTTTACGGTTGGGGGTAAATTACGGGTTAATTGCCACCTCTGCAATAACCTGATGATCATCGAGTGCTAAAACCTGCAGCCGATCCCCGTCAAGGAGGCCATAGCTGGCGGGAAATCCCCCTTTGGGGATGCTCACGGAACCGGGGTTAAAGAGAAAAATATCGCCGCGCTTCTCGGCTACCGGAATATGAGTATGACCATAAACCAGGACATCGCCAGCGCAGAGCGACGGCAATTTTTCGGGGCTGTACAGATGCCCGTGAGTCAGAAACAGCCGACACCGTTCAGTCAGAACCTGCTGCCAGGGCGCGGTGATGGGAAAGTCCAGCAGCATCTGATCGACCTCGCTGTCGCAGTTGCCGCGTACGGCAATAATGCGCGCCGCAGCGCCATTGAGCTTCCCGGCAACTTCAGCCGGCGCGTAGCCCTCAGGGAGAGCGTTACGCGGCCCGTGGTTGAGCACGTCACCCAGAATAATCAACCACTGCGCCCCGCTCTGCGCGAACCGTTCCAGCACGCGCTCGGCGGCGGGCAAAGAGCCATGAATATCCGATGCAAACATCAGCCGCATTTTTTCATCTCCACGCATTACGATGCCCCATGATAGCGGAACCGCGAACGCGAATCAGCCAGCTCGTTTGGCCGACAGTGCGGCATAGCGCTGAACGGACGCCCGCTGCCACTGGAAGGCGGCGTAATCTGCCAGCCGCTCCGGCACCTCATCGCCGTTAAGCACCAGCCGGTTGAGCATCAGTGCGAGGTCAGTATCGGCAATTGACCACTCGCCGAACAGATTGGTGCCGCCGTGGGCCAGCAGTTCGGAAGCGGTCTCGAATAGTTTTTCCGCGCTCCTGCGCCCCGCCGCGCTAAGGGCCGGTTTCTTTTGTCCGGCGAAGATAACGTCGGTAGAGCGCTCTTCGCGAATGGGCAGCAGATCGCTGCGCAGCCAGGCCTGAACCTGGCGGGCGCGGGCTCTCTTTTGCAGATCGTGGGGATAGAGCCGCTCCCACTCCGGCGGCGCAAAACGCTCGTCGAGATATTCGCTAATCGCGGACGATTCGCTGAGGGCAAAATCGTCAACTTCCAGCAGCGGCACGCGCCGGGTGCAGGAGTATCCCTTCCAGCCCGCCTGCAGGTGTTCGCCGCTGTCCAGATTGACGGTTTTAAGCGTAAAAGGCAGGCTCTTCTCCTGCAGGGAAACGTAGACTGACATCACGTACGGAGAGAAAAAATCGGAATCGGACCACAGGGTAATGACCGGCTGGCTCATGGCATCCTCAATTAATAATGGGGCGATAAAGCAACATATCCTGTCTTCTGAGGGATGTCACTTACCGCACCATGAGGATTTTGCACTAGCCAACGAGCAGCGTTTTCGGCTCCAGATAGGCCTGCATTCCCCATCTCCCCATTTCACGCCCCACCCCGGATTGCTTGAACCCGCCAAACGGCGCCTGCGGCTCATGTTCGAGGGTATTAACCAGCACGCGCCCGGACTCAATCGCCAGCGCCACCTCCGTCCCGCGCTGGCGATCGCCGCATAGTACCAGCGCGCTCAGTCCGTACGCGGTGTCGTTAGCGATCGCAATCGCTTCAGCCTCGTCCTGATAAGGGATAATGACCAGTACCGGGCCAAAAATCTCTTCCCGCGCGATACGCATCTGATTATGCGCATCGCTGAACACGGTCGGTTTAACGCACCAGCCTTTTTCCACGCCCTGCGGCCGGCCAACGCCTCCCGTCAGCACCCGGGCGCCCTCCTGCTGGCCAAGGCGGATATAATCCTGCACCCGCTGCCACTGCTTATGGCTGACCATCGGGCCAATCACGGTCCGCGGATCGCGCGGGTCGCCAGACGTATAGTCGGCTTCCACGGCCTGCACGATGGCCTGCTCAAACTCGGCCTGGCGCCGGGCGGGGACCAAAATACGCGTGCCGGCAACGCACGCCTGCCCGCTGTTCATAAACCCGGCCGCCAGCGCCAGCGGAACCGCCTGCTCGATATCCGCATCATCAAGAATCACGGTGGGCGACTTGCCCCCAAGCTCCAGCGTCACGCGCTTGAGCGTTTGCGCCCCGCTTTCGATAATATGTTTGCCGACGGCGGTTGAGCCGGTAAACGAAATTTTTGCGATATCGGGGTGATGGTTAATCACATCCCCCACGATCTCACCGCGCCCGGTGACGATATTAAATACCCCCGCCGGGATCCTGGCCGCGTGCAGCGCTTCGCTAATAATTTGCGTCTGCCAGGCGCTCATCTCGCTCGGCTTAATCACCGCCGTACAGCCCGCAGCCATCGCCGTCGCCAGCTTGCTGCAAATAAAACCGGCATCGCTGTTCCACGGCGTAATCAATCCCGCGACGCCGAGCGGCGTCATCACCACCCGGGCACGCCCGGCCTGCTCGACGAACTCAAAGTGCTCCAGCGTGACCATCGCCTGCCTGATGGTTTGCGCCGGCCACGTCGCCATCCATTGCGAGCGGGAAGCCGGTGCGCCGTATTCCGTGACAATCGCTTCCAGCAGGTCGGCCTCCCGCGCCTGAACGGCAAGATACATGCGTTCCAGTACCGCCAAACGCGCCTCTTTCGTCGTCCGCGACCACGCCGGAAATGCCGCTTTTGCCGCAGCAATCGCCCGCTCTGCGTCCCGTTCGTCAGCCAGGCGGACCCGGCCAATCGTCGCTTCGGTCGTCGGATTAAACAGCGCAAACTCTTCGCTACCGTGCGGCGTGACAAACTGGCCGTTGATATAAATTTGGTTGATGTTCTGCATAACGCTCTCCCCACCTTGTTGGATACCCGGCAGTATAGGGTCGTCGTATTGCCGCGATAAGCAGGTATAATCAACACAGTCTGTTACGAAAATCGGGATAATTATGCAGCGTAGCGGTATTACCGAACTCGAAGTCCTCCTCGCCGTCGCGCACCGGCAAAGCTTTCGGGCAGCGGCCCGGGAGCTGGGTATGTCGGCGACCGCCGTCAGCAACGCCGTTGCCGGACTGGAGGCCCGCCTGAACGTGCGCCTGTTCAATCGTACGACCCGCAGCGTCGCGTTGACCGAAGCCGGACAGCGTTACGTTGAGCGGATAGCGCCCGCCGTAGCCGAAATCCAGCGCGCCTCGGAGGAGGTCGCCACCCGGCCTGAAATGCCGAGCGGGACGCTGCGGATCAACGCGCCGCGCGAAAGCGTTGCCCTGCTGTTTGATATTTTCGAGACCTTCCTCAAGCGCTATCCATCCATGCGCCTGGATATCACCACCGAATCCCGGCTGGTGGATATTGTTGCCGAAGGCTACGACGCGGGGATCCGCCTGTCGGAGTCGCTGCCGCAGGACATGATTGCCGTCGCCCTGACGCCCAACGCGCGGATGCTGATCGTCGGCACCCCGGACTATTTTGCCCGGCATGGCGTTCCATTCGGTCCGGACGATCTTATGCATCATCAGGGGATTGGCATGCGTATGTCTCACGGCGGAATTTATCGCTGGGAGCTCGAGCGGGATGGGCAAAAAATGGCGCTTAACGTCCCGCCGCGCATTATTCTTAGCGAGATGCAGGCCATCCACCGCGCGGCGCTGGCGGGGATCGGGCTGGCGTTTATTTCTGACTGGTTTATCCAGGACGATCTTGCCGGCGGCAGGCTTATCAGCGTGATGGACGACTGGTGCCCATCTTTTGGCGGCCTCTCTCTCTACTACCCGGGCCGCCGCCATATCCCACCGGGGCTGCAGGCGTTTATCGCTCTGGTGCGCGAAATGAGGGCTCCGGCCACCGCGGCGCGCTGAATTTCCGCCCCCTGCGATCCCGTAATACGCAGGTCACCTATACTCGAAAACTGGCGACCCACGACGGCGGGAGACATCATGATCGATCTTTACTACGCACCCACCCCAAACGGCCAAAAAATCGTTCTGTTCCTCGAAGAGGCTGAGCTGGCCTATCGGCTGATTCGGGTCGATATCAACAAGGGCGAACAGTTCCGCCCGCAGTTTCTCAGCCTCTCACCCAACAATAAAATCCCGGCGATAGTCGACCACGTTCCCGTTGACGGCGGAGCGCCGCTAAGCCTGTTCGAATCCGGGGCCATTCTGCTCTATCTCGCCGAGAAATCGGCAAAGCTGCTGAGCGGAGAGCTGCGCGAGCGCCACGTTACGCTGCAGTGGCTGTTCTGGCAGGTGGGCGGATTGGGGCCGATGCTGGGGCAAAATCAGCACTTTAACCATTCAGCGCCGCAGACGGTTCCCTATGCCATTGAGCGCTATCAGGTGGAAACGCAGCGGCTATATAGCGTGCTCAACCGGCGTCTGGAGGTCAGCCCGTGGCTCGGCGGCGAGCGCTACAGCATTGCCGATATCGCCTGCTGGCCCTGGATTAACGCGCATCAGCGACAGCGTATCGATCTGGCAAACTTCCCGGCGGTACATAACTGGTTTGAGCGTATTCGCCAGCGCCCTGCAACCGCCGAGGCGTTGCTGAAAATTCAGCAATCTTAACCCCCTGCTCGCACGACCTGCTTTCATGTATGATTGCGGAAATTACAACACGGAGGAAGCCTGCAATGTCTCAGCCAGACGCCATTATTCGTATAAAGAACCTACGCTTGCGTACTTTTATTGGTATTAAAGAGGAAGAGATTGCTAACCGTCAGGATGTGGTGGTCAATGTCGCCATTCACTACCCGGCGGATCAATCGCGCAACAGCGAAGATATCAACGATGCGCTGAATTACCGCACCATCACCAAGCGTATCATCAGCCATATAGAGAATAACCGCTTCTCCTTACTGGAAAAATTAACTCAGGATGTGCTCGATATCGCATGCGAACATCACTGGGTCACTTATGCTGAAGTTGAGATCGATAAACTTTATGCACTACGCTACGCCGACTCGGTATCAATGACCATGAGCTGGCGGCGGTAGGCTTCTTAGGGAGGCGCTATGAAGATTCTGCTTACCGGCGGTACCGGCCTGATTGGTCGACATCTCATCCCCCGGCTGCTTGAGCTGGGGCATAACGTAACGGTATCCACGCGCAGCCCGGAAAAAGCCCGCGCCCGGCTCGATCCCCGCGTCACGCTGTGGCGCGGCTTTGACAATCACCAGCACCTCAACGATATTGACGCCGTTATCAATCTGGCGGGCGAGCCTATCGCCGACAAGCGCTGGACGGCGGAGCAAAAGCAGCGCCTGTGCCACAGCCGCTGGGACATCACGCAAAAGCTGGTCGCGCTCATCAACGCCAGCGACACCCCGCCGGCAGTGCTGATTAGCGGCTCTGCGGCAGGTTATTATGGCGACCTGGGGGAGGTTGTTGTCACCGAAGAAGAGCCGCCGCACAATGAGTTCACCCACAAACTCTGCGCCCGCTGGGAACAGCTGGCCTGCGAAGCGCAAAGCGACCGCACCCGCGTCTGCCTGCTGCGAACCGGCGTTGTGCTGGCATCCAGAGGCGGCATCCTTGCCAAAATGACCCCTGCCTTTAAGCTCGGCCTTGGTGGCCCTATCGGCAGCGGCAGGCAGTATCTGGCGTGGATCCATATCGACGATATGGTTAACGCTATTCTGTGGCTGTTGGATAACGACCTGCGCGGCCCCTTTAACATGGTTTCGCCTTATCCGGTACGCAACGAACAGTTCGCCCACGCGCTTGGCCAGGCGCTAAATCGCCCGGCTATTTTTCGCGTCCCGGCGGCGGCGATACGCCTGCTTATGGGTGAATCATCGGTACTGATGCTCGGCGGCCAGCGCGCGTTGCCAAAACGCCTGGAAGCCGCGGGCTTTGGCTTTCGCTGGTACGATTTAGAAGAAGCGCTAAAAGACGTCCTTGGCTAACCCAATTTAATCCCGGGAGATTTAATGCTCTCCCGGGCTCTCCTGCTCTCCTGCCGCCCGTGGAAGCTATCTCGCAGTAATCCAATCTCCCACCACCGTTCACTTATTGCCGTGAAGCTCGTTCCAGCGTTCTTTCCCGCTCTCTGTCATAACGTCCCGGTGTTTGTTTTTTCGACACAACACTGTTGACAACCGTCAACATAACGCTCAGTATCAGAGGACACATTGATGAAGGAACATCCGGATAAGCACATTAGGGCAGCCATCGACTATGCTCGCGCCCGGGGGTGGATTTTTATTGCTGGCGGGAAAAGCGCGCACTGCTTCGGACGGCTCAGGTGCGGTACGGCCAATCATCGCGAACACATGATGAGCGTCTGGTCTACTCCTGCCGTTCCCGAGAACCACGCGAGGCAAATTATCAGGATGGTCGACCGCTGTCGTTCAACGTCGACGGCCTGGTTTAATCATAAGGAGCGCAAACTATGACCCTCTATAACTTTACCCTGACGCTTTCAGGCGTTAGCGCCCACACGCCAGATCTCGAGGACGCGCTGTATCGCGCCGGCTGTGCCGACGCGCTGGTTTGTTTTTACGGAACGGCGGTGTATCTGGAGTTCGATCGCGAAAGCGAATCCCTCGAACGGGCGATTCTGTCTGCCATCGATAACATCGAATCCGCATCGAAGCTGAACGCCCGGGTCGAGTCCGTTGACGCCACGCTGGTGGGCCTAAGCGATATCGCCGAACTCACCGGTCTTTCACGACAGGCCGTTGCCCTGCTGAAAGACGGGGCGCGCGGCTCCGGCAAATTCCCAGGCCCCGTACAGCGCGTAAAAGGCAACTCACCGCTGTGGCGCTGGAAAACCATTGTCAGTTGGCTGGTGGCGGAAGCAAGAATTGCGGCAGACTCACCGCTGGTGGTACACGCGGAAGTCCTCGACAGCCTGAATCTGGCCCTGCAGCTGCGGGCCTCTCAGCAGAGCGAAACCGTGATGCACTATTTTCACGGGCTCGACAAGCTGCAGCCAGCCTCACCGGCCGCCGGGTAACCGCCGCAACGATCGGGACAGGATCGTGTTATCCGGGACTTTCTGGTGTTAAGGTTAACGGACGATCCTCCGTCATGGCCCGCTTATGATTACGCTAACCACCTCGCGCCTGCTGCTCTCCCCGTTCACCGAATCCGACTGGCCCTTTTTCCTGCGCCTGCGCAGCGACCCTCAGGTGATGCGCTTTATGGGGCCGATCCTTGACGAGAAAGCGCTGCGAAACGTCTTCGATGCGCGGCGTGAAGCATCCGGAGTATTCGTGCTACGCGATAGCCGTGGCGAGGCTCTTGGCGACATCGGCCTGCGCATCAGCAGTAAAAATCCGCACGAAGCCGACGTCGGCTACGCTCTGCTGCCTGAAGCTCAGGGGAATGGCTATGCCAGCGAAGCGCTGGAGGCGGTTTGCCGCTATGGATTTGCCCGGCTCGGCGTTAACGCGATTAATGCGTGGGTCATCGGGGATAATTCAGGTTCTTCGCGGCTGCTGGAAAAGCACGGTTTCCGGCGGATCCAGATCCTCGAAAAGGCCTGGCATCTGGACGGCGTTGACTACGATGACTGGATCTATCGCCTGGAGCGCTGATCCTGTCCCGGCAGGGTTAACCCCGCCGGGGAGAGTGTGAAATTTACTTCAACGAACCCTTGAGGAACTGCTGCAGACGCGGGCTTTTCGGATTACCGAAAAGCTCATCAGGATGGCCTTCCTCTTCAATTTTGCCCTGATGGAGGAAAATAACGTGCGAGGAAACGTGGCGGGCAAAGCCCATTTCGTGCGTCACCACCACCATCGTTTTCCCCTCTTCTGCCAGCTGCTGCATAATGCGCAGCACTTCTCCCACCAGCTCAGGGTCGAGCGCGGAGGTCGGTTCGTCGAACAGAAGGACTTCAGGCTCCATCGCCAGCGCGCGCGCAATGGAAACGCGCTGCTGCTGACCGCCGGAGAGATGCACCGGATATTTGATCTGCTGACGCTCGTCAATGCCGACTTTCGCCAGGTACTTCTCTGCCCGCACTCGCGCTTCCTGCTTGCTTAGCCCCAGCACCTGAATGGGCGCTTCCATGACGTTTTCCAGCACCGTCATATGACTCCACAGGTTGAAATGCTGGAATACCATCGTCAGACGGGTGCGCAGCAGGCGCAGCTGGTTTTTATCCGCAACCTTAAGCTGACCATCCTTGTCGCGCACCAGGCCAATATTCTGCCCGCTCACCACAATCGTGCCTTCGCTCGGTTTCTCAAGGAAGTTAATACAGCGCAAAAAGGTACTTTTACCGGAACCCGATGAGCCGATGATGCTGATAACGTCCCCGGCTTCTGCCCGCATCGAGACACCTTTCAGTACCTCATGCTCGCCGTAACGTTTATGAAGATCGATAACGTTTAATTTATTGTCGGACATGGCGTTCTCAGTGCGTCGAAGAAGGTTTTATATGCTGCAACCAGCGCTTTTCCGCCTTGCGGAACAGGCTAATCAGCACATACGAGATAATTAAGTACAGCACCGCGGCAATGCCGAAGGCGGTAAACGGCTGATAGGTCGCCGAGTTAATATCACGGGCAATTTTCAGCAGATCCGGCACCGTGGCGGTAAAGGCCAGCGCGGTGGAGTGCAGCATCAGAATCACTTCATTACTGTACGCCGGCAGCGCGATACGCAGCGCGGAGGGGAGAATAATGCAGCGATACAGTTTGGCCGATGAAAAACCATACGCCCGCGCCGCCTCAATTTCACCGGCGGGAACCGAACGAATTGCTCCAGCAAAAATCTCCGTCGTATAGGCACAGGTATTCAGCGTCAGCGCCAGCACCGTACAGTTCAGGCCGCTGCGGAAGAAGGCGTTCAGCAGCTCGGTACCTTTGACAATTTCCAGCGTATACATACCGGAGTAAAACACCAGCAGCTGCACGTAGAGCGGCGTGCCGCGGAAAATATAGGTAAAAAGCCAGATCGGAAACTGAATGTACTTATTGCTGGAGACGCGCCCGATGGCGAGAAAAATCGCCAGCACGCCGCCCATCACCACCGAGGAGATTAACAGCCACAGCGTGATGGCGACGCCGGTAAAGCGGTAGCCGTCGGTCCACAGCAGGGATTTCCAGTACTCCTGAATAATCTCAATCACAGGTCAGCCCTCTTCACGCCCACGGTATAACGGCGTTCAAGCAGCAGCAGCACACCATTGGAAATCGTTGTAAATACGAGATAAATCAGGCCACAGACGATGGCAAAATAGAACGGCTGCCAGGTGCTTTTCCCCGCCAGCTGCGTCGCTTTCACCACATCCTCCAGCCCCAGCAGCGAAACCAGCGCCGTGGCTTTCAGGATAACCTGCCAGTTGTTGCCGATCCCCGGCAGCGCATAGCGCATCATCGCCGGGAACAGAATGCGCCGGAACGTCTGCCCGCCGCTGAAACCAAAGGCGGTCGCCGCTTCGATATGTCCTTTCGGTACCGCGAGGAAAGCGCCACGGAAGGTTTCCGTAAAGTACGCGCCGTAGATAAAGCCCAGCGTGATGATGCCCGCAATCATCGGGTCGATATCAAACTGCGACATTCCCAGCGCATCGGTGAGCGTGTTCAGCGCGATCTGCAGCCCGTAGAAAATCAGCAGCATCAGCACCAGATCCGGCACGCCGCGAATTAAGGTGGTGTAGCCTTCAAATACCAGCGCCAGCGGTCGATTGCTCGATAGCTTCGCGCCGGCGCCGGCCAGACCAATCAGGACCGCCAGCACAACCGAACTAAGGGCCAGCTCCAGCGTGACAAGAGCGCCCTGCAATATTACCTGTGAAAACCCGTACAGCATGCTGTCTGCCCTGTCTATCATCGACCACCGCGCGCAAAGAGACGCGCGGTGGCGTACGCGTGATGGTTAGTCGCCGTACACGTTAAAATCGAAATATTTTTTCGCCAGCTTGTCGTAGGTGCCATCTTTGCGCATTTCAGCGAAGGCTTTGTTCAGCGCTTCACGCAGCTCGTTGTCGTCTTTACGCAGGCCCATGCCGGTACCGACGCCAAACAGCTTCTCGTCCTTAATGGACGGGCCGCCGAACTGATAGTCTTTACCTACCGGCTGCTTGAGGAAGCCTTCGCTGGCGGCCACTTCATCCTGGAACGCAGCGTCAATGCGGCCAGCGGTCAGGTCGGAATAGATATTGTCCTGGCCCTGATAGGAGACAATCTCAATCCCTTTTGGCGCCCAGTGCTCGTTGCCGTAAGTTTCCTGGGTTGTGCCCTGCAGCACGCCGATACGCTTGCCCTTCAGACGAGTCAGATCCGGCGTGATATCGCTGCCCTTTTTCACCACCAGGCGGGAATCGGCGGCATAAAGTTTGTCGGTGAAGGCAATTTCCTGCTGGCGTTTTTCAGTAATAGAAAGCGAAGACATAATCGCATCGATTTTCTTCGCTTTTAAAGAGGGGATCAGCGCGTCCAGCGGGTTTTCAACGAAGGTACATTGCGTATTGATGCGCTTACACAGCTCTTTGGCCAGATCGATGTCAAAACCAATCAACTCACCCTGCGCATTTTTCGATTCAAACGGGGCATAAGTGGGATCTGTACCGATACGAACCTTTTGCGGAATTGCTGCGAATACCGTGGAAACGCTGGAAAGGGCCAGCGCTAAAGAAAGAGACAACGCCAGTTTTTTCATAACTATCCTCAACAAACTGTCATTCTAATGGGTTTATTAGAAGTACTTAAGCCAGTTATCGTGCCACTTTTCTCCCCGATATGGCAAAACATTCTGCGCCGGGGAGCAAATTTTTTCGCATCAGAAACGCTTAACTATGCATTTTTTGCACCAAAATGAGACGCCAATACAACAAATGCACCAATAAGGGGCATTGATAGCTATCGCTACGCTAAAGGGCCCGGTATACCGGGCCCGCGGCATGCTTAGTCACCGTAAACGTTAAAGTCGAAGTACTTCTTCGCCATCTTGTCGTAGGTGCCGTCTTTACGCATTTCACCTAACGCTTTGTCGAAGGCAGCTTTCAGCTCGCCATCCGCCTTGCGCAGGCCAATACCGGTGCCATCACCGAAGAACTGTTTGTCTTTGACTGAGGGACCGGCGAAGGCGAAATCTTTGCCGGCAGGCTGTTTGAGGAACCCTTCGCTGGCGGCCACTTCATCCTGCAGCGCGGCGTCAAGGCGGCCGGCGGCGAGGTCAGAGTAGATCAGGTCCTGGTTCTGATAGGCCACCACGTCAACGCCTTTACTGCGCCAGCGTTCGTTACCGTAAGACTCCTGAGTAGAGCCCTGCAGCACGCCTACGTGTTTGCCCTTCAGCGACTCCAGGGTCGGCTGGATAGAGGAGCCTTTCGGCGCAATCAGACGGGAGTCTGCGGCATAAAGCTTGTCAGAGAAGGCAATCTCCTGCTGACGTTTTTCGGTAATCGATAATGAAGAGATGATGGCGTCAATTTTCTTCGCCTTCAGCGACGGGATCAGTGAATCAAAATCACTCCCTACCCAGGTACATTTTACCTTGATACGCGAACAGAGTTCGTTACCCAAATCGATGTCAAAGCCGACGAAATCACCTTTGGCATCCTTAGAGGAGAATGGCGCGTAGGTGGCATCGGTACCGATGCGGATGCTTTGCGGCAGAGCTGCAAAGACGCTGGAAGCACTGCTAATTCCCATAATTAAAGAGAGGGCCAGGATCGTCTTCTTCATACAATACCCTTAAGTGTCGTGATGTTGTTATGCGGTGCGTAGTTTAGTTATGTGTAGTGCCGACGTATCCTGCAGTTTTTGTGCCATTTTCTCAGTGCGTGCTGGAAACAGCGTTAAATTTGTTAATATAAAGTTGCAGGATTGTCTTGAAAGGGAAGATACCAGTATTAACGGAGAAACCGCAGCGTCGAAACGCAAAAAAACAAATTAAATGTTGAGGATTTGATCGGGGCGACAAAATTGCACCATCTGGGCGCAAAGAATCATAAAGCGCACTATTTTAGCGCGCGATCAGGCCCCCTGCCAGCGGGCAAACAGGTCCTGCGGCAGCGTGATATCGAACTGATCGATAACGCGATTGACCGTCTGATTGATCACGTCATCCAGGGTTTGCGGGCGGTGATAGAAGGCCGGAACCGGGGGCATGATTACCGCGCCCATTTCCGCCGCCTGGACCAGCAGACGCAGGTGTCCGAGGTGGAACGGCGTTTCGCGCACGCAGAGCACCAGCGGACGACGCTCTTTCAGCACCACGTCCGCCGCCCGGGTCAGCAGACCATCGGTGTAGCTATGAACAATGCCTGAAAGCGTTTTCATCGAGCAGGGTAGTATCACCATCCCGGCCGTTTTAAACGAGCCGGAAGAGATGCTGGCGGCGATGTCGCGGGCATCGTGGACGACGTCAGCCAGCCCCTGAACTTCACGCAGCGAGTAGTCGGTCTCCAGCGCCAAAGTCTGCCGCGCCGCCTGGCTCATGATCAGATGGGTTTCAACATCCGCGACATCGCGCAATATCTGGAGCAGCCGCACGCCGTAAACGGCACCGCTGGCGCCAGAAATTCCAATGATAAGTCGTTTCACGATGGTTGCCCCTTCTGCTTAGAGTCGCAGACTTTGCCGGATTATAGCACCGGACGCAAGTCCGGTGGCCCGCTAACCGCGGCCCGAAAAACAAAAAGCCCGCAGTCTGCCGACGGCGGGCTTTGACAACAAAGGCGCGGATTAGCCTTCGTTATGCATCTCTAAGTTTTCCACTTCGTTCTGACGCTGCACCGCTTTGGCATCGTCGTTACGCAGGGAGTCGAGATAATCCAGATACTGCTGATCGACGTCCTTAGTGACGTACACGCCATTAAATACCGAACACTCAAACTGCTGAATATCCGGATTCTCGGCCCGCACGGCGTCGATCAGATCGTCCAGATCCTGGAAGATTAGGCCGTCAGCGCCGATGATCTGCCGAATTTCGTCAACTTCACGACCGTGAGCGATCAGCTCGGTGGCCGTCGGCATATCGATGCCGTAGACGTTCGGGAAGCGAATTTCCGGCGCAGCGGAAGCCAGATAGACCTTCTTCGCACCCGCTTCGCGCGCCATCTCGATAATCTGTTCCGAGGTGGTGCCGCGAACGATGGAGTCATCGACCAGCAGGACGTTTTTATCACGGAACTCGGCGCGGTTAGCGTTGAGCTTACGACGTACTGATTTACGACGCAGCTGCTGGCCCGGCATGATAAAAGTACGGCCGACGTAGCGGTTTTTAACGAAGCCCTGACGATAAGGCTTGTCGAGAATACGGGCAATTTCCAGCGCGATGTCGCAGGAGGTTTCCGGAATCGGAATGACCACGTCAATGTCCAGATCTTCCCACTCGCGGGCAATCTTCTCGCCCAGCTTCGTCCCCATATTCACGCGAGCGCTGTAGACGGAGATCTTATCGATGAAGGAGTCCGGACGGGCAAAATAGACGTACTCAAAGAGGCACGGGTTGCTGACCGGGTTTTCCGCACACTGGCGGGTAAACAGCTGGCCTTTTTCGGTGATGTACACCGCTTCACCCGGCGCAACGTCGCGCAGGAACTCAAAGCCCAGCGTATCCAGCGCCACGCTTTCGGAGGCCACCATGTACTCGGTACGGCCGTCGCCAATATCACGCTTGCCCAGCACCAGCGGGCGAATACCGTTCGGATCGCGAAACGCCACCATACCGTGGCCGATAATCATCGCCACGCAGGCATAGGCGCCGCGAATCTGCCGATTGGTCGCAGCAATTGCCGCAAAGATATTGTCGGCTTCCAGCGGATAATGGCGGAAGTTATCCAGCTCGCTGGCGAAAATATTGAGCAGAATCTCAGAATCGGAGGTGGTGTTGATGTGGCGGCGTTTTTCTTCAAACAGCTTTTTACGCAGCTCGTGCGCGTTGGTCAGGTTACCGTTATGCGCCAACGTAATGCCATACGGCGAGTTAACGTAGAAAGGCTGAGCCTCGGAGGCGCTGGAGCTGCCAGCCGTAGGGTAACGGACGTGGCCGATCCCCATGTTGCCCTGCATACGCTGCATGTGGCGAGCCTCAAAAATATCGCTCACCAGCCCGTTTGCCTTACGCAAGCGGAAGCAATTATTTGCATCAATGGTGATGATGCCTGCGGCATCCTGGCCACGATGCTGAAGCACCGTTAACGCGTCATAAATCGACTGGTTGACCGGCATAACACCGGCGATACCGACAATACCGCACATACGTCTTTTCCTCGTTCAGCTACATCCCAACGCTTATGCTTTGGGCAAGAAACTTGACGAGCTCTGCAGATAGTCAAAAAACCATCTGATAACGAAACTGAACTGCGGGATAAGCTCCGACTTTTGCCAGTCTTCGCTCTTCGCCATACCGGTAAAACTATCGAGAAAGAACAGGATCGCCGAGACAATCAGCACGCCACGGAGGGCGCCAAAACAGATCCCTAACACCCTGTCGGTACCCGACAGGCCGGTTTTCTCTACCAGTGCGCTAATCACGTAGTTAACGATAGCGCCGACGATAAGCGTTGCGATAAACAGTATCGCGATAGCAATCCCATTGCGGACCATTTCGTCTTCAAAGCCCGTGAACCAGACAGCCAGGTAAGTGTAGTAATGACTGGCAACAAAGAAAGCACATCCCCAGGTTACCAGCGATAACGCTTCACGAACAAAGCCGCGGATCAGGCTTACCAGACAGGAAAAACCAATCACCGCAATAATGGCGTAATCAATCCAGACCATATACATCCTACGATTTTACGCCCTGTCGTCCGGTTCGGGGCGCATTCTAACAGAAAAAGAAAACGTTTGCGTAGGGATTTCCGTGCCCTACAGAAATAAAAATGGCGCTGAAAAAACATTCAACGCCATGCTGCCTTTCGCCTCTGCAGGGCGCGTCAGGTAAGGGATTCAGCCCCTTCTCTCGCCGACAGCAAGCGGGGTGGCGGGCCCGACGGCCCACCGTTCTGCCCGACCCTGACCGCGCAAGGAAGAATACCTCTTTTCCCGGCACAAGCCTCGGCGTTCTTGAAAGCTATCAGACTGAATAGCAAGGCTAGTTTGGCGTGTATCCCATCACCACACCGCTCAGACCCGACAGCTGCTTCAGATCGCCAAGCTGGCCTTTCAGCTTATCTTTCGAGGCATCAGGGCCAACCAGAATGCGGGTGATTTTCCCCTGCACCGGCGTTGAAGGCGACGTGTAAACCTTGAACCCGGAGGAGCGCAGCTTACCGACGATTTCGTTGACCTTGTCCGCGTTCTTCAGCGCGCCCAGCTGCACCACGTAGGCTCTGCCGGTCGGCGCAGGAATTTCAGCTGGCTTCGGCGCCGGCGTCTGGGCGGCAGTTTGCTGCTGCTGCGGCTGCTGAGGCTTCTCGACCGGCTTAGGCTGCGGCTGCTGCTGCGGCTGAGGTTGCGGCTTCGGCTGGGTCTGAGGTTTCGGCTGCGGCTTCGGCGCGACAACCGGCTCCTGGACATCATCGAAGCTGTTATTGTTTACCGGGATGCGCGACGGATCCAGCGACGGCGCCGCCGCATTTCCGGCCCTCACCTCTTCTGCCGCCCCTTCCGGAGGCTGGGCAGGCAAGGCCTGCGTTGCCGCCGGTAGCATATCAGGCTCATCGCGATCGCCCGGCTTTGGCACCAGCGGGATCGCCGCAAACTCATCCTGATAGTGTTTTTTCTGACCGTCAAGCAGCCCTGGAAGGATAATGACCCCCAGCGCCACCAGCACAATCGTCCCGACTAAACGGTTCTGAAACTTACTCGCCACCGATTCTCCCCGCGTCTATTTCTTCCATTACGTGCGCTACCGTGTGGAATGAGCCACACACCAGCACCGTATCTTCAGGTCCGGCATCGGCCATGGCCGCATGCCATGCTTGAGCGACGTCTGCGCAGGCTCTCCCTGTACGCAAATGCTCCAGTAGCTGCTCCGCCGTTGCCCCACGCGGCCCTTCCAGCGGCGCGCAGTACCAGCAATCAACTTCAGCCATCAGGTTTGCCAGCGTACCGGCAATATCCTTATCATGCAGCATACCAATAACCGCCAGCACGCGCCCCGTTTTCGGCAGGCTTTTGAGACGCCCGGCCAGATAGGCCGCCGCGTGCGGATTATGGGCAACGTCGAGGATCACGCGCGGCGCCTCGCCAATTATCTGGAAACGCCCGGGCAGCATCGCCTGCCTAATGCCGTCGCGAATCGCCTGCTCGCTCACCGTCAGCCCGCTGGCGCGCAGCGCGGCAAGCGCCGTCGCCGCATTCGGCATGGGCACCTGAGGCAGCGGCAGTCCCGCTAGCGTCCCCTGCTCATCGCTGAAATCCCACCCCTGCTCGCCGCTCGCGTAGCGCCAGTCAACGCCGCGACGCCGCAGCACCGCGCCTTTCTCGACCGCAACGTCGGCGATGGTATGGGGCATATCCGGTTCACCGACGATAGCCGGCCGGCCTGAGCGGAAAATACCGGCCTTTTCGCGGCCGATGCTTTCGCGATCCGGCCCCAGCCAGTCGGTATGATCGAGCGCAATGCTGGTCACCACCGCCACGTCGGCATCAACGATATTTGTCGCATCAAGGCGACCGCCGAGCCCGACCTCAAGGATAACGACATCCAGCTGCGCCTGCTTAAACAGCCACAGCGCAGAGAGCGTACCGAACTCAAAATAGCTCAGGGAGATTTCACCGCGCGCGGCTTCGATTTCGGCGAAAGAGGCGGTATGCGCCGCTTCCGGCAGCTCCTCTCCCTGCACGCGAACGCGTTCGGTATAGCGCACCAGATGCGGGGAACTGTAGACGCCGACCCTATAGCCCGCCGCCATCAGCACCGATTCCAGCGTACGGCAGGTGGTCCCCTTACCGTTGGTTCCCGCCACCGTAAAGACGAAAGGTGCGGGTTTCACTACCGCCATCCGCCCGGCAACTTCGTTCACCCGCGTCAGCCCGAGATCGATAGTTTTGCTGTGCAGATGCTCCAGATAAGAAAGCCACGTAGCCAGGGGCGACGTGGCCTGAGGAATAGGTTCTTTTTCCATGATGTCCGCAAGAGTTAACGGTAAATACGCTCATCCTTCAGCGTGCCGCGAAGCGGTCAGGTCAGGATGATGTCGCGTAGCTATTTGAATATAAAAAAAGGGCAGCACCGTCAGGCCTGCCCTCTGCATTATCAGGCCTCTGGTTCCTGATCCGGTACCGGTGGTACCGCGTCGCCTTCATGAGGAACCTCCGGGCACGGTGCCGGGAGATTCATCAGCTTCGCCAGAATACTGGCCAGCTTCAGGCGCATTTCAGGGCGACGTACGATCATGTCGATCGCCCCTTTTTCAATCAGGAACTCGCTGCGCTGGAATCCTGGCGGCAGCTTTTCGCGCACGGTTTGCTCGATAACGCGAGGACCGGCAAAGCCGATCAGCGCTTTCGGTTCCGCGATGTTAAGATCGCCGAGCATCGCAAAGCTCGCCGATACGCCGCCCATCGTCGGGTCGGTCAGCACGGAGATATACGGTAAACCGCGCTCCTGCATTTTCGCCAGCGCGGCTGACGTTTTCGCCATCTGCATCAGCGACATCAGCGCTTCCTGCATACGCGCGCCGCCGGACGCTGAGAAGCAAACCAGCGGGCAGTTGTCTTCCAACGCCTGCTCAACGGCACGTACGAAGCGCGCGCCCACCACCGAGCCCATCGAACCGCCCATAAAGGCGAATTCAAAAGCAACGGCGACAACCGGCATGTCGTACAGGGTGCCCTTCATGACCACCAGCGCATCTTTCTCGCCGGTCTCTTTTTGAGCCGACGCCAGGCGGTCTTTGTATTTTTTCGAATCGCGGAACTTCAGCACATCTTTCGGCTCGAGCTCGCTTCCCAGCTCCACGAGGGAACCTTCGTCCAACAGGCTATGCAGGCGATTACGCGCCGACATACGCATATGGTGATCGCACTTAGGGCAAACCTCCAGGTTGCGCTCCAGCTCTGCGCGGTACAATACCTGACCGCAACTGTCGCACTTGGTCCATACACCCTCAGGAATGCTTGCCTTGCGGGTGGGAGTTATATTGCTTTTAATTCGTTCAATCCAGCTCATTGATAACCTTTCTGCCTGAACCTGGTCGATGCCAGTTTTGTCGTAAGGGGCGCATAATGCCATTTTTGACCCTTACAGACCATGAATGTTGCACATTAAATCATAACATCCCGTCACATGGGATAAAAAAGTGGTCGTACCGCTCACACTTCACTCTTCGGGCGGCGGCGCTCCGCCCGAAGATGATTAGGCTACGGTGATTATTTTGACTGCTTCGCCGCCGCGCGCTTGTGGCGAATGATTTCAATCACCCCCGGCAGCACGGACAGGAGAATAATAGCCACAATCAGCAGCTTCAGGTTTTCCTGGACGATCGGTAAATCGCCAAACAGGTAGCCTGCATAGGTGAACAGCAGCACCCACAGCAGCGCGCCAACAACGTTATAGGCCGCAAAATGACGATAGGACATGTGGCCCATTCCCGCCACAAATGGCGCAAAGGTTCTGACAATCGGCACGAAGCGAGCGAGGATAATGGTTTTGCCACCGTGACGCTCGTAGAACGCGTGGGTCTTGTCCAGATAGCTGCGGCGGAAGATTTTAGAATCAGGATTACTGAAGAGCTTTTCACCGAACAGCCGGCCGATCGTGTAGTTAAGGGCATCGCCGATAATCGCCGCGATAACCATCAGCACCACCATCAGATGCACGTTCAGATCGTTAGTCGGCAGCGCTGACAGCGCCCCGGCAACAAACAGCAGCGAATCTCCCGGCAGGAACGGTGTCACCACCAGACCCGTTTCGCAAAACAAAATCAAAAACAGAATGGCATAAACCCAGATACCGTACTCGGCAACCAGTTCGGCCAGGTGTACATCTATATGCAGGATGAAATCAATTAAAAAGCGAATCAGGTCCATACCGTTTTAGTCCTTAATAGCAATACGTAAAATCCTTCGCGGCGCCGCCAGGCGGCCGAGCGACGGCTCCCGGACCGCGCAAAAAAGCGGGTCCGGGAAAACCAGCGCGGCCGGCAAAGCGGCGGCCTGAAGGATGAGGCGTATACGTCAGTCCGCCAGAAATAGCGGGCCCATCGGCATCACCGGCAGATCGAAATGGGCCGGATAATCAACCGACACCAGATACAATCCCTCGGCTTTGGCCGTCGCAGCGGCTAGCTTCCTGTCTTTTGCCGCCAGAAGTTCTGCAATCCAGCTCTCCGGCTGGTTACCGGCCCCTACTTCCATCAGGCTGCCGACAATATTCCTTACCATATGATGTACAAAGGCGTTTGCTTTGATATCGACCACCACATATGCGCCGTAACGCGTGACGCTAATGTGCTTCATGTTGCGCCAGGGCGTACGCGACTGGCACTGCAGCGCACGGAACGAGGTAAAATCATTCTCGCCCAGCAGGCACTGCGCCGCGCGCTGCATCCGCTCGGCGTCCAGGGGCTGGTGATAATGGGTCACCCCCTGGCTTAATACCCCCGGGCGCAGCCGGTGGTTATAGATAACGTAACGGTAGCGGCGCGCCGTTGCGCTGAAGCGCGCGTGGAACGCGTCCGGCACATGTTTCACCCAACGCACGGCAATGTCACCAGGCAGATTCGCATTCACGCCCAGCGTCCAGGCCGCGTCTTTACGCAGCGCGCGCGTTTCAAAATGCACCACCTGGCCGGTGCCGTGAACGCCGGCGTCGGTGCGGCCCGCGCAGAAGACGTTAATCGGTTCATTCGCCACCTGCGAGAGCGCCTTTTCCAGCTTCTCCTGCACGCTGCGTACTTCGTTCTGCCGCTGCCAGCCGTAATATTTACTGCCGTCGTACTCGATGCCCAGCGCGATTTTATAGACCGGCAGCTGCTCCATCTCAGACATCAGTAAAAATACTCCTGCACCAGCCTCTCGGCGGTTTTGACCGCCATCAGCGCGCCGCCGAAACGGACGTTGTCGGCAACGGACCAGAACTGAATCTGCTCCGGCATCCCGTAATCGTTGCGCACGCAGCCGACGGAGAGATGGGTGGTACCGGAGGCGTCGCCAACCTGGGTCGGGAACTCACGCGCTTCGGACAGCTCGATATCTTCCCCGCGCGCAAAGGCATCGCGCGCCTCTTCTGCGGCCAGCGGACGCATAGCTTCGAAATTAACCATCTGCGCATGGCCGTAGAATACCGGCGACTGGACCACGCTTGCGGAGATCATCAGCCCTTCGTCCTGCAGGATCTTTCGCACTTCGTCGACGATACGTCGCTCTTCCAGCACGCTGCCTTCGCGATCGGGCAGAAGCGGCAGCATATTGAACGCCAGCTGACGGCCAAAGTAATCATCTTCATCAATCGGCATGCCGTTGAGCAGCTTAGCGCTCTGGCCTGCCAGCGCGCTGACGGCTTTTTTACCGTGGGCGGAAACGGAGAGCAGGCTGGTGACCTGAATACGCGACAGGCCGCCTTCGTCAATCAGCGGTTTCAGCGCGGCCAGCAGCTGGCTGGTCAGGCTGTTGGCCACGGCAATAACGTTACGATTGCGGTAATCAGCCAGCACGAATGGGTTGACGTCCGGCACGACCAGCGGGACGTCCGGCTCCAGCGCAAACAGGCCGCTGAGGTCGATAACCAGGCAGCCTGAGTTAGTCGCCTCATCAACGTAGGCCGCGGTAGCTTCGACGCCGGCGGCGAAAAAGGCCAACTGGGCCTGGGTCCAGTCAAACTCCGCGGCGTCCTGTACGATGACCGACTTACCGTTGAAGCGCAGATGTTCGCCCGCGCTTTCGTTACGCGCCAGGGCGTAAATATCACCCACCGGGAACTGACGTTCAGCAAGGGTTTCGAGCAGGGCTTCGCCGACGGCGCCCGTTGCGCCCAGTATGGCAATATTCCAGCCTTCAGACATGGTGGTTTACTCCAGAAAAAAGCGACCCTGCAGGAGTATCCAACAGGGTTATTAAGAAGATATTAACGAACAGGGTGATGTAGGGCATTAAAGCCGAGCTGCCGCAACAGCGTCGCCGCCTGCTCATCGCTGCACTGTACGTACAGCGAAGACCATTCACGGCGTTCCTGGTAGTTTTTGCGCAGCTTGTCAAATTCACCCGCAGCACCGGCCACTTTTCGCAGCGGTGCATCGTCGCGGCGCACATCATACACCAAATGGACCAGCCTTTTCAGGGTTGCCTGATCGAGCGCGCCGTGGAGAGTGATACGGCCAAACTCCGGCGCCGGCAGCAGGGTGTCCAGCGCAACCTGCTGCGGATGGCCGATAAACGCGCTGTAGGCTTCAAACACCTGGGTCGTCCCGCGCGCTTTCCCTTCAAGGGTATAGCCCGCGATATGCGCGGTACCGATATCCACGCGATCCAGCAGCTCAAGGTTAAGATCCGGCTCCGGCTCCCAGACGTCCAGCACCACGCTCAGCGGCTGCCCGGCCTGCAGGCACTTCAGCAGCGCGCCGTTATCCACCACCGGACCACGGCAGGCGTTAATTAACACCGTTCCTGGCTTCAGGCGGCTAATCAGCGCCTCATCCGCGAGGTGCAGCGTCTTGTACTGCCCTTCTTTATATAAAGGCGTGTGGAACGTCAGCACATCGGCCTGCTGAACCAGCTCGTCGAGGCTACGGAAATCGCCCTCATCACCGCGATCCGCGCGCGGCGGATCGCAAAGCAGCGTTTTAATCCCCAGCGCTTCAAGACGTTTTTGCAGCCGCCCGCCGACGTTGCCCACCCCTACGATCCCGACGGTACGATCGGTCAGCGCAAAGCCGTCGCGCTCGGCCAGCATCAGCAGCGCCGAGAAAACATACTCAACTACCGCAATGGCGTTGCAGCCCGGTGCGGCGGAAAATCCGATCCCCGCCTGCTGGAGCCACGCCTGATCGACATGATCGGTGCCCGCGGTCGCGGTACCGACGAACTGAATAGCCTTACCGGCAAGCAGTGCTTCATTGACTTTAGTGACGGAGCGGACCATCAGCGCGTCGGCATCGGTCAGCGCTTCAGCCGGAATTGGGCGGCCGGGGACCGCCCTCACCTCGCCCAAACGGCTAAAAAGCTCACGGGCATAGGGCATATTTTCATCAACGAGGATTTTCACGGTTCAGTACCTGTCTGAGAACGAGAGTAAACCGGGGAAGTGTGCCATAATCTCGCCGCCAGGAACATCATCACCGGGCCTCAGTACAGTAATACGGAAAGGATTAATCATGACACAACCCGTTTCAGGTATGTCCGATCGCCCTCCGGGGACGGCTCCCTCCGGTGCGCCCGTCGCCGGGGAGCTTTCGCTGACCACCCAACAACGCACCGTTCTCGAGCGACTGATCACCCGCCTGGTGGCGCTAACATCGCAGCAGAACGCGGAAGTGTGGGCCGGAATCAAGCACGATCTGGGACTGAAAGGCGATGCGCCGCTGCTGGCATGCCATTTTGCCGCCGCCGAAAGTCACCTGAACCAGCGCCTGACCGTTGCGCAGCAAAACCATCACCACCGTCAGACTCTGGCGCAGCTCGGCGAGCTGCTGAGCCAGGGCAACAATCGTCAGGCGGTGAGCGATTATATTCGCCAGAATTATGGCCAAACTACGCTACACGCGCTGACCCAGCAGCAGCTTGAGAACGTGCTGCAGCTGCTGCAAAACAGCCGGCTGTCGATTCCGTCGCCCCAGCAGCGTCAGCCTACGCTGCGCCCGCTGCTGCCGGCGGAGCACAACACGCTGAATCAGCTGGTGACCCGTCTTGCCGCCGCAACCGGCGAGCCCGGTAAGCTTATCTGGCAATCGATGCTGGAGCTGTGCGGCGTGAAAACCGGCGAGCTGATCCCGGCAACGCATTTTACCCCGCTCTCCTACTGGCTTCAGGCGCGGCAAACGCTAAGCACCCAGGCCAGCCCGACGCTCAACTCGCTGCAGGCCGCGCTGAAGCAGCCGCTTGAAGCGCAGGAGTGGCAGAAGATCGCCGATTTTGCCCGCAACAGCTGGCACGTGACGCCGCAGTCGACGCTGAGCTCCAGCCAGATACTGACGCTGTTAAACAAAGTTTTCGTGCTGCGGGTGGCGCGCGCCCAGGAAACCCTGGCGATCCCCTCGCTGCAAACGGAGGCCACCCCGCTCTCCGCGCGGCTCAAAAAGCCGTGGCTTATCCTGCTGGCGCTGGCCGCGCTGGCACTGATATGGCTGATGGTTGCGTAGCGCCTGCCGCCAGAGAAGCGCCGTCGCCGGACTGCAGAAAAGCGTGACGGGCGGCTAAAGTCGCCGTTACGTTAACGCCCGCGCAAGGCGGCCGGCCCTCACTCTCCGAGGACCGAGCCATAAGGCTATTTTCGTAATGATACCAGGGTGACGACGATACCCAGCGCGGCGCAGACCGCCGCCGCCAGGAAGACGGAGGAGTAGCCCAGAGACGTCGCCAGCAGTCCGGCAAGCGGACCGCTGATACCGTATGAGATATCCTGAAACGCCGCATAGCCGCCGAGCGCGGTGCCCCGTACCTGTGGCGGAACGCGCTTCACCACCTCCACGCCCAGCGACGGGAAGATAAGCGAGCAGCCGCAGCCGGTCAGCGCGGCGCCGGCTAAGGCGGTCCAGGCATCCGGCGCCAGCCACAGCAGCGTCAGGCCCGCGGCCTCAATCAGCAGCGAGACCATCGCCACCTTCACCCCGCCGAAGCGATCGGGCATCCAGCCAAAGAGGATGCGCATCAGCACGAAGGCGCCGCCAAAAGCGGTCAACGTAAAGCCGGCCATCGCCCAGCCGTTGCTGGCGAAGTAGAGCGAGACGAAGGTGCCAATCACCGCAAACCCGACGCCCTGCAGACCAAGGCCGATCCCTGGACGCCAGATCATACCGACAACGCTCCACAGCGACGGACGTTCGCCACCGTGCGCCGGAACTCTGCGGACCGTGCCGTTAATCGCGAAAGCCAGCAGCGGCAGCGCCATGGTGACGCAGGCCAGCACGGCAACGCCGTACTGCGTGTAGATCAGCAGCCCCAGCGGGGCGCCGGCCGCCAGCGATCCGTATATGGCCATTCCGTTCCATGACATGACTTTCCCCGAGCGCGTCGGCCCGACGAGGCCCAGCCCCCAGCTCAGGTTACCGGTTAGCAGCTGGCTTTCGCCAAAGCCAAGGATCAGGCGGCCCAACACCAGCAGCGCAAATTTTGCCACAATCGATACCGGCAGCAGCGCCGCCAGCAGCCACGCGGCGCCGGCCAGCGCGCAGGCGAGCATGCCCTGCAGCACCGAGCGTTTCGCCCCGTACTGGTCGGCCAGGCGACCGGCGTAGCCCCGCGTCAGCACCGTCGCCAGAAACTGAATTCCGACGGCGATGCCAACCATCGTGTTGCCAAAACCGAGCTCGTGGTGCACGAAAAGGGGGATCACCGGCAGCGGAAGGCCAACGGTCATGTAGGTCAGAAAGACGGAGAACGTAATGCGAAATAGCGAAATATTCGCCGAAGAGGGATGCGTTGTTTTTGTCGCTGCGGACATGCTTTACTCCAGTTCGCAGAGTAAGACGAGGTGAGTGTGCCTCCCTGCGCCAGGCTCTATCAATAATGCAAAAAAGGGAGCCTGTTGGCTCCCTTTTCAATTACTGACTGACTATGCGTCGTGTTTACGCATTACCAGGGTGGCGTTGGTGCCACCAAAACCGAAGCTGTTGGACATCACGGTGGTCAGCGCACGTTCAGTCGGCTTAGTCACGATGTTCAGGCCAGCGGCCTGCTCGTCCATCTCGTCGATGTTGATGCTTGGGGCGATAAAGCCGTGTTCCAGCATCAGCAGAGAGTAGATAGCTTCCTGTACGCCAGCGGCGCCCAGCGAGTGGCCGGTCATCGCTTTCGTTGCGGAGATTGCCGGGCTGTTATCGCCGAAGACTTCACGGATTGCGCCCAGCTCTTTCACGTCGCCAACCGGCGTTGAGGTACCGTGGGAGTTCAGGTAATCAATCGGGGTGTCAACGCCCTGCATCGCCATGTGCATGCAGCGGACTGCGCCTTCGCCAGACGGAGCAACCATGTCAGCGCCATCGGAAGTTGCGCCGTAGCCGACGATTTCCGCATAGATGTGTGCGCCACGAGCCAGAGCGTGCTCCAGCTCTTCAACCACAACCATACCGCCGCCGCCAGCGATAACGAAACCGTCGCGGTTCGCATCATAGGTACGGGACGCTTTGTCCGGGGTTTCGTTATATTTGGTGGACAGCGCGCCCATTGCGTCGAATTCGCAGGCCATTTCCCAGCACAGCTCTTCGCCGCCGCCGGCAAAAACGATATCCTGTTTGCCCAGCTGAATCTGCTCTACGGCATTGCCGATACAGTGTGCGGAAGTCGCACAGGCGGAGCTGATAGAGTAGTTAACGCCGTGGATTTTGAACGGCGTGGCCAGGCAGGCAGAAACGGCAGAGGCCATCGCTTTGGTCACCACGTACGGGCCAACGGCCTTCAGGCCGCGCGGGCTACGCATCGCATCTGCGCCAAACACCTGATATTTTGAAGAGCCGCCGGAACCGGCGATCAGACCGACGCGCGGGTTATTTTGATAAACTTCTTCTTTCAATCCTGCGTCTTCTACGGCCTGCTGCATTGAGAGATAGGCGTAGATGGAGGCATCGTTCATAAAGCGAACCACTTTACGGTCGATCAGACCGGTGGTATCCAGCTTAACGTTGCCCCATACGTGGCTGCGCATACCTGAATCTTGAAATTCCTGAGAGAAAGTGATCCCTGAACGTCCTTCACGCAGAGATGCCAGGACTTCCTGCTGGTTGTTACCGATGCTGGAAACGATGCCCAAGCCAGTAATAACTGCACGTTTCATTCAATACCTCTGTAAGTCGCACTATTTTAAGTTTCGAGTCGCACAATAGCGTACACTTGTACGCCGAACAAGTCCGATCAGCCATTTTGTGTATAAATTTGCGCCTCCCGGCACACATCGTTAAGATCGTTCTACGCCTTGAGATTCGAGTAACTTACGTGAAACAAAACGCCATACAACCTGCCAACCTGGAATTCAACGCTGAGGGTACACCTGTTTCCCGAGATTTCGGCGACGTGTACTTTTCCAATGACAACGGTCTGGAAGAGACCCGCTACGTTTTTCTCGGCGGCAACCGCCTCGGTGAACGTTTTCCTGTTCATTCCCAGCCGCTGTTTGTGGTGGCGGAGAGCGGATTCGGCACCGGCCTCAACTTCCTTACGCTGTGGCAGGCGTTCGACGTTTTTCACCGTGACTACCCCGAAGCTACCCTGCAAAGATTACATTTCATCAGTTTTGAAAAATTTCCGCTCACCGCCGCCGATCTGGCCCTCTCCCACCAGCACTGGCCGGAGCTGGCGCCGTGGGCGGAGCAGCTGCAGGCCCAGTGGCCACTGCCCGTTGCCGGCTGCCACCGGCTGCTGCTTGATGACGGACGCGTGACCCTCGATTTGTGGTTCGGCGATATCAACGAGCTGACCCTTGAGCTTGATGACTCCCTTAATCAGCAGGTCGATGCCTGGTTTCTCGACGGGTTTGCGCCGGCAAAAAACCCGGATATGTGGACGCCAGAGCTCTTCGCGGCCATGGCCCGGCTGGCGAAACCGGGCGGAACCCTGGCAACCTTCACCTCCGCAGGTTTTGTCCGTCGCGGCCTGCAGGAAGCCGGCTTCACCATGCATAAGCATAAAGGCTTCGGCCGCAAGAGAGAGATGCTGATCGGCGAGATGAGCCGCGAGCTGAACCTGCCCGCGCGCGCGCCGTGGTTTGCCCGCACCGCCAGCGAAAAACGCGAGGTGGCGATTATCGGCGGTGGAATTGCCAGCGCCCTGCTGTCACTCGCGCTGCTGCGCCGCGGCTGGCAGGTGACGCTCTATTGCGCCGACGATGCCCCTGCCAAAGGCGCATCCGGCAACCGTCAGGGAGCGCTGTATCCTTTGCTCAGCCAGCACGACCCGGCCCTGACCCGCTTCTTCCCCGCCGCATTTACCTTCGCGCGCAGGATTTACGACGCGCTGCCGGTCACCTTCGATCACCAGTGGTGCGGCGTGACGCAGCTCGCCTGGGATGAGAAAAGCGGGCAAAAAATCGCCCAGATGCTTGAGCTCAATTTGCCGGCGGAAATTGCCGCCGCCGTCAGCGCCGAGGCGGTGGCGCAGACGACCGGCGTCGAGACTGGCTGCGGCGGGATCGCCTATCCCGCAGGAGGCTGGCTCTGCCCGCAGCAGCTGACGGCCGAACTCTTCGCGCTGGCGGCGACCCGAGGGCTGCAGGCGCGCTATGGCTTTAAGGTGGAGACGCTCACCGCCGAGGGCGACGGCTGGCAGCTGAACCAGCGCCAGCAGCATGCCGTGGTGGTACTGGCGAACGGCCATCAGCTGACAACCTTCAGCCAAACCGCGCAGCTGCCGGCCTATCCGGTGGGCGGCCAGGTTAGCCATATTCCGACGACGCCGGGGCTTTCTCAGCTGCGCCAGGTGCTGTGCTATGACGGCTACCTGACGCCGCAAAACCCGCGTAACCAGCAGCACTGTATCGGAGCAAGCTATCATCGCGGGCAGACGGAAGCGGCGTTCAGCGCCGAGGACCAGCGGCAGAACCGTCAGCGCCTGGTAGACTGCTTCCCCGATGCTCAGTGGGCCCAGGAGGTCGATACCAGCGCCAACGAGGCTCGCTGCGGCGTGCGCTGCGCCACCCGCGACCACTTACCGATGGTCGGCAACGTGCCCGACTATGATGCTACGCTTGCCCGGTACGCTCAGCTTGCCGGGCAGAAGGAGGATGCGCCCTCTGCGCCAGTGCATAGCAATCTCTATCTTCTTGGGGCATTGGGATCGCGCGGGCTGTGCTCCGCGCCGTTAACGGCGGAGATTTTGGCGGCGCAGATGAGCGGTGAACCGCTGCCAATGGATCGCGAAACGCTGGCGGCGCTCAATCCCAATCGGCTATGGGTGAGGAAACTGCTGAAGGGAAAAGCGGTGAAATAATCCGTTGAGGTAGCCCGGACGGCACTCTCCGGGCTATTCCCCGACCTCGCAATGCGCGGCCAGGGCTATCGAGCAGGCTGTTTAGCGTTTTGCCTGCTGATACAATTTATTCCACATATCCTGAACGAGGATCTGGTCCGGCGGCGAAAGCTCTCCCGCGCCGATCGCTTTTTCCAGGCTATGAGTCACCCGGTCACTGATCGCCTGCGGCGAGTGATCGTCTCCGCCTTCCAGCTCGGCTACCGCCAGCGTCAGGTGGCCACGCAGATAGCCGCCGGCAAACAGTTCATCATCGCTGGCGTGGTCTACCATTTCGTCAATTAGCGCCAGAATGCGTGATTCAAACTCCGCGAGCATTGTCTTTCCTCTTCTAGTGTAAAGCGTGGCCTTAGTGCAGGTCTTCCGGCCACGGAAATTGTTCTGCCGTCAGTGGCGGCGTTTGATAATATTTTTGTAATGCCTGAATAAATCGTGCCGGACGTTCCGGGATCCCCTGCTCCAGATAGCTCATGACCTGGGCATGGACCCGCCGCTGAAAGGCAATGCGATCGGGCTCGACGTCCCCTTCCAGGTTGTCGCAGCTGACGTTAAACGGGAAGCCCGCCGCCACGCAAAACAGCCAGTCAAACGCCTGGGGCTTCACTTCGACATCTTCAAACTGACACTGAGTCATCGCATCGCGGCCGTCCGGGCAGTACCAGTAGCCGAAATCAACCAGTTCACGACGCGCTTTCCCGGCAATACACCAGTGCGAAATTTCGTGCAGGCCGCTGGCATAAAAGCCGTGGGCAAAGACGATACGGTTAAAAGGTACGTCGTCATCAGCCGGAAGATAGATCGGTTCGTCATCGCCTTTAATCAGACGGGTATTAAAATCGTCGGCGAAACAGCCGTCAAAAATAGCGATCAGCTGCTCATAATGGTGTTGCTGTTGCATTAATTCATTCCCAACCACTGCAGGATTTCCGCCCCGTGGCTGTCATAAAGAAGTTTCGCACTCATCACTGCGGACACGACCACGATCATCGGTCGAATCAGCGATTGCCCTTTGCTCAATACCAGCCGTGAGCCCGCGCGGGCGCCGATAAACTGCCCCGCCATCATCACGAATCCGGTGGCCCAAATCACTTTGCCGCCAATAATAAACAGCAGCAGGCCGCCAACGTTAGAGGTCGCGTTGAGCACCTTCGCGTGAGCGGTTGATTTTGCAAGGTTGAACCCCGCCAGGGTCACAAAGGCCAGGGCGTAGAACGAGCCGGCGCCCGGGCCGAAGAAGCCGTCATAGAACCCCACGCAGCCGCCGGCAATAAGCGCGAACGGCAGGCCGTACAAACGACGCTGGCGATCCTCCTCGCCTAGTTTCGGCATCAGCAGGAAATAGAGGCCAATCCCGATAATCAGGATCGGCAAAATCTGCTTGAGGATATCGGACTGCACGTGCTGAACCAGCAGCGCACCGCCGGTGGAGCCGATAAAGGTCATCACAATATTCAGCTTCTGATCGGCGAGGTTCACCACCTTGCGGCGGATAAAGTATAGCGACGCGGAGAGCGAGCCGCCGCAGGCCTGCAGCTTGTTGGTCGCCAGCGCCTGCGCCGGAGGAAGCCCCGCCGCCATCAGCGCCGGAACGGTCAACAGCCCGCCGCCGCCGGCCAGAGAATCGATAAACCCGGCGAGGATAGCGACGAAGAAAAGCACTACCAGTACCGTAGGCGAAACCATAAACAGGTCGATAAAACTATCCATTAAAGAACGTGCTCATCCAGTAGCGCCTGGCAGGAAGCCGGCAGCGGAGGCGGCGTCTTCTTCACAGGAGGGGTTGATCCGGGTTTCGGGGGTGCGAACCAGCTTTGCAGCTCAGCACCGCAACCATCGCCGGCAGGCGGCGGCGCCTGCTCTTCGCACTCCAGGCTTCCGGCAGGGCAGCGCAGGCGAACGTGCATATGCGCGCGGTGCTGGAACCACGGGCGAACCTTATGCAGCCAGTCGCGATCGCTTCCGGCATCAAGGCAGAGCTGCTGTTTGATGGCCGGGTTAACGAAGATGCGCGTGACCTCGCTATCTTCCGCCGCCAGCTTGATCAGCTGGCTAATTTGCGGGCTCCAGCGCGCCGGGACAACGCGCTTGCCGTCACCGGAGACCAGATCCAGCGCCTGCGGCTTCAGCAGCTGCGCCGGGCTCCAGCGCGTTTGCGGCAGCTGGAGGAAAATATCCACGTCAAGGCCGCTCTGATGACTGGCGTGGCCGCCGTTAAAACGCCCGCCGGCGGGCATGCCCATATCGCCAATCAGCATCGTGCCCATTCCCCGGCTATGCACCTGATTGCTCAGGCGCTGGATAAACCGGACAAGATCGGGGTGGCCGAAATAGCGGCGCTGGTCGGTACGCATCACCTGGTAGTTTACCGAGTTCAGCGGCAGCGCCTGGGCTCCCACAATACAGCCGTTAGCAAAAGCGCCGATAGACTGCGCGCTGCCGCCTATCGGCTGAGTGATTTTTTGCCACGGCGTTGCCGCAGAGCAGGCAGAGCTGGCCACAAGCGCCAGCAGAGCGATAACGGTTTTTTTCATCGATTACCAGCGTGGAATTGATGTCGTCACGTCGCCGTTTTGCGCGCGTTGACGCATAAAGTGATCCATTAACACAATCGCCAGCATCGCTTCCGCGATCGGCACCGCGCGGATCCCCACGCACGGATCGTGCCGCCCTTTGGTGATCATCTCGACTTCTTCGCCAAAGCGGTTAATGGTATGCCCTGGAACGGTGATGCTGGAGGTCGGCTTCAGCGCAATATGCGCGACAATCTGCTGACCGCTGCTGATCCCGCCGAGCACGCCGCCCGCATGGTTGCTCTGGAAACCGGCTTTGGTTATCTCATCGCGGTTTTCGCTGCCGCGCAGCTTAACCACCTCAAAGCCGTCGCCAATCTCAACGCCTTTCACCGCATTGATGCTCATCAGCGCGTGGGCAATGTCGGCATCCAGGCGGTCGAATACCGGCTCACCGAGTCCCGGAGGCACGCCATCGGCTACGACGGTGATTTTTGCGCCAATCGAGTCACCTTCTTTTTTCAGGCCACGCATCAGCTCATCAAGGGCGTCGATTTTATCCGGATCGGGACAGAAGAACGGGTTCTGTTCAACCTGCTCCCAGTCTTTAATGGCCAGCGGGATATCGCCCATCTGGGTCAGGCAGCCGCGGATGACGATGCCAAACTTCTCCGCGAGGAACTTCTTGGCGATCGCCCCTGCCGCAACGCGCATCGCGGTTTCGCGCGCCGACGAGCGTCCACCGCCGCGATAATCGCGCAGGCCGTACTTCTGCTCGTAGGTGTAATCCGCGTGGCCGGGACGAAAAACGTCTTTAATCGCACCGTAATCCTGCGAACGCTGGTCGGTATTCTCAATCAGCAGACCAATACTGGTGCCGGTGGTGACGCCTTCGAATACGCCGGACAGGATCTTAACCTGGTCCGGTTCGCGGCGCTGGGTGGTATAGCGCGAGGTACCGGGACGACGGCGATCCAGATCGTGCTGCAGATCGGCTTCGGTCAGCGGGATGCCTGGCGGTACGCCGTCGACGATGCAGCCCAGCGCCAGGCCGTGCGACTCGCCGAAGGTGGTTACGCGAAAGAGTTGTCCAATTGTATTTCCTGCCATCACGGCTCCGTCATGTTTGCGTGTTGTTTTTGCTTTTTAGTCTTTATAAATACCGAAATGCACCCGGGCGGCGATCAGCTGCGGTTTGGTCAGCATAAACACGCCGTCTCCGCCGTTATCGAACTCAAGCCAGGTGAACGGGACATCCGGGTACTGTTCAATCAGATGTACCATGCTGTTACCGACTTCACAAATCAGAATACCGTCATCGTTGAGGTAATCCGGGGCGCAGGCGAGAATGCGGCGGGTTAACTTCAGACCGTCGCTGCCTGAGGCCAGCCCAAGCACGGGCTCATGGCGATATTCACCCGGCAGATCGGACATATCTTCTTCGTCGACGTACGGCGGGTTGGTGACGATCAGGTCATACTGCACCTTCGGCAGGTCGCGGAACAGATCGGAGCGAATCGGCGTAACCTGATGGATAAGCCCGTGCTCTTCCACGTTTTGTTCGGCGACGGCCAGCGCGTCAGGGGAGATATCCACCGCGTCGACTTCCGCTTGTGGGAAGGCATAGGCGCAGGCGATGGCGATACAGCCGCTGCCGGTGCACATATCGAGGATGTGCTGCGGCTGATGGTCGATCAGTCCGGCAAACTGGTTTTCGATAAGCTCGCCAATCGGCGAGCGCGGCACCAGCACGCGCTCATCGACGTAAAACTCATGGCCGCAGAACCAGGCTTTGTTGGTCAGATAGGCGACCGGAATGCGCTCGTTGACGCGGCGAATCACGCGCTCAACGATGCGGTGCTTTTCACTGGAGGTCAGGCGCGCAATGCGCATGTCTTCCGGGATGTCCAGCGGCAGGTACAGCGAAGGCAGCACCAGCTGCACCGCTTCGTCCCACGGGTTGTCGGTGCCGTGACCGTACCAGATATTCGCCGCGCTGAAGCGGCTTACCGCCCAGCGCAGCATGTCCTGAATGGTCTGCAGCTCATTGACTGCTTCATCAACAAAAATTTTATCCACGCCATCCTCCAGGACACGCTCTACTGTAAATTCGGCGGCTAGTTTGCCACGAAGACGGCGATAAATCAGCATTCTTACGTCAGGCAGAGGGGGAAAAGTACGTTTTGCTTGCCTGGATCTACTCCGGGTCGGGTAAACTAGCGCAAAGAAAAGATGAGAGTGGGTAATGAAAAAGAAAACATCGCTTAGCGTGGAGGATCAGACGCTGTTCCGTCAGCTCATGACCGGCACGCGTAAGATTAAGCAGGACACTATCGTTCACCGCCCGCTGCGCAAGAAAATAACCGAAGTGCCGCCGAAGCGGCTGCTTCAGGAGCAGGCCGACAACAGCCACTACTTTTCGGATGAGTTTCAGCCGCTGCTGAATACCGAGGGGTCGGTAAAATATGTCCGTTCGGACGTGAGCCACTTTGAGTTGAAAAAGCTGCGCCGCGGAGACTATTCGCCCGAGCTGTTTCTTGACCTGCACGGTTTAACCCAGCAGCAGGCAAAGCAGGAGCTGGGCGCGCTGATTGCCGCATGCCGCCGGGAACACGTATTCTGCGCCTGCGTGATGCACGGCCACGGAAAGCATATTCTGAAGCAGCAAACGCCATTATGGCTGGCGCAGCATCCGCATATTATGGCCTTCCATCAGGCGCCAAAAGAGTACGGCGGAGACGCCGCACTGCTGGTGCTGATTGAGATTGAAGAGTGGCAACCGCCGGAGCTTCCGTAATACGTCGGCTCCGGGGGGAGATTAGATAGCTTTCGCCATCTTCAGGTTGCAGGGGCTCATCTGCCAGTTGAATTCGCCCTTGCCGTTGGCATCGAGCGTCACGCAGGCAATGGCCGAGGTCGTGAACATCGGGGGAGTCTCTCCCGGGCAGAGCTCTGAGACGAGGTACCCCACTAACGGCAGGTGAGAAACGACCAGCGCCGTTGCCACACCTTCATTCGCCAGCGCCTGAAGATAGGCGTTGACCAGGCCAACGTCGCCGCACGGCGTCAGCTCCGGCATGACGTCGACGTTCTTCGGCAGGTTCATGCACTCTCTTACGATATCCAGCGTCTGTTCTGCACGCAGATAAGGACTCACAAGAACCCGCTCAATATCCACTTTCTGACCTTTCAGCCAGGTTGCCATCTGACGAGACTCATCACAACCGCATGCGGTTAATGGACGAACCGAGTCACTGGCTGCATCGAGGGCAGCGTCGCCGTGACGCATGATAAAAACTTGCATATTGCACCGCTTTTGTTAACCAGAAGCACCGTAGTCTTGCCCGCGAAGGTAATACGCAGTCGACTCAGTGGCCGGGCATTGTGCCTGATCCATCCAACGAATGAAACGCTGTTTTTTACCTCAGTGGCGTAAGTATAGTCAATGATTGTTTACAAAACAGCCAATCGACAGCGTCATTCATCGTCGGATTTATCTTCTTTGACCAGAACTTAGGTCGTCCGTTCGCCAGCGGGCCAAAATGTCGCCCCCTGCTCGGCCATGCGCAATAAATTTTCACATGGCGTAAAACGCGGGCCGTACTGAGCGGCCAGACGCTGCAAAATTGCAACCACTTCACCCGCCCCGGATGTATCCATATAGCGGAACGGGCCGCCAAGAAACGGCGGGAAGCCAATACCAAACACGGCGCCGATATCGCCATCGCGGGCGCTGCGAATAACCTGCTCATCGAAGCAGCGCGCCGCTTCATTGAGCATCATCATCACACAACGTTCCGCCACCTGCTGCGCTGACAATCGCGCCTGCGGAGCAGAAATCCCCAGTAGCGAATAAATTGCCGCATCGGGTCGTTTTTTGCTTGTACGCCCTTTTTTCTCATAAAGATAGAAACCGCGGCTATTTTTTCTGCCTTTGCGATCGTCATTCAAGATCGCATTAATGATATTTGCAGGCGGACTAAAACGTTCTCCCCACGCCGATTCCAGAACGGGAATAATTTTGGTGCCGGTGTCGATACCCACTTCATCGAGCAGCTGGATAGGCCCTACCGGAAAGCCGAATTTAACCAGTGCGTTATCGATATGCTCAACGGGTTCACCTTCCATCAGTAAACGCATCGCCTCGTTAATGTAGGGAGCGAGAATGCGGTTAACGTAGAAGCCGGCTTTATCCGCCACCACGATCGGCGTTTTGCCCTGCATTTTTGCCAGCCGGACCACCGTGGCGACGGCCTGCGGGTCCGTATGCTGGTGCGGGATAACCTCCACCAGCGGCATTTTTTCAACCGGACTGAAATAGTGCAGGCCAATCACCCGCTGAGGCCTGCTGGCCTGCGCCGCGATCCCGGCGATCGGCAGCGACGACGTATTGGAGGCAAAGATCGTCTCCGGGCCGCAATGCTGTTCTATTTCGGCAACCATGCGCTGCTTAAGCGCTAAATCCTCGAATACGGCTTCGATCACCACGTCGCGGTGGGCAAATCCTTGATAATCCGTGGTCCCGGAGATAAGAGCCAGCTGGCGGTCGCGCTCGCTGGCGCGCATGTAGCGGCGGCGTACCTGCTTGTCCAGCAGCGCCCAGCTGTACTTCAACGCATGGTTAATCCCGCTGGCCTGAATATCCTTGATTCGCACCGGCAATCCGCCTTTGCTGGCGGTAACGTAAGCTATCCCCCCGCCCATCAGGCCGCCACCGAGAACGGCGACGCTGTTTAAAGGCCCGGCTTCAGCCTCGGCACCGCGATCTTTTTTCAGCTCGGTGCTGGCAAAGAAAATAGAGCGCAGCGCCTGCGATTGCGGCGTCATCGCCAGCTCGCCGAAGGCTCTCGCCTCCTCGGCGTAGCCGCTGCTGCAGCCATGAGCCAGCCCGTTCTCAATAACCTGCAGAATTTTTTTCGCGGCGGGATAGTTGCCCTGGGTCTTGTGCTGCGTCTTCTTCGCCACCAGCCTAAACAGCAGATTACGCCCTAGCGGGCCGGCAAGAACGCGCTCGCGCATTGGCATATTGCGGCTTGCCGGACGCCCTTTCAGCGCCAGCTCCACCGCCGTTTGCAGTAAAATAGCCTGCGGTACCACATCGTCCACCAGCCCGGCCTTAAGCGCCTGTTTGGCGCACAGCTGTTTGCCGGTGAGAATCATCTCCAGCGCGCTGCTGACGCCAATCAACCGCGGTAGCCGCTGCGTGCCGCCGGAACCCGGCAGTAAACCCAGCTGCACCTCAGGCAGACCAAGGCGGGTTTTATCATCATCGCTACAGACTCGCCCGTGGCAGGCCAGCGCCAGCTCAAGGCCTCCGCCAAGGCAGGCACCGTGGATAGCGGCGATCGCCGGAATAGTCAGCCCGTGGAGCTCGGCCATGATCTGCTGCCCCTGACGAGCCAGCGCCTCCGCCTCTTCCGCGCTGGTACAGCGGGCAATCATATTGATATCCGCCCCGGCGATGAAGTTGTCCGGTTTAGCAGAAATGATCACCACGCCGCGCAGGGATTTGTTATCACGGATCTGGCGGATAATAGCCCGCACCTGGCTGCCAAACTCGGCCTTCAGGGTATTCATTTTTTCGCCGGGCGTATCGATGGTGATAACCGCCACGTTGTCCGGACGAATATCGAGAGTAAACGCTGATGCAGGAGTCATTACTCCACCTCCAGAATCATGGCTGCGCCTAAACCGCCCGCCGCACAGGCGGTGACCAGACCAAACCCGCCCCCTCTACGCCGCAGCTCGTGCAGCGTTTGCGTGATCATCCTCGCGCCGGTCGCGGCAAAAGGATGGCCGTAGGCAATAGAGCCGCCGAGGACGTTAAATTTGCTGTCATCCACTTCGCCAGTGGCCTGCGAGCGGCCCAGCACTTCGCGGGCAAAACGATCGCTGGCCAGACACTTCAGGTTGGCCAGCGTTTGCGCGGCAAACGCCTCATGCATATCGATAAGGGTTAAATCAGCGAGGGTCAGACCCGCCCTTTCCAGCGCCAGAGGCGTTGACCACGCCGGCCCCAGCAGCATGTCCTGCTGAACGCCGATGGCGGTGAAGGCGTAGCTGCGCAGATAGCCCAGCGGGGTTAATCCCAGCTCTTTCGCCCGGGATTCCGTCATCATCATCACCGCCGCCGCGCCGTCGGTTAGCGGCGTACTGTTGGCCGCGGTGACCGTGCCGTGCTTGCGATCGAAAGCCGGACGTAACTTTTGGTAATCAGCGAGGGTAGAATTCTTACGAATATTGTTATCGCTTTCTACAGGCTCGCGGAACGGCGGCGCGTAGGCGGTCATTACTTCTGCTGCAAGCTTTCCCTCTTCCCAGGCTTTGGCCGCCAGCTGATGGGAACGAAGCGCCAGCGCATCCTGCTGTTCACGGCTGATGCCCCAGCTTTTTGCCATCTGCTCTGCGGTATCGCCCATCCGCAGCCCGGTCGAGTATTCGGCGACGGCGGGTGGTACCGGTAAAAGATCGCGCAGGCGCAGGCGAGAAAAAAGCTTCAGCCGCTGGCCAAGAGTGCGCGCCTTATTGGCATCCACCAGCGTGCGGGCCAGCTTTTTACTTACGCCGATAGGCAGTACCGATGAGGAGTCGGCGCCGCCGGCAATGCCCGCGCGGATCGTTCCGGCCATCAGGCTTTCGGCTACGTTAGCGACGGCCTGGAAGCTGGTCGCACAGGCGCGGCTGACGCTATAGGCATCGGTGTGCACGCTCATGCCGGTACCAAGCACGATCTCGCGCGCAATATTCGGCGCTTCCGGCATCTGTACCACCTGGCCAAAGACCAGCTGTTCAATAATCTGCGGGGGAATATCGCTGCGAGCCAGCATTTCACTGATGACCATTTTTCCCAAATCAATCGCGGGAACGCCGTGAAATACCGTTGCCTGACGGGCAAACGGCGTACGTAAACCGCTGACGATGGCAATGCGATCGCCCTGACGGGTGACAAGCGGTAGTGCCTGACTCATAACTCTCCCCTGTTAACCGATAAAACCAAGTGGTCTGACCTGATAACAGTTTTAACTAATTTTTTACATTAAGCCAATCGGAGAAGCAAAAAAGTGGGAGCCAAAACACATTGAAAGGAGAAGATGACGCCCCGCAGAAAGGGGCGTCAGAACGGAATTAACGCAGGCCGAGCTGGAAAATCAGGGTTTCCGCTTCGCAGCAGAATACAAAATCGATATCCAGCTGCACGCCGCCTTCAACCTCGGTAAAGGTCGGGATAATTTTGCACGGATCGGATTCCACGCCGCGAGCTCTTTCGCTCAACGCCGCCAGGGTTTCGTCTGCTTCAGCGCGGTTGGCAAACACGCGGCTGTAGGAAGCGGTGCAATCGGTGTTGTCCATAATGGTGCCAACATCCATACAGCAGCAAACCGGGGTTTCATCTGCACTAACTTTACTCATCGTAGATTTCCTCTGTATATGCACACAAGGGTGCCAGACAATTAATAGGCTTATTTTACGCCCGGGCGAGGAGTGCCTCCAGTCGTTAATGACGACAACGGCGCTAAGTGACCGAAATCACACTTAAAAATGATCCAAAACAAGAATTACCCGAATCAGCCCCCCTGGGTGAAGGCAAATTTGCCAGCTGGATCGCTTTTTTCGTATCACAATTGAAAAATCTCATAAACAAACTTGCAACATCTCATCTGGTCAGACCTATACTCAGCGCACTGGTCTGATTTCTCTGTCGTAAAGCAGACCCTACACTTCGCGCTTCTGTTACGGCATGTAACATAGTTTAAATAAAAATAACTCAATGAGGTTATGGGCATGAGCCAGAAAACCCGCTTTACCCAATCTGCCCTCGCAGTGGCTGTAGCACTTGTTTCCACACAGGCCTGGTCAGCAGGCTTTCAGTTAAACGAATTCTCTTCATCAGGCCTTGGTCGCGCCTACTCCGGTGAAGGTGCAATTGCTGATGATGCGGGCAATGCCAGCCGTAACCCAGCATTGATTATGATGTTCGATCGTCCAACCATGTCTATGGGCGCGGTATTTGTCGATCCCGATGTCAACATGTCGGGCAACTCGCCAACGGGCAAAAGCCTGAACGCCAAAAATATTGCGCCAACCGCATGGGTACCTAACTTCCACTTCGTGTCGCCGATTAACGATCAGTTTGGCTGGGGGGCATCGATTACCTCTAACTACGGTCTGGCTACCGAGTACGCCGACGATTATGCCGCCGGCAGCATGGGGGGAAAAACCGATTTAACCACCGCCAACTTCAACCTGAGCGGCGCCTATCGCCTGGACAGCCACTGGAGCTTTGGCTTAGGGTTTGACGCGGTGTATGCGAAGGCCAAGATCGAGCGCTACGCGGGCGATCTGGGGCAGATCGTTGCCGGTTCAGGCGCCCTGCCGCCGCAGCTGGCGGGCCCGGTATCGAAAATTCCTGCGGATACGCAGATTGCGCACCTGAACGGTAACGCCTGGGGCTTCGGCTGGAACGCCGGTATTCTTTATGAACTTGATAAGAATAACCGCTATGGCTTCACCTACCGTTCTGAAGTGAAAATCGACTTTGACGGTAACTACAAGAGCAGCCTGCCGTCAGCGTATAACCAAATCCTCGGCAATTTCGGCCTTCCGGCCGGGACCAACGGTCAGACTACCGATGGTTCTCTGACCCTGAACCTACCTGAAATGTGGGAGCTGTCCGGCTACAACCGCGTCGCACCGCAGTGGGCGGTTCACTATAGCCTGACCTACACCAGCTGGAGTCAGTTCCAGGAGCTGAAAGCAACCGGCAGCAACGGCGAGACGCTGTTCTATAAAGATGAGAGCTTTAAGGATGCCTACCGCATCGCGCTGGGTACCACCTATTACTACGACGATAACTGGACCTTCCGTAGCGGTATCGCCTTTGATGATAGCCCGGTTCCAGCCTCTAACCGCTCCATCTCCATTCCGGATCAGGACCGTCTGTGGCTGAGCGCGGGTACCACCTACGCCTTCAATAAAGATGCATCCGTAGACGTTGGCGTCTCCTACATGCACGGCCAGCACGTAGAGATCAAAGAAGGTCCTTACACCTTCCGTTCTGAAGGCAAGGCCTGGCTGTACGGCGCAAACTTCAACTACCGCTTCTGATAAGCTGACGGCATAAAAAAGGGTGAACGCGATGTTCACCCTTTTTATTTATATCAACAGATTACTGCGAGTCGATATCTTTCAGATCGCCCTCAATCGCCTGGGCGTTCGGGTTATCTGCCGGCGTGAGCTTGCCGCCGTTAGCGATAAAGTCATGGCGCTGGAAGTAGGCTTCACGCACCAGGATATACGGATCTGAGGACTGGCGCAGCAGGCCATCGGAATCCAGCAGCTGGGCTCGGGTCTCTACCCCTTCAACCGCCCACTTACCGATAGACATCGGCCAGGTCAGCCAGGAGAGTACCGGATAGAGCCCATCGGCCATATCACCGCCTTCATCACGCAGCGTAAAGCTTCCGTAGAACGGCAGCTGCACGTACGGGCCATAGCCAACGCCGTAGTGACCCAGAGTGCTACCAAAGCGATGCGGCTCGACGCGCTGCAGCTGCGGATTAGCCATCCCGGCGACGTCAATCAGGCCGCCCATCCCGAGAATAGTGTTAAGGAAGAAGCGGGTAAAGTGCACCATACCTTTATAGGGATCGCCCTGCAGGAAATAGTTGGCCATCACCGCCGGTTCTTCAAGGTTGCTGGTAAAGTTACTCAGCCCATTACGCGCCGGCTGCGGGACATAGTCACGCCATGCCACGGCTACCGGACGCAGAACGTACGGATCCACCACGTTAAAGTTGAAGTTGAACATCGTACGGTTAAACCCTTCAAGCGGGTCTGAACGCCCTTGCGGCCGATCGCCAGAGCTGGAACTGGCACATCCCACCAGCATTGTGGCGCCGAGCGCAAGCGCCGACAGGCGATAATTCATAGGTGTGTCTCCCTGTTAATTTTGGCTATCGCTGTGGGTCATCCGGGGACTGCAGCCTCGATGAAGATATCGCCCGAAGCAAGGTGCACTCTGGTGCCTGCTTTCAGCATAGCCCTCTTTGGTATAATTGTTGCGTCCTGATTCTATACATATTTTGCAATATTCGTATTGCTATTCTTGCCATTGCACAAAAAATAGGATGTTCACCAGCGCCGTCCACGAAAAATATCTCTACGCTTATGATAATGAAAAATCATTGAGGGAAACGGCATGACTCCACGTCCAGAATCGCCCGATCGCCACAGCGGTAAAGAAGAGATAGAAGTTGAGAGCGACGAGAACCAGCAGGGCGAGGAAATAGAGGTGGATGAGGATCGTCTGCCCTCTCGCGCCATGGCCACGCATGAAGAGATCCGCCAGGAGGGTCAGAAGGAGCTTGAGCGCGACGGCATGGCTCTGCTTTGGTCAGCGGTCGCTGCGGGCCTGTCGATGGGCGCCTCGCTGGTAGCAAAAGGCATTTTTCACGTGCATCTTACCGACGTCGCAGGCGGGTATTTGCTGGAAAACCTTGGCTACACCTTCGGTTTTATCATCGTTATCATGGCCCGCCAGCAGCTGTTTACCGAGAATACCGTAACCGCCGTGCTGCCAATCATGCATAAACCCACCCTCGGTAACGTCGGCCTGTTGTTACGTCTGTGGGGCATTGTGCTGGCGGGCAACCTCATCGGCACGGCCATCGCCGCCTGGGCCTTTGATGTTATGCCAATCTTTGACCCTGCCACCCGCGACGCCTTTGAGAAAATCAGCCTGAAGGTCATGCAGAACACGCCGGGCGAAATGTTTGCCAACGCGATTATTTCCGGCTGGCTGGTTGCAACGATGGTGTGGATGTTCCCCGCCGCCGGTGCGGCAAAGATCGTGGTCATAATTATGATGACGTGGCTTATTGCACTCGCCGATACCACCCATATTGTGGTCGGCAGCGTCGAGATATTTTATCTGGTCTTCAACGGCTCGCTGCCGTGGCAGGAGTTTATCTGGCCGTTCGCCCTGCCGACGCTGGCCGGCAATATTTGCGGCGGGACGTTTATTTTCGCCCTGCTCAGCCATGCCCAGATCCGTAACGACATCAGTAATGAGAAAAAAGCGCGGGCTAAAGCTAAAAAAACGCGCTAAGTGGCGATAGATTAAGCAGTCAGCCGATAGCTGCTTAACCTGTAAGGAAAAAAACGCTATAATCCCGCCGCTTCGTCCCCTTAGTTAAATGGATATAGATTAAAAAATACATAACATAATGTTTTTATTTAATTTATATCCTTTAATTTTACTTTTTATGTACTCATATGTGTACACAAAAACACAACCCCCTATCTCACATTACTGGGCATTCATCATCATCAAGAAATGCGCGGTTGATAATGAACGTCACAACTCCCGCTACTACGACATCGTTTAAAGCCTCTCCCTCAATCGCTTCCCCTTCCCTGGTAATTAACGATCTACCCATAAGCTTTGCGAAATCAGTGTGCCCATCGTAAGTGATAAGTACGGTGCTTTGCTGTCGGGGTTTCAGCGACACGTCAATGACCGCGTAACCAGAGTCTGTTTCGATGATCCGGGTATTCGGCCCGGTACCGCACAGAGAATCTGCAGAAAGACGTTTCTCTACATAGTCAGTAGCTGGAGAAGGAAAACCCATCAGAGGCCTCCGTTCGGGTTGAATAACTGAAATGTACGATCGTCGCCTTCTTGCGTTGAGACATCCCGGAATGTCGTAACATAGTGCTCTATCCACTGGTTGGCTTGCTTGGCGGACCAGTGCCAATTCACCTTTTCCAGTTCCTGCACAAAATGCCTGGTAGTTATAGTGCGCCTGCCATTAGGCTCGATGACTATCGCCGCCCGGCAGGCTGCTTCAATTTCGTATCGACGTGGCATGATCTTAACCTCTCAACTACACTGTTTTTATATACAGTAGTTTCAATGCTTCATCAGATCAATACAGGTATCGTCTATCGATCAACTACACCGACACAACACAATGATTTTTAACTGGTGACCGGGAAGTATTTATAAATAGTTTTCACACCGACGCCGATCACATCAGCCACCTGCTGCCGGGTTGCGCCGTTCTCTAGCATCCGACGTCCCCGCTCGACGACATCAGGAGTCATTACCCGCCGTCGCCCTCCGATGCGCCCCTGCTCTTTCGCCGCAGCTAAACCCGCTCGGGTCCGCTCCACGATCAATTCTCTTTCCATCTCCGCCAGTGCGCTCATGACGTGGAAGAAGAAACGGCCTGCAGCTGTACTTGTATCAATGCTATCGGTGAGGCTCCGGAAATTAACTCCTCTCGCCTGCAGTTCCGATACCAATGTGATCAGATCGCGCACGCTGCGCCCCAGCCGATCCAGTTTCCACACCACCAGCACATCACCTGCTTTTAGCCGCCTCAGAGCGCGCTTTAATCCCGGCCTTCGGGAGTTCTTCCCGCTCGCTGTATCTTCGAAAATCAGCTCACATTCTGCACGAATCAGTGCGTTTTTCTGTAAATCGAGGTTCTGATCCCCGGTGGACACCCGTGCATAGCCAATCAGCATCATGTAACCCTTTGAAATAGCTGATTGTAAAAAGCTCAAGGCATTCGCACAAACCCTCGTTTAGGCGAAGCCTCTTTTTGGAGCAAAATACATGGCCTTTAATCC